>Ga0247608_10000013_pt1 | contig 421689 bp, 377 predicted proteins | sample 176DNAGHGlowgp2_FD_193490 | JGI IMG/M metagenome (GOLD analysis project Ga0247608, IMG submission 193490) | Sheep rumen microbial communities from Palmerston North, Manawatu-Wanganui, New Zealand - 1766 DNA GHGlow gp2 | ecosystem: Host-associated > Mammals > Digestive system > Stomach > Rumen...
CTCCTGTGTTTTGAGTTTGGCTTACAACACCTTGCTCAGTATAACACAGGAGGCTTTTATTTCCGCATACCCGATACGTCTTCTTCCAGTCGCCCCAGCATAGCTGGGGGATTGAGTTTTTCATTCAGACAACGCCCTGGGCCATCATGGCCTCGGCTACCTTGAGGAAGCCCGCGACGTTCGCGCCGAGCATCAGGTCGCCCGGCTTGCCGCACTCGACGGATGCGTCGTAGCAGGCCTTGTAGATGCTCTGCATGATGCCGTGCAGCTTCTCGTCGACCTCGTCGAAGCTCCAGGACATGCGGATGGAGTTCTGGCTCATCTCGAGACCGGAGGTGGCGACGCCGCCCGCGTTGGAGGCCTTGCCGGGGCTGTAGAGAAGGCCCGCGCCCTGGACCAGCGCAATGGCCTCGGGGGTAAGCGGCATGTTCGCGCCTTCGAAGACGGCCATGCAGCCGTTTGCGATCAGGGCCTTGGCGCCCTCGGCGTCCATCTCGTTCTGGCTTGCGCAGGGGTGCGCGATGTCGCACTTGACGTTCCAGATGTTCTTGCAGCCCTCGACGTACTGGGCGCCGGGGACCTCGTCGGCGTAGACGGAGATGCGGGCTCTTCTCTTCTGCTTGATGTCGAAGAGCTTGGGAAGGTCGATGCCGTTGGGATCGTAGACATAGCCCTTGGAGTCGGACATGGCGACGACCTTGCCGCCGAGCTGGGTGGCCTTCTCGGCGCAATACTGGGCCACGTTGCCGGAGCCGGAGACGACGACGGTCTTGCCCTCGTAGCTGTCATTGCGCAGGTACTTGAGCGCTTCCGCAGAGAAATAGCACAGGCCGTAGCCGGTGGCCTGGGTGCGGGCGAGGGAGCCGCCGAAGCTCAGACCCTTGCCGGTGATGACGCCGCCGTCGAAGCGGTCGACGATGCGCTTGTACTGGCCGAAGAGGAAGCCGACCTCACGCGCGCCCACGCCGATGTCGCCGGCGGGCACGTCGGTGAACTGGCCGATGTGGCGATAGAGCTCGGTCATGAAGCTCTGGCAGAAGCGCATGACCTCAGCGTCGGACTTGCCCTTGGGGTCAAAGTCGCTGCCGCCCTTGCCGCCGCCCATGGGGAGGGTGGTTAGGGAGTTTTTGAGCACCTGCTCGAAGCCCAGGAACTTCATGATGCTCAGGTTCACGCTCGGGTGGAAGCGCAGACCGCCCTTGTAGGGGCCGATGGCGGAGTTATACTGCACGCGGAAGCCGCGGTTGACTCTCGTCTTGCCCTGATCGTCCACCCAGGGGACGCGGAACTCGAGCACGCGCTCGGGCTCGACAAAGCGCTCGAGAAGACCGGCGGCCTCCCACTCGGGGTGCTTGTCGACAACGAGCTCCAGGGATTCAAAGACCTCGCGCACGGCCTGCAGGAACTCGGGCTCGCCTGCGTCGCGGCGCTCTACCTCGGCGTATACGCGGTTGAGATATTCGGATTTGAACATAGAATAAATTCCTCCTATACCTTGGATGTTGAAATTATACTGCAATCCCTTATAAACATACAAGAAAAAACGTGTTTGCGCGTGTAAAAATTCAGGCGGGGAGTGTATCGGCTTCTTGTGAAATTTTACAAAAAACCGGTAAAATGATTGCGGTGATACGTATGATATGGTAAGATTATCAAAACAATCATCTCCGCATAAATCATAAAAGGAGAGAGCGCGAATGAAAGGAAAACGTACGATCACGGCGGTTGTCGTTGTGCTCTGCATCGCTGCCGTGCTGCTGATTGGTCAGCTCGTGATTTTGGAGAAGCACTATCGGGAAGCGGGAACCCTGCTGATCGTCGGCGAGTATGAAAAAGCCCGCGCAGCCTATGAGCTGCTGGGAAATTACAAGGACAGCGCCGAACGGGCAGGTGATGTTCTGCGCGCCAGGGACTATGATTCCGCATTTTCTCTGATGGAGCAGCGGAAATATGAAGATGCCATGCTGGCATTCAAGGTACTGGGCGATTATAAGGACAGCGCCGCAAGGGCCGCGGAGGCGAAAGACGCGCTCTATGCCTGGGACTATGCCGCGGCGGAGCTTCTTTTGGAGGACGGGCGCTATCAGGAGGCAATCGCCGCGTTCTCGCGCCTCGGTGATTACAGGGACAGCGCCGAAAAGCTCGCCCTCGCCACGGATTCGCTCTACGGCCCGGCCTATTCGGCTGCCCTCACGCTTCTTGAAAACAGGCAGTATGAGGACGCCGCAGCCGCGTTTTTGAAGCTGGGCGCTTACAAGGACAGCGCCCAAAAAGCCGCAGAAGCCAAGGCTGCAATTCCCGAGCGCGATTATAACAGCGCCCTTGCTCTGCTGGAAGACGAGCAATACGAAAAAGCCGCTGCTGCGTTCAAAAAGCTCGGCGACTATAAGGACAGCGCCGAGAAAGCGAAGGAAGCCGAGGCGGCAATCCCCGAGCGTGACTATAACGCCGCGCTGGCGCTTCTGGAAGACGAGCAATACGAAAAAGCCGTTGCTGCGTTCAAAAAGCTCGGCGACTATAAGGACAGCGCCGAGAAAGCGAAGGCGGCCGAAAATGAGATTCCCGCCCGCGACTATGCCGCTGCCGAAGCTCTGCTGGAAGACGCGCAGTATGAGAAGGCGATCGAAGCGTTCGCGGCACTCGGCACTTACAGGGACAGCGAAGCAAAGGCGGAACAAGCAAAGCAGGCAATCCTTGATCGCGACTACAATGCTGCCCTGGCGCTTTTGGAAGACGGGCAGTACGAGAATGCTGTCGCTGCCTTTGAGGCGCTGGGAAGCTATAAGAACAGCACGGTAAAGGCGGCGGAGGCCAGGGCCGCAATTCCCGCCCGGGACTACGCCGCTGCTGAAGAGCTGCTTGCTGCCGGACAATACGAGAAAGCCATTGTCGCCTTTTCCCAGCTCGGTGTCTACAAGGACAGCGCCCTGCGGATCCAGGAAGCGGAGGCCGCGATCCTCGAGCGCGACTATGAGACTGCTGAACAGCAGCTGGAGGACGGACAGTATGAAAAGGCCATTGCCGCCTTCCGGGCACTGAAAGGATACAAGGACAGCGCCGCGCATATTGCCGAGGCCGAAAAGGCCATTCTCGCGCGGGACTATACCGCCGCCGAGAGCCTGTTTGAAAGCGGCAGATATGAGGAGGCGATTGCAGCCTACCGGGCGCTGAACAGCTACCAAAACAGCGCCGCGCAGATCGAAAAGGCACGGGCCGCGATCCTGGCCCGCGATTACGATGCCGCCGGAACGCTGCTTGAAGCCGGAAAATACGAAGAGGCCATCGCCGCCTTTGAGGCGCTGGACAGCTACAGAAACAGCGCGGCACAGATCGAAAAGGCACAGGCCGCGATCCTGGCCCGCGATTACGCCGCCGCCGAGATGCTGGCGGAAGCGGGAAAATACGAAGAAGCCATCGCCGCCTTTGAGGCGCTGGGCGATTACCGGGACAGCGCGGCGCAGCGCGAGAACGCGGTCCATGCGCGGGATTACGAAGCTGCCGACACCCTCTATGCCGAAGGGCAGTACGAGAAGGCGCGTGACGCTTTTGAGGCGCTGCAGCCTTATGCCGACAGCGCCGAGCGCCATACGGATGCGGTGCATGCGCTGGAATATGCTGCCGCAAAGGACGCAATGCACAGCGGAAAGTATGCGGAGGCGGTGAAAGGCTTTTCTTCCCTTGGCGGCTTCTGGGACAGCACCGAGCAGCTCGAATCGGCAAGGGAGGCCCTGTATGCCTCGGCGCAAGGCATGTTCGACGCCTGGCACTATGAGGACGCCGCCCAAGCGTTTGCGTCTCTCGGCAACTACAGGGACAGCGCGGAACAGCGCAGCGAGAGCCTTTACCGCGAGGCTGAGGCCCTGCTGGAAGGCGGGGATAAGTTTGGCGCGGCCAGTCTGTTTTACAGCATAAAAGATTATAAAGATGCCTCTGAGCGCGGCAATGCGCTCAGGCCTAAGTCCGGCTCGTTTGCTGCGGGCAATTCACATACTGCGGCGGTGCGTCCCGATGGTACGGTTGTCGCAGTGGGCTCAAATGCATACGGGCAGCTCAATGTCTCTGGCTGGACGGACATCGCTGCCGTCGCGGCGGGCACCTCACATACAGTCGGCCTGAAGGAAGACGGCAGCGTCGTCGCAGTCGGGTATGACAAGGACGGTCGTCTCAATGTGGAAGACTGGCGGGATATCGTCGCCATTGCAGCCGGCCCTTACAGCACTGTCGGCCTGCGCGCAGACGGCACGGTTGCCGCAGTCGGGATGAATGGCCATGGGCAGTGCAATACTTCCGGCTGGACCGATATTGTTGCTGTCACGGCAGGGACCTTCCACACGGTCGGTCTCAAATCTGACGGCAGTGTCGTCGCGGCAGGCTCGAATCAATACGGGCAGTGCAATGTTGACGGCTGGAGCGACATTGTTGCCGTTGCCGCCGGGACCTATCACACGGTCGGTCTCAAATCTGACGGCACGGTGGTCGCCGCCGGCAGCAATTCCTTCAGGCAATGTGATGTCTCCGACTGGACCGATGTCATGTCCATCTCTGCCGGGATCGCACATACCTTAGGTCTGCGCACAGACGGTACAGTCCTCGCCGTTGGATCGAATCAAAACGGCGTATGCAATGTCGAAGATTGGCGGGACATCACGGCAATTGCGGCGGGCCAATATAACTCCCTCGGCCTGAAGGCGGACGGGACACTCCTGGTCATCGGACGGAACACCTTCAAGCAGTGCTCGCTCCCCGAGCTGATGAACCAATAGTATACGAAAAAACGGGCGGCACCGCAGGCTTTGCGGTGCCGCTCTTTGTTTTTTATCGGATCAGGGTCTCGTAGTATTCATGCTGCCCGGCCTCGGCCTTGCGGCGGCGCTTGTTTTCGTACATGCGCTCGTCCGCCTTGCGGAAGAGCTCCCCGTAGTAGGTCTCCTCGTCCTTGCGCAGGCTGTAGCCGACGGAGAAGTGCAGGCGCACCGCCGTGCCGCCGCTCATGGCGACGCTCTCCCGGTCCTGGTACTGCCTGATGGCGTGGATGTCGCGCAGGAGGGTGTCGTCGTCCGGGTAGTCATAGAGGAACATCACAAACTCGTCCCCGCCGTTTCTCGACAGCAGATGCTTCCCCTGCAGGGTCTGGCCGTAGCGGCTGAGGGCGTCCACCACGCCGCGGATGTAGAGGTCGCCGTTGAAGTGGCCGCAGCTGTCGTTGATGGTCTTGAGGCCGTCGGCGTCCACCATGATGATGGCGCTGTGGCGCACCTTGTCCGGGTCCCGGAAGAGCTCGGCAAGGGCGCTGTCCAGGCCGCGGCGGTTGAGGATGCCGGTCAGCGGGTCAAGGTCGCGCTGCTTCTCGATCTCCTGGCGGCGGCGCACCTCCTCGGTCTCATCCATGACGATGCCGGTGGTCTCGCTGCCTTCGCTGATCTCCTGGAGGCGGATATAGCGCGTGCTGTCGCCCGTGCGCAGGCTGTAGATCCCCTCTTCCCCCTCCACGGGGTTTGAGCGCAGGGAATCGACAATGGCGCGGAAGGCCTCCCGCCCCAGGCCGTACTGCGCGTTCTGCGGGGTGGCAAAGGCCAGGATCTGCGGCACATGCTCGGTATAGCGCACGCGGTCCATGTTCTCGCTGTACTCGTACACGCCGATGTTCAGATCCGTCTGGTTGAGGATGAAGGAGATCTTCCGCGTGCTGGAAAGCAGGCTCTTGACCATGGCGTTGATGTGGTCGCTCAGCTCCGAAAATTCCAGATTGCTGCGGATATCCACATCAGTCTCCAGGTCGCCCCGGGTGATCTGCTTGAGTGCCTCGTTCACGCGCCGAACGCCCTGGATGACGTATTTATCCATATAGTATGTCACGCTCAGCACCATCAGGCAGGTAACCAGCAGCAGGCCCGCCGCCATCATGCCGGTGTTGGCAGCGATACTGTGGTGCGCTGTTTCGTGTGATTCCACATAGCCGATGAGACTGCGGTCAAGCTCCGTGAAGAAGCAGTAAGAGGACACGCCGTCCACAACGGCACGAAAACCGTCATGATCCGATTCGGCGATTTTCAGGCTGATGCCGATCTCGTCGAGCGTTTTGCCGATTTTATCCTTGCCGGTGGCGCCGCGGATCTCTCCGGTCCTGGGATCGGCCGCGTAGAGGTCCACGCCGTTATTGGCGCGCAGCAGAGAAAAGATGTAGGAAAGCTCGTTTTTCTCCGTCACCTTGAGGACGTTTGCCGGGTACATGCCCACCTGCACGATAAACCTGCCGCTCTTGCTCCAGAGGGCGGAATACTGCATGGGCATGCTGACTGCGGTGTTGGGGGTGATATCCTGCGCCAGGCGCAGGGACTTGTCCCTGAGCAGCGGCCTAAAAAAGCCGATCTGCTCCCCGTCGTTGAAGCTGTAGCCGTAGTATTCCGGCACGGTGCCGGCCACGATGACGCCGTTTTTGTCAAAGAGATGGATTTCGTCCACCTCCACCATCGCGGCAATGCGTCTGAGCTCCTCAACGCCCCACTTGTCCGCCGGCTTGTCTCCCAGGATCTCGGCGATGGTCTCGGCCCGGTGGAGGGTGGATTCGCGGTATTGCTCCTGCACGCTCTCCAGCTCCTGCCGGTTCTCCTTCAGGATCTGCTCGATCTGGTAGAACAGCTCTTCCGCGCTGCGGCGGATGGTCTCCTGCTCGCGGCGGATCTGGAAGAAGACAAACAGCCCAAGCAGCACCGCCATCACAATGACGGCGACCTTGGTCAGGTAGCTTGTGATCTGCTGGCGCAGATTCGGCATGTTGTCTCCCTCCTTTGCGGATTATTCATCAGTTTATAGTATAGTAGAAATATCCTATCCCGGTCAAGATGCAGATTGAATAATTTTCATAATCTTTGCATCTTATTCATTGTTGAAGCACGGGCGGAGCCACTCCTTCACTCCGCTTTTCACTTTCCGTTTTTTGTCTTACTCCAGCTCGAACGCGCCGGTGTAGAGCTGGTAGTAGGTGCCCTTCTCGGCGATGAGCTTGTCGTGGCTGCCGCGCTCGATGATGCGGCCGTGGTCGAGGACCATGATGACATCGGAATTCATGACGGTGGAGAGGCGGTGGGCAATCACAAAGACCGTGCGGCCCTTCATGAGCTGATCCATGCCGCGCTGGACGATGGCCTCGGTGCGGGTGTCGATGGAGGAGGTGGCCTCGTCCATGATCATGACCGGGGGATCGGCCACCGCCGCGCGGGCAATGGCGATGAGCTGCCGCTGGCCCTGGGAGAGGTTGGCCCCGTTATTCTGGAGCATGGTGCCGTAGCCCTCGGGCAGGCGGCGGATGAAGTCGTCCGCGCCGGCGAGTCGGGCGGCCTCCCTGCACTCGTCGTCCGTGGCGTCGAGTCTGCCGTAGCGGATGTTATCCAGCACGGTGCCGGTGAAGAGGTTCGTCTCCTGGAGCACCAGGCCCAGCGAGCGGCGCAGGTCCGCCTTCTTGATCTTGTTGATGTTGATGCCGTCGTAGCGGATCTTGCCGTCGGCGATGTCATAGAAGCGGTTGATGAGGTTGGTGATGGTGGTCTTGCCCGCGCCGGTGGCACCCACGAAGGCCACCTTCTGGCCGGGCTCTGCGTAAACGGACACGTCATGCAGCACGTCCTTGCCGGGCACGTAGGCAAAGTCCACGTTCACAAGGCGCACGTCGCCTTTCAGCGGGGTATAGGTCAGCGTGCCGTCCCCGTGGGGATGGCGCCAGGCCCACTTGCCGGTGCGCTCGGTGGTTTCGGTGAGGGTGCCGTCGGGATTCTCGTTGACGTTTACGAGCGTCACGTAGCCCTCGTCGGTCTCGGGCTGCTCGTCCATGAGGCTGAAGATACGCCCCGCGCCGGCGGAGGCCATGACGATGTTGTTGATCTGCTGGGCAAGCGTATTCACATTGCCGGTAAACTGCCTTGCCATGCCGAGGAAGGGCACCAGCACGCTGATGGCGAAGGGCTTGCCGGAGAAGGAGACGTTGGTCACGCCGGTCAGCAGGAACACGCCGCCCGCCAGGGCCATGGCGACATAGAGGATATTGCCGATGTTGTTCATGATGGGGCCGAGGATGTTGGCGTAGGTGTTGGCGCGGCGGCTGTTCTCGCGCAGCTCGTCGTTGCGCTTTTTGAACTCCTCGATGCTCTGCTTTTCATGGCAGAAGACCTTGACCACCTTCTGGCCGTTCATCATCTCCTGGATGACGCCCTCGGTGTCGGCAAGGGATTTCTGCTGCTTGACAAAGTATCTTGCCGAGCCGCCGCCCACGACCTTGGTGACAAAGAACATGGCCACGACGCCGACCACCAGCACGAGGGTCATCCACACGCTGAAATACAGCATGATGGCAAAGACCACCAGCACGATGGTGCCGGACTGGATGAAGGTGGGCAGGGACTGGCTGATGAGCATGCGCAGGGTATCGATGTCGTTGGTGTAGTAGCTCATGATATCGCCGTGCTGATGGGTGTCGAAGTAGGCGATGGGCAGGTCCTGCATGCGGTCGAAGGTCTCCTGCCGCAGCTTGTTGAGGTAGCCCTGGGTCATGATGGCCATGAGCTGGGTGTAGGCTGTGGAGCTTACAAGCGCCAGCACATAGAGGATCGCCAGCACGACCATGTAGCGGTAGACCTCGGGCCGGGCAGAGGCCCAGTCGCCGGTTTTGTACCATTTTTCGATGACGGCGAGGACGTTCTGGGTAAAGAGCGAGGGGATGGCCGAGACGACGGAGGAGAACAGGATGCACAGCATCGTCAGCGGGGCAAGGCGGGGATAATAGGCAAACAGGCGCTTGACGGCACGGCCGAGGGCGGAGAAGTCCGCCTGAGGCTTGCCGCCCTGGGGGCGGTGTCCGTTGGGCATCTTAGGCATGGTCCTCACCTCCGTTCGTCTGCTGCTCGTAGATCTCGCGGTAGATCTCGCTGCGCTTCAAAAGCTCGTCGTGCGTGCCGCGGTCGACAATCTTGCCGTTATCCATGATGAGGATCATGTCCGCGTCCATGACGGAGGCGACGCGCTGGGCGATGATGATCTTCGTGGTCTCGGGGATGTAGGTCTTGAAGCCCGCGCGAATCAGCGCGTCGGTCTTTGTGTCGACGGCGCTGGTGGAGTCGTCGAGGATGAGGATCTTCGGCTTCTTGAGAAGGGCGCGGGCGATGCACAGTCTCTGCTTCTGGCCGCCGGAGACATTGGTGCCGCCCTGCTCGATATGTGTCTCATACCCCTCGGGGAAGGTTTTAATAAAATCATCTGCCTGCGCCAGTTTGCAGGCCTCAATAAGCTCCTCGTCCGTGGCGTTTTCGTTGCCCCAGCGCAGGTTCTCGGCGATGGTGCCGGAGAAGAGCAGGTTTTTCTGCAGCACCATGGATACGGCGTTTCTCAGCGCGTCGGTGTCGTACTCGCGCACATCCACGCCGCCGACCTTCACGCTGCCCTCGGTCACGTCGTAGAGCCGCGCAATGAGCTGGACGAGGGTCGACTTGCTCGAGCCCGTGCCGCCCAGGATGCCGACAGTGGCGCCGGAGGGGATGTGCAGGTCGATGTCCGACAGGGCGTACTGCTCGGCGTCGGCGGAGTACTTGAAGGACACGTCCTGAAAATCGACGCTGCCGTCCTTCACGGTTTCGACGGCGTTGGCGGGGCTGACAAGGGTCGGCTCCTCGGTCAGCACCTCGCTGATGCGCTTGGCGGACTCGGCGGAGATGGTGACCATGACATAGATGAAGGAGAGCATCATCAGGCTCATGAGCACCTGTACGCCGTAGGTCATCATGGCGGAGATCTGGCCCACGTCGATGACGGTGCCGCGGCTCGAGATCACAAGGCGCGAGCCCACGGTGAAGATGAAGACCATGTTGAAGTACATGCAGAGCTGCATGATGGGGGAGTTCATGGCGACGATGCGCTCGGCCTTGGTAAAGTCCTTGCAGATGCTGTCGGCTGCCGCGCCGAATTTTTTCTTCTCATAGTCCTCGCGGGCAAAGCCTTTGACCACGCGCATGGCGCGCACGTTTTCCTCGATGGACTCGTTGAGCTTGTCGTACTTGCGGAAGACCGAACGGAAGGCGGGCATGGCGTGTTTGGCGATGAGCAGCAGACCACCCACCAGAACCGGCACCACCACCACGAAGGTGAGGGCCAGCTTGCCGCCCATGATGAAGGCCATGATGATGGCAAACAGGAACATCAGCGGCGCGCGCACGGCGGTGCGGATGATCATCATGAAGGCCATCTGCACGTTCGTCACGTCGGTGGTCATGCGCGTGACCAGCGAGGCCGAGGAAAAGCGGTCGATGTTTTCAAAGGCGAAGCTCTGCACGCGCACGAACATGTCCTCGCGGAGGTTGCGGGCAAAGCCGGTGGAGGCGTCGGAGCAGGTGCGCGCCGCCATCGCCCCGCACAGGAGCGACAGTACCGCCATCAGCGCAAGCTTCCCGCCCAGGGCCGTGACATCCGAAAGCGGCGCGCCGGCCTTGATCATGTTGACCATGTCGGCGGTGTAGAAGGGGATAAGGACCTCGAAGAAGACCTCCCCCATAATGATTATCAGGGTGAGCAGCGCGGGCTTTTTGTTCTCGCGCAGACTCGCGGCAAGGGTTTTGATCATGCCGCCCATCACATCCTTTCTCCAGACAGCGTTACTGTATATTGTAGCTGTTTGCGCAGGGGAAAGTCAAGCGGATGGTTGTGAACTTTTTCTTGCGTTCCCGTCGAAAATCTGCTACTCTCCCGGTAAAGGGAGGGGAGCGTATGGATGATGCGCAGCTTGCCGAGCTTATGCGGCGCGACTCGCCGGACGAGCTCTGGGATATCTATGACGAAGCCGGGAACAAGACAGGGCGCGTGCAGCGCCGGGGCGATCCGTTGACGGGCGGGGACTGCCACCTGTGCGTGCATGTATGGATTCAGCGTCCGGACGGGGCTTATCTGCTGACCCGGCGCGCGCCGGAGAAGAGCTGCGCCGGGCTCTGGGAGTGTACCGGCGGCAGCGCCCTCGCGGGGGAGGACAGCCTCACCGCCGCCCTGCGCGAGGCGCGGGAGGAGACGGGGCTTTGCCTCGACCCTGAAGGCGGCGAGTATGTGTTCCGCTTCTCGGGAGCGCACTACCACTGCGACGTGTGGCGCTTTGTCCGGGAATTCAAAGAGAGCGATATCGTTTTGCAGCCCGGCGAGACCTGCGACTTTCAGCTGGCAGCGCCGGAAGATATACGGCGGCTTGTCGCCGCGGGGCAGTTTCTGGACTTTGAGGATGTGGAACACATCCTGGGACTTTCCGAATAGAATAGAGCGGCGGCGGGTTTGCCCGCCGCCTTTTGATTTGATTGATTTGGAGGCATGCACATGTTGATTGTGCAAAAATACGGCGGCAGCTCGCTCAAAGACCCGGAGCGGCTGCGCCATGTGGCACGGCTCTGCCGGGAGCGGGCTGAGAGCGCCGAGCTTGTGGTGGTGGTCTCGGCCATGGGCGGCGAGACCGACGCGCTCACCGGGCGGGCGCATGAGATGAACGCCGCCCCCTCCGCGCGGGAGCTGGACGCCCTCGTCACCACCGGGGAGCAGAAGTCGGCGGCGCTGCTTGTCATGACGATGGAGGAAATGGGGCTGCCCGCCGTGTCGCTCACCGGCTGGCAGGCGGGCATCCTGACCGACGAAAAATACGGCGACGGGGACATCCGCCTCCTCTCGCCGGGCCGCATCCGCCGGGAGCTCAGCCGGGGCCGCGTGCCGGTGGTGACGGGCTTTCAGGGCGTGTGCGCGGCGGGGGACGTGACAAGTCTGGGCCGCGGCGGTTCCGACACCACGGCGGTCGCCCTCGCCGCCGCGCTGGAGGCTGATGAGTGCGAGATCTACACCGACGTCGACGGCATCTACACCGCCGACCCCCGCCTGCTGCCCCAGGCGAAGCTCCTGAGCGTGATCGACACACGGGATATGCTGGCGCTTGCCAGGGCGGGCGCGAAGGTCTTACATGCCAAATCCGTGGAGCTGGCCCTGGCCGGGAATGTGGCGCTGCGGCTTCTGTCCTCCTTCCACGTCTGCGACGGAAGCGAGGTGCGCCTGATGCCGGACGCTGCCCGCCCCCGCTTTGCGGGGCTCACCGGGAAGCGCGAAAGCGGGCGCGTCACCCTCGCAGGCAAGGGCGCGGACGCCTCAGCCCTCTCCGAGGCGGTGCTGCTGCTCTCCGCCGCGGGCATCCGCGTCAAGGACAGCCGCTTTGCGGAAAACGCGCTTTCGATGTATGTCGACCCCGACGATCAGCCCGCCGCCATGGCGCTCATCCACGACGGGATGGTGCTGTCCCAGTTTGGGTGAAGCTTTGCCTCCCCCGGCCGCTTGCGGCGTCTGGGGGAGGGGGACCGCTTCAGCGGTGGAAGGGGTTTTGTACGTTGGCCGGCAACTCCCTCAGTCACCAGTGTGCGCACTGGTGACAGCTCCCTCAAGGAGGGAGCCTAACCCTCTCCGTCCCTTCGGGACACCTCCCCCAAACGCCGCATGCGCGGCTGGGGGAGGCGAGGTTACGTCACGAGCGCACCATAGGTCAGGATCGGCAGGTTCTCCTGATACAGCGTGTCAAAGTCCGAGATCGGCAGCGGGTTTGTGCCGCGCCCCGCCTCGATCGTGAAGCCGGGGCGGTCCAGGGTCTGGATGAACCAGTCCTTGTAGCCCGCATTGGACGATTCCGCCGCGGGGTCTGCCAGCGTATAGCCCGAGAGCTTTGCGAAAAGCTCCCCGATCTTTTTTGCCCCCTCCGGCTCACATTCACCGTAGCGCCAGTAGATTTCCCCGCCCTGGGTGTGGTAGCTCAGGGTCAGGCGCGGGGAGAGGGCGAGGGTATAATCGTACATGGCGCGGCTCTCCGGCGTGGAGAGGGGCATGGGGCCCACGTAATCCATTGGGGCGGGGCCGCGTACCCCCTGGGCGTACTTGATTTTCTTCGCTTCCTCCCAGCCCGCCGGGTACTGGAGGTTCAGGTCCGTGCCGCGGATGTTGGCCTTCCAGCCCCGGGGGAAAGGGATGTCGGGCCAGTCGTCGGCGATATAGGTCGCGGCGCGGTAGAACTCCCCCTGTTGGTTTTCCCCGGTGACAAGGTCGATGCCGTCCGGGTTCACCGCCGGGACGAGGGTCACGGAGGCGTAGTCCAGCAGCTTTGCCGCGCTGTAGTCGAAGATATTTTCCCCCGACGCACTTGCCGCCGCGAGGTCCTCGGCAAATTTCAGCAGCAGCGGCGTTGTGATCCATTCGTTTGCGTGGTGGCTTGCGTTATACAGCACCTGGTTTTCGCCCGTGCCCAGCTTCAGATACCACAGCGGCTTTCCCATGACGCTCCGGCCGATGTCCCCGGTCTCGACAAAGGGATAGCGCATCTGAAGCCCCCGCACGCAGAAGCTTATGAGCGCCGCGCTGTAGTCGATGTCCGTCGGCACCACCGGGAAGGGCAGCGGGACGGTGATGGTCTGGCCGATCTGCAGGTTCTCCGGCTGCGCCTCGGGATTGGCAAGGGCGATGGCTTCCGCGGTGGTGCCGTAGCGCTCGGCCAGGGTATAGAACGTGTCGCCTTTTCGGATGCGGTAGGGAAGGCTCCCGGTGTACCAGGGCAGGAGCTGCCGGTGGGTGTCCCGGCCCGCGATGCCGTCGACCTGGAGATTCTGTGCCGCCTGAAAGGTCCTGACGGCCCGCTCGGTCAAAGGGCCGAAGATCCCGTCTGTCTGCAGTTCGCCGTACCCGGCCCGGTTCAACGCCAGCTGCAGAAGCTGCACCCCTGGCCCGACGCTCCCCCTGCGCAGGATTCGCATAAGCATCCCCTCCTTTTCCGTGCAATATATGACGGGAAGGGAGGATTTATGATTTTAAAGTTACTATTCAGTCTTGGCCTTATTCAATGGCGAAAACTTCCGTTCTGTGTCATTGCGAACCAGTGACCGATGTCACTGGTGTGGCAATCCGTTGAACGCCTTGCCGCATTGCCATTCCCGGGCCTGCTGCGCGACGGCCCGCCAATGGCGCGGCTGCGGAGATTCCGTGCCGCCTTCATCTGCCGCAGGCAGCGGCGGCCCGCAATCCTCCCAGCGGCCAGGTCTGATTTCTGAGTTGTTAAGTGCCTCCGGCGGGCGGATTGCCACGTCACCAGTGTGCGCACTGGTTCCTCGCAATGACGGGAGAAAGCTGAGTTAAGCCGATACCCACATTATGATATTAAAACGAATCCCCCGGCAATTGCCGGGGGTAATTCTTTTTAATAGAAGGTGGCGACGGCCTGCTCGGGGGGATCGCATTCCTCGTGGCTGATATAGGTCAGCACCGGGCCCTTGCGCCCGTAAGCCATGTGGAACTTGAAGTTCACCTTCGCGGTGAGGATCACCCAGCCCTCGTCCGTGACGGTGTCGGCCTTGTCCCAATTGCAGACCAGGGCCGCAAACTGGATATCCTCCACACAGCAGGTCATGACGTGGCGGCCGATGACGAAGGTCTTCGGCGGCAGGCGCTTGCGCTTGAGGGTCTTGGCCTTGAAGCGGACCTTCTTGCCCTCGTACTTTTTAGGCTCCTCGCTCATGTCGCGGTACCAGAGGGCGTAGTCGTCGTCGCCGATCTCGATGATGGGGGCGTTTACGTCGAAGGGCAGGGGGTCCTGGATGTCGTCGTAGACCACATTGCCGTCCGGGGCCTCGTAGGCGATGTCGGCCCGGCGGGACGCGGCGCGCACGATCTTGTGGAAGGTCATCTTGTCCATGTCCGGGGTGAAGCGGTTGAAGACCACCAGCTCACAGCTCTTGAGCTTATCGTACACCAGGTTTCGCATGTTGGTGTTGTAGGTGAGGAAGGTGGTGGCGTCGGCGAACATGAACTCCTGGTACACCGTCCAGTTTTCGGGCATGGCGGCGTAGAGGACATCGAGCATCCACATGCCGTTATACTCGATGAGCACGCGCTCGGCCCTGGTCTCCTTGACGAAGCGGAGTAGGTCGCCGGTCGTCAGCTCGCTCTGGTCCTGAATGACGCGGATCTGGACGCCGCCCTTGGCAAACTCGTCGGGGGCGTATTCCTCCTCGCCTTCCTCGCACACCAGCAGAAGGGTGCGCTCGCCGTTGCAGAAGCGCTTGTCCTCCAGGGTCTCCTGGATGAATTTGGTCTTGCCGGCCTCGAGAAAACCGGTGAAGAGATACACGGGCATATCCCGCTGCTCGGTATTAGCCAAGGTTGAACAGCTCCTTCAGGGCGTTTTCGTTGATGTGGGAACCGATCACGCAGAAGCGGCCGGTCACGGCAGCCTGGCCGCGGCGCAGGTCGATCTCGCCGGGCACATAGTCAAAGTAGAGCCACTCGCCGTCGGCGGCGTCCACGATGCCCTTCGCGCGCAGCACGGCGCCGAAGCGGGCCTCATCGTCAAGCTGGCCGAGGGTGTTGCGCAGCTCTTCCTCGGTGAACTTCTTGGGCGTCTCCATGCCCCAGCTCTGGAAGATCTCGTCGGCGTGGTGATGGTGATGATGATGGTGCTCGTGGTCGTGGTCATCGTCATCATCGTGGTCGTGGTGATGGTGGCACTCGCACTCGGGATCGTCGCACTCCTCGCCGTCCTCATGATGGTGATGGTGGTGATGATGCTCGTGCTCGTCGTCCTCATCCTCGTGATGGTGATGGTGGCACTCGCACTCGGGGTCGTCGCACTCGTCCTCGTCGTGGTCGTGATGGTGGTGATGGTGCTCGTGCTCCATCTCCTCCAGCTCGTGCCTGAGGCCGTTTTTGTCCATGGCTTCCCGGATCTGCTCGCCGCTCAGCTGCGCCCAGGGCGTGGTGATGAGACCGGCCTCGGGGTTGAGGGCCTTGAGGATCTCGGTGGCCTCGAGGGTCTTCTCGGGCTTTGCGGTATCGGTGCGGCTCATGACGATGAGGTCGGCGTTGGCGACCTGGTCGTTGAAGAACTCGCCGAAGTTGCGGGCGTACATTTTGGCCTTGCCGGCGTCCACGACCGTGACCTTCGCGCCGATGTGGGCGCCTTCCACGCGCTCGACGGCTCTGGCCACGTCGGAGAGCTTGCCCACGCCCGAGGGCTCGATGAGGATGCGGTCAGGGGCGTAGTCGTCCATGACCTTCTTGAGGGCCTTGGTAAAGTCGCCCACCAGGGTGCAGCAGATGCAGCCGGAGTTCATCTCCGTGATCTGCACGCCCGCGTCCTGCAGAAAGCCGCCGTCAATGGCGATCTCACCGAACTCGTTTTCGATGAGGACCAGTTTTTCATTCTGATACCCCTCCGCGATCAGCTTGCGGATGAGGGTCGTTTTCCCCGCGCCGAGAAAGCCGGAGAAGATGTCTATTCTTGTCATGGTGTTTGCTTCCTTCCATGTTATATTTTCCAAAAATGTATTATATCACCCTTGTCAATGCCCTATCCGTACAAAAAGCGGGGCAAAATGCCCCGCTTGGAAAACATTTACGGTTTATTCACAAAGTTGGAACAAGCTTCACGGCTTGACAAAAGAACAATAAATGCCTATAATAACAGTGAAGAGCAAACCACGCACACGGTTAGCTCCTCAAGGGATCAATCTATTTATGCGGCACATGCCGCAAAACAGCTGTCACTTGTCGGGAGTGGCGGCTGCTTTTTTTGCGTTTTTTGCCTTTGCCTTCTTGGAAGTTTCGCTGACGATGATCGTCACGGTCCACTTCTTTATATGGAAGGTCAGACGCATACGCATCACCTCCCCTCTTCGGAGAGATGGAGCTAACCGCCTGCGTGTTTGTTGTTTACTCTTTCACCGCCCCTTTTCAGGGACTATTATTTTACAGAATCCGACATATCTTGTCAACAGGGAAAAGTGACCCCGGAGCATGCTCCGGGGTCACTGGCTATATATAGCGTTTACCGCAAAAAGCCGTTGATGATCTGCTCCTCGGCTTCCTCTTCGGTGAGGCCCAAGGTCATGAGCTTGATGATCTGGTCGCCGGCGATCTTGCCGATGGCGGCCTCGTGGACCAGGGCGGAGTCGAGATTGTTGGCCTCCAGCTCCGGGATGGCGACGACGCGCGCGGAGTCCATGATGATGGCGTCGCACTCGGTGTGGCCGTTGGAGAGGGCGTTGCCCACGATGCGGGAGCGGTAGATCTGGTAGCTCTGCTCCTTGGCGACGGAGCGGGACACCACGTCGGCGCTGGAATTCTCGCCGTTTAACTCCACCGTGTAGCCGCTCTCGGCCTTCTGGTCGCCGTGGGTCAGAAGCCTTTCGTGGACCACCAGGCGCGCGTCCTTTTCGAGCTTGGCGACGGTGTCGCGCTTCGTGTCGTCCACGCCCTTGATCTGCACCATCTCCATCTCCATGCTGCTGCCCTCGCCGAGATTGACCTCGGTGCGGGGGTTCATGATGCGCTTGCCGCGGCCTGTGCCTTCGCCGTAGTGCTTCTCGACGTACTTGACCTTCGCGTTCTTGCCGATATAGAAGCAGTGCACGCCGTCATGGGCGGAGTCCTGGTCGCCGCAGTTGGAGATGCCGCAGCCCGCGACGATGACCACGTCGCAGTTATCGCCCACAAAGAAGTCGTTGTACACGATCTCCTTCAGGCCGCTCTCGGACAGCACCACGGGGATGTGGACACTCTCGTTTTTCGTGCCGGGCTTAATGCGGATGTCGATGCCGGGCTTGTCGGTCTTGGAGCTGATCTCGATGTTGGCGGTGGAGTTGCGGCCCGCCGCCTCGCCGTTTGCACGGATGTTGTAGGCGCCCTCGGGGACCTTGTGCAGGTCCGCGATCTCTTTAAGCAGCTGCTTTTGGATCTCAGTCAGCATTCTTGACGCCTCCCTCCAGAATACGGTTGCAGGTGACGGGGACGGTGCTCTTCATGAGTTCGGGCAGCATCTCTTCCTTGCTGCCCTGGCCGCGCACCTGACCCTCGGCAATGAGGATGATGGAGTCGGCGATCTCGAGGATGCGCTCCTGGTGGGAGATGATGAGGATGGAGGCGTGGGAGCGCTTCTGCATGTTCTCAAAGACCTGGATGAGGCTCTGGAAGCTCCAGAGGTCGATGCCCGCCTCCGGCTCGTCAAAGACGGAGAGCGTGGTGCCGCGGGCAAGCACCGTGGCGATCTCGATGCGCTTCATCTCGCCGCCGGAGAGGCTCGCGTTGACCTCGCGGTTGATGTAGTCCCGGGCACACAGACCCACGGCGGAGAGATACTCGCAGGCGTCGCTGACGGAGAGCTTTTGATTGCCGGAGGCAAGGCGCAGAAGGTCAACGACGTGGATGCCCTTGAATCTCACGGGCTGCTGGAGAGCAAAGCTGATGCCGAGCTTTGCACGTTCCGTGATGCCGAGTTCGGTGATGTCTTCGCCGTTTAAATAGATGCGCCCGGCGCTGGGCTTTTCGATGCCCATGATGAGGCGGGCCAGCGTCGACTTGCCGCCGCCGTTGGGCCCGGTGATGACGACGAATTTTTCATCGGGGACCACAAAGCTCACGTCCCGGATGATCTCCTTGGTGCTGTCCTCACTCTCGACGCCGAAGCTGATGTTTTTCAGTTCAAGCATAATTTAAAACCTTTCTGGTGTAATTTCTCTAAGCAGGAAGTATTATAACAGATTTCAGGGAAAGTACAAGAGTGTAAAGAATTTACCCTTTCGCCGTCGTGAGGTACAGCTCGTAGTCCTCCGTCCCGTCGCCGGGGTAGGCGTAGGGCTTGGTGTAGCCCTCGTTCATGTAGATGGTGTATTCGTCCCAGCGCGCCTCCCAGGGGAGGTATTCCCAGTCGGCCGGGACCGTGATCGTCTCGGTCCGGGTACGGGGCCCGCCGTCGCGCCAGTCCTCCCAGTGGAGCGTGATGTGCCGCATGGGGCCCTTCCAGCTTTCGAGGTAGGCTGCCTCCGGCGGGGTTTCCCCGTAGAAGAAGCCGGTCACAATGGGGGCCGTCTCCCCGTCGACGCGGCTGACCGTCTCGCGCAGGAGAAGCATGCCGCGGTCCACCGCCACGTCCTCGAGCCAGTCTCCCATAAAGGTCACGTGCATGCGCGTGAGGTCCCCGTCCGCGCGGTCAAGATTCACGATCGCCGCGCCGTAGAGGTAGTTGGAGACAAAGTCGTCCCGAAATTCACTGTCGCCGCACTGTTCATCAAAGCCCGCGATGCGCGGGCGCATCACGCCGTCCTCGCCCGGCTCGACGAAAAACCAGCAGCCGTTATATTCGCCCTCCACGTAGTTTTCCTCCGTGCGCAGGATGCAGAGCTTCCCGTCCCGGTAGAAAAGCCAGATAGGCATAACGCTCGCCACGCTGTTTTTGATGCGCACGCTGTCATACAGGGAGAAGATGTTTTTGAGGCTGTTTGCCGCGATCAGCTCGTCCCAGCTAAAGTCCAGGGCCGGGTCCCACACGGGGCCGGGGTCCTCGGCCTCGGCGTTGAGGAGGCTGTAGCGGAAGGCGCTGCCCGCGCTGCGGTTGAGGGCAAAGCGCAGGGTATAGCGCCGCTCGCCGGAGGCCCCGGCAGAGAAATACTCCCGGATGCTGACGGCGGCCTCAAAGGGCGCGGGGGCCTCCAGAGAGAAGGAGAGGGTCTGGCCGAGCCTTGCGTCCAGGCGGAGCTTGTACCCCTGGAAGTCGTAGAGCCGTGCCCCGTCGGAGCTTTGCAGGATGCGGATATCCGGCGTGTCCGGGGCGTCCGGCGGGCTCTGCACCCCGAGCGAACGCTGGAAGTCGCGCAGCATGTCCTCCGTCAGAAGGTCGATGCCTTCCGTGCGGTACAGCCACGCGGCATACCAGCCGCTGGCCTCCCAGAGAAAGGCGGGGTCCAGCGGGGTGACGCCGTCAAGGAAGCCGCCCTCGTGATAGGCCATGGAGACCGCGAAGGCCTGAGCCTCGACGGCGGGGGCAAAGCCGGGGTCGTCCTCCGCGAAGGCGGACAGACAGGGACTCAACAGCAGGCACAGGATAAGGAGAAGGGAGAGAAGTTTTTTCATGGGCAGAATCCTCCTTTGCGGGTGAAGCGTGGAGTTTGGAGTGTGGAGTGAAGGAATGCCTTCGGCACAATTGTATTTGGCTCCGCCCTCAGAAACGGACATTGGGCAAAACCGGTGTACGTTTCTGAAATTTTAATCTGTCCGCGAAACGGATACCATCTTCACTTTTCACTTTCCACTCTTCACTTTATTTACATTGAATTTATACGCCATCTGCGCTATACTAAGCACAATCCTGTAGAAAAAGCGAGGGATGAACGTGAACAATTCCTTTTCCGTGAACAATACCGTGTCGAAAATCGTGATCTGCGCGGCGCTCATCATTCTGGCGCTGGTGTCCTTTTTCCCGCTGGCGAAGCGCTTCCCGGATTCAAAGCTCTATGACGGCACCGTGAAGGAGTGCACCGCCTCCATTGACGAGAAGACCGCCACCGTTCTTCGCCTGACCGCCACCGCGACCGTGACCTCGGCGGGGCTGTCCGCCATCCCGGGGGACACCGCCACGCCCATCGCCGAAAAGCTGGCGGACTTTTCCGAGTATTTTCTGCTGATCCTCTGCGTGCTGTACGCGGAGAAGTACCTGCTGGCCATCATCCCGGCGGGGGTGTTCCGGCTGCTGGTGCCGCTGGCATGCCTTGCATTCATTGTGGGCACGCTGCGCTCGTCCCGGCGCTGGGCGGTGCAGGGCGGCAAGCTTCTGCTGGTGGGGCTTCTGCTGCTGTGCGTCATCCCCGTGAGCCTGAAGATCTCCGACGCCATCTATGACCGCTACCAGGAGTCCATCAATGTCACCATCTCCAACGCCGAGGAGCTGAGCGAGACGGCGGACGAGCTGGTGCAGGCCCAGGAGGATCAGGGGCTTTTCAACAAGATCCTCGGCACCATCAAGGAGACCACCGGCGGGCTGACCCAGCGGGCGGCGGAGACGCTCAACCGCTTTGTGGAGGCCATGGCGGTCATGATCGTGACCTCCTGCGTGATCCCGATCCTGGTGCTGGTTTTCTTCGTGTGGGTCGTCAAGCAGCTGACCGGCGTGGATCTGCGGGACTTTGCGCCCCGCCGCCCGAGGCGTGAGCAGCGCGAGGAGGAGGAAGAGACTCAGCAGCGTGTGAGCATCTGAGAGAGGATTTCCCCGACGGTCTCGAGCCCGGTCTGATCCTCTTCGGTGAAGCGGCCGGGCCAGGGGCTGTCCAGATCGAGTACGCCCACGACCTTCCCATTCACGCGCAGCGGCACCACGATCTCGGAGTTAGAGGCGCTGTCGCAGGCGATGTGGCCGGGGAAGAGGTGCACGTCCGGCACGAGCTGGGTTTTGTTTTCCCGCGCCGCCGTGCCGCACACGCCGCGCCCGAGCGGGATCTCGATGCAGGCGGGCCCGCCCTGGAAGGGGCCGAGCACGAGGGTATCGCCCTCCAAGAGATAAAAGCCCGCCCAGTTGAGATCCTCGAGCGTTTCAAAAATGAGCGCCGAGGCGTTCGCGAGGTTTGCGGTCCGGTGCGGCACGCCGTCCATGAGCGCCGCGAGTTTTATGCAGAGAGATTCATAATCGGTCATTGTAAGCGACTCCTTTTTTCAAAATTGTTTTTGACGGGGCTTTGCCTCGGCAAAAACACCATAGGTGAGCAAAGCGAACCCTCGCGCCGACCAACCGAGGCGTCTCCCGCAAGCCGAGGGCGATAAGCGCGAGTATTTTGATTGAAAGCACTGCTTTCAATCAAACATGTACAGTATAGACCATACTGTACATTTTTTCTACCTCTTATATTGTAAACACGCGCGAAAAAAGGTATAGTAATACTATTCCTTGATAAGAAGCTTTATTGGATTCCCGAGTGAAATTTGTGTCAGACAAGGCAAAGCCCGCAGAGCATAATGGAGATATATGGTCAAGGGCTTTCACGCAGTATGGCACAAATTTTGCCGGGAGGACTTAAAAATTTCTATCAAGGGATAGTATCAGGGCCATTGAATCAGAGACGGGAGAGACAACGTGGAAACGATCAGCGGTCTTACAAACTGGCGCCTTGCGGTAAAGCGGGAGGAAAGCGGCGTCACGATCCTGCGCGCCGTGACCTGCGACGAAAACGCCGTGCTGCCCGACGAGCTCTTCGGCCTGCCGGTGACAAGGCTTTCCGACCGCGCCCTGGCCCACGGGGCAAAGCCCGCGCAGGGCGAGGAGGTGCGCGTCCTCGGCGGGGCGGAGGGCGAGGACTGGGACAACCGGAGCATCCGCAGCCTGAGCCTGCCGCGCGGTCTTGAAAGCGTGGGGGACTACGCCTTCATGAACCTCAAAAGCATGGAGACGCTGCGCCTTTATGACGCCGTGCAGAGCATCGGCAGCGCAAGCTTCATGAACTGCCGCCTCTTTTCCCGCCTGGAGCTGACGCGCATAAGCCACGACCAGGGCCCGGCCCTCGCCGCCATTGTGGGCAGTCTTCCCCAGGAGCTGGACGCGGCGGTGTACAATGCCGACGGCTCCATGGTTCGCCTCATTTTCCCCGAATACTTTGAAAACTATACCGAGAACAGCCCCGCCCACCACTTCGAGCTCAAGATCGTCGGCGGGGGCTACGCCTACCACGGGGTGTTCCGGGCAAAGAAGCTTTATCTGCCGGAGTACGACGCGCTGTGGCGGGACTACATCGCGGCGGAGCACGACGAGGAAAGCGCGCTGCGCCTGGCGTATTACCGCCTGCGATACCCGGCGGAGCTGTCCGACCGGGCGCGGGAACAGTACGCGGTCTTCCTGCGTCAGAATATGCGGGAGGCGCTGTCGCTTGTCATGGGAAAAAAGGACGCGCACGGCCTGCGCCTGCTGCTCTCTCTCGGCGAGCTTGACGCCCCGACGCTGGCAGCCGCCATGGACGAGTCCCGCACCCTGCGCTTCACCGAGGCCACCGCGCTGTTATTGGAGCAGTGGAGAGGCCGGGCAGGAGCCGGGAGAAGAAAGAAGTTTGAGCTGTGACCCTCTCCGCCCCAGTGTGCGCACTGGGGCACCTCCCCCAGGGGGGGAGGCAAGTCTCGGCTCCCCCTTTGGGGGAGCTGTCACCAGTGCGCACACTGGTGACTGAGAGGGGTGTACCATGGATAACAACGAAAATCTCAGCGCCGTGGGGCGGGACATTTTGCTCGCGGGCCGGGCGCAGCTGGGGCTTGCGCTGCCGTATCTGAGCGGGCCGCTCTGCGCCCTGATCCCCGCGCCGGGCGATACCGTCACCACGAGCGCCGCCACCGACGGGGAGACGCTTTATTATAACGCTGCCTTCCTCGCCGCGGGCTTTATGAAAAGCGAGCGCTTTGCGCCGCGCCTCAATCTGCACATGACGCTCCACTGTCTGTTCCGCCACCTCGCCAAGCGCCGGGGCCGGGACGCAGTGCTGTGGGACCTCGCCTGCGACGCCGCCGTGGAAAGCGTGATCGACTCGCTGCCCTATGCCTGTGTCAGTCAGCGTGCCTCCCCGCCCAAGCAGCACTTTCTGACCGAGTGCCGCCGGGAGCTGAAGGTCCTCTCCGCCGAGGGCATCTACCGCCTGCTTTTACGCCTGCGTCTGCCGGAATATAAGATTGCAAGCCTGCAAAGGCTCTTTGCCATGGACGACCACAGTCTCTGGGATCTGGAGGAAAAGAAGGAGAGAGAGCGCAGCGAGCGCCAGGATCAGCACTGGCAGAACGCCGCCTCGAACGCGCAGACGGCGCTGGACTCCCTGGTCTCCGAGCACGGCGCGGGGGGCGAGGGCGTGACCGAACAGCTCTCCATCGCGGCGCGCGACAATGTGGACTACCGCAAGTTTCTGTGCCGCTTTGCCGCCCCGCGCGAGATCCTGCACGCGGACGCGGACGCCTTCGACTACATCTACTACACCTACGGCCTCATGCGCTACGGCAACATGCCCCTCATCGAGCCGCCCGAGACCAAGGAGGAAAAGCGCATCGAGGACTTCGTCATCGCGATCGACACCTCCATGTCCACCTCCGGGATGCTGGTGCGGGAGTTTCTGGCCTCGACCTACGCCATATTGCGCTCGGCCGACACCTTCACCCGCCGTCTCAACATCCACATCCTGCAGTGCGACGACGAGCTCCGCTCGGACAAAAAGATCACGAGTCTCGAGGAGCTGCGCCGCTATATGGAGGACCTGCCCCTCACCGGCGGCAGCGCAACCGACTTCCGCCCGGTGTTCAAGCATGTGGACGCGCTTTTAAAAACCGGGGAGTTTGCCAATCTTCGGGGGCTTCTCTACTTTACCGACGGCATGGGCATCTACCCCGAAAAGCGCCCGGACTACGAGGTCGCCTTTGTTCTGCTGGACGAACCGCCGCTGTCCGTGAAGATCCCGCCCTGGGCAGTGCGCATCACGCCGGAGCTGCCCTGGAAAAAGCAGCATGACAATCTGGATGAGTTCTGGCAGGAAGAAGTCTTACAGGAATTACCAGAACTGTAAGAATACACTTGGCTCCCCCTTTGGGGGAGCTGGCACCAGTGCGCACACTGGTGACTGAGAGGGCTGTCGGTCGATGCATGACCCTCTCCGTCACGGCGCTTGCGTGAGACGCGCCGTGCCACCTCTCCCAAAGGGAGAGGCAAGAACAGCGACTGAAATTGAATGAGGAACACACCATGAACATCAAACAAGCCAAGGAACAGATTCGCAACACCCTGCGCGCCTATTTGAGCCGGGACGCGCTGGGCAACTACCGCATCCCCGCCGTGCGGCAGCGCCCCGTTTTGCTGATGGGCCCGCCGGGCATCGGCAAGACCCAGATCATGGAGCAGATCGCCGCCGAGGAAAACGTCGGCCTTGTCTCCTATACCATCACCCACCACACCCGCCAGAGCGCCGTGGGCCTGCCCTTCATCGAAAAGCGCGTCTATGACGGGGTGGAGCACACCGTCACCGAGTACACCATGAGCGAGATTCTGGGCTCGGTGTACGCGCTGACCGAGAAGACCGGCATACGCGAGGGCATTTTGTTCCTCGACGAGATCAACTGCGTGTCCGAGACCCTGGCCCCGATGATGCTCCAGTTTTTGCAGTGCAAGACCTTCGGCAACCAGCGCCTGCCCGAGGGCTGGCTCATTGTCGCCGCGGGCAACCCGCCGGAGTACAACCGTTCGGTGCGGGACTTCGATGTGGTGACGCTCGACCGCGTCAAGCGCATCAACGTGGAGGAGGACTTCGCCGTCTGGAAGGACTACGCGCTGAGAAAGGGCCTGCACGGCGCGGTGATCTCGTACCTCGACCTCAAGAAGGAAAACTTCTACCGCATCGAAAACTCCGCCGACGGCATGCAGTTTGCCACCGCCCGCGGCTGGGAGGATCTGAGCGAAATCCTGTATGCCTACGAAGCCGAGGGCATCGCCCCGGACATGGAGCTTGCGGTGCAGTATATCCAGATGCTGTCCATCGCCCGGGATTTTACCAATTATTACGCCCTTTACAACAAGTACCGTCAGGTCTATCATATCGACGACATCCTGCGCGGCAGTGTCCCGAAGGTGACGCTGTCGGAGTTTGCCGCCGCGCCCTTTGACGAAAAGCTTGCGGTGATGGGCCTTATGCTGTCGCGGCTTTCGGAGGCCGCCCGCGATACGCGCCGGCAGGACGCCCTGTGCACGGCGCTCTATGACGGGCTCAGTGCCGTCAAGGCGCGGCTCCCCGCCTCTCCCGCCGACACGCTGCGCGAGATCATCATCACCCGCCGGGCAAGTCTCAAACGCGCCGCCGACGCGGGACAGGACGATAAGGAGCAGAAGTACCTGCGCCAGGCGGAGATCAACCGACTCGAGGAATACCTGAAAGCCCTCGACGAGACGCAGGATGCGCACGCCCAGTTCGAAGCGCTGCGCGCACTTTTTGCCGCCGACACCGCAAAGCGCGAGAGTCTCGCCGACGGGACCGGCGCCATGTTCGACAGCGCCTTCCGCTTTTTGGAGACCGCTGTCGGACCGAGCCAGGAGCTGGTGCTGTTTGTGGGCGAGATCACGGCGGGCTATGACAGTTCCTGGTTCGTGGCGGAGTTCGGCTGCGAGGCGTATTTCCGCAACAACCGGGACCTGCTGTTCGACGAAACACGGCAAAATCTCCTCGACCGCCTTGGTCGTGCTTGATTATTTCGTCGGATTATGATAAGCTGGATAGGCAAAAATGAACCCGACTGTCACCATGGTACGGATACAAGGAGACATTATGAAATATTTAGTCGTTGTTGCCCATCCCGACGATGAGGTCCTGAGCGCGGGCGCGAGCATTTATAAATTTGTCCGCGAGGGACACGCCGTCGCGGTCGCCACGCTCGTCAACCACGCCGCCGCGCGCCATAATCTCTCCAGCCACCTCGGCGAGGAGCAGGAGAAGGCCCGGATGCTTTTGGGCATCGAGAAGTCCTACACCGCCGACTTTCCCAACATCAAGACCAACACCGTGCCCCATCTGGAGCTGGTGCAGTTTGTGGAGAGCTGCCTGCAGGACTACGAGCCGGACATCGTCATCACGCATTGTCCCGCCGAGACCAACATCGACCACGCCATGGTCAGCGGCGCCGTGCAGGCCGCGCTGCGCTATCCCCAGCGCAACGAGGACGCAAAGCCCATCCGTGAGCTGTGGTACATGGAGTCCGCCTCCTCCACCGAGTGGTGCGTGGATTCCTCCGTGCGCCGCTTTACGCCGAACCTCTTTGTGGAGGTGGGCGAGGAGGGCCTTGACAAAAAGCTCGAAGCCCTGGCGTTCTACGCGGGCGTCATGCGCGATTACCCGCACCCCCGCTCGACCGAGGCTCTGAGGGGCCTTGCCGCCTGGCGCGGGGCCCAGGCCGGCTGCAAATATGCCGAGGCTTTCGAGGCAGTCTTCCGCCGGATCTAAGGAGGAGACACCATGCGTTTTCTGTATCTCTTTCTCAAACGCCTGTTCGATATGGGCTGCGCCCTGCTGGGACTTGCAGTCTCGGCGCCGCTGTGGCTCATCATCGCGCTGGGCATCGAGCTTTCCGACCCCGGTCCCATCTTCTATATTGCCCACCGCACCACCAAGCATAACCGGGTCTTTGACATGTACAAGTTCCGCTCCATGCGTCAGGGCAAGGCCAACGAGTCCGTCTTCCGCGGGGAGGAGGACCGCATCTTCCCCTTCGGCCGCCTCATCCGCGCAACGAAGCTGGACGAGCTGCCCCAGCTCATCAACATCCTCATCGGCGACATGAGCATCGTCGGCCCGCGCCCCGCGGCGGTGGACCAGGTGGAGATCACCCGCGGCGGCCGCTTTGCCGCGGCAGGCGAGGTGACCTCGGGTCTGACCGGCCCCTCGGCGCTCTACGACTATCTCTACGGCGACCAGATCGAGTCGGAGGAGGAGTACGTGCGCGACGTGCTGCCGACACGCCTGGAGCTGGACCTTGTGTACCTCGACAAGCGCGGCGTGTTCTTTGATCTCAAGATGATCTGGTGGACGGTCGTGTGTATCGTGTACCAGCTCGCGGGGCGCGTGCCCGAACATATTTTCAACACCCTGCTCAAATGGGCGGCGGAGCACAGGAAGGAGCCGGTATGCGCGGCAAACTGAGAGTCGTGGTCATGACCCAGGCCGACCGCTTCTTCATCCCGCGAAACATCGACAAGGCCGCCCGGGCCTGCGAGCTGCTGGAGGTCGTGCAGGTCGACTGCAAAGGGTCGCTTGAAAACAAGACGACGGACTATCTCAAGTGGTTCGGGGCCTTCCAGTGCGCCAAGATGGGCTTTGTCACCGCGGGGCGCGAGGCGGAAAAATACCTCGACCGGCTCACGGGCTACAGGCTTTTCGGCGGCAGCTGCTCGGTTCAGGACGCGGCGAAGAAAAACGGCATCCCCTACCGGGTCATCACCGACAGCAACGACCCCGCCTATGTGCAGCACATCCGGGAGTTGAATCCCGATCTCATCATCTCCTATTCCGCTCCTCAGGTCATCAAGGACGAGCTTTTAAGCGTGCCGAGGTACGGCGTCATCAACGTCCACGGGGCGCTGCTGCCGGATTACCGGGGCCTGCTGCCGTCGTTCTGGTATCTCTACAACGACGAGAAAACCGGCGGCGCGACGGTCCATTACATGAGCGCGAAGATCGACGACGGGGACATCATCGAGCAGGGGAGCGTGGACATCTCCGACTGCAACAGCATGTTCCGGCTCATGAAGAAGACCAAGACCGTCGGCGGCGACCTGATGGTCAAAGCCATCGAGGAGATCGAGGCCGGCACCGTGCAGACGCGCAAAAACGAGACGGAGAAGGGAAGCTACTTCACCTGGCCCACCGTCGAGCAGGCGCGGGAGTTTCGCAAAAAGGGCAAAAGGCTGATCTGATACATAGAGATTATGGTGAAAAGTGCAGAGTCTGTTCTTGCGGCGGAACTTGCGGAGCTGGGATTCAAACGGAAGGGAAAGCGTTTTTTCTATTTACAGATCCGAGATATCATCGGTCTGATCGCGTTTGAAAAACCGACCGGGCTTTTATACTTGCAGTTTGCGATGATTCCGCTGTTTTTTCCGTGCCCGGGCTCTATTCATTACACCTTCGGCAGCAGATTGAATACTGTTTATCCCGACCTGCCGGTCCTTGAAAAAAACGCGGATGCGGAAGAGATAAACGAGTTCTGCGGCAAGGTCTCGACGTACATACGGGACGATTTGATGCCTCTCATGGAGCGGCTGTCGACTGTGGCGGCGCTTCGGGATTTTTCCGGAAACGGACATAGGGACACAAAATATATCTTCTGCAATCCCGAACAGCTTCGGCAGCTGCACCTTTACAGCTGTCTCAGCCTGCGAGATTATGACAGCGCGCTGGATGCTGCGCGGGAATACAGCGGAGCCCTTGCCGCCATGAATTATGCGGAAGGATTAAAAGTGAAAAAGAGAAACGCGTGTGAAGCCTTGATCTCCGCTCTTACGGAAAAGCAGTATTCCGTGATTGAAGCGGCACTCCGGAAGAATGCCGCAGAAAACCTAGCGCTATTTACGGGGCTTTGAAATAGTCTCCTTATTGAAAACCCAGCAATACCGGCACCGTAGGGGCCGACGCCCTCGGCGGCCCGCGCGGTACAGATTCAAATAAAGCATACATTCCCCCGGCGAAAACGTACGATGTTACGGATTCGCCGGGGTTAAATGCATTTGTTGGCTTTTACTGCCCTTATTATATGTTCTGCTTTGGGCTGCGTGGAGGCGGCCCAAAAAGTTTTTCAAATTCTTTTTTCCGTGTGACGCTTGTGTGATGAATGGTGTGTTAGTATGTGCCCGTAAGCAAGAGAGATACAAAAAACAAACCCGCAAGGGATAACGGCTTACTTAAACATATACACAATTAACCAACATAAAGTAAAACGAAAAGGAGAACAAAAAAATGAAAAGAACTTTCAAAATGATCCTTGCCCTGGCGCTGGCCCTCACCGTGATCTGCGCCCTCGGCACTGCGGCCTTTGCCGATAACGCCACCACCGTCATCAAGAACCCCACCGATGAGACCCGCTACGTCGGCGATACCGCCATCTTCCGTGCAAGCGCCGTCAACTACGACAGCAGCGAATGGATGTTCCTCTCCCCCAACGGCATCGAGTACAACCTTGACGCGTTCAAGGCTCAGTTCCCCGCCTGCACCGTAAAGGGCCAGGGCACCGCCGAGCTCCAGATCACCAATCTGCAGACCGGTCTGAACGGCTGGGAAGTCTTCTGCTGCTTCTACCGCGGCAACACCTGCATCACCACCACTGTGGCCAGCATCTACGTCCTGATCCCCGGCACCGCGCCCACCAGCACCACTTACACCACCTATGTTCCCTACGTGTACTACGAGCCCGGCTACTACATCATTGACAATGTGTACTACTACTCCGACGGCACGACTCTCTACGTTGTTAATGACGAGGACTTTGAGCCCGACTGGATCGAGCTGGACGGCTCCCGCGTCTACGACCTGAGCGACACCGTCACCGAGGATCGTGAGCCCGATTGGATCGAGCTGGACGGTTCCCGTGTCTACGACCTGAACGACTACGAGGATCTTATACCCGGCTACGTCATGATCGACGGTGTTCCTGTCTATGTCGGCTGATTCAAACAAGGATAACAAGAGAATGCAAACGGCCCCCGGCGAAAACGTACGATGTTACGGATTCGCCGGGGGCCATTTTCAATCGGCTTCCTTCATGGGGCACTCCATATCTTCACTTTTCACTTTTCACTTTTCAAAACAGTCCCAGTGTGCGCAGCAGGACGATCCAGCCGAAAAGCGTCAGACACGACAGGGCTGTGTCGACGACCACGATGGAGGCGGCAAGCTCGCCGTCGCCGCCGAGCTCGCGGGCCATCGTGTAGGAGTTGACCGCCGTGGGCGGGCCGAAGCTCATCATCACCACGCCGAGCCCCACGCCCCGGATGCCGATGGCGGCGGCGCAGGCGAGGGCCAGGGCCGGGATCACCACCAGCTTGAAGGCCACCGTGATCCATAGGCTGCGGGCGTAATCTTTGATCCCCGCCGGGGCAAAGGACGCGCCCAGGATAAACAGGCACAGAGGTGTCGCCACGGCGGCAAGGGACTTGAGCGCGGAGGCAAAGGCCGGGAAGGCATAGACCGGCAGGTTCACCGCCTTGGCAAGGAGGGCGACAAGGGTGGCGTCGATGAGAGGGTTGAGGGCAATGTCCCGGAGCATCTTGCGAAGATTGATCTTCCCGCCCGCGAACATTTCCAGAAACACCACCGACAGCACGTTGTACAGGGGGATGTTGACGGCGATCATCAGCGAGGCAAGGCCCGTGGCGCTGCTTCCGAACAGGGACTCGAGCAGCGGGATACCGAGCAGCACATAGTTTCCGCGAAACATGCCCTGGGCCATGACGCCGCGCCGGTCGCCGCGCTTTTCGGTGAGCACGGCCGTTGCGAGAGAAATGCCGCCCGAGACGATGAGGCCGACAAAGGTGAAGGCCACGAGCTTTGCGTCGAAGACCTCGCCGATGGGGGCGTCGTAGATGCTGCGGAAGACCTGGCAGGGGAGAAAGACACGGAAGGCCACCGAGTTGAATTTGCCGAGGGACGTGTCGTCCAGTTTGCCGCGGCGGCGGATAAGGAGCCCAAGGGCGATGATCAGAAAGCTCGGCAGCACGGCGTTGACCGCCACGATCATATGTTCAAGCATGATGCTCCTCCTGTGTAAGCTGGCGCACCATCTCCTCCGCCGGGTCCAAAAGCGGCAGGCGCGTATATGCCCGCAGGGCTTCGGTCAGATAGGGGAAGTGCGTGCAGCCCAGCACCAGCGCCTCGCAGCCGCAGGCCTCAAAGTAGGCCATGAGCGTGTCGAGGTGGCGGCGGCGGATGATCTCGTCCGGGGCGATGCCCGCCTCAATGTCGATGGTGACCTCGGGGATGCCCGCGGGCTGGAGCAGGATATCCGGGTTTGCGCGCACCATGGCGGTATCGATCCCGGCGAGGGCCTGGCCGTTGTAGGCCACCAGCGCAAGGCGGCGGTATTTTTTCGCGATCGTGCCGTAGGCGTCCATGGGTGTCACGATGCGGATGCCGAGTTCTTTGGAAAGCGCCGGGAAATCCGCCGAGCCGGACAGGGAGTTGCAGTAGATAAAGGCGCTGCCGCAGCCGCAGTCCATGGCGTTTCGGATGATGGACGTAAGCACCGCGTGCTTTTCGCCTCTGGATTTGACCTGGAAGGCGGCCTGCTCCAGCGGGTGCCGGGACACGGGGCAGTTAAGAGCCGCGATGCCGTGGGCCGCGAGCACGTCCGCGCCCATCTGTGTGTCCACCGGCGTCCCCGCCAGCACCGCCACAGGCCAGTCTGTAATGTGCATGGGATCATCTCTTTCTGTCTTGCATCATTATAATTAAGTGTTCATAGATACTTACCTGCGCAGATGCGCCCCCCATTCTTTCTTTTCTCTCTTGTGAGAAAAGAAAGAATGGGGGGGCGCAAACCGCAGGTAATGATTTCTGAGCTGTAAAATAAATATTGCGCAGTTCATACTATACCACACCCCGCGCCTTGGTGAAAAGCCCTTTCTTGACAATACGCATATACAGTGCTACAATGCAGGCACAATCAAAAGGGGTGCTGGAGGCTTCCGGCTGAGACGAGGTAAACGCGCCTTGAAACCCTGGAACCTGATCCGGATAATGCCGGCGTAGGAAACAGTATGCGCAGCGCTTTGACGCAGGTTCGATTTTGAGCCTGCGTTTTTTTGCGCACACTGCTTCCCAAAACATGTTATGGGAGGAAAACATCATGAACAAGAACAAGTCCAAACTCACACTCCGCTGCCTGACCGAGGGCGCGATCTTTGTCGCGCTGGCCCAGGTGCTCAGCTACCTCAAGCTCTTTGAGCTGCCCCAGGGCGGCTCCATCACGGTGTCCATGCTGCCGATCTTCATTTTCTGCGCCCGCTGGGGCTTCGGGCCCGGGATGCTCGCAAGCTTTGTGTTCAGCCTTCTGCAGCTGCTGCTCGACGGCGCCTACGCCTGGGGCTGGCAGTCGATGCTGGGCGACTATATTGTGGCCTTCACGGTGCTGGGCTTTGCGGGGCTTTTCCACACACGGCTCTTCGGCTTCTTCACCGGCACGATCGTCGGCTCCATGGCCCGCTTTCTCGTCCACTATCTGGTGGGCGTGTGGGTCTGGGGCGAGTACATGCCCGAGACCTTCTTCGGCATGACCATGACCACCCCCTGGTTCTACTCCTTCCTGTATAACGGCAGCTATATGCTCATCGACATGGTGATCTGCCTGCTCGTCGGCGCGCTGCTTTGGAAGCCTCTGGGCTATTACATCCGCGGTATGGATCTGAAATAAGTGCTGAAATCACTGGACATTCCGCGCGCCGTGCGATACAATAAAGGCAATCTCTCGTATATCACCACGAACGAAAGGATAGATCGAATGATGATTGCCTGGAAAAACCTTGACACCCTGGCCTCTTACAAAAAGCTTTCCGCGCTCAAGCGCGTGGACCTGCCCGACGCCATGAGCGGCGAAAAGGGCGCACAGCGTGTGAAAAAGTACAGCGTCCCCATGGCCTGCGGCCTGAGCTATAACTTTGCCGCCAAGGCTGTGGACGACGAGGTGCTCTCCGCTCTCTCGGAGCTTGCCGCCGAGCAGCAGCTGACCGAGAAGTTTGCAGCGCTTTACAACGGCGAGATGATCAACACCGGCGAAAAGCGCCTGGTCCTGCACCAGCTGACCCGCGGCCAGCTGGGCGACACCGTCATGGCCGACGGCACGAACAAGCGCGACTTCTACGCGGGCGAGCAGGCCAAGGCCGCCGCCTTTGCCAATAAGGTCCACGCGGGCGAAGTCACCAACGCCTCCGGCGAGAAGTTCACCACCGTCGTGCAGATCGGCATCGGCGGCAGCGACCTCGGCCCCCGCGCCATGTACCTGGCCCTGGAGAACTGGGCCAGAGCCAACGGCACCCTCAAGATGGATGCCCGCTTTATCAGCAACGTCGACCCCGACGACGCGGCAAGCGTGCTCAAGACCATCGACCTCAGGCACTCCCTGTTTGTGCTGGTGTCCAAGTCCGGCACCACGCTCGAGACCCTGACCAACGAGAGCTTTGTGAAGGACGCCCTCAAAAACGCGGGCCTCGACCCGGCAAAGCACATGGTCGCCGTCACCAGCGAGACCTCTCCCCTGGCCAAGTCCAGCGACTATCTCGCCGCCTTCTTCATGGACGACTACATCGGCGGACGCTACTCCTCCTGCTCCTGCGTGGGCGGCGTGGTGCTGTCCCTGGCCTTCGGCCCCGAGGTCTTCGCCCGCTTCCTCGACGGCGCGCACGCCGAGGACCTGACCGCGAAGGAGACCGACCTGCTCAAAAACCCCGCCATGCTCGACGCCCTCATCGGTGTGTATGAGCGCAACGTCCTGGGCTACCCCGCCACAGCGGTCCTGCCCTACTCCCAGGCTCTCAGCCGCTTCCCGGCGCACCTCCAGCAGCTCGACATGGAGTCCAACGGCAAGCATGTCAACCGCTTCGGCGAGAGCGTCGACTACCCCACCGGCCCCATCATCTTCGGCGAGCCGGGCACCAACGGCCAGCACTCCTTCTATCAGCTCCTGCACCAGGGCACCGACATCGTGCCGCTGCAGTTTGTGGGCTTCCGCCGCAATCAGGCCGGCATGGACGTGGACATCCAGGGCAGCACCAGCCAGCAGAAGCTGTGCGCCAATGTCGCCGCCCAGATCATGGCCTTCGCCTGCGGCAAGTCTGACGAGAACCCCAACAAGAGCTTTGAGGGCGGCCGCCCCTCCAGCATCATCATCGGCGAGCAGCTCACCCCCGAATCCCTCGGCGCGCTGCTGGCCCACTTTGAAAACAAGGTCATGTTCCAGGGCTTCTGCTGGAACCTCAACAGCTTCGACCAGGAGGGCGTGCAGCTCGGCAAGGTGCTGGCCAAGCGCGTCCTGGCCCACGACACCGACGGTGCTCTGAAGGCCTACAGCGATCTGCTGGATATCTGAGCAGCGCGGTCCTAAAAAGAGATAGACAGGGACGCGGCGCGAACCGTGTCCCTGTTTTGCGCCTTGACAAGAAGCGCAGTATTGACTATAATAATGGAGAAGGGCCCCGTCAAAAACGGCTCCGCCCAGAACTTTTCTAAATAGTGTTAGAAATCGTCACTGGTCAGGAGTGGCGATTTCTGCTTTTTACGGTGACGGTAATCGTATAACCAAGTATATGAAACGTCAATGTAATCGGCATGTCTTCACCTCCCTTCCGGGTGGTGTGACGGAACCGCCTTTTCTCGCTTGACTAAGGCCCTTACTCCAAAATGGAGCATAATCATTCTACAGGAATCGACAGGCCCTGTCAATCAAAAAGCACCATGGATATACTATTCCTATACACATTCATTCCCTGGTTTGTCATTCTGAGCGAAGCGAAGAATCTTTTCTTTCCTCTTCTGCCAAGGAAAGATCCTTCGCTGACGCTCAGGATGACAGCACTTTTCACTTTAAAATCAAAAGCCGCCCCGTCAAGTGACGGAGCGGTTTTTGTTGATCCGTATATCAGATTACAGCTGCTTCTGAGCGTTGATCTTGATGCCGGGGCCCATGGTGGAGGCGGTGACGCAGGAGCGGATGTACTGGCCCTTCGCGGCGGCGGGCTTGGCCTTGTTGACGGCCGCGACCAGTGCCACGTAGTTCTCGTACAGCTTCTCGGCGCCGAAGCTGACCTTGCCGATGGGGCAGTGGATGATGTTGGTCTTGTCCAGACGGTACTCGACCTTACCGGCTTTGGCTTCCTTGACGGCCTGGGCCACGTTCGGAGTGACGGTGCCGGCCTTGGGAGAAGGCATGAGGCCCTTCGGGCCGAGGATCTTACCGAGACGGCCGACGGTGCCCATCATCTTGGGGTTGGCGATCACGGTATCGAACTCGAACCAGTTTTCCTTCTGGATCTTCTCGACGTAGTCCATGCCGCCGGCGTAATCCGCACCGGCTGCCAGGGCCTCGTCCACCTGCTCGGGCGGGCAGAAGACCAGCACGCGCACGGTCTTGCCGGTGCCGTTGGGCAGGACGATGGCGCCGCGGACCTGCTGGTCGGCGTGACGGCCGTCAACACCGAGCTTGAGGTGCAGCTCGACGGTCTCGTCGAACTTGGCCTTGCTGGCCTGGCACACCAGGTTCAGCGCTTCCATGGGATCGTACAGGTTCTGTTTATCAATGAGCTTGGAGCTCTCTTTATAATTCTTTCCTCTAAACAATTTCATTTCCTCCTAAAATGTGGTTGATTCGGATTTTCAATATCCTCCCACGTTTGAGATCAGTCCCCGACGATGACGCCCATGGAGCGGCAGGTACCGGCGATCATGCTGATGGCGGAGTCGATGTCGGTGCAGTTGAGGTCGGGCATCTTCTGCTCGGCGATCTTGCGGACATCTTCCTTGCTGATGGTCGCGACCTTGTCTCTCTGGGGCACGCCGGAGGCGGTCTCAATGCCGCAGGCCTTCTTGATGAGAAGGGCAGCAGGAGGGGTCTTGGTGACGAAGGTGAAGCTGCGGTCGGAGTACACGGTGATGACGACGGGGATCATCATGCCCATGTCGCCCTTGGTGCGCTCGTTGAAGTCCTTGGTGAACTGACCGATATTGACGCCGTACTGGCCCAGTGCGGGGCCGACGGGGGGCGCCGGAGTCGCTTTGCCGGCGGGAACCTGGAATCTTACGTATCCAACTACTTTCTGTGCCACGTTGAAAGCACCTCTTTCTTTAGAATTTCGATTGCAAACTCTGGTTTGCAATCGAGATACTCGCGCTTATCGCCCTCCGCTTGCGTGAGACGCTCCGGTTGGTCGGCGCGAGGGCTCGCATTGCTTGCCTCATGGTGTTTTTGCCGAGGCAAAGCCCCGTCAAAAACGGATTTGATTCTGTGCAGAGCCTTATAGAAATACGCGAATAATCTTACTTTTCGGTTACTTCGACCTGATCGAGCTCCAGATCAACCGGAGTCTCGCGGCCGAACATGGAGACCACGACGCGCACCCGATCCTTCTCGGGCTCCAGCTCGTCGACGATGCCGAAGAAGCCGGCCAGCGGTCCGTCAATGACCTTGACCTCGTCGCCGAGGCCGTAGCCCACGACGATCTCCTTGCGCTCGACGCCCAGATCGTAGATTTCCTGCTCCGTGAGGGGGACGGCCTTGCCGTCGGACCCGACGAAGCCTGTTGCGCCGCGGACGTTGTGGATCAGGTGCCAGCTGTCATCCGTGAGGATCATCTTCACCAGCACATAGCCGGGGAAGACCTTGCGCTCAACGGTTTTTTCGCCGGCGTCGGTGATCTCGGTCACCGTCTCCATGGGGATGTTGACCTCATGGATCAGATCCGTCATCCTGCGGTTTTCCGCCGCCTTCATCACAGCGGCGGCGACTGCGTTCTCATACCCGGAATAGGTATGAACAACGTACCATTTTGCCTCTTCAGCCATCTCGATCAACCCAAACGGAAGATGAGCCTGACCACCATCTGGGCAAATTCGTCAAAGCCCCAGATCACAACCGCGGAAATCATCATCATGCCGAGGGAGACGAGCGTGTTGTTGCGAAGAGCCTTCGGCGTGGGCCATACGACCTTCTTCAGCTCGCTCTTCATCTCGCGGAACCACTTTCCGATCTTCTGGAAAAGGCTCAGCTCGGTATCGTCCTTCTTGACGGCGGTGGCGGCCTTTGCGGGGGCGGCGTTCGTTTTCTTTTCCTCTGCCATGTTACACGTTCCTTTCCGTCTTACTTGCTCTCGACATGCTTGGTGTGCTTTCTGCAGAAGGGGCAATATTTGCTGCGCTCCAAACGGTCAGAAGTGTTCTTCTTGTTCTTGACCGTGTTGTAGTTCCTCTGCTTGCATTCATCGCATCTGAGTGTGATTTTTACTCTTGCGCCTGCAGCCATTCTTTCGGCACCTCCTATTTTATTTACCCGCGCCGTGCGGGGCGGGCATTGCCTCCCTGTGTGGACGGAGGGCTGTGCGCCCGTTTTGAAAAATGCGCACAAAAAGAAAGCCTCTCATCCGACAGGTAATCCATACTATAGCACAGCCGAAATGAGAGGTCAAGTATAAATTTTTCGGTTTTTGCGTGTTTTTTCGCTTTCATGGGACAGCGCCTCCCGTTTGGGGAGGCGCTGCCGGTTTTGGATATCAGCCGAAGTACCCCTCGGGGTAGGGATTGACGTAGGCTGCGGAGCTGTAGGAGGCGGCATTCTCGGGATACTCCTTGCCCGACGGCGTGAACACGGCCGGAAGGATGGTGTCGGAATACTCGCCCAGGCAGGTCTTGTCCACGTAGTAGGTATCCGCATGGACGAGGTTGAAGTCCATGCCGTCCTCCAGGAGCACCACGCCCAGCGCCCGGAAGGACAGGGGATTGGTCAGCTCAAACTGATAGGTTCTGGGCTCGGCGCCCTCCTCCGCCTGGTACTTCTCGATCTGGAAGCGGTCGACCTCCACCCAGTCGCCGTTGAGGGTCTGGGCGAAGAGTCCGTACAGGCCGAAGGGCCAGCCGCGGTACTGGATAAAGCCCAGCTGCAGGGTGATCAGGGAGCAGTCCAGCACGGGCTTATCCAGATAGAAGGGCGTGCCGTAGCGCCCGCCGAGGCTGCCGTACTCGCCGAGCTGGCCGGTCAGCGCCGCGGCGTCGTCCTTCCAGCGCATGGCGGCATACACGGGCGCGGCCATGCGTTCCTCGGCTTCCTTGCTGCCGAGCTCGGCGGCGCGCCGGAACCAGTCGTAGGCCTTGTCGAAGCTGCGCTCACCGGCGCTGCCCTTTTCGTAGATGTTGGCGATGTTCATATACACGCTCGTGTCACCGGCCTCGGCGGCGCGCAGGAACCAGGCGAGGGCCTGGCTGAAATCGCGATTCACGCCGCCGGCGTAGTTGCCCAGATAGTAGCAGCTGCCGACCTCCGCCATGGCGGCGGCGTCGCCGCCCTCGGCGCGCTGCTTGAGCTGCTCGAACTCCTCGGCAGAGCCGACGGCTGCGAAGGCCGGGGTCACCGCGAGGGGGATCAGCATGCACAGGGCCAGAAGAAAACTCAGGATCTTTTTCATGTTTGCTCTCCTTTTATTATTAATATGGATATTTTTTCAGCGCCGGAAAGATCATCAAAACGTAAGCTTTTCCTCGTACGGAATTACTTCACTTTTCGCTTTTCATTACATCTTTCTCCGCCCGTGGTTTTCCAGCATCTCGTCCTTGAGGGCCATGAGCTTCGGGGACAGGTCCACGTAGTAGGTGTGGGGGTTGTCGAAGCGCTTGACCTCGGGCCAGAGGGTGGAGATCTGGTAGCCGCAGTTGGTCTTGATGTCCTTGAGGGCAGGCAGCTCGTACACCAGCTTGCCGCCGAGGAAGACGGGCACCTGCAGCTCCACCGCGCGGAAGTTTTCCATGGTCTTGCGCTTCCAGCGCTCGGAGGGGTCGCAGATCTCGAGGGGCTTCGAGTCGTCCACTGTCTCGTCGCGCATGCAGATATAGTCGGCCTCGGCCATGCCGGTCTCGCGGTTGAAGAAGCGGTAGACCTTCTTGAAGCCGGGGTTGGTGATCTTGCCGACGTTCTCGCTGACCTTGATCTTCGGGGTGATGGAGCCGTCGTCGTTTTCCACGGCGCAGAGCTTGTACACGCCGCCGAAGACGGGCTCGCTCTTGGAGGTGATGAGCCGCTCGCCCACGCCGAAGGAGTCGATCTTCGCGCCCTGGTGGATGATGTTGGCGATCAGGCGCTCGTCGAGGGAGTTGGAGACGGTGATGGTGCAGCCGGTCCAGCCTGCGTCGTCGAGCATTTTGCGGGCCTTCTGGGTGAGGTAGGCCATGTCGCCGGAGTCGAGGCGTATGCCGCATTTGGTGATGCCGAGCGGTTTTAATATTTCATCAAACGCTTTGATGGCGTTGGGCACGCCGGACTTGAGGGTGTTGTAGGTGTCCACCAGCAGCACCGCGTTATTGGGATAGGTGCGGCAGTAGCTGCGGAAAGCGTCGAGCTCGGAGTCGAACATCTGGACCCAGGAGTGGGCCATGGTGCCCGCGGCGGGGACGCCGTAGAGCTGATCGGACACGGTGCAGGCCGTACCGGCGCAGCCGCCGATGAAGGCCGCCCTCGCGCCCGTGACGGCGCCCGCGATGCCCTGGGCGCGGCGCGAGCCGAACTCCAGCACGGTCCTTCCCTCGGCGGCGCGGCAGACGCGGCTTGCCTTGGTGGCGATGAGGCTCTGGTGGTTGAACTCCAGCAGCATGTAGGTCTCGAGAAGCTGGGCCTGGATGGCGGGGGCGCGCACGGTCAGCACCGGCTCCATGGGGAAGATGGGCGTACCCTCGGGGATGGCCCAGATGTCGCCGGTGAACTTGAAGTGTTTGAGGTAGTCGAGAAATCCCTCGCTGAAAATGCCGCGGCCGCGCAGGTACGCGATATCCTCGTCGCTGAAATGCAGGTTCTGGATGTAGTCCACGATCTGCTCCAGCCCGGCCGCCACCGCGTAGCCGCCCTGGTCCGGCACGCTGCGGAAGAACATGTCGAAGTAGCAGATGCGGTCCTTCATCCCGTCGGCAAAGTAGCCGTTGCCCATGGTCAGCTCATAGAAGTCGCAGAGCATGGTCAGGTTGATTCCGTTTGCACTTTTCATAGCATTCTCCTGTTTTCTTATTTTCATGGAACGCGCGAAACAAGCGCCGCCTATCTTTTTGTGCGGGTTTATCGTTTCTATTATATCCCGCCTTTCAGTCCGACGCAAGCCAAATATGTACGTTCTTTAAATTTTGCGTTCCATTAATTGGTAATTTTTCGGAACCCCATTGACTTTCAAGGCTTTGTGGGTTATGCTTTGTAAAATTGTAAGTGTCGAAAAAAGGAGACGGCGCCATGAAAAAGACGCTTTTTACGCCCGGCAGGACCGAGCTTGCCGGCAACCATACGGATCACCAGAATGGGCGCGTCCTCGCCGCGGCCATTGACCGGGGCATCACCGCGGAATACGAGGCCAACGGCGAGAAGCTTGTGCGCATCGGCGGGCCGGGGCTCGAGAGCTTTGAGGTGCGCATCGACCACCTGCAGCCGCGCACGGCGGAGTTCGGCAGCTCCAAGGCGCTGGTGCGCGGGGTGCTGGCGTCCTTTGATTTTCTGGGTCTGAGCATCGGCGGCTTTGACGCGACGATCAAAAGCACCCTGCCCTCCGGCGCGGGGCTGAGCTCGTCGGCGGCCTTCTCGGTGCTGATGGGCAAGATCCTGGCGGAGCTTTTCAACGGCGGCAATGTGGAGCCGATCGTCATTGCGCGCGCGGCCCAGGAGGGAGAGAACCGCTTCTTTGGCAAGCCCTGCGGGCTGATGAGCCATCTCACCTGCGCGATGGGGCAGACGCTGTACGCGGATCTCGCCACCGGCGAGGTGGAGCAGGTGACGGCGGACTTTGAGGGCATGGGCCTGACGCTGTGCCTGACGGACACGGGCGGCAGCCATGCGGGCCTTGCCACGTCCTACGCCCGCATCCCGGCGGACATGGTGTATATTGCCAACCTCTTTGACAAGGGCGTGCTGGCGGACGTGGACCCGAAGGAGTTCCGGGCCAGAGGCTGGGACGCGTCGAACCGTCCCGTGCGGCGGGCGATGCACTTTTTTGACGAGAACGAGCGCGTGCCGCAGATGCGCGACGCGCTAAAAGCGCGCGACGGCGAGGAATACATGCGCCTGATGAACGAGTCGGGCCGCTCATCCGAGACGCTGCTGAACAACATTGTCACGAGCGCCACGGGCGACACGAAGCTCCAGCAGGGTCTGGAGCTGAGCCGGAAGCTGCTCGAGGGCAAGGGCGCGTGGCGCGTGCACGGCGGCGGCTTTGCCGGGTGCGTGCAGGCGCTGATGCCGACGGCGATCTTTGACGACTACAAGGCCGAGATGGAGAAGACCTTCGGCAAGGACAAGTGCATGAAGCTCCGGCTGCTGTAAGGCGGCGGGAAAAACAAGGGCTGCGAAAAATTCAATTGACATTGTAGGGGCCGACGCCTACCCAAAGGGCACCAAGCCCGGCGGCCCGTGCGGAACAACTCAAAAACACGCAGAAATCCCCGGCGAAAACGTATGTATAATACGAAGTCGCCGGGGATAGGTACATTTATTGAGCTTTATTGCCGGGCCGCCGGGCTTGGCGCCCTTTGGGTAGGCGTCGGCCCCTACGGTGCTGTACCGCCTTAAATTTTACGCGTCATCCTGAGCGTAAGCAAAGGAACCATCCCTTGGTTGATAAGGGAAGAAAAGATTCTTCGCTTCGCTCAGAATGACACGCGTTTTGCAGCGCGCCCTTGTGTTGTTTGGGGCTTATCTGGTCTTTTTGCGCTTGAAGGTTTTGCCGAGGATGGTCGCCGCGCCGGTCAGGGAGATCAGGCACAGGGCAGACCACAGACCGAGATGGGATTCATCCGCCGTACGCGGGGAGGTGGCAGAGTTGTTGAAGACGATTCTGTACATCATTGGCTTATTAGCATAGTAATTATTATCATTCGGGTTAACCGGGAAGTCTCTGCTGATGGTCGAGCTACTGGAACTTGAGCTAGAACTACTCGAAGTCCTGGCGTTGCCAAATGATGTCCAACTTCCGCCATTGAGGCTGACATGTGCATAGGAACTGGCGGAAGGCGATACTGTCAGTTTGATGCTTGTGGTATCGTTTCGTTTGACCACCCAGACATTATCCACGCCAGAAGAGTACTTCATGACAGAATAGTCATCACGCAACTTGTTGTTAGCATCAGTATCTGTCAGGTTCATTAGAACAGGTTTAGATGGCATAGGGCCGGTGGAACTGGTGCTCGTGACACACGTCATTGTGGCTCGACCGCTGCCGCTGGTGGTAGTGCCGCTGGAAGTGGTGCTGGTACCGTTGGAATACTGAAATCCGACCGTATACCATGAATAGACTGTGATTTCAATCGCATTGTCTGTACTCTCAACAGTGTTAAAGTAGTAAATGCCTGGTTCATAAACAGTCATGATGCCATCGGTGAGATTTTCGACAGTCTTCCATTTACCGTTGATCAGGTACTTCATCCCGTTCTTTACACCGCTAATTTTGCCAGGCTGAGTATAATAGTAGTTTGCCGGATACTTCTGAACATCTCCATCATTGATGATATCCTGAATCCAGACAATACTCCTGACAGTCTTTCTGTTGCTACTAATAGTTTTATTGCCCTTAGTCGCTTGGCACACAAGAATTTTGCCAGCATCCTCAATAGTTGGAGTGTAGGTGTCTGTTGTAGAGACTACTGTCCCAGAAGTGCTAGAAGCTTCATCAAGACGAAACCACTTATACGTCACATCAGGATCGTCAAATGGCAGCACAGCCTCCACCTTTTCGCCGATTACAGCTTCACTGCCTGTACCGCTCTCTTCGCCATTTAGCACCATAGGACCATTCCACTGAGCATAGAGATTGATATCTCCAGTTACATCTTTGGCGGGAATCGTTGTGGTGTAGTATGTACCGCTGCCGTCCTGCTCTGTGTTCCACTTATAGAACAGGTTCCCTTTCTTGCTGAAATTACACGTATCCAGCGTAACTTCAGAATTGATTGCTACTTCCTCAGGATCCATCGTGCCGCTTCCGCCATTTGGGAGATAGGTGATTATCACTTTATTTGCCCATTGAGCATAGAAAGATCTTTCTTCCGTTGAAGCACCGGTTGCTATGGTAACTTTTGCTCCATCAGCAAAGGTATCTGCTCCTGAGCCGTCACTTTTGTGATTCCATCCATTGAAGGTCTGTCCCTCTTGAGCTTTGTAACCCAACTTTTCCAGTGTATCAAGAGGAGAAGCCACATCTGCAATGACCTTACCCGTCTTGTATTCACCTGCACCCGCGCCATTAGGATAATAATAGATTTCAAGCTCATCTTTCCAAATAGCGTAAAGGGTAATATCCTTATTCAGGACCTTAGAATCACCTGGTTCATAGGTTTCTTCACCAGAGCCGTCTTTTTTCTCGTTCCAACCTATAAATACTTTTCCATAAGGCACGGTGAACATGTTTTCCTTGAAGGTGACAGGTTTGTCGACATCAACTGTCTGCACCTTTTTTTGGGGGTCGGTGGGGTCGCCGCCGCCGTTGCCGTTGTAGGTCACAGTATACTTGGAACGCTTCCACTGTGCGGTAAGTTCAAGGTTTTCTTGGATGTTCTCTATGGTACCCCTGTTTGCATACCCATTTCCTTTCTGGTCTTTCCAACCTAAGAAGTCGTGGTTATCATAATTAAAACCATTTCCTTCTTTAAAGTTGTTATCATCCAGCGTTACATTCGTACCAACCGCCGCAGTCTTTGGCTTCATTGAGCCTTCTATCGTGCCGCTGCCGTCTGTTTTGCCGGGAAGATAAGTAATCGTAACCTCTGTAGTCCACTCGGCGGTCAGTGTCAGATTGCCGGACATGGTTATAGTATCGCCCGGATAATAGGCCTTATTGGCGGTGTCGATCCAACATTTGAAGTTTGGCTTGTCTTCTGGGCCCTGATAAGAGAAAGCGGTATCAGTTTGCGGGTTGAGAACCGTGACAATATCGCCCTCAACATAATTGCGGACTACCTCAGAACCAGTGCCAGCGCCGGGCTTATACGTAAGCGTCAAAGTCGCCGGTATTGCCAGTGAAACAAACGGTGAAAAATCCTTATAATTCTTTACTGTGATATTATCGTTGCCAAGCTCAACCTGTGCATCGGGAACTCTGCTCCACGCGGTGTCCGTGTAGCTGTAGTGGTAGACACGAATCGAATAGTTATCTTTGTTTGCCTTTACATCGGCGCTCGGATAATCCAGCGTAAAATCAACACCATTGGTTTTAGCTAACTGCGCCTTTGAAACCTCTGTTCCATTGTCATCCCACATAGGCGTGACATACACGATTTCACCCGTAACAACGCCTTCACCCATGCTTTCGACAAGACTATTCAATTCTGTCTCGGAAGATTGCTTTTTCGGGTCTTCCCGATTTTGTTTGTCCGTGGTGTCTTTCGAATCTCTGATTTCGTTAGAGGCGTAGACCATGGCAAAAACAATATCTATTTCTTCGGTTGCATTCGTGCCTGGAACGGTAAACGTTACTGTCTGTTCTTCCTGCGTTATTACTTCTATATCGTTTTCGTCAGATCCAATGCCACTGTAGGATTTCAACCAGTATTCCTTTTCGTCCTCGTTGTCGGGCTTAAAGGTGACTGAGATTTCGTTGCCAGAGATAGTATTAAGCTCATAGGGGTCAGGAGCCGTGGGGATTGGAGTAACATCGTCTTCATTTACTTCTTCTTCCACGATTTCATCCTTGTCGGTAAATGAAACTGTGCCTAAACCCTGTACATCAATATTGATCGTGACCGGTCTTCTCACCGCATAGGAATCGCTGGACTCGCTGTGCGGGTCACCGGAAGCTTCATCACGCATAACTGCGCAGAAAATATAATAGCCAAGATCGTCTGATTTTACTGTATATTCCGGGTTTTTTCCTCCCTGAGATGCAGCAATTTTTGTTTCGCTGCCAGCTTTATTTTTCTTGTACCACTGGTAAGTGTAGCTGCCAAGATCAAGACTCGGGTTTTCTGTAGTGCCCTCTCTCTTTGATAAGGCAACAGAGAGATTATTGCCCACAAATGCAGTCCTGACATTTGGACGCTCAGCGCCGTTCAGTGTTACGCGCAAACCGGGAATCCCCTTGGTTCCGTCGCTCGGGTCCGCAGCGTAGCTTTCGCTGTCCTCAAGGAGAAGCTCTATGGATTCCTCGTTAGCTTCTTCTTCATTTTCTTCAATAATTTTCTCTTCTACCTGCTCAATAATAATCTCTTCATCAGTTTTCTGGACATCGTCCGTTTTCTGGACATCGTCCGTTTTCTGGACATCGTCCGTTTTCTGGGCATCGTCCGTTTTCTGGGCATCGTCCGTTTTCTGGGCATCGTCCGCTTTCTGGGCATCGTCCGCTTTCTGGACATCGTCCGTTTTCTGGACATCGTCCGTTTTCTGGACATCGTCCGCTTTCTGGGCATCGCCAGTGTTCTGGACATTGTCATTATTTGAAGAGTCTAAATCATTATCGTTGTTATTGACAGCTTCGTCGATGCCCTGCTCCTCGCCCGGCTCATCGCTGTTAAACGCGGCGCTGTCGCTCAGAGCAAACGCCGAGTTGTCGCTCGATGCCACAGGGGCATAGTCCGGGTCGGCCTTGCCGCAGACGGCGCAGATGCCGTCCTCGTAGCGGTGGCCCGTGGCCGGGATCACCGGGATATAGTCCAGCCCTTCGCCGCAGGCCGAGCAGTAATGGTAGGTCTCCCAGCCGTCCTGCTCACAGGTGGCAGGCTGATACTCGACCTCGACCCACTGATGGCCGAAGCCGCCGTAGTAGAACGTGTAGCGGTTCAGAATCTCCTCGGCGGTGCGGTTCCAGATATCCTGCCACTCGGAATCGGTATGCTGGACGCCGCTGTTCCTCTGCGTGTTCAGATCGTTCGCCGCACGCTGCAGCGCTTCCTGATAGGCAGTCTCCGCCGTCACACCGCAGCGCTCCTCCGTGAACGGATTGCGGTTGATGCAGGATCTCCAATAGAGAGCCGGCGTCTCACAGTCGCCCGGTTCGCTCTCGTCGACAAGGAAGTCCTCATTCGCGACCTCCCCGTAGATATGCTCCGTCTCCACGTAGTGGTCACCCATCCAGGTGAAGCCGGGGATCTCCGGCATCTCCGCGGGATACTCCATCGCGTGCGCGGCCGCCAGCGGCAGCAGCGACAGGCACATCAGCACGACCAACACGATGGCGAAGATTCTTACTGTGCTCTTCTTCATGGTGCGAAACCTCTCAATCTTGAGAAAATTGTTATCTTTCGTAACTTTTTTGACTCTTTAGCAACGTCTATTATATCATAGCAAAACGCAACACGCAAGGCTTTTTGTTGACAATAATTTATTTTTTATGTCAACTCTCTTCCGCTCTCCCACTCGCCCGGCGTCCATAGGACTCCTTCCACCGCTTCGCGGTCCCCCTCCCTCAGAGAGGGTACTCCTTCCACCGCTTCGCGGTCCCCCTCCCTCAGAGAGGGTACTCCTTCCACCGCTTCGCGGTCCCCCTCCCTCAGAGAGGGAGGCTATTAAAAACGGGAGGGGTTTTCCCCTCCCGTGTGCGCCTATGTATAAATTTTGTCAGGCTTTCTTCTTGAGCTCGGCCAGGATCTCGGTCAGCAGCTCCTCGGTGGTGGGGCCCTTCGGCTCCTCGGCCGCGGCGGCGGCTTCCTCTTCCTTCTTCTTGTTCAGCGCCTTTTCAGCAATCTCCTTGGCCTTGTTCATGGCCTTGATCACGGAGAACAGCACCAGGGCAATGACCAGGAAGTTGATGATCGCACCGATAAAGGTGCCGAGGCCGAGGACGATGGGCTCCTGGCCTTCGGAGGCGGCGCGCAGCGTGATGTTCAGTGCGTCGGTGTTCGGGGACTGGAACAGGGCTGCCAGCAGAGGCGTGACGACGTCAGCCACGAGAGAGCTGGTGATGGCGCCGAATGCGCCGCCGATGATAACGCCGATGGCCATGTCCATGACGTTGCCGCGGGAGATGAAGGTCTTGAATTCTTCAAAGAACTTCTTCATAGGGATACTTCCTTTCTTATTATAAATATGGGATTACAGATTTGGCTCCCTCCCTGAGGGAGCTGGCACAGCGCGTCTCACGCAAGCGCTGTGACTGAGGGAGTTGTACGTCGATGTACTGACTCCTTCCACCGCTTCGCGGTCCCCCTCCCTCAGAGAGGGAGGCAAGGGCTTACTTCTTCGGCGTGAGGACCTTCGTGCCGCCCATGTAGGGCCAGAGCACCTCGGGGATGGTGACGCTGCCGTCGGCCTGCAGGTGGTTCTCCAAAAAGGCGATCAGCATGCGCGGGGGCGCGACGACCGTGTTGTTGAGGGTGTGGGGCAGATAGGTCCTGCCGTCCTCACCCTTGACGCGCATGTTGAGCCTGCGGGCCTGGGCGTCGCCCAGGTTGGAGCAGGAGCAGACCTCGAAGTATTTCTGCTGGCGGGGGCTCCAGGCCTCGATGTCGCAGGACTTGACCTTGAGGTCGGCCAGGTCGCCGGAGCAGCACTCAAGCTGACGCACCGGGATCTCCATGCTGCGGAAAAGCTCGACCGAGTATCGCCACATCTTCTCGTACCAGGCCATGGAGTCCTCGGGCCTGCAGACCACGATCATCTCCTGCTTTTCAAACTGGTGGATGCGGTAGACGCCGCGCTCCTCGATGCCGTGGGCGCCCTTCTCCTTGCGGAAGCAGGGGCTGTAGCTGGTGAGCGTCTGGGGCAGGCTCGCCTCGGGGATGAGCTGGTCGATGAACTTGCCGATCATGGAGTGCTCGCTGGTGCCGATCAGATAGAGGTCCTCGCCCTCGATCTTGTACATCATGGCGTCCATGTCGGTCTGGCTCATGACGCCCTCGACCACGTTGCCGTGGATCATGAAGGGCGGGATGCAGTAGATGAAGCCCTTGCCGATCATGAAGTCGCGGGCATAGGCCAGGACCGCGGAGTGCAGGCGCGCGATGTCGCCCATGAGATAATAAAAGCCGTTGCCGGCCACGCGGCCCGCCGCGTCCATGTCCACACCGTTGAAGCGCTCCATGATCTCGGTGTGGTAGGGGATCTCAAAGTCGGGCACCACAGGCTCGCCGAAGCGCTCGACTTCGACGTTGGCGGAGTCGTCCGGACCGATGGGCACGGAGGGGTCGATGATGTTCGGAATGTTCATCATGAGATGATGGACCTTCTTTTCGTACTCGCCCTCGAGGCGCTCCAGCTCCGCGAGGCGCTCGTCGTCGGCCTTGACGGCGGCGATGTTTGCGTCGATCTCGGCCTGGATGGCGGCCTTGTCCGCCTCGGCCGCCTTCTTGAGCTTGCCGAACAGGGGGCCGTTTGCCTTGGAAAGCTTGTTGCGCTGGGCGCGCAGCTCGCTTGCCTCGGTGATCGCCGCGCGCTTGAGGCGGTCAAGCTCGATGACCTCGTCCACCATGGGCAGCTTCTGGTCCTGAAATTTCTTTTTGATGTTCTCCTTGACGATGTCGGGGTTCTCCCTGACAAACTTGATGTCGAGCATGTACTTACCCTTTCCTTCTATAATAGTCTTTTCTTTATCTCAGTCTTTCCAGGGCCGCGATCAGCGCTTCGCGATCGTCGGCGCCGTAGAACTCGAGCTCGATGCGGCCGGTCTTTTTGCCGTCGATGAGCTTGACCTTGCGGCCCAGGCTCGCAGAGAGGCGGTTTGCCACCTCGGCGGCGTAGTCCACCTTGATCTCGTCCGTCTCCGGCTGCGGCTGCTTCGGCGCCTTCAGGAGCCGGGCGGCCAGCTGCTCGGTCTGGCGCACCGACAGGCCCTTGTCTACGACCTCGTTTGCCGCCGCCGTCTGGGTCTTCTCGTCCAGGATCGGCACCAGGGCGCGCGCGTGACCGGCGGAGAGCTTTCCCTGCTCCGTAAGCTCCAGCACCGCCGGGCACAGGCTCAAAAGGCGCATGGCGTTCGCCACCGCCGGGCGGGAACGGCCCACGCTCTTCGCCGCCTCCTCCTGGGTCAGGCCGTATTCGTCGATCAGCGCCCGGTAGCCCCGGGCCTCCTCGATGGGGTTGAGGTCCTCGCGCTGTAGATTTTCCACCAGCGCAAGTTCGGCGACGCGCCGGTCGTCTGCCTCAATGACACGCACCGGCACCTCTGTCAGGCCCGCCAGCCGCGCGGCTCGCCAGCGGCGTTCGCCGGCGATGATCTGATAATAACCGCTGTCCAGCTTTCGCGCGGTGATAGGCTGGATCAATCCGTACTGAGCGATGGAATCCGCCAGCTCCTGCAGGGCCTGCTCGTCAAAGATCTCGCGCGGCTGCTCCAGGCGCGGCTCCACCTTCGCGATGGGCAGATTCTGAAGCTCGGTCTCCTCCGGCTCATCCGCGCCGAACAGCGCGTCCAGCCCGATGCCGAGACCCTTTTTTTCTTTTGGCATTTCACACTTCCCTTTTAATTTTGAAAGTGAAAAGCGGAAAGTGAAAAGTGGAAATACGGTGTCCGCTTTTCGGACGATTTTTTATTGTGCCGAAGGCACTCCTCTTTCTTCACTTTTCAGTTTTCACTTTACACTTTTTATTTTTCGTGTCTCTTCAAAAATTCCGCCGCGAGCGCCATGTAGCCCTTGCTGCCGCGGTTGATGCGGTCGTAGACCACGCCGGGCACGCCGTGGCTGGGCGCCTCGGACAGACGCACGCTGCGCGGGATCACGGTCTCGTACACCTTGTCCCCGAGGTAGCGGCGCAGCTCGTTTGCCACCTGGGTTGTGAGATTGGCACGGGCGTCGTACATGGTGAGCACGATGCCCTCAATGCCGAGACGCTTGTTCAGGCGGCGGGAGCACATTTTGATGCTCGTCAGCAGGTCCGCAATGCCCTCGAGGGCGTAGTACTCGCACTGCATGGGGATGAGCACGCTGTCCGCTGCGACCAGGGCATTGACCGTCAGCAGCTCCAGGGAGGGCGGGCAGTCGAGGAATATGTAGTCGTATTCGCTGTACAGCGCCGTGATTTTGTCCTTGAGCACGTACTCGCGGCGTTCCTCGTGGATGAGCTCCACGGACGCGGCAGCCAACTCCTTGGAGGCCGGGATCACATCGCCGTAATCGGTCTGCACCACACACTCGGCGGCGCTGATGTCCGAGATCAGCATGTCGTATGTGTTGGGGCGGTGGCTCTTTTTTACGCCCATGCCGGAGCTTGCGTTGCCCTGGGGGTCGCAGTCCACCAGCAGGACCTTCTTGCCCATGAGGTTCAGGGCCGCCGTGAGGTTCACGGTCGTGGTGGTCTTGCCGACGCCGCCCTTCTGGTTTGCGATTGCAATGATTTTAGCCATCGGACGCATGTCCTTTCTTCTTTACATCTTATTGCGCCGACATTATAACAGCATTAACTTCACTTTGCAATGTTTCATGTGAAACAATTTTTGAGAAAGTGAAATGAAGAAAGTGAAAATTGGAAGTGAAAAGTGAAAATGATGATTTGAATTGTTGTTTCACGTGAAACACTCATAAGTTTTTATGAGCTTCAAGGTTTTTGCTATTTAGCTTTCATACATGGATTGGTCTGATACTTTGGTACAAAGTGCAAGCCGGAAGATTTCGGGCCGATGAAGGCATCGGCCCCAAATGCATAGTAACTTCTGAATTTTGTTATATGGGTATTGGCTTTAATCAGCTAAACACAGCTTACGATCTGTCATTGCGAACCAGTGACCGATGTCACTGGTGTGGCAATCCGTACTCCCAGCGGCCAGTTAAGATTTCTGAGTGTTTTAGTGCCTCCGGCGGGCGGATTGCCACGACCAGTTTGAGAACTGGTCTCGCAATGACGGGGTTAGCTGAGTTAAGCCGATACGCACATTTTGTTATTCTGAGCGAAGCGAAGAATCTTTTTTTCAAAAACCGAGGGAAAGAGCCTTCGCTGACGCTCAGGATGACAGCAAAAGTGAAAAGTTATTTGAAGTACTGAGGAGAAAGATATTTGCTTAAAATGTTGGTTATTCTGTCTAAAACCTTTGCACATATATTTAACCGATCAAGGCATCCACATCCTCAATCCGCAGCCCATGGTGCAGGGAGAGATTTAATGCATAGGCGATGAGCCGTGCGCCGTGGCGCACCATACTGTCAATATCCCGCGGCGTGACGAACATGCCGCGCATACTCCCCTCCCCGAAAAAGCCCGCGTCTATGACCGTGGGGATGCCGATGGAGATCACAGGTACGCCCAGAGTGGCGCGGCTCAACTCACGTCTGTCATTGCCGACACCGGAGCCAGGAGAGATACCGGTGTCCGAGACCTGCACACTGCGGCAGAGGGAATCCGCCTCCGATCCTGCAAGCGCGTCGATGACCACTACCACGTCCGGACAGATGCTGCGGCACAGAGTCTCTATCTGCGCGGCCGACTCGATGCCCGATGTGCCCAGTACTCCTGGCCTGCACAGAGCAAGAGAACAAAACTGCGGGAAGCGTTCCCCATCTTTCTGTTTCAAATGCCGCGTCACCAAAATATGGGAGGCTGCCAGCGACCCAAGCGCGTCGGGCGTAATGTCCGGATTTCCTAAAGCCGCAACGAAAACGTTTTCGTGTACTTTCGGCAGGCATCGTGTTATAAGCACCGCAAGCGCTTCAACGGCATCCGGGAAACTGTCGCTGCCCCGGTCGAACCAGCGCGGCAGGGTAAGAGTATAATAGCGACCCTGAGGCTTGCCGATCGCTTCTTCTCCTTTTTTGTTCATAATGTCAACGGTGAACACATCGAGTCCTTTCAGCTTTTCGTTTTCGCAGCGCACACCGCATATCTCCCCTGTATGTCGGCGGCGCAGCTCCCCCGCCATATCGGTACGAACGGATTTCATCATAAACGCCACACTCCTGTCTGCAAACTCAATATATGGTATAGTATCTCCCAATTTTGCTACAATAGGTGAGGCTTTAAAAAAAGTGGAAAAATTTTTGAAAAAATGCTTGATTTTCATACTCTTCTTTGCTATACTTACACAACGCGAGTTAAAGTTATGTAACTCAATTTTATAATGATGATCGCTCAGCAAATACAATCTTTGCTTGTATTTGCCGACAAACAAAAGGTTTGGCGGTAAATGATTCAAGGAATCATTTACGCGATCCTCATTGCAATGAATATATGGCAAAACAGTATGGCTGTTTTGCTGAGCCGCCAGGCGGCTCGGCGAAACGCGCCTCCGCGTTTCGCCATCATATAATCATTATAGGAGGAGGTGGCGATTGAAACATGGCCAACATTAAATCTTCTGCAAAGAGAGACCTGAAGTCCAAGGAACTCAGAGCCAAGAACCGTGCTGACAAGACCGAGCTCAAGACCATGGTGAAGAAGTTTGACGCAGCTGTTGCCGAGGGCAACAAGGAAAATGCCGTCAATGCCTATAAAGTTGCTGTTAAGACAGTCGACCGCGCGGCCGCGAAGGGCCTGCTGCACAAGAACAACGCAGCCAACAAGAAGTCCGCGATGGCAACCAAGCTCAACGAGCTGGCCTGAGCCTATAATATGGTTTAATGAACCGGGATGGAAACATCCCGGTTTTGGCTTTCTTTAACAATAAAAGGGACTGCTGCATGTTTAGAGAATACGATAAAGTTTTTATTAAAAACACCGGCATCTCCGGTGAGATCGTTGACATTTATGAAGTCAACAACATAAAAATATACACGGTTGAGAGCGATGAGCGCGGTGTTCCCGGCGGGATTGGCTATGATGGAGACTATAAACTTTTTCATTGCAAGGAAGAGGAACTTCAGTTGACGCACTCTTGAATTTTCGCTATAATAAGATAACTTTCTGTATATTGCAATTAACAGCTTGTAAAGCGAGGATGCTTTATGGATAAATCCCTTATGCTCATCATTAACCCCATGGCCGGGCGCGGATCGTACCGCATCAGCTTCGGCGACGCGATGCAGGTGCTCGCCGAGGGCGGCTACCGCACGACGCTGTTCTTTACGGCCCGGCGCGGGGACGCCACCCTTTTTGCCGCCCGTTATGCCGCGCGGTACGACGTTGTTGCCTGCATCGGCGGCGACGGTACGCTCAGCGAGGTGCTGGCGGGGTTGATGACGCTGGACAATCCTCCCCCTGTTGGCTACTTCCCCATGGGTACGGCAAACGATGTGGCGACCACGCTGGGCCTGCCGAAAAACGATACCGTTGCCGCGGCAAGACGAATCCTCACCGGTATGCCCCACCCCTTTGATGTGGGCGGCTTCGGGGAAAAGGATTACTTCGCCTATATCGCGGCCTTCGGCGCATTCACCGAGGTCAGCTACGCCACGCCCCAGGACCAAAAAAAGATGCTCGGCCATCTGGCCTACGTGCTCCAGGGCATGCAGCAGCTGCCGAAGATCGAGCCCATCCACACCGTGGTCGAATACGACGGCGGAGTCCTCGAAGGGAATTTTCTCTACGGCAGTGTGTCAAACTCCACTTCGGTGGCGGGCATCGTGCGTCTGCCGGAGGCAATGGTGAGTCTCGGTGATGGCGTGAGCGAGCTGGTGCTTGTGCGCGATCCGGGCACGGTTGCCAATTTTGCCGAGCTTGTCAGCTCCGTCCTCTCCGAGCGCTTCGACAGCGAAAAGCTCCTCATCCTGCACACAAAAAAAGCCCGCTTCCGCTTTGACTATCCCGTTGCCTGGACCCGCGACGGCGAAGCCGGCGGCGAATACCGGGACATTGAGATCCGAAACATCCACTGCCCCGTAAAGCTGATATTTTAAAGTGGAAAGTTGAAAGTGAAAAGTGAAGATATGGAGTGCCTTCGGCACAAATTATATTTGTCCGCGTCGCGAACACCGTCACTTTTCACTTTTTTATAAATTCTCTTGCAATCACATCCCGTTCTATATATAATATTAGGGCATTTTTGTATGAAATCGTTTCACATAGAAAGGAAGCAACCCCATGAAGCGTCAGAAAATTTCCGGCATCTACGCCGATGCCGCCTCCTTTGACGGCCGGTCCATGACCGTCTGCGGCTGGGTCAGAACCGTCCGCGATATGAAAAATTTCGGCTTTATCGAGCTCAACGACGGCAGCTGCTTCAAGTCCCTGCAGGTCGTGTTTGAGCGCGGCAAGCTCGAAAACTATGACGAGATCGCCCACCAGAACGTCGGTGCCGCCCTGATCGTGCATGGCACCCTGGTCTGCACTCCCGAGGCCAAGCAGCCCTTTGAGCTCAAGGCCGACGAGATCACCGTCGAGGGCGTGTCCACGCCCGACTATCCCCTTCAGAAGAAGCGCCACAGCGTGGAGTTCCTGCGCACCATCCAGCACCTGAGACCGCGCACCAATCTCTTCTCCGCTACGTTCCGCGTGCGCTCGGTGGCCGCCCAGGCGGTGCATGAGTTCTTCCAGCAGCGCGGCTTCGTCTATGTCCATACGCCCATTATCACCGGCTCCGATGCCGAGGGCGCGGGCCAGATGTTCCGCATTACGACGCTGGATCTGAACAATCCTCCCCGCACCGAGGACGGCAAGGTCGACTACAGCCAGGACTTCTTCGGCAAGCCCACCAACCTCACCGTCTCCGGCCAGCTCAACGCCGAGAACTTCGCCATGGCCTTCGGCGATGTGTACACCTTCGGTCCCACCTTCCGCGCCGAGGTCAGCTACACCCAGCGCCATGCCGCCGAGTTCTGGATGATCGAGCCCGAGATGGCCTTCGCCGACTTAAACGATTACATGGATACCGCCGAGGCTATGGTCAAGTACATCATCAACCGCACCCTCGAGCGCTGCCCGCAGGAGATGGAGTTCTTCAACGCCTTCGTTGACAAGGGGCTGTTGGACAGGCTCCACAACGTGGTCTCCAACGACTTCGGCCGCATCACCTACACCGAGGCCGTCGACATTCTCAAAAAGAGCGGCCAGAAGTTCGACTACCCGGTCGAGTGGGGCATTGACCTGCAGACCGAGCACGAACGCTATCTCACCGAGCATGTTTTTAATAAACCGATCTTCGTAACGGACTATCCGAAAGACATTAAGGCCTTCTATATGCGCTTAAACGACGACGGCAAGACCGTCGCGGCGGCGGACTGTCTCGTGCCCGGCGTGGGCGAGATCATCGGCGGCAGCCAGCGTGAGGAGCGCCTGGATGTGCTGGAAGCCCGCATGGACGAGCTGGGTCTCAACAAGGAAGACTACTGGTGGTATCTCGATCTCCGGCGCTACGGCTCCTGCCGTCACGCGGGCTACGGCCTCGGCTTTGAGCGCATGGTCATGTACCTCACCGGCGTGAGCAATATCCGCGACGTGGAGCTGCACCCCAGAACCGCAGGAAACGCAGACTTCTAAAGTGAAAAGTGAAAAGTGGAAAGTGAAGATAATGAGGTCTTCACCTTCCACTTTTTTATTATCGTTTACTGTCATTACGAGCGCAGCGAAGAATCCCCCGCAGATTGCAGCAGACCAGAAGATCCTTCGCTTACGCTCAGGATGACACACCATATAATACTATTCCCTGATAGGAATCTGACAGTCCTTCCGGCAGGAATTGTGCCATACTGTGTTGGCTTTCTTGACCATATATCTCCATTATGCTCTGCAAAAGCCGCCTTGTCTGGCGCAATTCCTGCTCGAAATGCCAAGTCAGCTTTCTATCAGGGAATAGTATAAAAAGTGGAAAGCGAAGTCCATCGGAAACTTCACTTTCCACTTTTCACTCTTCACTTTATATTTTGAACGGTTTCGCCTTCGATCAGCTCTGTCGGGACGATGGTCGGGACGCGGGAGTTTCTGCCAGGGTTTTCGATCATGTTGATAAGTCTTGTCGCGGCGGCCTCGCCGATCTTCTCGCTTTTCTGGCGGATAGTAGTCAGCCTCGGGTGGATGGCCTGGGTGATGGAAATGCCGTCGTAGCCCATGAAGGAGATGTCCTGCGGTATTTTCAGCCCGCGCGCGGTGGCAGCCTCCTGGGCCCCGAAGTAGCACAGATCGTCCGGCAGCAGGATGCAGCTCGGCCTGTCCTCCAGATCCAGCAGTTCCAGCACCAGCTTTCTCGCAAGCCCGATATCGCTGTAGAGGCCCGCGCGCACATAGTCCTCAAGCACCGGGAGCTTGTAAAACTCCATGGTTTGATAAAACTGCTTGATGCGCGTGCGCGTGACGACGGAATTGTTGTGCCCGTGGATGAAGGCGATCTTCCGGTGTCCCAGGGAGATGGCGTATTCCACAAGCTTCTGTACGCCCATCTCATTGTCCGACAGCACCGCCGGCGTTTTCTTGAACAGATGGTCCACCGTGACACAGGGGATGCCGTCGGCCACAAGCTCACTTACCTGCGGGTCGGTGAAATCCACACAGGCGATGCAAACCCCCGCGAGATTGCGGTACTGGCTGTATGCCGTATAGCTCAGCTCCTGGCCGCCGATACGCTGGTTGATGAAGGTCACATCGTAGCCCCGCTCCTCCGCCGCGATCTTGAAGGCATCCAGAACCGAGGCAAAAAACGGGTGCGTCAGGCCCTTGGCGCTTTCATCCATAAACAGCACGCCCAGCTTGTGTGTGTGGGGCGACGGCTCATAGTTCAGTTCCTTTGCCGTGCGCAATATCAAATCGCGGGTCTCGTCGCTGATCTCCGAACGGTATGTGCCCAGCACCCGGCTCACGATCCCGGGAGAGACGCCGCAGCGCTGCGCGATTTCAAAGATACTCGTCTGCATGGGATGCCCTCCTTCTTCGTGTAAATAATACGATGATATTATATTATGTGGGTATCGGCTTTAGTCAGCAATATAGGCAGGATCAACACATGTAGCGTAAAACTTGTACCGTAGGGGCCGATGCCCTCATCGGCCCGAAACCTTAAAGCTTGTACAATGTACCCACGATTCGGGTCGATCTGGGGATCGACCCCTACGAGACGGGCACTTTGACAGTTTGCTGAGTTAAGCCGATACCCATATTCTTTTATATGGGTATCGGCTTTAAGCAGCAAGTACCAGCTTATGGCCTGTCATTGCGAACCAGTGACCGATGTCACTGGTGTGGCAATCCGTACTCCCAGCGGCCAGTTAAGATTTCTGCGTGTTTTAGTGCCTCCGGCGGGCGGATTGCCACGACCAGTTTGAGAACTGGTCTCGCAATGACGGGGTTAGCTGAGTTAAGCCGATACGCATATTATATTATATCTTGTTTCATTATTCAACAAGATACTGCTGAAATTTTCAAGCCGATTTTATCGTATTGAAACCGCGCGCCGCACGCACTTCAAACGCATCAAAAACGTTTCACATGAAACATTGTGACAGGAACATACCGCGCAGCGCTGTCCCGCTCTTTTCAGATCTACATTATTTATATTTAATTCTTAAAAAAAGAGTGGGGAAAACCTTGAAAGCCAATCCTGTCTATGGTATAATAGAATGGTTAGAAAAATGCGCGCCGGAGGGGGTAAAGATCATGAATTCCGTTAAGGATATATGGCAGAAGGTTCTGGACATTCTGGCCACACAGCTGACGCCCACAGCCATGGAGACATGGTTTCTCGACTGTGTCCCGCTGGAGCTGGACGACTGCCGCCTGGTGCTGCTGACCAGCTCGGAATTTAAGCAGGAGATCATCACCAAGCGCTTCAGCGATCGCATCAAGGCCGCGCTCTATGATCTGTTTGCCTCGGATTTTGAGGTGATCGTACTGACCGAGGGGGACGATCTGCCCAGCGGCAAGGACAACGCCAACGCCCTGCCGGAGATGGCGGGCTACACCTTCGACCACTTCATCGTCGGCAACTCCAACCGCTTCGCCCACGCCGCCGCCGTGGCGGTGTCGGACAATCCGGGCAAGACCTACAATCCCCTCTTCATCTACGGTCACTCCGGCCTCGGTAAGACCCACCTGCTGCTTGCCATCGGCAACGCCATCCAGCAGCGCGACCCGAGAAAGCGCATCGTCTACATCAAGGGCGACGAGTTTACCAATCAGCTCGTTCGCGCCATCAAAAACGGCACCACCGAGGATTTCCACAACAAGTACCGCAATGTGGACCTGTTTCTCGTGGACGATATTCAGTTCATCGCCGGCAAGCAGCAGACGCAGAACGAATTTTTCCACACCTTCAACAGCATCTACGAGGCCGGCAACCAGATCGTCATCACCTCCGACCGGCCGCCCCAGGAGATGGCGACCCTCGACGACCGTCTGCGCACCCGCTTTGAGTGGGGCCTGATGGCGGATATCCAGCCCCCTGATTTGGAAACGCGCATGGCCATCACCCGCAACAAGGCCTCCCAGCTCGGCCTCATGCTCTCCGACGACGCGGTGACCTACATTGCCGACAACATCACCGACAACATAAGAAGACTTGAGGGCGTTGTCAAAAAGCTTACGGCCTACAAGGAGATCTTAAACGAGATCATCGATATCGACTCCGTCAAGCGCGCGATCAAGGACGTGATCAAGGAGGGCATCTACACCCCCACGCCGGATACCATCATCCGCGAGACGGCCCGATATTTTCAGATCGAGGAGTCCGAGCTGCGCGGCCAGAGTCGCTCCAAGAGTGTCGCCATGGCGCGTCAGATCTCCATGTATCTCATCCGCACGCTCACCAATCTCTCGCTCCAGTCCATCGGCGAAATGTATGAAGGCCGAAATCACGCGACGGTATTAAGCTCCATCCGCAAGGTCGAAAACCTGCTTCAGACCGACCAGCATACGGGCATCGTGGTGCGCGACATCACCTCCAACATCAACTCCAGCGAGAGAGAGTAATTCTATAAAGTGGAAATTAAAAAGTGAAAAGTGGAGATATGGATTATTCTCTATATTTTTGCCGGATATTTTCTGCTTTGTCTTTCAATCCGTCCGCTAACCTGACGCATTTACTTTTTAAACATTTTCCTGTTGAAATGTTAAAAGGCAAATGTGGAAAAATTTTAGGTCCACAGGTGCTGTTGAAAACCGCAAATTTCTTCACAATTTTGTCCACAGACAAAATCCAGCTCTCATGCGGGCTTGAGCCGCTTTTCCACAATATTTTTCTCTACTACTATCGCTACTAAAAATATTATTTATTTCTTTCTATACAGAAAAAATTTTTTCTTTGTAAACCACGGAAAGAAAGTTTGAAGCTGTCGCAAAGCGATCATGCATCTTCACTTTCAACTTTCCACTTTTCACTTTTTTAACGGAGGTTTTTTATGAAATTCAGCTGTGAGAAATATCTGCTTCAGGGAGCCTGCAACATCGCCTCCCGCGCCGCTGCCTCCAAGAGCCCGATCCCCGCTCTGGAGGGCCTGCAAATCAGCTGTGAGGATAAACTCACCGTCAAGGGCTACGATCTTAAAAAGGGAATCGTCACCGCCGTCGAAGCCGATATCTCCCAGCGCGGCGTCATCGTTGTGGGCGCGCGTCTTTTCGGCGAGATGATCCGCCGCCTGCCCGACGGCATCGTCACTGTCTCCACCGACGAGAAGGACAATATCTCCGTCAAGTGCGGCAAGAGCCAGTTCAACATCCTCGGCATCAGCGCGGAGGATTACCCGGAGCTGCCGAGCTTCGACGCCGTCAACTCCATGCGCCTGCCCCAGCGGGTTTTGAAGGACATGATCAACAAGACCATCTTTGCCGTCTCCACCGACGAGGTGCGCCCCATCTATACCGGCACCCTCTTCGAGGTCGAGGAGGACCGGCTGACGCTGGTGTCCGTGGACGGCTACCGCCTGGCAAGGCGCACCGAAAAGCTGGAGAACTCCAGGCTTGAAAGCTGCACCTTCGTCGTGCCCGGCAGCGCGCTTTCCGATGTGGAGAAGATCTGCACCGACGAAGACGAGGGCGAGGTCTCCATCTCCCTCGGCCAGAAGCACATCTCCTTTGAGATCGGCGACACCGTGGTCGTCACCCGCCGCCTCGAGGGTGAGTTTTTGAACTACCGCCGCTCCATCCCGGACGCCTTCAAATACGAGATCAAGGTGGACCGCGCGGAATTCATGGCCTCCATCGACCGCGTTTCCCTCATTGTCAGCGAGAAAAACTCAAGCCCCGTGCGCATGACGGTGGGCGACGGCACCATCGACTGCCTGTGCGTGACCCCCATCGGCCGGGCCGAGGACGTGTGCACCTGCGAAGGAAACGGCGAGGGGCTGCTCATCGGCTTCAACGACCGCTATATGAAGGACGCCCTCAAGGCCGCTGGCTGCGATGAATTGAAGCTCTGCGTCAACACCGCCTCCTCTCCCTGCATCATCAAGGCTGCCGACGGCAGCGAGAACTTTACGTACATGGTGCTGCCTGTCAGGCTGCACGCGTGAGTGAAAGCCCACGTTTTATTCTGTAGGGGCGCTTCACGAAGCGCCCGTGCGGCAATACGTATTTCTTTTGTGTTTGTTCGGGCGAATACGTAAAAATTCGACTTTCAATGCCGGGCGATTCGTGAATCGCCCCTACGGATTGTATTTATGAGGATTACTATGGAACAAATCGCGATCACGACCGATTTTATCAAATTGGACGCCTTATTGAAATTCGCCGCGCTTGTCGGGACCGGGGGCGAGGCCAAGATGGTCATTGCCGACGGGCTCGTGGGCGTCAACGGCGAGACCTGCACCATGCGCGGGAAAAAAATATATCCCGGCGACAAGGTGGACTTTCAGGGCACCGTGCTCGAAGTGACAAAGGCATGATCGTTCGCCGTATTGCCTTGAACGGCTTTCGCAACTACGACTTTGAAACCGCCGACTTCGACGCCGGCACCAACGTCATCTGCGGGCCGAACGCTCAGGGTAAGACCAATCTCCTCGAGGCGGTGTACATGCTCGCCATGGGCCGGAGCTTTCGCACAAGGTTCGACCGGGAGCTTGTTAGCTTCGGGGCCGATGGGGCCGACATCCTCGCGGACGTATACAGCCACGGGCGGGAGCAGACGGTGAACCTCCGCCTGAGTCCCGGCAGGCCCAAGCGCATCCTGGTCAATTCCGTGAAGAAAAACGCCGGGGAGCTTTCCGACACGGTCAACGCCGTGCTCTTCTGCCCCGACGACTTAAACCTCATCAAGGAGGGCGCGGCGGTCAGGCGACGTCTCATGGACAACGCCATCAGCCAGATCCGGCCCCGGTACGCGGAGATCTTGTCGGACTTCAACAAGCTCTACGAGAACAAGACGCGGATTTTGAAGGACTGGCGCGACAAGCCGAGCCTGCTCGACACGCTGGACGAGTTTTCCGACGGCATGGCCCGCGCCTCCGCCCAGCTTATCCGCTACCGCGCCGCCTTCTCGCAGAGATTGCAGGAGGCCGCGGCCCCCATCCATCGGGATTTCTCCGACGGGCTGGAGGAGCTGGAGATCACCTACAAGACGGTGAGCACCGTGCGCGATCCCTTTGCAAGCGCCAAGGAGATCTATTACGACATCTGCGACCACCAGGAGCGCCACCGCCAGGCGGAGCTCGACAGCACCCAGTGCTTAACGGGCGCGCACAAGGACGATCTGGAGATCAGCGTCAACGGCAAAAACGCCCGCTCCTTCGCCTCCCAGGGTCAGACCAGGACCGCGGCCCTGTCCTTAAAGCTTGCCGAGCGCGAGATTTTTTTGAAGGAGACAGGGGAATACCCGATCCTGCTGCTGGACGATGTGCTGTCGGAGCTCGACCAGAGACGGCAGGAGTTTGTCCTCAACCGCATCGGCGGCGGGCAGACGCTCATCACCTGCTGCGAGGACGAGGGCATCTCCAAGCGCACCGGCGGACGAGTCCTCTATGTCGAAGGGGGAAGGATACGGTGAAATACCTGCACCTCGGCAAGGGCGCGGTTGCCCGCACCGACGAGATCGTGGGGGTATTCGACCTCGACATCACGAGCCAGTCCCACCTGACGCGAAAATACCTGAGCGCCTGCGAAAAGGCGGGCGAGGTCGAAAATGCCGCCGAGGACATCCCGAGATCGTTCGTGGTGATCGAGGGAAACGGCAAACGCAAGCTGGTCCTCAGCCAGATGAACACCGCAACGCTACTGAAGAGAAGCGTGGATGGCTAAGAATAATCATGAACTATCCCCAGAGAAAAATAACCCGTTTGAAATATTGGGATTACAGTGAGAACGCAGCATATTTTGTGACGATTTGTACACAGGACAGGGCATGCTTTTTGTCAGATATTACTGTAGGGGCGCTTCATGAAGCGCCCGCAGCGAAACTGACGAAAGCGGGGATAATCGTTCAAAATGTCATAGAGTCATTGCCTGAAAGATATCCTGATATTAAGATAGATAATTATGTCATTATGCCAAATCATGTTCATCTCCTGCTTCAAATCGACAGGGAACGGGCGATTCATGAATCGCCCCTACAAGAAGAGGGAAAACGATCACTTTTATCTCAGGTGATAGGTTATCTGAAAATGAACAGCAGTAAAGAAATTCATGCTTTATACCCTGAGAGAAAAGTTTGGCAGCGATCCTATCATGAACATGTCGTTCGTAATGATAATGACTATCATGAAATATGGAATTATATAGATACAAATCCTGCTAAATGGGCAAATGATCGATATGCCCTTCACCAAATGTGAATAGTTAATAACACTCCTAGGAGAAATCATATGTCAGACAATATCGAAAAAGTCACACAGGAATATGACGCCTCGCAGATCCAGGTCCTCGAGGGCCTGGAGGCGGTGCGCAAACGGCCGGGCATGTATATCGGCTCGACCTCATCCTCGGGCCTGCACCATCTGGTGTACGAGATCGTGGATAACTCCATCGACGAGGCCCTGGCGGGCTACTGCACCCATATCGAGGTCGTCATCGAGCCCGGCGACATCATCCGCGTCTCGGATAACGGCCGCGGCATCCCCGTGGATATCCAGGAGCAGACCGGAAAATCCGCGCTCGAGGTCGTCTTTACCGTGCTGCACGCGGGCGGCAAATTCGGCGGCGGAGGCTATAAGGTCTCCGGCGGCCTGCACGGCGTGGGCGCCTCCGTCGTGAACGCCCTCTCGGAGTGGCTGGAGGTCGAGGTCCGAAAGGACGGCAAAGTCCACGCCATGAAGTTTTCCCGCGGTGACATTGTCGACCACATCCACGTCATCGGCACTACCGATGAGACCGGCACCACCGTCAGATTCAAGCCCGATCCCGAGATGTTCGATGAGACGGTCTACGACTATGACATCCTGCGCAGGCGCATGCGTGAGCAGGCATTTTTGAACGCGGGTCTCGCCATCACGATCGAGGATAAGCGCGAGGGACAGGAGCAGAGCCAGCGTTTCCGCTATGAGGGCGGCATCCGTGAGTTTGTGCGCTACCTCAACCGCCACAAAAACCCCATCCACGAGGATGTCATTTACATCTCCGGCGAGAAGGGTGATGCCGTGGCCGAGATCGCGCTGCAGTATAACGACGACTTCAAGGATACGCTGGTCTCCTTCGCAAACGACATCCACACCCCCGAGGGCGGCATGCACGAGACCGGCTTCAAGACGGCGCTGACACGCGTTATCAACGCCTACGGCCAGAAAAACAACATCATCAAGGGCGACGACAAGGTCTCCGGCGACGATGTGCGCGAGGGCATTTCCGCCGTTATCAGCGTCAAGCTCCCCGAGGCGCAGTTTGAAGGCCAGACCAAGCAGAAGCTCGGCAACGCCTATATCCGTACCTTGGTGGACAATCTGGTCAACGACCAGCTCACCACCTACTTTGAGGAGCACCCCCAGGTCGCCAAAGCGATCTTGGACAAGGCCCTCATGGCAAACCGTGCCCGCGAGGCGGCAAGAAAGGCGAGAGACTCCGTCCGCCGCAAGACCGGCCTTGAGTCCGGCCAGATGCCTGACAAGCTCCAGGACTGCAACGAGAGGGACCCCAGCCTCTGTGAGATCTATATCGTCGAGGGCGACAGCGCCGCAGGCTCCGCCATCCAGGGCCGCGACTCCCGCTTCCAGGCCATCCTCGCCATGTGGGGCAAGATGCTGAACGTCGAGAAGGCCAGGGCCGACAAAATCTACGGCAACGACAAGCTCTATCCCCTCATTGTTGCCCTCGGCGCCGGCATCGGGGACGAGTTCAATATCGAAAAGCTCCGCTACCACAAAATCATCATCATGGCCGATGCCGATGTGGACGGCAGCCATATCCGCACGCTGCTGCTGACCTTCTTCTTCCGCTACATGCGCCCGCTCATCGAGCGCGGCTATGTGTATTCCGCCGTACCGCCGCTGTATAAACTTACCCGCGGCAAGACTCAGAAGGTGGCCTACTCCGACGAGGAGCGCGACAGGATCAGCGCAGAGCTTCGCAGTGACAACCAGAACGCGAAGGTGGACATCTCCCGCTTCAAAGGTCTCGGCGAGATGGACCCCCACGAGCTGTGGGAGACCACCATGGACCCGGAGACCAGGACACTCCGCCGCATTACCTTAAACGACGCCATCGAGGCCGATCAGGTCTTCACCATCCTGATGGGCGAGGATGTGGAACCCAGACGCGAATGGATCGAGCAGAACGCAAAGTATGTCGTGAATCTGGATATCTGATATGCTCTTGCCTCCCCCAGCCGCGCAGCGGCGTTTGGGGGAGGGGGACCGCTTTAGCGGTGGAAGGGGTTTGTGCGAAGACGGACACCCCTTCAGTCATGGCCTCGCGGGAGATCGGCCATGACAGCTCCCCCGGAGGGGGAGCCTATAAGGAGGATAATATTTGAATGGCACATAAACGAGATTACAAGCCTGAGGACATTGCGTTCCCGAATCAGGTCATTACCGAATCCGAGCTTGTCGGCGAGATGCAGACAAGCTACATCGACTACGCCATGTCGGTCATTGTCGGGCGCGCTCTGCCGGACGTGCGCGACGGTTTAAAACCCGTGCACCGGCGCATCCTCTATACGCTCTACGAGGACGGCCTGACCGCCGACAAGCCCTTTAAAAAGTCCGCCACATGCGTCGGCGACGTGCTGGGCCGTTACCATCCCCACGGCGACGCCTCCGTCTATGACGCGATGGTGCGTCTGGCCCAGAGCTTTTCCATGCGCGAAATGCTCATCGACGGCCACGGCAACTTCGGCTCCGTCGACGGCGATCCCCCCGCCGCCTACCGTTACACCGAGGCGCGGCTTTCCAAGATCTCCAACGAGATGCTGCGCGACATCGACAAGGAGACGGTCGACTGGGACCCCAACTTCGACGAGACCCGCAAGGAACCGCGCGTGCTGCCGTCAAAGTTTCCGAACCTGCTGGTCAACGGATCAAGCGGCATCGCCGTCGGTATGGCAACCAACATCCCGCCCCACAATCTGCGCGAGGTCATCAACGCCTGCGTCGAGGTGCTGGACAATCCCGAGGCCACGCTCTCCGATCTGATGCAGCACATCACCGGTCCGGACTTCCCCACGAGGGGCATCATCATGGGCCGCAGCGGCATCCGCCAGGCGTATCTGACCGGCCGGGGCAAGATCATCGTCCGGGCCCGCGCCGAGTTTGAGGAGTTCGGCCAGGGCCGCACCCGCATCATCGTGACCGAGCTTCCCTACCAGGTCAACAAGCGCCAGCTCATCAAGAACATCGCCGACCAGGTGCACGAAAAACGCCTGGAGGGCATCTCGGATCTGCGCGACGAGACCGACCGCAACGGCATGCGCATGGTCATCGAGCTAAAGCGCGACGCCAATCCCCAGGTGGTTCTGAACCGGCTCTTTGCCCAGACCGCCATGCAGTCGAGCTTTTCCATCAACATGCTGGCTCTGGTCAACAACCAGACCCAGCCGCGCATCCTCTCCCTGCGCCACATCCTGGACGAGTACCTGGCGTTCCAGGAGGAGATCATCGTCCGGCGCACGAAGTTCGACCTCAGAAAGGCCCAGGAGCGCGCCCACCTGCTGGAGGGCTTGCTCATTGCCCAGGACAATATCGACGAGGTCATCCAGATCATCCGCTCCAGCTACGATAACGCCAAGCAGCGCCTGATGGAGCGCTTCGGACTTGACGATGTGCAGGCCCAGGCCATCTGCGACATGCGTCTGATCGCCCTGCAGGGCCTCAACCGCGAGAAGCTGGAGAATGAATACAAGGAGCTTGAGGAGCGCATCGCCTATTACCAGGAGCTGCTTAATGACCCCGAGAAGGTCAAGGCTGTTTTGAAGGATGAGCTTATCGCCCTGCGCGACAAGTACGGCAACGACCGTCTCACCGAGATCCAGGACGTGGCCGACGAGATCGACATCGAGGACCTCATCGAAGAGGAGCAGTGCGTCTACACGCTGACCCACGGCGGCTACATCAAGCGCACGCCTGTCAGCGAGTATCGCGCCCAGGGCCGCGGCGGCAAGGGCATCCGCGCCATGGCCACGAAGGACGAGGACTATGTGTCTACCGTCTTCACCGCCTCCACCCATGACTATATCCTCTTCTTCACGACCAAGGGCCGGGTCTTCATCAAGAAGGGCTACAACATCCCCGAGGCGGGCAGAAGCGCCAAGGGCACCAATATCATCAACATCATCCCCGTGGAGGGCGGCGAGAACCCCGAAAAGGTCAGCGCCATGATCCGGGGCCGCGGCATGGAGGAGGAGAGCTACCTCTTCTTTGTCACGCGAAACGGCACTGTCAAGCGCGTGGAGCAGACCGCCCTGCGCAACATCCGCTCCAACGGCCTGCGCGCCATCACCCTCGACGAGGGGGACGAACTCATCTCCGTTCTCCCCACCACGGGCCACGAGAATATCTTCATCGCCACGCGAAACGGCATGGCCGTATGCTTTGAGGAGACCGACGTGCGCGCCATGGGCCGCATGGCGGTCGGCGTGCGCGGCATAAGGCTCAGAGACGGCGACTATGTTATCGGCGCAGGCTCCAGCGAGCAGGGCGGCGCCGTGCTCACCGTGACCGAAAAGGGCTACGGCAAGCGCACCGCTTTGGATGAGTACGCGGTCAAGGGCCGCGGCGGCATCGGCGTGAAGAACTACAACTGCACCGAAAAGACCGGGCTCATCGCGGACGTGAAGATCGTGCGCGGGGACGAGGATCTGCTGGTCATCACCGACGACGCCACCATCATCCGCATGGCGGTGGAGCATGTGAGCCTCCTGTCGAGAGCTACCCAGGGCGTGCGCATCATGCGCCTCATCGAGGGCAGCCGCGTCATCTCCATCGAGTGCACCGAGAAGGCAGCGAGCGAGGACGAAGCGGAAAGCGAAGCCGAAAGCAGGGAAGAAGACTGATTTCAGTGTGGAGTTAGGAGTTTGGTGTTAAAGAATTTTTTTCATAACTCCACACGCTACACGCCAAACTCAAAAAAGGGGGTGCGTGCATGAACGGGAAAAAGGAAACCGCAGCGGCAGTGAAGCTGCGTCAAAAGCGCGCCGCCTGCTGGGTGATCCTGCTGTCCGCCGCGATCATCCTCTGGGCGCTGCCCAAGGAGCTGCTGATGGAGACGCTTCATCGTCTGCGCCGCATGGGTTTGGAACGCGGCCTTCGCTTCATGTGGGAGACGAACCGCTCTCCCCTGTATGGCCTGGCCATTTTTGCGGCGCTGGTGCTTGTGATCGTCGTGTGTCTGCTGTGTATTGTTTCCCTCAGCCGCCGTATCGCCCGTGAGCCGGACAATGTGCCGGACAATTCCCCCGCGCGTCCCGGGACGCCGCAAACCGTGAAAGGAAGTGCCGCCATGAGCAGACAGCCAATGAGCAATACATCCCTCGTTGTCATGGTTGGGGTCGTTGCCGCGATCATGATCTCCGCCGCGGCCTCGGACCCGGACGCCATCATCCCCGCCGTGATGACGACAATCATGGTCGCTGCGATCGTCACGGCTGTGATTGCGTCGAAGAAGGCAAAGGCAGGCAAGAGCGAAAGGAAGCAGTCCGCGGTCGAGCTCCACCGCCCCTTCCCCCAGCCCACAGCGGTGAAGACGCGGCAGCCCGCCCGCGTCCTTCAGCACAAGGATGAGGCGGAGGAGGTCATCTCCTGCGCGCATCACAGCGGGAAGGAAAAGTATCTCGAACAGGTGGAGGGCTTCTATAAAAACGGCCTGATCGACCGGGAGGAGTACAAAATCCTGCGCGCAAAGTACGAAAAGCTCGAGATCCCGGAGGATTACCACTGAGGCCCTCTCAGTCATCGCCGTATACGGCGATGACAGCTCCCCCAGAGGGGGAGCCAAGAGCCCAATTAGAAGGCGCAATATACTTGCCTCCCCTTTTGGGGGAGGTGCCCCAGTGCGCACACTGGGGCGGAGAGGGTTTCTATGAAAACAGTTGAAATCTATACCGACGGCGCCTGCAGCGGCAACCCCGGGCCGGGCGGCTGGGGGGCCATCCTGCGCTATAACGGCGCGGAAAAATGCATCTCCGGCGGCGAGGCTATGACCACCAACAACCGCATGGAGCTGACCGCCGTGATCCGGGCGCTTTTGTGCCTGCGGGAAAAATGCGCCGTCGAGCTCTACTCCGACTCCAAGTACGTCATCGACGCCCTGGAAAAAGGATGGGCCTGGGGCTGGCGCAAAAAGGGCTGGATCAAGTCCGACAAAAAGCCCGCCCTCAACCCCGACCTCTGGGAGATGCTTTTAAATCTCACGAGCCAGCACGAAATGCACTACCACTGGGTCAAGGGCCACGCGGACAACGAATACAACAACCGCTGCGACGCCATGGCGGTCAAAGAGCGGGAAAAATTTCAATAAAAGCAACCGTAGGGGCGATTCATGAATCGCCCGGCTGAATAATCTGCTTTCTGCAAATTTGCCCGGGCGAAAATAAAATACCAGACCGATACCGCGGGCCGTTCGTGAACGGCCCCTACAGTATATACCGATGTAAAACGGTGATCCCCCATGAACCAACAAATCAACGATTCTGCCCCGCCGCTGAAAATCTTTGCGCAGTATATCGCGCGGCACCGGGGGCTTTTTGCGCTGGATATGGGCTGCTCGGTGGCGATCGCGCTGGTGGACCTCCTGTTCCCCTACGTCTCGCGCCTTTCCATGTACAGGCTCCTGCCCGATAAGCGCTACGCCGCCTTCTTCGCGGTGATGGCGGTGATGGCGGCGGCCTATGTGCTCAAGGCCGCGCTCAACTACATCGTCGTGGTCTTCGGCCACCGCATGGGCGTGCTGACCGAGTATGACATGCGCCGCGACCTCTTTACCCACATGCAGGAGCTGAGCTTCTCCTTCTATGACCGGAACCGCACGGGCGTCCTCATGAGCCACATCACCTCCGACCTCTTTGACGTGACGGAGCTGAGCCACCACGGGCCGGAAAATCTGCTGATCTGCGGCCTGACCTTTTTGGGCTCCATGATCGTCATGCTCACCATCAACTGGAGACTCGCGCTGGCGCTGCTGCTGGTGCTCACGGTGTGCATCTGGTTTACCCTCAGCCAGCGCATGCGCATGCGGCGGGCCAATCTTGAGGTCAAGCGCAAGACCGGCGAGATCTTCTCCGCCATCGAGTCGAGCATCTCCGGCATCCGCACCGCCAAGGCCTTCGCCAATGAGGACACGGAGCTTCGGAAATTCGACAGCGCAAACGACCTCTTCCGCGGCGCGAAGGTGGAGTATTACCGCGCCATGGCGGGCTTTCAGAGCGGGATGGAGTTTTCCTCCGGCATCGCGCAGGTGGTGGTCATCGCGGTGGGCGGGCTTCTCATCATGGGCGGGGAGCTTGACTACGTGGACCTTATCACCTTCTCCCTCTATATCACCACCTTTGTCAATCCCATCCGCCGCCTCAGCCAGTTTTCGGAACAGTACATGCAGGGCATGGCGGGCTTCTCCCGCTTTTTGCAGGTCATGAACACCAAACCCGACATCACCGACGCCCCTGATGCCAGGGAGCTCGGAGCGGTGCGCGGTGAGGTAGAGTACCGGGATGTGAGCTTTGCCTACTATAACGGCAGGGTCATCCTGCGAAACATCAATCTGAATCTCAAGCCCGGCGAGAGCCTGGCCCTGGTCGGCCCCTCCGGCGGCGGCAAGACCACGCTCTCCAACCTCCTGCCCCGCTTCTATGACGTGACGGAGGGTGCGGTGCTGGTGGACGGGCAGGATGTGCGCAGCGTCACCCAGCAGAGCCTCAGGCGGAATATCGGCGTGATAGCGCAGGAGGTCTTCCTCTTTGCCGACACCATCCGCGAGAACATCCGCTACGGCAGACCGGACGCTGCAGACGCCGAGATCGAGGAGGCGGCGAAGCGCGCCGAGATCCACGATGAGATCCTCCGCATGCCGCAGGGCTACGACAGCTATATCGGCGAGCGCGGCGTGATGCTCTCCGGCGGGCAGAAGCAGAGAGTCGCCATCGCGCGGGTCTTCCTTAAAAATCCAAAAATATTGATACTGGACGAGGCCACCTCGGCCCTCGACACCGTGACCGAGCAGCGCATCCAGGCGTCTCTCGACGAGCTGAGCCGCGGCCGCTCCAGTATCATCATCGCCCACCGCCTCTCGACCGTGCGAAACGCCGACAAGATCGCCGTCATCGAAAACGGCCGGATCGTCGAGACCGGCACGCACGAAGAGCTGATCGCAAAAGACGGCGCGTATGCCAGGCTCTGCAAGGCGCAGGCGCTGTAATTTTCTTGCCTCCCCCAGCCGCGCATGCGGCGATTGGGGGAGGTGTCGCGGAGCGACGGAAGGGGTTTGTGCGGCGACGTACAACTCCCTCAGTCATGGCCTCGCGTGGGATCGGCCATGACAGCTCCCTCAGAGAGGGAGCCAAAAAGGAAGGAGATTTCTATGCTCAAGCTCATCAAGGCCGGGCATCGGGAGATGCAGCGCTATTATCCCGTACTGGAGACCGATTTTGATTCCGAGGAGCTGATCGGCCGCATCCCCATGCATCTGGGGATCTCCAACGGCAGCATCGACTTTCTGCTCCTCCGGGACGAGGAGAGCGGCATCGACGCGGGCTATGCCGTCGTGCTGACCAAAAGCCTCTACGGCTATGTGGACCTCAAGTATTTTGCCGTCATGCCCTGGTTTCGGGGCCGCGGCTTCGGCATCCAGCTCATGCGGGAGATAAACCGCCGCTATGCCGACACCCAGGGCATCATCGCCGAGCTTACCGAGTTCGACGACCCCGACCCCGACCGGCTCAAAAAGCTGCGCAGGTTTTTCAAGCGCTTCGGGTATGAGGAGATTCAAAGCGACTATACCATCCGGGGTGTGAAGGCCAATCTCCTGGTCAAGCCCGTCCGGGGCAATACCGACCTCACCCCGGTCGCCCACCGCGTGATCCCGGATTTCTATTCCCGCTTCCTGTCCGCGGGCAGCCTGTGGCGCATGATCGACATCCGGAATGTGCAGGCGGAGAATGAACAGGAACGCTCCGAGCAGGACGGCAATCAATAATCTCACACACAAAATTTGCTTTAATTGGAAAATCCGTATTGAAGTTTCCCCGGAGAGTGTATATAATAAAGCGATTGGAACAGAAAAAGTCTGATGAATGAATGAGAAACGGAGAATTCGGATGAACATTGCATTGATGGCACACGACAGAAAAAAAGAACTGATGGTCCAGTTCTGCATCGCCTACTGCGGCATTCTGGCGGAACACTCCCTCTGCGCGACGCACGTCACGGGCAAGCTCGTGGCGGAGGCGACGGGCCTGCCCATCACCCTCTATCTCCACGCCGAACAGGGCGGAGCCCAGCAGATCGGGGCGCGCATCTCCTTCAACGAGATCGACCTTGTCCTCTTCTTCTGCGACCCCACCAACCCCAAGGGCTTTGACGACATCAACAAGATCGAGCGCCTGTGCGACCAGTATCAGATCCCCTTTGCCACCAACGCCGCCACGGCGGAGGTGCTGGTGCAGGGCCTGCGTCGCGGCGACCTTGACTGGCGCAACATCGTAAACCCCCAGAAGCACTGAGATATTCTTGCCTCCCCCAGCCGCTTGCGGCGGTAGGGGGGAGGTGTCGCGGAGCGACGGAAGGGGTTTGTGTGTCAACGTACACTCCCTCAGTCATGGCCTCACGTAAGATCGGCCATGACAGCTCCCTCAAAGAGGGAGCCAACAAGGAAAGGATTTGAAATATGCCGAAAGTATCCCCCCGGACGCTGTCCGGCTTTATGGAGCTGCTGCCCGCGCAGCAGCAGAAGATGGAGCGCATGATGCAGGTCCTGCGCGAAAGCTACGCCCTCTACGGCTTCACGCCCCTCGACACCCCGATCATCGAATCGGCGGAGGTGCTGCTTGCCAAGGGCGGCGGCGAGACCGAGAAGCAGATCTACCGCTTTACCAAGGGCGACAGCGATCTGGCATTGCGCTTTGACCTCACCGTCCCGCTTGCAAAGTACGTTGCCGGGCATTATTCCGAGCTGGCCTTCCCCTTCCGCCGCTACCAGATCGGCAAGGTCTACCGGGGCGAGCGCGCCCAGAGAGGGCGCTTTCGCGAGTTTTACCAGGCCGACATCGACGTCATCGGCGACGGGAAGCTCGACATCTTAAACGAGGCCGAGATCCCCGCCATCATCTATAACACCTTCAAAAGCTTAGGCATCACCCGCTTCAAGATCCGCGTGAACAACCGCAAGCTCTTGAACGGCTTCTACGCCATGAACGGCATGAGCGAGAAGGCGGGCGAGATCATGCGCACGGTGGACAAGCTCGACAAGATCGGCGCGGAGAAGGTGCGCCAGCTTCTCATCGACGAGGTGAAAATGCTGCCCTGCAAGGCGGAAAACGTTCTGGACTTCATGGCCATCTGCGGCACGAACGCCGAGGTCGTCGAGGCCCTGGAGCGCTACCGCGGCATGGACCCCACCTTCGACAAAGGCCTGGAGGAGCTCATCGCCGTGACGAAGTATCTCAGGGACTTCGGCGTGCCGGAGGAAAACTTTGCCGTTGATCTCACCATCGCGCGCGGCCTTGACTACTACACCGGCACGGTGTATGAGACCGTCATGACCGACCATCCGGAGATCGGCTCGGTCTGCTCCGGCGGGCGCTATGATAACCTCGCCGAGTACTACACCGACAAGCAGCTTCCGGGTGTCGGCATCTCCATCGGCCTGACGCGGCTTTTCTATGTGCTGAGCGAGCAGGGCCTTCTGTCCGACGAGCTCATCACCGCCCCCTGCGATGCCCTGGTGCTGCCGATGACGGAGGATATGAGCTTCGCCGTCGCCGCCGCCACCGCGCTCCGGGCAGCCGGCATCCGCACCCAGCTCTACGGCGAAAAGAAAAAGTTCAAGGCCAAAATGAGCTACGCCGACAAGATCGCCGTTCCCTTCGCCGTTTTGATCGGCGAGGATGAGGTAAACGAAGGCGTCCTGTCCGTCAAGGATATGCAGACCGGCGAGCAGGTCAAGCTCAGCCCCGCGGAGGCCGCCGCGTACATTGCCGCGAAGGTGAAAGCTTTGAACAGCGGCGCGGTTATCAAAGAATAACATCTGTGCGGGCGCGTCATTCCGCGCCCCTGCATGATGATATACCATGGTATATATTGTAGGGGCCGTTCATGAACGGCCCGGCAGCAAAGCCTTTGTTTATCGTGTTCGCCCGGGCGCATACGTATCTTGTGAGCTGTACCGCCGGGCGATTCATGAATCGCCCCTACGTGTCTAATACAAAACACGAAAAGGATTTGATTACTATGACACAGTCCCGTACCCATACCTGCAACGAGCTGCGCATCGAGCATGTCGGTCAGAAGGTCAAGATCGTCGGCTGGATGGAGAATGTGCGCGAGGTCGGCAACAACTTCGCCTTCGTCGTCGTGCGCGACTTCTACGGCACCACCCAGGTCGTCATCGAAAACGAAGAGATGATGCGCGTCGTGAAGTCCATCAACAAGGAATCCACCATCTCCGTCGAGGGCACCGTGCGCGAGCGCGACAGCAAGAACCCCAAGCTCCCCACCGGCGACATCGAGGTCGTGCCCGAGAAGATCGAGGTCCTGGGCCGCTGCCGCTATAACGAGCTGCCCTTCGAGATCAACCGCAGCCGCGAGGCCGACGAGACGCAGCGCCTTAAGTACCGCTACCTCGACCTCCGCAATCCCGCCGTCAAGAAGAACATCATCCTCCGCTGCAACGTCGTGGCGGCCCTGCGCCAGGCCATGACCGAGCACGGCTTTCTGGAGATCACCACCCCCATCCTCACGGCCTCCAGCCCCGAGGGCGCGCGCGACTACCTGGTGCCCGCGAGAAAGCACCCCGGCAAGTTCTACGCTCTGCCCCAGGCCCCGCAGCAGTTTAAACAGCTGCTCATGACCTCCGGCTTTGACCGCTACTTCCAGATCGCCCCCTGCTTTAGGGACGAGGACGCGCGCGGCGACCGCTCCCCCGGCGAGTTCTACCAGCTCGACATGGAGATGGCCTTCGCCACCCAGGACGACGTGTTCGCTGTGCTCGAGGACGTGCTGCCCCCGATCTTTGCCAAGTTCGGCACCTACGATATCGCCTCCTCCGCCCCCTTCCGGCGTATCCCCTACCTCGAGGCCATGGAGACCTACGGCTCCGACAAGCCCGACCTGCGCATCGACCTTGTGCTGCAGGACATGACGAAGCTCGTCGAAGGCTCCGAGTTCGGGCCCTTCGCGGCCGGCAACACCGTCAAGGCGATCGTCGTGCATAACTGCGACCTCACCCGCAAGCAGATCGACAAGCTCTGCGCCGACGTGGAGGTCCAGGCGGGCGCGAAGCCCTTCTGGTTCAAGGTGGACGAAAAGGGCGAGCTCGCGGGCGGCGTGGCCAAGTTCCTGGCCGATAAAAAGGACGCCGTCATAGAGACCCTCGGCCTCAAGCCCGGCACGCTGGTCGGCGTCGCCGCCGGCAAGCACGACCTGGCCCTCAAGGTTGCCGGCGTCATGCGCAAGATGCTGGGCGCCGCGGTGCCCGGCCACATGGACAAGGAGCGCTACGAATTCTGCTGGATCGTGGACTTCCCCATGTACGAGATCGGAGAGGAGTCCGGCGAGCTCGAGTTCTGCCACAACCCGTTCTCCATGCCCGCAGGCGGTCTGGACGTGCTGCTCAAGGCCGAGCGCGGCGAGGTCGACCCCCTCACCATCACCGCCGACCAGTACGACCTCGTGTGCAACGGCGTGGAGCTTTCCTCCGGCGCCGTGCGTAACCACGACCCCGAGATCATGATCAAAGCCTTCGAGATGGTGCGTCTCGGCGAGGAGGACGTGAAGAAGAAATTCCCCGCCATGTACAACGCCTTCTGCTACGGCGCTCCCCCGCACGCGGGCATCGCCCCGGGCGTGGACCGCATGGTCATGCTGCTCGCGGGCGAGGACTCCATTCGCGAGGTCATCCCCTTCCCGATGAACAAGAACGCCCAGGACATCCTCATGGGCGCCCCCAGCGAGGTAACGCAGAAGCAGCTTGATGAACTGCACATCGCGGTCGTCGGCGAAGTCGAGGAAGACTAAACCGAACTTCAAAGCGACACAAACAAAACCCGGAGACCCCGCGTCTCCGGGTTTTTCAGTATGCCTATTTCTTGCCTCTCCCTCTGGGAGAGGTGCCCCAGTGCGCACACTGGGGCGGAGAGGGTGTATTACCGCTATGATAAGTAAAAACGGAAAACTTCTACCCAACGCGAAAGCCTTGAGGCGGGACATGACACCACATGAACGGAAACTGTGGTATCTTTTTCTTCGTAATTATCCTGTTAAAATATACAAGCAACGAATCATCGAATCCTACATTGTTGATTTTTACTGCGCGTCTGCTAAGTTGGTTATTGAAATAGATGGATCTCAGCATTTTGAGGACGATGGAAAAGCAAAGGATATTAAGCGAGATCAAAAGATGAACAGCCTGGGGCTGATGGTTTTACGATTTGATAATCATCAGATTGATTGGGAATTCCAAGCAGTTTGTGACAGAATAAATCACGTAATTCAAGAGAGGCAGGCACAGCGGTAATACCCTCTCAGTCACGACGCTCCCGTGAGATCGCGCCGTGCCAGCTCCCCCAGAGGGGGAGCCAAGAATATGGATTTGGAGGAACATCCATGTTTTCAACCATCAACAGCCTCGGGGTCAGCGGCATCGGGGGCTACCTCGTGTCCGTGGAGGTGTATATCTCCAACGGCCTGCCGCACTTTGACATGGTGGGCCTGCCGGACGCCGCCGTCAAGGAGGCCCGGGAGCGCGTGCACGCGGCGGTGAAAAACAGCGGCTTTCGCTTCCCGGTGTCGCGCCTGACCGTGAACCTCGCCCCGGCGGACAAGAAGAAAACCGGTACGGTATACGATCTGCCGATTCTCGTGGGCATCCTCGCCGCCGCCGGGGACCTTCCCAGGCCCGCGCCCGACACCGCCTTCATCGGCGAGCTGGGCCTCTCCGGCGAGCTTCGCCCGGTGCAGGGCACGCTGCCCATGGCGCTCGCCGCCGAGCGCGAGGGGATCAAAACGCTGTTCGTTCCCGCCGAGAACGCCGCCGAGGCAGCCTTCGCCGAGGGCGTCACGGTATACGGCGTGGAGAGCGTACAGCAGCTTGTGCGCCACCTGCGCGGCGAGAAGAAAATCTCCCCCGCGCCTGTCCCGTCCCTTGTGCCGGACAGTGCGGAGCTTCTGGACTTTGCGGACGTGAAGGGGCAGGAGAACGTCAAGCGCGCCTTTGAGATCGCGGCGGCGGGCGGGCACAACATCCTGATCGTCGGCCCTCCCGGCGCGGGCAAGTCCATGCTCGCCAAGCGCCTGCCCGGCATCCTGCCGGACATGAGCCGGGAGGAGATCATCGAGGCCACCGAGATCTGGTCCGTGGCGGGCTTGACCGGCAAGGACCACCCTCTGGTCACGTCGCGGCCCTTCCGCTCGCCGCACCACACGGTGTCGTCCGCGGGGCTTGCGGGCGGCGGCGCGATCCCGCGGCCCGGCGAGATCAGCCTTGCCCATAACGGCGTCCTGTTTCTCGACGAGCTGCCCGAGTTTCGCGCCGACGCTCTCGAGGTCCTGCGCCAGCCGCTCGAGGACGGGATCGTCACGGTCTCGCGCGTGGCGGGCTCCGTGAGCTTTCCGAGCCGCTTCATGCTGGTGTGCGCCATGAACCCCTGCAAATGCGGCTGGTACGGGCATCCTTCCGGGCGCTGCAAGTGCTCGGAGGCGGAGGTGCACCGCTACCATTCGCGCATCTCCGGCCCGCTTTTGGACCGCATCGACCTCATCGTCGAGGTCCCGGCCCTGGACTACGAGGAGCTCAAGCGCCGCGCCCCGGCAGAGAGCTCTGCCGCCGTCCGCGAGCGGGTCAACGCCGCCAGGGAAAAGCAGCGCGTGCGCTTTTCTGACCGCGCCATGTCGAACGCCCGCATGCAGGCCAAGGAGCTGCGCGCCTTCTGCGCCCCCGACGCCGAGGGCGAGGCCCTCATGAAGGCGGCCTTCGACACCATGCACCTCACTGCCCGCAGCTACGACCGCATCCTCAGGGTGGCCCGCACCATCGCCGACCTCGAGGGCGCGGACACGATCCGTGCCGACCACCTCGCCGAGGCGATACAGTACCGGACGTATGAACTGAGAGCGTAAAAACAAAGTGGAAAATGAAAAGTGGAAAGTGAAAAGAAGGAGCGGCTGCACCGTAAGCTACAAAGAGCTCCGCCCCAAATTTTCACCGGATACTGTACTTTCAAATCCGTCTCCGGAGGGGACACATCATCTTCACTTTCCACTTTTAACTTTTAACTTTTTACAAGGAGTTTCCCATGTCTGTCAAAATCCTCGCCTTTGATCTGGACTATACTCTCTTAAACGACAAAAAAGTCATCCCGCCGGAAAATTTCGAGGCGCTTGAATACGCCGCCGCGAAGGGGATATACATCGTGCCCGCCACGGGGCGGGTCTATCAGGGCATCCCGGAGGAGCTCAGGTCCCTTCCCTTCATGCGCTGGTTCATCACCGCAAACGGCGCGTATATCTATGACGCCGTCGCCGACCGCGCCGCCGCCCGGGCGGAGATCCCGCTGGAGCAGACCCTCGACTTTTTTACATACTGCGACGGCCTTGACTGCCTCTACGACTGCTACCAGGACAACTGGGGCTATATGGCGGCGGACATGCTCAAAATTGCCCCGGACATCATCCCCGATGCCGCCGTGAAAAAGATGATCCAGACCCTGCGCACCCCGGTGCCGGAGTTAAAGGAATACCTGCGCCAAAAGGGAACGGACGTGCAGAAGCTCCAGCTCTATTTTACCGACATGGCCCTGCGCGCAAAGCTCCTGGACGAACTGCCGCGGCGCTTCCCGCAGCTTGCTTTCTCCTCGTCCATGCCCTTCAATATCGAGGTCAATGCCCCGGAGGCCACCAAGGGCTGCGCCCTGCTGACGCTGTGCTCTCTTCTCGGCGTCGACCCGAAGGACAGCATGGCCCTCGGCGACGGGACCAACGATCTCGACATGATCCGGAAGGCGGGCATCGGCGTGGCCATGGCAAACGGCGCGCCGTCCGTGCGCGCGGCGGCGGATTACGTGACCGAAAGCTGCAACGACGGCGGCTTTGCAAACGCGGTGAAAAAGTTCTGCTGAAGAGCAGATATGAAAAAAGTACGGCATTTTTGCCGTACTTTTTTTATGCGATCGTTTACCGCTCCTCGCGGAAATAGGCCAGGCCCAGGGAGGCGGGGGGCTGGTTTTCGCGCTTGTTGCGCATGGAGGAGAGCACCAGCACGATGATGGTCACCACATAGGGCGCCATCTTGTAAAGCTCCTTGACCGCGAGGTTCATCCCCGAGGGGATGTACATGTGCAGGATGTAGAGCCCGCCGAAGAGGAAGGAGGCGAGCACGCCCACGTTCGGCCGCCAGATCGTGAAAATGACCAGCGCGATGGCAAGCCAGCCGCGGTCGCCGAAGGCGTCGTTGGTCCAGACGCCGCAGGCGTAGTCCATCACGTAGTACAGGCCGCCGAGGCCCGCGATCATCGCGCCGATGCAGGTGGCCGCGTACTTGTAGCGGGAGACGTTGATACCGGCGGCATCGGCGGTGTTGGGGCTTTCGCCCACCGCGCGCAGGTGCAGGCCCGTGCGGGTGTGGTTGAGCACATAGGCCGCCGCCAGCGCGATCGCCACCGCCGCGTAGGCGAGAAAGCCGTAGTTGAGAAAGAGCTTTCCGAAGACCCCGGCCTTCGACGCGAAGGGCAGTGTGCGGCGGAAGACGTTGGAGGTGTTGGTCATGATGATGGACGGCAGGCTGCTCCCCGAGAGCTTTATCAAGGAGCCGCCGAAGAAGTTGCCGAAGCCCACGCCGAAGGTGGTGAGGGCAAGGCCGGTGACGTTCTGGTTTGCCCGCAGCGTGACGGTGAGGAAGCAGTACAGCAGGCCCATCAGCAGGCTCCCCAGCAGGCAGCAGCCCAGGGGAATCAGGATGGTCAGGGCGGTGTTCATGTCCTGGGCGGTCTTGCCCGCCTCATAGTAGAACGAGCCGATCACGCCGCTGATGCCGCCGACGTACATGATGCCGGGGATGCCGAGGTTTAAGTTGCCGGATTTCTCGGTGAGGGTCTCGCCGGTGCTGCCGAGCAGCAGCGGGATGCCCTGCACGACGGCACGGGGGATAAAGGATACGATATCGAACATGCCTTAACCCTCCTTTCCCGCGCCGCGGGTGAGCTTGATTTCGTAGTTGATGAAAAACTCGCTGCCGATGATGCAGAAGAGGATGATGCCGGTGAGGATATCGCCGAAGCTGCGGTTGAGGCCGAACTTGGTGGCGATCTCGCCTGCGCCGCGGCCGAGGAAGACCAGCAGGAAGCTGGTGAGGATCATCCAGACGGGATTGAATTTGGCGAGCCAGGAGACCATGACCGCCGTGAAGCCGCGCCCGTCGACGATGGTGGTGGTGAGGGTGTGGTTGGTGCTGCCGACGAGGAGCAGTCCCGCAAGGCCGCAGATCGCGCCGGAGAGAAGCATGGTGCGGATGATGACCTTCTCGACCTTGATGCCGACGTAGCGCGCGGTGCGCTCGGATTCACCGACGACGGCGATCTCATAGCCGTGCTTGGAGTAGTTGAGGTAGATGTACACCAGCACGCAGACGACAGCCACGACCACCACGTTCATCAGGTACTTCTGGCTCGGGAACTGGGGCAGCCAGCCGATCTGGGTCTTGGGGTTGATGATGCCGATGGTTCCGGAGCCCTTGGGGCTCTCCCACACGACGCAGTAGTAGGCCACAAGCTGGGTGGCGACATAGTTCATCATGAGGGTGAAGAGCGTCTCGTTGGTGTTGAACTTTGCCTTGAAGAAGGCGGGGATGCCGGCCCAGATCGCGCCTGCCAGCAGGCTCGTCACGATCATGCAGAGGATGACCGCCCAGTTGGGGAGCTTGTCCGCGAGGGTGATCATGCAGGCCGCCGAGGCGAGACCGCCGATGAGCGCCTGACCCTCGGCCCCGAGGTTCCAGCAGCGCATGCGGAAGGCGGGCGTCACCGCCAGCGACACGCACAGCAGCATCGCGATATTCTGCATCAGCACCCAGAACTTTCTTGTGGTGCCGAAGGAGCCCTTCCAGATGGCCCCGTAGACGGCGAAGGGGTCCTCGCCGGTGACAAGGCTTGTGATGATGCCGCTGAGCACCAGGGCCAGCAGCAGTGCCGCGCCTCGGATAGCCCAGGTCTTGTGCCAGGGCAGCGCCGCCCGTCTGGAGACGTGGAACAGCGGTGTTTTGGTTTTGTTATTCATCGGCTTCTCCTCCGAGCTTTGTCATCATCATGCCGACCTCGCGCTTCTTCGCGCTGCGGCCCGGCACGATGCCGGAGACCCTGCCGCCGCAGAGCACCAGGATGCGGTCCGAAAGCTCCAGCAGCACATCCAGGTCCTCGCCCACGTAGATGACGGCGACGCCGCGCATCTTCTGGCTGTTGATGGTGTCGTAGATGAGGTACGAGGAGTTGATGTCCAGGCCGCGCACGGCGTAGGCGGTCAGCAGGACAGAGGGGGCGTTGGCGATCTCGCGGCCCACCAGCACCTTCTGCACGTTGCCGCCGGAGAGCCTTCTGACCGGCGTCTCGACACTGGGGGTGGAGATCTCCAGAAAGTCCACCATCTGGTGGGCCAGCTTGTAGGGCGCCTTGCGGTTGGTAAAGACGCCGCGGCCCTTGCGGTAGGAGCGGAGCATCATGTTGTTGCCGAGGTCCATGTTCGCGACCAGACCCATGCCCAGGCGGTCCTCCGGCACGAAGGACAGGGCCACGCCCATCTCCTGGATGGCGAAGGGGTCCTTGCCGATCAGCTGCTCGCGCTTGCCGCTGTCGTCGACATATTCGATGCTGCCGGACTCCACCGGCTGCAAACCGGCGATGGCCTCCAGCAGCTCCTTCTGCCCGCTGCCGGAGATGCCAGCGATGCCGAGGATCTCGCCGGAGTTTGCGGTGAAGCTCACACGGTCAAGCTTGACGGTCCCCTCAATGTCGCGCACGGTGAGGTCTTTGACCTCGATGCGGGGATGGGGGTCTACGGGCTCGGGCCGGTCGATGTTCAGCGTGACCGGGTGGCCCACCATCATGTTGGTCATCTCCTGGGCGTTGGTGGACTTTGTCGGCATGTCGCCGATGAACTGCCCGTGGCGGAGGATAGCGACGCGGTCGGACAGGGACTCCACCTCGTGCATCTTGTGGGTGATGATGACGATGGCCTTGCCGTCGTCGCGCATGTTGCGCAGCACGGCGAAGAGCTTGTCGGTCTCCTGCGGGGTCAGCACCGCCGTGGGCTCGTCGAGGATGAGGATATCCGCCCCGCGGTAGAGGACCTTCACGATCTCCACGGTCTGCTTCTGGCTCACCGACATGTCGTAGATCTTCTGGTCGGGGTCGACCTCAAAGCCGTAGGTGTCGCAGATTTCCTTGATCTTTCTGGACGCGGCCTTGAGATCCAGCTTTCCCGGCAGGCCGAGCACAATGTTCTCCGCCGCCGTCAGCACGTCCACGAGTTTGAAGTGCTGGTGGATCATGCCGATGCCGAGGGCGAAGGCGTCCTTGGGCGAGCGGATGACGACGGGCTTGCCGTCGATGGCGATCTCGCCCTCATCGGGGAAGTAGATGCCGGAGAGCATGTTCATAAGCGTTGTCTTGCCGGAGCCGTTCTCGCCCAGCAGGGCCAGAATCTCGCCCCGGTAGATATTGAGCCAGACCTTGTCGTTGGCAAGCGTCGGCCCGAAGCGCTTGGTGATATTGCGCATGGTAACAGCGGCGATCTTATTGTCCATAGTGTACTCCTTTGGAGAAAGTGAAAAGTGGAAAGTGGAAAGTGAAGTTATATTGTCTCTTTTTTACTCAGGGTTCTTGTGGTGGCGGAGAGGATTCTTCTCAGGCCCTCGCAGTCATCGTGCAAGGATTGGTACTGTTCCCGGGACAGATAATCCGTTTCCTTAACCCATATCTTCACTTTTCACTTTCCACTTTTCACTTTATAAAGTGTTGAGAACTCCCGACCGAGGCCGGGAGTTCCCATATGAGAGGATAGGATGTACTTACGCGTCGATGTTGGTGATGCCGTCGATGTCAATGTCGAAGTACGGCGCGGAGCGATACTCGGACTCGTGGAAGTAGCCGTCGGCAATGACGTTGGTCTCGGGCTGGAAGTCGCCCATGTCGTCGACGTCGGCCAGGTACTCGGTGAGGGTCTGACCGCCGACGGTCCAGGTGGCGGTATCGAAGACCTTGAGCTCGCCGGAGGCAAGCTTGGCCTCAACCTCCTGAAGCTTCTCGGCGGTGCCGGCAGCGGCAGCGTTCTCGTTGATCTCGGTCATCTTGACGGAGCCGGTGGCCAGGGTGCCGGTCCAGTCGGCCTCAATGGCCTCGCCGTTGGCGGTGCAGGTCATGGCGTGCTCCATGTAGGGAGCCCAGTCGATGCGGGAGGCGACGATGAAGGTGTTGGGGCAGGCGTCAGCGGCGGAGCCGTTGTAGAACACGAAGGGGACATTGTTGGCCTCGCACTCGGTGGGAGCGCCCATGGAGTCGGCATGCTCGGAGATCAGGACACAGCCGTTGTTGATGAGCTTGGTGGCGCCTTCCTTCTCAAGGGTGGGGTCGTACCAGGAGTTGGTGAAGGTGACCTCCATGGTGGCGGAGGGGCAGACGTAACGGACACCGAGGAAGAAGGAGGTGTAGCCGGACTTCACTTCGGCATAGGGGAAAGCGCCGACGTAGCCGACCTTGGCCTGCTCGGGGGTGATGGTGCCGGCTTCGATCATCTCGTTGAGCTTCAGGCCCGCGGCGACACCGCCGAGGAAGCGGCCTTCGTAGATGGAGGCAAAGCCGTTGTGGTAGTTGTCAAGACCCGCGGTGTGGGCCTGGGTGCCGGTGGCGTGGCAGAACTGGACCTCGGGGTACTCCTTGGCGACCTGGAGCAGGAAGGGCTCGTGACCGAAGGAATCGGCAAAGATGAAGTTGCAGCCTTCGTCGATGAGCTCCTCGGCGGCGTCAGCGCATTCCTGACCCTCGGGGATGCCGGTCTTGAACAGGTACTCGACGCCCAGCTTCTCGCAGGCTTCCTTGGCCGCGTTGATGAAGTTGAGGTCATAGGTGGAGTTCTCGTCGTGCAGGAAAATGAAGCCGGCCTTGACGGTCGTCTCGGCAGAGGCGGCGGGGGCGGAGACAGCGGCGAGGGCAAAGATCATGGTCAGAGCGAGGAGCAGAGAAAAGATCTTTTTCATGTTCGTTCTCCTTGTAAAAATAAAATGATTTGGGGTGCGGCGCCGCCATGAAAAGAGCACACATATCCTTTCATGGCAGCGTCAGTGCGGGGATAAAAAAGGCACTGGCGCGGACGATCGGCGCCCGGTACCAATGCATATATACCAAAAGGGGTCGATCGCTCGCCCCTGATGGGTACTTCGATAGTCCGGTCATTTACGGCGTCCGGGTAGAAACTTCAAATCCATATCATTTGCTATATATCGAGACGGTATTCAGTTGTCACGCGCGGGACGCATATAAAATAGCAGGCTTTTCGGCAAAAGTCAACTGTATTTCTTGTAAGAACTGGCCAGAATTGCAAAGCAAAATTTGGCGAAGATGCACAAATTACCCTTTTCTGGAAAAACCCGCAAAGCCTTGCGGCGCATGATGTTCAAGGTTTTGAAGTGTTTTCAGCCAAACACGATGCCGCTGTCGTCCATCTCCACGATCCTTGCCAGCGACTCGACCCGCACGCCCATCTTGCGCAGCTCGTCGCCGCCGCCCTGGAAGCGCTTTTCGATCGCGCAGCCCGCGCCCACGAGCGTCGCGCCCGCCTGCTCCACCAGGTCTTTAAGCCCCACGAGGGCTGCGCCGGTGGCGAGAAAATCGTCGATCAGCAGCACGCGGTCTGAGGGCAGCAGGTAATCCTTCGACACCACGACGGTGTTGGTGTTGCCGTGGGTAAAGGAGGGGATTTCGGTCTGGTAGAGATTGCCGGAGATGTTTTTGGTCTTGCTCTTTTTGGCGAAGACCACCGGGCACCCAAACTCCAGCCCCGTCAGGATCGCCAGGGCGATGCCGGAGGCCTCGATGGTGAGGATCTTGTTGACGCCGTCATGCTCAAACAGGCGGTGCCACTCCTTTGCCATGGCCTGCAAAAGCATGGGGTCCATCTGATGGTTGAGAAAATTGTCGACCTTCAGGATGCCGCCCGGCAGAAGCTGTCCGTCGGAAAGAATGCGCTGCTCCAGAAGCTCCATTTATATATCCTCCGCAAACATGAAGTATAGATTTCAAATCGTTTTTGGGGCAGCTTTGCCGCCCCAAAAACACCCTGAGCCGAACTAAGTGAGGCCTCGCGCCGACCAAACACGGCGTGTTACGGCCCGCCGTGTGCGATAAGCGCGAGTACCTCGATTGCAAACCGTGTTTGCAATCGAATTCACTTGTGATACAGCTTTTTTGCCTGATACCTGGGCTCGAAGCTGATGTTGACGCCGAGCTTTTTGAACAGGTCCTCGTCCACGTGGGAGAGAATGACCGTGGAGTGGGCCTCGGCGCCCTTGAGCTTGGCGAGCTGGTCGATGGCGAGGTCCGCCATGGGATTCGTGACCGCGCAGATGGTCAGCGCGATCAGCAGCTCGTCCGTGTGCAGGCGGGGGTTGTGGTTGCCCAGGTGCTCCACCTTGAGGTGCTGGATGGGCTTGATGACGCCGGGGGCGATGAGGGGCAGCTTCTTGTCGATGCCCGCGAGGGCCTTGAGGGCGTTGATGAGCGCCGCCGAGGACGCGCCCAGAAGCGACGTGGTCTTGCCCGTGACGATGCGCCCGTCGTTTAACTCGATGGCGACGGCGGGGCCGTCGGTGGCCTCGGCCTTGTCCAGCGCCGCCCTGACCACCGGGCGGTCGGCGGAGGAGATGTCGAGGGAGTTCATGATGAGTTCGATCTGCCGCATCTCGGTCGGCTTGCCGAGACCCTTGCGGGCGGCGACGGCGGCGGCATACCAGCGGCGGATGATCTCCTGCTTCGAGGCTTCTCTGCACACCTCGTCGTCCGAGATGCAGAAGCCCACCATGTTGACCCCCATGTCCGTGGGGCTCTTGTAGGGGCACTCGCCGTAGATGGATTTGAAGATGGCCTGGAGCACGGGGTAGATCTCCACATCGCGGTTATAGTTGACGGCGGTCTCGCCGTAGGCCTCGAGGTGGTAGGGGTCGATCATGTTCACGTCGTCAAGGTCCGCGGTGGCTGCCTCGTAGGCCAGGTTCACCGGGTGCTTGAGCGGCAGGTTCCAGACCGGGAAGGTCTCGAACTTGGCGTAGCCCGCGTCGATGCCGCGCTTGTGCTCGTGGTAGAGCTGGCTTAAGCAGGTGGCCATCTTGCCGCTGCCGGGGCCGGGGGCGGTCACGACGATGAGGCTGCGCTCGGTCTCGATGTAGTCGTTCTTCCCAAAGCCCTCGTCGGAGACAATGAGGGGCACGTTTGCGGGATAATCGGGGATGATGTAGTGCAGGTACGTGCGCACGCCCAGGGCCTCGAGGCGCTTGCGGAAGGCGTCGGCAATGGCCTGGCCGCGGTAGTGGGTGATGACCACGGAGCCGATGTAGAGCCCGATGCCGCGAAAGGCGTCGATGAGGCGGAGGGTATCGTCCTCGTAGGTGATGCCGAGGTCGCCGCGCCGCTTGGAGCGCTCAATGTCGTCGGCGGAGATGGCGATGACGATCTCGGCGTCGTCCTTCATTTCGAGGAGCATGCGCACCTTGCTGTCCGGCTCAAAGCCCGGCAGCACGCGGGCGGCGTGGTAATCGTCAAAGAGCTTGCCGCCGAATTCCAGGTACAGCTTGCCGCCGAACTTGCTGATGCGGTCGCGGATCTTCTGGGACTGGAGCTTCAAATATTTCTCATTGTCAAAGCCGATGCGGTTCATGGTCCTCTCTCCCCCGTTCCTCCTCTGTCATTCTGAGCGAAGCGAAGAATCTATATCAGTATAAAGGTTCCGGCAGAAATCCTTCGCCGCTTAAGCGGCTCAGAATGACAAGGGGGTTGAAAATTTTCAATTAACGATCGCTATTTTACCACAGCATACGCCCGAGGGCAAGATGACAGATTTAGACTTTTTTTATTCACATTCTTGTGATATAGTACAAACTGAATAAGTGCGAAAAATAAAAAGTGAAAAGTGCAGAGTGAAAAGTGAAGAGAAGGGATGCCCGGGGCGTGATGATATCCGGCTCCGTCCTCAGAACGATTCACCGGAAGCAGCCGTTTATTTATCATTCGTCCGTGAAGCGGACACTATATTTACACTTTCCACTTTTCACTCTCCACTTTATAAGGAATACGCAACTCTTTGAGAAAGGTTAAGACATACATGGGACTGTTTGACAAATTATTCGGCACCTACTCCGAGCGGGAGCTCAAGCGCATCAACCCCATCGCGGACAAAATCGAGGCGCTCAGCGACAAGATGGCGGCGCTGACGGATGAGCAGCTTCGCGCCAAGACGGACGATTTTAAGCAGAGGCTCCAAAACGGCGAGACTCTGGACGAGCTGCTGCCCGAGGCCTTCGCGGTCGCGCGGGAGGCAAGCTGGCGCGTGCTGGGCATGCGCCCCTTTAGAGTCCAGCTCATCGGCGGCATCGTGCTGCACCAGGGCCGCATCGCCGAGATGAAGACCGGCGAAGGCAAGACCCTCGTCGCCGTGCTGCCCGCCTACCTCAACGCCCTGACCGGCGAGGGGGTACATATCGTAACGGTCAACGATTACCTGGCGCGCCGCGACAGCGAGTGGATGGGCAAGGTGCACCGCTTCCTCGGCCTCACCGTGGGCCTCATCGTCCATGACCTGGACAACAACCAGCGCCGTGAGGCCTACAACTGCGACATCACCTACGGCACCAACAACGAGATGGGCTTTGACTACCTGCGCGACAACATGGCCCTGTATAAAGCCGACATGGTTCAGCGCGGCCACACCTTTGCCATCGTCGACGAGGTGGACTCCATCCTCATCGACGAGGCCCGCACCCCCCTCATCATCTCCGGCCAGGGCGACGAGAGCACCGACCTCTACCGCAAGGCGGACGATTTTGTCTCCCGCCTCAAGAAGGTCGTGTACGCCTCCGTCGACGAGAAGGAGGAGGAGAGCGAGGATCTGGACGCCGACTACGTGGTCGACGAGAAGGCCCGCAGCGCCACCCTCACCGCCCGCGGCATCGCCAAGGCCGAGAAGGCCTTCGGGCTTGAAAACCTCGCCGACATGGAAAACGCCACCCTTGCCCACCACATCAACCAGGCCCTCAAGGCCCACGGCATCATGAAGCGGGATATCGACTACATCGTAAAGGACGGCGAGATCATCATCGTCGACGAGTTCACCGGCCGCCTCATGCTGGGCAGGCGCTACTCCGAGGGCCTGCACCAGGCCATCGAGGCCAAGGAGCATGTGGACGTGCAGCAGGAGAACAAGACGCTCGCGACCATCACCTTCCAGAACTATTTCAGACTTTACGGAAAACTCTCCGGCATGACCGGCACCGCCGCCACCGAGGCGGAGGAATTCGGCGCCATCTATAAGCTGGACATCATCGAGATCCCCACCAACAAGCCCGTCATCCGCCAGGACCACCCGGACGTGGTGTTCAAAAACGACAGCGGCAAAAACCACGCCATCGTCGAGCAGATCGTGGCCTGCCATGAAAAGGGCCAGCCCGTGCTGGTGGGCACCGTGTCGATCGAAAAGAGCGAGTATATCTCTTCCTTATTGAAAAAGAAGGGCATCCCCCATACGGTCCTCAACGCCAAGTACCACGAGAAGGAGGCCGAGATCGTCGCCCAGGCGGGCAAGCTCGGCGCCGTCACCATCGCCACCAACATGGCCGGCCGCGGCACCGACATCACCCTCGGCGGCAACGCGGAGTTCCTGTCCAAGGCAGATCTGAGAAAGGCGGGCTTTGAGGAGGACGTGATCGCCGAGGCCACCGGCTTTGCCGAGACCACGGACGAAAATATCCTCGCCGCGCGCCAGATGTTCCGGGAGCGCATGGAGGCCCACAAGAAGGACACCGACGCCGAGGCCGAGAAGGTCCGCGCGGTGGGCGGTCTCTTCATCCTCGGCACCGAACGGCACGAGTCGCGCCGTATCGACAACCAGCTCCGAGGCCGCGCGGGCCGTCAGGGCGACCCCGGCGAGAGCCGCTTCTACCTCGCCATGACGGACGACGTGATGCGCCTGTTCGGCTCCGAGCGCGTCATGGGCATGATGGACGCCCTCAAGGTCGACGACGACACGCCCCTTGACGCCAAGATGCTCTCCGGCGCCATCGAGCAGGCCCAGAAGACGGTCGAGAGCCGCAACTTCCAGACCCGCAAGGCGGTGCTGGAGTACGACGACGTGATGAACCAGCAGCGTGAGATCATCTACGGCGAGCGCCGCAAGGTCCTCGACGGCGAGGACATCCGCGCCCAGATCATGAGCATGATCTCCGAGTACATCTCCTCCACCGTAAACGACGCCCTCTCCGGCACGGCCTGCGACGATCAGGCGCAGCTGGACGACACGCTGTCGCCCTTTGAAAAGCTCTTCATGCCCCGCGGCACGTTTAAGCTCTCGCAGTTCGGCGGCTCGGTAAAGCCGGACAAGCTCTCGGAGGCCGTGCAGGAGCTTGCCGAGAAGGTCTATGCCGCGCGTGAGGAGGCCTTCGGTCTCGCCCCCAACGGCACGCCCCTCATGCGTGAGCTTGAGCGCGTCATCATGCTGCGCGTGGTGGACGAGTACTGGATGGACCACATCGACGCCATGGATGAGTTAAAGCGCGGCATCGGGCTGCGCGGCTACGGCTCCACCAAGCCCATCGACGCCTACAAGCAGGAAGGCTTCGACATGTTCGAGGCCATGGTCCACGGCATCCGCGAGGAGACCGTGCGCCGTCTCTACACCGTGCGCATCCGCAGGGAGGCCCCCATCGAGCGCAAGGCTGTCGCCAAAAACGCCGCCGCGAACGTCGGCGGGGACGAGCCGGTCAAAAAGCAGCCGGTCAAGAAGATCCCCAAGCCGGGCCGCAACGATCCCTGCCCCTGCGGCAAAATGAAGCCGGACGGCAGCAGACGGCTCAAATACAAAGAGTGCTGCGGGAGAAACGAGAAGTAAGGATAAACCATGTTCATTGAAGAAAATTCTAACGGCCTGATCTATATGCGCTCCGATATCATCGGTGCAAAGCACGCCTTCACCACGCGTTTCGGCGGGGTGAGCACGGGGGAGTTTGCGTCCCTCAACCTCGGCTCCAATCGCGGGGACGACCCCGAGTCCGTGCGGGAAAATTACCGCCGGGTCTGCGCCCTGTTCGGTGTCGGGGAAAACGACGCCTGCGTCACCAATCAGGTACATAAGACCGACGTGCGCATCGTCACGGCGGCGGATAAGCATGTCTGCATGGGACCCACCCCCTATGAGGCGGACGGCATCGTCACGGCAGAAAAGGGCCTGCCCATCTTCTGCTTCGTGGCCGACTGCGTGCCGGTGCTGCTGTGGGACGCGAAAAACCGCGCCGCCGGGGCCGTACACTGCGGCTGGCGCAGCAGCGTGGGCGATATTTTAATGCATGCCCTTGCGGGCATGACGAGCCTTGGTGCAGAGACGAAGGACATCCGCGCGGCGATCGGTCCCTCCATCGGCGCCTGCTGCTTCGAGACCGACGACGATGTGCCCGACGCGATTTCCGAATGGCTCTGCGGGGAGACCGGCGGCCTCTTTACCCGCCGCCCGGACGGCAAGACCATGGTCGATCTGCGCCTTGCCAACGCCCGAAGGCTCTGTCAGCTCGGCGTGCCGGTACGGAACATCGACATTTCCGGCGAGTGCACCTTCTGCAGCCATGACAAGTACTGGTCCCACCGCTATACCAAAGGCCGGCGCGGCAGCCAGGCGGCGGTCATCATGCTCTGAGGAAAGGCCATGAAGAAAAGACTGCTGTGTTTTCTGCTCGCGGCGATGCTGCTGCTCACGGGCTGCGGCAGACGCGCCGCCTCGGACCCCAACTCCCTGATCCCCGAGTCCACCAGGGGCAAGGACGTGACGCGCGCCAAGGCCGCCGACAACTACTTCTCCTTGAACTATAACGAGGACTTCAGCCTCAATCCCATCCTCGCCACCAACCACTCCAACCAGCTCCTGTGCGATCTGGTGTATGAGAACATGGTGGAGCTGGACGACAACTTTGAAGTCGTGCCGAACGTCCTGGATGCGGGGCTTCCCAACGACACCGCCACCTACTGGACCTTCACCATCAATCCGGGCCACGTCTTCCACGACGGCACCCCTGTCACCGGGCAGGATATCCGCTACTCCCTCGAGCGCGCGGTCGCCACCCAGGACCGCTACCGGGGCCGCTTTGCCAGCTATCAGGGCTCGGGCTATGACGAGAACCACTTCTATGTCACCCTCGGCATCGGCGATACCCAGTTTGCAAAGCTTTTGAATATCCCCATCATCAAGTCCGGCACCATGGACGACAAGCCCCCCATGGGCTCGGGGCCCTATGACTACGGCGACTACGGCAAGACGCTGGAGGCCTACGAGGGCTACCCGGGTTATGACGATCTGCCCATCAAGACCATCCACCTCGTAAGCTATTCCACCGCCGACGAGATCCTGTCAAACTTCGAGGACGGCGTCATCGACGCGGTCACGAACGACCCATCCAGCTACACCAACATCGGCTACTCCTCCTCCAACGAGATCCGCAACTTCAACACCACCAATCTCCACTACATCATGTTCAACGAGGAGGGGCTCATCGGCCGCTACAGCGGCTTCAGGCAGGCGATGGTCTATGCCTTCGACCGCGTGAACTGGGCCGAGAACCTCATGCACGGCAACGCGACGGCGGCGGCGGTGCCCATGCACCCGGCCTGCGCCGACTACCCGCTGGAGTACGCTTCACAGCTTAACTACAACCTGGATACCTGCCGCATCGTGCTGGAAAACGCGGGCATCCGCGACTATGACGACGACGGGATGCTGGAGTACATGTCCGGCACGGCCCAGGATATCGACGTGAACTTCATCGTCTGCTCCGACTCGAGCGCCAAGACCGGCGTGGCGAGGCGCTTTGCCGAGGACATGGCGTCCATCGGCATGAAGGTCACGGTGCGGGAGCTCACCTGGGAAGAGTATCTGACCGCGCTGGAGGAGGGCGACTTCGACATGTACTACGGCGAGGTGAAGCTGCGCAACAACTTTGACCTCACCGAGCTTCTGGACCCCGACTCCAGCCTCAACTACTCCCGCAGCATCGACACCGGCTATGTGGCCATGATCAACAACTATCTCGCCTGCTCGGCCTCCCAGCGCTCGGCGGTGTACCAGCAGCTTTGCGAGTACATCAACACAAACGGCGCGCTCATCTCCATCGGCTTTGAGGACCAGCAGCTCATCGTCCACCGCGGTGTCATCCGCGGATTGAACCCAAACCTCGGCAACCCGTTTTTCGATTTCCAGAACTGGGAGATCATGCTGGAATGATTCAATTGCGAACACGGTTCGCAATTGAGGGACTCGCGTTTATCGCAACGCGGCTTGCGTGAGACGCCGCGTTTTGGTCGGCGCGAGGCCTCACACAGTTCGGCTCAGGGTGTTTTTGACGAGGCAAAGCCCCGCCAAAAACGGATTGTATTTCTTTCGCTTACGCGAAACCCCTGCGGGGTGCTTTCAAAATAAACATAAAGGGAGAGATTACCATGACAGACAGAGAACTCCTGTCCCGGGCCAAGGCGGCGTCGCTGAACGCCTATGTCCCGTATTCCCGCTTCGCCGTCGGCGCCGCGCTCGAGTGCACGGACGGCACCGTCTTCACCGGCTGCAACGTGGAAAACGCCGCCCTCGGCAGCACCATCTGCGCCGAGCGCACCGCCTGCTGCAAGGCCGTCAGCGAGGGACACCGCGAATTTACGCGCATCGCCATCTACGCCGACAGCGAAAACTGGTGCACCCCCTGCGGCGCCTGCCGCCAGTTCCTGGCCGAGTTTTCCCCGGATATGGAGGTGCTGTGCGCCAAGGCCGGCGACCGCTATGTCAGCTACAAGCTCTCGGAGCTGCTGCCCCATACGTTCAATTACTGAGCGGGAGCAAAAAGGGCGTGTTGCAAAATACCGGTTTTTCGCAAAACCCAGCCTGATGAGCGTAGGGGAGGGGCTCGCCCCTCCCGCGCACGGCAAACCGAAATTATGAAAAATGTACGGCGATTTCGTAAAATGCTACGATTTCGCCGTACATTGCTTTATTGATGCGGATTGCCACACCAGTGACATCGGTCACTGGTTCGCAATGACACAGAACGGATGTTTTCGCCATTGAATAAGGCCAAGACTGAATAATTACTATTTTTTAAAAAACCAAAGCAGAGTGCCTGACCACTCTGCTTTTAGTTTAAGAAGAACTTTCGTTCCTTATGAAGTTCTTTCCTGCTTGCGAGTATAGAATACCGCAAAGATGTTTCGCAGATAATACAAAATTTGTTTCACCTTTGTAAAATCAGCGCGGCCTTACGCGCCCCAGCCCTGCATACGGTCGAGGATGCCGTCAATGGGGAGGTAGGGGTCGGCGCTCATCTTCTGCTCGTCGCCCAGAAGCATGACGTTCGTGCCGTCGGCACTCTGCTCCCAGGCGGGCAGGCCCTCGCCGTTGGGGTCGCCAAAACGGATGAAGTTTGCAAAGTAGTCGCTGAAAAGGTCCGCGAGCTTGCGGTCGCTTTCGTCATAGAGCTTCGAGTCCGCCGGGATGTTGTTGTAGCAGTAGACCTCCTCGCCGCTGTGCCAGGCGGAGAGACGGCCGTTGGTCTTGGCAAAGAGGTACTCCCACACGGGCTCCTTTGCCGCGATGGCCTGGCGGCTCAGGCAGTAATGGCCGTGGGTGAAGTAGACAGAGGAATAGAGGTCGACCCACATGGTCTTCGCCTCGGTGTCGGTGGTCGGCTTGTACAGCGCCAGCACCTCGTCGGCCCGGTCCTTGAAATAAGCACGCACCTTGGTCTCATAGTTTTTGAGATTGGCCTGGTCAAAGAGAATGAAGGGCGTGCCCTCCTCGGCGTTGAAGCCGTGGAGCAGCGCTTCCTCATTGTGCTCGCCCGCAAGATAGGACTCGTAGGGCGTCTTCGTCAGAATGTAGCCGTCGACCGTGATGTGGTGGTTTGTGTCCGCCGCCGCGACAAGCTGCTCGGCGGGCAGAGCGCGCAGCTCCTCGATGGTCGAGACCTTGAAGCGCTCCATGGTCTCGCGCCCGGTTTTCAGCGCCTCGTCCATCAGACGGAAGGAGTGCTGCGGCACGGGCGCGGTCGTGGTGGAGCTCTCGGCGATGGCGCGCCTGAAAAGCCCCTTCGCCTCCGGGGAGGTGCACAGCGCCGTCACGCAGGCGGCGCCCGCGGACTCGCCCGAGAGCGTCACATTGTCGGGATCGCCGCCGAAGGCCGCGATGTTGTCCCGCACCCACTCAAGAGCCTTGATCTGATCCATGAGGCCGTAGTTGCCGGTGGAGTGGTTGGGGTCCTCGGCTGCCAGCTCCTCGGTGGCCAGAAAGCCGAACACGCCCAGGCGGTAGCCGAGGTTTACAACAAGGATCCCCTTGCGGGCCAGACCCTCACCGGAGTAGTCGGCGTACCAGGGCTGCCCGGTCTGGAGCGAGCCGCCGTGGATGTACACCAGCACCGGCAGCTTCTCCCCCGCCCCGGCGGGCTTCCAGATGTTCAGGTACAGCGCGTCCTCGCTCACCGCGTCGCGGAAATTGTCGTGTACGCTCACCTCAAAGTCGTGGAAACCTACGATCTGGGACAGGGAATTGTAGATTTCCGAGGACCTCGGCTGCATGGCCATGGCGGCAAAATGCGTGCAGGTGCGCACGCCGCCCCAGGGCTCCGGGTCCTGGGGGGCCTTCCAGCGCAGCTCCCCGACCGGGGGCTTTGCGTAGGGGATGCCGGTATAGACCTCCACCGCCTTATCGGCAGTCAAAACGCCCTGGACCTTGCCGTCGCGCAGCTCGATAACGCCGGTCATGCCGCCGCTTTTCTCCACGGCGGGGCGGAAGCGGTAGGGCCTGCCCACATGCAGCAGGATCGAAAGCAGCAGGGCAGAGATCGCGAGAAAGGCGGCGGCGCGCAGATAAAAGTGCTTGCCTTCCAGCTTTTTGAGCCGCAAGACCGCGTATCCGATCAGCAGCGCAAGGGTCCCGATCCAGGCGGCGAGAGAGTTTTTATTGAGCTCCAAAAGCGTCAGGCTCACCGCGCACAGCAGCACGAAGAAGATCCAGAACAGCACGTCATGATTTTTTGTTTTCGTCATCTTGCGTCGCCTCCATGGGGCTTATTTCCGTTACCGTCAGCACCCCGTCCGCCACGGTAAAGCGCACGGTGAGATTTGCAAAGTCCATCGCGTAGACCCGCTCGGGATCGCGCTGGTAGCGGGGCCGGGGGTCGTTTGCCAAAACGCCGCGCAGGGCCTCGCGCTTGTTCTCGGGAATTTTCATTAAGAGCTGGTCAGAGATACACACCGAAAGCGTCGCCCCCGCGTCGGGCGCAAAGCCGGAGCGGGCCTCGGGCCGGGCGTCGGCGTAGGGGATGTAGGGCTTGACATCAAAGATGGGCGTGCCGTCCATGAGGTCGGCCCCCCGCACCACCAGCACCGTCCCGAGTCCGGGTCGGCTCTCCGTCCGCACAAGCTCCACGCAGCTCAGCCCCAGGGAGTTGGGGCGAAACGGCGAGCGCGTGGCGAACACCCCCATGCGCACGTTCCCGCCGAGCCGCGGCGGGCGCACGGTGGGGGAGAAGGTATCGGTCAGGGCTTCGGAAAACTGCCAGATAAGCCAGAGATGGCTGAAGCCCTCGATGCCGCGCAGGGCCTCCGGGTCCCGGTACTCGGGCTCGAACACGACGGCGCTTTCCAGCTCCGGCACCACTCCCGCCTGGCGCGGGATGCCGAATTTTCCGGGAAAGTCGCTCACCATATGGGCGATGGGGCGGAGGGTATACGTCATAGCTTGCTCCTTTTGTATACGCCCCCCTTGCCTAAAGGGGGGTGCCCCAGCGGCCCAGGCCGGCTTCTCTTGCCCCTTCGGGGCAATTCACCTTCTGCGCACACTGGGGCGGGCAAATACCGGTTCATCGCACATCTCCGCTAATCCGGAATCCCCCAGTCACGGCGCTTGCGGGGGACGCGCCGTGCCAGCCCCCTTTAGACCCATAAAGGGCCCAGGTGCAAGGGGGCCAAATCGTGTGACCGGAACAGGGATGCCCCTTTAGGCAAGGGGGCCATGGGCCGGCTTTATCCCACCGCGCCCAGGGCGCTCAGGGAGATGCCGTTTACCAGCATGTGGAAAAAGATGCTGCACCAGATGGAGTTGGTGCGCTCGTAGCACCTTGCCAGCAGCAGGGACACCGGGATGTACTGCAAAACGAACACCCAGTTGAGGGGCTCCATGAGCGCGTAGGGCACCACATGGTAGAGCGCAAAGCACAGCGCCGAGACAATGTAGGCGGCGCGGCGGTTTCTCCTGCGCAGCACGCCGAAGATCCCGGCCCGGAACATCATCTCCTCCACCACCGGGGCGAGGAAGATGACGGCCGCCTTCATGCTGCCCATGTCCTGGACATAGACGTTCATGACGCTCTGGTTGTTGGGGTTCTCCGCCCCGTCCGACACCAGCAGCAGAAGCAGGCCGAGGATGAGGTTAAAGCCCAGCATCCAGAGATAGCCGCGCAAAATCTCCCGGACGCAGTAAAAGGGCGCGTCGATGAGGGCGTCAAAGTCCCGGCGCAGAAAGCCGAAGGCACTGAGCACCATGTAAAGAAAGCCCACCACATAGTATAAAAGCGTGGCCCGCGCCTCGGGCAGGACGCCGCGCTCCACCAGCGCCGTGAAGCCCAGCTGCAAAAGCACAAGGTGTACCGGCAGGTAGGCCAGGACCATGATCGCCTCGCGCTTTGTGAGCCTGCTTGTGAAGGGCGGCGGAGGCGTGCGCTTGATGACAGGTCTCTCCATCAGGCACGTGCCTTTCTCTGCAGCTCAAAGAGCAGGTTCATGGCCTCAATGGGCGTTAAGGTGTTAAGATCGGTGTTCTGCAAAATCTCGCGCACCTCGTCGCTGCCCACGTCGGCAAGGCTGATCTGCCCGTCGTCGGGCCGGGCGGCGGGGGTCATGACCTGTACTCCTTCGCTTTCCAGTTCCTTCAGATAGCCCTTGGCCTTGGAGATGAGGCTGTCGGGGAGCCCTGCGAGCTTTGCGACCTCAATGCCGTAGCTGTCGTCGGCGGCCCCGCGGACGATCTTCCGGAGGAAGACAAGCTCGCCGCCCTGCTTCTTGGCGGTGATGTTGTAGTTGCGCACGCCGGAAAGCTCCCCCTCGAGGGCGGACAGCTCATGGTAGTGCGTGGCGAACATGGTCTTGGCGCCGAGCTTTCGCTTGTCGGCGCAAAATTCCAGTACCGCCCGCGCGATCGCCATGCCGTCAAAGGTGGAGGTGCCGCGCCCGATCTCGTCGAGAATGAGCAGCGACTGGGCTGTGGCGTGCTTTAAGATGGAGGCCGTCTCGCTCATCTCCACCATGAAGGTGGATTGCCCGGAGGCCAGATCGTCGGACGCGCCGATGCGGGTGAACACCCGGTCGACAATGCCGACGGTGGCGGACTTTGCCGGGACAAAGGAGCCCATCTGCGCCATGAGAACGATCAGCGCCGTCTGGCGCATGTAGGTGGATTTGCCCGCCATGTTCGGGCCGGTGACGATGGCGACGCGGTCATCGGCGTCGTTTAAGTACGTGTCGTTCGGGACAAAGAGCACGTCCTTCATGGCCTTCTCCACCACCGGGTGGCGGCCCTGGACGATGTGCAGCGTGCGGGAGGTGTCGATCTCCGGGCAGGTGTAGTTGCCGCGCACCGCGACCTCGGCAAGCGAGCAGAGCACGTCGAGCCTTGACACCGCGTCGGCCGCCTGCTGTACGCGCTCTACCGAGGCCGCCACGCTGTCGCGCACCTCGCAGAAATAGCGGTACTCGAGATCGTTGATGCGGTCCCGGGCGGTGAGCAGGGTGTTCTCCAGCTCTTTGAGCTCCTGGGTGAAGTAGCGCTCGTTGGAAACCAGCGTCTGCTTGCGGATGTAGTCCTCGGGTACGTTTTCAAGCCCCGCGGACTTGGGCACGTCGATATAGTAGCCGAAAACCTTGTTGTAGCCCACCTTGAGCTTTTTGATGCCGGTGCGCTCCCGCTCGCGGGCTTCCAGGTCCTGCACCATCTTCGCGCCGTTGTCGCGCACATTGCGGAGCTTGTCCACCTCCTCGGAGTAGCCGGGGCGGAGGATGCCGCCCTCGCGCACGGAGAAGGGGGGATCGTCGCAGATGGCGCGGTCGATCTCATAGCGCAGATCCTCCAGCGCGTCCATGGAGGCGATGTCCTTTAATTCGAGGCACTGAGCGTTTTGCAGCAGCTCTTTGAGCCTCGGCAGACAGGCCGCGCAGAGGCTCAGGGCCCGGAGATCGCGCCCGCCCGCCGTGCCGTAGACGGCCCTGCCGACCAGGCGCTGCATGTCGCCGATACCGCGCAAGGTTTCCATCAGCTCGGCGCGCGTGACATTGTCGTTTACAAGCTCCTGCACCGCGTTGAGCCTGCGGCGGATGGCGACGGCGGAGAGGAGCGGCCTTTCCACCCAGGCGCGCAGGAGCCTGCCGCCCATGGGGGTCTTCGTGCGGTCGAGCACCCAGAGGAGCGAGCCTTTTTTCTCTCCGCTCCGGAGGGATTCCGTCAGCTCCAGATTGCGCCGGGTGACATAGTCAAGCTCCATGAAGCGCCCGCCGAAGAACACGTCGAGACGGCGGATGTGGCTCAGGTCAAATTTCTGCGTGCGCTGGATGTATTCCAAAAGCGCACCGGCGGCGCAGACAGCGCCCGGCTGATCGCCGAGGGACGCCTCGTCGATGTCCTTGAAGCCGAACTGCTCGCAGACTCTGGCGGCTGCTGGCATGTATTCAAAGCTCTCCGCGCCCTCTTCGGGCATGGCGGAAAGCTTTTTGGTCACAAAGTCGTAGATCTCCGGCAGTTCCCTTGCGCCGGGGGACAATAAAGCCTCGCGCGGGGAGAAGCGGCCCAGCTCGTTTACAATGTGGGAAACCGCGTCGTTTTCAAAGGCGGCGCAACAGAATTCGCCCGTGGACACGTCGCAGAACGCAACGCCCCCCTCCCTGCCCGCGAGGTACACGGCGGCGAGGTAATTGCTTTTCCCTTCTTCCAGCATCGAGCTTTCGGTCACGGTGCCGGGCGTGATGATGCGGATGACATCGCGCTTGACGAGACCCTTGGCGAGCGCCGGGTCCTCGGTCTGCTCGCAGATGGCGACCTTGTAGCCCTTGGCGATGAGGCGGGCGATGTAGGCCTCGGCGCTGTGGTAGGGCACGCCGCACATGGGGGTGCGCTCCTCCGGGTCCTCCACCGAGCGGTCGCGCGTCGTGAGCGTCAGGTCCAGCTCCTTCGAGGCGGTCTTCGCGTCGTCGTCGAACATCTCATAAAAATCCCCGAGGCGGAAGAAGAGCAGGCAGTCGGAATACTGCTGCTTGATCTCCTGATACTGCCGCTTCATGGGGGTCAGCTCTGGCATATTTTCCACATCCCTTTGAGGTAATCTTGATAGCAGTCCGAACAGACCGTCATGTCGACCGTCTGCTCGGCTATGTGAATCGGCTTTTCCGTCACCGTCCGGTGACAGTGATCGCAGGAAAAGCGCTCTGTCTCCGGCGAATAAAGGAGCGCCGCCAGAACGGTGAGCAAAGCCAGACAGAATAATAAAACGGTGATTGCCTTTTTCACTGCACAGCTTCCCCGTTCAGTCGTCCCGATTGTTGACATCCTCGTTCAGCTCGCGGACGGCTTTCTCCACCGGTTCAACGGTCAGCGGGTCCAGAAAATACGCCCTCAGCGCTTCGAGGCTTTCGGCTTTGTGAAAGTAATACCCGGTTGCCTTGTCGGAATTCTTCGGCATGACGTCTATCTTGAAATAGACCCCGCCCGGGTTGCTTTCGTCCTTTTCGATCTGGAAAAAGCCAAGATTATCTGATCCGGGAATTTCAAAGGCCAGGAACTGGCCGATCTCCTTGCCGGCCATGAACTCCAGGGCTTTGGCGATAAGCGGATGCAGATATTCTTTCTTTCCACGCTTCCGGGCACTTTTCTTTTTGGGCGCCGGTTTCTGCTTTCGCTTCCAAAAAAGCAAGCTCATACGGTTTTCCCTCTTTTTTGTGTCCCTATAAAATTTCTCCGTACAGGGCCCAGGTGTTCGACGCCGTGATCTTCACGTCGATAAACTGCCCGATGAGGCTCTTGTCGCCGTGCAAATGCACAAGCCTGCCGCCGTTTGTGCGGCTGGAGAGATTGTATTCCTCCTTGCCTGTTTCGCCGTCAACGAGCACGCGCACGGTTTTGCCCTCGTACTCCTTGTGCTTTTCGCCGGAAATGCGGTTGGCAAGCTCGGTGAGCTGATCGAAGTGCACCTGCTTGTCGGCCCGCGTGTAGGGGTCGGGCATCGTCGCCGCCGGGGTGCCGACGCGCTTGGAGTAGATGAAGGTGAACATGGCGTCATAGCGCACCTGCTCGCAGAGACTCAGGGTGTCGGCAAAGTCCTCCTCCGTCTCGTCGGGGAAGCCCACAATGATGTCGGTGGTGATGACGAGGTCCGGCATATAGCGCCGGGCGATAGCGATCTCATCCAGATATTTCGCACGGTCGTAGTGGCGGTTCATGCGCTTTAAGATGCGGTCGCTGCCGGACTGGACGGGCAGGTGGATGTGGTGGGCGCATTTAGAGCACTCCGCCATGGTTTTGAAGAGCTTTTCCGTTGCGTCGCGCGGGTGGCTCGTCATAAAGCGGATGAGAAAGTCGCCGGGGATATCGTTGATCATACGGATGAGATCTGCAAAATCCACCCCGCAGTCGAGGTCCTTGCCGTAGGAATTGACGTTCTGACCCAGCAGGGTGATATCCTTGTAGCCCTCAGCGACAAGCTGCCGCGCCTCGGCGAGGACGTCTTCCGGTCTGCGCGAGCGCTCACGCCCGCGTACGTAGGGGACGATGCAGTAGGTGCAGAAATTGTTGCAGCCGTACATGATGGAAAGCCACGCCTTGACCTTCCCGTCACGCCGGAGGGGAATGCCCTCAGCCACGGACTCGGCCTTGTCGATGGCGAAGACGCGCCTGTGCTTTTCCATCACCTGATTCAAAAGCTCGGGGAAGCGCCAGAGCTCGTGCGGGCCGAAGACCAGGTCCACCACCGGGTAGGACATCTTGATCTTCTCGGCCATGTGCGCCTGCTGCACCATGCAGCCGCAGACGGCGACGATCTGCCCCGGCCGCGCCTTTTTGGAGTGGTTGAGCGCGCCGACATTTCCCAGCACCCGCATCTCGGCGTGCTCGCGCACGGCGCAGGTGTTGACGACGATCACGTCCGCCTGAAATTCGTCCATTGTAAAGCCGTAGCCCATTTCGGCCAGATACCCGCGGATCTTCTCGCTGTCGGCCTCGTTCTGCTGGCAGCCGTAGGTGTCCACCATGGCAAGGGGCCGCTGCCCGTCCGCGGTGACACGCTCAAAAATCTGCGCGCAGATCGCCCGCTGCTCTTCGATTTTCTCTATATCAATGACTTTTCTCTCAATCGGCATGGGGGATTCTCCTTGTTTTTTCAATCCGACTTGGTAACTATTCATTCCACCCCTGTCATTCCGAGCCGGTGTCGCAACACTGGCGTGGGAATCCGTCTCTCCTTTGTACAAGCGAAACAACAAAAACAGCGATAAAGAGATGCGGATTGCCACACCAACGCGACGCGCGAGAAACGCGTGACGCGATCCTTGCTTGTCGTGACATCGGTCACTTAAGTGAGCGTCCAAATCTTTGATTTGGCTAACGCGAACTTACACCCCAGGCGGGTTCGCAATGACACAGAACGGATGTTTTCGCCATTGAATAAGGCCAAGACTGAGTAGTTACCCGACTTGAATCAAATAAAATAAAACGTCTCGACGTTTTATTTTAGCATAAATACTATGGAAGTTTCAACTGGAATCCTGTATAATAGGGAAAATGAAAATAAACCATTGCTTGCCTCCCCCTCTGGGGGAGGTGCCCCGGTGTCGCAACACTGGGGCGGAGAGGGCCTGCGCGTCATCCGACAGCCCTCTCAGTCATCGCCGCAAGCGGCGCTGACAGCTCCCCCATAGGGGGAGCCAAGCGAGAAACCGAGGTAGCTGTTATGTCCGAAATCAACATCCTCTCCCCGCACGTGGCGGATATGATCGCCGCCGGCGAGGTGGTGGAGCGCCCCGCCTCCGTCATCAAGGAGCTCATGGAGAACGCCTTTGACGCAGGCGCCCACAGCGTGACCGTCGAGATCCGCGACGGCGGCGCGACCTATATCCGCGTCCAGGACGACGGCAAGGGCATGGCCCCGGAGGACGCCGGGATCGCCTTCATGCGCCACGCGACCTCCAAACTGCACGACGAGACGGGCCTGGAGGCCATCGGCACCATGGGCTTTCGCGGCGAGGCCCTCGCCGCCATCTCCGCCGTGAGCGAGGTCGAGCTTCTCACCCGCCGCCGCGGGGACGCAAGCGGCACCCGCGTCACCCTCTCCGCCGGGGATATCCAGGACATGGGCGAGACCGGCTGCCCCGAGGGGACCGTCATGCAGGTCAGGTCCCTGTTCTTCAACACGCCCGCGCGCCTCAAGTTCTTAAAATCCGACCGGGCCGAGGCCTCTGCCTGCGTGCAGACGGCGCTGCGCTGCGCTCTGGGACGGCCCGAGGTCTCCGTGCGGCTTCTGCGCGACGGGAAGGAGGAGTTTTTCTCCCCCGGCGACGGCAAGGCTCTCTCCTGCGTGTACGCGCTCCTGGGCCGGGACACGGCGAAGGACCTTCTGCCCATCGAGCTCAGCGACGGGGACATGTCCGTCTCGGGTTTCGTGTCCTCCCCCTCCGCCGGGCGCGGCAACCGGGGCATGCAGTTTTTCTACTGCAACGGCCGCTACATCCGCTCCGCCCTTTTGCAGACCGCCGTGGAGCAGGCGTATAAGAACACCTTGCTCGTGGGGCGCTATCCCGCGTGCGTTGTGTATCTCAAGCTCTCTAACGCCGCCGTCGACGTGAACGTCCACCCGGCGAAGACCGAGGTCAAGTTCTCCCAGGAAAAGCGGGTCTTCGATCTCGTGTACCACGCGGTGCTGGCTGCGCTGTCAACAGAGGACCGCACCGCCGCCGCCGGGGAGGAAAAGCCGAAGCCCGCCCCCGCACCGGTATACACGGCACCGACGCCGACGGCAAAGCCCAATCCGCGCCCGGACTTCTACCGCTCCATGAGCGCGGCGGACTTTCGCGCCTCCAACTACAGCGTCCGTCCCTCGGCTCCCGCAAAGCCGGTCGAGGCCGCCATGCCGCTCAGGGCCTATGAGCAGCCCTACCAGACGCGCCTGGATATGACTCCGCCGCCGACCCCCGCTGTCAAGCCGCAGGAATCGACAAAAATCGCGCCGAACGAGCCCGGTCTTTCTGGTAAAACTGTGGAAAACTCTGTTCAAAGTGTTGAAAAACCTACGCTTCCGGACTACAAACTCATCGGCGAGGCCCTGCACCTATACATCCTGGTGGAGACCGGGGACGAGCTCATGCTCATCGACAAGCACGCGGCCCACGAGCGTATGATCTTTGACCGCCTCAAACGGCAGGACCGCAGCGTCATGGCCCAGACCCTGCTCGAGGGCGTGACCCTCCGCCTTGACGGGGAGGAGCGGGAGCTTCTGGAGCAGAACGGGGAGCTGCTTTCCGAGCTCGGCTTCGAGATCGAAGCCTACGGCGAGGATGATTTTATTCTCCGCACCGTGCCCGCGGATATGAACCCCTCGGACGCGCGCGCGGCGGTGGAGGAAATCTTTGAAAAGCTGCGCGGCGGCAAGGCCCCGGACCCCAAGAGCGCCCGGGACGAGATCCTGCACACGGTGGCCTGCAAGGCGGCCATCAAGGCAGGCTACATCACCGACAGAGCCGAGCTTGACCGCATCGTGCAGGCGGTCCTGTCCGGGCAGGTCAAATACTGCCCCCACGGCCGCCCCGTCTCCGCCGTACTCGGCAGACGGGATCTGGATAAACTGTTCAAGAGGATCGTGTAAAAACTGCACCAAGGCACTTGCCTCTCCCTTTGGGAGAGGTGCCCCAGTGCGCACACTGGGGCGGAGAGGGTCGTTTGTTGACTGACAGCCCTCTCAGTCATCGCCGCAAGCGGCGCTGACAGCTCCCCCATAGGGGGAGCCAAGGAAGGAGGCTCCGCCATGCCTGACAATTCCATCATCGTCGTCGCGGGGCCGACCGCCTCCGGGAAGACAAGGCTCGGCATCGAGCTTGCAAAGCTTTATCAGGGCGAGATCGTCTCCGCCGACTCCATGCAGCTCTACCGCGGCATGGACATCGGCACCGCCAAGGCTACAAAAGAGGAGCAGGCCGAGGCCGTCCACCACATGCTCGACGTTATAGACCCCTCGGAAGCGTACTCCGTGGCCCGCTATGTCGACGAGGCCGGGGCCGTCTGCGACGACATCTTATCGCGCGGGCGGGTGCCCATCCTGGTCGGCGGCACGGGGCTTTATATCGACTCGCTCATCGCGGGGCGGGACTTTGCCGACAACCAGCAGGACAAAGCCCTGCGCTCAGAGCTTGAAGCGGAATATGACCGCCTCGGCGGAGAGGCGATGCTGAATAAGCTTGCCGCCTTCGACCCCGCGCGGGCTTCAAAGCTGGGCGCGGGAGATAAGCGCCGCATCGTGCGTGCTGTCGAGATCTACCGCCTCACCGGCAAAACCGCCACCGAACACGATGAGGAGACCCGCCGCCGCCCGCCAAGGTATGACGCGGCGCGGATCGTGCTCAATTACAAAAACCGCACAGACCTATACGCGCGCATCGACGAGCGCGTGACGCAGATGGCCGCCGACGGGCTCTTTGACGAGGTGCGGCGGCTCCTGGATTCGGGCCTCTCGGCCGAGTGTACCGCCATGCAGGCCATCGGCTACAAGGAGGCGGTGCTGGCCCTCAGAGGGGAGCTCACGGAGGACGAGGCCCTCGACCTCATCCGACAGGGCAGCCGCCGCTATGCCAAGCGGCAGATCACCTGGTTCGGCCGCTGGGAGGGAGCCCTGCGCATCCTCTGGGACACGGCGCCCGATTTTGGTGCCGCCCTCCAAATTTCGACAGCGTTTTTACAAAGCCGCGGGTATCATGAGTAGTACGTGCCAAAACACGAATTACTTATGACGGAGCGGTGAAGGACATGCCGCTCCGCAAAAAAAGGAGTGGCTGAAATGCAGAAAACGCAAAATCTCCAGGATCAATTCCTCAACCAGTTGCGCAAGGATCGGGCCGTGGTCACCATGTTTCTGATGAACGGCTTCCAGCTGCACGGCATCGTGCGCGGCTTTGACGGCTTCACGGTGGTGCTCGACTCCGACGGGCGGCAGCAGCTGATCTACAAGCACGCGATCTCCACCGTCGTGCCGCCGCGGCCCATCCCCTTTGATGGGGAGGACTGAGCGGGCCTTTTATCACGCGCTGGCGGCGCTGCTCTTTGCCGCCGCCTGCGCGTGGAGCCTCGCGGCGCTCTACCGGCACATGGATGCCCCGGCGCTTCCTGCGCCGGCGCCCGCGCCGACCGCCGCCCCGGCGGCGCTGCGCTTTCGCGGCCTGCTCATCCGGCAGGAGCAGCGCCTGCCCGCCGGGGCCTTCCCGGATGCCGCGCCCGGCGCGCGCCTGAGCGCCGCCGACACCGGCACCGAGAGTGCCCTGTATTTTCCCGCATGCGACGGCTGGGAGGGACTAAAGCCCGAGGACGCCGAGAGACTCACCCCCGCGGGGCTGGAAAGGCTCCTGGACGCAGAGCCTCCGGAGACCGGAGACGCCGCGCGTCTGGTCTACGGCTTTTCCCTTCTCTGCGCCGCCCTTACGGAGGGGGACGTATCCCCGCTCCCCGGCCCCTGCCGCCTGACCCTCGACGGCACGGAGGGAGAGATCGAAGGCGACATCCTCTCCGTCACCGCCGATGCCCTGGGAAGGCGCATGCTGGTCATAAGACTTACGGACTTTCCGGAAAAGCTTTATGAGCTGCGGACGGTGGAGGGAAAAGTGGAAAGCGAAAAGTGGAAAGGGAAGTGAAAGATCCGCTTTGCCGCAGTTTAACCAGGCTCCCCTGCAAAGGGAGCTGGCACAGCGCGTCTCCCGCAAGCGCTGTGACTGAGGGGTTAACCCCTCCGGCCTTCGGCCACCTTTGCCCATCTTGCTGCAATGCCATTGGTGGGCCTGTTTCACGACGGCCCGTCAATGGCGCGGCTGCGAAGATTTCGTGCCGCCTTCTTCTGCCACAGGCAGCGGCGTCCCGTAATCCCCTTTCAGGGGAGGCAATATCGGTCCGTCCGTCGTGGCGGACACCATGTTTTCACTTTTCACTTTCCGATTTTCACTTTCTGAATGTACCGTATAACGAACATCGCACAATCTTAGATACAAAGAAGGAACCGATTATGAGCATTGCGGAAAATATCGCGCAGGTCAAGGCCAATATCGAACGCGCGGCACTGGCTGCCGGGCGGGACCCGAAGGAGATCCTGCTCGTCGGCGCGACCAAAATGAACGACGCTTCGCGCGTGAAGGAGGCCATCGCAGCGGGACTGCCCTGCTGCGGGGAAAACCGCGTGCAGGAGCTTCTGGAGAAAAACGAAGCCGGGGCCTATGAGGGCGCGCAGCTGCACTTTATCGGCACGCTCCAGAAAAACAAGGCCAAATACCTGGTGGGGCTCGTGTCCCTCATCCACAGCGTGGACAGCATCGAGCTCATGAAGGAGATCAGCAGACAGGCGGTAAAGCGCGGCATCCGGCAGGACATCCTGATCGAGGTCAACACCGGGGGCGAGGCGTCCAAGTCCGGACTTGCGCCCGGGGAGCTTGCCGAAATACTGGAAAAAGCGGGAGAATTTCCCGGCATTTTCGTCCGCGGACTCATGACGATCCCCCCGATCTGCCGGGCCCCGGAGGAAAATCTGCCATATTTCGATCTTTTGCGACAGCTTTTTATTGACAATGGCGAAAAAAAATACGATAATGTACGCATGGATTTTATGTCTATGGGTATGAGCGGCGATTATGAGGCCGCCATCGCCTGCGGCGCGAACATCGTGCGCGTCGGCACGGCCATCTTCGGCCGGCGGCACTACCCCGAAAAACAGGCGTGACCTGAGCGAGTACTGGAGGATTGCCATGGGTTTCATGGATGGATTGAAAAAACTGACGCAGCCCTACGATGACGACGAGGATTTCTTCGAGGGCGCCGACCAGAGCCTGCGCCCGCAGCCCAAGCCCGAGCAGAAGGCGGCGGTGAGCGCAGCCCAGATGGCCTTTGAAAACGCCTTCGCCGACCAGGGCGGCACACCCGCGCCCGCGGAGGAGGCCCAGCCCAAGAAACCGGCGGAGAGCTCCGGCGGTATTTTCGGCGGCTTCAAGAAGGCGGCGCAGAGCGCGTCCAGACCCAAACGGGAGCGCACCGTCAACTTCGGCGGCAAGGATACCTCGGTCCTCCTTTTCAGCCCCAAGACCTTTGACGAGGCCGGGGAGCTGGTCAGCTACCTGCAGCAGGACATGACCTGCGTGATGACGCTCGAGACCGTCCCGGCGGAGACCGCAAGAAGGCTTCTGGATTTTCTGTCCGGCATCGCCTTTGCCCTCGGCGGGAAGATCACCCCCGTTTCCGCAAAGACCTATTTCATCACCCCGCAGAACGTAGACATTTTGGGAACACAGCCGCAGCAGCAGAGTGAACAACAGCAGCCGGAGAACTCCGGACACTATTTTTGACCGATAAAAAAAGAGGTCGCATAAGATACGAAAGGTGGATAAGCTATGATTACTGCACAGGATATTCGTGAGAAGGGCTTTGAGAGAGCACGCATGGGCGGCTACGATATGGCCTCCGTGGATGATTTTCTGGAGGAGCTGGCCGACGATGTCGCCGCGACTCAGAAGGAGAACGCCGTCCTCAAGAGCAAGATGAAGGTCCTCGTCGACAAGATCGAGGAGTACCGCTCCAATGAAGAGGCGCTCAACGCCGCCATCCTCTCCGCGCAGAAGCTCGCCGTCCAGATCGAGAGCGAGGCAAGACAGCGCGCCGCCGACACCATCGCCGAGGCCGAGAAGAAGGCGCAGGAGACCCTGGGCTCCATCTCCTCCCGCGCCGACGCCGAGGAAAAGCGCCTGGCCGACGCCAAGGCCGCCGCCGCCAAGTTCATCGAGGCCGCCAAGGCCCTCTGCCACACCCAGCTCGGCAAGCTCGACAAGATCGCCGACGAGATGGGCGTTGAGGAGCCCGCCCCCGCTGCTGCCCCCGCGCCGGCGGAAGAGCCCGTGCCGGTCGAGGAACCCAAGCAGCCCAGCATCGACGACGCCGTCAGCGCCATCGAGAAGAGCGCCGCCCGCCTGCAGGCGGACGACGGCCTGAAGCTGGACATGGCCGACGACACCACCAGCTACCGCCCCAAAAAGCACAAGCTCGAGAACACCCAGCCCTTCACCTTCTGATAGAATAAAACAGGGGCGCGTATCCTGCGCGCCCCCTTTTAGTCAAATGCGAACAAGGTTCGCATTTGAAAACTCGCGCTTATCGCAGCGGGCTAAGGCCCGCTTTGGTCGGCGCGAGGCCTCGCGGAGCTCGGCTCAGGGTATTTTTGAGGCGGCAAAGCTGCCTCAAAAATGATTTGAAATTCCTTTGGGGATAATGATGAGCTCTTAATTGGCTATTTATAGATACAGGAGTCAATACACATGTCACAGGACTTTAACGCCACACTGAACCTACCGAAAACAGACTTTCCCATGCGCGCAGGCCTGCCCAAGCGTGAGCCCGAGATGCTCAAAAAGTGGCAGGAGCAGGACATCTACAACGAGATGCTTAAAGTCAACGAGGGGCACCCCCGCTTCAACCTCCACGACGGCCCTCCCTTCTCCAACGGCAACATCCACATGGGCCACGCCCTCAATAAGTGCATCAAGGACTTCATCACCCGCTCCTACGCTATGCGCGGTTACTATACCCCCTACATCCCCGGCTGGGACAACCACGGCATGCCCATTGAGTCCGCCATCATCAAGGAGCAGAAGCTCAACCACAAGGCCATGAGCGTGGCGGATTTCCGCTCCGCCTGCCACAAGTACGCCGAAAAGTACGTCGGCAAGCAGATGGAGGGCTTCAAGCGCCTGGGTGTCGTGGCCGACTGGGAGCACCCCTACCTCACCATGAACAAGGGCTTCGAGGCGGACGAGGTGCGCATCTTCGGCAAGATGTACCGCAACGGCCACATCTACAAGGGCTTTAAGCCCGTCTATTGGTGCGCCCACGACGAGACCGCTCTCGCCGAGGCCGAGATCGAGTACCAGGACGACCCTGTCACCACCGTCTACGTCAAGTTCCCCATCTTCGATGACAAGGGCAAGCTTTCTCACCTCGACAAGTCCAAGCTCTCCTTCCTCATCTGGACGACCACCACCTGGACCCTGCCCGGCAACCTCGGCATCACCCTCTCCCCGGGCGACAGCTACGCGATCGTGAAGCTGGATAACGGCGAAATGCTCATCATGGCCGAGGCGCTCATCGAGTCCGTCATGAAGGCGGGCAAGGTCGAGCACTGGGAGATCGTGGAGACCCACGAGGGAAGCTTCTTTGAGTACATGCTGGCCCGCCACCCCTTCCTTGACAAGACGAGCCTTGTGATGCTGGCCGACTATGTCACCATGGATTCCGGCACCGGCTGCGTCCACACCGCCCCCGGCTTCGGCGCCGACGACTACAACACCTGCACCCGCTACGGCCTCGAGATGGTTGTGCCCGTGGACGACCAGGGCCGCCACACCGAATACGCCGGCAAGTACGCGGGGCTGACCACCGAGGCCTCCAACCCCGTTATCTACGCCGACATGCAGGCAAGCGGCGTCCTTTTCGCCAGCGAAAAGATCGTCCACAGCTACCCGCACTGCTGGCGCTGCAAGAATCCCATCATCTTCCGCGCCACCCCCCAGTGGTTCTGCTCCGTCGACTCCTTCAAGGAGGAGGCCGTCAAGGCCTGCGACGACGTGAAGTGGCTGCCCGCCTGGGGCAAGGAGCGCATGGCCGCCATGATCCGCGAGCGCGCCGACTGGTGCATCTCCCGTCAGCGCCGCTGGGGCCTGCCCATCCCCGTGTTCTACTGCGAGGACTGCAAGAAGCCCGTCTGCACCGACGAGAGCATCGAGTCGGTGGCGAAGATCTTCGAGGAAAAGGGCTCCAACGCGTGGTTTGAGCAGGAGGCGTCCGAGCTGCTGCCCGCAGGCTTCAAGTGCCCCCACTGCGGCGGCACGCACTTTAGCAAAGAGACCAACACCCTCGACGGCTGGTTCGACTCCGGCTCCACCCACTTTGCCGCCATGAAGCGCGACCAGGGCTTCTGGCCCGCCGACATGTACATGGAGGGCGGCGACCAGTACAGAGGCTGGTTCCAGTCCTCGCTGCTGACCGCGGTCGGCGCACTGAACCAGGGCGCGCCCTATAAAGAGTGCCTGACCCACGGCTGGACCGTCGACGGCGAGGGCAAGGCCATGCACAAGTCCCTCGGCAACGGCATCGACCCGGCCGACATCATCAAGGAGTTCGGCGCGGACATGATCCGCCTCTGGGCCGGCTCCGCCGACTACCATGTGGACGTGCGCTGCTCCAAGGAAATCTTCAAGCAGCTGAGCCAGAATTATCTGAAGTTCCGCAATACCGCCCGCTACTGCCTCGGAAACCTCGAGGGCTTTGACGCGGACCATTTGGTTGCCCCGGAGGACATGCTGCCCCTGGACCGCTGGGCCATGACCAAGCTCAATGAGCTGATCGCCCAGGTGGAGAAGGCCTACGACAATTACGAGTTCCACACCGTGTCCCACGCGGTCAACGACTTCTGCGTCGTGGAGCTGAGTTCCTTCTACCTCGATATCATCAAGGACCGCCTCTACTGCGAAGAGCGCGACGGCCTTAAGCGCCGCAGCGCCCAGACCGCTCTGTTCCTGATCCTTGACACCCTGACCAAGATGTTTGCCCCCATCCTCGCCTTCACCTGCGACGAGATCTGGCAGGCCATGCCCCACCGCGCGAGCGACGACAAGCGAAACGTCCTGTTCAACACCATGAACAAGGCCTTCGCTGACTACGCCCTCGAGGATGCCGAGATGGCAAAGTGGGACAGACTCATCGCCCTGCGCGACGATGTCAACGGCGTGCTGGAGTCCGCCCGCGCCGACAAGCGCATCGGCAAGCCTCTCGAGGCCGCCGTCATCCTGCGCGCGAAGGACGAGGATGCCAAGAGCACCCTGGCCGCCGTTTCCTCCATGAACCTGTCCGAGCTCTTCATCGTGTCTCAATGCCTCATTGCGGACGACGAGCCGCAGGAAGAGCACGTCACCGGCCGCGGCGTGAAGAACCCCGGCCTTGAGATCTCCGTCTTCGAGGCCCCCGGCGTAAAGTGCCCGCGCTGCTGGATGCACTCCGCCGACGCAGACCCCGAGACGGGCCTTTGCCCGCGCTGCAAGGCGGTTATTGCGAAGATGTAAACCTTGGCTCCCCCTCTGGGGGAGCTGGCACGGCCGATCTCCCGCGAGGCCGTGACTGAGAGGGTGTCCGACGTTTGCCCTCTCCGTCCCAGTGTGCGCACTGGGACACCTCCCCCAAAGGGGGAGGCAAGCCCATTCTTCCGCGTCGGGTCATCACCCGGCAGATAGGAGTTACCATGCTGTATTCAATCGTCGGCATCCTTGTCATCATTCTGGACCAGGCCGTGAAATTCTGGGTCTCCGATACCCTGTTCGGCACGGACGTGGTGCGCTTTATCCCCGGGGTCATCAGCCTCGTCAACGTCCATAACGACGGCGCCGCCTTCAGCTTCCTGAGCGGCCAGGGCGCGCGTATCTATTTCATCATCGCCACCGTCGTGTTCGTGCTGCTGGTCATCATTGCTCTGGCCACCAACTTCATCCGCGGCAAGTTCTCCCGCTGGTGCCTGGTGTTCGTGGCGGCGGGCGGCCTTGCCAACATGATCGACCGCGTGCTCTACGGCTATGTGCAGGACATGTTCAAGGTGGAGCTGTTCAACTTCGCCATCTTCAACGTGGCGGACGTGTTCATCACGGTCTTTTCCATCCTCTTTGCCCTGTCCATGATCTTCGAGCGCCCCGAGAGCGATCTCAACGACGTGCTGTACGAGATCGACGACGAGGACGAGAAGCCCAAGAAGGAGAAGAAGTCCCGCAAGGAGAAGAAGGCCGAGAAAGCCGCCGCGCTCGAGGCCAAGGCCGAGACCGGCGCCGAGGCCCTGCCCGCGCCGGAGCCGGAGAAGAAGAGCAAGGTGCGCTCTGCCCGCAAGTCCCGCCAGGAGAAGTACGAGCAGGAGTATGAGGAATACAAGGCCCAGCAGCGCGCCGCCATGAGCAAAAAGGCAGCCGAGGAGCAGCCCGCCGCACCCGTCGAGGTCCCCGCGCCCCAGGCAAAGAGCGCCGAGAAGACCGACGCAAAGGCCGACGGCCCCGACCCCTTCGACGCCTGGGTGAAGGCCAATGCCAGGGCCGAGAAGAGCGAGGCCCGGTCCTACGCCGGACGCCTCATGGATACGCCCAAGCCTGCCGCCCGCCCGGCCCCCGCGCCCCAGCCGAAGGCTGCCGCGCCCGCGCCCGCACCGGTCGAAAAGCCGAAGCCCACACCCGCCCCGGCCCCGGCGGAGGACGAGTACAATCTGGACGATATCCTGGCGGAGTTCAAGTAAGGACCGAAATGGACGAAGAACGGATACAGATAACAGCCGAGGAGAGCGGAGAGAGGATCGACGCTCTCCTCGCGCGCGCCTTCCCGGTCCTTTCCCGCAGTCTCATCCAGAAATGCATGGAGGCGGGCGCGGTGACGGTAAACGGGAAAGCGGTGAAAAAGAACGCTCGGGCCTGCGCCGGGGACGAGATTGTCTTCGCCTTCCCCGAGACCGAGGCCCTGCCCGTCGAGGCCCAGAATATCCCTATCGACATCGTGTACGAGGACGGGGACCTCGCGGTCATCAACAAGGCGCGCGGCATGGTGGTCCACCCCGCGCCGGGACATCCGGACGGCACGCTGGTAAACGCCCTGCTCTTTCACTGCGGCGACAGCCTCTCCGGCATCGGCGGGGTGCAGCGGCCCGGCATCGTCCACCGCATTGACAAGGACACTTCGGGCCTGCTTGTCGTGGCAAAGAACGACTTTGCCCACCAGGGCCTGTCCGCCCAGCTGAGCGATCACAGCCTGTGCCGGGAGTATGAGGCGGTGGTCAACGGGGTGCTGCGCGAACAGAGCGGCACGGTGGACAAACCCATCGGCCGGCACCCCGTGGACCGCAAGCGCATGGCCGTGACCGAGAAAAACAGCAAGCGCGCCGTCACCCACTGGGAGCTTTTGGAGAGCTACCGCGGCTATGCCAGGGTACTCTGCCGTCTGGAGACCGGGCGCACCCATCAGATCCGTGTACACATGGCGAGCATCGGCCACCCCCTGCTGGGCGACGGGCTCTACGGGGCCAAATGCCCGGACAAGGGCCTGGAGGGCCAGTGCCTGCACGCAAGGCGCCTGCGCCTCGTCCACCCCCGCACGGGCGAGGAAATGCAGTTTGAAGCCCCCCTGCCGGACTATTTCCGGGAGGTGCTCGCAAGGCTCGGGCCGAGGATATGAAGAGAAAAGGGCGCGTTGCAAAATGATGTTATAACCTTGTCTATCGTAAAAACTCTCATATCGCTGTAGGGGCCGACGCCCTCGGCGGCCCGACAGAGAAATCTCAACAACTGCATATATCCCCGGCAAATTCGCAATGGTTGTGCATTTTTTGCCGGGGATTTCTGTATAGAATTAAGCTGTGCCGCGCGGGCCGCCGAGGGCGTCGGCCCCTACGCTTAACGTATGAAAAATGTGTTTTGCAACGCGTCCTTCAATGTGTCGACAAACCACAAATAGGGCGTCATTCCGAGCCAGTGCGTACACTGGCGTGGGAATCCGTTCTCCCAGCGGCCAGCTTAAGAAGTGGCTTGTATCAATGGTTTGCCATTCAGCGAGGAGAAGCGGATTGCCACACCAACGCGACGCGCGAGAAACATTCTGACGCGCGATTTACGCGCGACATTCAAGGCTTGACCGTGACGCGATCCTTGCTTGTCGTGACGTCGGTCACTTAAGTGAGCGTCCAAATCTTTGATTTGGCTAACGCGAACTTAAACCCAGGCGGGTTCGCAATGACGAGAAACGGACTTTGTCTACAGTCTGAAGCCGCCCGGTATCAGCCGAGCTCCTTCTTTCGTCTGTTATCTTTTTCGCAAATGGCTTTTTGTGTTGAATACCGGTATCTTTTCTGCTAATATGTAGTGTTGCCGGAACAAGAAGCGCAGGCGGACAAGCAGCCGCCCCGATAATCACCTGTGTACGTGTGCGGGATGTCACCACCTGTACGAAGTCCAAAGGCGGACGACCAGGTGGCCCGACTACCGCCCGGAGTACATGTGCGGGATGTCACCGCCTGTACCATATACCAGGGCGGACGACCAGCCGCTCGGAATATCGCCCGTGTACGTGTGCGGGATGTTACCAGCTGTACCATGTACCAGGGCGGACGACCAGATACTCCGATCTTTACCCAGTTACGTGTGCGGGATGCTACCACCTGTACCATGTAACAGGGCGGACGACCAGCGGCCCCGACTACCTCCCAGAGCACGTGGGCGGGATGCTACCACCTGTACCATGTAACAGGGCGGACGACCAAGTACCGACCTGCACCCAATGTCCGACGTTATTAAAATCTCTGCGGCGGCCAGCCGTGGGAAAGGATGTAAAAAGAAAATGGAACACAACGAAAAGACAATGGACAAGATCGTAGCGCTGTGCAAGAACCGCGGCTTTGTGTACGCGGGCAGCGAGATCTACGGCGGGCTTGCAAACTCCTGGGACTACGGCCCCCTCGGCGTGGAGTTCAAGAACAACGTGAAGAAGGCATGGCTCAAGAAGTTCGTGCAGGAGAGCGAGTACAACGTCGGCCTCGACGCCGCCATCCTCATGAACCCCCAGACCTGGGTCACCACCGGCCACGTCTCCAGCTTCTCCGACCCCCTGCTCGACTGCAAGGCCTGCAAGGCAAGACACAGAGCCGACAAGCTCATCGGCGACGTGCACCATGATGTCAACGTCGATGCCATGAGCTTTGACGAGATGGACGCGTTCATTGCCTCTCATGACGATATCCTCTGCCCCGTCTGCGGCAAGCACGACTTCACCCCCATCCGCAAGTTCAACCTTATGTTCAAGACCGCCATCGGCGTGACCGAGGACTCCTCCTCCGTCTGCTACCTGCGCCCCGAAACCGCCCAGGGCATCTTCGTCAACTTCGCCAACATCCAGCGCACCACCCGCCGCAAGCTCCCCTTCGGCGTGTGCCAGGTGGGCAAAGCCTTCCGCAACGAAATCACCCCGGGCAACTTCACGTTCAGAACCAGAGAGTTCGAGCAGATGGAGTGCGAGTTCTTCTGCAAGCCCGGCACCGACCTCGAGTGGTTTGCCTACTGGAAGGACTACTGCAAACAGTGGCTGACCTCCCTCGGCATCAAGGAGGAGCATCTCAGACTGCGCGACCATGAGAAGGCCGAGCTTGCCTTCTACTCCCGCGCCACCACCGATATCGAGTACGCTTTCCCGTTCACCGACTGGGGCGAGCTGTGGGGCATCGCCGACCGCACCGACTACGACCTGGGCCGCCACCAGGAGGCCAGCGGCAAGGACTTGACCTACTACGACCAGGATGCCAACGAGCACTACATCCCCTACGTCATCGAGCCCTCCCTCGGCTGTGACCGCGTGGCCCTCGCCTTCCTGTGCGAGGCCTACGATGAGGAGGTCGTGGGCCAGGACAAGAAGGGCAACCCCGACGTGCGCACCGTCCTGCACCTGCACCCGGCTCTCGCTCCGTTCAAGTGCGCGATCCTGCCGCTATCTAAGAAGGAAGTGCTCACCGGCCCCGCCATGGAGCTCTACCGCGAGCTGAGCAAAGAATTCATGTGCGACTACGACGAGACCGGCTCCATCGGCAAGCGCTACCGCCGCGAGGATGAGATCGGCACCCCGTTCTGCATCACCTTCGATTTCAACACCGTCGGCACCGAGACCGACGTGGCCGACCACTGCGTCACTATCCGCGAGCGCGACACCATGCAGCAGGTCCGCATCCCGATTTCCGAGGTCAAGGACTATATCGCCGAGAGAGTGAAGTTTTAATAGGCCCTCTCAGTCACGGCGGCAAGCCGCCGTGCCAGCTCCCCCGAAGGGGGAGCCAAGCCCTTGCCTCCCCTGCAAGGGGAGGTGGCCGGAGGCCGGAGGGGTTATACCGTGACCAACAGAACCCCCTCAGTCATGGCGCTTCCGTGAGACGCGCCGTGCCAGCTCCCCCGAAGGGGGGAACCAAGCCCTTGCCTCCCCCTTCGGGGGAGGTGCCCCAGTGTCGCAGCACTGGGGCGGAGAGGGTCTTAGAGTATAAACGAAAGACAGGTATTATCTGTGAAAAACGGATTTATCAAGGTTGCCGCCGCAGCGCCCGTCATTAAGGTCTGCGACTGCGACTATAATGCGGACAGGGTCATCGAAACCATCGAAAAGGCGGATAAGCTGGGTGTGAAGGTGCTGGCCTTCCCGGCGCTCACCCTCACGGGCGTGGAGTGCCGCGATCTCTTCCGGCACCGCGTCCTGCTCGACGGGGCAGAGAAAGCTCTCGCCAAGGTCGTCGCCGCAACGAAGGGCAAGGATATGCTCGTGCTTGTCGGCGCGCCAGTTTCCCTCGGCCATGCGGTCAACAGCGCCGCCGCCGCGGTGTCTGACGGCAAGCTTCTGGGCTTCATCCCCCAGCGGACACAAACCAGGCAGTTTGTCGGCGATGACGGTCAGCCCAGCGCCATCGACAGCGAGCAGACAGGCTTTGATGCCGTGCCCTACAGCGCCGATTCCATCATCTGGTGCCAGGGCCTGCCGGCTCTCGGCATCGCGGTGGAGCTTGGGCCCGACGCGGACAGCGTCTGGTCCCGTGAGGCGAAGAATGCCCGCGCGGGCGCGACGCTCATCGTCAAAATGGCGGACTTCCCGCAGACGGTCTATTCCACCCGGGACGCGGAGCTGAACGCAAAATATGAATCCCGCCACAACACCGCCGCCGTGATGCTCGCCGCCCCCGGCAAGGGCGAGAGCAGCACCGACAATGCCTATTCCGGCCTCTGCCTGGTGGCGGAAAACGGCGACATTCTCGCCGAGACCGAGGGCGAGGACAGCTTCGCCGTCACGGAGATCGACGTGGAATACCTTGAAAACCTCCGCCGCCAGAGCGGAAATTTCGACTGGATCGACGAGGACTATACCGCCATTGCGTGGAACTGCACGCCTGTCGACACCGCCCTCACCCGGCACTTCAACAAGCACCCCCACCTGCCCGATGATCCCGCGGATTTGCCCGCCTACTGCGAGCGCGTGCTGGATATCCAGGTCTCCGCTCTTGTCAAGCGCATGAAATACGCAAATCTCGACCACTGCGTCGTGGGCATCTCCGGCGGCGTGGACTCGACCCTCGCGGTCATGGTCTCCGCCATGGCGGTCAAGCGCATGGGCTATCCCAGCACCAACGTCATCGCCTGCACCATGCCCTGCTTCGGCACCTCCAGCCGCACCAAGTCAAACGCCGTGATCGTGGCCGAGCAGTGGGGCTGCGATGTGCGCGTCATCGACATCACCAAGTCCGTTCTCCAGCACTTTGACGACATCGGCCATGCCCACGACGACTATTCCCTGGCCTTTGAAAACGCCCAGGCGCGCGAACGCACCCAGGTCCTGATGGACATTGCCAACAAGTGCAACGGTCTCGACGTCGGCACCGAGGACTTGAGCGAGTTCATCGACGGCTGGTGTACCTACAACGGCGACCACACCAGCATGTACGACGTGAACATGGGCTTGACCAAGACCCAGGTGCGCGCGAATGTCAGTCATATCGCCGCGACCACGGAGGATAAGGTCCTCAAGGCGGCGCTCTATGACGTGCTCGACTGCCCGGTGACCCCGGAGCTGCTGCCCATCCATGACGACATGATCGAGCAGAAGAGCGAGGACGCTGTCGGTTCCTACTCCCTCCAGGACTTCTTCACCCACCATATCCTCATCAACGGCTTTGCCCCGTCCAAGGTCTTCCGCCTTGCCAAGGCCGCCTACGGGGACGAGTTTACGGACGAGGAGCTCAAGCGCTGGCTCACCAGCTGGTGCAAGCGCCTCTTCTCCCAGCAGTTCAAGCGCTCCTGCCTGATGGACGGCCCGGCCGTGCAGGCGTTCAGCGTCTCCCCGCGCACAGGTTTCTTGATCCCCTCCGACGGCGAAGCCGCGCTGTTTCTGGCCGATCTGGAGAAAATATAAAAAATGCCTCCCCTGAAAGAGGAGGTGGCCGAAGGCCGGAGGGGTTGACCCCTCAGTCACGGCGGCTTGCCGCCGCGACAGCTCCCCTTTCCGGGGAGCCAAACAGAATAAGGAGGCCCACAAATGGACAGTAAAAAAATCGTCTATGCAGCTCTGGCAGCGCTCGTTGCCATCGCCCTGATCGTGCTGCTCATCAAGGTGGTGAGCGGGGCCTTCACCCTGCTCAGCGGCACGGTCAACACCGTCATCGGCCTGATTGTAATCATCGCGCTGGTGGTCATCGTGATCTGGATGTTCCGCTACGCGAACCGACATTGAGCACAAAGATCAAAAAACAAGGGGCTGTGGAAGGTTTTCCACAGCCCCTTGTTTGTCATCCTGAGCGCCAGCGAAGGATCTATTTACGGTGAGAGGAAGCAGAAGATTCTTGGCGGCTTGCCGCTTAGGATCTCTATGCCTTTTAGGAAAATGACACGCCTGTGTTTACCGCAGCATGTTCCAGGCGGCCAGCGCCATCAGCGCCAGTACGCCGCAGGCGGCGTAAAGCAGGTCTGCGGAGAAGCTCCGCTCGACGCGGCTTCGCTCGCTCTGCTTCGAGTAGGCCGAGAACTGCTCGTCCTCGGGCGGGACGACCTTGTCCTTCGCGCCGAGAAACAGCAGATCGACTGTGCCGTAAATCAGCAGCGCACCGACAGACTCCACGAGTCTCGCCGCAGCGCCGCCCGCAAAGCTCAAACCGCGAAGGGCGGGGCGGTACACCGCGTCCTCGAGATCGAGGCCCTTCGGCCAGACATTGCGGTATACCTCGTGCCCGTCCTCTTTCCGCGTCAGCCACTTCATGCCGACAAAGAGGAAGACCAGCACGCCGATCGTGATGGAGATGGCAGCCCCCTTGAGATTCCCCGGCGAGAAGTAGTTGACCGCGTGGGCCATGGGCTCCCGGCGGAAGAAGGGCAGGGCGTAGGCCGCGATCTTGTCCATGGTCAGATGCGCCGTCAGACCGAGCAGGGGCATGAGCAACCCGCCGATCACCAGCACCGCGCCGGTCATGGGGCTCATGTACGGGGCCTTCTGATGCTGGTGCTCGGGCTTGTCGGCGACGAAAATGATGTAGAAAAGCCGCGTCATGTACGCAAGCGTCAGACCGCCGGACAGGAGGAAGATCCACTCCACCGCCCGATAGGGCGCAGCGGAAAAGCCGTGCTCGGTGAGGTGCTCGCAGTATTCCACGATCCCCTCGTGCAGGAGCGTCTTGCTGATGTAGCCGCCGAAGCCCGGGATGCCCGCAATGGAGCACGCACCGGAGAGGAAGGCCAGCTTCAGCAGCGGCTTGTCCTTGCCGAAGCCGCGCACGTCGTTGAGGTCCAGCGAGTGGACATTGAAGTACACTACGCCCGCCGCCACAAAGAGCGTCAATTTAATGAGCGAGTGGTTGAGGATGTGCAGCACCGCGCCGCAGGCGGCGATGGAGCCATGCTCGCCGAGCAGGACGCACATCGAAATGCCTGTGAGAATAAAGCCGATCTGGCTCATGGACGAGCAGGCGAGCGTGCGCTTTAAGTCCACGGAGAAAACCGCCAGCACCGCGCCGAGGAACATCGTGATGACCGCCGGGATCAGCAGGAGATTGCCCCAGCCGGGAACGCCGTCAAAAAGCCAGCAGGAGATGCCGATGATGCCGAAGACGCCGCTCTTGGTGAGAATGCCGGACAGCAGGGCGCTTGCGGGCGCGGGGGCCACGGGGTGGGCCTTCGGAAGCCAGATGTGCAGCGGGAACATGCCTGCCTTCGCGCCGAAGCCGACGAGGGCGCAGACGCCCACGGTATAGCGCAGGCGCGGGCTCAGCGCGGGGGCATAGCGGACAATGTCCTCAAAGCGCAGCATGGAATAATACGACACAGCGCTTAACTCGTCCTCCGCCAAAACAAGCTTCGAGATGGCGTTATCCAGCAGGAACAGGCCCATCAGCATCGTAAGACCGCCGATGACCGCGATAAACAGATAAGTCTCACTCGCGCGGATCGCTTCCTTTGTCTCGTTCTGTACGACCCAGACGTAGGAGGTGAAGCTCATGATCTCGAAGAACACAAAGAGCGTCATGAGGTCGGCGGCGAGGAACACGCCCTCGAGGGCCCCGAGGGTCCAGAGGTAGAACAGGAAGTAACGGCCGTTGGCACGGGCACCGGAGAAATACTCGGGGGAGGCCAGCGCCGTCATGACCCACATGAAGGCAGCTAAAGTCGCCATCACGGTCCTGAGGCCGCCCGCCTTGAAGTAGATGCCTTTGCCGCAGAAGAAGTCAATGCCGTCTGCAAGCTCGGGCTCCAGAACCAGGAACAGGCCCATCGCAAACACCGCGCCGGAGATCACGATCGCGGGGGTGAACCACGCCCGCTCCGAGTTGCGGCAGATGGGATAACACACCAGCGCCGCGATCATGGGCAGGAAAACCATTAATATAAGCATCAGACCAGACCTCCTATCCAGGCGCTCAGAGGAGCGGAGTAGAGCGACAGCACCAGCATCAGCGCCGTCAGGAACACCAGCGGGCCGGTCATGAGCCTGTCGGCCTCATGGATGTGCTCCGGCTGCGCGGGGGCAGACTTCAGCGGGAAGTAGAAGCGCACCGCGGCGGAGAGCATATAGAGCGTGGTAAGGATCGCGGAGACGATGAGGGAAGCCGCGCCGAGATACCCGGCCCAGTTCGCGTTTCCGGCGGCTGCCGTGCCGATGGTCCACTTGGAAAGGAAGCCGCCCAGCGGGGGTACGCCCATCAGAGCCAGCGACGCAATGAGGAACACCCCGCAGGTGACGGGCATCTTTTTGGACAGCCCTTCCATGTCGTATACGTACTCGAGCTCGTTGTGGTGGAGCATCGCGCCCGCGCAGAAGAAGAGGGAGATTTTAATAACAGCGTGGAACACCATGTGCAGCAGTCCGCCCGCAAGGCCCACCGGGCTCATGGAGGCAAAGGCCACCAGAATATAGCTCAGGTTGGAGACCGTGGAGTAGGCAAGCCGCCGCTTGAGGTGCGGCATGCGAAGCGACATGGCGGAACCGAACATCACCGTGAAAGCCGAGGCCGCGAGCACCACGTACTGCGCCCAGGTGCCGCGCAGAAATTCGCAGCCGAAGCCGAAGTACACAAGGCGCATCACCGCAAAAGCGCCGGACTTGACCACCGCCACCGCGTGCAGCAGCGCCGTGACCGGGGTCGGGGCCACCGACGCCGCCGGGAGCCAGCGGTGGAAGGGGAAGATCGCGGCCTTGACGCCGAAGCCGAAGAAGCCCAGCACGAACACGGTCATGAGCTCCTTCTCGTGGCCTTTCACCTTGTCCATGTTCAAAATGCCGCCGTAGGTGAAGGCGAGGGTATCGGCATAGCGCAGGAAGTACATCAGGCAGATGAAGACAAGGGCCGCGCCGGTCATGGAGTAGAGCACGTACTTTTTGCCCGCGGCGCGCGCCTTGCCGTCCATCTCGTGCATGACGAGGGGCAGGGTGACAAGGGTCATGAACTCATAGCAGAGATAGAGGGTAAAGAAGTTTGCGGAGTAGGCAATGCCCGCCACCACCCCGAAGGTGATGAGGAAGAAGCCGAAGAACATGTTCTCCCTGCCTTCATGCTCCATGTAGGAGAAGGCGTAGACGGTGGTCACGGGCCAGAGAACGCCGATGATGCAGCCGAAGACGAGGCTCACGCCGTCCGGGCGGAAGGCGATCACGAGCTTGTCCGAGAGATCGGCCACATGCAGATATACGGAATCCGGGCCATTCAGCGCTGAGCAAAGCGCCGTGCCCAGCACAAAGAAAGCACTGACGCAGACGAAAATCATCACGAAGAAATTACGTCTTTGCCGGTCCTGCGGACGCGCAATCAGCAGGCCGATACCCGAGAACACGGGGAATATCAGGCTGAATAGTGTTAAGGTATTATGCATGGTATCCCCTCCTTACAGCAGCCAGCCGTCGATGACGAAGAAGTGGAGCAGAAGCCCGATCGGGAACATGCCGAGGATCACCGTGAGCCCGGAGAACACGATGGGCGGAACGAGCATCTTTTTCTCCACCTCGCACTTTTCGCCCGCCTCAAAGTCGCGCCCCGGGAAGAAGGCCGCGGCGACGATGGGCAGCAGGTAAAAGGCCGTGAGCAGGGCGGACACCATCAGTACCACGACGCCGACAGTTGCCAGTGTCGAAGATGTTGCGAGCGCGCCTGAGGCGAGATAATACTTGGCGACAAAGCCGCCCATCGGCGGAATGCCGATCAGGGACAGGGAGGCGATCGCAAAGCACCACATGGTGACCGGCATCTGCCGCCCGATGCCCTTGAGCTCGTCCACGCGCGTTTTGCCGGTTGCAAAGATGATGGAGCCCGCGCAGAGGAAGAGCGCGTCCTTGGCAAGGGCGTGGAACACCATCTGCAAAAGCGCGCCTATCACGCCGACCCCCGCCTCGTCCAGCACGAAGAGGCCGAAGAGCACATAGGAGACGTTGGAAATGGTGGAGTAGGCCATGCGCTTTTTGAGGAGCTTTTCGCGCAGGGCCAGCATGGAGCCGGTGAAAATCGTAATGATCGAAAGGACCAGGATCGCGGTCTGTACCCAGGTGCCCCGGAGCATGTCGCGCCCGAAGAGCTGGAAGGTGCAGCGAATGATCGCGAGCACACCGCCCTTGGTGATGAGGCCCGACAGCACCGCGCTCGCGGGGGACGGGGCCACGGGGTGGGCCTCGGTCAGCCACATCTGCAGCGGCACCATACCGGCCTTCGCGCCGAAGCCCAGGATAATCAGAAACGCGGCAACGAGCAGGGTCTTCTGATCGCCGACGAGCTGTCCGCCGTAGAGGGCGAAGCTCAAATCATTGCCCTGAGAGGCCAGCATGAAGAAGCCCAGCAGCGCAAGCGACGCGCCGAGGGTGGAGTAGCCGAGGTAGGCAAAGCTTGCGCGCCTTGACTGCTCCGACCCGTTGTGCAGCACCAACGGCATGGAGCAGAGGGTCATGAGCTCGAAGCACATGTAGAGCGTCACCGCGTTCCAGGCAGAGGCCAGGCCGATGAGGGCGGCAAAGGTCAGCAGGAAGAAGCCGAAAAACTGCGGCTCGTTTCCCTCATGCTTCATGTAGCCGAAGGCGTGGAACTCCACGAAGAACCAGATGAAGCACACCAGATTGACAAAGAACAGGCTCAGCCCGTCGGAGGCAAAGCGCAGGGTCAGGGTGTCGCTCAGGCGCAGGAGCGTAATGTCGCTGCCGCCGGGGATCACCGCAAGCGAGGCGCAGAGCCAGGCAAACACGATGGACGCCATGCAGAGCCTGCGGCGCAGGGTCTCGTTTTCCGTGCGAAAGACGAGCACCGCGCCGACAACGGGGATCAGAACGGCAAGGAGTATCAGCATATCGTCACCCCTCCTTTCACATGAGCTCCAGCCCGCGGACGATGATGTCCATCACGGGCGTGAAGCAGACGCCGAGAAACAGCACCCCGCAGGCAAGGAGAATGATCGCGGCGGTCGCGGTCGGGTCCTTTTTGACCTTCCCGGTCTCGGGCAGCGCGGCCTCCCTGCGGATGCTCCAGATGTTGATAACGGCCGGAATGTAGTAAAGCGCATTCAGTACAGACGAGATCGCCAGCACCGCGAGGGTCAGGACGATCTTGGTATCGGTGAACACGGAGGCGGTGGCGAAGTTCACCTTTGCCGCAAAGCCGCCGAAGAGCGGGATGCCCACCATGGAGAGCGCGCCGATGCCGAAGCCGATGCCCGCAAGCGGGGTCTGCCACGCCGTGCCGCGCAGCGCTCTGAGCTGCTTGTCGTGGTGCACGGTGGAGGCAAGGCGCCCGACCGATACGAACAGGAGCGGCTTTGTAAAGGCGTGGATCAGGATCTGGAAGCAGGCGGCGGCGATACCCTCTTTTGTTCCGAGGCCGATGCCCATAAACACATAGCCGAGCTGGGCAACGGACGAATAGGCCAGCATCCTTTTCGCGTGGGTCTCGCGGATGGCCTGCACGGAGCCGAGGATCATCCCGCAGAAACCGAGGACGAACACCGCGTCATTGATGTGAAACGCCCGCACGGTGTCGAGGGTGAAGACGCGGACATACATCGTGATGAGCAGTACCGCGTAGCCCTTGACCACCAAACCCGACAGCACCGCCGAGGAGGTGGTGGTCGCCGTACCGTGGGCATCGGGCAGCCAGCGGTGGAAGGGGAACATGGCGGACTTCACGCCGAGGCCCGCCGTCATCATGCCGAGCAGCAGGGCGAGCACTTTGGTGTAACTGCCGGTCTCCATGAGCTTGGCCACACTTTCCTTGAGCTGGGGCATCAGCAGATGGCCCGTGATGGCGTAGAGCAGGATAATGGAGAACAGGAACAGGCCGGAGCCGAGAAGGCTCATGAATAAGTAACGGATCGTGGCGACCAGGGTCGGGCCCGAGTCCTTGATCATGACCAGGGCGCAGGCCGCGATGGTGCTGATCTCAATAAAGACGTAGGCGGTGAAAGCGTCGTTTGTGTAGCTGAGGATGAGGAGGGACGCCAGCACCATGTTCAGCATCACGCAGGCAAGGCCCATCTTCTTCTTGTCCACGTCCTCAAAAAGCTCCGCCCGCCCGCCTAAAAGCGACAGGCACATCACGGCGGCAAACACAGAGGCGAGAAGCCCCTGGAGGGGTCCGAATTTGATCTCGTTGCCGAAGGGCGCGGGGAACTTGCCCATGGTAAAGGCATAGGACGCGTCGACTTTCACAATGAAGGACAGAAAGCGCAGCGACATGACCGTTACGATCGCGGAGACGCATACCGTGATCCAGTAGGCTCGCTTGGCCCCCGGAATGACGGAGAGCAAAATCGCTGTGATCATGGTCAGAAAAACGCTCATATAGGGGAGGTTCCAGGCAAAAGGCATGTCGCTCACTCCCCCTTCTTCTTCATGGCCTCGAGAAGCTCCCGCAGGTCCACGGTACCGTAGGTGCCGTAGATGCGCTGCACCAGGGCCAGCGAAAACGCGCTGACGGAGACGGAGACCACAATGCCCGTGAGGACGAGCCCCGCGGGGATGGGATTGACATACAGGGAGGTGTCGGCCCCGCCGTCGGTGAGGATGGCGGCGGTGCGCCCGGCGATCATGCCGCGGCTTGCCAGCATCAGGAAGGTGGCCGAGTCCATGATGTTGAAGGACACGATCTTCTTGATGAGATTCGGGTGCACCATCATGTTCACAAAGCCCGTCACGAACAGGATCACCGACGCGATGGCAAAGCGGTTATCTATGATTAAACTCAGCATCACAGCTCTCCTTTCGTGTAGAAGGAATAAAAGCCGTACATCGTGCTCATGACGACGAGACCCACGGCGATGTCGATGACCAGCACGATGTAGTGGGCGAGGTTCGACGAGATGCCGTTTGCGCCCTGGTAGATGTACACGCCGAACATGGAGCCGTAGATCATGAGGCCCGTGATGCGCACGGTGTTGAAGACCTTCGCCGTGAAGAAGCGGCGCACACTGTCCGCCCCGAAGGCCACGGCAAAGAGGATCAGCGCCGCGCCCAGGATCGACCCGCCGGAGAAGCCGCCGCCGGGGGAGACGTGGCCGTTAAACAGGACGCACATCCCAAAGCACAGCACACACGGCAGCAGGAGCTTTGCCACCTTCTGCAAGATCACATCGGGGGGTGCTTCCTTTTCGCAGGCCTTCGCCTCGGCCTTGATCTTGTCGTTGGTTGCCCAGAGCAGGAGCATCACGCAGCAGACAGCCAGAAACAGCACGCAGCTTTCGCCGAAGGTATCAAAGCCTCTGTAATTCAGAATCATGCCCGCAATGACGTTCTCCGCGCCCGTCTCCTCCTCGGCGGAGCCCACGTAGCGGTGGACGACCTCATTGTCCGTGGGGTTGCCGGGCTCGGCGAAGGTGGGCAGGGCCACCGCGCCGATGAGCAGGACGATCAGCATTAAAACGCTGATGACCACGGCGCATTTCGCGTAGAGCTTCAGAAAGCCGTCAAGGCGCTGCTTGTCGCCGAGGGACGAATGCTTCTCCTGCGGCTTCTTCTCTTTGACGGGCTTAAAGTCTGTCTTGAGCGGGACGGCATTTTCGCCGTCGACCCATTTCGTAAAAGCGCTCATTTCTCATCCTCCGTTCCCCCAAGCTGTTTGATGCGCCTGAGACAGAGATAGAACAGCACGCCCGACACGCCCGTGCCCACGGCGGCTTCGGTGATGGCGAGGTCCGGGGCCTGCAGCAGCATCCAGATCACGCTCATGACCAAACCAAAGGTGGTGAAGATGATGACCATGATGAGGGGGTGCTTCTGCAGGGGCGCGGTGACGCCCGTGATGATGAGCAGCAATAAAAGCACGCATTCCACTATTTTCATCGTCTGTCCACCTCCTTGTATTCGTGCCCGGCGTTCTTATGGGTCTCGACCTCAGCTCCGGCGATCAGATGGGTCACCACGGGGCCGGTGAGGAACATGAACACCAGCACCAGCGCAAGCTTTAAAATCGGCACAAGCTCCCCGGTCAGGATCGCCACCGCAATGAGGACGCAGCCGATGCCCATCGTGTCGCCGAGGGCGGCCGCGTGCATGCGGTTCATGACGTAGGTGAACTTATAAAAGCCCAGCACCTCGGAGAAGAAAACGAACACGGCGAGGAGCAGAAACGGCACAGCGAGAATGGTTCTGATCATTTCTTTCCCTCCTTCTGCCGGTCGGCGGCGAGAAGCCGGGTCAAGAGCGTCGTCGCCGTAAAGCCCAGCAGCGCGTAGATGAGCGCCACGTCCAGCAGGTAGCCCGCCCGGTGCAGCCGGGACAGCAGGCAGATGGAGGCCGTGATCATGGTGTTGATGGCGTTGATGGCGACGATGCGGTCGGTAAAGCGCGGGCCCTTGATAACTTTCGGCATGAGGGCCAGCATCAGCAGCGCAAGAATAATCAGCGTCCCGGTCAGCAGCTTGTCTTCCATCAGCTCTCCTCCACCTTCTGCGCCAATTTAAAAAAGGCGCTGTACTCAATGTCCACCTGAAAATACTCGTCCAAGGCGTGCACGGCGTACTCGTCTCCCTCCAGCCGCACCGTGTAGGTGCCGGGGGTGAGGGTGATGGAATTGGCCACCAGCACGCGCAGCGGATCGCTCTGCACCTCGCCGCGGAAGTGCACCAGCATTGGCTTGGGCTGGCCCTTGCGGTAGATGAAGCGCAGCACGTCGAAGTTCTCTTTTACGATCTCCTTTAAAAGCTCGCACAGGTACGCGGCAACAGCCGGGGCCTTTTTGAGCCCGCCGTAAAAGCGGCGCGTCGAGTAGCCCATGTACTTTGTACACAGGAGCGTGATCAGCCCCGCGACCAGTACGCCGAGGATCAGATTCGTGACCGTCAGACTCCCGGCGAAGACCAGCCAGAGGGCAAGCAGGATTACAAACATGGGGTATCCCTCCCATATGGTAAAAATACAAAAGCGCGGCCTTTATAAACCGCACAAAAAAGCTGATGTATTATACTATAATAATAAAAGTGTTTCAAGTCTCGAAACGGAGATTGAAACGCTTTTTGACAAGATTTTATAAAGAATACATGCCCTTGTGCTTTCCCGCCCGCTGTGATAAAGTGAAAGCACCAAAACGAGGGGAGGCACCGGAATGCGCACAAGGCTCTATATCGCGACCACCAGGGCGCTCGCGGACCCGGCGCGCTTTGAGCGCCTGGCACAGACGATTCCCCCGGCGCGGCGGGAGAAGCTCGACGCCTTCCGACACGACGGCGCGCGGCGGCTTTCGCTGGCGGCATCGCTGCTGCTGGTGCGGGCGCTTGGGGACGAGGGGCTGCGCGCGGCGGAGATCGCCGTCACCGAAAACGGCAAGCCGTACCTGCCCGGGCTGCCGGACTTCCGTTTCAGCCTCTCCCACAGCGGGGACACGGCCCTGTGCGCGGTGTCGCCGAAGGAGATCGGCTGCGACATCGAAGAACCGCGCGCTTGTGATATGAAGATTGCCCGGCGCTTTTTCCACTCGGCGGAGCAGGAATGGCTCTTCTCCCATCCGGTGGACGAGCAGGCCGATGCCTTCCTCCGCCTCTGGACCTGCAAGGAGAGCTTTATCAAAGCCATCGGCCTGGGGCTCAATCTCCCTCTGGAGAGCTTCGCCGTGATCCCGGGGGAGACGGTGCAGCTCACGCAGACGGCGGACGCGCGGCCCTGGCAGCTGCGCAGCTTCCGGGACGGGGACTGCTTTCTCGCCCTGTGCGGCCTGGAGGGTGTTAAGGACGCGCCGCTTGTATATGTGGATTTCGGGGAGGCCTGAGCTTGAAGGCAGAGAGAAACAAAACCATAGATCTGGATCTGGAGCAGGGCAGAGAATACCTCGCCCGCTGCGTCGAAGTGAGCGCCCCCGCGGCACTTGGCGAGATCCTCAACCGCACGATCCGCGGCGACAGCTTTGCGGTGCTGCCGCTGCTGCCGCGCGGCTTTGCGGATCTCTTGATCGCGGACCCGCCCTATAATCTCTCCAAGGACTTCCACGGCAGCCGCTTTGCCCGCACGGACGATGAGACTTACGAGGCGTACACCCGCCGCTGGCTGGCGGCCTGCCTGCCCTTGCTGAAACCGGACGGCAGCGTCTATGTCTGCTGCGACTGGCGCTCAAGCCTTGTGATCGGGCGGGTGCTGGAGGAAAAACTCACGGTGCGAAACCGCATCACCTGGCAGCGGGAGAAAGGGCGCGGCGCAAAGAAAAACTGGAAAAACGCCATGGAGGACATCTGGTTTGCCACGGCGTCGGAGAACTATTATTTTGACCTGGACGCGGTCAGACAGCGCCGACGCGTCATCGCCCCCTACCGTGAGGGCGGAAAGCCCAAGGACTGGGAGGAGACCGAAGACGGCCGCTTCCGGGACACGGCCCCCTCCAACTTTTGGGACGACATCTCCGTGCCCTACTGGTCCATGCCGGAGAACACCGCCCACCCCACACAGAAGCCGGAAAAGCTGCTGGCAAAGCTCATCCTCGCAAGCTGCCCCGCGGGCGGCATCGTGCTCGATCCCTTCCTCGGCTCGGGCAGCACCGCCGTCACGGCAAAGAAGCTGGGGCGGCACTTCGTGGGCGTCGAGCAAAACCCCCTCTACTGCGTCTGGTGCGAAAAGCGCCTGGAGCTGGCAAACGAAGCGCCCGCCATCCAGGGCTACGCGGACGGCGTGTTCTGGGAGCGCAACACCTTTGCGATGCAGAAAAGGAAGAAATAAACCTCTGCCTTGACATTTTGCTTTGCTGCAAGTATAATAAAAATATAAAAGGCGTTGCCGGTAAACGGTTCCGCCCGGTTATGGTCTTAGATATGTACTAAGAAGCCGTCACTTGGCAGAGTGGCGGCTTCCGCTTTTTACAGTAATCGTAACAGTGCATCCAAAAATGTGAAACGTTATTGTAATCGGCATATCAACACCCCCCTTCGGGTGGTGTGACGGAACCGCCTACCGTATACTGGGAAAATGGCAACGCCCCATAGATATTCTACAGAAGGCAGAGCGCTTTGTCAATGAAAACAGTTTATGTGAAAAAGAAAAGGGGAACGACATGTCAAACAAGCTCGCTTTATATAATGCGCTGATCGAAAACGTGACGAGCGCCGCGCCGGTGCTCCAAACCGTGGGCGGCGAGTGCTGGGCCATGGCGGAGGCAGAGGAGGGCATGGGCCTCGGCATGATGACCCCGGGCGACAGCATTCCCGCTCTGTACCCCGACGGCCTTTGCGGCCTGCCGCTTAAAGAAGCTGCAAAGGCGGCAAGGAGCTGGAACCTCACGGAGGCAAGCTTCGGCCTTGCCGCCTGCAACGCCTTCTATAACACGCCGGAGCGCATGGCGGCGCTGGACTGTGCCCTTCCGGGGGATGTCTACCCCACGGCGGGCCTTGACCTTCATGACAAGACCGTCGGCATCGTCGGCCACATGAACGGGCCGCGGTGCCTGCGGGACATTGCCCGCGCGGTATATGTGCTTGAGCGCCGCCCCCGTCCCGGCGACTACCCGGACGCCGCCTGCGACTGGCTTTTGCCGCGGTGTGACGTGGTGCTCATCACCGGCAGCAGCCTCATCAACAAGACCCTGCCCCATTTGCTGGAGCTGTGCAAAAACGCCGTCACGATCCTGACAGGCCCCTCGGTCCCCATGTGTCCCGCGCTTCTGGACTTCGGCATCGACCGGCTCGGGGGCTTCGTCGTGACCGGGCGCGAGGCCATGGCCGCCCAGGTGCGCCACAATGTCCACGGCTCCCCCTACGTCTGCGGCGAGAGCTTTTTGCTGAAAAAGAGATAAGACAAGGGCGCTGTCTCAAAATGTAGTAGGGGCCGATGCCCTCATCGGCCCGCCATATATCAACAATGTACGTTGTTCGGCGGGTCGATCTGGGGATCGGCCCCTACGGTTTTGCAGTTGGCTTTGTATTGGTATACGTTTCAAGACAGCCCTTTGTGTCTCACGGGTACAGATCCAGCCTGCTGCTCAGGCAGAAGTAGGTGCTGCCGAGCTGTCGGTCGGGGAACATGGTGAACAGTTCCCCCTGTAAGTAATCGGCCTGGTACACCACCGCGGGGACCATGTGCCGCTCCCCCAGCAGCAGGCGCAGCGCGCAGTCCACGCACTCGCGCCGGGGCACGATCGTGGAAAAGCGGGCGGTGTTCACCACCGTGTACTGTCCCCGCTGATAGACCACATCGTGCAGCGTGTCGGGAAACTCCGGAGACGCCACGCGGTTTAAGACCACCTCGCCCACGCACATGCGGAAATCATCCGTCAGCCAGTCGCTGCCCGCCATGGCGTCGAGCACCCGTGACAGGAGCAGCAGATCGTCAAAGCTGATCGGCTCCCCCTCGCCGCCCGCCTTGAGGGCGGCATTGCGGGCCTTCTCTGCGGCCCGGCCCTCGGGAACATCGGCCCTCTCCGCCGCCTCGCGCATGTCCAGCAGGTAGTAGCCCGCCATGTCCACCGGCGTCTTCCAGGTCTTATGTCCAAGAAAGAGATAATTGCCTTCCTCAGGCGTCCGCGTCGGGAGCGGCGTGGGAGCGGGCGTCGGGCTCGGAGTCGGTGTCGGCTCGGGGGTCTCCGCCGGCGGGTGCAGGATGCGGACATGCATGTGCTCCGGCAGCAGCGCCGTCTCCGCAAAGCCGTGCAGCGAAAACGACCAGACAAGGCAGCATGCGGCGATCAGCAGGGCTTCCCGTTTTCTCATCATTTTCCACCTCCCGCTCGTCATTATAGCGGAGAGGGGATGCGAAAACGGTCGCAAACGGGAGGGAAATAGCCGTAAATAAAGTGAAGAGTGGAAAGTGAAAAGTGAAAATGATGGTGTCCGCTTCGTGGATGAATTATATCAGAAGCGAAAGTTGGTTCCATTCAAGGAACATCTCTGAGGGCGGAGCCTCATATAATCACGGCGAAGCCGCTCCTTCACTTCACTTTCCGCTTTTCAATTTTCACTTTTCGTTCGTCGTCACATACCGCACCACATAATCGGCAAACCTTCTCGTGGCGGGGCCTGCCTTGCTGCCGGCGGCTACGGCGAGGCCGATGGTGCGCCTGGCCTCGGGAATGAGCGGCAGGATCTGCAGGTCGTAGTTTCGCCCTTTGAGCAGCAGCTCCGGCATGATGCTCACGCCCAGACCCTGCTCCACCATGGCGATGACCGCATAGTCGTCCTTGGTGTAAAAGCGCACGTTGGGCCTGACCCCGGCGGCCTCGAGGGCGCGGCGCGCGTCGTGGTCGGAGCTTTCCAGGAGGCTGATGAACGGCTCGGTCTCGCACTCCACCAGCGGAAATTTTGGGTAGCTTTCAAAGCGGCTGCCGCGCGGCAGGATCGCCAGCAGCCTGTCCTCCATCAGCGGGATGCACTCGCAGTCCACCGGCGAAGGCAGGGCCACAAAGCCCACGTCCACGCTCCCGTCCGTCAGCCACTGTTCCACATCGTGGTAGTCGCCGTTTAGAAGCCGGAAGTCCACCTTCGGAAAGTCGTGCTGAAACTCCTTTAAGATCGGCGGCAGCCAGTGCACGGCCACCGAGGTGAAGGCCCCGATGCGCACCGTGCCGGACTCGAGCCCCCGGATGGAGGACGCCGTCTGCCTGAGCTGCTCCGCCGCGCCCAGAAGCGTGCGCACCGCGGGCAGCAGGCGCTCGCCCTCATTCGTGAGCCGGACTCCCGCGCGGCTTCGTTTCAGCACCGCAAAGCCCAGCTCCTTCTCCAGCGCGTCCAGACAGTGGCTCACCGCCGACTGGGTGCAGTCCAGCTGCTCGGCGGCGCGGGTGAGGCTCCCGGTGTCCACCACGGTCATGAGGGTCTGATACTTGTCCAGTGCCATTGCAAACATCCTTTACATGAAAAATCTTCATGCATACATGAAATAAATTATCTTCTTTTCTATTATATGAAAAATTTTTGAATTATCAAGTCCTTTTGGGAAAATTGACGATTGAAGAAACGTGCCCGTCCGCTATAATGCAAAGCATCCCCCAAGAAAAGAGAGGTCGTCAACCATGAATACCATCATCCTTATCGCCATCGCCGTATACCTCGTCGGTATGCTGGCCATCGGATTCAAGTACTCCAACAACAAAACCTCCGAGGACTTCTACCTCGGCGGCAGAAAGCTCGGCCCGATCGTGACCGCCATGAGCACCGAGGCCTCCGACATGAGCGCCTATCTGCTGATGGGCGTGCCGGGTCTCGCGCTGTTCTGCGGCGTGGCCGAAGCGAGCTGGACGGCCATCGGCCTGTCCCTCGGCACCTACCTCAACTGGCTCATTGTTGCCAAGCGCCTGCGCCGGTATTCGGCAAAGCTCGGCTCCATCACCGTGCCGGACTTTCTCGCCACGCGTTTTCGTGACAATACCAAGCTCATCGAGACCATCGGCGCGCTGACCATCATTGTCTTCTTCGTGCCCTACACGGCCTCCGGCTTTGCCGCCTGCGGCAAGCTCTTCAACAGCCTCTTCGGCTTTGCCTACATGCCCTCCATGATCATCTCGGCCGCAGTCATCGTCGCCTACTGCGCCCTCGGCGGCTTCATGGCGGCCTCCGTCACGAGCCTGATTCAGTCCATTGTCATGACCTTTGCCCTCATCGTCGTGTGCTTCTTCGGCATCAACGCCGCCGGCGGCTGGAGCGCCGTGATGGACAACGCCCGCTCTGTGCCCGGCTACCTGAGCCTCTTTGCCAGCACCAACATCCAGTCCACGACCCCCGGCTCCTACACCTTCCTGATGATCGTCTCCACCATGGCCTGGGGCCTCGGCTACTTCGGCATGCCGCACATCCTGGTCCACTTCATGGCCGTTGAGGACGAGGAGAAGCTCTCCCTGTCCCGCCGTGTCGGCTCCATCTGGTGCGTGATCTCCCTGGGCGTTGCGGTGCTCATCGGCATCATCGGCTTCGGCATGACCAAAACCGGCGCCATCGCGCTCCCGGGCAGCGAACCCGAGGCCGAGAACATGATCGTGAATGTCGCCCACCTCATCGCGCAGAAGGGCTTCTTCGCGGCCATCATCGGCGGCTTCATCCTCGCGGGCATCCTCGCCGCCACCATGTCCACCGCCGACGCCCAGCTTCTGGGCGCCGCCTCCGGCGTGACCAAGAACCTCCTGAACGACGTGCTGGGCAAGAAGCTCGACGACAAGACCAACATGCTCATCGCCCGCCTCACGGTCATCGGCGTTGCGATCCTCGGCGTGATCTTCGCCTCCAACCCCAACAGCTCCATCTTCCGCGTGGTGTCCTTCGCCTGGGCCGGCTTCGGCGCGACCTTCGGCCCTGTGATGCTCTTTGCCCTGTTCTGGAAACGCTGCAACAAGCAGGGCGCCATCGCGGGCATGGCCTCCGGCATGATCATGATTTTCGTCTGGAAGTTCCTTATCGCCCCCAAAGGCGGCGTCTTCGCCATCTACGAGCTGCTTCCCGCCTTCGTGATCTCCTGCATCTTCATCGTGGTCGTCTCCCTCTGCACCCCCGAGCCGAGCAAGACCATCGTCAAGGAGTTCGAGAGCGTCGGCTGAGTTTTATCCGCAGACATACGCACAGCCCGGCAGTTTTCTGCCGGGCTGTTTTTACGTTTAAGAGAAATTATTTGATGTACTCGACCGCCTCGTTTGCGGCGATGTAGCCGGAGTCGATGCACAGGCCGTAGCAGAAGCCAGGCACGTCGTAGTAGGGGCTGTAGTACATGGAGCCGTTGTCGGTGCCGACCACATACAGGCCCTGCATCGGGGTGTTGTCGGGCTTGAGGGCGCGCAGCCTGTCGTCGGTGCGCACGCCGCCGAAGGTGCTCCATGCGGAGGGCTCGCACTCGACCGCGTAGAAGGGACCCTTCTCGATCTTGCTCAGGTACCAGGGATTGGTGCCGAACTCTTCGTCCACGCCCTTGTCGCAGAACTCGTTGTACTTGGCGACGGTGGCGGGCAGGTCGGTCAGACCAAACTGCTCGGCCAGCTCCTCGATGGTGTCGGCCTTCTTCAGCCAGCCTTCGCGGATGCCTTCCTCGATATCTTCGGGCAGCTTGTCCAGGATGCGGCCCTTGAAGTAGTTGCCGATGAACCACTTGCCTTCCACGGGCTCGGCGCCCTTGGCGATGGTGTAGTCGTACAGGCCGATGGTGGTCATGGCGTCCACATACGCCTGGTCAACAATGCCGTACCAGGGGGCGTTGAGGACGATCTGCTCGGAGCCGTAGCTCATCGGGTAGTCGCACAGCAGGCCCTCATTGATGAAGCGCTTGCCCTCCTGATCGACCAGCAGGTTGCCGTAGAGGCCGAACTTGAAGGCGTAGTTCTGATCGTACTTGTCCTGCTTGGCCGGGCGAGAGGCCTTGGAGTTGGTTCCGCCGTACTCGCAGGGGCAGTAGCCGAAGGTCTTGCACAGCACAGCGCCCGCGTCCTCAGCCATCATAATGCCGTCACCGGTGCAGAGGCTGTTGCCGCCCGCCGCCGCGTTGAGCTTTCTGGTCTTGAGGAACTTCTCCTGCAGGTCGCGGTTGCCGAGATAGCCGCCGGAGGCGATGATGACCGCCTTGGCGTTGACCGTGACAGAAGTGCCGTCGGCCTTCTTGGCCGTGACGCCGACCGCTTTGTCGCCGTCCATGAGCAGACCGGTCGCGGTGGTGTTGAAGAGGACTTCAACGCCCGCGTCCTCAAGGGCCTTGTTCCACAGTTCCACGCGCTCATCGAGGGAGTTGGTGATCAGGTGGAAGCCGCCCTTTTCCTGATAGAACGGAGTCTCAAAGCGGAAGTTGGCCTCCTGCATCTTGTAGCCGATGCTGACCAGGTTCTCGACCGCGTTCTTGCTCTCGTCCAGGCAGCGGTGGATCAGGGCCGGGTTGGGGGTCCAGTGAGTGTAGTTCATGACGTGCTGGAAGACCTCGTCCACCTCGAGGGTGGTGCCGCCTTCACGGGCGTGCAGAACGCTGGAGTCCACGCCGAAGGGGCCGGAGACCTTGATGCCGTTGACGCCGGCGACGGAGCTGGCCTTTTCAATGGTCAGCACCTTGGCGCCGAGCTTGCCGGCGGTGATGGAAGCCATGAAGCCAGCACCGCCGCAGCCGATGACGCACACGTCCACATCATAGGTCTCATCCGCACCGGCAACCGTCTCGACCGTGCGGCCGAGCCAGGCGTCGGCGTCGCCGCCAGCCTGCTTGACACAGTCGGCAATGGCTTCCTTGACCGCGCGGGAGGAGTTGGTCGCGCCGGTGATGCCGTCCAGACCGAGGGCCTGATTTTCGACAATAGAGGGGATCAGCTTCTCCTGAACCTGGGAGAAGAGGATCGGGGTCTCATTCTGGGAGATGATCTCGACGCTCTCCAGCGCGGTCTCGGAGAAGGTGCACTCCACGGTTACATAACTCAGGTTGCCGTAAGCGGTGGCTTGATATTTGCCGGGCTTGTAAACTGCGCCGTCTGCAAAAGCGGAGATGCCGAGAAGCTGAGAAGCGGCCATGCCGAGTCCGGCAGCGGCGGTGCCCTTCAAAAACTCACGGCGGGAAATGTTTTTCATGAGAAATTCCTCCTTCAAAAATTTTTACGAAAATATATCCGCATGATCCAGCCGAAAACCCTCGACCGCACCATGTAAATACGACCAGATTGTACAAAACATCCGATGAATTTTGTGGAAAATATATAAACTGGCAAGGACTCCATCTGAATACTTTTCACGTAAAGTATACACATTTTATATTTCGGTGTCAATTTCTTTTTTTGAGTATTTATGCAAAATAAGCAAATAATAATTTGCTCATTGACCACGGATGACGTTTGCTATGTAACTTGCCGGTGCCTGCAGGGCCGGACACGGTTGAGAGAACTGTGCCCGGTCCTGCCTTCATGCCGCCTTGTCCATCGCAAGGCCGGATGCGCGCAGCATGTCCTGAATGCTCACGGCGTAGCCGCGGGAGGCGTCGTTGATAAACACGTGGGTGACCGCGCCGACGAGGCAGCCGTTTTGCAGGATGGGGCTGCCGCTCATGCCCTGGACGATGCCGCCCGTGCGGCTCAGCAAAGCCGGGTCTGTGACGCTGAACATGGCGTGGGTGCCGTCGGCATCGCGGTAGACGCGGTTGATCTCCACCTGAAACTCCCCGGTCTCCCGGCCCTCAACGGTGGAGAGAATGGAGGCCGGGCCCGCCGCAAGCTCGCCGATCCTTGCCGGGCGGGAGCCGAGGGCGGCGCTGATGTGGCCGAAGATGCCGACGTCGGTGTTCCGCTCCACGCTCCCGAGCACCCGGGAGAGATCGGAGATGCCGTCCAGCTCGCCCGGCGTGCCCGCGGTGCCGGGGTGCACGGAGACGATCTGGGCCTCGGTGACGCTGCCCTCGCGAAGCGGCACGGCAAGGCCGGTCTCGCTGTCGTTGATGCTGTGGCCCAGCGCGCCGAAGACGCCGCTGTCCGGGTCACAGAAGGTGAGGGTGCCGATGCCGCTCAGCCCGTCGCGCAGCAAAATCCCCAGCATGGGCCGCCCCTCCTCGCCCACGGCGGTCTGTACCGGCAGGCTCAGGGTCTGGCTGCCGCGCCTGACCTCCAGCTCCACCTGGTCCCCGGCCTCCTCCAGCGCCGCGATGAGGCCCGCCGCGTCCGAGACGCTCTGCCCGTCGGCCCCGCAGATGAGGTCGCCCGCCTTGAGCCCCGCGTCCTCCGCCGGGTTCACCGCGCCATCCTCCGTCTCCACCGGGCAGAAGCCCGCCACGATCACCCCGTCGGTGCTGATCTGAATGCCCACCGCCTGGCCGCCCACCAGCAGCTCCTGGGCGAAGGCCTGCACCGTCAGCAGCGGACTGAAAAACAGGGCGCACAGCCCCGTCACGATCCATTTTCTCATAAAGGATGCCTCCCGTACTTCAATTTCACAAGAATCATTATGTGCGCGGGAGGCAAAAATAAAGGCGGAACTGTCTGACAATTGCGCCGGTTTTTTCGCAAAACCAGCGATTGCAGGCACTTCCGCTCTTTGTCAAGTTTTGGGTTTCGTCAGCGCGCGCTGCCGAGGTAGCCCTCGAGGATCAGGCTTGCCGCGACAGCGTCCACGTTTTTGCGGTGCTGCTTTTCCTTTTTGCCCGCCGAGTGCAGAATGGCGTGGGCCTCGATGCTGCTGCGCCGCTCGTCCCAGAGGATCACGGGCAAACCGCTTTCCTTTACTAATAATTCACGAAAGGCGCGGCTCTTTTCGGCGCGTGGGCCCTCGCTGCCGTCCATGTTCTTCGGCAGGCCCAGCACCAGCGTCCCCACGTCGCGGGCCTTCGCCTCTTCGGCGATGCGTTTGGCTGCCCGCTCCATATCCCATTCCTGCATGGTCCAGGCCTCGCCCGCCAGCATCCCCAGCAGGTCCGACACCGCAAGCCCGATGCGCTGATCGCCGTAGTCGATGGCCATGGTTCGCATGTTTGATCCTCCTATACATTTGCGGCCCTCTCAGTCGCTGCGCGACAGCTCCCCCGACGCGGGGGAGCCAAGACTTGCCTCCCCTCTGGGGGAGGCGTCATAGCGGCTTGCCGCTATGACGGAGAGGGCAAAGTCATTTCCTGTGCTTGATCGCCGTGAACAGCCGCGGCGCAAGCTGCCCGGCCCGGGCCACCGACCGGAACGCCAGATAGTTGAGTGTGACGTTTTTCGTGTGCATCACCGCACACAGCGCCTGCACCGGCGCGCCGCCGAACACGTCGCGGCTTCGCTCCTGCACATGCTCGTTCGTGATTGCACGGCGGATCTCGGCGCGCTTTTCCTCCCGCGTGAGGGTGCAGTGGGGGGAGAAGAGCGTGGTCAGGCAGGAGAAGATGCTCTTTACAAACATATAGCGGTGATCCCGCCGGTCCGTCACGCCGAAGCGCTCGCACAGCGCCTCCATGCGCCGGTCGGACTCCACGCAGATGTCGAGCTTCCTATTATAATATCTCGTGATGAGGCTTTCGCCGGGGTACATGATGTACTGATATTTGCATTCCGGCAGCACGGCCACGCTCCCGGCGCGCTCGAGGCAGTCGTAGATGAACAGCCGGTCCTCGCCCCAGCGGTAGTCGGGGAAGCGCAGACGGTTGTCCAGCACGAGGCCCGCCCGGAACAGCTTGCCCCAGACCTGGTTTAACAGGTTTGCCTTGTAAAGCCGCCCGAGGGCGGGGCCGAGAGTGTCCGGCGTGTAGCGGGCGGCGGGCTCGCAGTATTTTGCTTCGCTGCCATCCGGGTTCAGGATCGAAAAGCCCATCAGCACGAGATCCGCGTCCCCGGCGTTTTCGATGGCGTACTCCAGCGCGTCGGAGGCGAGCAGGTCGTCCGCGTCGGAGAACATAAGGTACTCCGTCCCCGGCGGCACCAGATCGAGGGCGAGGTTTCGCGCTCTGGCGGGGCCGCCGTTTTCGACTGTGATCGGGCAGACGCGCGCGTCCTCTTCGTGCAGGCGCTCGAGGATCGCAGCGGTTTCATCCGTGGAGCCGTCGTTTACCGCCAGCAGCAGCAGATCCCCCACAGTCTGGTCCAGGATACTGCGCACGGTGCGTTCGATTGTCTTTTCCGCGTTGTAGGCGGGCATGATGATTGCCGCCCGCGGCGCTCGCTGTTCCATGGTCAGATCTCCTTTTGTCATTCTGAGCAAAGCGAAGAATCTTTATCGTTCGCGCGTCATTTCCTCCGGGCAGGAGAGATAGACCTCCATCAGATAGCGGTACATGGGCAGAAGCTCGGAGAAGGCGTCCGCCACGATGCCGGGCAGCGCCTCGGTATAGGCGTCCCCGCCCAGGTCGAACTCCTTGTGCACGCCGGCGTATTTGCGGTTATACCAGCTGTCGATGAGCGCGTCGCCGTGCATGGCCTTGGGGCGCTTGTAGCTCTCGCCGCCGAGCAGCCAGCCCTTGCGCTCAAGCTGCTGGGCGAGCCTGCGGAAGCGGGCGGGGTTTGCGTCGATCGAGCGGCGGAAGGCCTCCATCTGTACCGGTGTCGCCCCGTACCAGCCCATGCCGTAGCTGTAATGTGCGGGCGAGATCTCAAACCAGAGCATGGGCCCGTTGTGGACCACGGCGCTGTCCGTGACGGAGAACCACAGATGGTCCTTGTACGGCCCGCGCCCGAAGAGCCGCCGCGCGTCGCGGTAGATGCGCGAGACGTGGACGCTCCCCTCAAAATCGGGGCAGCGCCCGGTAAAGAGCGCGAAGGACTCGGACGCAAGCGTTTTAAATGGGGTGTTGACAAAGTCCTCAAATTCCTGCTTGTGGGCGAGGAACCAGGGCCGCTCGTTATTGAAGGCCAGCTCCCAAAGGAAGCCGCCGGTTTTTTCACTGAAGCCAGAAAACATGTATATACCGTCTTTCTTAAAGTGGGAGTATTATACCACGCAAGCGGCAAAGTGAAAAGTGGAAAGTGAAAAGTGAAAAGTGAAGAGTGAAGAGTGAAGAGAAGGAGCGGCTTTGCCGCAATCGAAATTCGGCTCCCTCAAGGAGGGAGGCATTTTTAATCTGTCCGCTCTGCGGACACCATCACTTCACTCTTCACTTTTCACTTTTCACTTTTTCGTAAATCCTTCACAAAATTTTTCAAAAAAATTCGGCGCAACGCCGAAAAAAGGATTGACAAACCGGTGTCGTTCCTGTAATATATGGATTTGTCCGGCGGGAACCGATCACTCCCGTCGAACCGAATAAAGAAGCACGATTGCACTCCCTTTCGAATCCCGCGCATGACGGAAAGGACCGCCGCTTACAGGTCACATTTCTGGCGTGGATATTCGGGGGAGCAAAGCGCTGTTTTCAAGCTCACGACGGAAACAGCGCAAAGTTCAGCCGAAAACGCGAAACACCCGGATGCGTTGCGTGAAAGTACCGTACCGCTGGCAAACCCAGGCAGGCGGAGCGAAGCGGGACGCGGACGGGCAGAGCAAAAGCGGAGTGGAGCGAGCTTCCGCGTCTCTCGTCCCCATCAAAACGAAGCCCAGCGAAGCGGGTTCGTTTTGAAAAGGAAGAAGGAGGGAGCGGATACGCAGCTTCCGCGGCACTTACGGAAACCGCGAAAGCGGAGTGGAGCGAGCTTCTTCTGACGCGGAAAGGCTGTGGCCAATCATGTATTGGCACAGTACCTCCGTCGCCACACCGGGCACAGCCCCGGTAACTCTAAATACAGGAGGAAAACCACATGCAGATCACCGACCCCATTGCCGATATGCTGACCCGCATCCGCAACGCCGGAAGCGCCAAGCATGAGTCCGTTGACGTGCCTGCGTCCAAGATGAAGAAGGCCATCGCCGAGATCCTTCTGAGCGAGGGCTACATCAAGAACTACCAGGTCATCGACGACGGTACCCAGGGCATCATCCGCATCACCCTCAAGTATCTCCCCGGCAAAGAGAAGGCCATCCAGGGCCTGCGCCGCGTGAGCAAGCCCGGTCTCCGCGTTTACGCGGGCGCCGATGAGCTCCCCCGCGTGCTCAAGGGTCTCGGCATTGCCATCATCTCCACCTCCAAGGGCGTCATGACCGACAAGCAGGCTCGCAAGGAGCATGTCGGCGGCGAAGTCCTGGCATTCGTATGGTAAGGAGGGAACACAATGTCTAGAATCGGTAGAGCACCCATCACCATCCCCGCCGGCGTTGAAGTCAAGGTCGACGAGCACAACCACGTCACCGTCAAGGGCCCCAAGGGCAGCATCGAGCGCACCCTCGTCCCCCAGATGAAGATCGACATCACCGACGGCGTCATCCATGTCTCCCGTCCCGACGACACCAAGGAAAACCGTTCCCTGCACGGTCTGACCCGTACGCTGATCGACAACATGGTCATCGGCGTGACCCACGGCTTTGAGAAGAAGCTGGAGATCAACGGCGTCGGCTACCGCGCCCAGAAGGAAGGCAAGAACCTGGTCATGAACCTGGGCTATTCCCACCAGGTCATCATGAGCGAGAACGAGGACATCCAGATCGACGTCCCCGACGCAAACCACATCGTCATCAAGGGTATCGACAAGCAGAAGGTCGGCCAGTTTGCAGCCGAAGTCCGTGGTAAGAGACCTCCCGAGCCTTACAAGGGCAAGGGCATCAAGTACGACTACGAGACGATCCGCCGCAAAGAAGGCAAGACCGGCGCCAAGTAAACGGAGGTGTGCCTGAATGATTAAGAGACCCGATACCAGAGGCCAGCGCATCAAGCGCCATCAGAGAGTACGCGGCAAGATCTCCGGTACCCCCGAGAGACCCCGCCTGAGCGTATTTCGCAGCGAGAACAACATCTATGCCCAGATCATCGACGACGTAGCCGGCAACACCCTCGTGTCCGCCTCCAGCGTTGAGAAGGGCTTCGAAGGCAACGGCGGCAACGTCGAGGCCGCAAAGAAGGTCGGCGCCATGGTCGCCGAGCGCGCCCTCAAGAAGGGCATCGAAGAAGTCGTGTTTGACCGCGGCGGCTACATTTATCATGGCCGCGTCCAGGCACTGGCAGACGGCGCCCGCGAGGGCGGCCTGAAATTCTAAGGGAGGGGGACAACAACATGGCTTACAACAATGACAGAAGAGACCGCCGCAATAAGGAAGAGGCGCCCTCTGAGTTCATCGAGAAGGTAGTTTCCCTCAACCGCGTCAGCAAGACCGTCAAGGGCGGCCGTGTGGCGAAGTTCTCCGCGCTCTGCGTCGTCGGCGACGGCAAGGGCCGCGTCGGCTTCGGCATGGGCAAGGCCAACGAGGTCTCCGAGGCCATCCGCAAGGGCCTCGAGGACGCCAAGAAGAATATCGTCACCGTCACCCTCCAGGGTACCACCATTCCCCATGAGGTCCTCGGCGCGTTCGGTGCCGGCCGCGTGCTGCTCAAGCCCGCCCCCGAAGGCACCGGCGTTATCGCCGGCGGTGCCGTGCGTGCGGTCGTCGAGGCTGCGGGTATCTCCAATATCCGTACCAAGTGCCTGCGCACCAACAACCCCGCCAACGTCGTGGCAGCCACGATGGAAGGCCTGAAGTCTCTGCGCAACGCCCAGCAGGTCGCCGCCGTCAGAGGCAAGACTCCTGAAGAAGTTCAGGGCTAAGGAGGGCGAAAGATGGCTAATCTCAGAATCAAGCTCGTCAAGAGCCTCAACGGCAGACACGACAAGCACATCGCGACTGCCTACTCTCTCGGCCTGCACAAGATCGGCAACGAGACTCTGCAGCCCGACAATCCCCAGACCCGCGGCAAGATCGCCAAGATCGGCTATCTCGTCCAGGTAACCGAAGAATAAGGAGGGCCAGAGAATGTATATCCATGATCTTTCTCCCGTAGCCGGCTCCACCCATGTCGACAAGCGCAAGGGCAGAGGCCACGCCACCGGTAACGGCAAGACCGCAGGCCGCGGCCACAAGGGCCAGAAGGCCCGCAGCGGCGGCGGTACCCGCATCGGCTTCGAAGGCGGCCAGATGCCTCTGGCACGCCGCATCCCCAAGAGAGGTTTCAATAATATCTTTGCGAAGCCCCTTGACGCTCTTAACGTTTCTGTTCTGGACCGTTTTGAGGACGGCTCCGTCGTCGATGTACAGGCCATCAAGGACGCCGGCATCATCTCCCACTGCAAGTACGGCGTCAAGTTCCTTGGCAACGGTGAAGTTACCAAGAAGCTGACCGTAAAAGCTTCTGCTTTTTCCGAAACCGCAAAACAGAAGATCGAGGCGGCCGGCGGAAAGGCAGAGGTGGTCTAAGTGCTTCAGACATTACGCAACGCATGGAAGATCGAAGAGCTCCGTAAAAAGATCCTCTTCACACTGCTCATCCTGGCGCTGTATCGTCTCGGCAACGCCATCCCTGTCCCCTATGTCAACGTCGCTGCTCTGCAGACCTACTTCATGCAGCTGCAGAACACCGTCCTGGGCCTGCTGAACGTCATGTCCGGCGGCGCCTTTTCCCAGGCCACCATCTTCGCACTGAGCATCCAGCCCTACATCAATGCGAGCATCATCATTCAGCTCCTCTGCATCGCCATCCCCGCCCTTGAGCGCATGAGCAAGGAAGAGGGCGAAGAGGGCCGCAAGAAGATCGCCTCCATCACCCGTTACGCCACCGTGGCGATCGGCCTGCTGCAGGGCTTCGGCTTCTACATGCTCATCAAGAACTACGGCATCCTCACCCCCGAGGCCACCGGCAACGTCTGGGCCGCGATCGTCATCATCCTGACCTTCACCTCCGGCTCCGCGCTGATCATGTGGCTCGGCGAGCAGATCACCGAGTTCGGCATCGGCAACGGCATCTCCATGATCCTGTTTGCCAGCATCATCTCCCGCTTCCCCACCGCGATCATCACCACCATCTCCAACATCATCCGCGGCGAGCTCAACGTCTTTGTCGCGATCCTGATGTTCCTCGGTGCGCTGGCGATCGTGATCCTGATCGTGTTCGTCAATGATGCCGAGCGCCGCATCCCCGTCCAGTACGCCAAGCGCGTCGTCGGACGCAAGATGTACGGCGGCCAGAGCACCTACCTGCCCATGAAGGTGAACATGTCCGGCGTTATGCCCATCATCTTCGCCCAGTCCATCGCCTCTGTCCCTGCGACCATCGCGGCCTTCACCGGCAAGACCAGCGGCTGGGTCAGCACCTGGTTCGGCACCAACTCCATCCCCTACGCGATCATTTACCTGCTGCTCATCATCTTCTTCGCCTACTTCTACTCCACCATCCAGTTCAACCCCGTCGAAGTTGCCAACAACCTGAAGAAGAACGGCGGCTACATCCCCGGCTTCCGTCCCGGCAAGCCGACGAGCGATTTTATCCAGAAGGTCCTTAACAAGATCACCCTCTTCGGCGCGATCTACCTGGGCATCATCGCCGTCGTCCCCATCCTCATCTCGCACTTCTCCGACGCTGCCGCAAAGACGGGCCTGTCCCTCGGCGGCACCTCCATCATCATCGTTGTCGGTGTTGCGCTTGAGACCATCCGCGCTCTCGAGGCACAGATGCTCATGCGTAACTACAAGGGCTTCCTGGATTAAGGAAAGGAGCGCAGCATGAGACTGATCCTCCTCGGCGCCCCCGGCGCCGGAAAAGGCACGCAGGCGGAAATCCTCTCGAGACTGCTGGAGATCCCGACCATCTCCACCGGCAATATCCTCCGCGCCGCCATGAAGGCCGGCACCGAGGTCGGCCTCAAGGCCAAAAGCTATGTGGAGTCCGGCAAGCTCGTCCCCGATGAGGTCATCATCGGCATCATTCAGGAACGGCTCAGCGAGCCCGACTGCGCCAATGGGTATATCCTTGACGGCGTGCCCCGCACCATCCCCCAGGCCCAGACCATGGAAGACATGGGCATCGACATTGACTGCGCCCTGTCCATCGAAGTCGAGGACGAGGTGATCGTCAAGCGCATGTCCGGCCGCAGGACCTGCAAGGACTGCAGCGCCACCTTCCATGTGGAAAACAATCCCCCCAAGGTGGAGGGCAAGTGCGACTTCTGCGGCGGCGAGCTGACCATCCGCAAGGATGACGCCCCCGAGACCGTGAAGGACCGCCTGACCACCTACCACCGCGATACCGAGCCTCTCAAGGCCTTCTACGCCGAGCGCGGAAAGCTGCGCGAGGTTCAGAACCAGCCGACCATCGAGGTCACCACCGCGGCGATCCGGGATTGTCTGGGGATCTGAACATGTCCGACACGATCTATATCAAGTCCAAATCAGAAATCGAGATCATGCGTCAGGCCGCAAAGATCGCGGCCGGCGCAAGATCCATGGGCCGCCAGGCCGTCCGCGACGGTTTGACTACGAAGCAGATTGACAAGGCGGTACATGAGTTCATTGTGAAATCCGGCGCCAAGCCCAGCTGCCTCGGCTACGCGGGCTTTCCCGCCGCCACCTGCGTCTCGGTGAACGAGCAGGTCATCCACGGCATCCCCGGCAAGCGCGTGGTCCATAACGGAGACATCGTCTCCATCGACCTGTGCGCGACCTACAAGGGCTTCGTGGGCGACTGCGCGGGGACATACCCCGTCGGCGAGGTGAGCGAGGAAGCCAAAAAGCTGATCGCCGTCACGCGTCAGGCCTTCTTCGAGGGCATCAAGTTCGCAAAGGTCGGTTACCGCATCGCCGACATCGGCGCGGCGGTACAGGAGTACGTGGAGAGTAACGGCTTTTCCGTCGTGCGCGACTATGTCGGCCACGGCATCGGCCGCAGCATGCACGAGGCGCCCGAGGTGCCGAACTACCGCCCCGAGCGCGCAAGACCCAATCCGCGCCTTGTCAAGGGCATGACCATCTGCGTCGAGCCGATGGTCTGCGCCGGCGACTGGCACGTCAACGTCCTGTCCGACGGCTGGACGGTGGTGTCCGCGGATCATTCCCTGGCCGCTCACTACGAAAACACCATTCTGATCACCGACGGCGAGCCGGAGATCCTGACAATGGCAGACGATATTTGATTTGATCTTGGGAGGAAACACTTTTGGCAAAAGACGATGTAATCGAACTTGAAGGCACGGTCGTCGAGTCTCTGCCCAACACCATGTTCAAGGTGGATATCGGCAAAGGCCACGTGATCCTTGCCCACATTTCCGGCAAGCTCCGGATGAACTTTATCAGGATCCTTCCCGGCGATAAGGTCACGGTGCAGATGTCTCCGTATGACATCACCCGCGGCCGCATCGTGTGGAGAAGCAAGTAGGAGGTATAACAAATGAAAGTAAGACCTTCCGTGAAGCCCATGTGCGAAAAGTGCAAGATCATCAAGCGCAAGGGTAAAGTCATGGTGATCTGCGAGAACCCCAAGCACAAGCAGCGCCAGGGTTAATCGCGAGATACGAGGCTGATGGTGAGCTTGCCTCCCCCTCTGGGGGAGGTGCCCCAGTGCGCACACTGGGGCGGAGAGGGTCGTGCGTCGACCGATTCCCTCTCAGTCATCGCCGTAAACGGCGCTGACAGCTCCCCCAAAGGGGGAGCCAAGACAGACTGCCGCAGCCATCGCCCCGAGGCGAAAGCCTCACATAACCACAGAGACACGGAACCTGCAAAGCAGGAAATCCTGTCCTTATACACTCATCCCGCATGGACACGGAGGCTCCCTCCGGCGGGAATAAGTCCCCGCGTCGTGTAAATGCGGAAAATAATCGAAAGGATGATTAATCAGTATGGCACGTATAGCCGGCGTTGACCTGCCCAAGGACAAGAGAATCGAAATCGGTCTCACCTACGTCTACGGCATTGGCAGAACCAGCGCGAACAAGATCCTCGAAATGACCGGGATCAACCCCGACACCAGAGTCAAGGACCTCACCGATGAGGAAGAGGCCAAGCTGCGTGAGTGCATCGACCACCACTACATCGTGGAAGGCGACCTGCGCCGTCAGACCGCGCTTGACATCAAGCGCCTGACTGAGATCGGCTGCTACCGCGGTCTGCGCCATCGCCGCGGCCTGCCCGTGCGCGGCCAGCGCTCCAAGACCAATGCCCGCACCCGCAAGGGTCCGAAACGCACCATCGCGAATAAGAAGAAGTAAGGAGGGATATGGATTATGGCAGCAAACAACGCCAAGAAGAAAGTCAGAACGCGCAGAAGAGAGCGTAAGAACATTGAAAAGGGCCAGGTTCATATCAGCTCTTCCTTCAACAACACCATGGTCACCGTGACCGATACCCAGGGCAACGCGATCTCCTGGGCCTCCGCCGGCGGCCTGGGCTTCCGCGGAAGCAAGAAGTCTACCCCCTTCGCCGCACAGACCGCAGCCGAGACGGCCGCCAAGGCCGCCATGGAGCATGGCCTGAAGACCGTCGAAGTTTTCGTCAAGGGCCCCGGCTCGGGCCGTGAGGCCGCCATCCGCGCCCTCCAGACCGCCGGTCTCGAGGTTACGATGATCAAGGATGTCACTCCCATTCCTCACAATGGCTGCCGTCCTCCGAAACGTCGTCGTGTATAAGAAAGGGAGGATAGACTGTTATGGCTAAGAACAGAGAGCCCATTGCCAAGCACGCAAAGGCGCTGGGCATCAGCCCCGCCACCATGGGCTATTTCAAGAAGGAAACCACCAGAAATTCCAACAGCCAGGTCAGGCGTAAAAAGTCCGAGTACGCCCTGCAGCTGCAGGAGAAGCAGAAGGTCAAGTTCGTGTACGGCGTGCTGGAGAAGCAGTTCCGCGGTTACTACGAGCGCGCCGAGCGCATGTCCGGCAAGACCGGCGAGAACCTCCTCATCCAGCTGGAGAGCCGTCTGGACAACGTCATCTACCGTCTGGGCTACGCCGCTACCCGCCGCGAGGCCCGTCAGATGGTCAACCACGGCCACTTCACCGTCAACGGCCGCAAGGTCAACATCCCCAGCTACCAGGTGAAGCCCGGCATGGTCATCGCCATCAAAGAGAGCAGCCGCAGCATCGAGCGCTTCAAGGCCAATCTCGAGGCAAACGCGTACCACGTCATCCCCAAGTGGCTTGACTTCGACGCAAACAACATGGTCGGCAAGGTCGTCGCCGTCCCCGCCAGAGAAGATATCGATCTGCCCGTCGAAGAGCGCCTCATCGTCGAGTTGTACTCCAAGTAATAGACACCCTCACGAAATTGGTAAGCTGAATCACCGCAGCCCATTACGGGCAATCTTATAAGGAGGGTTATATAACTATATGATCGAAATTAAAAAGCCGCGTATCGAGTGCATTGAAACGCCCGCAGACAGCTCGTACGGCAAATATATCATCGAGCCTCTGGAGCGCGGCTATGGTACTACGCTTGGTAACTCTCTTCGCAGGGTACTTCTCTCTTCCCTCCCCGGCATCGCATGCACCAGCATCAAGATCGCCGGTGTTCAGCATGAGTTTTCCACCATCCCCGGCGTCAAGGAGGACGTGACGGAGATCGTGCTCAACGTCAAGAGCATCATCGCCCGCCTGCACTCCGAAGGCCCGAAGACCGTCTACATTGAAGCCTCCGGCGAGGGCCTTGTCACCGCCGGCGACATCAAGCCCGACGCCGAGGTGGAGATCCTCAACCCCGAGCAGCCCATCGCGACCCTCGGTCCCGACGGTGCGCTGAGCATGGAGCTGGTCCTTGACCACGGCAGAGGCTACGTCTCCGCCGACAAGAACAAGAACCCCCAGATGCCCATCGGCACCATCCCCGTCGACTCCATCTATACCCCGGTCCTCAAGGTCAACTACACGGTGGAAAACACCCGTGTCGGCAATCAGACCGACTTTGACAAGCTGACCATCGAGGTCTGGACGGACAAGACCATGACCGCAAGGGACGCCGTTTCTCTGGGCGCGAAGATCCTCTGCGACCATTTCACGCTTTTCACCAACCTCTCCGACACCATCAGCGCCGGTTCCACCGTCGTCGAGAAGGTCGAGAAGGAGCCCGACACCATGCTCAAGATGACCATCGAAGAGCTGGATCTGTCCGTGAGAAGCTTCAACTGCCTCAAGCGCGCGAACATCAACACGGTTGAGGATCTGGTGAGCAAGACCCAGGACGAGATGATCAAGGTCCGCAACCTTGGCCGCAAGTCCCTGGAAGAGGTCGAGCACAAGCTGACCATGATGGGTCTGTCCCTCGCCAGCGACGACAACAACAACTAAGCTACCTGTTAAGCTCTCAATTTAGGAGGAAACGATATTATGCCTGGTACAAGAAAACTCGGCAAGACCACTTCCCAGCGCATGGCGATGCTCCGTCAGCAGGTGACCGACTTCCTGGACACCGGCCGCATGGAGACCACCGTCACCCGCTGCAAGGAAATCGCCCCTCTGGCCGAGAAGATGATCACCCTCGGCAAGGCGAAGGATCTGGCGGCCTACCGTCAGGCTCTGTCCTTCATCACCCGCGAGGACGTGGCCAAGAAGGTCTTTGACGAGATCGCCCCGAAGTATGCCGACCGCAACGGCGGCTACACCCGCATCACCCGCATCGGCGCCCGCCGCGGCGACGCCGCCGAGGTCGCCGTGATCGAGCTCGTCTGATCAATAAAAAACAGCGCTGCTTTTGCAGCGCTATTTTTTTATGCCCTGCCGCAGCTTGCGCCGCCGTCGGTTGATGTAGCGTTCCAGTTCGCCGCTGTTTAAAAACTCTGCGAGGACGTACTGCTCAAAGACCGGGACGGCGCAGGCGTAGAAGCCCAGCTTTTGCCGCCAGGGCTCCACAAGCCCCTCCGGCAATACCAGATAGGCCGTGCGCATGGAGGGGGCAAAGCTGCGTGAGAAGGTGTTGAGGTACAGCACCCGCTCCGGGGCGAGGGAGCATATCGTCTCGATCTGCTTCGTCACCGAGGCCAGCTCCGCGTCGTAATCGTCCTCCACAATGAAGCTTTCCCGCGCGTGTGCCCAGGCGGCGTACTCGTGGCGCTTGGAGGCTGAGGCCGTGACATGGCTGGGATAGCTGTTGAAGGGCGTGACGTGCAGGACCTCCGCCTCGCAGTCCGAGAGCGCCGCCGAGAGGATGCCGTCCGCGCCCATCGGAAGGCCGAAGCAGCGCGCGCCGTTTGCCTCGTACACCTGGCGGATGCGGCTGTAACAGGGGTCCTCCAGGGCGATGCGGATGCCCTGACCGAAAAACTGGGCGATGAGCGAATAGAGATACTCCGCGCCCGCGCCCACCAGGATGCGCTCCGGCGAGACGGTGAGGCCCCGGCTGCGGGCGATGTAGGCCGCGATGGCCTGCCGCAGTTCGGGCACGCCGCCGCCGGGACTGCGCGCGAGCAGGCGGCGGTCGTACTCCGTGAGTACACGGCGCATGGTCTTGGCCAGGACCGAGAACGGAAAATCCGCCGGGGCGCTGAGAGGCGCGGCCGGAACGGGAGGAAGGGGCAGCGGCGTCTCGTTCCCCGCCGCGCCGCCGAAGCAGGCGTAGAGCCCCGAGCGCTCCCGCGCCTCGGCGTAGCCCTCGTCCACCAGCAGGTTCAGCGCATGCTCTACCGTCACAAGGCTCACGCCCAGCTCCCCGGCCAGCAGACGCTTGGAGGGCAGTTTCGTCCCCCGTGGGATCACGCCGGAGACAATATCCGCTTTGAGCTGTTCATAGATCTGCATATAGGCGCTCTTTCGCGCCGCGCGGTCGATCGTGTATTTCATCTGGTCTTATAAAAAACTCCTTAACTGGCAATATGCATAAGTTCAGTTTCTGATTATAATGCAGCCATACCAAAAGTCAAGGGGTTGGTTTTCTGTGAACGAAAAGAAATTCCGTACCAAAGACCTGACCGTCACGGCCCTGCTGATGGCGCTGAACATCATCATGAGCACCAGCGTCCTGTCGATCCCCGTCCCGGGCGGTCATATGTATTTGAACGACGTGGTCATCGTCACGGCGGCGATCCTGCTCGAGCCGTTCTACGCCTTCCTGGTGGGCGGCGTCGGGGCCTTCATCGGGGATATGCTTTTTTATCCCGCGCCGATGTTCGTGTCGCTCGCGGTACACGGCCTGCAGGCGGTGGTGATCTCCCTGTTTGTCCACCGCTTTATGAAGGAGAAGCCCTTCCCCGCCTCCCTTGTCGGCAGCGTGATCGGTTGGGTCATCACCTTCACGGGCTACAGCCTGGGCCGCGCCTTCGTCTACAGCACGCCCGCCTACGCGGCGGCAAAGCTCCCGTTCCAGATTTTGCAGACAGCGGTCGGCACCGCCGTTGCGCTCTTCCTCTGCTGGGGCCCGCCGAAACTGGTGAAGCTTTATCAGAAGGAGTTCGGGAAAGCGTAAGTTTTGAAAGTGAAAAGTGGAAAGTGAAAAGTGGAGTTAAGGAGTCGCTGCGCGACGAGTTTAATATGCGCCGAAGGCGCTCCTTAACTCCACATTTTTAAAAAATTGCTTGACAATTCCACGCATACCTGTTATATTATCTGAGCGCTCCGAAGACAGCAGGTGGGTGTATGCCCGTAAGTCCTGCCGAGGACATCAACATGATTCTTGATCGTTTCGTGTCCTTGCGTCTTTATGACGCGGGGGCTTTTCTTTTTGAGCGCGGTATCAATCGTGTGGAGGTGAAAAACACACATGCCTAACGCAAAGGTTCTCAGCGAAAAACAGGCGATCGTCGAAGCTCTCGCCCAGCGTATCCAGAACGCAGGCGCCGGCGTCATCGTTGACTACCGCGGTATCACCGTGGCCGAGGACACCGCTCTGCGCGCCGAGCTGCGCAAGGACGGCGTCGAGTATTCCGTCGTCAAGAACACGCTGACCAGAAAGGCCCTGGACAAGCTGGGGATGAGTGATCTCGATCACGTTCTCAACGGCACCACCTCTCTGGCCACCGCCGAGAAGGACCCCATCGCTCCTTTCCGTATCATCAATGATTACAGCAAGAAGCTGGGTGATCGTTTCAACGTCAAGGCCGCCTTCATGGAGGGCAAGGTCCTCAATGACGCGGAGATCGAAATGATGTCCACTCTCGGTTCCAAGGAAGCTCTGTATTCCAAGGTCCTGGGCACTATGATCGCGCCCATCACGGGTCTCGCCGTCTGCCTCGGTCAGATTCTCGAGCAGAAGGGCGGCTCTGTCGAAGCCCCCGCAGCCGAATAATCGGCGTCACAAAGATTTTTAATGGAGGATATTATCATGAGTGAAAAAATCGCCGCCATGATCGAAGAGATCAAAGGCCTTTCCGTTCTTGAGCTCAGCGAGCTCGTCCACGCCCTCGAGGACACCTTCGGTGTCTCCGCCGCCGCTGTCGCTGCCGGTCCCGCTGTCGCTGCCGGCCCCGTCGTCGAAGAGAAGACCGAGTTTGACGTTGTCATGACCAGCTTCGGTGCTGAGAAGATCAAGGTCATCAAGGAAGTCCGCGGCATCACCGGTCTCGGCCTTGCCGAGGCAAAGGCCATGGTCGAAGGCGTTCCCGCCAAGATCAAGGAAGGCGTTTCCAAGGAAGACGCCGAGGCCCTCAAGGCTCAGCTCGAGGCTGTCGGCGCTACCGTCGAGCTCAAGTAATTTATTTGAGTTTAAGCTAACAAAACTCCGTCTCACCCGAGGCGGAGTTTTTGTTTTACTGTGGCAGAGAATCCAAACGTTAACAACGATATTTCGAGTACCATACTGACTCAGTAGACACTATCTTCCCACCTGTCATTGCGAACCAGTGACCGATGTCACTGGTGTGGCAATCCGTTTTCCTTCCTGGCCGCCGGGAGATGCGGATTGCCTCGACAGTGTGCGCACTGTCTCGCAATGACGCGGGAGGAAAGATGCTGCCTCTTGATATGGTTTTACAAAACATGAAATATGTGGATTCAGGAATAACATGATCGTAGGGGCGATTCACGAATCGCCCGGCGAAGAAACGTAAGATGTTTATCCCCCCGGGCGCAATCGGGGATTCCCGGGGCAGATCGCGGGCGCTTCATGAAGCGCCCCTACAAGAAGCGACCATACTATATATAGTATAGAAGAAACTCTTTTACCGCAATGAAACCATTTTCGTCAGTGCTCACAAAAAACATGAAAAATTTTCTTGCAAAAAGCCAAAAAAGTTCTTGACTTATGTCACCTGTACTGGTATATTAAATAAGCGCCTGTGCGGAGCACAGACGTGTTATGCGATGAAGCGGGAGATTGCTCGCGCAGCGAGGTAACTTCCGTGGAGTATGTCCGGTACCGGTTTTCCGGTACGCAATCGGGCGGCTGAAACCTCTCCGATACACGCGTATATCGCGCGGCGCGGAGTGCGAACCGGCCAGAAAAGCCGGTTTGTTTTTCGGACGCGGCCTGATACGCACGGTTGTGTGTATACGGGTAACAAAAGGTTTCATCCGTACGCATAAGGACGGAGCCAATGCCGTCACAAAAAACGTACGAAAAAGGAGAAAACACCCATGGCAGCAGCAAAGAACATGATCCGCATCCGCCTCAAGGCTTATGACCACCAGCTCATCGACAAGGCCGCCGAGACCATCGTCGAGGCCGCCAAGCGCACCGATGCCAAGGTTTCCGGTCCCATCCCCCTGCCCACCAAGACCGAGATCGTCACCATCCTGCGCGCCGTCCACAAGTACAAGGACAGCCGTGAGCAGTTCGAGCGCCGCACCCACAAGCGCCTCATCGACATCGTCGCCCCCACCCAGAAGACGGTCGAGGCCCTGATGAACCTCGAGGTTCCCGCCGGCGTCGAAATCGAGATCAAGCTCTAAAAGGCAAACTCCGGTGAATACCCCTCGGCATCTTCCGGCGCTTTTCCGCCGCGGCTGCGTTGCTTCCTCTTGAAATACACAAAGTATTCCTGCGAGAAAGCGCCTTGCCCCGACGAAAAATCCCTTCGGAATCTGCTCTCGGTGTCTTCACCATCGTCTGCCTGGAAGGACAGACAAGTTCCCGGTTCACAACCGGGCCCACACATTATAAATGACCCAAAGTCCGTGACTTGCGTTCGCGGACGGGTTAAGTTGCCAGCCTCTGAATACGGCTGCGGCGAAAGGCGCCGACTTGAAGCAAGTCCGAATCCCGGTGCTGTAAAATGCACCTGTCGAGAAGACAAAGCTTCAAATCTGTACGATCCCCGTAACGTATTGAAAGCGAGGTAACCAATAACCAAGGAGGAAAAAATATGAAGAAGGCCATTATTGGCAAGAAGGTCGGCATGACGCAGATCTTCGACGAGGCCGGCAAGGTCATTCCCGTGACCGTTATCGAAGCCGGTCCCTGCACGGTCATCTCCAAGATGACCAAGGACAAGGAAGGCTACGATGCCGTCCAGTTCGGTTACGAGGAAGTAGCCGAGAAGAAGCTCACCAAGCCCGAAGCCGGCCACCTCAAGAAGGCGGGCGTAGGCATGGTCAAGCACCTCAAGGAGTTCCGTCTTGCGGACTCTTCCAAGCTCGAGGTCGGCGACACTGTCAAGGCTGACATCTTCGCCGAGGGCGACAAGGTCGACGTTACCGGCACCAGCAAGGGCCACGGCTACGCGGGCGTTATCAAGCGCTTCGGCCAGGGCCGCACCCCCACCAGCCACGGCGGCGGTCCTGTTCACCGTCACGCGGGCTCTATGGGCTCCAGCACCGATCCTTCCCGCATTTTCCCGGGCAAGAAGCAGGCCGGTCACATGGGTGTTGACCAGGTCACCGTTCAGAACCTTGACGTCGTCAAGGTCGACGCTGAGCTGAATCTCATCGCCGTTCGCGGCGCTATCCCCGGCCCCAAGGGCAGCATCGTGTATATCAAGGATACCGTCAAGGTTCAGCCCGTCAAGAAGGGCGATGCCGGTCAGGTCACCCTCAACCCGCAGAAGCAGTCTGGTCGCGGCAATCCCCAGAAGGCTTCCGCCCGTACTCGTTAAGGAAAGGAGAGCAGCATAAATGCCTACTGCTAATGTTTTCAATATGGCAGGCGAGAAGATCGGTCAGATCGAGCTCTCCGAGGCCATCTTCGGCGTCGAGCCGAACAAGAGCGTCCTGCATGACGTGGTCAAGAATCACCTGGCCAACTGCCGTCAGGGCACCCAGAGCGCCCTCACCAAGGGTGAGGTCAGCTACACCACCCGCAAGCCGTGGCGCCAGAAGGGCACCGGCCGCGCCCGTGCCGGTTACGCCGGCTCCCCCGTGTGGTATCACGGCGGCGTCGCCTTCGCTCCCAAGCCCCGCGACTACAGCTACACCCTCAACAAGAAGGTCAGACGCCTGGCTCTCAAGTCCGCTCTGTCCTCCAAGGCTGCCGAGGGCGAGATCCTGGTCATTGACGGCATGAAGATGGATGAGATCAAGACCAAGACCTTCGCAAAGCTCCTCACCAAGATCGGTGTGGACGGCAAGGCCCTCGTCGTGACCGAGAACGTTGACGAAAAGGTCCTCAAGTCCGCCCGCAACATCGACGGCGTCGAGTGCACCTTCGCCAACATCCTCAGCCCCTATATGATTCTCACCAACGGCAAGATGGTGGTTGACAAGGCCGCCCTCGCCAAGATCGAGGAGGTGTTCGCCTGATGAAGACCGCATATGATGTCGTCATTCGCCCCATCATCACCGAGCAGTCCATGGAAGACCTGGACATCAAGAAGTATGCCTTTGAGGTCGCCAAGGACGCCAACAAGATCGAGATCAAGAAGGCCATCGAAGAGATCTTCGACGTGACCGTGATCAAGGTCACCACCACGAACGTGCACGGCAAGGAAAAGCGCCAGGGCGCTTATCCCGCAGGCCGCACCGCTTCCTGGAAAAAGGCCGTTGTCAAGCTGAGCGCCGATTCCAAGAACATCGAGCTCTTCGAAGGCATGGTTTAAGGAGGAAGAATAAATGGCTATCAAAACCTACAGACCGACTACTCCTTCCAGACGCCACATGAGCGTCTCCGGCTTCGACGGAGTCGAGAAGCATGTCAGACCCGAGAAGAGCCTCGTTGAGGTCCTCAAGAAGAACGCCGGCCGCAACAGCTACGGCCACATCACCGTCCGCCACCAGGGCGGCGGCAACCGTCAGAAGTACCGCGTCATCGACTTTAAACGCGACAAGCGCGAGGTCGAGGGCAAGGTCCTCCGTCTCGAGTACGATCCCAACCGCAGCGCCTACATCGCTCTGGTCGAGTATGCCGACGGCGAGCGCCGTTACATCCTCGCCCCCGTAGGCCTCGGCGCAGGCGACGCAGTCATGGCTTCCGCCGCTGCCGACATCAAGCCCGGCAACGCCCTGCCCATGGCCAACATCCCCGTCGGCACCGTCATCCACAACATCGAGCTCTACCCCGGCAAGGGCGCGCAGCTTGTCCGCAGCGCCGGCGTCGCAGCCCAGCTCATGGCCAAGGAAAACGGCATGGCCACCGTGCGTCTGCCTTCCGGCGAGATGCGCAAGGTCCGCATGGACTGCTTTGCCACCATCGGCCAGGTCGGCAACATCGACCACGCGAATGTCCACATCGGCAAGGCCGGCCGCAAACGCCACATGGGTTGGCGTCCCACTGTCCGCGGTTCTGTCATGAACCCTGTTGACCACCCGCACGGCGGCGGCGAAGGCAAGTCCCCTGTCGGCCGTCCCGGCCCTGTCACCCCGTGGGGCAAGCCCGCACTGGGTTACAAGACCCGCAAGACGAAGAACCGCACCGATAAGTTCATCGTCAAGCGCCGCAACGCCAAGTAAGGAGGGAATCGTAAATGAGCAGAAGCATTAAGAAAGGCCCCTTCGCAGCTCCCGAGCTCCTGAAGAGAGTCGACGAGATGAATAAGAGCGGCAACAAGCAGGTCGTCAAGACCTGGAGCCGTTCCTCCACGATCTTCCCGTCCTTCGTCGGACACACCATCGCCGTCCATGACGGCCGCCGTCATGTGCCCGTGTACGTCACCGAGGATATGGTCGGCCACAAGCTGGGCGAGTTCGCCCCCACCCGTACCTTCCGCGGCCACGCCGGCAGCAAGACCGGCAAGTAAGAGGAGGTCAGACAATGGACGAAAAGAAAATTGCCCGGGCCGAGCATAAGTACGCCCGTATTTCCCCCCGCAAGGTTGAGATCATCTGCAACATGATCCGCGGCAAGGACGTCAAGCTTGCCCGCGCCCTGATGGAGCACACTCCCAAGGCCGGCTGCGAGCTGATGATCAAGGTGCTTGACAGCGCCGCTGCCAATGCCGAGAACAATTTCGAGATGGACCCCGAGAAGCTCTATGTCTGCCAGACCTACGTCGGCGCCGGCCCCATCCTCAAGAGGGGCATGCCCAGAGCTCAGGGCCGTATGTACCGCATCAACAAGCGCACCAGCCACATCACCATCTGCGTGGCTGAGAGAGACTAAGGGAAGGAGGCAGAATTATGGGACAGAAAGTTAATCCCCATGGCCTGCGCGTCGGCGTTATCAAGGATTGGGATTCCCGCTGGTATGCACGCGAGGACAAGGTCGGCGACCTGATCGTCGAGGACTACAAGATCCGCGAGTTTCTGAAGAAGACCCTCTATTCCGCCGGTGTCCCCACCATCGAGATAGAGCGCGATTCCGCAAAGGTTCGCATTTATATCCACTGCTCCAGACCCGGCGTCGTCATCGGCAAGGGCGGCGAGCAGATCGAGGCTCTGCGCCAGCAGGTCGAGAAGATGATCGGCAAGTCCGTCGCTCTCTCCATCGTTGAGGTCCGCACCCCCGATACCAACGCTCAGCTGGTTGCCGAGAACATCGCGCAGCAGCTCGAGAAGCGCATCGGCTTCCGCCGTGCCATGAAGAACGCCATGGGCCGTGCCATGCGCATGGGCGCCCGCGGCATCAAGGTCAAGTGCGGCGGCCGTCTGGGCGGCGCCGAGATCGCAAGATCCGAGTGCTACCACGAGGGCACCATTCCCCTTCAGACCATCCGCGCCGACATCGACTACGGCTTTGCCGAGGCAAACACCACCTACGGCCGTATCGGCATCAAGGTCTGGATCTACAAAGGTGAGGTCCTCTCCCAGACGCTGCGCACCACCCCGCGCACCATGGATCTGAGCAAGCCCGCAGGCGAGCGTCGTCGTCGTGACGACCGCAGAGGCGGACGCCGTGATGATCGCCGCGGCGGTCAGGGCGGCTTCAACCGCGAAGGCCGCGAGGGCGGACGTCCTCAGGGCCAGCAGGGCGGCGAGCGCCGTCCCTACGGCAGCAGACCCCAGGGTCAGGGCAGCTTTAACCGCGGTCCCCGTCCCGCCGCTCCTCAGGAAGGAGGCAACAACTAATGTTAATGCCCAAGAGAGTTAAATACCGCAGAGTTCAGCGCGGCCGTATGAAGGGCAAGGCCCTGCGCGGCAACGTCGTCAACTACGGTGAGTTCGGTCTGGCCGCGCAGGAGCCCGGCTGGATCACCTCCAACCAGATCGAGGCGGCCCGTATCGCCATGACCCGCTACACCAAGCGCGGCGGTCAGGTCTGGATCAAGATCTTCCCCGACAAGCCCGTCACCGCGAAGCCCGCCGAGACCCGTATGGGTTCCGGTAAAGGCTCCCCCGAGTACTGGGTCGCTGTCGTCAAGCCCGGCAGAGTGATGTTCGAGATCGCAGGCGTGCCCGAAGAGACCGCCCGCGAGGCTCTCCGCCTTGCCAGCCACAAACTGCCCATCAAGACGAAGATCGTCGCGGCGGGCACCGAGTCCGAGAACGGTGGTGAATGAGATGAAGGCAAACGAAATACGCTCCATGTCCGTAGCCGAGCTTGAAAGCAAGCTCGTCGACCTGAAGAAGGACCTGTTCATGCTCCGTATGCAGCATGCCACGAATCATCTTGACAACCCCACCAAGATCTCTGCGACCCGTCGTGACATCGCGCGCGTGAAGACCGTGCTCCGCGAGAAGCAGAACTGAGGAGGTAAGGAATAATGAACGAAACGAGAACTACTTCCCGGAAGACCCGCGTCGGCAAGGTCGTATCCGACAAGATGGACAAGACCGTCGTCGTCACCGTTGAGGACCATGTTGCCCACAAGACCTACAAGAAGATCATCGGCCGCACCTACAGACTCAAGGCCCATGATGAGAAAAACGAGTGCGGTGTCGGCGACATCGTGCGCGTGATGGAGACCCGCCCCCTGTCCAAGGACAAGAGATGGCGCGTGGTCGAGATCGTTGAGAAGGCAAAGTAAGGAGGCGCCAGAATGATACAGCAGGAAACTTATCTGAAGGTCGCCGACAATACCGGCGCCAAAGAGTTAAAGTGCATCCGCGTGCTGGGCGGCTCCAAGCGCAAGTACGCGAGCATCGGCGACGTGATCGTCTGCTCCGTCCGCAAGGCGGCCCCGGGCGGCTCCGTCAAGAAGGGCGATGTGGTCAAGGCCGTCGTCGTCCGCACCGTCAAGCCCGTTCGCCGCGCTGACGGCACCTATGTCCGCTTTGACGAGAACGCTGCCGTTCTCATCAACACCGGCGATAAGAACCCCCGCGGCACCCGTATCTTTGGGCCCGTCGCCCGTGAGCTCCGTGACAAGGAATACATGAAGATCCTGTCGCTGGCTCCCGAAGTGATTTAAGGGAGGGCATGAGAATGAACATCAAGAAAGACGATAAAGTCGTTGTTCTGTCCGGCAAGGACAAGGGCAAGCAGGGCAAGATCCTCGTCTCCGATCCGAAGGCCGCCAAGGTCGTCGTCGAGGGCGTGAATGTCGCCACCAAGCACCAGAAGCCCCGCAAGCAGGGCGAAGAGGGCGGCATCATCAAGGTCGAGACCCCCATCTATGCATCCAAGGTTCAGCTCGTCTGCCCCAAGTGCGGCAAGGCCACCCGCGTCGGCCACAAGGTCGAGGGTGACAAGAAGGTTCGCGTCTGCAAGAAGTGCGGCGCGGAAATCTGAGAGAAAGGAGTAAACTGACATGACAAGAATGAAGAAAAAGTATCTTGAGGAAGTTGCTCCTGCTCTGATGCAGAAATACCAGTACAAGTCTGTGATGCAGATCCCGAAGATCGACAAGATCGTCGTCTCCGTCGGCTGCGGCGACTGCAAGGACAATGCCAAGGCTCTCGAGGGCGTCATCAAGGAGATCTCCGCGATCACCGGTCAGCACGCCGTCGCCACTGCCGCCCGCAAGTCCGTTGCAAACTTCAAGCTTCGTGAGGGCATGAAGGTCGGCGTCAAGGTCACCCTGCGTCAGGACCGCATGTGGGAGTTCCTGGATCGTCTGCTCAACGTGGCGCTGCCCCGTGTCCGCGACTTCCGCGGCATCAGCGCCGACGCCTTCGACGGCCGCGGCAACTACAGCCTGGGCCTCAAGGAGCAGATCATCTTCCCCGAAATCGAGTACGATAAGATCGAGAAGCTGCGCGGTATGAACATTGCCATCACCACCACCGCGCAGACCGACGAAGAGGCGCGCGAGCTGCTCAGACTGATGGGCGCCCCGTTCGTGAGCTGATAGGAGGACGAAACAATGGCTAAGAAATCGATGATTCTCAAACAGCAGGCCCCTGCGAAGTTCTCCACCCGCAAGTACAACCGCTGCAAGATCTGCGGCCGTCCCCACGCCTACCTGCGCAACTACGGCATCTGCCGTATCTGCTTCCGTGAGCTGGCTTACAAGGGCCAGATCCCCGGCGTGAGAAAGGCTTCCTTCTAAGAACCAAAAAGGGCGATGCGATGAGCATCGTCCTTTTTGGTTCAAAGTGAAAAGTGGAAAGTGGAAAGATAAACTCGGCGGCTTCGCGTTTGCGAGGCCGCCGAGTTGTCTTGCTATTGTTTGTAGTTGTGGGCTTCCTGGAGCACCATTTCCTTGACCTTGAGAAGACGCACCTTCGTGGCGTTCTCGTTCTCCTCCAGCTTCATGGTGATATACTTGATGTTCGATTCGAGATCGGGGATCATCACGTACTCAAGGGCGTTGACGCGGCGGCGGGTCTTTTCGATCTCCTCCGCCAAAAGCTGCATGGTCTTTTCTACCTCGGCCAGCTCCAGCATGTCCTCGAAGACCTTCGCCATGTGCTCCAGCGCGTCGTCCAGCTCGCCGCTGGTCTGCGCGAAGCCGTAGGGATAGATCTCCGTGGGGTCGTTGTTCTTGGTCTGGAAGCTGTAGACCGGGACGTTGACGCTCATGATGTTCTTGTACTTCATGCCGAGCTCCACGCTCTGCCTGGGGTACAAAAGCGCCTGCTCCAGCATCTCGGGGGACATGATGGAGCTTGCCACCTGCAGGCTCGCAAAGGCCTCTGTCAGGCCCTCCTCGACGCGCTCACGCAGCACCTTGTTGCGTCTGACCACGTCCATGAACTGGCGCATCAGCTCGTCGCGCTTGTCCTTCAGGAGCTTGTGGCCGCGCCGCGCGGTCTTGAGCCTGCCCTTGAGCTGATTGAGAACCATTCTGGTCGGGATTATTGCAGTACCTGCCAAAAAGCATCACCTCCAATATTCTTGATAGGATATTGATTGCGAAACGTAGTTTCGCAATCAAAGAAGTTTTACTTCTTGGGCAAATACTTCTCAATGTACTCGGGCTTGATGCGCTTGAGCTCACGCTTGGGCAGGATGCTTAAAAGCTCCCAGCCGATGTTCAGCGTCTCCTCGATGGAGCGGTTGGTCTCGTTGCCCTGGTTGACATAGACCTTCTCAAACTCCTCGGCAAACTTGGCGAAGAGCTTGTCGTCCTCGCTCAGCGCCGCCTCGCCCAGAATGGTCATGAGCTCCTTGGCGTCCTTGCCGCGGGAATAGGCGGCAAAGAGCTGGTTCATGGTGCCGGCGTGGTCCTCGCGGGTCTTGCCCTCGCCGATGCCCTTGTCCTTGAGTCGGCTCAGGGACGGCAGGACGTTCACGGGCGGCACGATGCCCTTGCGGTGCAGCTCGCGGCTCAGGATGATCTGGCCCTCGGTGATGTAGCCGGTGAGGTCGGGGATGGGGTGGGTCTTGTCGTCCTCGGGCATGGTCAGGATCGGGATCATGGTGATGGAGCCCTTGTGCCCGATGCGGCGGCCTGCGCGCTCGTACATGGTGGCAAGGTCGGTGTACATGTAGCCGGGATAGCCGCGGCGGCCGGGGACTTCCTTCTTGGCCGCCGAGATCTCACGCAGAGCCTCGGCGTAGTTGGTGATGTCGGTCAGGATGACCAGCACGTGCATGTCCTTCTCGAAGGCCAGATACTCGGCGGCGGTCAGCGCCATGCGCGGGGTGGCGATACGTTCGACGGCGGGGTCGTTTGCGAGGTTCGAGAAGACCACGGTGCGGTCGATGGCGCCGGTGCGGCGGAAGTCATTGATGAAGTACTCGGACTCCTCAAAGGTGATGCCGATGGCGGCGAAGACGACGGCGAAGGTTTCGTTGTCGCCCAGCACCTTGGCCTGACGCGCGATCTGGGCGGCAAGTGCTGCGTGGGGCAGACCGGAGCCGGAGAAGATCGGCAGCTTCTGGCCGCGGACCAGGGTGTTCAGACCGTCGATGGTGGAAACGCCCGTCTGGATAAACTCGGCAGGGTAGGCGCGGGCGGCGGGGTTCATGGGCAGGCCGTTGATGTCCATGTGGGCGTCGGCCAGGATGGCGGGGCCGCCGTCGATGGGCTGGCCCATGCCGTTGAAGACACGGCCCAGCATATCCTCGGAGACCGCGAGCTGCTGGGGGTGGCCCAGGAAGCGAACCTTGGACTCGGCGAGGTTGATGCCCTGAGCGGATTCAAAGAGCTGTACGACCGCCTTGTCGCCCTCGACCTCAAGCACCTTGCAGCGGCGCACTTCCCCGCTGGGAAGCTCGATCTCGCCCAGCTCGTCGTAGGTGACGCCCTCGACGTGCTCGACCACCATCAGGGGGCTTGCGATCTCACGTATGGTTTTATATTCCTTGATCATTCTTCCTCACCTCCGGCGATTACGTCCTCGATCTGCTGCTTCATCTCGTCGATGATGGCGTCGTAATCGGCGCCGAAGGTCTTCGCGTCGGCCATCTTGGCACGGCCGATCTTTTCGCGTGCGTCGATGGCGATGAGGCCGTCGAGGTCCGCGTGCTTGTCAAGCGCCGCGCGGCACAGCACGTCGTACTCCAGGACCATGTCCAGCAGGCGGTACTGCTTGGCATAGGAGGAGAAGGCGTCCTCGTCGACGAAGGCGTTCTGCTGCAGAAAGTCCTCGCGGATCATCTTGGCTGTCTCCATGGTGAGGCGGTCGGCGGGGCTGAGGGAATCCTGACCGACGAGGCGGACGATCTCCTGCAGCTCGCTCTCCTCCTGGAGGATGTGCATGGCCTTCTCGCGGTTCTGCATGTATTTCTCGCCGAACTGCTCGGTGTACCAGCCGCGCAGGGTGTCCATGTACAGGGAGTAGGAGGTCAGCCAGTTGATGGCCGGGAAGTGACGGGCATAGGCGAGGCTGGAGTCCAGCGCCCAGAACACCTTGACGATACGCATGGTGGCCTGGGAGACAGGCTCGGAGATATCGCCGCCCGGAGGCGACACAGCGCCGATGGCGGTGACGGAGCCGCGGCGGTCTTCAGAACCTAAGCACTGCACCACGCCCGCACGCTCGTAGAACTGGGCAAGCCGCGAGGCGAGGTAGGCGGGGTAGCCCTCTTCGCCGGGCATCTCTTCCAGACGGCCGGACATCTCACGCAGAGCCTCGGCCCAGCGTGAAGTGGAGTCAGCCAGAACAGCCACGTCGTAGCCCATGTCGCGGAAGTACTCGGCGATGGTGATGCCGGTGTAGATGGACGCCTCACGGGCAGCCACCGGCATGTCGGAGGTGTTGGCGATCAGGACGGTGCGCTTCATCAGCGGCTCACCGTTGCGGGGGTCTTTGAGTTCGGGGAACTCCATCAGAACGTCGGTCATCTCATTGCCGCGCTCGCCGCAGCCGATGTAGACCACGATGTCCACGTCGGACCACTTGGCAAGCTGGTGCTGCACGACCGTCTTGCCCGAGCCGAAGGGGCCGGGGACTGCGGCGGTGCCGCCCTTGGCGATGGGGAAGAGGGTGTCGATGATGCGCTGGCCGGAGTTCATGGGCCGCGCCGGGACGAACTTTCTCGCGTAGGGGCGCTGGATACGCACGGGCCAGCGCTGCACCATGGTAAGGGCGCGCTCGCCCTTGTCGGTTTTGACCTTGGCCACGGTCTCGTCGACCGTGTATTCGCCCTTTTTGATGACCCAGGTCACCTCGCCCTTGACGCCGTTGGGGACCATGATCTTGTGCAGGATCGCGCTGGTCTCCTGGACGGTGCCCAGCACATCGCCGGGGCCGACCTTGTCGCCGGGCTTGGCAACCGGGACAAACTCCCATTTTTTGCTGCGGTTCAGTGCGGGCACGTCGGTGCCTCTCGTGATGCAGTCGCCGCTCAGGGCGCGCATCTCGGGCAGGGGACGCTGGATGCCGTCATAGATATTGTCCAGCATGCCGGGTCCGAGCTCGACGGACATGGGCATACCGGTGGTCACGACCGCCGCGCCGGGACCCAGGCCGGAGGTTTCCTCGTAAACCTGGATGGAGGCGGTGTCGCCGGTCATATTCAGGATCTCGCCGATCAGGCGCTGAGAGCCCACGCGCACAACGTCGGAGACGTTGGCGTCCGCCAGGCCCTCGGCCACGACAAGCGGTCCGGATACCTTGGTAATTGTTCCGCTCATTACTTTCCTCCTTCCGCTCTGTACCCTGTGGGATAAGAGCGGGAATTTTGTATACGCGTTTGTTTGACTGCATGACAGGCGGTTACCACTTCACTACCAGACAGCGGCGCGAGCGTAAGCGAAGCCCTCCGCGGTCGGCGTGGCGCAGGAACGTATACCACCTGCGAGCGCCCTTTTCTTTCTTACACCGGGCGCGGCGCGTTCTTTCTTTTCGGCAAGGCGAAAAGAAAGAATGGGGGGCGCATTAAGCAGCCTGCCGTCTGCATACAGCCAAACAGAAAAAGCATAACACGGGAGCTTTAGTCTCCCAGAATGTTGGTGCCGACGGCGCGTTCCACCGCGTCGTGCAGGGCCTGCAGGCCGAGTCCGATGCTGCCCTCGCGGCCCGGGATCAGAATGATGGCGGGGCTGGGGCTGTCCTTGAACTTGGCGATCTCGCTGCTGAGCTGCTGGGCGAAGGTCTCCTCAATGTAGATGATGGCGTACTCATCCTCACTTTCGTGGGTGAGCTGCCGAAGGATCTTCCCGGCTTCGCTGGCATTTTCGGCGGGGAAGGTGTCCAGCCCCAGGGCCTTGAAGCCCATGACCGTGTCACGCCCGCCTATAACGGCAATTTTAAGCATACAGCTCACGCAGCCTTTCCCGGATCGCCTGCGGCCTTACGCCGGCAAGCCTGCCCGTCAGAATCATACGCACCGCCTGGATCTCGCCCTCGACCGCCGCCAGATACGCAAGCACCGCCTCGGGACCGTAGCTTACGAGCTTGGCCTCACGCAGGTAGGCGTTCACGCCGTTGTCGCAGGCGCGCTCGAAGGCGGTCATGCCGCCGCCCGAGAGAGCCTCCGCCCCCAGGGCCGCTGCCTTTTCCAGCGGGGTGTGGGCAAAGAGCGCGGGAAGCTGCTCCTTGTCGGCAGCGATCAAGCTCTGCACCCCGACGCTGCCGCCGTCCACCAGCACCTCCTCAAGGAAGTCCCGGTTCTTGCCCATGCGCAGGGTGCGCACGGCGCTTTTGAGGTTTGCGCTGTCGGCGAGGGTTTTGGCGTAGCCGCGCAGAAAATCGCTCTTGAGCGCGTCGGCCATGGCCTTGAGCTCGGCAAAGTAGGCCTTGTCCAGCACAAAGTCCGAAAGCTGGGGGTTTGCCGTGCGGGCAAGCAGGGCCTTGGCTTCCGCCATGGCCTTGCCGAGCACCGGGGGAAGCTGGCTGTAGTGCTCCTCGTTGTAGAGCTCCAGGAGCTTTTCGCCCGGGACCCTGCCCGCGTCGGACAGCAGGCGCTTTGCATCGGTGCCGACGGCCTCGGCCTTGATGATGGCCTTGGCGTTGTGGTAATCGTATTTGAGCTTGAAGACATCCACCAGCTCCTTGTCCGGAGAGAGGCGGGCAAGCTCGTCGAATATCTCTGCGCGGTGTTCGGCGAGGGCCTGCTCCACCTCCGCCGCCGTATACCGGGACATGTCGGGATACCCGCAGTCCGTCAGGATCTTGGCGGCATCCTCAAAGGAGGCGGCGTCTAACATGCGCGCGGCCCTCTCGTCGTTGAGGAGCCTCGGCTCCCTCGCGCGGAGCATGGCCGCCACGCACAGATACGCTTCTTTTTTCGTTGACAATTCTTTCCCTCCCTCGATGGGAATCCATCAGCCGAAGAGAACGCCGGCGAGCTCGGCGGCCATATCGTCGCGGCAGAGATCCACAAGCAGCTCCGCCGTGCAGTTGGCCTCGATGTTCCCGCGGCGCAGGATCAGGCCGCCCTTGAAATCGCCGGTCTTTTCGGAGAGCGTGAGCTTTCCGTTTGCGAGCGCCTTGTTGGCGGCCTCCACGACCTCGGGGCCGTAAGCCTTGCGGTCATGGGCGTTGAGCACGATCTCCTCGTCTCCGGTGACGCTGGCCTTCGCCGCCAGCTTAGCGAGAAAGGCGGTGTACTCCTTTGCCGGGAGCTTCGTGAGCTTTTCGACCGCAAGGTCAAAGCTCTCCGCCACCATCTCCTGCTTGAGGGCCAGGAGGGACTTGCGGCCCTCCATGCTGGCCAGGCGGTTCATGCTGTCAAGCCGGTCCTGGTTGGCCTTGACACCGGCGCGGATTCTCTCGGCATAGGCATCCTTCGCCTGCTGCTCGTAAGCGGCGCGGATCTCGGCGCATTTATCCTCGGCCTGTGCGAGGATCGCGTCGGTCTGCGCTTTGGCGTCGGCCTGAATATGTGCGATGATTTTTTCCGTGCCCTTCATAGCTTTCCCCTTCCCGGTATGCTTACAGGCTGATGCCGTTGAGCATCATGAAGGAAGCCAGCAGGGACAGGATGGCGTAGAACTCGACGGTGATGCAGAGGATCATGCCCTTGGACCAGTCGTCGGGTTTCTTGGCCAGGATGTTGATGGACGCGGCCGCAACCTTGCCCTGGGCGATGCCGGAGATCATGCCGCCGATGGCGATGGGCAGGCACGCGCCGAGGACCTGCAGGCCCTGGGCGACGGTCATGCCGGGGACGAGCTTGTTGAACGCGAGGAACCAGATAACGAAGCCGTACAGACCCTGGGTGCCGGGGATGACCTGGAGGATCATCGCCTTGCCGAACTTGGAGGGGTCCTCACTGACGAGGCCGGCGCCCGCTTCACCGGCGATGCCGGTGCCCTTGGCAGAGCCGATGCCCGCCATGAATGCCGCAAGGCCGGCGCCCAGAATGCCAAGCGCGTAGCCGCCGATGGTGTTCAGAAAATCCATTGTGTTTTCCTCCTATAAATTGATAAAACTGATACAGTGTGGATTACAGATTTGCGTCCGGGGTTTTTATTCTGCGCGGGTCATGACGATCTCGCCGACCTCGTCGCGGAGCGTCATGGTGTCCGCGGTCAGAGCGGTGATCTTGTACTGCGTGCTGGCACCGTCAAAATAGGGCTCCAGGGTGCCGTAGACGGTGTCGCCCGCGTAGTGGGTCCAGGGGCCGTAGCCGTGATCGCTCTCGTGGTAGTCGCCGTTTGCGAGCCATACCGAGTACTGGTAGACCGGCTCGCCGTCCTTCTGGACATAGCCGAAGGTCCAGGCGTTTTCGGAGCTGTCGGTCCACTCGCCGGTCAGGTAGGCCATCATGTATTCCTCATTGATGGTCTTGTGGAAGCTGCCGGAGGCCTCAAAGGCCTGGCGGTCGAGACCGTCCTTGGACACAATGGCGGAGACATGGAGCTTCAGGCCGTCCTTGCTGTCCGCCTTGAAAAGGGTCTTCTCCAGGTCGTTGTGCGGGGTGTAGTCGGCGTAGCCCTCTTCGGGGATGTCGAAGAACTCATACGTGACGCGCAGCTCGGAGATCGTTTTGAGCTCCTTGGCGTATTCCGCGTTTTCCTCCGGCAGGATCGAGAAGAGACTGTAGGCCGCGTCGGACAGGGAATCGGCCAGGGCGTCAAGAACGATGGTGCCGTTTGCTGTCTCGGCCTTCGGGGCCTCCTGCTTCATGGCGGCGAGATACGGGAAGGGAAGCGCCGCGCAGGAGAAGCTGCCGTCGGGCAGGAAGAACAGATCCTTGAAGAGTTTTTCCAGCAGCTCGGAGTCGCTGTCGTTGTCCTCGGCCTTGTCCAGGACCCATGCGCCCGCGAGATTGGGATCGAAGCCCTCCTCGGCGGATGCGGTGAGACCCGCGGTGAGGCTCAGCAGCAGGGAGAGGCAGAGCAGCAGAGCAAAAACTTTTTTCATCTTGTCAGTTATCCTTTCTTTCATGAGAAAAAGAGAATCATTCCTGGGGGTTGATGTACTGCGTCCGGATGCGCAGCGGCTCGAAGGGCTTGCCGCCGTCCTTGTAGAACTTGCCGAAGAACTCCAGGCACTGCAGTCTCAGGTCATGCACGAAGCAGCCGAGGAGGTTCAGCGCGAAGTTCAGCGCATGTCCGATCAGGAACACCACGATGAAGATGATGCCCGAGACCGGCGTTACCCCGTTTGCCGACGGCATGGCCGCGATGGTGTTGAACACCTGGGCAACGACGCCGCCCGCCAGCATCAGCGCCATGATACGCGAGTAGCTCAGCACGTCGCCGAACCAGCCGGTCAGGGTGTTGTAGATGCAGGAGAAGGGGGCCGTAAGCTTGCCGATGCCGGTGGCGCTGCGCATCGCGCCGATGAGCAGCATCGCAACGCCGAGACCGATGACCCCGAGGCCGATGTTGTGAAGCATCGCCGCCTCTTTGAAAAGCATCATCTGCGAGATCAGCAGCAGGCCGCCCACGAGGATGACCCACTGGGCGCCCTCCTCCAGGATGGCACCGAGCTTGTCGCCGTGTTTCCAGCGCTGGACGAAGTTGACGACCATGCCGGTGTTCAGGTGGATCATGCCGAGCACCATGGCCCCGTACAGGACCTGGGTGCTGTTTTCCACGGGGCTGAACAGATGGGGCAGTCCCGGCCACTCAGAGCCGAACATGCCCGCGATCACCTTCGGCGCGTCGCCGAAGAAGCCGCCGGTCAAAGCGCCCATCACAAAGGTGGAGATCCCGCCGTAGAGCAGCAGCCTGCAGAACGACAGCGTGCCCGCCCTGGGCTTGATCTTTTTCATGGCGACCAGCGCCGCCAGGATCATGATGAGCCCGTAACCCATGTCCGCCATCATCAGTCCGTAAAACAGAATGAAGAAGGGGGCCATCAGCGGGTTTGCGTCCACGCTGCCGTAGGCGGGCAGCGAGTACATGTTGGTCACCATGTTCATCGAATCGGTAAATTTGTTGTTTTCAAGCTTCACGGGAACACGGGGATACTCGTCCTCCTCGGGCTCGACCGTCTCCCAGGCGCAGCCGAAGCGCTCAAAGATCTGGTTGAGCTCCTGTTCCCGGTCGGCGGGGATCCAGCCCTCCATCACAAGGACGCTGTCCGTGCCGCAGAGGCGTTCCTCCGCCTCCGCCAGGGACATCTTGACGTTCACGCGGTCGGCGGCGAGCTTAAGCTCGTCCCTATGTACGGCGTCGTCGATGATGTAGTGCACGCAGTTTTCTTTCTCGGCGGCAAGCTGCTTGAGCTCCTGTTCGGCGTTGAGCTGACACTCGCGGGCGGTGCCCGTCATGCCGGTGAGCGCGGACGCCGTAAAGCCGAAGGGACGCAGGGCGTCCTGCATCTCGGCAAGCTTTTCGCGCATGCACACCAAGAGCACGTAGTGGGCCTTTTTCTCCTCGTGGACGGAGAAGATCTCCGCCTCCTCGTCCACCGCCTCAATGGCGGCGCTCACGGTCTCCATCGGGAAACGCGCCGGGATGGAGCCGGTCACCGCGCTGCAGCGCTCGGTGCCCTCAAAGTTCAAAGGCAGGTCGAGCGAAAGCCAGGGCTGGAGCGATTCGATCACCGAGCGAAGCCTGCTCTCCTCAGCCCCAATGCGCTTGATGCGCGCGTCGTAGCCCTCGAGGGTTTCGGCGGTGCGAAGGGCCCCGGCAAGGCCGGTGTCGTCCAGCAGGACGCGGTCCTCAAGCTCGGGCTTTGCCGAGAGGAGCTTGGTCTTCTTCGGCGCGTAGGTGTCCAGCAGATTGATGGCGTGCACGAGGGTCTGGTGCTGCGTCTTGAGCTTCGACAGCTCGCTGCTCTCGCGGTGGACGAACGCTGCGGCCTCGCTGCCTGTGAGGGCGTCCTCCGCCTCCGCAAATTCCACACAGCCGTGGCGGATGAGCTCCTTGAGCAGCTCCTCCTTGCTGTCGCGGACAGCCAGCAGCCGGAGCTTTTTCATTTGTACAATGGCCATCTCAGCTGTTCACTATCCTTTCCACAACTCTCATAGCGGCCGTCTCCAGCTTTCCCTGCGCCTTGGCGCGCAGCGCGGCCTTCTGCTTTTCCAGATCCCTGGACAGCTTTTCCGCCTCGCCCGTCGCCTTGTCGTTGACCTTGAGACTGAGCTCTTTAAGCTCCTGGTCGGCTTTCTGCAAAGCGGACTCCACCGCAAGCTTTCCGGCGCTGTCGGCGTCGGCGGCAAGCTGCTTTGCCCGCAGCTGGGCATTGGCGACAGAAGCCTTCGCCGCCGCTTCCGCCTGGGCAATATTGCTGATTGCTTCAAATGACATTGGCACACCCCCTTTGGTTTGATTGGGCTGTATTGCGTTTTCATCAACGGAAAACGCCCCCGTCGGAGCCGGCGACTCGCGGGGTATTTTTCCATCCGAAGTATTATAGCACAAGCTACTCAGATTCGGCAACAGCAGGACGCGAGAAACTGTTGGATTTTTTCACATTTTTTAATTAAAAAATTGTAACTATTCAGTCCACCCCTGTCATTCCGAGCCAGTGTCGCAACACTGGCGTGGGAATCCGTCTCTCCTTTGTACAAGCGAAACAACAAAACAGCGATAAAGAGATGCGGATTGCCACACCAACGCGACGCGCGAGAAACATTCTGACGCGCGATTTACGCGCGACATTCAAGGCTTGACCGTGACGCGATCCTTGCTTGTCGTGACATCGGTCACTTAAGTGAGCGTCCAAATCTTTGATTTGGCTAACGCGAACTTACACCCCAGGCGGGTTCGCAATGACACAGAACGGATGTTTTCGCCATTGAATAAGGCCAAGACTGAATAGTTACAAAAAGTTAAAAGTGAAAAGTGAAGATAAAAGGACTTGCCATATCTTCACTTTCCGCTTTACGCCAGCTCCACCCTGCACTGTCTTCCGGTCCGCGCGTCGACATAGACCTTTGCGCTTGCGCCGGATTCACCCTCGCCGGTGACGCTCAGCTCCCAGCAGGCCAGATAGCTGCCGCCGGGGCTTTTGATGATGAGCCGCCGGGCGGAGGCGCTCTCCACACCCTCGGGCAGCGTAGCGAGGGCCGCCTCGCCGTCCGTGTCCCAGCTCAGCTCCACGGCCCGGGGGTTGTATTTCGTCGCGTCCAGGGCGTAGACGCTGCCGTCGTCCAGGGCAATGGAGATGCGAATGCCGTCGTCCGGGCGCATGACGCCGTCCTGGGTAGGGGCGTAGACGAAGGCGGCGACGGTGTCGCTGCCGCCGACGGAATAAAGGGCCAGGTCCTCATAGCCCATGCGGGCAAAAAACGCCTCGGCCTTCTCCTGTGCCTGCTCGGGGGTGAGGACCGCGCCGCTGACGAGGCGCGAGCGGCCCAGAAATTCCAGGCCCCGATGGCTCACGCCGATGAGCAGCCCGCCCGCGCTGTAGCAGCGCCGACCGTCCGGGCCTTCGTAGTCGTATTCCTCCCGCAGCTCCCGTGGCTCGACGTTCGCGGCTTTGGCTGCAAGCGCCATCGCCTCCGCGTCCGTGAGCGTACCGCCCTCGTCCGCCTGCGCCGGGCTGTAGCGGCCCTCGTAGGCAAACTCCTCGGGGGCGGCAAAGCTTGCGTCCGCGCCCAGCAGCAGGGCCGAGAGCTTCTGGGTGCCGGTGTCCTCCACGTTCAGAAGACGCTGCTCCCGCGTGTCCATCAGGATGCTGCCCTCGTGGAGCTTTGCCTGCATCTCCCGCAGCTGCCCGGCAAAGTCCGCCGCCGCCACCCCGTAGGCGCGCAGATGCTCCCGATGCTCGGCGGGAAGCTCCATCTCCTGAAGGGCGCAGAGACTCTCCGCGTAGTCCCCGGCTCTGCCGAGAAAGCCCTGGAGGTGCTCCATCTCCTGGGTGTCAAAGGGTAAAATCGACAGCGCCGTCTCTGCCGACAGCGCGTCGGCATAGGCTTGGGCGCAGAGACTCTTGCCCAGAGCCTCGTCGGTGACAAAGCTGATTTTGGTAAGCGTCTCGCTTAAGCCCTCGGCGGCGCTGACGGCGGCTTCAAAGGCGCGGGCGGATTCAAAGCCCGCCGTCAGCCGCAGGCGCTCAAGCTGCCGGTGCGCCGCAAAGGCGTAGCCCGTGAGCGCGATGATCGACGCGAGGGTGTAGATCAGCAGCAAGCGCCAGAATTTCAAGGTCATGGTAATTCCCCCTTTTTTGCTTAGGATATGCAGAAAGGGGGAGATTATAAAAAAACAGACAGGCGCTTTCGCGCCTGCCTGAAAAGAGTATGCCTATGACTTATGCCGCGGGGGCGAGCTCGGCGGATGCGAGGGCGAAGTCCGCCGCGTTCTGGCCGGCGATGCGGCCGTAGATGGTGAAGTCGGCCACAGCGTTGCCGCCGAGACGGTTGTTGCCGTGCACGCCGCCGGTGACCTCGCCGGCAGCAAAGAGGCCGGTGATCACGGCACCGTCGGTATTCACGACCTCGGCGTTGTCGTTGATCTTGATGCCGCCCATGGTGTGGTGGATGCCGGGCTGGACCTTGATGGCGTAGAAGGGAGCCTGGTCGAGGGGGTTGGCGAAGGAGACGCGGCCGAACTCGGGATCTGCCTTCTGCTCCACGCAGGCGTTCCAGTTGGTCATGGTGTTGATGAAGGTCTCGGCAGGGACACCGATGGCGTCAGCCAGCGCGACATAGGTGTCGCCCGCTTCGGCGTAGCCCTTGTTGATGTAGCCCTGGATGACGTTGGAGGCGTCGGACATGCGGCTGTCGACGATGAGCCAGGCGTAGCCGCCGGTCTGCTCGAACTCGGCAGCGGAAACCTTGTCACGGGTGGAGACCTCGTCAAAGAAGCGCTCGCCCTCCTGATTTACCAGGATGGCGCCGTCGCCGCGCAGACCCTCGGTGATGAGGTTCGCGCTGGTGCCTTCCACGTGGACGGTCGGGTGCAGCTGGATCTGCTCCATGTCGACGGTGTCCGCGCCGACAGCCTGAGCCATCTGGATGCCCTGGCCCTGGATGCCGGGCGCGTTGGTGGTGATGAAGCCGTCCAGGTCGGGGCGAACAGCCTTGATCATGTCGTTATTTGCGCCGAAGCCGCCGGAGGCGATGACGACAGCCTTGGCGTTGATGGTGTAGGAGGCGCCTGCGCTCTCGGCCTTCACGCCGACAGCAGCGCCGTTATCGACCAGGATCTCGGTAGCGGGGGTATCGGTCAGGAGCTTGATGCCGCGCTTTTCAAGGTTCTGCTGGAGAAGCGGCACCACATACGCGCCGACGGAAACGACTTTGCCGTCTGCGTCCACGGGACGATGAATACGCTTGACAGACGCACCGCCGAAGGCGGCCACGTTGTGCAGCACGATCTCGGGATCGAGGGAATCGAGCCAGTCAATGGCGTCGGGGCTGGACTCGACAAGCTTCTTGACCAGGGCGGGATCGTTCATGCCGCCGCCGCCGATGAGGGTGTCGAGCTGGAAGAGCTCGGCGGTGTCAAAGTAGCCCTCGGGAGCGGCCTGATAGGCGGCCCACTGCTCCTCAACGATCTTGCCCAGCTCCTGAATGCGCTCGTTGTCGGGGTAGTTGGCGACCTTCTTGAGAGTGGCTTCCACGCCTGCAGCTTCGCCGAACTCATTGGCGTTGCGCCACTCGGTGGGGCCGGCGTTCATGCCGCCGGTGGAGCGGACGGAGTTGCCGCCGGGGAAGCTGGTGCTCTCGAGGACGATGACCTCTGCGCCCGCATCCTTGGCGGTGATGGCGGCGGTCATGCCTGCGCCGCCCGCGCCGATGACCACGACGTCGCAGTCAAGCGTGATCTGCTCGGCCTCGGCAGGGGCCGCGTCTTCGGCGGGCGCGGCGGCGCCGGTGTAGGCGGCGGGATCAAAGCCTGCGGAGACAAGCGCCTCGGTGATGGCGGTCTTGATGGCGGTGCTGGAAACGGTGGCGCCGGTGATGCCGTCGACATCCAGGCTGTTCGCCGCGACGATATCGCCGGGGAGCTTTTCCACGGCTACGGAGCCGATGCCCGGGGTCTCGTTCTGCTCGAGGATCGTGACCTCATAGATGGTGGTGGCGTCTGCCTTGACCTCCACAACCACGGGACCGTCAATGCCGATGCCCTGGCCGGTGACGGTCACAGGCTCGTCGGCATAAGCCGGGACTGCCAGCGTCAGCAGCATCATGACTGCGAGGATCAGGGATAGGGTCTTTTTCATGTCTTTCCTCCTTCAAAAATAGTGATATCACGTTTTCGCCAGTTTTTCCATGCGTGGAAATCCTGCCGAATCCTGTGCAAAAATTATACCGTATAACGGCGCGGGATGTCAATTGCAACTATGATTTCAAAAAGGCCTGCCTCATTTTGAGACAGACCCTTTGAAATGACCGCTGTGGTTTTAAGCTGCAGGGGCAAGGCTTGCGGCCTCGATTGCGGCACCGACGGCGGCCTTGATAGCGTCGGAGGTAACGGTGGCGCCGGTGACGCCGTCCACGTCAATGCTGTTTGCCTCAACGATGCGGGCGGGCAGCCAGTCGACCGCAACGGAGCCGACACCCACGGTCTCATGGTGCTCGAGCACGTTCACGGCCGTGATGACGCCGTCCTCGATAATGACACGGATCACCATAGGTCCGTTCTTGCCATCGACGTTTGCCTGCATGTCAACAAAACCGGCGGGAGCGGCGGCCTCCGCAGTGGGAGCGGCAGCCTCGGCGGGAACGGCCTCAGCGGGCAGGCCGTTTTTGGCAAGCTCCATGACGCCGCGCACGGCGGCCTTGATAGCCTCGGAGGTGACGGTGGCGCCGGTGATGCCGTCGATGTCGATGCTGTTTGCCTCAACGATGCGGGCGGGCAGCCAGTCGACCGCAACGGAGCCGACCCCGGTGGTCTCACTGTGCCCGAGGACCTTCACGTCATAGACAGTCTCCGCGTCGGCGGTGACTTCTATGGTGATGGGACCGTTTTTGCCGTCGACGGTGGCCTGCACGGTAATGGGCCCGGCGGGAGCCGCTTCCTCGGTCGGAACCTCAACGGGGGCGGTTTCCTCGACAGGGACGGTTTCCTCAGCCGCTTGACCGTAGGGCGCGTCTCTGAGGGCCTTGGCGACGGCTGCGCGAATGGCGTCGGTGGTGATGGTGGCGCCGGTCACGGCGTCCACGTCGATGCTGTTTGCCGCCACGATCGCGGCGGGGATGCGGTCAACGGCGACGGAGCCCACGCCCTGGGTCTCGTTGTGCTCCAGCACGTTGACCTCGTAGATGGTGCAGCGGTCAGCCAGGACCTCCACCACCACGTCGCCATTCTTGCCGACGCTTCTGCCAACGGACCTGACGGGCTCGCCCGGCTCGACCGGGGCTTCTTCAACGGGAGCCTGCTCAACGGGCGCGGCTTCGGTCTTGCCGAAGGGCGTGTCTCTGAGGGCCCAGGCCACGGCGGCGCGGATGGCGTCGGTGGTGATGGTGGCGCCGGAGACGGCGTCCACATCCACGGAGTTTGCCGCCACGATCGCGGCGGGGATCTCCTCCACGGCGCGGGAGCCGATGCCCGCGGTCTCGTTCTGCTCGGTCACGGTGACGGAATAGATGGTATTCTCGTCGGCCACGACCTCAACGGTCACGTCGCCGACCTTGCCGAGGCTCCTGCCGTAGGCGGTGACCTTGCCGTCCTCGCCGACAACGGGGGCGGGCAGCTCAGCCTTCGGGGCGGGTTCCTCGGCGGCAGCAGGCTCGGCAGGAGCCGCTTCCTCAACAGGTGCGGGTTCCTCGACGGGAGCGCCGGAGCGGATGGTCTCCAGGGCCTCGGTGACGGCGGTCTTGATGGCGGTGCTGGAAACGGTGGCGCCGGTGATGCCGTCGATATCCGCGGAGTTAGCTTCCACAATCGCGCCCGGGAGCTTTTCCACGGCGACGGAGCCGATGCCCGGAGTCTCGTTCTGGGAGAGAATGTTGACCGCGTAGATCTTGTCGGCGTCGGCGGTGACCTCAACGACGATGGGGCCGTCGATGCCGTTGGCCTGGGCCTGGGCGGTGGAGGCACCCTCGGGAATCTCGGCGGGAGCCGCTTCTTCTGCGGCAGCAGGCGCGGCGGTCTCGGCGGGAGCCGGTTCCACTGCAGGGGCAGCTTCGCCCGCGCCGAAGTTTGCCGGATCAAAGCCCGCAGAGGTCAGGGCCTCGGTAATGGCGGTCTTGATGGCGGTGCTGGTCACGGTCGCGCCGGTGACGCCGTCGACCGCGATGGAGTTTGCCTCCACGATGGCGCCCGGGAGCTGTTCGACCGCAACGGAGCCGATGCCCGGGGTCTCATTCTGCTGGAGGATGTTGACCTCGTAGATGGTATTGGCGTCGGCGACGATCTCGACGACGACATCGCCGTCGATGCCGGTGCCCTTGCCGGTAGCGGTGACCTTGCCGTCCTCGGCGGCGACGGGCGCGGCGATCTCCACCTCGGGCTCGGGCTCGGGGGCGACGTAGCCGAAGGCGGCGGGATCAAAGCCCGCAGACTCGAGAGCCGCGGCGGCGGCGGTCTTGATGGCCTCGCTCGTCACGGTGGCGGAGGAGACAGAGTCCACCGCGAGGGAGTTTGCCCCCACGATGGCGGCGGGCAGCTGCTCCACGGCGAGGGAGCCGATGCCCGGGGTCTCGTTCTGCTCGGTTACGGCGAGGGAATAGATATTGTCCTTGTCGGCGGTGACCTCGACCGTCACGTCGCCGACCTTGCCGGGGGCGGTGCCGGTGACGGTGACCGCGTTCTTGGAGGCCTTGCGCATGCCGGGCGCGGGCAGGCCGCGGCTGACGAAAATGTTGATCAGCAGCACGGCGATCAGCGCCAGGACCAGGATCAGGTCAAAAGAGCTGAACTTCTTTTCCAGGTTGTGTTTCATAACGTTTCCTCCAGAAGGTTAGTGTCGGGGAAAACAGGGTCTCTACATCTATCAAATTGTACAGGATTATGAAGCATTTTGCAAGAGGAAATGTGCAATGTTAACGAATTGTCACTTCTTAACGCTTTGCTTGAAAGAATACCTTGAGCAGGGCGGCGCAGTCGGCCTCCAGCACCCCGGCATAGACCTGCGGACGGTGGCCAAAGCGCTCGTAGAACAGGTCGATGACGCTGCCGCAGGAGCCGGAGAGCGCCTCCCGCGCGCCGAAGACCACGACCGGGACACGGGCGTTGATCACGGCTCCGGCGCACATGGGGCAGGGCTCGAGCGTGACATAGAGCATACAGCCCTCGAGCCGCCAGTCGCCGAGGACGGCACATGCCTCCCGTATGGCCTCGATCTCCGCGTGGGCGGTGGCGTCGCCGCTCTCCTGCCGCCGGTTGCGCCCCCGGCCGAGGATTTCTCCGTCCGGCCCGACGACAACGGCCCCAACCGGCACCTCGCCGTGGGCATATGCTTCCCTTGCCAGTTCCAAAGCGAAGGACATGTAGTGTTCATGCGTCATGCGATCAGCCCTCCGGGGAAATTTTGTAGGGGCGCTTCACGAAGCGCCCGTGCCGCCCGCAGGGCAGGCGGATGTTTCCCCAAAAACGTTTTGGTCAAGAAAGGCGAATTCGTGATTATAGAACGAATTCGCCTTTCAGATATTTTGAATTTGTTCCGGATTTGTTCGGGCGCTTCGTGAAGCGCCCCTACGGAAGGACCGGAGCGAACAAGAAAGATTATACCAGCGCGGCGGTGATGATGCTCATGAGGTAGACTTCCTCCGCGTTGCAGCCGCGGGAGAGGTCATTGATGGGGGCGTTCAGGCCCTGCAGGATGGGGCCGAAGGCCATGTAGCCGCCCAGGCGCTGGGCGATCTTGTAGCCGATGTTGCCGGACTGGATCTCCGGGAAGATGAAGGTGTTGGCGTAGCCGGCAACGCTGCTGCCGGGGAACTTGAGCTGGCCGACGGTGGGGGAGACTGCGGCGTCAAACTGCATCTCGCCGTCGCAGGCGAGCTCGGGGTGAGTCTCCTTGACGATGGCGGTGGCGTTGCGCATGAGCTCGGGGCCGGGGCCCTTGCCGGAGCCCTTGGTGGAGAAGGAGAGCATGGCGATCTTGGGGTCGATGCCGAAGACCTTGGCGGTGCGGGCAGTCTCGACGGCGACCTCGGCCACCTGCTGGGCGGCGGTCAGGACGACGTTGCCGTCCTTGTCCTTCTTGTCCTCGTAGGAGATGTTGATGGCGCAGTCGCCCATGGCGATCATCTCATCGCCGCGGGAGAGGATGAAGCAGGAGGAGACGAGGTTTGCGCCCTTCTTGGTCTTCACGAGCTGCAGGGCGGGACGCACGGTGTCGGCGGTGGAGTAGGTGGCGCCGCCGAGCAGGGAGTCGGCCAGGCCCTCTTTGACGAGCATGGTGCCGAAGTAGTTGGACTTCATGAGCATGGCGCGGGCGTCCTCGGGCGTGGCCTTGCCCTTGCGCAGTGCCACGAAATCGTCGACGAACTTGTCCATATCGGGATAGGTGGCGGGGTCGAGGATCTCCAGACCCTCGATGTCGAAGCCGCCCTTGGCGGCTGCTGCCTTGACCTCATCGACATTGCCGACGAGCACGGGGGTGAGGAAACCGTCCTTCTTCAGGCGCGCGGCGGACTCGAGGATGCGGGCGTCGGTGCCCTCGGTGTAGACAATCTTGCGGGGATTGGCTTTGAGAATTTCTACGAGATTTTCAAACATGGATAGGACCTCCATTTTTATTTTTGTTCCAACAGAATAAAGATAGCACGATTGCAGCCGGATTTCAAGATTTTCTATTTACAAAGAAGAATCTCCCGGATATAATATACAGGCTGTAATCAAAATCAAACGACAAGAGGAAACATCATGGACAGGAGCTTCCCCGAGACCCTCTCCGCGCTCAGGCGGGAGAAGAACATCAACCAGCGCACGGCGGCCGCCGAGCTCGGTATCAGCCAGGCGCTTCTGAGCCACTACGAAAACGGCGCGCGCGAGCCGGGCCTGAGCTTTGTCTGCCGCGCCTGCGACTACTACGGCGTGAGCGCCGACTATCTGCTGGGCCGCAGCGAGCTGCCCGACGCGGCGCAGAACGCCGCCCAAACGGCGGAGGAATATCTGGATAAGCTCCGCGATCTGATCACGGAGGCAAAGAGCACCCTCGGTGAATACGCAGCAAGGGAGGCCAGACAATGATCGACCAGAAGAATATACGCAATTTTTCCATCATCGCCCACATCGACCACGGCAAGTCCACCCTCTCCGACCGCCTCATCGAAAAGTGCGGCGCGGTGGAGGAGCGCATCATGGAGGACCAGATCCTCGACAACATGGACCTTGAGCGCGAACGCGGCATCACCATCAAGGCCCGCGCCGTGGGCCTGAGCTACAAGGCCTCCGACGGGGAGACCTATACCCTCAACCTCATCGACACCCCGGGCCATGTGGACTTTAACTACGAGGTCTCCCGCTCCCTCGCCGCCTGCGAGGGCGCCGTGCTGGTGGTGGACGCCTCCCAGGGCGTGGAGGCCCAGACCCTCTCCAACACCTATCTGGCCCTGGACAACAATCTGGAAATTTTACCCGTGGTCAACAAGATCGACCTGCCCGCCGCCGACCCCAAACGCGTCAAGGAGGAGATCGAGGAGATCATCGGCCTGCCCGCCATGGACGCCCCCGAGATCAGCGCCAAGGCCGGCATCAACATCGACGCCGTGCTGGAGGACATCGTGGCAAACGTCCCGGCCCCCTCGGGCGATCCGGACGCGCCGCTCAAGGCCCTGATTTTCGACAGCCAGTACGACAACTACCGAGGCGTCATCGTCTTCATGCGCCTCATCGACGGCACGATCCGCCGCGACAGCGAGATCAGGCTCATGGGCACCGGCGCGCGCTATAAAGTGGTCGAGGTCGGGCATCTGCGCCCCATCGGCCTTGAGCCCGGTGACGAGCTGAGTGCGGGCGACGTGGGCTACTTTACCGCGAGCATCAAAAATGTTGCCGACACCCAGGTGGGCGACACCGTCACCGACGCATTGAATCCCGCTCATGATGCCCTGCCCGGCTATCGCCCCGCGCGGCCCATGGTGTTCTGCGGCATCTATACCGAGGACGGCTCCAAGTACCCGGATCTCCGCGACGCGCTGGACAAGCTCAAGCTCAACGACGCCTCCCTCTCCTACGAGCCGGAGAGCTCGGTTGCCCTGGGCTTCGGTTTTCGCTGCGGCTTTCTGGGCATGCTCCACATGGAGATCATCCAGGAGCGCCTCGAGCGGGAGTTTGACCTGGAGCTTGTGACGACGCTCCCCTCGGTCATCTACAAGGTCGTCAAGACCGACGGCTCGGTGGTCATGGTGGATAACCCCCACAACTACCCGGACGTCCCGTCCATCGCCGAGGCCTACGAGCCATACGTCAAGGTCTCCATCATCACGCCCAACGAGTTTGTCGGCAACATCATGCCCCTCTGCCAGGACCGGCGCGGCGAGTACAAAAACATGACCTACCTCGACCAGCGCCTGGTGGAGCTTCACTACGAGATGCCCCTCAACGAGATCATCTACGATTTCTTTGATACCCTCAAGGCCCGCACCAAGGGCTATGCGTCGCTGGACTATGAGCTTTCCGAGTACAAGCTATCGGACCTTGTGAAGGTCGACATGCTCTTAAACGGCGACCAGGTGGACGCCCTGAGCTTCATCGCCCACCGCGAAAAGGCATACCCGCGGGCCAGGAAGCTGTGCGAAAAGCTCCAGGAGAACATCCCGCGCCAGCTCTTCGAGGTGCCCATCCAGGCGGCCATCGGCGGCAAGATCATCGCCCGCGAGACCGTGCGCGCCATGCGCAAAGACGTGCTGGCCAAGTGCTACGGCGGCGATATCACAAGAAAAAAGAAGCTGCTGGAAAAACAGAAGGAAGGCAAAAAAAAGATGCGCCAGCTCGGCACGGTCTCCATCCCGACAGAGGCCTTCCTTGCGGTACTCAAGCTGGACGAATAAGCGGGGGACGAAAGGAGCGGCCTGATGGCGTTTTGCTCACTGAAATATCTGCTGTTTCTCGCGGCGGTGACCGCCGTTTATTATCTGCTCCCGCTGCGTCTTCGCTGCCCCTTCCTGCTGCTTGCGTCCTATGCGTTTTACGCGTCGTTCTCCCCGGGCTTCTGCCTGCTGCTGCTCGCGGCGACGGCGGTGAGCTGGGGCTGCGCCCTGGCCTCGGCGCGCCGTCTCCTCGGCCGGGATACGCTGTGGATCGTCCTCGGAGCGCTGTGGCTTTTCGGCGCGCTCTTCCTGTATAAGTATCTGGAATTTTTCGTCCGCTCCGCGCAGACGCTGCTGGGCGGAACGGCGGACTTCTCAAGCGGCCTGCTGCTGCCGGTCGGCATCTCCTTTTATACCTTCTCCGCGGCCTCCTACCTCTTCGATGTGAAGAAGGGACGCGTCGAGCCGGAGCCGGATTATCTCCGCTATGCGCTCTATATCGCCTTCTTCCCCTCTGTGCTGTCCGGCCCCATCAACCGCGCAGGCCAGCTGCTGCCCCAGATCCGAAGCCCCCGCGGCTTTTCATATGAGCGCTTCAAACGCGGCCTTATGCGCTTTGCCGTCGGGGCGGTCAAGAAGCTCGTGCTGGCCGACGCGCTGGCCATGTTTGTCAGCGCCGCCTTTTCAGATGCCGAAAACGCGCCGGGCGCCGTGCTGCTGGCAGCGGCGCTCTGCAACTCCTTCCAGATCTATTTTGACTTTGCCGGCTATACGGACATGGCCCTCGGCTCGGCGCTGATCCTGGGCTTTGAGCTGGGTGAAAACTTCCGCGCCCCGTATCTTGCGCAGAGCGTGAAGGATTTCTGGCGGCGCTGGCACATATCCCTGACAAGCTGGCTGCGGGATTATCTCTACTTTCCCCTCGGCGGCAGCCGCATTTCCCGCGCAAGGACGATTTTCAACACCCTGGTCGTGTTCCTCGTCAGCGGCCTGTGGCACGGGGCGGACGGCTCCTTCCTGATCTGGGGCCTGCTCAACGGTCTGTATCAGGTGCTCGAGATCCTGCTGGACCGCCCCCTCCGCCGCCTGCCGGACAGAGCGCCCGTGCGGCTGTGCCGCGGGCTTGTCACCTTCCTGCTGGTATCGGCGGCGTGGGTGTTCTTTACCGCCGATACGACGGGGCGGGCCGTGCTGATCCTGGGGAGGATCGCTGCCTGTCCGCTCGGCGGCATGAGCATGGCCTCGCTGCGTGAGTATACCGGCATACGGCGGCTCGGTCTTGCGCTTTTGTGCACGGCGCTGTTCCTGATCGCGGAGCTGCGGCGGGAGAGGACCGGCGTGCCGGTGCTGGCGGGGCTGGAGAAGCAAAGCTTCCCCTACTGGCTCACGCTCGGCCTGACGGCGTTTTTCATCGCCGTCTTCGGCTGCTACGGCGGCTTCAGCGCGCAGACCTTCGTCTATTTTAAGTTTTGAGGGCGGTTTTCATGAAGAAGAAAAAGGAAGCGCTCGCCGTCGTTGTCACCGCCGCGCTGCTCGCCGCCCTGCTGCACGGCGCAGGCTGGCTGCTGCTGCCCTATGCCGACTATAACGGCACGGACTGGCGGCGCTATGCCCGCGAACCGGAGAACAGCGTGGACGTACTGTATGTGGGCAGCTCGCTCGTTTTCTGCGATCTGGACCCGGTCGGGATCTACGGCCGCTGCGGCGTCACCGGCTTCAATGTCGCCGGACCCCAGCAGAGCATGGCCATCTCCTATTATTATATCCGGGAGGCCTGCCGCACCCAGAGCCCGCGCGCGGTCTTCGTGGAGCTGGGTGGGATGCTCAACTCGCCGGAGGATGAGTTTACCGTCTCGGATATCGCCTTCATGCCGCGGGGGATGAACCGCCTGATGGCGTCGCTCTTCGCCGCGCGGCCCGAGGATCTGCCCGGCCTGCTGTTCCCGGCGCTCAAGTACCACGATTACTGGACCTCGCTGGACCTGGCCTCGATCCGGGAGAAGCTGCAGCCGATCACGCCGGACCCCCTCACGGGTTATCAGCCGGTGACGGTGACGCGCCCCTTCGAGGGCATCGAGCAGATCGACGACTGCGGCAGCGACTACGCCCGCAATCTGCGCTATCTCAAAAAGACGGCGGACTTCTGCGCCGAAAAAGGGATCGAACTGTATCTGATCTATTCTCCCGCCGGGCGCACCGCCTCGCCGGAGCGCAAGGCGCAGCTGCGGCAGGAGCTGGCGGCCTGCCCGGTGACGGACATCCTCGACTTCACGCAGGACGAGAGGCTGGCCGCCGTCGGCCTGGACCCGGAGACCGACTGGTCGGACGAGATGCATCTGAATGTCTCCGGCGCGTCGAAGCTCTCAGCCTGGATGGCGGACTATCTGCGCGCGCGGGGCTTTACAGCGAGCGCCGCGCAGGACCGCGCGCTCTGGCAGCAGCGTCTTGACGGCCATGACGCCGAGTGCGGCACCGCTTGAAACGACCGTAAAAAGAAAACCTTGTCTTTTCCCTATATCTATAGTATAATAACAAGCCGGTTTGCGCGGGTAACTGCGCAGACCCGCATGCAACACGAAAGGAGGCGCCCATCGAGTGGTTAACATCACCAACGAAAAGGGTACGATCAGCATCACAAGCGAGGTCCTGACCTACCTCGCGGGCGTGGCGGCGACGAGCTGCTTCGGCGTCAAGGGCATGATTGGACGCAGCAAGGACGGCGGCGCGTGGCAGCTGCTGCGCAGGGAGTCCATGTCCAAGGGCGTGACCGTGCATTTTGAAGACGACGGCGCCATTTCGCTCGAGCTGCACATCGGCGTGGATCACGGCGTGAACATGAGCGCCGTGGCCAGAAGCATCATGAACGAGGTCAGCTACAAGCTGTCCAAATCCGCAGGCGTACCCGTGCGCCGCGTCGACGTGTTCATCGATACGATCATCGGATAAGCGAGGAACAGACACTTGAGAGATATGATAAACGCCGCGGCCTTCAAGGAGTGCATTTTGTGCGCCTACGCCGCGCTGCAAGACAACATCCAGACAATCAACGACCTGAACGTCTTCCCCGTTCCGGACGGCGACACCGGCACCAACATGGGCCTGACCATGGAAAAGGCCGCCATGGAGCTGAGAAAGAACGACTTTCCCACCGTCACCGCCGCCGCCGACTGCGTGGCCTCCGCGCTTCTGCGCGCTGCCCGCGGCAACTCCGGCGTCATTCTGAGCCTGCTGTTTCGCGGCATCTCCAAAAAGCTCAAGGGCCTGCACGAGGCTGACGCCAAGAGCTTTGCCGCCGCCATGCAGGAGGGCGTGAACGCCGCCTACAAGGCCGTCATGAAGCCCGCCGAGGGCACTATCCTCACTGTCTCCCGCCTCGCTTCCGAGGCCGCCGTCAAGGCCGCCGAAAATGACGAGGGCCTGGAGAAGACCCTGGAGGCCGCCATCGCTGCCGGCGACGAGGCCCTGACCGACACCGTCAACATGAACCCCGTGCTCAAAAAGGCAGGCGTCGTGGACGCGGGCGGCATGGGCTATATGGTCATCCTCAAGGCGATGCTGGCGTCCCTGCGCGGGGAGGTCTTTGCTCCCCAGGACCAGATGCGCATCGAGGAGGTCGTGGAGGGAAGCGGCCGCGTCTTTGAAAAGGAAGGCGTCCAGGACGTGATCACCTTCGCCTTCGACACGGTCTACATCGTGCGCAAGAACGATCCGAACGTCGATCTTGAGCCGCTGCGCGCCTATCTCGGCAGCATCGGCGACAGCCTCGTCATCAGCGACGACGACGAGATCTTCAAGGTCCATGTCCACACCGACACCCCGGGCGTGGCCCTGACCGAGAGCCAGAAGTACGGCACACTTGAGCTTGCCAAGATCGAGAACATGGTCACCCAGGCCGAGCAGCAGAAGGCCGGCGTGGCGGTCATCAGCACCGACGATCTCGAAAAGGTCGAGCAGGAGCTGGAGGCCATGGAGAACGCCCCCGCGGAGCCGGAGTACGCCGCCCCCGAAAAGCAGTTCGGCGCGGTGGTCGTGGCGGCGGGCGAGGGCATGCAGAACCTCTTCAAGGAGCTGGGCGCGGACCGCGTCGTCACCGGCGGGCAGACCATGAACCCCTCCACCGACGATATCCTGCGGGAGATCAACCGCACCCCGGCCGAGACGGTCTTCGTCCTGCCGAACAACAAGAACATCATCATGGCGGCCGAGCAGAGCGCGGAGCTCTGCCGCGACAAGCGCGTCATCGTCATCCCCACCAGGACCGTGCCGCAGGGCATTTCGGCGCTTTTGAACTTCAACATCGACGAAAACGAGGAGCCCATTGTCGAGGCCATGAAGGAGGCCGCCGCCAAGGTCCACACCGCGATGGTGACCTACGCTGCCCGCGACTCCGACTTTGACGGACATGACATCCACGCGGGCGAGTATCTGGCCCTGCTCGACGGGGCGCTGCTCGGAAGCTTCAAGAGCGAGGATGCGCTCCTGGCGGAGCTCAACCGCTCCTTCTCCCGGTACGATCCCGAATTCATCACCGTCTACTACGGCGAAGGCGTGGAGGAATCCGCCGCTGACAGCGTGGCGGCGGTACTCACCGGGGGCTTCCCCGAGGCGGAGATCGGTGTAGTCAACGGCGGTCAGCCGGTGTACTACTACATGATCAGCGTGGAGTAATCGAATATGATGCAGAGGAGCTGTGAAAACAGCAGCCTGCTGCAGAAGCCTGAAATAAGCACTGTAGGGGCCGGCGACCCCGGCAGCCCGGCTGTGAAAAACCCAATATATGCATTTCCCCCGGCGAATACGCGACATAATGTTACGTATTCGCCGTATGTTTTTGCAGATAATGTGTTGTTTCCGCGCGGGCGGGGCAAGCCCCTTCCCTACAGTATTTCAAGATGATCATGCGTTTTGAAACAGTCTCAATACTTTATCCCGCCAGCAGGCTCACCGCCACGCGGGCGGCCTCGGCGGCATCGGGGGTGTAGGCGTCGGCGCCGATCTCGCGGCAGAAGGCCTCGCTGATGGGCGCGCCGCCCACCATGATCTTTACCCGGTCGCGTATGCCCGCTTCCTCGGCAAGGCGCACCACGTCGCGCATCTCGTGCATCGCGGTGGTGAGCAGCGACGAGCAGGCAATCAGCCCGCAGTCCCGCTCCTGCGCCGCCTTAATAAAATCCTCGGGGGCCACATCCACGCCCAGATCCACGACCTCGAGCCCCGCGCCCTCCATCATGATCTTGACGAGATTCTTGCCGATGTCGTGCAGGTCGCCGCGCACGGTGCCGAGCACCACGCGGCCCGCCGCTTTCGCGCTCTTTCCCGCAAGGCGCGGCTTCAATAACTCCATGGCGGCGTTCATGCAGCGCCCGCCCATGAGCATCTCCGGCACGAAAGCTTTGCCCGCCGAGAAGGCCGCGCCCAGTCTGTCCATGCCCGGAATGAGGCCGCGGGAGATCACCGCCTGCGCGTCCTCACCCGCGTCCAGCGCACGCTCACACAGCATTGTGACTTTCTTTTTCTGCCCCCGGTACAGGGCATCGGCGAGGGCGGCAAAGAGCTCGTCCCCGGCGTCGGTAGTCTGGGCGGTATTCTGCGCCGCAGCGGTGGCTGCCGCCCTGCGCCGCGGCACCTCCGGCAGAGAGAAGGACGGCATATGCAGTCCCGCGTTGTAGCGGTCGATCTCGTCGTTGATGATGGGGTCGACGTGCGGAAAGACCGTGCCCATGATGCCGTAGGTGATGGAGGGGATGAAGTGCCCGCCGGGGCAGCAGCGCTGCAGCACATCGCGCACATAGGGGCGGATCTCCTCCTCGGTGGAGTCGGGCCGGTCGATGGCCGCGCCCACGCCGCCCATGAGGATCATGCGGCCCTTGAGCTGCTTTTGGAGTGCCGGGATGTCGTTTTCCGGCAGTGTGCCCTGCCAGCACTGGATGCCGAGCTCCACCATATCCTCTACGATGGGGACAAGGTAGGAGTCCGCGTGGTGGATGGCGATGCAGCCCTTTTCGCGGATCGTGCCGTAAAAGCGGCGGTAGGGCTCCTTATAAAACGTGCGCCACATCTCCGGTTTCATGAAGAGCGCTTCCTTCGTGCCCCAGTCGTCGTGGGAGAAAATGGCGTCCGGGTGAAGACCGTCAATGAGCATGGTGACGTATTGGATGCGGTAGTCGGTGATATACTCGATGAGCTCGTGCATCTCCTGGGGATGCTCGTAAAAGCCGGTGAGGGTGTCCTCAAAGCCCATGAGAAAGTGTGTCTGCTCAAAGATGCCGGTGCCCATGAAGCCGCAGACCAGACGCTCGTCCCCGGCGGTCTCCCGGGCCTTTTTCGCGCATTCCTCCCAGCCCTCGCGGCAGTTTGCCTCCAGGTCCGGGGCGTGGACATAGTCCCGCCAGTGTGTCACGTCGGGACATACCTTGTCGGCGGCAGTGATGTGCGGGGTGGCACCGGGGGCGTCGGCGGGGAAGAGGATCGTAGTGCCCCAGCGATCCTTACTCACGCTGCCCTTGACGCGGCTGCCGCGTAAGAACGCGTTGACGGGATCGGTCAGTACCAGGTGCAGCGCCTCATACTGCTTGAGCTGACGGGGAGGCTGCCCGTCGGGTTTTAACAATTCCAGGAATATTTCCTTCGGCGTCATGGGTTCAACCCTCTTTCGTCAGAATACAGGCGCTGTAGGTCAGCGTCCCGGGGCCGTAGTAGTAGGCGAGGCCCGCCAAATTGCACACCTCGCTCACCAGAAGCCCGTAGGCCTCCATGGAGGAGAGCATTTTGCGGGGAAAGCGGCAGGGCCTGTCCGGGTAGGTGCAGGCCCTGCAGATGGTACAGGAGCCCGCCGTCAGCGGCAGCACGTCGGGATAGAGAAGCCTTGCCTGCCGGGCAAGGTCGAAAAAGCGCTTTTTGTGTGTCTCCTGGGCAAGGTTCATGGCCTCCATGTCAAAGTCGTCCCGGAGCTGCGCCGTGGTCTGCACCAGCACCCCGCCGGTATAGGCGCGCATGCGGGAAGCGCATTCCCCGATCGTGCCGCAGGCGGGGGGACAGCTCCAGCTTTTGCCGTAGCGCCTGCAGCGGCCGGAGGCGCACATCTCGCGCACCTCGCTCAGGGCGCGCAGCTTTGATGCGTCCAGGAGGGCTGCATGGTCAAAGCCCAGCTCCAGGGCCAGGGTCAGCAGCTTTTCCACCGCGCGTCCCTCCTTGACAAATGGCGTTCACGCCTTTAAGATATGGATAATCATACCACGAACGGCGGAAATTGCAAGAATATTTATACACGGGTGAGGACATGCCGAAAGTGCGCATCCGCGCGGGTACGCGGGAAGAAAACATCACAGCCGAAACCGGGGAGCGCCTGCTGGACGTGCTGCGCCGAGCCGGGGTGAATGTGGCCGCTCCCTGCGGCGGCCTGGGCCGCTGCGGCAAATGCCGGGCGACGGTGAACGGCGAAGAGGTCCTCGCCTGCCGGTACACCGTGACCGGGGACGCCGAGATCACGGTGCGGGAGCTTACGGGCGGCGCGATCCTCGGCGGCGAGACAGCGTCCGCTCATGGCGGTAAGCGTCTCGGCGCGGCGCTGGACCTCGGCACCACGACGCTGGCTCTGCGGCTGTATGACCTTGATACCGGCAAATGCACCGGGCAGCGCACGGCATGGAACGCGCAGGCTGCCTACGGGGCGGACGTGATCACCCGCGCCCAGTACTGCATGGAGCACCCCGAGGGGACCGAGACGCTGCAGCGTGTGGTTGGCAGACAATTGGATGAAATGCTCGGCGCTCTCGGCACATCGTCAGAGAATATTGAAAGCCTCCTTGTGGCGGGCAACACCATCATGCAGCATCTCTTCGCGGGTCTCGATCCGTCACCCATCGCGGTCGCGCCCTTCACGCCGCGCACGCTGTTTGAGGATTGCGCCCAAAATAGCTGTCATTCTGAGCGAAGCGAAGAATCTTTTCCTGCCTGTATGAACGGGAGAAAAGATCCTTCGCCAAGGCCCAGGATGACAGAAACAACATATTCTCCCTGTGTGGCGGGCTATGTGGGCGGGGACATCACGGCGGGGCTGCTGGCCTCGGGCCTGTTTGAAAAAGAAGGAAAATACCTCTTCCTCGACGTGGGCACCAACGGCGAAATGGCCCTCGGCGGAAAAGACGGCTTTGCCTGCTGCGCGGTTGCCTCGGGCCCGGCCTTCGAGGGTGCGGGGATCGCCTGCGGCATGGCGGGCGTAGTCGGCGCGGTGAGCCATGTGCGTATTGAAAGCGGCGCGCTGCGCTTTGACGTGATCGGCGGCGGCGAGGCGAAGGGCCTGTGCGGCTCGGGCCTTGTGGACCTCGCGGCGCTTTTGTGCCGGGAGGGGATCATCACCGCCTCGGGCCTGCTGCTGCCGCCGGAGGAAGCGCCGGAGAACTGGGCTGAGTATCTCAGAGAGGACGAGGACGGAAACGGTATCTTTTCTCTTACGCCCTCGGTGTACCTGAGCGCCCGGGACGTTCGGCAGCTCCAGCTTGCCAAGGCGGCGGTGGCGGCTGGCATCCGGGTCCTGCTCAAAAAGAGCGGGACAAAGATGGAAGAAATCGGGGGCCTGTATCTCGCGGGCGGTTTCGGGAGCTTTCTCGACCCGAAGAGCGCCGCCGACATCGGCATGCTGCCCCGTGAGCTTGCGGACAAAACGACCGTGCTCGGAAACGCCTCCCTCGAGGGAGCGGGCATGGCCCTCACGGACAAGGGCGCGCGGGCGCGGCTGCGAGACGTTCAGCATGCCTGCCGGTATATCGAACTCTCCGGCGACAGGGATTTTAACGAGGAATACCCGGAACAGATGTTCTTTTACGAGGAGGACGAGGAATGGAACTGAGATTTCCTTTGATACTGGACGGCGCCATGGGGACGCAGCTCCAGAAGCGCGGCTTTGACGGCGGCGACTGCGCCGAGCGCTGGACGCTCGAGCACCCCGAGGCACTTTTGGAGATCCAGCGCGGCTATGTGCAGGCGGGCAGCGGGGTACTGTATGCCCCCACCTTCGGGGCGAACCGCGTCAAGCTTGAGGCCCACGGCATCTTTAACCGCGTTAAGGAGTACAACAAGCGGCTTGCTGCCCTGTCAAAGCAGGCAGCCGACGGCAAGGCACTCGTCGCGGGCGACCTGTCCCCGACGGGGCTGTTCCTCTACCCCCTGGGCGACGCCCGCTTTGAGGAGCTTGTGGAGGTCTATGCCGAGCAGGCACAGGCGCTGGAGGAAGCCGGGGTCGACCTCTTTGTGATCGAGACAATGATGAATGTGGCCGAGTGCCGGGCGGCACTGCTCGCGGTCAAGAGCGTGAGCGAGAAGCCGGTCTTCGTCACCGTCACCTGCGATGAGCGGGGGCGCATGCTCTCCGGCACCGACGCTGCGGCGGCTCTGCAGATTTTACAGGGCATGGGCGTGGACGCCTTTGGTCTCAACTGCTCTACCGGCCCTCGGGAGATGCTGCCGACCCTGCGCCGCCTGCAAAAGATTTCCCGCGTGCCGCTGATTGCAAAGCCCAACGCGGGCATGCCGGAGATCACGGACGCGGGCGCGGTCTACGCCTGCGCACCTTCGGACTTTGCCGCCTGCCTCGAGGACTTCGCGGCGGCGGGGGTGATGATTTTCGGCGGCTGCTGCGGTACGACGGCGGAGCATGTGCGGACTCTCGCGGAAAAGTGCGCTGCGCTCAAGATGAACCCGCCTGAGCCGGCGGATAACGGACTGCTGCCCTGTGCCACCGAGAAGGAGCTGTTCTTCCTCGACCCCGCGGTGCCCGCGGGGGAAGCGCTCCCCTGCGACAGCGAGCTGGAGGACCGGCTGGAGGAGGCCATGGGGGAGGACGCGCCGCTTGTGACGGTGGAGCTCAAAGCGGAGGCGGAGCTTGACAATTTCGCTGACGCTCAGCTTCTCATCACAAAGCCCCTGTGCATCCGCTGCGAAGACGCAGCCCTTCTGGAGCAGGCCCTGCGCCTCTACCAGGGCCGCGCCCTGTACGACGGGCCGCTCGGGGAGGAAATACTGAAACCCCTCGCTAAAAAATACGGCGTGATCTACTGATGAAAAAGCCGCCCGATACCCGGAACATCCGGGCTCGGACGGCTTTTCTGCGCTTATTTTTTCTTTGCCATGCGCTGCTTTTTGCGCTCCTCCCGCGCCTTGGCGCGGCGGGGGTTGCGGATGAAGACCAGGATGCCGATGCCGATCAGCGTCACGACGATGGCCACGATGCACAGTGCGCGGATCACCGGGCCGCGGCCCGCGATCCAGAGGCTCACGACGCCGCCGATGGCCGCCACGCCGTAGAGCACCAGGACCGTCTGCTTCTGGCTCAGGCCCAGGGCCATGAGGCGGTGATGGAAATGACCCTTATCGGCGTGGAAGGGGCTCTGCCCGTGGGCAAGGCGGCGGATGACCGCAAAGCCCGTGTCCGCCAGCGGCAGGGCAAAGGTCAGCACGGTCTGGAGCTTGAACAGGCCGAGGATCGAAACCGTGGCCAGGATGAAGCCCAGAAACTGCGAACCCACGTCGCCCATAAAGATCTTGGCGGGGTTGAAGTTGAAGGGGATGAAGCCGAGGCAGGCGCCGATGAGGGCGGTCAAAATGACGGCGGCGGCGGGCTCGGCGGTGAAGAAGAGGATCGAGGCCGCCAGCAGAAAGAACGAGCAGATGGCCGTCACGCCCGCTGCCAGGCCGTCCAGCCCGTCGATGAGGTTGAAGGCGTTGGTGCACAGCACGATCCACAGCATGGTCAGCGGCACGCCCCACCAGCCGAGCTCCAGATAGGTCTGGCTGACGGGCCAGGAAATGGCGTCGATGACGAGGCCGAAGCGCACACACACGAAGGCCGCAAAGATCTGGATGACCAGCTTGACGACAGGCCGCAGATTCACGATATCGTCCACAAAGCCCATGCCCGCAATGATGAAGGCCCCGATCACAATGCCGTAGACCTTCTCCGACACGGGCGCAAACAGCAGCACCGCGAGGAAAAAGCCTACGATGATCGCAAGCCCGCCCATGCGGGGAATGGGGTGATCGTGCACACGGCGGTCGTCCTTGGGGATGTCCATGGCACCGATGCGCTCGGCAAAATCCTTGACCGGCGGGGTCATGCGGTTGCAGACCACCAGCGACAACACAAAGGCCGAAAACAGCGCAATCCAGGGATTGAGATTCGGAAACATACGCTTCCTCCAAGTGAGTTTTTGGCTCCCTCTTTGAGGGAGCTGTCACCAGTGCGTACACTGGTGACTGAGGGAGTCAGAGGCCCTTACTCAAAGTGCTCAAAAGAGGCGCCCTGACCCCTTCCACCGCTGAAGCGGTCCCCCTCCCCCAAACGCCGCATGTGCGGCTGGGGGAGGCAGGATCTTAAAACGGCTTCTCGACTAAACCGATCTTTTTGTAGACCTTGCGCAGGGTCTTGCGCGCAACGTAAGTCGCCTTCTGGGCGCCCTTTGTGTAGATATCCTCCAGATAGGCCTTGTCGGCGATAATGCGCGCGGCCTCCTCACGGATGGGACGCAGGGTCTCGATAACGGCCTCGCCCACAGCGGGCTTGAAGACACCGTAACCGGCGGCGGAAAACTCCTGCTCGATCTCGGTAAAGCTCTTGCCCGTGCAGGCAGCGTAAATCTGCATGAGGTTTGCCACACCCGGCTTGTTCTCGGGATCAAAGCGCACACAGCCGGCGCCGCTTTCGGAGTCGGTGACGGCGCGCTTAAACTTGCGCATGATATCAGCCGGGTCGTCCATCAGGCAGACGCGGCCGTTTCCGATTTCGTCGGATTTGGACATCTTGCTCGTCGGGTCGAGCAGGTCCATCACCCGCGCACCGACCTTGGGGATCCAGGGCTCGGGCACCTTGAAGGTCTCGCCGTAGAGGTTGTTGAAGCGCTGGGCCACGTCGCGCGTGAGCTCCACATGCTGCTTCTGATCCTCGCCTACGGGGACGTAATCGGGCTGGTAGAGCAGGATGTCTGCCGCCATGAGGGCCGGGTAGGTGAAGAGGCCGCCGTTGATATTTTCGGCATTCTTGGCACTTTTATCCTTGAACTGCGTCATGCGGCTCAGCTCGCCGAACATGGTGTAGCAGTTGAGCACCCAGCCCAGCTCCGCATGCTCATGCACATGGCTCTGCAAAAAGAGCGTGTTTTTCTCGGGGTCAAGGCCGCAGGCGACATATTGTGCCAGCTGCTCCCGCGTCCTGCGCCGCAGGTCGGCGGGATTGTTGCGCGTGGTCAGCGCGTGCAGATCGGCCATAAAGTAATAGCAGTCAAACTGCTCGGCACGCTCCGCCCAGTTTTTGATCGCTCCGAGATAGGAGCCCAGCGTCAGATCGCCGGTGGGCTTGATGCCCGAGAGCATGACCTTTTTCGGTGTATTGTTATTATCCATCGTCTTCTCCTGTTCGTATAGACAAATTTCCACACTTCTATTCATTTTAACAAAAGAACTTGTACTTGACAACTGCCAATTTGCAAAATAATATTATAAACAAAGTGAAGAGTGAAGAGTGGAAAGTGAAAAGTGCGGTTTGACTGATGCGCTGCGGCAGATTCGATCATCCGCGAAGCGGACACAATAACTCCACTTTCAACTTTTCAATTTTCACTTTCATAAAATGATGGAGGAACAACATGAAAGATATAAGCTGGTTCAACGACATGGAAGCGCGCATCCCCACCGGAGAGGTGCGCACGCGCTTTGCGCCCTCTCCCACCGGGTACATGCATGTGGGCAACCTGCGCACGGCGCTCTATACCTATCTCATCGCCCGCCACGGCAAGGGCAAGTTCATCCTGCGCATCGAGGACACCGACCAGGGCCGTCTCGTCGAGGGTGCGGTGGACGTGATCTACAAGACCATGGCCGAGTGCCACCTCGAGCACGACGAAGGTCCCGACGTGGGCGGCCCCGTGGCCCCCTATGTCCAGACCGAGCGCAGGCCCCTTTATAAGGAATACGCCGAGCTTTTGATGGAGCGCGGCCACGCCTACCGCTGCTTCTGCGAAAAGACCGAGTCCGAGGAGGACAGCGGCGACTTTAACCGCGGGGACGATCCCTGCCGCTCCATGAGCCGTGAGGAATCCGACCGCCTTGCCGCCGAGGGCAGACCCTATGTCATCCGCCAGCGCATCCCGCACGAGGGGACGACCACCTTCCACGATGAGATCTACGGCGACATCACGGTGGAAAACCAGAGCCTTGACGACCAGGTGCTCTTAAAGCGCGACGGCCTGCCCACCTACAACTTCGCAAACGTCATCGACGACCACCTCATGGGCATCACCCATGTCGTGCGCGGCAGCGAGTATTTGAGCTCCGCGCCTAAGTATAACCTTCTGTACGAGGGCTTCGGCTGGCCCATCCCCAAGTACGTCCACTGCTCGCCCGTCATGCGCGATCAGCACAACAAGATGTCCAAGCGCCACGGCGACCCCTCCTACGAGGACCTGATCGCCCAGGGCTTTCTGACCGACGCCGTCATCAACTACGTGACCCTGCTCGGCTGGAGCCCGAGAGGGGAGCAGGAGATCTTCTCCCTCGACGAGCTCAAGGAGATCTTCGACATCTCCGGCATCTCCAAGTCCCCCGCCATCTTCGACATCGAAAAGCTCCGCTATTTTAATGCCGAATACATCCGCGCCATGAGCCCGGAGGCCTTTGTCAAGGTGGCCGAGCCCTTTATCCGTGAGGCGGTGAAGAATCCCGCCATCGACCCCGCCGCCGTCGCGGCCCTGCTGCAGCAGCGCACCGAGGTGCTGACCGAGATCCCCGAGAAGGTGGACTTCTTCGACACGCTTCCCGAATACGACGCGGAGCTCTTCGTCCACAAAAAATCCAAGTCCGACAGGGAATCCTCCAAGTCTATGTTGGAGAAGGTCATCCCCGCCTTTGAAGCCCTTCCGGACTGGAACGACGAGGGCATCATGGACGTGATGGTGAAGCTTGCCGAGGCGGAAGGCGTGAAGAACGCCAAGGTTATGTGGCCTGTCCGCATCGCGGCGGCGGGCAAGGCCGTCACCCCCGGCGGCGCGGTGGAGATCTGCCGCATCCTCGGGAAGGACGAGTGCCTGAGACGCCTGCGCGTCGGCCTTGAAAAGCTGGGATAAGATTAAGATAAAAAAGACCGCCCGGGTTTCATGCTCGGGCGGCTTTTGCGTGTCATCCGATGAGATTGAAAATGGAATCGTCGTTGTCGATCCAGTCCTGCACATCAATGGTGCGGTACTCGGTGGGGGAAGTCCGGATGATGACCTTCTCGATGCCGGCGTTGATGATCTGCCGCTTGCACATCGAGCAGCTCATCGCGTCGGGCAGCAGCTCATTTGTCTTGGCGCTGCGGCCCACGAGGTAGATGGTCGCGCCGATCATGTCGCGTCGGGAGGCGGAGATGATGGCGTTTGCCTCCGCGTGCACCGAGCGGCAGAGCTCGTAGCGCTCGCCCGAGGGGATGCCCAGCTTCTCGCGCATGCAGCCGCCCAGATCCGAGCAGTTCTTCCGCCCGCGCGGCGCGCCGTTATAGCCGGTGGAGATGATCTCATCGTTTCGCACGATGATGGCGCCGTACTTGCGCCTGAGGCAGGTGGAGCGCTCCAGCACCGCGTCGGCGATGTCCAGGTAATAATTCTGCTTGTTGGTTCTGCCGTCCATAAGACGTTCCTCCCGGTAGCTTTTTACTTATCATAACCCGGCCTTGCTTTCCCGTCAAGAAAGAGATAGCTTTTTTCCGGCGTATGTGTTATAGTATGGCGCATGAACAGACGAAACTATCAGCGGGAGCTTGACCGCATCATCGAAAAAAACGGGGAAACGCGCCCAAAGGTGCTGCTGCATGTGTGCTGCGGCCCCTGCTCAAGCTCGGTGCTGGAATATCTGACACAGTATTTTGACCTCACCCTTTTGTGGTATAACCCGAATATCTACCCCGAGGCGGAGTTTGACCTGCGGCTTGAGACACTCAAGAAGCTGATAGGGGATATGGGCCTTGCCGACAGGGTAACGCTTTTGACCGAGCCGCACCGAAGCGAAGAGTACTACGCGCGCGTACAGGGTTTGGAGGATGAACCGGAGGGCGGAAAACGCTGTACCGAGTGCTTCCGCCTGCGCCTCGAGGAGGCGGCAAAGGCCGCAAAGGAAGGCGGCTTTGACTACTTCTGCACGACTCTCACCCTCTCGCGCCACAAGGACGCGGTGCGCATCAACGCGCTGGCCGAGGAGATCGCCGCGCGCGAGGGGGTCAGATGGCTCCCTTCGGACTTCAAAAAGCGCGACGGGGAAAACCGCTCCATCGAGCTGTGCGAGCAGTACCATGTTTACCGGCAGCTTTACTGCGGGTGTGAGTACAGCTTAAAAAAGCGGGTTGGCTCCCTCTCAGAGGGAGCTGTCACCAGTGCGCACACTGGTGACTGAGGGAGCTCGTGCGTCTACGCAGACCCCTTCCACCGCTGAAGCGGTCCCCCTCTGCCCACCTTGCCGCATTGCTGTTCCCGGCCCTGCTTCGCGACGGACCGCCAACAGCGCGGCTGCGGAGATTCCGAACCGCCTTATTCTGCCCCCGGCAGCGGCGGCCCGCAATCCCCCAAACGCCGCATGCGCGGCTGGTGGAGGCAAGGGAGCCAAAAAGTGAACAACGGCAGGTTTCCACACCCTGCCGCGCCGGACGGCGGCATAAAAAATGGACCAGATGGGGCGTGCATCCCATCTGTATCGGTGCCTCCGTGCGGATAAATAAAAAATGGAGGTATCCGAAATCATGCACAACAAGAAAATCACCACCCTGTTTTTGACTGCCAACGCCGTCATCGCCGCGCTGTACGCCGCCCTGACCATTGCCCTGGCTCCCATCAGCTACGGACCGGTACAGTTTCGCGTGAGCGAGGTGCTGACCGCCCTGCCGTTTCTGATGCCGGGCAGTGTCCTGGGCATTACCGTCGGCTGCGTGCTGGCCAATCTCTACACCGGGAGCGTCCTGGATATCGTGTTCGGCTCTCTGGCGACGTTTCTCGCGGGCCTTGCCACGGCCTGGTTCGGCAAAAAGGGAAACACGGTGAAAAACCGGGTGCTGGGCTGCCTCATGCCCGTTGTGTTCAACGCGGTCATCGTGGGTGCGGTGCTCACCTGGGGCTACCAGATCCAGGAGTTTGACTCCCCCCTCAAGTCCTGCGCCTTCAACGCCCTGACCGTCGGCGTCGGCGAGGCGGGCGTGCTGTACCTGATCGCTTATCCGCTCTTGAGCTATCTGCCGAAGATCAAAAGCGTGCGGGAATTTATCGCACGTTTTAACGGAAAATAAAGATACCCCTTCCCGGGGTGAAAGGAGCGTCCCATGAAGGTCCGCAAAGCGATCATCCCCGCGGCGGGGCTCGGTACCCGCCTGCTGCCCAACACCAAGAGCATCCCCAAGGAGATGCTGCCCCTGGTGGATAAGCCCGTCCTGCAGTACATCGTGGAGGAGGCCGTCGCCGCCGGTGTGGAGGAAATTTTGATCATCACCAACCGCGGCAAATCCCCCATCGAGGATTACTTTGACTACGCCCCCGACCTCGAGCAGCGCCTCATCGCCGACGGCAAGCGCAAGGAGGCCCGCACCGTGCGCGAGGTCGCGGACATGGCGGACGTATACTTCCTGCGCCAGAAGGAGACGCGCGGCCTCGGCCACGCCATCTGGCGCGCCAAGAGCTTTGTGGGCGACGAGCCCTTCGGCATCCTCCTGGGCGACGATATCATGCTCAGCAAGACGCCGGTCCTCAAGCAGTTGGTCGACGCCGCCGAGGCCAATAGCTGCAGCGCCATCGCCGTGCGGCAGTTTCCGGGGGAGGAGATCTGCAAGTACTCCTCTGTCAAATTCGAGGAGCAGCTTTCGGATCGCGTCTACCGTATCAGCGACATGAACGAGAAGCCGTCGGTGTACGAAAAGCTCTCCGATTACGCGATCATGGGCCGCTATGTGCTCACGCCCGCAATCTTCGACATCCTGGAAAAAACCTCCCCCGGCCGCAACAACGAGATCCAGCTGACCGACGGCATGCGCGTTCTCTGCCGCCGCGAGAAGATGTGCGCCGTGGACTTCGAGGGCAAGCGCTACGACACAGGCAACCTCAAGGGCTATCTGGAGTCCATCATCGACTTTGCCCTGCACAACGAGGAGGCGGGCGACTGGCTGCGCCAGTTCATCATCGACAAAGCGGAGATACTGAAAAACGAACAGTAAACCAGCAGGAGTTGTGAAAAAAACCACTTGACATTGTAGGGGCCGACGCCCTCGGCGGCCCGTGCGGAACAACTCGAAAACGCGCAGAAATCCCCGGCGAAAAACGCACAAATGTGGCGGATTTTGCCGGGGATACGTGTATTTATTGCGTTTTCTTTGCCGGGCCGCCGAGGGCGTCGGCCCCTACGGTGTTGATATTACTGTGTTCTTGATGAAGGGGACTTTTTTCACAGTCCCTGTTTTCATTTATACACCACATCGAAGCAGCCGATGCGCTCCACCGTAAAGCCCGCATTTATAAATTTCTCCGTGGGAGCGCCGTTCCAGAGCACGTAGGTGCCATCCATGTCAAAGGGCGGCGCGGCGTCGTCGACATACACGAAACGCCCGAAGCGGCGGGGACTGAGATACTGGGCGGGGTAGTATTCGTATTCCACCGTGTCGTTGAATGCCTGCGGGCTTGTCTCCGACTTGAGCAGCAGCTTCGGGTAATGCAGCGCGCGGGTGACGTAGACTGTGCCGTCGTGCCGGAGGGCCTTGTCCAGCGCCTCGTCCCAGCCGGCGGTGAACTCCCCGTTCAAAGACGGGGCATAGTCGGTGAAATAGTACTGCGCAAAAAAACCGAAGAACGTAAGCAGCCCCGCCAGGAGCAGCACCGCGGCCGTTCGGGCGTAACGGCCCAGCAGCCGCAGGGCGGTCTCCGCGCCGAAGGCGACGGAGAGGGCGGCGGGCATGACGAGAAAGTTCATGCGGTTGATGTTCACCGAGATGAGCGCCGTGAGCCCCGCCCCGGTAAAGAGCCAGATGAGCAGCAGCACCGCGGGATCATAGTGCCGCTCGCGCAGGGCGGCAAAGCAGCGGTAAACGAGCGCGCCCAGCCCCAAAAGCCCGAAGGGCAGCGCCGCCGGGTAGAACAGCCCGAAGCGCCCGGCGCTGTTCCACTTAAGCCCGTCCGACTGGGTGAGCAGGATGCGCAGCATGGTTTTGAGATTGTCCGGCACATGGGAAAGGGAGATCTCCCCCGCGCGCATCTGCACCAGCCGCGGCACCGAGAAGGGGCCGACGGAGAACTCATCCACAAGACCGTAGTTGACCGCGAGAAAGCCCACCGGCGGCAGGGCCAGCACCGCGAGGATCACCCCGGAGCCGAGGAGCCGCCGGTCCGCCTTCGGCCTTGCATACAAGAGCATCAGCCCCAGCAGCAGCGGCATCACGGGCCAGATCGCGGAGTAGGCATAGAGGGCTAGACCGTAGCACAGGGCCGAGACCGGCAGAAAGCGCCCGTCCTCTTTTCCCTTCAGAAAGAAGCACAGGCCCAGGAGCAGCAGATTCGGCGCCATGTTGGATTCCAGCGCCCAGCGGGAGAGCAGCACATGCCACGGGCATAGCGCCAGCACCGCAAGGCTGCACAGTCCGGCGCGCTTACCGCCGAGGCGCCGCCCCACCGAAAAGGCGGCGGGCAGGGCGCACAGCGCAAGAAGGAGCTGCGGCAGGCGGATGACCCAGGTCCTGACTCCGAAGAGGGCGAGGAAGGGGATCATGAGATAGCTTTCCAGCGCGTTCATACCGCTGCCCCAGGCGGTGAGATAGACCGGGAAGCGGTGCAGGGAGCTGTCGGCGCCGTAATGCAGCAGCGCCCAGGCGTCATAGGCGGCGAAGGCCTCGTCCTGGTTGAGCCCCGGCGGGGCGGACCCGAAGCGGTACAGCCGCGCAAAGACGCCGAGCGCGAGCAGCAGGAAGAATATGCACTTTTCGGTTTTCGTGAGCTTCATGGGCTTTTCCTGTCGTGTTGATGATATAAGAAATTATGGGTATCGGCTTAACTCAGCAAGAACCAGCTTCCGGTCTGTCATTGCGAACCAGTGACCGATGTCACTGGTGTGGCAATCCGTACTCCCTACGGCCTGCTTCCGGCGTGCAATAGGTTACGGCCTCCGGCGGGCGGATTGCCACGTCACCAGTGTGAGCACTGGTTCCTCGCAATGACGGGAGTATGCGGTCTAAAGCCGATACGCACATAAGAAATTATATGCCCCGGCGCCGCAAAAGACAAGCGCGACTTGACGATCGCGCCAAATGGACTTTTTATGCAGCGAAGGAAAAGAAAATTCTTGCAAAACGCTTTCTCAGGTGTTAAACTTTCATTTCGTGTTGAAATGTACAAATCAAGGGAGTTTTGCTTTTATGGATAAGCTCAGAAACATCGCCATCATTGCCCACGTTGACCACGGCAAGACCACGCTGGTCGACGAGATGCTCAAGCAGTCCGGCGTTTACCGCGACAACCAGGAGGTCGTCGACCGCGTCATGGACTCCAACGACCTCGAGCGCGAGCGCGGCATCACCATCATGGCGAAGAATACCGCCGTCTGGTACGGCGACACGAAGATCAATATCGTCGACACCCCGGGCCACGCCGACTTCGGCGGCGAGGTGGAGCGCATTCTGAAAATGGTCAACGGCGTCATCCTGCTGGTGGACGCGGCGGAGGGCCCCATGCCCCAGACCCGCTTTGTCCTCAGCCGCGCGCTGGAGCTCGGCCACCGGGTCATCGTCGTGCTCAACAAGATCGACCGCCCCGACCAGCGCATCCACGAGGTGGTGGACGAGATCCTGGAGCTTCTGATGGACCTGGACGCCACCGACGAACAGCTCGACTCCCCCATGCTCTTCTGCTCGGGCCGCAACGGCACCGCGAGCTATTCCCCCGAGGTTCAGGGCACCGACTTAAAGCCTCTCTTTGAGACCATCCTCGAGTACATCCCCGCCCCGGAGATGAACCTTGACGCCCCCTTCCAGATGCTCGTCAGCTCCATCGACTATAACGAGTACGTGGGCCGCATCGCCATCGGCCGCATCGAGCGCGGCGTCGTGAAGCAGAACCAGGAGATCGAGGTCTGCAACTACCACGATCCCGACGCCCAGACCCTCAAAGCCAAGGCGGTTTCCCTCTACCAGTTTGAAGGCCTCAACCGCGTCCCCGTCACCGAGGCGGGCGCGGGCAACATCATCGCGATGTCCGGCATCGGAGAGGTCACCATCGGCGACACCATCTGCGCCAAGGGCTTTGCCGAGCCTCTGCCCTTCGTCAAGATCAGCGCCCCGACCCTCGAGATGACCTTCTCCGTCAACGACAGCCCCTTCGCCGGGCGCGAGGGCAAGTTCGTCACCTCCCGCCAGATCCGCGAGCGCCTCATGCGCGAGACCCTCAAGGACGTGTCCCTGCGCGTGACCGACGTGCCCGACAGCACCGACAGCTTCAATGTCGCGGGCCGCGGCGAAATGAGCCTGTCCATCCTCATCGAGACCATGCGCCGCGAGGGCTACGAATTCCAGGTCAGCCCCCCGCGCGTGCTGTATCAGGAGATCGACGGGCAGCTCTGCGAGCCGGTGGAGCGCGTCGTTGCCGACGTGCCCCAGGACGCCATGGGCTCCGTGATGGAAAAGCTCGGCGCGCGCAAGGGCACCTTCCTCGAGATGACCCCCGTGGGCAGCCGCATGAAGTTGGAGTTCCTGGTCCCGTCCCGCGGCCTTTTCGGCTACCGCAACGAATTTCTCACCGACACCAAGGGCGAGGGCATCATGGCCTCCGTCTTTGAAAAGTACGAGCCCTACAAGGGCGACATCGCCCGGCGCAATACCGGCTCCCTCATCGCGTGGGAGACCGGCGAGGCGGTGGCCTACGGCATCTGGAACGCCCAGGAGCGCGGCGCCATGTTCATCGTCCCCGGCACCAAGGTGTACGCGGGCATGGTGGTGGGCGTCTGCCCAAAGCAGGATGACGTGCCCGTCAACGTCTGCCGCACCAAGCACCTGACCAACACCCGCGCCTCCGGCTCCGACGAGGCCCTGCGCCTGGTGCCCGCCCGTCAGATGAGCCTGGAGCAGTGCCTGGAGTTTCTGGCCGACGACGAGCTGCTCGAGGTCACGCCCAAGAACCTGCGCCTGAGAAAGAGCATCCTCGACCACAGCCTGCGCATGAAGACCGTCATGCGCAACCGGTAAAAACAAATATTCTTTTGCGGGAAGCCAGAGGTTTCCCGCAAATCCAATTAATTTAACGCAGTAAATCATTGCAAATTGCTTTTCAATATAGTATAATAAAAAAACTTTCAACATCGTAAGCCCGGAAAAGCTTCAAAAATTCACCAGAGAGAGGAGACAGAAGAGTGGGCAAGTATATCGTCAAGCGCGTACTGCTCGCAGTTTTGACTGTTTTCATTATCTGCGCCATCACCTTCTTCACCATGCACGCCGTACCAGGCGGCCCCTTCAACCGCGAGAAAGCCCTCAGCGAGGCCACCATCGCGGCCCTCAACACCCGTTACGGGCTTGATAAGCCCCTCCTCGAACAGTTCCTGCTGTATATGAAGGGCGTGCTGCATGGCGATTTCGGCGTATCGCTGAAAAACGGCCGTGAGATCTCCGCCATCATCGGCGAGTCCTTCCCCATCTCCGCGCGCCTCGGCCTTTCGGCCATGGTGGTCGCTCTGATCTGCGGCACCATTTTCGGCAGCACCGCTGCCCTCATGCGCAACAAGCTGCCCGACCGCATCATCGTCTTCTTCTCCACGCTCTTCACCGCCGTGCCGAGTTTTATTCTTGCCACGCTCCTGCTGCTGGTGTTCTGCATCAAGCTGGGATGGCTGCCGGTGTGGAGCCCGAAGAACCCAAACTATCTGCTGCCTGTCATCGCGCTGTCGGCCTACCCGATGGCATACATTACGCGTCTTTCGAAGACCAGCATGCTCGACGCACTGGGCCAGGACTACATCCGCACCGCACGGGCCAAGGGCGTCAGCCGGTTCAAGATTATTTTCAAGCACGCCCTGCGCAATTCCCTGATCCCGGTCATCACCTACGCCGGGCCCCAGATTGCCTACATTATCACAGGCTCCATGGTCATCGAGACCATCTTCACCGTCGGCGGTCTCGGCAGCAAGTTTGTTTCCGGCATCAACAACCGCGACTACACCCTCATCATGGCGACCACGATCTTCCTTGCCGTGCTGATGGTGGCGGCAAACCTCATCTGCGATCTGCTTTATAAATTGGTTGACCCGCGCATCAAATACGATTGAGAGGAGAAAAACATGGATAAGCTTAAAAAGAATCCTCTCAGCACCCAGATCGACCTGTCGAAGTTCTCCGGGGACATGTTCGTCCCCGCAACCGAGGATGAAAAGCGCCAACAGGATGTCATGAGCGAGAGCACCACCTTCTTTAAAGACGGCATGCGCAAACTTTTCAAAAACCCCCTCGCTGTCGGGAGCATTATTGTTCTCGTCTGCATCATCCTGACCATCATCATCGCACCCATGATCGTCCCCTACAGCTATGAGGAGATCCTCTCTGTCGACGGCAAGCGCGACAAGAGCGCAAAGAACCTCGCACCCTTCACCTACAGCAAGGCGGAGCAGCAGTACATAGACAAGGGCGGCAGCCGCTTCCCCCACATCTTCGGTACCGACGAGCAGTGCCGCGACTACTTCATCCGCGTCATCTACGGCACGCGCATCTCCCTGGCTGTCGGCTTCTTCGCCAGCGTCATCGTGCTTATCATCGGCATGCTCTATGGCAGCATCTCCGGTTATCTCGGCGGCAGGGTCGACCTCATTATGATGCGTATCGTCGATATCATCTACTCCCTGCCCGACATGCTGATCATCATTCTGCTGAAGGTCGTGCTGGACGAGCGCCTGCGCTTTACCCCGGGCAGCTTCCTGGACAAGCTCGGCACCAGCATGGTCAGCCTCTTCATCGTCTTTGGCCTTCTTTATTGGGTGGGCATGGCGCGTCTCATCCGCGGCCAGATCCTCACCATCAAGGAGAATGAATACATTCTGGCTGCGCGTTCCATCGGTGCAAAACCCGGCCGCATCATCCGCCAGCACATTCTGCCCAACTGCCTGTCCGTCATCATCATCTCCACAGCCCTGCAGATCCCCTCTGCCATCTTCACCGAGAGCTTTCTGAGCTTCATCGGCATCGGCGTCAAGGCACCCATGCCCTCCCTGGGCTCGCTTGCCAACGCTGCACGTGAAGGCCTGCAGAGCTATCCCTACAAGCTGATCTTTCCGGCTATCATGATCTGCCTGATCGTGCTGAGCCTGAACCTGCTGGGCGACGGCCTGCGCGATGCCTTCGACCCGAAGCTGAGGAGGTAAGGACATGAGTGAAAAACTTCTGAGCGTGCAGGATCTGCACACCTCCTTCTTTACCGACGCCGGCGAGGTCCAGGCCGTCAACGGCGTAAACTTCGATCTTGACCGCGGCGAGATCCTCGGTATTGTGGGCGAAAGCGGCTCCGGCAAGTCCGTCACCGCCTATTCCATCATGCAGATCCTCGCCGACACCGGCAAAATCGTCGGCGGCAGAATTCTCTACAAGGGCGAGGACCTGTCAAAGTGGAGCGAAAAGCAGATGCAGGGCTTTCGCGGCAAATGCTGTTCCATCATCTTTCAGGACCCCATGACGAGCCTGAACCCCGTCTTCACCATCGGCAGCCAGCTCACCGAGGCCATCACCCTCCACACCGACAAACACGGCAAGGAAGCCAATGCCCGCGCAGCCCAGCTTTTGACCCTCGTCGGCATCAACGAGCCGGAAAAGCGCCTCAAGCAGTATCCGTTTGAGCTGTCCGGCGGCATGCGTCAGCGTGTCATGATCGCCATGGCCCTGGCCTGCGAGCCCGACATCCTCATTGCCGACGAGCCCACCACCGCCCTTGATGTGACCATCCAGGCCCAGATCCTCGAGCTCATGCAGGACCTGCAGAAAAAGCTCGGCATGGCGGTCATCCTCGTCACCCACGATCTCGGCGTCATTGCGGACATGTGCGATAACATCGTCGTCATGTACGGCGGCCGCATCTGCGAGCGCGGCACCGCCCATGAGATCTTCTATAACCCAAAGCACGAGTACACCCGGGGCCTTCTGCGCTCCATCCCCAACGTCAACAACATGAAAAAGAAGCTGATCCCCATCTCCGGCACTCCCATCAACATGCTCTGCATGCCGAAGGGCTGTGCCTTCTGCGCCCGGTGCGACAACGCCATGAAGATCTGCCTCACCGAGATCCCGCAGGAGCTGTGGATCAACGACAACCACAAGGCTGCCTGCTGGCTCAATGTCCGCGACGCTTTTGAAGGGAAGGAGGTCTGAACATGAGCGATACGCTGGTAGAGGTCAAGAACCTGAAGCAGTACTTCCCCGTGCGCTCCGGCTTCAAGACCATCCCCCTCAAGGCTGTCGACGACGTATCCTTCGAGGTCGGCCGCGGCGAGACCCTGGGCCTGGTGGGTGAATCAGGCTGCGGCAAGACCACCGTGGGCCGCACCATCCTCCGCCTGTACGAGCCCACCGGCGGCGAGATCCGCTATAACGGCGAGCTTGTCACCGACAGGAACATCACCGCCATGCGCAAGCAGATGCAGATGGTATTCCAGGACCCCTATTCTTCTCTCGACCCGCGCATGACGGTCGAGGACATTATCGGCGAGCCGCTGGACGTGCATCATCTCTGCTCCAACCGCAAGGAACGCCGTGAGAAGATCCTGGAGCTCATGAGCTATGTCGGCCTCAATGCCGAGCACGCACGCCGCTATGCCCACGAGTTTTCCGGCGGCCAGCGGCAGCGCATCGGCATTGCGAGAGCGCTTGCGGTCGACCCCAAGTTCATCGTCTGTGATGAGCCTGTCTCCGCGCTGGACGTGTCCATCCAGGCGCAGGTCATCAACATGTTTGAGCAACTGCAGGAGAAGCTGGGCGTGGCCTATCTCTTTATTGCCCATGATCTTTTGGTCGTGCACCACATCTCCAGACGCATTGCGGTCATGTACCTCGGCAAAATTGTAGAGGTTGCTGAATCCGACGAGCTCAACGAGCACCCGGTCCATCCCTATACCGAGTCGCTGCTCTCTGCCGTGCCCATCCCCGATCCGGATGTGACGCGCGCCAGAAAGCGTATCCTCCTTGAGGGCGACGTACCGAGTCCTTTGAACATGCCGACCGGCTGCGCCTTCCGCACCCGCTGCCGCTTTGCCACCGAGCAGTGCGCCAATGAGTGCCCGGCCCTCACCGATCGCGGCGGCGGACACTTCGTCGCCTGCTGGAACAAGTAATTTGCATTCAAATACGGCATTGTCCGTTTTTGAAAATATATTCTGAAAGGAAACCCGAAAAATGAAGAAGACACTCGCAATGGTTCTGACTCTGGCGATGATGTTCTCGCTGTTCGCCTTCGGCGGCAGCGCTGCCTTCGCCGATGGCGAAGATGCCGCCGCGCTGGTCAGCCCCAACTTCATCGACCCCATCAAGGACTGGGCCAAGTATGACGAACTGATCGCCCAGATCAAGAGTGAGACCGATTTTGCCAAGCGCACCGAGCTCATGCACCAGGCTGAGGATATCCTCATGGCTACCAACTGCGTCATCCCCATCTACTACTACAACGACAACTACATGCAGAAGGACTATGTTGACGGCCTCTACGCCAACCTCTTCGGCTTCAAGTACTACATGTATGTTGACATGGCCAACGGTTCCACCACGCTGCGCCTGAACAACGGCCCCGAGCCTGACTTCCTTGACCCCGCCCTCAACAGCTCCGTTGACGGCGCGTGCCTGGCGGTCAACTCCTTCTCCGGCCTTTACACCTACAACGCTCAGGGCCACACCGAACCCGCCTGCGCCACCGGCTACACCGTCTCTGACGACGGCCTGACCTACACCGTCACCCTGCGCGACGGCCTGAAGTGGTCCGACGGCTCCGACCTGACCGCCAAGGACTTCGAGTACTCCTGGAAGCGCGTTGCCGCTGAGGCCACCGCCGCCGACTACGCCTACATGCTCGACAACTTTGTCGGCTACCCCAACGACCTGGCTGTCAAGGCTGTGGACGACACCACCCTCGAGTTCACCCTGAACTCCCCCTGCGCCTACATGGAAGACCTGATGGCATTCCCAGCCTTCTATCCTGTCAAGCAGGAAGCTGTTGAAAGCTACCCCGACTGGCAGACCAACCCCGGCGGCTGGTGCCAGGAGGCCGGCTTCGTCTCCAACGGCGCCTACGTCTGCACCGGCTGGGATCACGACGTCTCCATGACCTATGAAAAGAACCCCTACTGGTATGACGCCGACAAGGTCAAGGTCGAGAAGCTTGAGTTCATGCTCTCCGCTGACGACACCGCCATCTACGCCGCCTACAACGCCGGCGACGTTGATTTCATCGACTCCGTTCCCACCGACGAGATCGGCAAGCTCCTCGCCGACAAGAATCCCGAGTTCAAGATCATCGACAACCTGGGCACCTACTATGTTGCCTTCAACGCCAAGTCCAAGATCTTTGAGGGCAAGACCCCTGAACAGGCCGCCTGCATGCGCGAGGCATTCACCATCCTCATTGACCGTGACTACATCGTTGACAACATCGCTCAGTGCGGCCAGGTCATCGCCAACTCCTTTATCCCCCTCGGCATGGCTGACGGCAACGGCGGCGTCTTCAAAGAAAACGCCGAGACCGGCTACTTTGATGCTTATGCCATTGTCAATGACTATGACGCCACCGTGGCCCGCGCCCGCCAGCTGCTGGAGGCTGCCGGCTACAAGTTCGGCGAAGACGGGATGCTCTCCAGCGAGACGCCCATCCAGCTTGAGTATCTGACCAACACCAACACTGGACACATCGCCACTGCCGAGTCCATTCAGCAGGATCTGGCTGCTGTCGGCATCGACCTCACCATCCAACAGCAGGACTGGAACGTGTTCCTCCAGGAGCGCAAGCAGGGCAACTTCGACTTCGCCCGCGAAGGCTGGCTGGCCGACTTCAACGACCCCATCAACATGCTTGAGATGTGGACCACCGTCTCCGGCAACAACGACTGCCAGTTCGGTCGCTGATTTAATCGCATAACCCTTTTACAGCGCAGGGGAAACCCTGCGCTGTTTTTTGTACATTTTATGTTGACAACTCCACGCCTTGATGGTAATATACCAAAGTACGCGCCCGCAGTCTGCGCTCCGGGGTCATGCCGCCGATGCGGCGTCCTTTCCGCCCCCTGGCCCGGATGCTGGGTTTAGTAACAACATTTTGAAAGGAATTTTCCGACATGATCACCAAGGAAGTCAAGACCCAGGTCATCGCCGAGAACGCCGTCCACGAGGGCGACACCGGCTCCCCCGAGGTTCAGATCGCCATTCTGACCCAGCGCATCCGTGAGCTCACCGCTCACCTGAAGAATCATCCCAACGACGACCACAGCCGTCTGGGCATGTACAAGATGGTCGGCAAGCGCCGCCGTCTGCTCGACTACCTTGCCAAGAAGGATATCGAGCGTTACCGTGCGATCATCGCAAAGCTGAGCATCCGCAAGTAATTTGCGCGCTCCGCTTCTCTGAAGGGTATGAAGGTTTTAAAGTCCGGGGACAATTGAATACTGTCCCCGGACTATTTTCATTTCAAAGGCCAATGGCCTTTGAAATGAGCTTTGCACCCCGCTGCGCGCACTCGCTTGCGTGAGACGCTCGCACACTTGCGGGGCGAGAAGTGTTTTTTGCGAGGTACGCGCCCCCGCAAAAAACGATTGAAATCTTTTTCGCTTTACGAAAACTCTGCGAGGCTCTGTGCCTTGCAGCACTTTAATTGTAGCTGAGCCTCCCGTATGCTTGGTATTTGAAAAAACGCCCGGCTTGGCTCCCTTGAAAGGCGAGCTGTCTGGCAGCTTTGCTGCCGGACTGAGGGGTTCTCCGTCACGACTAACCCCTTCCACCGCTGAAGCGGTCCCCCTCCCCCAAATCGCCGCAAGCGGCTGGGGGAGGCAAGGGTCCCGGACGCTTTTTCAAGTACTGAGAGTCGGGATGCAAAAGATAAATCAAAATAAGGAGTATACACATGATCATCACCCACAAGGAATTTCCCAATTACCGCAAGTTTGAGATGATGTACGAAGGCCGTCCCCTGTCGATGGAAGTCGGCAAGATGGCAGAGCTGTGCAACGCGGCTGTTCTCGTCAAGTACGGCGAGACCACCGTCCTCGTCACCTGCACCGCCTCCGCCCGCCCCAAGGACGGCATCGACTACTTCCCCCTCGCCGTGGACTTCAACGAGAAGCTCTACGCCGTGGGCCGCATTCCCGGCAGCTTCATGCGCCGTGAGGGCAAGCCCAGCCTCCCCGCCGTGCTGGCCTCCCGCCTCATTGACCGCCCCATGCGTCCCCTCTTCCCCACTGATCTGCGCAATGACGTGGTCATCGCCTGCGAGGTTTTGAGCGTCGACCGCGACTGCAGCCCCGAGATCACCGCCATGATCGGCGCCTCCGCCGCCGTGTCCATCTCCGACGTTCCGTTCAACGGCCCCATCGCCGGCATCGTCCTCGGCTGGGACGGCGAGAAGTATCTCTTCAACCCCACCGCCGAGCAGAAAAAGACCAATCGCATGACCACCACCATCGCTGCTACCCACAAGAAGATCGTCATGATCGAGTCCGAGGCCGACCAGGTCCCCGATGAGGTCATGTATGAGGGCATCGTCCAGGCGCACGAGCACCTGCAGCCCGTGCTCGATCTCATCGACACCATGGTGCGCGAGATCGGCAAGCCCAAGTTCGAGTATGAGCATGCCTCCTTCGACGACGAGCTCTTCGAGACGCTGGTCAACAACGAGTTCGAGACCATGGAGTACTGCATGGACACCGACGACAAGAACGTCCGCGAGGCCCGTGTCAACGACTGGATCACCATGGTCGAGGAAAAGTACGGTGAGGACCACCCCGACATGATGCAGTATATGGACGAGATCCTCTACAAGCTGCAGAAAAAGGTCGTCAAGAAGTGGCTGCTGGCCGGCAAGCGTGTTGACGGCCGCGCCATGAACGAGATCCGCCCGCTGGCCGCCGAGGTCGGCGTGCTGCCCGTGGTGCACGGCTCCGGCCTGTTTACCCGCGGCCAGACCCAGGTGCTCTCCATCGCCACTCTCTCCACCCTGGACGACGCCCAGAAGCTCGACACCATCTGGGAAGAGGATACCAAGCGCTTCATGCACCATTACAACATGCCCAGCTACTCCACCGGTGAGGCCCGTGCCAGCCGCTCCACCAACCGCCGCGAGTACGGACACGGCGCCCTGGTCGAGAAGGCCCTCGAGTCCGTCATCCCCGATGTGGACGACTTCCCCTATGCCATTCGTGTAGTCTCCGAGGTCCTCTCCTCCAACGGCTCCACCTCCCAGGGCTCCATCTGCGGCACCACGCTGGCCCTCATGGACGCGGGCGTGCCCCTCAAGGCCCCCGTTGCCGGCATCTCCTGCGGCCTCATTCAGGACGGCGACGACTTCACCACCTTCATCGACATCCAGGGCGTGGAAGACTTCCACGGCGAGATGGACTTCAAGGTGGCCGGCACCAAGAAGGGCATCACCGCCATCCAGATGGACCTCAAGAACGACGGCCTCAAGCATGAGATCGTCAAGGAGGCTTTCCAGATCACCCGCGAGGCCCGCTTCCAGATCCTCGACGAGATCCTCCTCAAGGCCATTCCCGAGCCCCGCAAGGAGCTGGCCAAGAGCGCCCCGAAGATGATCCAGATGAAGATCAACCCCGACAAGATCCGCGAGGTCATCGGCTCCGGCGGCAAGGTCATCCAGAAGATCACCGCCGACACCGGCTGCAAGATCGACATCAACGACGACGGCACCATCTTCATCGCCTCCTCCGACATCGAGGCCTGCCGTGCCGCCCGCAAGACCATCGAGGACATCTGCTTTGAGCCCGAGATCGGCGCGCTGTACTACGGCAAGGTCAGCAATGTCCGCTCCGACTTCGGCGCGTGGGTCGAGCTGGCCCCCGGCAAGGACGGCCTCGTGAAGATCAAGGACCTGGAGTTCAAGCGCACCGAGAAGGTGGAAGACGTGCTCAAGCCCGGTGACATGACCTGGGTCAAGGTCATGAACATCGGCCCCCGCGGCATCGACCTGAGCCGCAAGGACGCCCTGCGCGAGCGCGGCGAAGCCTGATTGAATCGAATAGATACGACAAAAGGGAGGAGCCCGCGGCTCCTCCCTTTTCGTAATGAAAAATATGGGTATCGGCTTTAGACAGCTAACCCTGTCATTGCGAGACCAGTTCGCAAACTGGTCGTGGCAATCCGCCCGCCGGAGGCACTGAAACACTCAGAAATCCTAACTGGCCGCTGGGAATACGGATTGCCACACCAGTGACATCGGTCACTGGCTCGCAATGACAGACCGGGGGCCGGTTTTGCTGAGTTAAGCCGATACCCATAATGAAAAATATTAAAACGCTTTGATCTCCGTAAAGCCCACCGGGCGGATATGCATGACCTGGCAGCTGCCGGGGCCGAAGACCGCGTCGATCTCCGCGCGGAAGGCGTCCAGCAGGTCGTCCGGCACGAAGGCCTGCACCGTGCCGCCGAAGCCGCCGCCGTGGATGCGGAAGGCGCCGCGCTCGCCCAGCACCTTTTCACACAGGGCAAGGGCCACAGCCGCCGCCTGGTCCTGCGTGCTGCCGCAGACCACCACGTTCTGGAGATACACCCAGGAGGAGCGGCCGGACTCGCGCACGACGGCGAGGAAGCGGTCAAAGTCGCCCGCGCGCAGGGCGTCGACAATGCGGTCCACGCGGCGGTTTTCGTTGAAGATGTGCACCGCGCGCAGCACGGCCCGGTCGCCCGCCTCTTTCCGCAGGGCGGGGAGCGCCGCATAGAACGCCGCCTCGTCCACCTCGCGCAGGACCTTCTTGCCGAAGTGGGCGCTGATCTTTCGGAGCTCGCCGGGGATGGCGGTGTACTCGTCAGACAGGTCTGCGTGGTCGGAGCGGAGGTTGATCATGCACAGGCTGTGCTTCGCGGAGGCAAAGTCAAAGTCCACCGGCGTCACCACGGGCGCGGCGGGATCGGCAAAGTCGATGGCAATGATGCCGCCCCAGGCCGAGGCCATCTCGTCCATCAGGCCGCAGGGCTTGCCATAGAAGACGTTCTCGGCCTTCTGGCCCATGATGGCAAGATCGGTGGCGGTGAGAGAACTGCCGCAGAACAGGCCGTTGACCACCGCGCCGATGAGGATCTCAAAGGCCGCCGAGGAAGAAAGACCGCTGCCCTGCAGGACGTTGGAGGTGATGCAGGCGTCAAAGCCGCCGACCGCGAAGCCGCGGGAGGCTGCCTCGACGCAGATGCCGCGGATGAGGGAGCGGGTGGTGCCCTCCTCACTCTTGACAGGGGTGAGAGTGTCGAGGGTGAAGGAAATCATGTCGTAGCCCTCGGACTTGACGTTCACGGTGTTTGTGCCGTTGGCTGCCGCCGCCGCCAGCATGTCCATGTCCACGGAGGCCGCCACCACCTTGCCCAGCTGGTGGTCGGTGTGGTTGCCGCCGATCTCGGTCCTGCCGGGGGCCGACCAGATACGGGCGTCCTTCTCGCCGAACAATGTATGAAACTGCCCGAGCAGCTTTTCGATTCGTGCGTCCATAGCTTTCTCCTTATTATTAAAATCTGGGTCTTCTTGTCCTGAGCATACCGCGAAAAAGGGCGTCTTGTCAACTCTAATTTAGGGTTGTGCGTTGCAAAGCGGACGAGGCTGTGATATGCTTGCCCAAACGGGAGAGGAGGCCGGTGCCATGCTGTATGTGCGGCCCGATTTTTACGACGACTTTCACTGCCTCGCCGCCGCCTGCCGCCACAGCTGCTGCGTGGGCTGGGAGATCGACGTGGATGGGGACAGCCTGGATTATTATCAAAGCATCGCCGGGGAGCTGGGCGAAGAGCTGCGGCGGCAGATCGCGCTTGAGCCGTCGCCGCACTTTCGCCTCGGTGCGGGCGAGCGCTGTCCCTTCCTGCAGCAGGACGGCCTGTGCCGCCTGATCTGTGAGCTCGGAGAGGACAGCCTCTGCGATATCTGCGCTCTGCACCCCCGCTTTTTCAACGACTATCCCGGCCGGACGGAGGCGGGCCTGGGCCTCTGCTGTGAAGAGGCCGCGCGCCTGCTGACGGAGGGCGAGGGCCCGCTGCGCTTTCTCACGGAGTCCGACGGGGAGGGGGATGAGACGCCTACGCCGCTGCTTAAGCTGCGGGAGAAAATCTTCACCATCCTGGCTGAAGACACCCAAAGCCTCACTGCGCGCATGGACAAGGCCCTGGGCCTTCTGGGGCAGCGCCTCCCGGTCTTCGACGGCGAAGCCACCGCGGCTTTCTTCCTGACGCTCGAGCGCATGGACGAGTCCTGGACGGCGCTGCTTAAAAAGCTCAAGCCGACGCCGCAACTGGAGCCGCGCCTGAGCCGGACGCGCTACGCCCGCCTCGCGGCTTATCTGGTCTACCGGCATTTTGCGGCGGCGGAATCGGAGGTGGAGGCGGCAAGGCGCCTGCAATTCTGCTTTCACGCGGTGCGCCTGGTCTGCGCCCTGGAGCCGCACAGCTCTGACGCCCTGCGCCTTTTCTCCGCCGAGATCGAATACTCGGACGAAAACGTGGAGAAGATCTGTGCGTGGCTTGCAAATTAAATACAAGGTTTTACAATTCGGTAACAAAACTTGACTGTTCTCTGAAACATCTTTTTAGTAAGATAGTCCTGCAAGCAAGAGATGACGTTTCTTCAAAGTGTTCTCAATAACAACAAGCAGGCAGAGTGGTCAGGCACTCTGCTTTTGCTTTATTCTTGCTGCTCGAACAATTTTACCTGTAAGATTCTTCGCTTCGCTCAGAATGACAGGTAGTCATCACTTCACGACCAGACAGCGGCGCGAGCGTAAGCGAAGCCCTCCGCGGTCGGCGTGGCGCAGGACCGTATACCACCTGCGGGCGCCCTTTTCTTTTCTTACACCGGGCGCGGCGCGTTCTTTTCTTTTCGGCAAGACGAAAAGAAAAGAATGGGGGGCGCATATACGCAGGTCATGTCTTTTGAGCACTTGTTAAAAGGAGACTAACATATGACACAGGACGAACGCTTGAATATACTGGTCGAGGGTTTCAAGACCGATTCCGGGGAATACCGCGCGCTCAGGACGCCGGGGGATACCGAGGGAAAGCGGCAGCTTTTGCGCTCGCTTATGAATATCCGCATGCCGCGCCCGCTGCCGGAGGAGCTGCTTGCGGTTCAGGACGAATACCTGCAGGCCCGGGCGGAGGAAAAGGGGATCGTGACCTTGTCGGAGATCCCGACCCTTGAAAGCGCCCGCCCCTTCGCGGACAGACTCTCCCTCTGGCAGGGGGATATCACCCGCCTCAAAGTGGACGCCATCGTCAACGCCGCAAATTCCGCCATGCTCGGCTGCTTTCAGCCCTGCCACAGCTGCATCGACAACTGCATCCACACTTACGCGGGCGTGGAGCTTCGCGCAGAGTGCGCAAGACAGATGGACGCTCTGCGCCGCCGCCATGGCCGCCGCTATGAGCAGCCCACCGCCGTCCCCATGCTGACGGAGGGCTACAACCTGCCCGCCGGAAAGATCGTCCACATCGTCGGTCCCATCGTGGACGGGCAGCTCACGCCGCGGCATGAGGAGGAGCTTGCCGCCTGCTACCGCAATACCCTGGAGCTCTGCAGGGAAAAGGATCTCCGAAGCGTCGCCTTCTGCGGCATCTCCACCGGGGTCTTCCGCTTCCCGAAGCAGCGCGCCGCCGAGATTGCCGTGCAGACGGTCACGGACTGGCTGTCTGCCTGCCCGGGCGCCATGGACCGCGTGATCTTCGCCGTCCTCAGCGACCGCAGCCGGGAGATTTATGAGAAGGTGCTGGGATAGACAGCGGCGATAACGCTGCCCTTTGTTCCGTTGGGGTCGATGTGCCCTAAAGGGCAAACACCCTCATCGGCCCGAAACCATACGGCTTGTACAAGGGACCGGGTTCGGGCCGAGGGAGGGCGCGGCAATCCGTCTCTCCCTGCCGGCAGCCGGCATTTCCGAATTGGCTATTGCCTCCGGCGCGCGGGTTGCCGTGACATCAGTGTGCACACCGGTTCTTCGCGATGACAGTATAAAAAACTGCGAGTACAGTACGTACCCGCAGTTTTTTTATGATTATTGATGGGAAGATTACGCCGCGGCGGTTTTCTTTTCCCTCATGATCTGATAAGCGATCACGGTCCCGACCAGGAGCACGCCGATAATATCCGTTGCAATGCCGGGATAAATCAGCATCAGGCCGCCGACTGCGGCGACGATGCGGAACACCACGGGCAGCGCGCCGCGGTAGTAGCCCTCCAGGGACATGGACAGAGCAAACATGCCGACGAGAGAGGTGATCACGATGGAGACGACCTCAATGGCGGTGGTGTCCACAAAGACCATGGCGGGGTTGAGCGCGAGGATGTAGGGGACGATGAAGGCAGCGATAGCGAGCTTGGTGGCGTTGACGCCGGTCTTCATGGGATTGCCGTGGGCGATGGCAGCGCCTGCGTAGGCGGCCAGCGCGACCGGCGGGGTGATATCGGCCACAATGCCGAAGTAGAACACGAACATGTGCGCCGCGATGCTGGGGATGCCCATGCGGATGAGCACGGGGGCGCAGGTGGTGGCCATGATGACGTAGTTTGCGGTGGTGGGCACGCCCATGCCGAGGATGATGCAGGTCAGCATCGTCAGGAACAGGGCCACGATCTTGTAGCCGCCGGAGGCTCCGATGATGATGGAGATCAGGGAGGAGCCGATGCCGGTGGTGGTGATGACGCAGGCGATGATGCCCGCGACCGCGCAGGCGATGCCCACGGTCAGGGTGCTCTTGGCGCCGGATTCCAGCGCGTCAGTCAGGCGGTAGAGATCGAGGCGGTAGCCCATCTCATCGGTGTAGGTGACACGGATGATGCGGGTATCCGGGAAGACCAGGCTTACCAGGATGGCAAGGCCGGTGGCCGCGATGGCGGCAAAGGCCATGGTGCGGGTCATGAGGAAGTACACGAGCGCCACGAGCGGCAGGAGCAGGAAGCCCTTGCGCAGGAAGAGGGGCCAGAACTTCGGCAGCTGCTCGCGGGGAATGCCGGTCAGGCCGTTTTTCTTGGCTTCGAGGTGGACCATCATGAAGATGCCCGCGAAGTACAGCGCCGCAGGCAGAATCGCGCGCAGGGCAATGTAGCCGTAGCTCACGACGGTATCCGGCATGGTGACGTATTCCACCATCAGAAAGGCCGCCGCGCCCATGATGGGCGGCATGATCTGGCCGCCTGTGGAGGACGCCGCCTCCACCGCGCCCGCAAACTCGGGCTTGTAGCCGGTCTTTTTCATCATCGGGATGGTGACGGAGCCGGTGGTCACGGTGTTGCCCACGGAGGAGCCGGAAACCATGCCGCACAGGGCGGAGGAAATGACCGCGACCTTCGCCGGGCCGCCGGAGGAAGCGCCGGCAACGGAGTTTGCAAGCTCAATAAAGAACTGGGTGATGCCCGTCTTATCCAGGAATGCGCCGAAAATGACGAACAGTACGATGAAGTTCAGGCAGGCGCGGATGGGGGTGCCGATGATGCCGTCGGCGGTGTAGAACAGGTTATACACATTCATGCGCAGGGATTTCTGCGTCATGGCGTAGATGATGAATACCGAGGCCACGATCACGATCGGCAGGCCGACCGCGCGGCGGCAGGCCTCCAGCGTAACCAGGATGCCGATCACGCCCAGCCACACCTCCAGCGGGGTGAGCATGATGCCGCGGTTGATGATCGCCCGGTAGTTGATGACAAAGTAAAGGTAGGAGACTGTACCGAGCGCCATCAGGATCAGGTCGTACCAGGGGATGTAGTTGATCTTCTTGAGCTTGGGATTGCGCGTAGCCGGGAAGTTAACAAACACCAGCAGCACGATCAGGCCCACGAAGGAGGCGCGCTCCATGCGGATCTCGCCCGGATAGAACAGCAGGAAGATCGAATACATGGAGAAAAGCACAAAGAGGATACGCACGAAAACGCGGGAAAAGCCCTTGTAGACGCGGACATTGGCTTCGCGGTCGTACTTTTCCAGCACGGCGGTGGTATTCTTTTCGATCTCCTCGGGGGTTTCGCCGAAGTCATCCTTTTCAATGAGCTCATCATCGTGCAGCTCTTTGGAGGTTTTCTTGTATTTCTTCTCAAATTCCGGCATTTTGGGACACTCTCCTTACAGATCCGGCCGCGGACCGTACACGCAGCCGAATCATTTTATGCTGAAGCAGACCTTCGCGTTTTTGCCGCAAAGCTCGTTCAGGATGATCTTCTCCCCGTTTATTTCGAGGATATGATCGTAGACCGTACCCACGATGTAGGTCAGGTCGTACATTTTCTGCTCGATATTGCCGATGATCATTTCACCGTTTTCGCCGTTTTCCAGCGTCCAGCCGGGCTCGAGCACCTCGGCCACACCCGCGCCGAAGCCGTAGTAGACACAGCCCGTGAGCCAGATCTCTTTCCCGCGGCGCTGGTAGATCTCCGTCACGTCGCTTTTGTTCACGCTGTGGCGGAAGGTGACGGAGAAGCTGTCCCCGTCTTTAAGCGGCAGGCGGGCGAAGACCCTGCCCGTGTCCTGCTCGCTGAGAACCAGCTTCGGTTCCCGCTGCGGCAGGAACAGCAATGTGACAGCCGCAGCGACCACAAGGATCGCCGCGGCTATCATCATGGTTTTACGATGTGCTTTCAAGGCCGTTTATCAGCCAATGTCAAGACCCATCTCGGTGTAGTACTTGGCAGCGCCTTCGTGCCAGGGGATGGAGACGCCGGAGATCGCGGTGTTCAGGTCGAGCTCGCTGCCCTTGACGTGGCTGGCGGTGATGTCGTCCTTGTAATCAAACAGGCCCTTGACGAAGGCGTAGATCACGTCAGCGGAGACATTGTTGGAGGCAACGATGGTGGCCATGACGGCGACAGCGGGGATGTCTTCCTTAACGGGGGTGTAGGTGTCGGCCGGGATCACGCCGTAGTAGTAGAAGCCGTAATCGCTCTGGAGCTTGGCAGCGTGGTCGGCGTCGATGGCGAGGAGGTTAAAGTCGAAGTTGGTGGCAAGCTCGGTGACAGCGGTGGTGGGGTAGCCGGCCACGACGAAGGCGGCGTCGATGGTGCCGTTCTTCAGGGAGTCGGCGGAGTCGGCGAAGCTCTGGTTGGAGACCTTGATGTCGTCGAAGCTCAGGTTGTAGGCAGCCAGGATCTGGCGGGCATTGAACTCGGTGCCGCTGCCGGCGTCGCCGACGGAGACCTTCTTGCCGGCCAGCTGCTCAATGGAGGTGATGTCCTTCTTGGCCAGGATCTGCACGTACTCGGGGTAGCAGGAGGCGACGGCGGAGAAGCTGGTGATGGGATCGGTTCCTTCGAACAGATCGGTGCCGGTGTAGGCATAGGACATAACGTCGTTCTGGACGATGGCGATGTCGGCATCACCGGAAGCCAGCATCTGGATGTTGGCCTTGGAAGCGCCGGTGGACTCAACCTTCAGCTTCAGGGTGTCGCTGAGTTTCTCGTTGAGGACGTTGGCGATAACGCCGCTGAAGCCGTAGTAGGTACCGGAGGTACCGCCGGTGGCGTAATTGAGTTTGGCGGGGCCGGCCGCGGAGACGGCGGGGGCACACAGTGCAAACACCATCGTGAGCGTAAGCAGCATGACAATCAGTTTTTTCATGTTAGGACCCTCCTATTGTTATTTTCTTTTCTCTCGAAAAATTTTTCAGGCGGGACTTGTTTTACGCCTGTTGTGGTGTTATACTACAACCAAAAGTTGATTTTGACAAGACCCTTTTTCTTTTTTTGCCGATTTGACAATTTCGCCTTCTTTTACTTTCAGGATTTTATGTAAATCCGATAAAAGAATCTGTCGGAATTCCCTTTTGCTGTCAATCACGGCTGATTCTGGAAAATCACACCACGCCGCGCGGGCGGCGATCACGCTCTTGTTCGGAGACGATATCATGGACTTTACTCTCTTAAAAAGCTTTATCGCGGTGGCGGAGGAAAAGAGCTTTTCCTCCGCCGCCAAAAATCTGTTCATCTCCCAGCAGACCCTCTCCAAGCAGATCGCAAAGCTTGAGGAGGACCTGGGCACCACGCTCTTCATCCGCTCCCGCCCCCTGGGGCTGACGCCGGACGGCGGGCGGCTGCTGCCCATTGCCAAGGAGATCATCCAGCTCAAGCAGCAGTTCGAGGAGAGCTCGAGCAAAAGCTTCAGCGGCGCGCACTATATTCATTTGGGGATCGAGCACACCATCGCCCGCGCCATCCTGCCCAGGGTGCTGCCCGAGTTTCTGCGCGAGCACCCGGACACCTATATCAAGCTCAGTGAGGAATCGCCCGATGTGATGCAGAAGTCCATCTCCTACGACGGGGTGGACCTGGTGATCGGCTCTCTCGGCAGCGTGCCGGAGAAATTCGAGGCGATCCCGCTGTGCCGCAAGGAGCATCTGCTGGTGGTGCCGAAGGATATCATGGCCTCCCTCGCGGGGGACAGGCTCGAAGAGCTGGTGGAGAAATTCTCCCGCAGCGCCGATCTGAGCTTCTTTGAGGCCGCGCCCTTCATCAAGATCCCGCGCCAGTCCTCCGGCGGCAGAGCGCTCGGCAGCTACCTCAAATACTATGCCATCTCGCCGCATTTTGTGTGTGAGCTGACCAACATCGAAAACGCCTTTCAGCTTGCAAACTCCGGCATCGGCGTCTTCATCTACGCCCGGGTCTTCTGGGACATGCTTACCCCCGAGCTGCAGGCGGACTATCTCAAAAATATCTACATCTTCCCCCTGCCCTACCTGCCGGATATCGAGGATGTGTGCGCCTACTATAACCGGGACGCGGGCATCAACGGGGTCACGCAGGAGCTGTTTTCGTCCGTAAAGACGTTTTTTGAGGAGTATAAGGCAAGCCATCCCATTGCTTGACAAACAGGCAAAAGCGGATATAATAATCCCAGCTTAAAACAGACTCCCCACGGGAGGTATCGGGAATCTGTTAGCGCCGGGACCAAACAAGGGTTGACGAGGTTGACGGTGATCGAAAGATTCGGCGGATGCCGTCACGGCTCACAGTGGGTCGAAAGGGCAGGAGCAAAAAGCAGAATCAAGACTGCAACAGAGGCCTGTCTTACACTGAATGACAATAAGGAGAATCAACATGAGAGTTGTTATTCAGGATAATTACGATAAAATGTGCAAGTGGGCCGCCGACTACATCGCCGCGAAGATCCGCGCCCACAAGGAAGACCGTCCCTTCGTGCTGGGCCTGCCCACCGGCTCCAGCCCCATCGGGGTGTACAAGGAGCTCGTGCGCATGAATCAGGCCGGAGAGCTGAGCTTTGCCAACGTCGTCACCTTCAACATGGACGAGTACGTGGGCCTGCCCCATGAGCATGACCAGAGCTACTGGTACTTCATGCATGACAATCTCTTCAACCATCTGGTCGATATGAAGCCCGAGAACATTAACATCTTAAACGGCATGGCCGAGGATCCCGAGGCAGAGTGCGCCCGCTACGAGGCGAAGATCGCCTCCTACGGCGGGATTGACCTCTTCATGGGCGGCATCGGCGTGGACGGCCATCTGGCCTTCAACGAGCCCTACACCTCTCTGTCCTCCCGCACAGGCCTCAGAGACCTGACCACGGACACCATCCTCGTTAACTCCCGCTTCTTCGGCAACGACCCCTCCAAGGTCCCCACCCGCGCTCTGTCCGTCGGCATCGGCACCGTGACCGATTCCAAGGAAGTCCTGGTGCTCATCAGCGGCCACAACAAGGCCCGCGCCCTGGCCGCCACCGTCGAGGGCGGCGTGAGCCAGAAGTGGACCTGCAGCGCCCTGCAGCTGCACAACGCGGCGATCATTGCCTGCGATGAGGCCGCCTGCGGCGAGCTCACCGTGGATACCTACAAGTACTTCCTGGATATCGAGAAGAGCCAGAGACTGTAAAACTTTCCGGGAACTTCTACCGAAATTCAACGTCAATAAGGACAGACCGCATCGCGCGGCCTGTCCTTTCTTTTTTATGAACAGACTGAAAACCCTGTTTTCTCTCTGGTTTTTCCCGGGAATCGGTGTTGAAAAAGTGTCCGGGACGTTATATAATAAACCGCCTATGAAATGAAAAGGAGAACTGCAGATATGAAGAAACTGTTTGCAGCAATGCTGCTGCTTGTTATGATGCTGAGCCTCTTTGCCGGGGCAAGCGCTTATGCTGACGCCGAGGCGACCGCCCTTTTTGACAGCGGCGACTACGAGGGCGCCTTCCGCATGGCAAGCGCCGCGGACGCATCCGACCCCGCCGTTGCCGCCCTGCTGGGCAAGGCCTATTACCTCGGTCTCGGCACCGACGTCAACTATGCCAAGGCCCAGTCCTACCTGGAGACCGCCTCCAAGGGCGGCTATGCAAGCGCCTCCTACCTGCTGGCAAACGCCTCCGATTTCGGCACCGGCACCCGCATGGACAAGGACGAGGCCGCGCGCCGCTACATCAAGTTTGTCGCCGTGGCGGACGAGACGGACCCCGCCTCTTCCGATTACGGCATGTGCATGACCTATCTTGCCGAGTGCTTTGCCAAGGGCCACGGCGTGGAGAAAAAGCACGAGCTGGCGCTGGACGCGGCGAACAAGGCCTCCTCTGCGGCAAACCTTACGCCCTTTGAGCTGATGAGCCTCGCCGATTTCTACAACAGCCCTGCCCCCAACCACGTCAGCAGCGCCGCCGACCAGACCGGCGAATATGAGGTGGAGACCGCCCGCAAGGTGGACGCCGCCAAGGCCGAGGAGCTCTATAAGCGCGCCCAGCCGGGCCTGCAGAAGCTCTCCGACGCGGGCAACCTCGCGGCCACGAAGATGCTCGGCGACCTGTATCTCGACGGCAAGGGCGGCGTGGCCCAGGACTATGCCAAGGCGCTGGACACCTACATGATCGCCGCCGATGAGGACTACGCCCCCGCTCAGGCCCAGGTCGGCTACATCTACCAGAACGCCCTGGGCGTGCCCGCCGACTACGCCAAGGCCATGGAGTGGAACAACCGCGCCGCCATGCAGGGCAACCCCGAGGGCCAGGCCCAGATCGGCTACCTGTACCAGAACGGTCTCGGCGTGACCCAGAATCTGGACGAGGCGGGCCGCTGGTACACACGCGCCAAGGAGGGCGGCAGCGACTGGGCCGCCGCCATGCTCGAGCAGACCGAGGCCACCAACCCCCACGCCTCCTTCGAGGCACACGCGTGACGGCGTCGTTTCAATGAAATGCCCTGATGGCATTTCATTGAAACGAGGAGGATTGCAGCCTGCCGCGCGCACTCACTTGCGGGAGACGCTCGCACACTTGCAGGCTGAGAAGTATTTTTTCCGAGGTACACGCCCTCGGAAAAAATGTATTTGATTTGTTTTTCGCCTTTCGAGGCGAAAAATCAGAGGGAAGATTCCCCCAGCGGGGGAAATGTCCGCGCAGCGGACAAAAGGGGGGAGGAGTTCCCCCTCTGAACTCCCCCTTTGCTTTTCAATCTGTTCGCGCAGCGGACTCCATATTTTCACTTTTTACTTTTCACTTTTCACTTTTATTGACGCCTCTCCGCCGCCGTGGTACAATAAGCTTACCCCAACCGGAAAAACAACAAGGAGGCAGCGATATGACGTTCAGAACCATGACCGTGAAGGAGTGCTTTGCCAATCCCCAGTGCAAGGCCATCATCGAGGAGCTTGCGCCCCAGATCATGAAGTACCCCATCAAGCTTTTCAACAAGAAAAGCTGCGGTGAGATCTTCGACCTGGTGGTCAGCAAGAAGATCGTCCCCGAGGATGTGGCCAAAGCCATCGAGGAAAAAATCAACGCGATCCTGTAAAGAAAAACCGCCCCGCTTCCTTTCGGAAACGGGGCAATTTTTTGCTCAATAGATCTTGGGCTGCAGGGGGCTGTTGCTGGCGGAGATGATATCCTCCCGGCTGAGCATGAATTCCTTGAGTTCGGCGTAGCTGATGGCATCCCGGCGGCGGATGGTGAGGTCGTAGTCGGTGGTGCCGTCGCTGTGGCGGGTGACCTTGCTCTCCGACACCTGGGCCTTCCACTCCTTCAGCTTCGCCTCCAGTGCACTGTTGAAGTCGTAGCCGTTTTTGACCGTAAACTGCAGGCGGTTGCCGCCGTAGGCGTCCGCGCCGACGGCGACCTTATGCAGGAAAAACTGGTTGAGGTTCATCAGTACTGTCCCGAACACGCCCACCACGTACATCCCGGCCCCGATGGCAAGGCCGATGCCCGCCGTGAGCCAGATGCCCGCCGCGGTAGTCAAGCCCTTGACGCTGCCGCCGTTTTTGATGATGACGGCGGAGCACAGAAAGCTGATGCCGCTGACCACCTGGGCCGCCACACGGGCCGAGTCCGCCCCGCGTGTGCCGGGGAAGCTGGAGCCGTCCGGGTTTGTCAGATCGGCAAAGCCGTACTTGGAGATGATCATGATGAGCGCCGCGGCAAAGCACACGACGATGTGCGTGCGCACGCCGGCCTCCTTAAAGCGGCGGCTGCGCTCGGCCCCGATGGCGGCGCCGCAGGCGCAGGCCACCAGCAGCCGTATACAGAAGTCTACATTCTGTGCCAGTGAAAACTGGGTGTTGAGATAGTGAGCAAGTGTCATGACGGCCTCCGAAAAAGCTGAAAAAGCCGCGGTTTTACCCCGGCTCTTTCGGATGATCGTATTATAAAAACAAAAGCGTTTCTTGTCAATTGCCGTACTAAACAAGGAAACGCTTACGTTTTTGCGCAAATTGTCCATTGTCCGGCGGTTTTGCCTGTGTTATACTACAGAAACGGAATTTTTTGGATTTTTAAGGAGAAAACCATGGACTTTATCATCGCCACCTCCTCCACCGCCGACCTGCCGCGTCCCTGGCTGGAGGCCCATCATATCCCCTTCATCTCCTACAGCTACACGGTGAAGGACAAGGTGTATGAGGACGACTGCCGGGAGGAATCCCGCGCTGCGGTTTATCAAGGGATGCGAAACGGCGACCTTTTAAAAACCTCAATGATCAACGAGTTTGTCTATTACGACTTCTTCAAGAGCCTGCTCGAGACCGGTAAGGACGTGGTCTTTCTCGACATGTCGCGGGAGATGTCCGTCTCCTTTGCCAATGCCACGAACGCCGCCGAGAAGGCCCGCGCCGAGTTTCCGGACCGTCAGCTCTATGTGATGGACACCTACTGCATCTCCGGCGGTCTGGGCATGCTGGTGCAGAACATGGTCGAGCGCGCCGAGGCCGGCATGAGCTACTGGGATGTCATCGCCTGGGGCGAGGAGCACAAGCTCAAAATCGCCCACCGCTTCACAGTGGACGATCTCAACTACCTCAAGGCGGGCGGCAGGGTCTCCAACGCCTCGGCCCTGGTGGGGTCGCTGCTGAACATCAAGCCTGTGCTGTACGTGCCCGACCGCGGGACGCTGGACGTGGTAAAGAAGGCCCGGGGCCGCAGGGCGGCGCTCAGGGCCATCACCGACGGCATCATCCACGATCTCAGCGCCGTCGATCCCACGGGCAGAAAGCTCTGCATCCTGCACGCCGACTGCCTCGCGGACGCCGAGCACGTGCGCGACACCGTCAAAGCCGCGTATCCCCAGCTTGGCGAGATCACGATCTCGAGCCTCGGCGTCGTCATCGGCGCCCACTGCGGGCCCGGACTGCTCGCGGTGTTCTATCTCTGCGGAGGGCGCAGACCGGAGTAAGCCATGAAGGAGCAAAAGCTTTTCCGCCGCTACGGCGTGTCCCTGGCCCTGGCCACGGTCGGCGGCTTTCTGGAGGCCTACACCTACGTCACCCGCGACGGGGTCTTCGCCAACGCCCAGACCGGCAACATTGCCCGCATGGGTCTGAATCTCGCGCAGGGGAACATCCTGCTGACGCTGCGCTATCTGATCCCGGTGATCGCCTTCATGGCGGGGGTGACGCTGTCGCTGCAGCTCAGGCGGCTGCGGCAGGACTGGGAGAGGATCATCCTCCTGCTGGAGATCGCCCTGCTGTTTCTGGTGGGCCTTATCCCGACGGGGAGGCTCAACATGCTCGCCACGGTGACGGTGTCCTTCGTCTGCGCCCTGCAGGTGGAGAGCTTTCGCAAATTCGGCGAAAACGCCTTCGCCTCCACCATGTGCACCGGCAACCTGCGCATTGCCACCGAGCATCTGAACCGCTATTTTTCCGACAAAAGCCGCAAGGAACTCGACACGGCGCTCCAGTACTACGGCATCGACCTGGTGTTTGCCTGCGCGGTGCTGGTGGGCTACTGGGTGACAAGTGCCTTCGGCGTGCGCGCCGTGTGGTTCCCGATCCTGATCCCGGCGGCGCTGCTTATCCTGCTGCGGCGGGAGGAAGTGAGGTGAAGCCCATGCTGCCGAAGGACCCCATGATTTTACTGAGCTATATCAACACTCATCTGCGGGACGATTACCCGAGCCTCGACGCCCTGTGCGAGGATCTGGACATCCCGCGTGCGGAGCTGGAGGAGAAGCTCTCCGCCGTCGGCTTTGCCTACGACGAGGGGCAGAACCGCTTCCGCTGAAACTTATCCATATAAAAAACGGAACGCAGACGCGTTCCGTTTTTTATATCGCCCTTTTGGGGTATCAGCCGCCGAAGATCAGCTTCGGCAGCAGCATGGAGATGCCCGGGATGAAGGTGACGAGCAGCAGGCCGATGATCTCGGCAATGATGAAGGGGAAGCACTCCTTCACAAATTCGTTCAGCTTACAGCCGGTAATCGACATGCAGGTGAACATCATGGAGCCGAAGGGCGGGGTCAGACCGCCGATCATGATGTTGACAATGCACATGGCGCCGAAGTGGATGGGGTCGACACCCAGCTTGGTGACCACCGGGATAAGCAGCGGAGCCACAATGATGAGCGCCGCGCCGCCCTCGAGGAACATGCCCATGATGAGCAGCAGGATGTTTACCAGCAGCAGCATCAGCCACTTGTTGGACGTGACGTTCAGCAGCAGGGTGGTCAGACGCATGGGGATCATTTCCCATGTCATGTAGTAGCCGAAGACGTTGGCGGCCACGATGACGAGGATAACGGTGGCGGTGCCGTTGATGGTCTCGACGAAGATCTTGGGGATATGCTCCCACTTGAGGCCCTTGTAGATGAACACGCCCACAAACAGGCAGTAGGCCACGGCGAAGGCACCGGCCTCGGAAGGGGTAAAGAGACCGATGCGGATGCCGAGCACAATGCCGAGCGGGAACAGCAGCGCCCACAGGGAGTCGGCGCACTGTTTGGCGATCTCCTTGCCGGAGGCGCGTTTGTCACGGGTGGGCAGATAACCGCGCTTGATGGCGATGAAGTGGACGCAGACCATCAGGCAGCCGGCGATAACAAAGCCCGGCAGATACGCGGCGGCGAACATCTTTGCCACCGACACCTTTGCCAGCAGCGCGTAGATGATGAGGTCGATGCCGGGCGGGATGATGGGCGTGACCGCCGAGGAGGCCGCCGTGATGGCAGCCGAGAAGCCTTTGGAATAGCCGCGCTTTTCCATCTCGGGCACCAGCATCTTGCACTCCATGGCGGCGTCAGCATTGGCGGAGCCGGACACACCGCCCATCAGGCAGCTTAACAGTACATTGCTCTGTGCAAGGCCGCCCTTCATGTGGCCTGTCAGCACGTCCGCCATTTTCATGAGCTTGCCGCTGATGCCGGCGTAGTTCATGATGGAGCCCGCCATGACGAAGAAGGGGATGGCCAGCAGCGGGAAGGATTGGGCGCTGGTGACAAATTTCTGGAAGATCAGGTCGACCGGAGAGTTGTGGTCGATGACACCGAAGTAGAACAGCGCCGCCCCGATCAGCGCGAAGGCCACCGGCACGCCCGAAAAGTACAGCACGAAAGCGATCAGAATGGGAAGATAACCGATCATGCGCTCACCTCCTCATCGGGTCCGAGGACCCGGCCGTATTTTTTGATGGAATTCCAGTCCCGCACGATGAAGATGAAGGACCAGATCGCCATGTCCAGAAAACTGATGCACAGGGAGGAGGAGATCCACGCGGAGGACACGCCAAGGATCGGCGTGGGCTTGCGGTAGGAGCGCATCAGATAGATCACGCTGATATAGAACAGATACGAGCACAGGAAGGCCATCAGGATATCCACCGCGATCTTCACGACGTTCTGGATCTTGAGCGGGAACTTGTTGACCAGGATATCCACACCCACATGGGCGCGCATCTTGTAGCACGCGGCCGAGCCGATGAAGGCGGTCCAGACGAAGCAGCTTGTCGCCATCTCCTCCGCCCAGGGGATACCGGTCCGGAACACGTAGCGCGTCAGAACATTGATGATGACCAGCACCAGCGTCACCACAAACAGCAGCGACGCCACGATCTCCTCAATGTTCTGAAAAATGAATTTCGGTGTAACTTTTTTTAGAAGCTCTTTCATGGTCCACCTCCAAAAGATAACAAAGGGGAGTGAAGCAAACACTCCACTCCCCGGAGTCAACTTTTCGGATTACTTGCCGGCGTGGAACTCAGCCAGAGCGGCGCGGAACTCGTCGTAGAGGCCCGGGGTGACGCCCTTCATGTTCTCATACACGGGAGCGACAGCGGCGGCGAAGGCGTCGGTGTCAACCTCGTTGAAGGTGTGGCCGGTCTCCTCGAGCTTGGCCTTGGTCTCCTCGTAGCTGCTGTTGATCTTCTCGATCATGCGCTGGGCGGAGGCGGTGAACTCGTCCTGGATGATGGTCTGGTACTCGGCGGGGATCTGCTCCCAGACATTGAGCGGGAAGTAGACGCCGCAGGTGCCGATGAAGTGGTTGGTCAGGGAGCCGACGGAAGCAACTTCGCCGGAGCCGTCGTTGAGGAAGTCGTCCATGGTGCCTTCGAGGCCGTCCACAACGCCCTGGGTCACGGCGGAGAGGGTCTCATCCCAGCCGAGAGGAATGGCGTTGGCGCCCATGGCATTGAGGGTGTCGACGAAGAGCTGGGACTTGGGAACGCGGATCTTCATGCCCTTGAGGTCGTCGGGAGTGGTGATGACCTTGTTGGTCTTCATGAAGCGGTAGCCGGAGAAGAAGTCGAGAGCGAGGACCTTGATGTTGTAGGCCTCGAGCTTCTTGACCATTTCCTTGACGGTGTCGGTGTTGATGAGGTACTCGTACTCATCGGAGCTGCTGGTCATCATGGGGCCGACCAGAACGTTGAAATCGGGGACGTAGTCAGCGATGTAGGAGGGATCTTCAACGGAGATGAAGTTTGCGCCGCTGGCGACCTGCTCGAGGCCGTCCTTGTAGGTGGGCAGCTGGCTGGAATGGAAGACCTGGATGTCGATGGCGCCGCCGGTCTTCTCACGGATGTTGTCGGCGGCTTCCTGGATGGAGATGGCAAGCTGCTCGGTGGGGCCAAAAACATGGCTGAGTCTCATGGTCAGCTTGTAGTCGTCGGCAGAGGCGGTGGGCGCGAAGGCAAACAGGGCCGCGATCATCGCGACGGTGAGAACCAGGGCAAGAATTTTCTTCATGGTCGGATACTCCTTTTTTGTTGTATTTTCCGTTTTGGCCGGGCCTTTTCCCGACCATATACCAATTTAAATTTACACCGCTCTGCGCAGATTTGTCAATGGAAACAGCCTTTCAACCCATATTTTTGTCGTAGTTCACAAAAACCGCGGTACTTTTTTGGGAAAGATATTTCCTTGACATGGCAAATCCTGCTTGACAGCCCCAGATAAAAAGGCACCGGCCCTCCCCTTTCGGGGTGAGCCGGTGCGGTACTTTTTTCAGTTTCAGCCCTGCGCCTTGAGCCAGGCCTTCGGCACGCCGGGGAAGTTGCCGATGACGCCCTCCACGCCCCATTCGACCATGGTCTCAAACATGCCCAGGTCGTTGACCGTCCAGGTGTTGATGCCGATGCCGTACTCCTTGCAGTTGTCGACATTCTCCTTCGTCAGCAGTTCGCAGTCGGGGTGGTAGAAGTCGAAGCCGTACTTGTGGCAGTAGTAGCCCGCAAACTGGAGGTCGTTGTTTTCCACCAGCGCGCCCACCGGGCACTGGGGCAGAAGCTCCTTCATGCGAAGGGCGGACAGGTGGTTGAAGGAGGAGAAGATCACCCGATCCTCAAGCCCGAAGGCCCTGACCATCTCCGCCGTCTTTTCCTCGATCTCCGGGTAGCAGATGATGCTGGTCTTGAGCTCGATGTTGGTGATGAGCTTCGTCCCCTTCACCCAGCCGCAGTACTCCTCCAGCGTCGGGATGCGCTCGGGCGGGCAGGTGCCGCCCTTGATGACGGAGGCGTCCAGCGCCTTGAGCTCTTTCAGCGTATGGTCCTTGACCCAGCCGGTGCCGGTGGTGGTGCGGTCGAGAGTCTCGTCGTGGATGATGACGATCTGCCCGTCCTTTGTAAGCTGCACATCCAGCTCAATGCCGTCGGTCCCTGCCTTCTCCGCCTCCCGGAAGGCGAGCATGGTGTTCTCCGGGTATTTCCCGCTGTAGCCGCGGTGTGCGAATACTCTCATGGTTTGTTTCCTCCTGCAAACGGTATTTTCGTTCATGACGCTATTTACCTTACATCAAGCTGCATGGAAAAGTCAATATTGACATGCAATTCAAATTCCCGTGCGTTTTGCAATTGATGTTTTCTCTTACTTGTGGTATTCTGATATATACATGACCTTAGGAGAGTACGCAGACATGAGAATGAGAAAGAGAGCCAACCTTGACAAGCGCATGGAGCGCTGTGCCGGATTACTGATCGAAGAGCCGGAAGCCCTGCGCGGCAGGTGGCTGGAGAGTTTCCCCGGCCACGAGCGGCTGTATGTGGAGCTCGGCTGCGGCAAGGGCCGCTTTACGGCCGACACCGCCGAGTCTATCCCCGAAACCCTGTACATCGCCGTGGAGAAGGTGCCGGACGCAATGATCCTCGCCATGGAGAAGATCGACCGGCGCGGCATTGAGAACGTGCGCTTCATCGACGCGGACGCAAAGCTCCTGGGCACCATGTTCGCCCCCGGCGAGTGTGAGCGCATCTACATCAACTTCTGCGACCCCTGGCCCAAGAGCCGGGACGCCAAGCTCCGCCTCACCTCCCCCGCCTTCCTGCGCATCTATGCCGACATGCTCAAAGCGGGCGGCGAGATCCACTTCAAAACCGACAATACGCCCCTCTTCGACTGGTCGATCATGCAGCTCGAGGCCGAGGGCTGGTCCCTTTCCGAAGTCACCCACGACCTGCATGCAAACGGTCCGGTCGGCGTCATGACCGACTACGAGGCAAAGTTTTACGAGCAGGGCATGAAGATCAACCGCCTGGTGGCGGCAAAGACCGCTGACACGAAGACCACCGCCGCGGGCGCGGTGCCGCGGCTGCGCAACGCCTCCCTCACCGACGCGCGCGGCTATGAGGAGAGCCGGGAGGCAAACCGGAGGAGGGAGCCATGAGATTTCTTTCCTGGAACGTAAACGGCCTGCGTGCCGTACAGAAAAAGGGGTTTGAGGACATCTTTCTCTCCCTGGACGCGGACTTTTTCTGCATCCAGGAGACGAAGCTCCAGGAGGGCCAGATCGACCTCAGCTTCCCCGGATACGAGAGCTACTGGTGCTACGCGGAGAAGAAGGGCTACTCCGGCACCGCGGTCTTCACAAAGCACACGCCGCTGTCCGTTTCCTATAATATTGGCGTGGAGGAGCACGGCCACGAGGGACGCGCCGTCACGCTGGAATATGCGGACTTTTACCTGGTCTGCGTCTATACTCCCAACGCCCAGGACGGGCTCAAGCGCATCGACTACCGCATGCGCTGGGAGGATGATTTCAGGGCGTACCTGTGCGAGCTGGATAAAACCAAGCCCGTCATCGTCTGCGGCGACATGAACGTGGCCCATGAGGAGATCGACCTCAAAAACCCCAAGCAGAATGTGGGCAACGCGGGCTTTTCGGACGAGGAGCGCGGCAAGTTCACCGAGCTTCTGGCCGCCGGCTTTACCGACAGTTTCCGCTTCCTCTATCCAGACAAAACCGACGCCTACTCCTGGTGGAGCTACCGCATGAAGGCACGGGAGCGGAACGTGGGCTGGCGCATCGACTACTTTGTCATCTCCGACCGCCTGCGGGAAAAGGTCAAGGACGCCTACATCCTGCCGGAGATCATGGGCTCCGACCACTGCCCGGTGGGGCTGGACATCGCATGGTGAAGATCGGAAGCGTCGAACTCCAAGGAAACCTGACCCTCGGTCCCATGGCGGGGGTGACGGACTTTGCCTTTCGCGGCGTGTGCCATACCCTCGGCGCGGCCCTGACCACAACGGAGATGGTTTCGGCCAAGGCGCTCTGCTATCACGACGAGAAGACGAAAGAGCTTTTATACATCCCGGTGGACGAACACCCCAGCGCCGCCCAGATCTTCGGCCACGAGCCGGAGGTCATGGCGGAGGCTGCGCAGATGGCGCTGGAGCTCTCCGGCGCGGACATGCTGGACATCAACATGGGCTGCCCCGTGGGAAAGATCGTCAAGTCCGGCGACGGCTCGACCCTGATGAAAACACCGGAGCTTGCCGCGAAAATCGTCGAGAGCGTCAGAGCGGCGGTAAGGGTCCCGGTGACGGTGAAATTCCGCAAGGGCTGGGACAACGGCAGCGCAAACGCCGTGAAGTTTGCAAGGCTCATGGAGCAGGCAGGCGCGGACGCCGTGGCGGTGCACGGGCGCACCCGGGCGCAGATGTACGCGGGCCGGGCCGACTGGGACATTATCCGTGAGGTGCGAAAGGCGGTACAGATCCCGGTGATCGCAAACGGCGATGTGTTCACTCCCGAGGACGCATCGCACATCCTGCGCTACACGGGCTGCGAGCTTGCGATGATCGGGCGCGGCAGCTTCGGAAACCCCTGGCTTTTTGAGCAGGGCCAGGCCGCGATCGACGGACGTGAGGTCCCGGAGCTTCCGCCGCTGAGCGAACGCATCGAGCTTGCGGAAAACCAGATCGTGACGCTGGCCTCGCGCCTCGGCGAGCACCGGGCCTGCATGGAGGCGCGGCACCAGCTGCCCTGGTATCTGCACGGCATCCCCCACTCCGCCGTCTACCGGCAGGAGCTCACGCAGGTGAATACCCTCGAGGACATCCGCCGGGTGTGCAAGGGGATTAAAAGAGATTTGAAATAACGTAAGACAGAGCACACACTTGGCTCCCCCTCTGGGGGAGCTGTCATGGCGCGTCTCCCGCAAGCGCCATGACTGAGAGGGTGTATTTCTGCGCACACCCCTCTCCGCCCCAGTGTGCGCACTGAGGCACCTCCCCCAAAGGGGGGAGGCACGCGAATGGCTGCAAATAGTTAGGTGGTGAGAGCTTGACAAGAGAACAGGAGGCGATGATCGTCCGCAAGGTTTTGCAGGGCGACGTCAATGCCTTTGAAAAACTGGTGACAGAGTATGAAAGGGCGGTGTACGCCATCGCCCAGCGCATGACCGGCAACGCCGAGGACGCCGCCGACATGACGCAGGAGACCTTCATCAAAGCCTACAACTCCCTCTCCTCCTTCCGCGGCGACAGCAAATTTTCCGTCTGGCTCTACCGCATTGCAAACAATGTCTGTCTGGACTTCCTGCGAAGCCGCAGCCGAAAACCCACCGTCTCCCTCTCGACCGAGGACGACGACGGGGAGGAGACCCAGCTGGACATCGCCGACGAGAGCCAGTCTCCCGAGCTGCTGCTGGAGAACGCACTGACGCGGGACGCGGTGCGCCGGGGGCTTGACTCCCTGCCGCCGGATTACAGGCAGATCCTCCTGCTGCGGGAGATCCAGGGCCTGAGCTACGAGGAGATCGCCGCGGCGCTGGGCATTGAGAGCGGTACGGTAAAATCCCGGATTTTCCGGGCGAGGAAAAGATTGTGTACATTTTTGATCGAGGACGGGAACATTCCGGAATTTCGATCGTCAGGTAAAGTGAAAGGCGGTGAGAAGCAATGAATTCGTGCGCGTATTATCAGGAGCTTATAAGCTCACTCGTTGACGGCGAGCTGAGCGACAAGGAAAACGAAGCCCTGATGCTGCATCTGAATACTTGCTCCCGCTGCAACGCGATGTATGCGGTCTTTCACGACCTGTCCGATATCCTCTCCGAGGAGCCCGAGCCGCTGCCCGAGGGCCTGCATGAAAATATCATGGCGGGCATCAGGCGCAGCGAGCTCAAAAAGCGCAACCGCCGCATGCGCAGCGTCGGCCTGCGCACGGCAATGACCGCCGCGGCCTGCGCGGTGCTTGTCCTCGCCGCCGCCGTCACCTTCGACCCCGGCAAGCGTGCCGACAGCGTCAGCATCCGCGCGGAGGAGGCTTCCCAGCTCCGGCCGTCCCCGTCTCCCGCAGCCGGGAGCGCCGCACCGGCCGATTACGCATTCTCTGCCGCGACAGCTGTGCCCGTACAGACCCCGGCCCCCATGCCCGCCCGGACCCCCGCGCCCGCGCAGGCGCCGGCCCCCGTCTACGACACCGGCAGCGATGCGGCGGCATACACCCCCGTTCAGCCCGAGCCATACACCTACAACAGCTACGAAAACGACAATTACCAGCCCTCCGCGCCCCTGCCCGCCTGGACACCGGAGCCGGCACAGCCCGCGGCCCCGGCCTGGACGCCTGCGCCCGCCGAGGCCCAGGCGCCCTCCCGGACACCTGCCCCGACAGTGACCGAGTCTGCCTTCCAGCTGCCCGAGGACTTCCTTCCCCAGGCTGCCCCGGCCGCGCCCGAGACCCCTGTGCCCGCCGGCGGAACGTCTGTCCCGGAGGCTTCCGGGAGCACTGCGCCCGAGCTGAGCACAGCCTCCGTGACGGCGGAGCCCGCGCAGCAGAGCGCCGAGGACAGCGCCGCGCTGGAGATGGACCTGGAGGTGCTGGAAGCCGCGGAGCAGGCACTGGAGAGTGCCCCTGCGGAATTCTCCCTCTTCTCCAATATGATCAGCATGTTCGGCTCCGCGTCCGGCGACCAGGCCGTGTTTGACTCCGCACCCGAGCAGCCTCAGCCTGCCGGCGACGAAAGCCCGGCCCTCACGCTCAGCACGATCCCGCTGGAGCCTGCCGAGCCGACACCAAAGGCCCCGATCGAGGAAAAGGCCGAAGTCTACGGCGATGAGGCGCGCACAAAACTTATGGCCCTCATCGGCAGCAGCAAGGACGAACTGCCGCAGGAGGCAGAGCTGACGCGCCTGGTGCATGTGACCTTCCATCCCGAGGATGCCTTCGGCAGCGAGGAAAAGATGGACATCGCCATCTACGGCGATTTTGTCTACTGCACCCTCTCCCCCGCGGAGGGCGGCACCGTGACCTACCGCGCCGACTGCTCTCTCCGGGAGCTGGACAGCTTCCTGACTGCCTGTGCCGCCAGCCCCGCGCCCTCCGCCGCGCCGACGCCGGACCCCTATGTGGCCCCAAGCCCGGCACCCACGGAGGCCCCCGCGGAGACACCCGATACACAGTAAAACTTTTTTACCGCACACGCGCCGTTTTCCGGACGCGTGTGCCGTTTTTTCAGGCAAAAGCGCCCCGCAAACGGGATTCTTCCCGGCGGCGCACTTGATATTTTTTCCACACTATGTTATACTTTTTAAAAATTTCTCATCACAGGGGTGTCAAAACAGTGAAGCGAGTCAAGGTGTCCAACAACGTGATCCGCCGTCTGCCGCGCTATCTGCGCAAGCTGGACGAGCTGAGTGAAAGCGGTGTCGACAAAATTTCCTCCCGCCAGCTGGGCGATCTGCTGGGGCTCACCTCTTCTCAGGTCAGGCAGGATTTCAACTGCTTCGGTGAATTTGGCCAGCAGGGCTACGGCTACAACGTCGCGGCGCTCAGAGCGCAGATCGCGGGCATCATGGGCATGGAGCGCGGCTTTACCGCCATTCTGGTGGGTGTGGGCAACATCGGCCGCGCGATGATGGAAAACTTCTGTTTTGCCGACTGGGGCGTCAAGCTCGCCGCCGCCTTCGACATCAAGCCCGCCCTCATCGGCACCGAGTATAACGGCGTGCACATCTACGGCATGGACGAACTGGAGAGCTATCTCGCCGAGCACGAAACGGATATCGCGGTGCTCACGGTTCCGAAGACCGCTGCCATCCCCGTGACCGAACGCCTTACGAAGAGCGGCATCGACGCCATCTGGAACTTCACGAATGTGGAGCTGACGGAGCCGAACAGCAGCACCATCGTGGAAAATGTTCACTTCTCCGACAGTCTCCTGTCCCTGAGCTACTATGTGGCCGAGCGCCGGGACGAGACCGCGGCGAAGGCGGCCAGGGAAGAAAAATAAGGCCAAATCGGACGGGCGCGTTGCAAAATGCGTGTCATCCTCCTAAAGGGCATAGAGATTCTAAGCGGCAAGCCGCTAAGAATCTTTAATGTTCGTGCAAGTGAAAGATCTTTTCCTGAAAGTTTACAAAAACCTTCAAAAGAAAGATCCTTCGTCACTTCGTTCCTCAGGATGACAAAACGATAAGCATTTTGCGGCGCGTCCTTTTTTATGGGAGGCAGCACATGAACATCGACGGCATCATCTTCGATCTCGACGGCACCCTCTGGGACTCCTGCCGTGTCGTGTCCGAGAGCTGGGGCGAGACCCTGCGGCGGCAGTACGGCATCGAACACGGCCCCACGGCGGCCCAGGTCAAATCCATCATGGGCATGACGGCGGACGAGATCGCCGACACGCTCTTCACCGGATACGGGAAAAACTTCCGGGAAATCTGCCTTGCCTGCATCCACGGGGAGAACGATTACATCGCCGACCACGGCGGGGATGTTTACCCCGGCGTGCCCGAAATGCTGGAGATGCTTTCCGGGCGCTTCCCGCTCTTCATCGTCTCCAACTGCCTCGACGGCTACATCGAATGCTTTCTCAAAAGCAGCGGCCTCGGCGTCCGATTTCGGGACTGGGCCTGCGAGGGCTCGACGGGCCTGAAGAAGGCAGGGAACATTTCCCTCATCGCCGCCCGCCATGGTATCGCCGCCCCGGTCTACATCGGCGACACCGTCATGGACGAGCGCAGCGCCCGGGAGGCGGGCTGCCTCTTCATCCATGCGGCCTACGGCTTCGGCACCGCCGAGCGCCCGGATGCCGTCGCTGCCGCCCCGGCAGCGCTGCCTGCGGTGATCGAAGGCTTGGAGGGGGGCGAGGACCATGCCTGACACCATCGCCGCCGTCGCGACCGGGGCGCAGGTGGCCGCCATCGGCATCCTGCGTCTGTCGGGACCTAAGTCCCACGAGATCGTGAACACCCTGTTCCGCCCCGCCTCGGGAAAACAGATGCTCGACTACGAGGACCGCAAGCTGGTCTACGGCGGACTCTATGACGCGGACGGGGCGCTGCTGGACCTGTGCATGTGCACTGTCAGCCACGCGCCGGGGACCTATACCGGCGAGGACACCGCCGAGCTCCAGTGCCACGGCTCCCCCATCCTGCTGCAGACCGCCCTCGCCGAATGCTTTCGCCTCGGCGCGCGCCAGGCCCGGGCCGGGGAGTTTACCAAACGCGCCTTCTTAAACGGCCGCATGGACTTAAGCGCCGCCGAGGCGGTGGCGGACCTCATCGACGCCGAGAGCGCCGAGAGCGCAAAGAACGCCGCCGGGCAGCTGTCCGGCGCGATCACCCGCAAGACCGAAGCCGTGTACAGCCTTCTCACCGACATCAGCGCCCACTACCATGCGGTGCTGGACTACCCGGACGAGGATATAGAGGACTTCCGCCTGGAAAGCTACAAGGCCGATCTGCGCCGGGCGGAGCAAAGCCTTGACACGCTGCTGGGTAGCTTTGAGCGCGGCAGGCTCATGACCGCGGGCATCCCCGCCGCCATCGTGGGCAGGCCCAACGCGGGCAAGAGCTCGCTGCTGAACGCTCTCCTGGGCTATGAGCGCGCCATCGTCACCGACGTGCCCGGCACCACCCGCGACACCATCGAGGAAAAGCTGCGTCTGGGCTCGCTGCTGCTGCGGCTGACGGACACCGCCGGCATCCGCGACACCGCCGACACGGTGGAGCGCCTGGGCGTGGAGCGCAGCCGCCTTGCCATGGAGCGCGCCGCGCTTGTGATCGATGTGCTGGACGGCAGCGCCGCGCTCTCGGACGAGGATCTGGCCCTGCTGCGCGAGGCGGAGAAGCGCCCGAGCGCCGTATTGGTCGTGAGCAAATCCGATCTCGGCACGGTTGTGAAGCTTCCCGAGACGTGCCTGCCTGTCGTCGTCCTCTCCGCCCGCACCGGGGAGGGACTCGGGGAGCTTGAAAAGGTGATCCGCTCACTCTTTCCGATGCCCGCGGTCCCCGCGGGGGAGATCCTCACCAACGCCCGCCAGGCCGAGGCGGTCTCCCGGGCGCTGGAGAGCCTGCGCGCGGCGCTCTCCGCCATGGAGGAGGGGCGTACGCCCGACATCGTCCTCACCGAGAGCGAAACCGCCATGGCGGCGCTGGGAGAGCTCAGCGGCCGGAGTGTGCGCGAGGATGTGACCGACCGCATCTTCCGGCGCTTCTGTGTTGGAAAATAATTGCCAGCGGCGCATATAGCTGTTATAATAGTCCCAACAGGAAACATAAGGGGGTCGAAGACCATGGATCAGGAGAGCAGAGAAAAATACCGGCTGAGCGCGCAGGAGCAGGAGGAGATCGGCGATATCCTCATGTCGGCGCGGGCCGTTTCGCATCAGATGATCGCCCAGGCGCAGGAGAAGATCGACGCGATGCTCCTCAAGGCGCAGGAGAGGGCCGCGCAGATCGAAGACGAGGCCGACAAAAAGGCCGCGGCAAAGCTGCGTGAAGCCGAGGAAAAGGTCGCGCAGGCTGCCGGCGAGGCCGAGGAAAAGGTCGCGCAGGCTACCGGCGAGGCAGAGGAAAAGGCCACCCGGATCGTCCGCGAGGCGAAGGCAGAGGCCGCCCGGATCACCGGCGAAGCGGAGGAAAAGGCGGCGCAGATCGCCCGCGGAGCCGAGGAGAAGGTCGGCCAAGCTGAGGCAAAGCTGCGCGAGGCCGGGGAGAAGGCCGCAGAGATTCTCCGTGAGGCGAACGAAACCGCCGCGCAGACCACCCATGAGGCGGAGGCAAAGGCGGATCAGATCATACGGGAGGCCGTAGAGAGAGCCTCGCAGATCGCCGACGACGCCACGGAGCAGGCCGCCGAAACAGCCGGGCAGTTCAGCCTCGGCGCGGACGGCAGCCCCGATGAGCTGCTGCAGGCGGCCCAGGAAAAGGCGACCCGCATCGTAGAGGAGGCGGAGGCAGAGGCCTCTTTGATCCACAGCGGCGCCGACAAGCGGGCTGACAAGATCATCAGCGACGCCGAGCAGTACGCCGCCGAAATCAAGAGCGACGCCGAGGCAAAGGCCAACTGGATCCTGCACGGCGCCATGGAGGAGAAGGGACTTACGGAGCTGCCTGCGTTTCCCGAGATGCCGCAAAAGCAGGCAAGCGAGGAGCCCGCGCAGGGCGGGGAGGCTTCCGCCGCCGGGCCCGAAGCCGCCGCAGACAAAACGCACGACGTGGCCCCGGCCTCTCAGGAGAGCGCGTCTGCCGCCATGTCGGACGAGATGCAGGAATATGTGGTGCGCTGCGTGGGCGACTGCTTTGCCAAGCTCCGCCAGCGCCAGGAGGAATCCAACGAGTTTCTCAACGAGCAGTGGCGCAACTTCCTCAGCGGCCTGGCCCTGCCCGAGCTGCCGAACCCCTCCCGCAAGAAGGAGACCGTGGGCCAGGAGATCAGCCGCAAGGAGATCCAGGACCGCGTCAGCGCCATCGCCAGGGAGCTCATGGACATCATCGGCGAAGGAACTTGACAAAGCCGAAATTCCTGCTATACTGTGAAACACAATTGAACACCTTATCAAGAGTGGTGGAGGGAACGGCCCTGTGAAGCCCGGCAACCTGCAAGCGCAAGGTGCCAAATCCGGCGGTGAGACGAAAGATGAGGCTTGAAAAAGACTTTTGACGCACCCCGGAACCGGGGTGCGTTTTTCGGTTCAATTTGAAAGATAATACATGCGAAGGAGATATAGAGAATATGAGCCATTATCTGTTTACATCCGAGTCCGTGACCGAGGGACATCCCGATAAAATCTGCGACCAGATTTCCGACGCGGTGCTGGACGCGATCCTGGAGAAGGACCCCATGGGCCGCGTGGCCTGCGAGACCACCGTCTCCACCGGCCTTGTGCACATCATGGGCGAGATCAGCACCGACTGCTATGTGGACATCGGCAAAATCGCCCGCGGCGTCATCCGCGACATCGGCTACGACCGGGCCAAGTACGGCTTTGACGCCCACACCTGCGGCGTTATCCTGAACATCGACGAGCAGTCCGGCGACATCGCCATGGGCGTGGACAAGGCGCTGGAGAACAAGAGCGGCGAGGTGGACGAGCTGCAAAACGGCGCGGGCGACCAGGGCATGATGTTCGGCTACGCCTGCGACGAGACCCCGGAGCTCATGCCGCTGCCCATCTCTCTTGCCCACAAGATGGCAAAGAAGCTCACCGACGTGCGCAAGAGCGGCGAACTTGACTATCTGCGCCCCGACGGCAAGACTCAGGTCACCGTGGAATACGACGAGGACCGCCGCCCTGTGCGTGTGGACACCATCGTCATCTCCACCCAGCACGCCCCGGAGGTGGAGCTTTCACAGATCCGCGCGGACATGATCGAAAAGGTCATCAAAACCACCGTCCCGGCGGCGCTTCTCGACGCGAACACCCGGTATTTCATCAACCCCACCGGCCGCTTTGTCATCGGCGGGCCGCAGGGCGACTCGGGCCTGACCGGCCGTAAGATCATCGTCGACACCTACGGCGGCAGCGCCCCCCACGGCGGCGGCGCCTTCTCCGGCAAGGACCCGACGAAGGTGGACCGCTCGGCAGCCTACGCCGCCCGCTGGGTGGCCAAGAACGTGGTGGCCGCCGGTCTTGCCCGCCGCTGCCAGGTGCAGCTTGCCTACGCCATCGGCGTTGCCTCCCCGGTGAGCGTACTGGTGGAGACCTTCGGCACCGGCACGGTTTCGGACGCGGTGCTCGGTGAGGCGGTGCAGAAGGTCTTCGACCTGCGCCCGAGCGCCATCATCCGCGACCTCGACCTGAGAAAGCCCATTTACCGCCGGCTTGCGGCCTACGGTCACATGGGCCGCGAGGACCTGGGCGTGAAGTGGGAGATCACCGACCGCGCCGAAGCCCTTAAGGCGGCGGTGAAATAACATCCCCCCACAGGGGTTCCGCAATTCGGTTTCGTGTGGTATACTGTTTGATACTACACAAAAGGAAGCGCGCACCATGGAAAACGAACAGCAGATCTATTATCACGACCATGGCGACGGCCATGTCCACGCCCATGAGCTGGAGCCGGAGCATGCCCACAGCCACGAGCACACCCACTCCCACGAGGGGGAGCACACCCACCACCACGACCACACCCAGACCAAGGCGGTGGTCAACCGCCTGGCCCGCGCTATCGGGCATCTGGAGTCCGTCAAGCGCATGGTGGAGGACGGGCGCGACTGTACCGAGGTGCTGGTGCAGCTTGCGGCGGTACGCTCGGCGCTCAACAGCACGGCGAAGATCATCCTCAAGGATCACATCGAGCACTGCATCGCCGGTGTAGACAGCGGCGACCACGCGCTGGAAGAGCTCAACGAGGCAATCGACAAGTTTATATAAACACGAAAATCCCGCCTGACGCGTCAGCATCAGGCGGGCTGCTTTATGCTTTTACTGTTACTGCTCATACTATTCCCTAACAGAAACCGGACAGTCCTTCCGGCAAAATTTGCGCCATGCTTCGTTAAAGTCCTTGACCATATATCTCCATTATGCTCTGCGGCCTTTGCCTCGCCTGACACAAATTTTGATCGGAATTCCTTGTCTGCTTTCTATCAGGGAATAGTATCAGAAGACATTACCTGCGGTTTGCGCCCCCCAGTCTTTTCTTTTCGTCTTGCCGAAAAGAAAAGAACGCGCCGCGGCCGGTGTAAGAAAAGGGCGCTATCAGGTGGTATACGGTCCTGCGCCTCGCCGACCGCGGAGGGCTTCGCTTACGCTCGCGCCGCTGCCTGGTAGTGAAGTGGTAACAGCTTGTCATTCTGAGCGAAGCGAAGAATCTTTTACTCACTCGTAAGTCAAGATAAAAGAATGCTTTCTGTATTAAATCCCTTTCCTGTACAGCAGGTACGAGTACACTATCGGGAGCAGCACCATCACCGCAAGCGGGAGCACGAAGGCCGGGACGCTCCAGCCAATAAAGCTCATGACGATGAAGTATACGCCGCCCAGCACCCACAGAAAGCCCGCGAGCCGATGTGTGCGGTTCCAGTTTTCCTCGCTGGCCAGGGTCCACGGGAGCTTGATGCCCATGGTGTAGCTCTGCTTGGTCTTGGGCAGATAGTTGCCGATGAGGATGAACAGTACGCCCATGAACACCGGCAGCACCCGCTCGATGCGCACATCATAGCCCAGTGCCCGCCCCAGCGTAAGCCCTGAGCAAATCAGGGACAGCACAGGGATCGTCCAGATCGTGATGTTGACAAGAGCGCCGCTCATGTTCTCATGCTTCGGGTCAGCCCTCAGCATGATGGGCAGCAGCAGATTCACCGCCAGTAGGATCGCGGGCAGGCCGAAGACTGCGAAGGCGCGGCTCGACCAGCCGTCGGGGTTGCCGTTTAGGTCAAAGTGTGTCGCGATCGTCTCGGGCAGGCGCTTGTAGACCAGTGCCCCGACGATAATCGGCAGCAGGCAGATCAGTGACGTGATCACAAGCGTTTTCTTATTCTTCATGCTCCTCCACTCCTTTCAGGCTTTGCAGCCAGAGCAGCACTTCCTCCAGTACGGAGGCGTTCAGACTGTAATAAATAAAGTTCTTCTCCCGGCTCTCGAACACGAGGCCGGCTTTTTTGAGCTGTGACAGGTGATAGGACACCGTCGCGCCCGTCATGTCGAAGCGCCCGGCGATGTCCCCGGCGGTCATGCGCCCGGACTTGAGCATATTCAAAATCTCCCGCCGCGCCGGATCGGACAGCGCCTTCATGGTCTCACTGAAGCCCACGGCTCCTCACTCCTGCATTTAGATTTTTTTCTAAATAGATAATAGCACGATACGAATAGGTTGTCAACAGGTATTTAGAATTTTTTCTAAATATCCGAATCAGCTTTTCTCCGCCCCGGGTGCAAGAACAGGCTGTTGAAAAAGCGGCCGCGATATGGTAAGGTAAGGACAACAGATCATTCCGAGGAAGTGAGCCCATGACCAGACGCCTGTGCCTTGTCCTTGCGGCGCTGCTGCTTGTCCTGCTGCTGGCAGGCTGCGCACGCACGAAAGCACCGGAACCCACGCCGGCACCCACACCCGAGTCGACCGCGGAGCCTACACCCACCCCCACGCCTGAGCCCACGCCTGAGCCCACGCCGGACGGCAGCGCCGTGGACAGGATCGGCGCGCTCATCGACAGCGGCAGCTATTACGAGGCCTTCCGGGCGCTGGTCAAGCTGGAGGAGGAATATCGCGACAACGAATCTGCGCTCAAGCTCTGCGAGACACAGTTTGAGCGCCTCGATCAGCTTCTCAGGGAGCAGGAGCCGGAGACCGGGACCGAGCTCTCCCGCACGTTCACGGTACAGGGCGGGGGCGTGCTGGAGATCGACGCCTTCAGCGGCCCGGTGCTGGTGCGGGTGACGGACGAGTACGCTGCCCTCGAGGGCAATCCCAATCCCCCCTCGGTCACCTTCTATGTGCGCCAGGGCGAGACGGGCCGGACCAATCTGCCCGCCGGGACCTACCGCGTGGCCTACCAGGTGGGCTACCGCTGGTTCGGGGACGAGACCGGCTTCGGTGAATACTGCACGGTCGGGGAGCTTCCCGATCCGCTTGTCATCGACTTTTATATGCAGGGCCAGTGGGCAAGCTACAGCAATATCAAGATCACGCTTTGAGCACCGCTGTCTGAACGTTTAAAAATCCTTGTTCCTTTGTTCATGACAGGGACACAAATTTCACGTATAGTAAGCAGCGTAAACCGAAAGCAGATCAATCCAGATTCAAGAAGGTTTTGAGAGCAATGTTCGATCCGGAAGACGAATTCAGAACGGTGAACGATAAGCCGCAGGGCACGGATACCGACCGGGTCAACGGCGAATACCACTATAAAAGCACGTATACCGACCGCATCTATTCCGACGCGCACTATGTACGCGCCGACGAGAGCACCACGCCCCCGCGCTACTACACCCCGCCCGAGCGCCCCGTGCGCCAGAGCCGGACGGAAAAGAGCAGGAAGGGCGTAAGCCCCGGCGCACTGATCGCCTGCTGCCTCATCTGCGCCATCCTCGGCGGGCTGGGCGGCGCGGCCCTTGTGGGACGCGGCATGGAGGGCAGACTCAGCGCCCTCTCCCAGAGCGTAGAGGAACTCGGCGAAAGCGTCCGCCAGCCCACGGTCATCAAGCAGAGCACCGGCGGCAGCGCCGGCAGCGTCTCCGCGTCCGAGACCGCATACAGCGGCGTCATGAGCGCGGGCGACCTCTACGACATGGCCTGCGAGCAGGTGGTCGGCGTCACGACCGAAGTCACCTACATGAACTACTTCGGCATGCGCACTTCCGCCGCCGTCAGCGGCTCGGGCTTTATCATCACAGACGACGGCTATATTCTCACCAACTTCCACGTCATTGAGGATGCCTACAAGGCGGGACTCGATGTGAACGTGATGACACACGACGGCACCCGCTACCCGGCCCAGATCGTGGGCGTGGAGGCGGACAACGATGTGGCCGTGCTCAAGATCGACGCTAACGGCCTCAACGCCGCCACCCTCGGCAACAGCGACAGCCTGCGCGTGGGCGATACGATCTACGCCGTGGGCAACCCCCTCGGCGAGCTGGAGTTTTCCATGACCACCGGGCACGTCAGCGCCAAGGACCGCAGCATCTCCACCGACTCCAAGGGCACCGAGATCACCATGTTCCAGATCGACGCCGCCGTCAACTCCGGCAACTCCGGCGGCCCTGTGTACAACGCCCGGGGCGAGGTGGTCGGCATCGTGACCGCAAAATATAAAAGCTCCGGCGTGGAGGGCATCGGCTTTGCCATCCCCATCAGCGACGCCGTCAGCATCGCCCAGGACCTGCTGACCACCGGCTATGTCACCGGCAAGGCGCATCTGGGCGTGTCGGTCAACTCCAAGTATAACGAGATGTATGCCCAGTACTACGGCTGGCCCGTAGGCGCGTACATCGACAGCGTGGACCCCGGCAGCAGCGCCGAGCTTGCGGGCATTCAGGCGGGCGACATCATCACCGCCATCGGCAACGAGCCGGTCCGCAGCTATGACGATCTGCGCATCGCCATCAAGCACCACGCCGCAGGCGAGACGACGGATATCGCGCTCTACCGCGCCGATGAAAACCACGTCGTATCCGTCACCTTTGACGAGGAACGGCCCGCCTGATGATTGATTTGCTACCTCTCTTTCTCCTATAAATCCTCTCTTTTCTCCCAAAACGAAGGCCCGTGCGGTTCGCCGCACGGGTCTTTGTTTTATACTGTTTGGACGCAGCTATCCCCGTCACTGCAAGCCGATGCTCCTCAAGGCGCAGGATCTGCCCTTTGGGGTCCAATCCGCCCGCCGGAGGCGCAGCCCCTTGCAGAGCGTGAACTGACCGCCGGGATTGCGGATTGCCGAACCAACGCGACGCGCGAGAAAGGCGTGACGCGATCCTTGCTTGTCGTGACATCGGTCACCGGTTCGCAATGACGGGACAGGGTATCCCAATGCTTACTCGAAGTCCAGCACTCTCTTCATGCGGATGAGAGTGAGGCGGTTGCGAATGGCGGCGGAGATGTCCAGCATCTCGTCGGCCAGGGCCGGGTCGATGCCGATATGCTCGGGCAGATACTTGCAGCCGCAGTCGGAGTAGAGCTTCTCCATCTCCTCGACGGAGGGAAGGGCGTCCAGAATGGCCTTGATCTCGTCCCAGCGGTCCACAATGTTCTGGGGATCAAAGGTGCCGAGGACATCGTTCTCGTTTTCTTTCATGATACCGTCGGCCAGACGTTCGCCGAACTTCTCCACAACCCAGTCACGGGTAAGCGGCACGAAGGGCCTGGCCTTGGGCTTCATGCCCGCCAGCTTGTGGTACTCGCGGATGCAGGCGAAGGTGCCCACGCCCACGCACTCGCCGTGGATGCCCTCGGCCTTTTCAAAGCGCGGCGGCTTCATCTCCACAAGGTGGGCCATCAGGTGCTCGGCACCGGAGGCGGCGCGGGAATGGTCGAGCAGCTGCATGGTCAGGCCGCTCTCCATCTGGGCCATGGTCATGGCCTCGTGGTCGGCAATGCCGGTGGCGGCGTATTTGTCCGCCGCGTCGCGCATGAGCTTGAGGGCGTGCTCGGCAAGGTCGGCGACCATGGGGCAGTAGTACTCGCCGTCCACCAGGTGGGACATGCGCCAGTCGGCGAGAGAGGTGTACTTTGCCAGGATATCGTTGATGCCGCTGGCAATCAGGCGTTTGGGCGCGCCGCTGATGATGTCAAGGTCGGCAACCACGAGGACGGGGGCGCACATCGGGGTGGACTTCTTCTGACCGTTCATGATGGCCGAGCAGATGTTGGCGGTGAAGCCGTCGGAGGAGGCCAGGGTCGGGATGGCAACGAAGGGGATGCCCAGCTTGTAGGCGGGGTAGCGGCCGAAGTCCATGATGGTGCCCGCGCCGACGGCGACGATCACCTCGGGGGAATCCAGATCCTTCATCATCTTCTCGATGAGGATGTCCTCAGCTCTCAGGCCGTTGGGGTCAAGGACGATGTTTTGGTCGGCTTTGACGTGCTTGCCCTCGGTGAGCTTCCAGGTGATCTCATCGTAGACCGCCGTGCGCCTGCCGGTAAGGCCCAGCTCCTGCATGTACTCCTCAAAATGGTCGATGGCCTTCTCGGCCACGACGACCTTGCGGGTCTCCAGGGTATGCTCACGTCCGCAGACGCATTTGCCGGTATATTGTTCGCAATCCATGATCATGGGGCGATACCTCCATTATAAATAGTAAATCCATTGAAAGTTTACCATATTCGGCAGAAGCTTACAAGTGGCGAAACGTTCAATCCGGGGACGGCTTTTCCGGTCAAATTTCACAAGCGGGGCCGCCCGGCTGTCAAAAAGTTGGGGGAATCGTAAAAAATAAATGTCAGCGCTTGACAGCTTCGATTTGCTGTGCTAAAGTGATGACACTTTCAGGGAAGGAGAAGCGAAGGATGACCGCTCGTTTTTTTGCCGGTTCTCATACGCAGGACTCAAACGACGCAAGCTTTGAGTCTGCCTTCGCATGCGCTTCTTTCTTTGCCGCCCTGCTGCTTTTGATTGACACTGTGATCGCAGTGTCAATTTTTGTTTCCGCCGATATTGCCACCCTGCTTGTCGGCCTCGGTGTCGCTTTTTTGGCAGATGTTGTACTTCTGCACGTACTGCTTAAGCTATTGAACCTGGAACGATCAAAACCGTCAGCGGCTTCAGTCTGATACACAGATTGACCCCGACCGTTTTGGTCGGGGTCGATTTTTGTATGATAAAGTTGTAATCCCAAATTTTGAAAAGGAGAAATCAACATGAAGAAAGTATTCGCATTCGCACTCGTTCTCGCGATGGTCTTCGCGCTGGCTGTCCCCGCCTATGCCGACGGCAGCTTCAAGATCGGCGCTCAGGGCCCCCTGACCGGCGGCGCCGCCATCTACGGCAACGCTGTCATGAACGCCGCCCGCATCGCCGTTGACGAGATCAACGCCGCCGGCGGCACCCAGTTTGAGTTCCAGGCCCAGGACGACGAGGCCGACTCCGGCGACAAGGCCATCAACGCCTACAACACCCTGATGGACTGGGGCATGCAGATCCTTCTCGGGCCTGTCACCTCCGGCTCCGGCATCACCGTCGCGGCTCAGGCTTTTGATGAGCGCACCTTCCTGCTCACCCCGTCCGGCTCCTCTGTCGACCTCATTGCCGACAAGGACAACGCCTTCCAGGTCTGCTTCACCGACCCCAACCAGGGCATCGCCTCCGCTGACTACTTCGCCGAGAACTTCGCCGGCGCAAAGGTCGGCGTCATCTACCGCAACGACGACGCCTACTCCCAGGGCATCCGCGACACCTTCGTGAAGGAAGCTGCCGACAAGGGTGTTGAGGTCGTCTATGAAGGCACCTTCACCGACGCCACCTCCACCGACTTCAACGTCCAGCTCACCGCCGCCCGCGACGCCGGCGCTGACCTCCTCTTCCTGCCCATTTACTACACCCCCGCTTCCGTTATCCTCCAGCAGGCCAACCAGATGGGCTACAAGCCCACCTTCTTCGGCGTGGACGGCATGGACGGCATCCTGACCGTGGAGAACTTCGACACCTCCCTGGCCGAGGGCGTGTACCTGCTGACCCCGTTCTCCGCCGACGCTGAGGATGCCCGCACCCAGGCCTTCGTCGCCGAGTACCAGAAGCGCTACGGCGAGATCCCCAACCAGTTCGCTGCTGACGGCTACGACGCCGTGTACATCATCAAGGCCGCTCTCGAGGCTGCCGGCTGCACCCCCGATATGAGCCCCGAGGAGATCTGCGAGGCTGTCATCGCCGTGATGCCCACCCTGAAGGTTGACGGCGTGACCGGCGAGGGCATGACTTGGGCCGCCACCGGCGAGGTCTCCAAGGCTCCTATGGCCATCGTCATCAAGGACGGCGCCTACGTCACCCCGTGATCTGCTGAGCAATTACAGCAAATCAAACAAGTAAAACTTTCGGCTGTCGGGGGCTTTCACCCCCGACAGCTTAAAGCGTATTTTCTGCCTTGAAAAAGAACGCGGAGATATATTATAATAATGTACCTCCGCGCTGCTTTCCAAGGCAGAGCAAGGAATGAAATCCTATTCCGATTCGTTTTTGACGAAGCTTTGCTTCGTCAAAAACACCCTGAGCCGAGCTTAGCGAGGCCTCATGCCGATCAAAGCGGGCCAAAGCCCGCTGCGATGAGCATGAGTAATCAAATGTGAACATCGTTCGCATTTGAATAAAAAAGAGAGGTGTCTCCTATGAAGTTTCTGGCCTACCTGGTCAGCGGTATCTCCCTGGGCAGTATCTACGCAATCATCGCCCTGGGCTATACCATGGTCTACGGCATCGCCAAGATGCTGAACTTCGCCCATGGCGACGTTATCATGGTGGGCGGCTATATCTCCTTCCTTGCCGCCACAAATCTGGGACTGCCGGTCCTGCTTTCGGTGCTGGTCGCGATGGTGTTCTGCACGGTGCTCGGCATCGTGATCGAGGGCCTGGCCTACCGTCCGCTGCGCTCGGCACCGAGCCTTGCCGTGCTCATCACCGCCATCGGCGTCAGCTACTTTCTGCAAAACGCCGCTCTGCTGATCTTCGGCGCAAACCCCAAGGCTTACACTCCCGTCGTCAGCGGCACGCTCAAGCTCTTTGACGGACAGCTCTCCATCTCCTATGTCTCCATCGTGACGGTGATCTGCTGCATCGTTATTATGCTGGCCCTCACCGCATTTACCGGCAAGACGAGGATGGGCAAGGCCATGCGCGCCTGCTCCGAGGATAAGGGCGCGGCCCAGCTCATGGGCATCAACGTCAACCGCACCATCTCCCTCACCTTCGCCATCGGCTCAGCCCTGGCGGCGGTGGCGGGGGCGCTGCTGTGCTCCTTCTCTCCCACGCTGATGCCGACCACCGGCTCCATGCCCGGCATCAAGGCCTTCACCGCCGCCGTGTTCGGCGGCATCGGCTCCATCCCCGGCGCCTTCATCGGCGGCATCCTGCTCGGCGTCATCGAGGCCCTGGGACGCGCGTATATCTCCACGCAGCTTTCCAACTCCATTGTCTTCGCGGTACTTATCATCATCCTGCTGGTGCGTCCGGCCGGCCTCCTCGGCAAGCGCACCCAGGAGAAGGTCTGAGGAGGTGCAGCCATGAATATGAAACGCTACCTCAAGGACGCGCGCTCCGACCTGCTTACATACGCGGGCGTCATCATCGCCTTTATCATCATCTCCACGCTCAAAAGCCACGGCGCGCTCAACCGCTCCCAGTCCGGCCTGCTGGTGCCGATCTGCTGCTACATCGTCATGGCGGTCTCCCTGAACCTCACGGTGGGTATTCTGGGCGACCTGTCTCTGGGCCACGCGGGCTTTATGAGCGTCGGCGCCTTCAGCGGCGTCGTCACCGCCATGAGCCTCATGAACGTGATCCCCTCCGCCCCGGCGAGACTGGCCCTTGCCATGCTGGTGGGCGCTGTCTGTGCCGCCATCGTGGGCTTTCTCGTGGGCATCCCGGTCCTGCGCCTCAACGGCGACTACCTCGCCATTGTGACGCTGGCCTTCGGCGAGATCATCAAGGAGCTCATCACCTGCCTCATCGTGGGTGTAGACTCTGAGGGCCTGCATGTGATCTTCAATGTCAACGGCAGCAAGACCGCCAATGACCTCACCCTGCTCGACGGCGGGCGCATCATCATCAAGGGCGCCCAGGGCGCGACGGGCACCAAAACCATCGCGACCTTTACCGCGGGCTTCGTCCTCATTATGATCACCCTGGTCATTGTCCAGAACCTCATCCGCAGCCGCCACGGCCGCGCGATCATGGCCGTGCGCGACAACCGCATCGCCGCGGACTCTGTCGGCATCCCCGTGACCAAGTACAAGATGATGGCCTTCGTCACGAGCGCTTCCCTCGCCGGCGCAGCGGGCGCACTCTTTGGCTTGAATTATTCAAACCTCGCCGCCGCAAAGTTTGACTTCAACACCTCCATCCTCGTGCTGGTGTTCGTGGTGCTGGGCGGCCTCGGCAACATCTGGGGCTCCATCATCGCCACCGTCATCCTCTACATCCTGCCTGAGGCTCTGCGCGGCTTTGCCAATTACCGCATGCTGATCTACGCGATCGTCCTGATCGTCGTCATGCTCACCACCAATAACCCGGTCCTCAAAAACTACATTGCCTCTCTGCGCAGCAAATTCAGCAAAGACAGTGAGAAGGAGGCGAGCGCATCATGAGTGACAGCAAAAAGCGTCGTCCGGGTCTGGAATCTGTTTCCCCGGTCGTCCCGGTCCAGACTACCTATTACGTGCCGGAGCGCGACGTGGACAAGTCGCCCATCCTCCAGTGCATCAATCTGGGCATCTCCTTCGGCGGCCTGAAGGCCGTGGAGGACTTTAACCTCACCCTCGGCCGCACCGAGATCGCGGGCCTCATCGGCCCCAACGGCGCGGGCAAGACCACGATCTTCAACCTTCTCACCAAGGTGTATCAGCCCACCCACGGCACGATCCTGCTCGACGGCAAGGACACCGCCAACATGAGCACCGCCCAGGTAAACCGCGCCGGCATCGCCCGCACCTTCCAGAACATCCGTCTGTTCCATAACCAGACCGTGGCGGACAACGTGCTCATCGGCCTGCACAACGAGATGGACTACGGCATGCTCGGCGGCATCCTGCGCCTGCCCGGCTACTGGCGGGCCGAGAAGATCGCGCGTCAGCGCGCCATGGAGTACCTGGCCCTGTTCCACCTGGACCAGCACGCCGACGAGCTGGCGGGCTCTCTGCCCTACGGCGCCCAGCGCAGACTCGAGATCGCCCGCGCCCTGGCGACAAACCCGTCGCTCCTGCTCCTCGACGAGCCCGCAGCCGGCATGAACCCCTCCGAGACGGCGGAGCTCATGGAGAATATCGTCAAGATCCGCGACACCTTCCACATTGCGATCCTGCTCATCGAGCACGACATGAGCCTCGTCATGAACATCTGCGAGGGCATTGCAGTTTTGAACTTCGGCAGACTCATCGCCAAGGGCAATGCCGATGCCATCCGCAACGATCCCACCGTCGTCGAGGCCTACCTCGGCAGAAAGGGGGCAAAGGAATCATGATGATGCTCAAGGCTGAGAATCTGAATGTCTACTACGGCCCCATCCACGCCGTCAAGGGCGTGAGCTTCGAGGTCAACGAGGGCGAGGTCGTCACCCTCATCGGCGCAAACGGCGCAGGCAAGTCCACGTCGCTCAAAACCGTGTCCGGCCTTATGAGAAGCCGCGGCGGCGCCATTGAGTTCATGGGCAAGTCCATTGCCTCCACCCCGGCCCACAAAATCGTGGAGCTCGGCATCGCCCACGTCCCCGAGGGGCGCCGCATTTTCACCAGCATGACCGTCGAGGAAAACCTCGACATGGGCGCCTTCACGGTGCGCGGCGGCAACATCGACGCCGACAAGGAGCGCGTCTTCGAGCAGTTCCCCCGCCTCAAGGAGCGCCGCAAGCAGATCGCGGGCACCCTCTCCGGCGGCGAACAGCAGATGCTGGCCATGGGCAGAGCGCTCATGTCCCACCCCAAGCTCCTGATGCTCGACGAGCCCTCCATGGGCCTTGCGCCCATCCTGGTCGAGCAGGTGTTCGACATCATCGCGGCCCTGCACAAGGCGGGCACCACTATCCTGCTGGTCGAGCAGAACGCGGAGATGGCACTTTCCATCGCCGACCGCGCCTACGTCATGGAGACCGGACGCATCACCCTCAGCGGTACGGGCAAGGAGCTCGCCGCCAGCGAAGATGTGCAGAAGGCTTACCTCGGCGGGTGAACCGAATATAGAATCAAGCCCGGGAGCATTTACGCTCCCGGGTTTGTCAGTTTCCGAGCTCTTTCTTGATCCGCCGTATCGCGTTCTTTTCCAGCCGTGACACCTGCGCCTGGGAGATGCCGACGGTTTTGGCGACCTCCATCTGTGTTCGCCCGTCATAAAAGCGCAGGGCGAGGATGCGCTTTTCACGCTCGTCCAGCCGCCGCACGGCCTCCTCCAGCGCGATCTGCTCGAGCCAGTGTTCGTCGGTATTGCGGCTGTCGCCGATCTGGTCCATGACGGTGGCGTTCTCCCCGCCGTCGGAGTAAATGGGATCGTAGAGCGATACGGGATCTGTGATCGCCTCCAGCGCGAAGACCACGTCCTGTCGCGGGATGTCAAGCGCTTTGGCAATCTGCTCCACATTCGGCTCCCGCCCGGTCTCGGCGGTGAGCTTCTCCTTGGCCTGTAAGACCCGGTAAGCCGTGTCCCGCATGGACCGCGAGACCCGCACGGCGCTGTGATCCCGCAGAAAACGCCGCAGCTCTCCGGCAATCATGGGAACCCCGTAGGTTGAAAATTGCACGTTCTGACTGAGGTCGAAGCAGTCCACGGCTTTGATGAGGCCGATGCAGCCGACCTGAAACAGATCATCCATGCTCTCGCCGCGGCCGGAGAATTTCTGAATCACCGACAGCACCAGGCGGAGGTTTCCCGCAATCAGGGCCTGGCGGGCCTCCCGGTCACCGCTGCGGGCTTTTTCCAGCAGCGCCCGCGTCTCGGCGGCCTTGAGGACCGGCAGCTTCGCCGTGTTCACCCCGCAGATCTCGACCTTTCCCTGCATGAAAAACACCACTCCCTTTTGAAAGAGTGGTGTTAGTATTTCCCGGCTTGGGAAATTTGATACAGAAAGCGTGAGTCAAAGCATAGCAGGCAGGCTTCTCGAAAGGAGGATGCGGATTAGGCCTTTTCTTCCTGCGGTGCGGGGACCGGTTTTTCTCCGGAGAGTACGTAGCGGAATTTTTCAAAGCGGTAGCGTTCCTTCCCCTGCGTCAGCTTGCCGTACTCGATTGCCCCGACGGGACAGTTCTGGATGCAGGCCATGCAGTGGGCGCAGCTCTTGCTCTGCCAGACCGGTCTTCCGTTCTCCATCCGGATCACCCGCAGAGGACAGCCGCGCTCACATTTGCCGCAGGAGATGCAGGCGTCTGTCACGGTAAAGCCCTTTGTCCCCTGACGCAGGCGCACCCATACCGGCGTGAAGGGGAGCGTAACCAGCTTTTCCCACAGCCAGATATGGCGGGATTTGAGCGTTTCTCCGCGGCGGATCGTTTTCGCCGTCTCCGGGAGCTTTGCGGCACACTCGCGGATGCGCGCTTCGATCTCCTCTTTTTCCAGCGGCGGGTAAGCGCTGCTGATGAGATAGCTGCGCGGCATCTTGAAGTCGGCGCTGCCCCGGTAAAGCATTTGCTTTTTCCACGCGAGACGGCGGGCCAGAAAGGCACTGATGCCCGAGTAGCCGCCGCTGGTGAAAACGAAATAAGCATCCTGATTGCCGACAAGGGGCGTTTTGCGCAGATATTCGGTCAGAAAGCCTGGCGGCTCACACACATAGACCGGCGAGCAGATGACGAAAGGCTTTTCCGAGCTGACAGGGGAATAATCATGATCCCGGATTTTGCCGCGCAGATCCAGCACGGTGTCGTCGAGCCTGCGCGCAAGCTCCTCCGCGATAAATTTTGTGTTGCCGGTGGCGCTGAAAAACAGGATCATGGAGCATCGTCCTTCCTTCTTCTCAGGTCGGTATCTGCATGGCTGTACTTTATCACAGATTTCACGGAAAGGCAACGGCTTTTGCCCCTGCGCAAAAGGGCTGCAAGCGCTCACGGCTTTGGGCCTTCGGTCCAGTCGCTGATTTCCGCAAAGACCGTGACACGCCCGTCGGTGATGAGCTCGGCGCGCAGGGGGCGCATGTCGGGCTTGGAAAACCACACGCTGCACCGGAGTTCATCGTCCGGCTCGAGCATGACGACGGTCTTGCCGTCCTCGTCCCATATGCTGTCCACGTGCCCCAGGCGCATGGCGCGCAGCATCGCGGGCAGGGACGACAGCGGCGAGAGCCCGAAGGAGTCGAGTGACCCGGTGTCCAGCACCACGCTGTCGTATTCCAGCGTGGAGCTGCCGGGCTTTACCCGCGCCGACACCCCGCGGATGAGCTCCGGGGCCAGGACTGTCACGCGCCCGCCCTCGCGGTCCTCCTCGTAGGCGAGAGCGAAGCGGGCGGTCTTGTGCTCGTATTCGGCACGCACCTGGGCGGTGAAGGAGAGCGTGTCGAGGCTGTTCAGGCGTTCGGCAAAGGCGCGAAAGTCGCCCTCGCTGCGCCGCTTGCCGCAGGCTGTGAGCAGCAGAGCGCACAGCAGGATCGGAATAAGCAGTCGTTTCATCGTAACCTCCGCAGTTTTTGATGCTTCACTCTATGCGCGACGCGGCGAGGGCATGACTGCACATAACGATGTTTCCGGTTGAAGAAAAAGCGCTGCGGTGGTATAATGCGTTCGTTGGATATTTGGTACTTACGACACGGGGAAGGACCATGGAGCTTTCTGAACTCAAACTCATCTGCGCGAGCAACCTCATCCGGCTGCGTACGGCCGCGGGGCTGACCCAGGCGGAGCTGGGCGCGAAGCTGAATTACTCGGACAAATCCGTCTCCAAGTGGGAGCGCGGCGAGGCAATCCCCGACGCCTGGGTGCTTACACGATTGGCGGAGATTTTCGGCGTGACGGTGGATTACATCCTCTCCTCCCACGATGCCTGGGTCCCGCCGGATCAGGAGGACGAGGGCCCGCAGTACAGCCGCGGCATGATTTACGCCGTGGCCATCGTCGGCGTCTGGACCATGGCACTGACGGGCTTTGTCGTGCTGTGGTGGATGGGCTATATCTACTGGCAGGCCTTCTTCGTGGGGCTGACGGCGTCGGCCATCGTATACCTGGGACTGAGCCTTTATTTCAAGAGGACCAAAAATTTACAGTACATGCTGGCGGCGCTGGTGCTGAGCATTTTCGTTTTGATCTATGTGCTGACGCTGCCCTACGGCAACAACTGGCAGCTGTTTTTGATCGCCGTGCCGGCGGTGGCGATGGTATTTCTCGCGTGCAATATCCGCAGACGGCCCAAACGCAAAAAGCCCGCAAAGCCTTGAAAAAAGCCGACTCTACGAATCGTAGAGTCGGCTTTTTCGGATCGTAGAGCGCCTTCCGCTTGCCGTGCGGGGCGGTTTTGGGTAGAATAAACGCAGCATAAAACGGAAAGGACTGAGCTTATGGCTGACTATATTCTAAGCGGCTGCTCCGCCGCCGATCTGACGAAGGAGCATTTTGAACGCATCAATGTCAAGTACATCTGCTTCCACTATATGATGGACGATGTGCTCTATCCCGACGACCTGGGCGCCACGATGTCCGCCGAGGAGTTTTACCGCCGCATGTCCGAGGGGGCCATAACCAAGACCTCGCAGGTCAATATCGCCGAGTATGTGGATTACTTCAGTGCCTTCTGCGAGCAGGGCAAGGATATTGTCCATGTGACCCTCTCCTCCGGCATCTCCGGCACCTACAACTCCGCACGCAGCGCGGCCCTTATCGTCAGGGAGCGCTACCCCGCTCGACAGATCCACATCATCGACTCCCTGGGCGCGTCCTCGGGCTACGGCCTGCTGCTGGACACCGCCGCCGCCATGCGCGACAAGGGCCTGAGCGCAAGGGAGCTTGCCAACTGGATCGTGGAAAACAGGCTCAAGGTGCACCACTGGTTCTTCTCCACGGACCTTTCGAGCTATGTGCGCGGCGGCCGTATCTCCAAGACGGCGGCCTTCTTCGGCGGCGTGTTTGAGATCTGCCCGCTGCTGAACATGGATGACGCCGGGCGGCTCGTGCCGCGGCAGAAGATCCGCACCAAGAAAAACGTCATCAGGGAGATCGTGCAGCGCATGGTCGAAAACGCCGAGGGCGGCACAGATTACGACGGCAAGTGCTTCATCTCCATGTCCGCCTGCCGGGAGGATGCCGAGGAGGTGGCGCGCCTCGTGGAGGAGAAGTTCCCGAAGCTCAGCGGCAAGGTGCTCATCAACAACATCGGCGGCCTCATCGGCGCGCATACCGGTCCCGGCACCGTGGCCCTGTTCTTCTGGGGCAGCGAGAGAGTGGACTGAAACAAAAAATGTCATCCTGAGCGAAGCGAAGGATCTTTCCCCAACACATGGGAAGCAGAAGATCCTTCGCTGGCGCTCAGGATGACGCGTTTTATGGGGTCTGAATGCTTGCGGCGGACAATTGTGTCAGTCGCTGTAGTTGGTGTCGAGGTTGATCAGAATCTCATAGCCGGGAAAGAGGGGCTTGAGCTCTGTGCGGATCGCCTCGCACAGGCCCTGCTTGTCACGCACCGTAAAGTCCACCAGCACGTCGAAGCTCAGAGTCTTGTGCTCATCGTCAAAGTAGACCCCGTGGGTGCCGAGCACGCCGGGGTGCTTTTTCGCGCCGGCGTTGATTTTCTCAAAGTCCGCCTGCCGGTCGGCGGCGACGGCGTAGAAGCCCACGGTCAGGAAGATGTGGAAGCGTTCGAGCACCTTGCTCTGAATCGTACGGGTCATGGTATGCAGGCTGCGCCCGTCCATGGTGTCCGGCACCTCCACGTGGATGGAGCCGATGGCGGTGTCGGGGCCGTAGTTGTGCAGGATCAGGTCGTAGGCGCCGAGCACGCCCGGGACCTCCTTCACGCACTCGCTGATCTGGCGGGTGATCTCGCTGTCGGGGCGGCTGCCGAGGATGTCGCTGATGGAGTCGAGGAGCATTTCAAAGCCCGCCTTGAGGATGAAGCAGGAGATGACCGCGCCGATGATGCCGTCGAGGTTGAGCTTGAAGACCAGGTTGATGACCGCGCCGACAAGCGTCGAGGCGGAGATGATGGCGTCGAAGCTTGCGTCCGAGCCGGAAGCGATGAGCGCCTCGGAGTTGTATTTCTCGCCCTGGGCCTTGACATAGCGGCCCAGGATGAGCTTGACCACCACCGCCACCGCCACGATGACGAGGGTCACGGCGCTGTAATCCGGGGTCTCGGGGCGGATGATCTTTTTGACCGATTCGATGAGAGAGGTCGCGCCCGCAGCCAGGACGATGGCCGCAATGATGATGGCGCTGAAATACTCGATGCGCCCGTAGCCGAAGGGGTGCTTGTCGTCCGGGCGGCGCCGGGCGAGCTTGACGCCCAGGATCGTGATGACCGAGCTCAAAGCGTCGGTCAGGTTGTTGACTGCGTCGAGCACGATGGCGATGGAGTTTGACAATAGGCCCACCGCCGCCTTGAAGACCGCCAGAAGCATGTTTGTCACAATGCCGATCACGCTTGTACGGGTGATCTGCTGTTCACGGATTTTGCTGTTGTCCATATGCATTGCCTCCCTATGGTAAGCTTTTCAGACAGTATACCACAGTTTCTGCTTTGAGAAAAGCCCGTTGTTGCGCTTAAGCCGTGCATATGCTATAATAAACAAATCTTAACACGTCTTTTACAGCGGGAGTGATTCTGTATGAAAATCGTGATCGCCGGTACGGGAAAGGTGGGCTTTACCGTAGCCCAGAGGCTGTGTCGGGAAGGGCATGACATCACCCTTATCGACGAAAAGCCCGATGTGCTGGAGGCCGCCTCCAACGCCATGGACGCCATGATCTGCTGCGGCAGCTGCGCCGCGCCGAGCGTGCTGCGCGAGGCGGAGGCGGGCAAGTGCGATGTCTTCATCGCCGCCACCGGCAACGACGAGGCCAATCTCGTCGCCTGCCAGTTTGCCCGGCGGATGGGCGCGGGCCACACCATCGCGAGACTTCGCAACCAGCAGTACCTGGACAGCGGCGAATCCCTGCGGGAGATCATGGACCTGAGCCTTGCCATCAACCCGGATTATGTCACGGCGGAAGAAATCTCCCGGGTTTTGCAGTTCCCGGCGGCGACCCAGGTGGACAGCTTTCCCGACTGTGAGCTGGAGATCGTCACCTTCCGCATCCCAGAGCGCAGCCGCTTGAACGGACTGGCCCTGAAAAGGCTGCCCCCGGAGCGCGAGAAGAAGGTGCTCGTCTGCGCGGTCGAGCGCGGCGGCACCGTCCTGATCCCCGACGGCAATTTTGTCCTCCAGGCGGGGGACAGCATCTCCGTCACCGCCCAGCCGAAAACGCTGCGCAAGTTCTTTGAGGCGATGGGAGCTTACCAGAAGCCGGCCAAAAACGTGCTCATCCTGGGCGGCAGCCGCATTGCGGTCTACCTCACCCAGCTTCTGGAGGCCACCGGCGTTTCCGTCACCATCATCGAAAGCAGCAACGAGCGCTGCCAGCAGCTGGCCGAGCTCCTGCAGGACGCGGATGTGGTCTGCGCCGACGGCACCGACACCACCGTTCTTGCCCAGAGCGGCATCCAGGACGCGGACGGCTTCGTGGCCCTGACCAATATCGACGAGGAAAACATCATCCTCTCCATGTACGCCGAGAAGCTCGGCGTGGAGAAGGTGGTGTCGAAGATCAACAACGAGAAGTTTACCGACCTTTTGCGCGACGTGTTCCCGGATACCACCCTGTCGCCGAAAAACCTGGTGGCGGAGCGGATCGAGGGCTATGTGCGCGGCCTTGCCCACGCCTCCGACAAATCCACGATCGAGGCGCTCTACTACCTCGGCAACCGGGACGTGACGGCGACGGAGTTCGTCGTCGGCGCGAAGGCCGCCTGCGCGGGCAAGACCCTCATGGAGCTGCGCCTAAAGCCCGGGGTGCTCATCTCGGCGGTGGTGCGCGGCGGCAAGAGCTTCCTGCCCGACGGCAAAACTGCCCTCCAGCCCGGCGACAAGGCCGTGGTCATCACGGCGGGCAGCAGCGTAGTGACGCTGGACGATATCCTCGCCTGAGGGAGTTAAAATATGAATTACCGTGTCGTATGCAATATACTGGGAAAGGTGCTGCTGGCGGAGGCCATTCTGCTGCTGCTGCCGATGACGGCGGCACTGTGGTATCATGAATCCGCCCTGCCCTTTCTTTGGACCATGCTGCCGCTGGCACTGCTCGGCGGCGGGCTCAACTTCGTAAAGCCCAAAAGCAACAGCCTCTTTGCCCGTGAGGGATTCGTGGTGGTGGGCCTTTCGTGGGTGCTGATGTCCGCCTTCGGCGCGCTGCCCTTTGTCCTCTCCGGGGACATTCCCCATTACATAGACGCCCTGTTCGAGACCGTCTCCGGCTTTACCACCACGGGCTCCAGCATCCTCACGGATGTGGAGGCCATGGGCCGGGGCTGCATGTTCTGGCGGCTTTTTACCCACTGGGTGGGCGGCATGGGCGTCCTGGTCTTCATCGCGGCGATCCTGCCCGTGTCCGGCGACCACTATATCCACGTCATGCGGGCCGAGGTGCCGGGGCCGACGGTGTCGAAGCTTGTGCCCAAGGCGCGCAAGACCGCGCGCATCCTGTACCTCATCTATCTGGGGCTTACGCTTCTGGAGGCAATTTTCCTGCTGTGCGGAGGGATGAGCTTTTATGACGCCATCCTCCACGCCTTTGCCACCGCCGGCACCGGCGGCTTCTCGACCCGGGGAGCCAGCATCGCCGCATATGACAGCGTGTACATCGAGATGGTCATTGCCACCTTCATGCTGCTCTTCGGCTGCAACTTCAACCTCTTTTATCTGATTCTGCTGGGGCAGGCCAGGGCGATCTTCAAGAGCGAGGAGCTGCGCGTCTTCCTTGCCATCATCGCGGCGGCGGTGCTCACCATTGCCCTGAACATCATGGGCAGCGTCGGCGGCTTCGCGCAGGGTCTTCGCTACGCCTACTTCCAGGTCACCACCATCATCAGCACCACCGGCTTTGCCACCTGCGACTTTGACAAGTGGCCGGAGCTTTCACGCTGGATTCTGGTTCTGCTGATGTTCGCGGGCGGCTGTGCCGGGTCCACGGCGGGCGGCCTCAAGATCTCGCGCGTCATCATCTTTTTCAAGTCCTACCTCTACGAGCTCAAGCAATTGATCCTGCCCACCCGCGTCAAGCGCATCTGGTTTGAGGGCAAGGCTGTCAGCGACCAGACCGTGCGCAGCGTCCTTGTCTATTTCCAGGTCTATATGTTCACCATCGCGCTGGGCGTGCTGGTGCTCTCGCTGGACGGGCGCGATCTCGTGACAAACCTCACGGCCTCCATCGCCTGCATGTCCAACATCGGCCCGGGGCTTTCGCTGGTCGGCCCGGCGGGGAACTTCGCCTTTTTCTCGATCCCGAGCAAGCTGATGCTCATTTTGGAAATGCTGCTCGGCAGACTGGAGATTTTCCCGGTGCTGTTCCTGTTCGCCCCCAGCGTGTGGAGAAAGCGGTAAAATCAAACGGCCTCGCCGATCGGCGAGGCCGTTGTTATAAGAATTATTCCCCTTCAAAGAGCGGGGTGGAGAAGTAGCGCTCGGCGGTGTCGGGCAGGACCGTGACCACCGTCTTGCCTGGGCCCAGCTTCTTTGCCAGGCGCAGGGCCGCGGCCACATTCGTGCCGCTGGAGATGCCCACCATCAGACCCTCCTCCTTCGTCAGGCGCCTCGCGGTCTCGAGGGCCTCGTCGTCGGTGATGACGCAGATGTCGCTGTAGATCTGCTGGTTCAGGATCTCCGGGATGATGCCGTCGCCGATGCCCATCTGGATGTGGGTGCCGATGGACCCGCCCGCGAGGATGGCGGCGTTTTCCGGCTCCACGGCCCAGATCTCCATGTCGGGGTTGCGCTCTTTCAAAACCTCGCCGATGCCGGAGATGGTGCCGCCGGTGCCGATGCCGCTGCAAAAGCCGTGGATTGGGCCGCCTACCTGCTCCAGAATCTCCTGCGCCGTGAGGCGGATGTGGGCATATTTGTTGTCGGGGTTGGAAAACTGCTGGGGGATGAAGACCTTCGGGTCTTCATCGCGCATGCGCAGGGCGGTCTGCAGGCATTCCTCGATGCACTTGCCGATGTCCCCGTCGTCGTGGACAAGGCGCACCTCCGCCCCGTAGTGGTGGACGAGCTTGCGCCGCTCCACGCTCACAGAGTCGGGCATGACGATCACCGTGCGGTAGCCCTTGATGGCGCCGACCAGCGCAAGGCCGATGCCCTGGTTGCCGCTGGTGGGCTCCACGATCACGGAGTCCGGCGTCAGGAGTCCGGCCTTCTCGGCCTGTTCGATCATATTCAGCGCCGTGCGGCTTTTGATGGAGCCGCCCACGTTCAGGGCCTCCACCTTCACCAGGATGTCGGCGCTGCCGGGCGCGGGCAGCTTATTGAGCCGGACCATCGGGGTATGTCCCATGGCCTCAAGGATGTTGTTGTAGATCATGTTCCGGCTTCCTCTCCTTGCAGCTTTGCACAAAAGCGCTGTTATTATAATGATTATATAATGACGAAACGCCGTAAGGCGTTCCGCCGAGCAGCTTTGCTGCTCAGCGCCGCAGCGTGGCTGCGGCGCTCTATATTCATTGCAATGAACATCGCCCGAATGATTTGAAAAATCATCCGGTGCCAAACGCGTCGTTTGGCACCGAAATCAATCGAAGAATCGATTGATTTCGGTATGCGATGGTCATTATAGCAGAACGGCGCGAAAATGTCATCCCCATTTTATGCTCGGCGGCAAGCATTTGACATTGCGCGCTCCGGATGGTAAATTGAAAAAGCCCCGGCTGCGCAGGCATCCTGTGCGGCCGCGACGCGGACATCGAACCGCAAGTGGTTGAGTTTTAGGAGTGTGCCCATGACAGAAGACAGGCGCTATCATCTCATCGACGCCCTGCGCGGCCTTGCGCTGGTGAATATGCTGGTGTACCACTTCCTGTTTGACGTGAACGTGGTCTACGGGCGGGACCCGCAGTTTTTCCTGCGCCCGGCGGCGCATGTCTGGCAGCAGTGCATCTGCTGGACCTTCATCCTGGTTGCGGGGGTGTCTTACCATTTCGGAAAAAAGAACAATCTGCGCCGGGGACTGCTTCTCAACGCCTGCGGCCTGGTCATCACCCTCGTCACGCTGATCGCCGTGCCGGAGGAAACGGTCCGCTTCGGCATCCTGAACTTCATGGGCTGCGCCGTTTTGCTCACAATGGCACTGGAAAAGGGCCTCAGAAAGGTCCCGGTCGTGCCTGGGCTTGCAGTCTGCTTTGCGCTGTTTCTGCTGCTCAAGAACGTGGACAGCGGATATCTCGGCTTCGGGCCGTTCCTGTACCGCCTGCCTGCCGGGCTTTACCGTTACCGCATCCTCGCACCGCTGGGCTTTCCCGACCCGCTCTTTCGCTCCGGAGACTATTTCCCCATACTGCCCTGGTATCTGCTGTTTCTCTGTGGGTGGTTCCTGGGGCGTCTTCTGGAACGGAGCAGGCCCCTGCAGCGTGTCGCGCGTATAAAGATCCCGCTGCTGTCCGCGATCGGGAGAAAAACCATCTGGGTCTACATGCTCCACCAGCCGATTTTGATGGGGATCTGCATGCTGCTTTTCGGGAGATAACGACGGGCGCGTTGCAAAATGGGGTTGTACCTGTAAATGTGATACTCCCCTACGCTCATAAGGCTGTGTTTTGTGAAAACGGGTATTTTGCAACGCGCCCGTATTTTAAAAATGCTTGAAGAACAAAGCCTTCATCTTGAGGGCGGCCACGTCCTCGTCCACACCCTCGACCGTGACATGGACCACGTCGCCCTGCTTGACGCCGAGGGTCATGAGCGCCATGAGGTGCCGGGCGTCGGCGCTGCGCTCGCAGCGGGTGACGGTGACGGCGGACTGGTAAAGCTTTGCCTCCTTCACGATGAGCCCCGCGTGTCTGGCGTGCAGGCCGACGGGGGTCTTTATTGTGTACATGAATGACTGCATAGATACACCTCAATCTCCGTTCATCAGCTTTTCGCGCAGGCGGGGGAAGAGGCGCAGGATCTTCAATGGCTCATAGAGGTTTGCCAGACGGTGCAGCAGGTGCATCGCGTCATGCTCCGAGCGGTAGGGCGTCTTCAAAAACACCTCGCGCGGCTTGAGCTGCGGCTCCTTTTCGCGCAGCATGCGCATCAGGCGCTGCTCGGCCTGGGGCATGTCGGCGGTGTCCGCGTAGAAGTAGAGCCCGCTCACGCCGGGGACGGACTCGGGCTTGACCGACATGCGCAGCTTCCGACCCTCCATATAGCCTTCAAGCCGCTTTGCAAGAACTTGAATCTTGTCCGCCTCGTCGATGACCTTGAGATAGACGATCTCATCGTCCCGGTAGATCTCCCCCTCCAGATAGCTGCGGTAGGGGGAGCGCTTCATGCGCTCGAAGATGGCCTGCTCCTGGGTGTTCAGTCTGCCGCGGTGGAAGATGCAGACCTTGCCGTGGTGAATGGTGTAGAGGAAATAGCCCAGGCCCATGGCGTCCAGGTGCTCGCGCAGGCGGGCGGACTCCCGGGTGTCCAGGGTCTCGGCCTGGAGGTAGGTGTTTTCATTTGCATCGTAGATGGCCGCGCCGTCCATGACGATGAAGGGCACGCTCAGCATGGTCTGGCTCATGGTGAGGGTGAAAAAGGCGGGGGCATGCTCGGACATGAGGCAGATCTTGGCCCCGTCGTCATAAAGATAGTTGAGCCGGAAACGGGCCGCCGCCGGCAAATGGGAGAAGCGGTCGGGCACGAGGTCCGCGATCCTGACAAAGAAGACGAAGTCCCGCTCCTTGTCGCGCGGCAGGCGGAAGATGTTGACCGCGATGGCGGCGACGGTGCCCAGCAGTACGCCGTCGAAGCGCTCGAGCGCCTGCTGCATCGGGCCTTCGATCTCGGGAAAGGCGATGACCACGCAGATAAATACGATGGCCGCCTGGCCGGAGGTGTCGGGCCTGCGCACCAGGACGCAGGTGTAGAGCGTCAGCATCACGCCGATGGCCATGCGCAGGTACACCAGCAGCAGGACGCTCCCCATCCGGGGAAAGACCAGCATCAGCAGCAGAAAGCCCAGGCCCCAGGCAGCGCCGATGAGGGTGCCGAGAAAGCGGCTGATGGCAAAGTCCCGGGTGTCGCGCACATAGGGCTGCATGCAGATGATGGCGGTGATGGCGGCCTCAGCGGGCATGGCGGCCCCGCGGTAGCCGCGCAGATAGTAGACCAGCAGCGTGATGAGTACGGCAATGCTCGTCTTGACAATGCGCTGACCGATATGCGGCAGATAAAACTTCTGCTTGTTTTCGTTTATGTTCATAGAAATTCCCTGTCTCATAATTGAGCTTACGAAGGAATACACCTCTTTGCACCCCTTGTCAAGCAAAAGCACAGAGATTATACAAATTGTTCACAATGACGGCAGCACAGAAGTATACGCGCTCAGCCCTTAAAATATGCCTCCAGGATGGCTTTGTCACGAAAATAAAACTGCCTGTCGCGCTCGCCGACCGGGCGCAGGACGCGGCAGGGATTTCCCACCGCCACAACGTTTGCGGGCACGTCGCGCGTCACGACGCTGCCCGCGCCGATGACGCTGCCCTCCCCGATCGTGACGCCGGGCATCACCAGCGCCCCCGCGCCGATCCAGCAGTTTTTCCCGATGCGCACCGAGGCGTTGTACTGCAGCCCCTGCTCCCGGAGCGCGGGCAGGATGGGGTGCCCCGCCGTGGCGACAATCACGTTCGGGCCGAACATCACATTGTCGCCCACATAGATATGGGTGTCGTCCACCAGGGTCAGGCCGAAATTCGCGTAGACGTTTTTGCCGAAGTGGACAAAGTGTCCGCCCCAGTTGGCATGAAAGGGCGGCTCGATATAGCAGCCCTCGCCGATCTCGCAGAACATCTCCCGCAAGAGCGCGGCGCGGCGCTCGGCCTCGGAGGGACGCGTTTGATTGTAGTCATACAGCTTTTCCAGGCACCGGGTCTGTACGTCCAGGATCTCCCCGGACATGGGGTAGTAGAGGGAACCGTCGTGAAGCACGTCAAACATGGCATAAGGTCCTTTCTTATTTCACTATAGAAATACTATACCGAAAGCCCCGTCCGTCGTCAAGCCCGGTCTTGCAAAGGCGGGGCGCTTCGGGTATCATAAGGACACGGAAAGGGGAGAGGAATATGATCGGAGAAGAAATCCGCGCGGAGCTTTATACACTGCGGGACGAGAAATACCGGGACTTTCAGAGAAAGCTCATCCCGACGGTGAGGCCCGAAACCGTGATCGGGGTGCGCACCCCGGCGCTGCGCGCTTACGCAAAGGAGCTGCTGAAACGCCCGGACATTGGGGAATTCCTGAGCGCGCTGCCGCATGAGAGCTTTGACGAAAACCAGCTGCATGCCTTTATCCTGTCGGAGATAAAGGACTTCGACCGCTGCGCGGACGAGGTGAACCGGTTCCTGCCTTTCATCGACAACTGGGCCACCTGTGACCAGCTCTCGCCGAAGGTGTTCGGGAAGCACCACGCGGAACTTCTGCCGCTTGCTCGGTGCTGGATTGCCTCCGGGGAGACCTACACCGTGCGCTTTGGGATCGGGATGCTGATGGCGCATTTCCTGGACGCGGACTTTGACCCCGTGTACCCGGAATGGGTGACGGCACTGCGGTCGGAGGAATACTACATCAACATGATGCGCGCCTGGTACTTTGCCACGGCCCTGGCCAAGCAGTACGGTGCCGTGCTGCCGTATCTGGAGCAGCGCCGCCTGGACCCCTGGACCCACAACAAGACCATTCAGAAAGCGGTGGAGAGCTACCGTATCAGCGATGAGCAGAAGACGTACCTGAAGACGCTGCGAATCAAGTGAAAAAGAATGGGTAAATTCGCAAAGGCCGCGGATTTACCCATTCTTTTGATGTTCATACTATTCCCTGATAGAAAGCAGACAAGGAATTCCGAGCATAATTTGTGTCAGGCGAGGAAAAGCCCGCAGAGCATAATGGAGATATATGGTCAAGGGCTTCAACGAAGCATGGCGCAAATTTTGCCGGAAGGACTGTCCGGTTTCTATCAGGGGATAGTATCAAAAATAAAACCAGTCATAGCCCGCGTGGCCGGGGCGCCAGAGACAATAGAGCCCCACCGCCAGGTGGCCGAGCAGGAGGACGAGGCCCACAGCGGCCCCTGCAGCGTCCGGACGCTTTTTCCGGTCGGCGCGCTGCAGAAAACGTATCAGCAGCGCGATGGCGAGGGCGAAGACTGTGGGGTACAGCGCGAGGCTGCCCCACTCGAAGTTGCCGTCGTTTGCGCGAAAGCCCGTCTCCGTGAGCGTCAGCGCCTCCAGGATCGCGACGCCCAAAATCCCCCACACGATGCGCAGGTGTCCGCGCTCACGCTCCCGCACGCCCTGGGTGAAGTGGCTCCAGAGCGGCAGCAGCAGGCCCCTGAGGTACATCACCAGCAGCGACAGAAGCCCCCCGAGCGTCAGCGCGCGCAGCGCAACGCCCGAGCTTGTGCCCGCAAAATCCTCCGCAAACAGCACCGACGAGCTCCACAGCAGCACCGCCGCCGAAGGCAGCACCGCGCAGCCGATCAGAAACTCGTTTTTGAAGCCCCTGGCGCGGGTCTTTATGAAATCCCAAATCAGCATGACCAGCACTGCCGGGGCAAAGGCACCGAGGAAGCTGGGTTTAAAGAGGGTGGAGAGCATGAGCGTCAGCGCAAGGCCCAGCCAGTCGGTAAGGCGCAGGCGGCCTTCCCGGGCATCCCACAGCCGGAAGAAAAACAGCAGCACCAGCGGCACGGGGGTGCGGCTGAACAGAAGCGTCATGTTGTGCAGGACGTTTCCGTTATAGACACCCAGGTACATCTCCGTCTGCCCCGGAAAAATCCATGGCCCGCACACATGGGCCAGAATTGCCGCCAGCAGGGCAAGGGCCGTATCGAGCGCCGGGAACATCCGCCGCAGCAGAAAACAGACCGTCAGAACGCCGAGCAGCTGGTTTGCGGTCAGCACAAGGGACAGGATTGTCTGCCCCCTGGCCTCACCGAACAGGGCCCAGAGTACACGCACGATGGATGAGGCCAGACTGTAGTCGTTGTGCCCCAGGGCCAGGGCGATGTGGGCCGGCATGTCCGAGCGGATATAGTCGGCGCACATGAGATAGAAGATCCGCTGCCAGCGCCAGCACAGCAGCAGAAGAAGCACGCCGCACAGCGCCAAAAGCAGGCGGGAACGCTTTTCAGCTTGCACTCTCGATCGCGCCTCCCTTTGCCATACGGCCGTCGATCGCGCCGAAGTATCTGAGCCGCGCTTCATCGCCCAGCCCAAAGGCGCGGCACAGGCCGTCGATATTGGCCTGCTGCCAGTTCCGGTCCGCGATCATGCTTCTCAGCTCGCTGACGGCATTTTCCCAGGAAGCCGCACTGTGCCCGATGCGCGCGTAGTCGCGCCCCACCTCGGGGCGAAGCTCCTCAACCATGCGGTCAAGCTCCTCCAGCACGGACTCATTCGACAGCGGCCCCGCCAGAAGCTGGGCGGCCCGTGTCAGGAACTTGTCGCGGAACGCGGCGTTTTGCATCAGCGGCACCGAGAAGGACGCCACCTGGATGACCGACGCGCCGTAGTCGTTGAGCAGATTGCTCTGGATGCTGTCAAAGCTGCGGAAGGCCGCGTCCAGATCGTAAAACAGCAGGTGCCACTTGCCGTCGGCATCGGCGGAGCGGGCATAGCGGAGGTTGCCGCTTGTGACGTCCGTATTGGCGCAGAAGCCCTCCAGGATCAGCCAGTCGATGAGGCTGTCGATGTCCACCGCCTCGCAGAACTTTTCATAGTTTGCCTGTACGGTCATGTCGTTGCTGTTGACAAATTCCACCGTCTGCCTGTACAGCTCACTCCCGTAAGGGGCGGGGGCCTCAATGCACGCCACGCTGTCCTTGTCCACCCCCGCGAGGGCGGCGTAGAGCGAAGCGTTGGGCCGCTCCTTGACAGTGTAGATGCCGACGTATTCCCCATTGAGATAGAGCACACAGTAGATGCTGCGCTGGTTGATGACGGCGGCGTCCGCCTTTTCGGCCATACGCTGGGCAAGCTCGTTGCGCACGATGCCCTGATACTGGTCCTGCCCGGCCCGCAGCAGCAGATCGGTGAAGGAGGTGACACCGCCGCCGAAGAGGTCGTGCTCCAGCGTCGGCTCCCCATAGGCGCCGCGGAATTTGACGGCCATGTTTTTCTTGGTCATGATCAGGCTCGTCTCGCCGTTGAGCTTGACGCCGCAGTGGATATGGAAGCTCTCGTCCCCCCGGAAGAAGGCGAGGGTGCCGGGCATCTCATAGAGCTTGACGCCCGCGTCGTAAATGCTGTCGAAGGCATCCGCGTCCTCCGCCGCAAAGCTCACCACCGGCAGAGTGTGGCCCTCGTTCATGATGAAGCTCAGCGTCAGGGTGCGGCTCGGCAGAGCCTGCGGCTCGAAGCTCTTCACGCTCACAACGCAGGTATGGGTGATCGGGATGGGGCCGGAGTAGAGGGAGCTGTCCTTCGTGGGGGCGGAGCCGTTGACGGTGTAGCGCAGTTCACCCTTGCCCTCCAGGGCCAGCTCTACAACGCTGACACCTTCGAACACGCCGTCGGTCGTGAGGTTCACCGGCATGGCGCTGACGCGGCGGCAGCCGTCGCCGTTGGCCGTGCCGGGAGTGGGCGAGGCAAAGTAGAACCAGCCTGCGCAGCCGTCCATGCGGCCATAGCTGCCCCCGGCGGGAATATCCCGGAGGCTGGCCCAGTCGATGCGCTCTCCGCTTGCTTTGGTGAGATAGAGCTGCTCACTTACGGTGTTGAGGGCAAAGCCCGTGCAGGGTGTCGAGCCGTAAAAGCCGGAGCCGGGGTCAGCGCACACAAAGAGCGTCGCCGCCCCGGGGGCAAGCTCCTCCTCCGGCAAGCGCCAGAGGAAGGGCAGATCGTCTTTGTCGGACAGATAGTAATCGGACAGAAGCACCGGCTGATCGGAGATGTTTTTGATCTCCACCCAGTCGCAGTCGCTGTCGGTGCCCGCCACGTTGAGGCCGAGGTTCTTGACCGCCGCCTCGCTGATGACCAGCGGGCCGAGGGGCTCAAGCCTGAGCTGGCAGCGGGCGTAGCCGTCAGCGCTGTTTTCCTCGCCGGGGGTGGGGTAGAGGCTCTGCTGCCAGACGCCCGTCTCGTCCAGCCGGAGCGCCACATCCGCCTCGGTGTCCAGGCAGAAGGCGCTGTCCACGGGCAGGTCATTTGCGTCATAGAAGCACACGCAGTCCTTTTCCGACAGGGCAAAATTGGTGTGTAGCGTGCCCTCCCGCCGGTCCTTCTTGGAGGCAAAGAGCAGCAGTCGCTCGCCGCCCTCCAGGCTCAGCTCCGGCAGGATCCAGCCGAAGTGCTTCTCCCGGTCGGTGATGCGGCAGCCGGTGAGGTCCAGGGTTTCGTCGGAGACGTTGGTAAGCTCGATCCAGTCGGGGAAATCCCCGTCCTCGTCGCAGAGAGCGGCGCGGTTTTTCACCATGATCTCCGTGATGCGCAGCTTGTCCTTGAGCGGCGAGGCGGGCATGGGGGTGCGCTCCGGCCTGGGCGTGGGCTGCGGCGTCTGCTTGGCGGCAGTGCGCGGGGTGAAGAGTGAGGATCGTACCGGCGCTGCCTCCGATGTTCCGTCCGCGCTCACAGGGGCCGACACGACGGACTGCTCAAACAGGGCGGCAAAGGCCGCAGCGGCCAGTAAAACCGCCGCCAGGAGCGGGATAAGGATACGATCGCCCTTGCGCATGGGGACACCTCCGACATAATAATAATTTATTATACCGCCGCAAAGGGGCCGCTGTCAAACTGCTTGTGCAAAAGATGAGAAGCGTATATAATAGAAAAAAACCACTGGGGAGGACGCGGTATGAAAAACATCCTCATGCTCGGCACCGGCGGCACCATTGCCTCGGAGATGACGCCCGACGGTCTCACCCCGGAACTGAGCCCGGCGCAGCTTCTGCGCTATGTGCCCGCCATTCGGGACCTCTGTCACGTGGACTGCGTGAATCTGTTCAGCATCGACTCCACCAACATCACGCCCGCCCACTGGCTCAAGACCGCCGCCGCCATCCGGGAGCACTACGAGGACTACGACGGCTTTGTCATCAGCCACGGCACCGACACCATGGCCTACACCGCCGCCGCGCTGAGCTATCTGGTACAGGGGGCGGACAAGCCCGTCATGCTCACCGGCGCGCAGAAGCCTATCAACTACGACTCCACCGACTCCAAGCTGAATCTCACCGACGCCTTTGTCTGTGCCGCCTCCGGGCAGCTTGCGGGGGTGAACATCGTTTTCAGCGGCCGCGTCATCCTCGGCACCCATGCCCGGAAGACCTGTTCAAAGAGCTTTGCGGCCTTTTCCAGCATCAACTACCCCGACGTGGGCATCCTGCTCGACCATCAGCTGGTGTGCTACATCCCGCCGGAAGCCTTTTACGCCCCGCGCTTTTTCGACACCCTCGACGAAAAGGTGGGGCTTGTAAAGATGGTGCCGGGCCTGGATCCTAAGCTGCTTGACTATATGCTGCAGCGAAACGACGCGCTCATCCTCGAGTGCTTCGGCGTGGGAGGCCTGCCCGCCTATGAGGACGAGGAGCTTCTGCGCCTCGTGGACAAGTACACCGCGGCGGGCAAGTTCATCGTCGTCACCACCCAGGTGCAGAACGAGGGCTCGGACCTCTCGGTCTACTCGGTGGGCCACGGCCTCAAGCAAAACCCCCTGGTCCTCGAGGGCTACGACATGACCAGTGAATCCCTCTACGCCAAAATGATGTGGATTCTCGGCCAGACGAAGGAGCCGAAAGAAGTGGCAAAGCTCTTTTATACCCCGGTGGCGCACGATATCCTGCGCTGCCCGTGAATCAGCTTTTACCTCCCTTTGGAAAAAAGGGAGGTGCCCCAAAGGGGCGGAGGGATCGATTTTTCCGGCTTGCGCTCTGCTCAGTCAAGGCTTGGTGCAGGGTGGTCGATCCCTCAGTCAGCTTGCGGCTGACAGCTCCCTTTCGCAAAGGGAGCTTAGAAGGAAGGTTTGTTAAATGGAAACGATCATCATAATCGGCGCGGGGGCATCGGGCATGATGGCCGCGCTGACCGCCGCCGAGGCGCCGGGACGGCGCGTCATCCTGCTCGAGCGGCAGCAGCGGGCCGGGCGCAAGCTCCTGGCCACCGGCAACGGGCGCTGCAACCTCACCAACACCGGCGCGGCAATCGAAAACTATCACGGCGAGAGCCGGGACTTTGCCGCCCCTGCGCTGGACGCTTTCCCGCCGCAGGCCGTGCTGGACTTTTTCCGCGGTTTGGGTCTCATGACCGTGGAGGAATACGGCGGGCGGGTCTATCCGCTGTCGGACTCGGCCAACAGCGTGCTGGACGTGCTGCGCTTCCATCTCGAGGCCCGGGGCGTGGAACTCAAAGCCGCCGAGCCTGCGCGGGAGGTAAAGCGCGAAAAGCAGGGCTTCACCGTTGTCACGGACTCGGAGCGCCTGCACGCAGACAAGCTTGTTATCGCTTGCGGTGGCGCGGCGGGCGCCAAGCTCGGCGGCGTGTCGGACGGATACGAATTACTGAAAATGCTGGGCCACAAGCGTACGGCGCTTTATCCGTCCCTCGTCCAGCTCGTCACCGCGCCGGAGTATCCCCGCGCCCTCAAGGGCGTGCGCGCCGACTGCGCCCTGCGCCTGTACGCGGGGGAGAGTCTGCTCGCCGAAAGCAGCGGGGAGCTCCAGTTTATCGAAACCGGGGTCTCCGGCCCTGCGGTCTTCGACCTCTCCCGCGCGGCGGCCACCGGCGGCAAGGGCCTGATCCTCGCCGCGGACTTTCTGAAAGACTATGACGAAGCCTCGCTTCTTGCTTTATTAAAACAGCGCCGTGCGACACTGCCCGGTCTCCCGGCGGGGGACATGCTGACGGGCATCGTCCACAACCGCCTGGGGAAAATGCTTGTCAAATACGCTGCCCTCAATGCCAACACGCTCCTGCGTGAGCTGGACGACGGGGCACTCAAAAAGCTCGTCGGTGCCTGCAAGGACTTCCGCCTTCCGGTGCAGGGAACCGAGGGCTTTGACAAGGCCCAGGTCACGGCGGGCGGCGTGAAGACCTCCGGCTTCAATCCCGAGACCCTGGAGAGCTGGTTTGTTCCGGGACTCTTTGCCTGCGGGGAGGTACTGGACATCGACGGCGACTGCGGCGGCTATAACCTCCAGTGGGCCTGGGCCAGCGGCAGACTTGCGGGGAGGCTGGGCACATGATCCTGGTACGAAACCTCCGCCTCGAACCGGGCGAGTCTCTTGAGAAACTCCGCACAAAGGCGGCAAAAAAACTGCGCGTGCCCGAGGGCGAGATCGCGGACATCCGTCCGGTCAAGCGCTCGCTCGACGCGCGGAAGAAAAACGACATCCACTATACCTGTTCCGCCGCCGTCAGCTTAAAGCGCGGCGAGGAGCGGGCACTGAAAGCCGCAGGGAAGGACGCGGCCCCCTATGAGCCGCCCGTGTATGAGATCCCGGCTGTACAGGTGGACACGCGCCCGGTGGTGGTGGGCTTCGGCCCGGCGGGCATGTTTGCCGCGCTGGTGCTGGCCAGAGCCGGGGCGCGGCCCATCGTCATCGAGCGCGGGCAGGAGGCAGTCAAGCGCGCTGCGGCGGTGGAGGTCTTTCGCAGAGGCGGGCCGCTCGACACCGAGTCCAACGTCCAGTTCGGCGAGGGCGGAGCCGGCACCTTCTCCGACGGCAAGCTCAACACCGGCACGCACGATCGGCGCATGTTCTGGGTCCTGCGGGAGTTTGCCGCCCACGGCGCGCCGGGGTCTGTGACCTTTGACTCTAAGCCCCACATCGGCACGGATATCCTGATCGACGTGGTGCAGAGCATCCGCCGGGAGATCATCGCCCTCGGCGGCGAGGTGCGCTTTGAAACAAGGCTTGACGGCATCAAAACAGAAGACGGGGCGGTCTGCGGCGCGATCGTCACACACGGCGGCAAATCGGAGACTCTGCCCTGCCGTCACCTGATCCTCGCCATCGGCCACTCGGCCCGGGACAGCTTTCAGTGGCTGCACAACATGGGTGTCCCGATGGAGCGCAAGCCCTTTTCCATGGGCGTGCGCATCGAGCATAAGCAGAGCGCCATCGACCTTGCCCAGTATGGGCGCGAACGGGGGGAGCTGCCGCCCGCCGACTACAGCCTCAACGTCCATCTGCCGGACGGGACCAGCGCCTACACCTTCTGCATGTGCCCCGGCGGGCAGGTCTTCGCCGCCGCGTCCGAGGCGGGCGGCGTTGTCACCAACGGCATGAGCTATTCCCGGCGCGACGGAGAAAACGCCAACGCCGCCCTGCTTGTCACCCTGCACACGGAGGACTTCCCCGGCGAGGGGGTGCTTGCGGGTATGGAATGGCAGCGGCAGATCGAGCGCGCGGCCTACGCGTATACGGGTTCGTACCGGGCGCCCGCGCAATTGGTGGGGGACTATCTCGAAAACCGGCCCAGCACCGGCCCCGGCGCGGTCACGCCGAGCTACGCGCCCGGTGTCCATTGGGGCGATCTGCGGCGGGTGCTGCCGGAGCGGATCACGTCTGTCATGCAAAACGCAATCCCGGCTCTGGGACAAAAGCTTCACGGCTTTGACGATCCCGACGCGGTGCTCACCGGGCCGGAGACGCGCTCGTCCTCGCCCGTGCGCATTCTGCGGGATGACACGATGCAGAGTTCTCTGCGCGGCCTCTACCCCTGCGGGGAGGGCGCGGGCTACGCGGGCGGCATCACCTCCGCCGCCGTGGACGGCCTGCGCTGCGCCGAGGCGGTATTGACAGCGCTGCAAGGATCGGATTGAAATTCCCCGAGTGGCGTGCTATACTGTGCGCACTGTCTATATTTGAGGAGATACTATGTATAACTTTTTCGCCTATCTCTCGCGCATGCGCTATATCGAGCGCTGGAGCCTCATGCGCAACGCTCTGCCCGAGAACATCCAGGAGCACAGCCACCAGGTGGCGGTCATTGCCCACGCCCTGGGCATCATCCGACGCGACGTGCTGCAGATCCCCTGCAACCCGGAGGAATATGCCGCCGTGGCATTGTACCACGACTGCTCCGAGATCCTGACCGGCGATCTGCCTACCCCCATCAAGTACCACAGCGCCAAGATCAAGGGCGCTTACGACGAGGTGGAGCAGCTTGCCTGCGAGAAGCTTTTGAGCACGCTGCCGGAGCAGATGCGCGCTGCCTTCGAGCCCTACCTCAACGGTTCGTCGGCCAGGCACTGCCACGATCTGGTGAAAGCGGCCGACAAGCTCTCGGCCTACATCAAGTGCATCGAGGAGCGCAAGGCCGGCAACAGCGACTTTATCTCCGCCGAGCGCCGTACTCGTGAGGCGCTGGAGGCCTACCACCTGCCCGAGGTGGACTACTTCTTATTATATTTCATCCCCGCCTTCGAGCTGACGCTCGACGAGCTGGGAACCATTGAGGACTAAACACAGCTTGCCTCCCCCAGCCGCGAAGCGGCGTTATGGGGGAGGGGGACCGCTTCAGCGGTGGAAGGGGTAACTTCGTTTGGAGTTTGGAGTGTGAAGCTATGGAAAAGGCAAAGATCGAGCGGATCAATGAGCTGGCGCATCTGGCGAAGGAGCGGGCGCTGACTGATGAGGAGCTTTCCGAGCGCGATGCGCTGAGGAAGGAGTACATCGAGGAGTTTCGCCGCAATACCATCTCGGTTCTGGAGAACACCTATATTGTGACGCCCGACGGCAAGAAGCATCCGCTGCCGAGAAAGAAGCAATAAAAAAGCAGATAAAAAACGACGGCTCCTGAGCGGAGCCGCCATGGTATGTAGGATTTGCTTACTGGTTTTTGAGCACCTGGTAGAGCTCGGCGCCGGTGGCGTGCTTGTAGGGGTTGACGTAGAACAGCCCCAGCAGCCCGCCGGTCACGGCGGAGAGAAGGTCCCAGCCGATGAAGCTCAGGTCCAGCACGAAGGTGTTCCACTTCTGCCCGTCCATCATCTGGCGGGAGAGAGTGATGGCATCCCTGCCGCCGATCTCGGGGTCCTCCGCGAGAATATAGGGCACCATGCGGTAGGAGTAAGCCTTGATGATGCCGGGGACGACGAACAGCAGGCTCCACAGGACGATGAACAGATCGCGCAGGAACATCGCGCCGATGTTGCGGCCGAAGGGGTTGAAGCCGGTCTTGATCTCACTGAGCTCTGCGGGCGCGTCGCTGTTGACGGTGAAGAAGCCGCGGCAGCCGATCTCCAGGGGGTTGAAGACCAGCAGGCGCAGCAGGCAGCTGATAACACCGATGAGAAGGAATATGCCGCCCAGCAGCGTCAGCATGATGCTGACGGCCTCCTGCGCCTCGGGATTGTTCTGCACGGTGTCGGCAAACTCGGCAAACTGGGCAACGGCCTGGGCCTGCTCGGGGGTCGTGCCCTCGATCGCGGCAGCGGCATTGATAGCGTCGCCGATCTGGTCATAGGTCTGACCGTTGACGGTGACTTCCACGCCGGAATCGGTCTGGCTCACGGAGTAGTTGATGTTGCTGTTGTTGTTGAGGACGTTGCCGGCGGAGCGGCTTACGCTGACGGAAGTGCCCGCCACAAACAGGGTGAGCAGCAGTGCCGCCAGCACGCATTTCCAGTAGTTGGCCTTAAAGGCGGCCATGCCTCTCGCTTTGAGTTCTTTTCTGTCCCACATGAGATGATCCTCCCTTTTGCAAGTTTTCCTGCTTTTCTCAGGCGTTATGCCATTATATACCTGATCAGGGCAAAAATGCAAGAAATTTTATGTAAACTCCGGAAAATTTGATGCACAAAACAGAGCATTATTTTTACTTTCGGAGTATGTATTTACAGTGTTTGGAAAGGAAAAAGCGTTTATGCTGTACGATATCCTCATTATCGGCGGGGGCCCTGCGGGACTGACCGCCGCCACCTATGCCCGGCGCGCGGGAAAGAGCGTGCTGGTCATCGAGAAAAACGCCTTCGGCGGGCAGATCACCTGGAGCCCCCGGGTCGAAAACTTCCCCGGCTTTCTCTCCGTCACCGGCACCGAGCTCGGCGACAAGCTGCTCGAGCAGGCCATGGAGCAGGGCGCGGAGGTGGAGCTGGACGAGGCCGTGTCCGTGCGCGCGGAGGCAGACGGCGTCAAGACCGTCGCGTGTGAGTCGGGTGCGGAGTTTCAGGGCCGGGCTCTGATTGTCGCCGTGGGTGCAAAGCCCCGCATGCTCGGGGTGAAACGCGAGGAGGAGCTTGTGGGCTCCGGCGTCTGCTATTGCGCCGTGTGCGACGGGGCCTTCTTTTCGGGTCAGGATGTGGCCGTCTGCGGCGGCGGCAACGCGGCTTTGCAGGACGCGCTGCTTTTGAGCGAGACCTGCTCCCACGTCACCCTCATCCACCGCCGCGCCGATTTCCGGGGCGAGCAGCGCCTGGTCGAGGCGCTCAAAGAGCGGGAGAATGTGACGCTCATGATGAACGCACGTGTCACGGCACTTCTCGGCGACGGAGAGCTTTCGGGCATTGAGGTCGAGCAGGACGGCATTTCGCAGAAAATCGAGGTCACGGGGCTTTTTGTGGCCGTGGGGCATCAGCCGGATAACGGCATCTTCGCGGAGCTCATGGCGCTTGACGGCGCGGGCTACGCCGCCTCCGGCGAGGACTGCGCGACAAAGAGCGCGGGCGTATTCGCAGCCGGCGACTGCCGGGCAAAGGGCGTGCGCCAGCTGACCACCGCCGTGGCCGACGGCGCGGTGGCGGCGCTGGCTGCCTGCCGGTATCTGGACGCATGAACGGCACCATGCGGAAAAAGGAAAGCGTCTTTCTGGACGTCGTCAAGGAAACGGGCCGTATCTACGCCAAAAACGAGATGTCCGTCTACGCGGGGTATACGACGCTGTATACCCTGATGGCGATGGTGCCGCTTCTGACGCTGATGATCGGCGTTGTGAACATGCTGCCGGACGTGAGCCTGCAGCATGTGGAGACGGCGCTGCGGGACCTGCTGCCCGATCTGCCGGAGGTGCGCAGCATGCTGCACAGCGTCATCGCAAATGTCAACCGCCAGGCGGGCAGCCTTGCGGTGTCGGTGTCGGTGGTGGCGTCGCTGTGGTCGGCCTCCAACGGCGTCAATGCCATTCAGATGGGCCTGTGCAAAATCAGCGGCACCGGCAGGCGCTTTCTGCGCCAGCGCGGCGTGTCGCTGCTGTTCACGCTGCTGTTCATCGCGCTGATCCCGGCGATGTTCATCTTCCGCGTTCTGCGCGGCTCCATCGAGTCGCTCATCGCCGTGGTCAACGAGTGGCTCAATATCCCGGACGTGGCGGGCAGGCTCATGGACTTCATGGAGTACAGCGGCCTCATCACCGTGGGAGCGATGGTGCTGGTGATCCTGCTTGCCTATACCTACCTCCAGGGCGTACACCGCAGGCTGCGCTATCAGCTGCCGGGGGCGCTGTTTGCCGCGGGGATGTGGCTGGTTTTCTCGTCGCTGTTTGAAATCTTCATCAAGCGCTTCTGGCAGGCATCGTCCCTGTACGGGTCGCTGGCCTCGGTGTTCCTCGCGGCCATGTGGCTCAAGAGCATCATGATGATCCTCTTCTACGGCGCGGCCCTCAACGAGGCCCTGTTCCGGCGGAGGAAGGAAGCATAAAAAAGTACGGCGTCAAGCGAACGCCGTACTTTTTATACGCTTTGTGCGATTACTCGATGGGCTTGCCGTCGGCGGTGAAGAGGGGCAGCGGGGCGAGGACGATGATGTCGTCGCGCTTGGCGGCGTTGCCCTCGGCGAGGACCGCCATGCGGCCCGCCACGATGCCGCCAGCCTTCTGCACCAGCTCTTCCACGGCGTGCAGGGACTCGCCGGTAGAGATCACATCGTCGACGATAAGCATGCGCTTGCCCTTGATGAAGGCGGCATCCTCGGCGTCGAGCACCAGGTGCTGCACGCCCTTGGTGGTGATGGATCTCACCGTGACCTCAAAGGTGCCCTGCATATAAGCCTTTGCGCCCTTGCGCGCCACAAAGTAGCGCTCCGCCGCGCTCTGGCGGGCCATCTCGTAGCCCAGGGGGATCGCCTTGGCCTCGGGGGCGATGATGTAATCATATTCCGGCGCGCGCTTCAAAAGCTCCGCCGCGCAATGGACAGTCAGCTCGACATCGCCGAACATGACGAAGGCGCCGATGCACAGGTTCTCGTTGAGCTTGCACAGGGGCAGTTCGCGCTTCAAGCCGGCAATGTCCATTTCATAAGTCATTTTGTATTCCTCCCGAATGGTATTTTTGACAACAGAGTTATTTTACCGTATCTGTCGGAAAAATCAAGTAAAAGATGAATGCGTTTCCAAAAAATGCCTCATGCTTCTGCGCATCTCCGCCCGCGCATATACTGGAAGCGGGACGCAGAGGCGGGATCTACTGCATTTTGTGTTCTTCCTATAAATTTCCACAATATTTTCCGCTGCTGCCCTTGACAACGGGGCGGACATGTGATTTAATAATTTAAACAAAAATTATGTAAATCAACCTGCCAAGGGGGATACGATTATGACCGCTCGGAAACCTGTCGCACGGAGAGTGCTTGCCATGACGCTTGCGCTGATGCTGGTGTTTGCACTGGCCGCGCCCGGCGCCTTTGCCGTGCTGCCCACGCGCGGCGACCTGCTGCGCTATATCCCGGTTGCCGTCTCCATCGACGAGAACGCTGTCTCGGTCTACGGCTACTTCACCAACCTCAACCCCGACTGCTCCGTCTCCAACTTCCGCAACTTTGAGATGGCTGTCTTTATGGACGAGTACCTGATCGCCTCCGGCAGCTTTACCGCCATCGAGAATTTTGAGATCGAACCCGAGGGCGTGCTTTATCACACCTTCATCTTCCCGGGCAAGAGCGGCCTGTACCCCGGCACCTACATCTGCGATGACGACGACTATGCCATGATCTCCTGCACCTTCGACTACAGCGAGATGGTCTTCAGAGGCGGCGGCACAAAGTAAGAGAGCACAGCGCAAAACCGTATAAGAATCAGCCTCCCCGGGGATCACTGCCTCGGGGAGTTTTAATAATGAAAAGGATAAGCCCGTGAAAAAACGAAACATCCTGACCGCCGCGCTTTGCTTGTGCGCGGTGCTGATCGTGGTGTCGGCGGTGATGGTCGGCAAGAGCGTATTTGTGAGCCTCAAGCCGACGCCCACGCCCGTACCGACGCCAAGCCCGACCCCGGTGCCGACGCCCGCGCCGACCCCGGTCCCGACACCTGTCCCCACCCCCGTCCCGACGCCGACACCCATCCCCTACACCCCGCCGGAGGAGCTCTACAAGAGCTGGGAGCTCAACCACCATGTCATCGCCTGGCTGGACATCCCCGGCACCTCGATCAGCTACCCCATCCTCCTGCACCCCGAGGAGGACAACCACTACCTCAATATCAACATCGACGGCTCCTCCGGCTACCCCGGCTGCATCTACACAAACAGCATGGAGGGGCGGGATTTTGATACCTTCAATACTGTCATTTACGGCCACAACATGGCGGACGGCACCTACTTCGGCAGCCTCAAGAGCTATAACGACGCGGACTTTCGCGCCGCCCACAAGGAGATCGACATCTACACCCCAACCGAAAAGCACAGCTATACCCTCTGCGCCGTCGTGACCTATGACGACCGCTACATCACCGAGCGCTACCTTGACGAATTCGAGGCCGACCGCGTGGCCTTCCTGCGCTCGCTGCGGGACTTCGGCGCGGTGATCGACGAGAGCGTGCCCGTCAGCACCGATGGGCATATCATCACCCTCTCCACCTGTGTCGGCGGCATGCCGAACAACCGCCTGCTGATCGTGGCGGCGGAGAACGAGGAGCGGGATTCGTGATTGTAACCAAAAAAGCTTTTTGAAATTTTGGTGAAATTTATTTGTAACCCTATCGCAATTTTTAGAAACTTGTGTTATAATACCTCCACAGAAAACCCCTGCCCGCAAAACGCTTATTCCGGCGTGCGGGCAAATATAAAAGAGTAGCCAATTGCGAAAAACCCGGACAAGAACCCCGGAGGTAATCAGATAAGTTTTTGAGGCAGCTTTGCCGCCTCAAAAACACCCTGAGCCGAGCATAGCGAGGCCTCGCGCCGACCAAATGCGGCGTGTCACGCACCGCCGCATGCGATAAGCGCGAGTCCTCGATTGCGAAACCGGAGTTTCGCAATCGACTAAAGAAGGGAGAACGGAGGAAGTTATGAACAAGATTCTTACAACCCGAGCGCTGCGCCTTGCACTTTCCGCCGGCCTTGCGCTCATGCTCTGCCTCACCGTGCTGACCGGTTCCGCGTTCACCCTGAAGGCTTACGCGGACTATGAGCCGCCCCAGGCGCTGAAGACCCTGTGGGAGCTCAATCACGATGTGATCGGCGGCCTGTCCATCCCCGGCACCGCCGTCAACTATCCCATTATGCAGAGCGCGACCGACGATTATTACCTCAACGTCTGCTTTGACGGCACGGCGGGCCTGCCCGGCTCGGTCTACGTCAACAAGGTCGACGGCAAGACCTTCGACACCTTCAACACTGTGGTCTACGGCCGCAACATGGCCGACGGCAGCTACTTCGGCGGGCTGAACAAGTACCTGGATGTGGAGTATCTGGATGCCCACCGGGAGATCGTCGTCTACGGCGTGAACGCAAAGCACACGTATCAGGTCTTCGCCGTGGTGGTGTATGACGACCGGCGCATCACGGACACCTACACCGACGGGGAACTTCTGGACCAGTGGGCCTTCCTGCAGTCCCTGCAGACCGACGGTCTGCCCGGGACCATCCTGCTGGATGACATGGGCGTGGACGCGGGCCGGGACCGGCTGCTCACGCTGTCCACCGGCATCACCGACCGGCCCGACAACCGCCTGTTGATCGTGGCGGTGGAGCGGTAAACAAAACGACATACACCCCGGCCTTCGACGGGCCGGGGCTTTGCTTTCAAGGAGGACAATATGAACATTGAAACCATGACGGAAAGGCACCGGGAGGAGGTCCTTCGGATGATGCGCGTGTTTTACGCCTCGCCCGCGGTGGCGACCGACGGCTCGGAGGAAATCTTTCGCGCCGACTTTGACGCCTGCGTCGGCCCGAACCCCTATCTGGAGGGCTATGTGCTGACGGAGGATGCGGCGCTCATCGGCTACGCGATGATCGCCAGGAGCTTTTCCACCGAGTACGGCTGCCCCTGCATCTGGATCGAGGAGCTGTACCTCAAGCCGGAGTACTGCGATCAGGGCTGCGGCTCAGCCTTCCTGCGCTTCATCAAAGAGAAGTACCCGGAGGCGATCGTGCGCCTGGAAGTGGAGGCGGAAAACCGCCGCGCGGTGCATGTTTACCGAAAAAACGGCTTCGAGGAGATGCCATATATTGAGATGAAAGTCTGACAGATGGCGGACTGAAAAGTGAATAAAGATTGTTTGGGACAGAATTGTGCGGAATAATACAAAATTCTGTTCCTTTTTTAATAAAAAAACACTGAATTTCCAAAAATTTCAGCTTGAAGAAATATATGGAATACCGTATAATAGAAACTGAATAAGTATCTACGGGCAGCCTGGCATCACATCAACTGGATACGCAGAGAGAAGACCGCGGAACAGACGGACAAGGAGCGTGCGGACATGAAAAACAACACACGACTCGGCAGGGCGCTGGGCCTTCTGCTGGCGCTTGCGCTGCTGCTGACCCTGTCCGCCTGCGCGGGCGGCGGGGCAAAGACACAGAATGCGCTGCCGGAAGCGGAAGACAGCACCGACGGCTTTCTCATCGCCGTGGAGGACGAGCCGGACACGGTGGATTTCCAGTGTACCTCCATCCACTATACCATCGCCCAGAATGTCTTCAACCGCCTTGTGTCGATGGAGAACGACAAAGACGGCAACGCCGTTATCCTGCCGGAGCTTGCCGAGAGCTGGGAGATCTCCCCCGACCGGCGCGCTTACAGCTTCCATCTGCGCGAGGGCGTGCGCTTTTCCAACGGCGAGGCGCTCACCGCCTCGGACGTGCAGTATACCTTCACAAGGCTTTTGACCCATCCCGACTCCTGCAACCGGGATATCGCGGATATGATCCTGGGGGCCGACTCCCTGGAGCGGGGGCTTGTCAACAGGCTGCCGGGCTTTGAGGTGCTCGGCGAGCTGGACTTCGTCATCACCCTGAACGAGCCCTTCGAGGCCTTCCTGGCCTGCCTGTCCATGCCCGGGGCCTCCATCCTCGACCGGGAGACCACCGAAAAAGCCGGGGACCGTTTCGGTCTCGACCCTGAATGGACGGTCGGCACCGGCTCCTTCATCCTGAAAAGCTGGGAGCCGGGAAAGGGCATGCTGCTCACGGCCAATCGGGACTGCTGGCAGGGGCCGCCGCGCTGTGCCGGGCTGGACCTGCGCTTCATGACGGATGCGGAGGAGATAAGGCTCCTGTTTGAAAGGGGCGGGCTGGATCTTCTGAACCTGGACGACGTGGGCAAGACGGCGGAGTTTTTCCTGCACGGCGACATCTATCAGGACCGGCTTTACACGGTGCAGCGCATCAGCACCACCTACATCGCCCTCAACGAATCCATGAAGCCGCTCAGCGACGTGCGGGTGAGAAAGGCGCTGCAGCTCGGGCTCAACCGGGCGCTGCTGCTGGACGCGGCCTACAGCGGGCGAGGGTATCTGGAAAACGGCATCATGCCGCACGGGGTTTATGGCTTTAACCCCGACCTGCCGGAGATCCCTTTCGACCCGGACGAGGCGCGCATACTTTTAAAGCAGGCGGGATACCCCGACGGCTTTGACCTGAGCTTCACGGTCAGCGCCGCTTCCAGCCTAGGTGAGACGGCCCTGATCCGCACGGCGGCCTCGGCCTGGGAAAAGATCGGCGTGCACACCGACATCAGGCTTCTTCCCGACAGCGAGTTCATGCGCCTGAGAAAGAGCGGGGAGCTCGCCTGCTACTCCGCCACCTGGACGGCGGACTTCAACGACCCGGACAATTTCTTCTATACCTTCTTCGGAGACAGAGAAAACACGCGTTTTCGCTCTCTGTGCTATCCGAGGGAGGAGATCATGGAGCGGGTGCGCGATGCCCGCACCATCGCAGACCCCGAGGCACGCATCGGGGAATACCGTGAGCTTGAGGAGATCATCGTGCAGGAGGATGCCGCCTGGATCCCCCTGTTCTCCCGACAGTACACCTATGTGACATCTGAGCGGCTGGAGGGTTTCCAGTCGTCCTGGAACGGTTCTGTCAAGAACATGTACCGGGAGATGTCCATCCGTGAGGCTTGACTGCAATGAAAATCAATTCGATCCGCTTTAAGATCACGGCGATCACCGTCACCGCGATCCTGTTCGCCATCCTCGCCGTCTTCGGCGCGAGCTATTACTCCATCCACACCGAAACGGACCGCCGCTCGGTGGAGATCATGCGCCTGATCGGCGAAAACACCAGGGACACCCTGGATGAATACTTTGCCAGCATCGAGCAGTCGGTGAGCCTGGCCGCCAACATGGCGGTGGATTCGCTGGACAGCGTGGTTCTGGTGGAGTGCAGCGCAGCGGGCAGCTACGCAAGGGAGCAGACGCGCAGCCCCGAGCAGACCGAGCGCCTGGACGCCTACCTCGCCGAGCACTGCGCGCACGTTCTCAAGACCTTTGAAAGCTCCGCCGGTCACACAAACGGCGTCATCACCTATTACTACTGCATCAATCCCGAAATCAGTGAAAACGTGCACGGCTTCTTCTACTCCCGGGTCGGCAAGGCCGGCTTCGTGGAGCGTGAGCCGCTGGACGCCCGCACCCTCGACCCCAAGGATACCGAGCACACCACCTGGTACTATACGCCCATCCAACGCGGCAGGCCCTCCTGGGTGGGCCCCTATACGGCGCATTTCCTGGACGAAATGCCCACCTGCTCCTACCTCATCCCGATCTACTCCACCGGCGAGCTCATCGGCGTACTGGGCATGGATATTGCCCTGGAGACCATCACCTCCCATGTCAGCGCCGTCAGGGTCTATGACACGGGCTTTGCCAGCCTCTGGGACGGAAAGGGAAAAATCCTCTACCACCCCGATGAGACCAGGCACCGGATCCCGGAGCTTTCCAAGCTGTCGGTGCCGCAGGAGCTTCTCTACGCCGACGACAGCGGCGACGCCCTCATCCGCTATACCATCGACAACGAGCCCCGGCAGATGGCCTTTACCACCCTGCGAAACGGGCTCAAGCTCATTGTCACCGCCCCCGTCAGGGAGATCAACGCTTCCTGGTTGCATGAGGTTCGTGCCGTCTCGATCATCGCCTTTATCATCATCGCCGTCTCGGCAGTACTCATCCTGTTGGTCATGCGTTACGTCACAAACCCGCTGCTGCGGCTGACGGCGGCATCCCAGCGCCTGGCCGGCGGGGACTACGACGTTGCGCTGACCTACCGCTCGGGGGACGAGATCGGCAAGCTGACCAAGGCGTTCCTGCGCATGCGTGACCAGCTCAGGGACACGATCTCCGACCTCAACCGCCGGGTCAACACGGATATGCTGACGGGTCTGCCGAACATGCGGTATTTCTTCAAACTTGCCCCGACCGAGCGGGACCGTCTCAAGAGCGAAGGCAAGGACGCGGTGCTGCTGTACTTTGACATGATCGGCATGAAGTACTATAACCGCCAGTACAACTTCGACGAGGGCGACAAGCTCCTGTGCGAGGTGGGCGAGATCCTGGCAAAGCATTTCCCGTGCCTGTGCCGCTTCAGCGAGGATCACTTCGCCGCCATCAGTGACGACGAGAACCTGGACGAACGGCTGCAGGCCGTCTTCCGAGACTGCGAAAAGGCAAACGGCGGCAACAGCCTGCCCGTGCGCGTGGGCATCTACCGCGACAGCATGGAGTCCGTCAGCGTCAGCATCGCCTGCGACCGGGCCAAATACGCCTGCGACAAGCACCGCGGCACCTTTGAATCCGGCTGGTACGTGTTCGACGAGGAAATGCTCACCCAGCTCGACGGGGTGCGCTATATCATCAACCATCTGGACCAGGCCCTCTCCGAGCGCTGGATCAAGGTCTGCTACCAGCCCATCATCCGCGCGGTCAACGGCCGCGTGTGCGACGAGGAGGCTCTCTCGCGCTGGGTGGACCCGGTGCGCGGCACCCTCTCGCCGACGGTCTTCATCCCCATTCTCGAGCGGGCGCGGCTCATTTACAAGCTGGATCTCTACGTGCTGGACCAGATCCTGGAGAAAATGCAGGCCCAGAAGCTGGCGGGACTCCAGATCGTGCCGCATTCGGTGAACCTCTCCCGCGCCGACTTCGACGCCTGCGACATCGTCGAGGAGATCCGCCGCCGGGTCGACGAGGCGGGCATTGCCCGCGACAGGCTCACCATCGAGATCACCGAGAGCATCATCGGCAGCGACTTCGACTTCATGAAGGAGCAGATCCTGCGCTTCCAGGCCCTGGGCTTCCGGGTGTGGATGGACGATTTCGGCAGCGGCTACTCCTCCCTGGACGTGCTGCAGGATATCCACTTCGACCTGCTCAAGTTCGACATGCGCTTTATGAAGCGCTTCGGCGAGGGGGAGGAGAGCAAGATCATCCTCACCGACCTCATTCGCATGGCCATCGACCTCGGCGTCGACACGATATGCGAGGGGGTTGAGACCGCCGAGGAGGCCGCCTTCCTGCGGGAAATCGGCTGCAACAAGCTGCAGGGCTTCTACTACTGCCGCCCTATCCCATACGAGGAGATCCTGGAGCGCAACCGCAAGGGCATCCAGATCGGCTTTGAGGACCCGGCGGAGAGCGATTACTACGCCGCCATCGGCAGGGTGAACCTGTATGACCTCACTGTCACTGCCGACAAAGACGGCGGGCGGCAGGACTATTTCGACACCCTGCCCGCCGGCATCCTGGAGCTCAGGGGAGATGAAGTCTCGTATGTGCGCACGAACCAGGCTTACCGGGATTTTCTGAAGCAGTTCTTCCGGTTCGATCTGGACGCGCAGAACGGGGGCTACCCCGCTTCCCCCGAGGGCCTTGCCGCCGAGTTCATGAAGCAGATCAGAAGGTGCAGCACGGAGTTGACACGCATTTTCTACGACGGGCGGCTGAATGACGGCTCGCTTGCCCACACGGTCCTCAATCCTGTGGGGGTAAACCCCAAAAGCGGGGCCACTGCCGTCGCTGTGGCGGTGCTGTCCATCGTGGAGCCCGACAAGAGCACCAGCTACGCGGACATCGCCCGGGCTCTGGCGGCGGACTATTACAACATCTACGTCGTGGACCTGGACAGCGACCGCTTTATCGAATATTCCTCCCGGGTGGGCGGCGAGGAGCTGGCCGTCGAGCGGCATGGGACGGACTTCTTCGCCTCGGCCCGCCGCGACACCAAGGTCCGCATTTACGAGGCGGACCGGGAGCCCTTCCTGACCTGGTTTTCCAAGGAGAACATCCTGCGTGAGCTCGATGCCCAGGGGGTCTTCACCACCACCTACCGCCTCATCGACACCGGCTCGCCCATGTACGTCACCATGAAAATCACCCGCATGCCGGGCGGCAACCGCATCATCATCGGCATCAGCATCGTCGACGCCCAGATGAAGCAGCGCGAACAGCTGAGCGGGCAGTGACCCAAAAACAGAAAAACATCGGCGGATCGTTTCGATCCGCCGATGTTTTTGCGCTTATTCGACCCAGTAAACGCGGCCTTCCGCGCGCGGCTTTGGGGCGGGCGCATCGCCGTCGGGATAGCCCACGATGCAGTGGCCGATGCCTTCCCAGTCACCCTCGATGCCGAGATCGCGGAGGATGGCCTTGCCCTCGTCGGAGTCAAACTCCTGCAGGGCGCGGTTGATCCAGCAGCTGCCCAGGCCCAGCGCGTGGGCGGCCAGCATCATGTTGCCCATGGTGAGGCTGCCGTCGTAAACGTGGTTGGGGCTTTCCCGGTTGGAAAGCACGACCAGCACCGCGGGCGCGCCGTAGAAGGGATCAAAGCCCTCCTGCCAGCCGCCGATCAGGCGGTTCATCTCCATGAGCCGGTCCCGCAGCCCTTTGTCGGTGACGGCGATGATCATGGACGACTGCATGCCGTGGCCACTGGCGGCATAGAGCCCGGCTTCGATAATCTTTTCCAGGGACTCCCGGTCCGGCAGCTCCTGTTTAAATTTGCGGATGCTGCGGCGGGTGAGAATATCGTCAAGTGTGGTGTTCATAGCTGCGCGCTCCCTTCGTTTTGATGTTTTCAGTATAGCATCACAAAAACGCACGCGTCAATGCTGATCGTCTACCCGGATGCTTACCTCGCCGGAATTGAGCCTTGTCGTGCTGCCGTCGGGGAGCCGGACCAGAAGGGAATAGTCCTCCAGCAGGTCCAGCACCTCGGCGGGCACCGGCTCTTTGCCGGGGGAGAGGATGTTGACAGCCTTGCCCAGCACGAGGGAGCGGCGCTTGTAGCCTTCAAAGATCGCCGGGGCGTCCGGGGCCTTTGTGTATTCCGTGAGAGCGTCGAGGATGCCCGCCGCCAGGCGGCAGCGAAGCTCCGGGATGTTCTCCGCGTCAAAGGCCGCGCCCGCGATGCTTCTCAGTTCCTCGGGGAAATCCGTCTTCGGGACATGGGTATTGACCCCGATGCCGATGATGACATGGCGCATCATCCCGTTTTCACAGTCCACGCTGGCCTCCGTCAAAATGCCGCAGACCTTGCGCCCATCCACGAGAATGTCGTTGACCCACTTGATCTGCGCTTGCCTGCCGGAAAGTGCCTCAATGGTTTCCGCCACCGCCACCGCCGCGCAGGCGGTCAGGCGCGTGGCCTCCACGGCGCTCATGCCCGGGCGCAGCAGCAGGCTCAGGTACAGCCCGGAGTCGGCGGGGGAATAGAAGCTGCGCCCCATGCGCCCGCGTCCCGCGGTCTGCTCCCCGGCCACGAGCGCAAGGCCCGCGGGAGCGCCCTCGGCGGCGAGGGCTTTGAGAACGGTGTTCGTGGAGCTGATGGTCTTATACACCTTAAGCTCCAGCTCCCGGTGCCGCAGATGACGGCGGATGCCCTCCTCGCTCAGTACATCGCTCTCCGATAAAAGGCGATAGCCCCGGTTGGAGACGGACTCAATGCTGTAGCCCGCGTCCCTGAGCTGGCCGATGGCCTTCCAGACCGCCGTGCGGCTCACGCTGAGGCGCTTTGCCAGCTCCTCGCCGGAAATGTAGCTGTCCGCGTTCTGCCACAAAAGGGCAAGCAGATCGTCCTTCGTCATGCCGCCTTGACCTCCCGGCTGAGAAGCGGGTAGAGCCGCACGGTCAGTGCGCTTGCCAGCGCGATCTTCACCGCGTCCGGCAGCAGGTAGGGGAACACGCACCAGCCCAGTGCCGTGCCGAGGCCGATGGGACCGGTCTTGCGGGCGTAGACGACCATGAACCAGGCCGTGCCGAAGGCATAGCAGACGAGGATGCCGAGAACCATCGACACGATCAGCACCGGCAGGCTGCGGCCGAACTTCTCCACCGCAAGCCCCACGATCAGCGCCGTGAACAGAAAGCCTACGATGTAGCCGCCCGTCGTGCCCAAGAGCGCGCCGATGCCGCCCTTGAAGCCGGAGAAGACCGGAGCGCCCACCGCGCCGAGCAGGATGTAGCAGAGCACCGTCCACATGCCGCGCCTGAGACCGAAGAGGGCCGTGACGAGGCAGACGGCGAAGGTCTGCATGGTAAACGGAATGGTCATGGGCACGGAGATCCAGGAGCAGACGGCGATGAGCGCCACGCCCATGGCGATATACGCGAGATCGCGGGTGGTGAAGGAATTTTTCATGGCTGCCTCCAAAAGCGTTTGATGAGGGGATCATAGCACAGAAGTCGGCCGATTGTCAACCGTAAACGAAAAATCGGGTTAACGATTGAACGCAAAAAGGAGCCGCCCCAAACGGGGACAGCTCCGTGATGATATCAGCAGCGGCGGAAGGTGCGGGTGTAGAGCTGGAGCTTCCTGGCAAGCTCCTTGGTGGCCGCGCCCGGCAGCATGCGCCAGCGCCAGTTGCCGGTAGGCACACCCGGGGTGTTCATGCGGGCCCTGCCGTCGAGTTCCAGGATATCCTGCATCTGCATGACGAAGAGGTCGGCGCAGGTCTGCATGCCGGTGCGGATCATGCCCCAGCACCAGCCCTCGTCCTCGGTGATGTGCATGTAGCGGGCGGCAAAGTCCCGGTCACGCTTGCCGGTCTCCTTGACCCAGCCCAGAACGGTGTTGTTGTCGTGGGTGCCCAGGTAGCAGACACTGTTGTAGGGGATGCAGTGGGGCAGATAGTCGGAATCTCCGTGGGCGTCAAAGGCAAACTCCAGGATCTTCATGCCGGGCATGCCGGAATCCTGTACCAGTCTGCGCACACCCTCGGTGACGTAGCCCAGGTCCTCGGCGATGAAGTCCAGGTCGTGGAACCAGCTCGTCAGCACACCCACCAGCTTCATGCCGGGGCCGGGACGCCAGGTGCCGTTTTTCGCGGTGGTCTCGCCGTAGGGCACGGACCAGTAGCTCTCAAAGCCGCGGAAGTGGTCGATGCGGATCACGTCGTAGAGCTTCTGCGCGCCCTCGACGCGGCGGATCCACCAGCCGAAGCCGTCACGCTCCAGCGCTTCCCAGTTGTAGAGGGGGTTGCCCCAGAGCTGGCCGTCGGCGGTGAAGGGATCGGGCGGCACGCCGGCAACCTGCTTGGGAACGTTCTTCTCGTCGAGCTGGAAAAACTGCGGCTCGCTCCACACGTCGGCGGAGTCCAGGGCAACATAGATGGGGATGTCGCCGATGAACTTCACGCCCTGCTTGTGGGCGTAGTCCTTGAGCTTCTGCCACTGGAAGTAGAAGATGTATTGAAGAAAAACGTGGTAATTGACCTCGTCACGCAGCCGGTCCGCCCAGTAGCGCAGGGCGTTGTCCCGGTGCATGCGGATGTCCTCCTCCGGCCACTCGGTCCAGGGCAGCATGTCAAAGTGCTCCTTGATGGCCATGTAGAGGGCGTAGTTTTCCACCCAGCGGTTATTCTTGCGGAAGATTTCTATCTCGTTGTCGAGCTGTTCCCAGCCGCGCTTGAAGGCCAGACGCAGGAGCGGGGCGCGCTTTTCGTGGATCTTCTCGTAATCCACCTGCGCGGGGTCGTTACCCCAGCCGGTCTCGTCGATCTCTTTGGCCTTGAGCAGCTTGTACTTGGTCAGCAGATCCAGGTCAATGTAATCGGGGTTGCCGGCAAAGGTGGAATAGGAGGAGTAAGGGCTGTCGCCCGCGCCGGCGGGGACGAGGGGCAGGAGCTGCCAGTAACGCTGGCCCGCCGCCTTCAGAAAGTCCACAAACGCAAAGGCGCTCTTTCCCATGGTGCCGATGCCGTAGGGGGAGGGCAGAGAGCTTAACGGCATGAGGATGCCGCTGCTGCGGTTCATAAAAATCAACTCTTTTCTTCGTGATATTCCGCGTATCCCTTCTGATACACAGATACTGTTAAAACCTTAAATAATTTACCACATAAACAGGGGGTTCGTCAAGAAAAGCGCAATGATTACAGAAAACGGTTCTGCCTGCGTCAGATTATTCGGTGACGATCAGCTCCGTCAGATTCGCGGCTTTCGCCAGCGCTTCGCGCAGGACGGGCTCCATGCTTGCGTCCGCCGTGACCGTGCGCAGGGCCGGGAGCCCCGCCAGCGCTGACCAGTCGAGCTTGTCCCCGCTGCGCACAAGCGTCAGCTCCCGCAGGCCCCGGAAGTCCTCCAGGTTCTTTGTGGAGTTGAGCTCGCAGTCCGTGAGACTGAGGGTCACGATATTCCACTCCCGGTCAAAGCGCAGGAAGAAGCGGCCGCGCAGATCGCAGCTTACAAAGCTTAAATCGGTGAGATTGCTCTGGCGCATGAGAGGGCGAAGCTCGTTGATGGCGGCGTTGTGGATCTCCGCCTCGGCCAGGACCGTCAGAACCCTGAGCGGAGCAAAGGAGCGCACGTCCGCCCCCGCGAGGCGAAGCCGCCGCAATTGCAGACAGTGGGACAGATCGCCGAGCGAGCGGATGGGGCAGTCCTCCGTGTCCAGCTCCCGCAGCAGCGGCAGATCCCCGACGCCGCTCAAGTCCGTGACGCGGCAGGCGCGTAAAATCAGCGTCTCCAAAGCGCAAACCGGCAGAGCCTTCAGATTGTCCGCCTGCAGGCCCGTGAGCGTCAGCCGCTTGAGGTCGGGGAAGAGGGCGAGCCCGGCAAGCGCGCTTTCCGCGGGCGAGTCAAGCGAAAGCTCACTGAGCCCCGCAAGATCGGACACATACAGCGGCCCCTCCGCTTTCCCTGCGTAAGTCCGCGCAGCGCTTTCCAGCTGCCCGTCGGCGAAGACGGCTTCCGTCGCCCCGGCGAGGACCGGGATCTCCGGCTGGTGCTTTTTGATCCAGATACGCTGGGCGTAGCCCGTGGACCAGCCCACGATGCCGAGCGTCACCACCGTGATGAGCAGCGCAAGGGACACGCACAGTGTGACGATGCGCCCGGGTGTCCAGCGCCTTTTCCTTTTGACCGGCTCGGCCTGCGGCGTGAAGGGCGCCTGTTCCCTGCCAAGAAACGGAGAGAGCTGGGGCGCGGCGAGAAGCTTTTTATAAAACGCGTCCTCGCCCATGGTATATTTCATCAGCGCAAAGAGCGGGCCGATCTGCATCTCCATCCCCGGCGTGAGGGCGGTTTCCTCCAGAAAGATGTTGACGGTGCTGATTTTGTTTGTCTGGGCAAAGTGCATCTCCTTGCGGCAGTTGTCCGAGCGGACATAGGCGTTGGAGAGGAAGGCCAGCATTACCGAAGCGGCCTTCAGGTGGGCGGCGATATACTCCGGCCATTCGCTGCCCACCTCGATCCCGCCGTCGTACCACACACGGCAGCCGGCGTCCTGCAGGCGGGCGGCGATGGCCATGACAGCCTCGGCGTCGGCATGGGCGTAGCTGAGAAATATATAGGGCTCCGTGCCCTCATAGGGTCGTATGTTTTCCAAGTGCAATCACCGCCTGCTCGTTTTTGCTGATTATATCATAGTCCGCCCTGTTTGAAAAGTATGTGGCGGGCAGCGCTTTACAAGGCCGGAAATTGCTGTATAATAGATAAAAACAGATGAAAGGGAACGAATCATGCTCTCTGCATATCTTGAACGGGCCCGCGAGGACAAGCCCCTCTGGCTGCCGGAGCTTCGCGAGGTCTTTCTCGCGGATGAAAGCGCACGGCCTCTTACCCTGCGGCTAAAGCTGCACGACGGATCAATGCGAGACTTCGCCTGCGCCGTTCCCCCCTGGGAGACGGAGGAGGAGCGGCGCTTTTCGGCGGAATTTCTCTATGCCTGTGTGTACAACATTCTCGCCGTGTACAGCGGCCGGGTGCTGCGGCTGTTCTTTGACACCTCCGACGGGGAGCTTTGCGCCCTTTATGACAGCCTTGCGGACGTGTTTCAGCTGTGTGAGACAAAGCGGCACGGCTACGGCAAGGTCGTGAGCATCGCCGCGCGCATTGCGGCGGGCTCCGGCGGCGGGGCGTTTCGCTTTGAAAAGGCCGATCTGTCGGAGTATACTCCGCTTAATGAGGAAAAGGCGGAAGGCGCGTCCGTGCCGCTGGAGGATAAGCTGCGCGAGGTGTGCGGAAGGGCGTCGGGCCTTGCCCTGTGCGGCGTCGATGTGGGCGGCACGGATATCAAGCTTGCCCTCTCGCTGGGCGGCAGGCTCGTGTGCACAAAGCTGTTTGACTGGAACCCGGCCGCCTGTCAAAGCGCGGAGGAAATCATTGAGCCGATCCTGTGGCTTACGCGCCTGATGCGCGCCTGTATCGGCCCGGAACGGGAGCTGCCAATGCCGCCGGAGCTAAAAAAGGCGCTGGAGGCGGCAATGGAAAAGGACGTGCCGCTGTCAGCGATCCGGGAGACGGTGGAGACGGCGGAAAGGCTGTACGGAACAGACCGATTCCCGCTCGACGGCGTGGGTGTAAGCTATCCCGACATCGTCATCGGCGACCGCATCCTCGGCGGGGAGACGCCGAAGACCGAGGGGCTGCGCCGCAATGCGGCCCTTGACTACGAGCGGGAGTTCCACAAGCTCTCGGGACTCAGGGAGGAGCTTTTGAAGCTGTGCAGACCCGGCGGGGCCGTGCGCATCACGAACGACGGCAACATGGCGGCCTTCACCGCCGCGATGGAGCTTGCCCACGGCGCCGATGCCGCCGCGCTCAAAGACGGGGTGATCGCCCACAGCCTGGGCACCGATCTGGGGACAGGCTGGCTCACGGCGGAGGGGACGATCCCGGCCCTGCCGCTGGAGATGTACGATCTGATCCTGGACCTGGGGAGCTTCCCGTCCCGTGCCATTGCGCCGCGTGACCTGAGAAGCACGCGAAACGAAAACTCAGGCCTGCCCGGCGCGCTGCGCTACATGGGGCAGGCGGCGGCCTATCGCCTGGCCTATCGGCGAAACAGCGCACTGCTGGAGGGCTTCACCGCCCGGGACGGCGAGGCGCTCACGATTGCCACGCAGCCGCAGGACATGCGCAAGCCCTGTCTCGAGCACCTCATGCAGCTTGCCGGGGAGGGGGACGCGGACGCATGCGAGGTCTTCCGCAACATCGGGGAAAACCTCTCGGCGGTTACGCGGGAGATGGACTATCTCCTGCACCCGGCGGCAAAGTCGCGCTTTCTCTTCGGACGCTTCGTCAAGCGGCCGAAGGTCTTCCGGCTGCTGGAAGAGGGCTTTCAGCGGAGTGTCGGGGACGTGACGCTTATCCCCTCGGACGAGGGTATTGCCAATACGCCGCTCATGCGGGAGCTGGCTCAGTCGAAGGATGCGACGGTGGCGCAGTTCGGTCAGGCTGTGGGATCAATTTATTTTGCGGTGACATGATAATATTTGTTGAGTGCTCAAAAGACGTTGCCTGCGTAATGCGCCCCCCGTTCTTTTCTTTTCGTCTTGCCGAAAAGAAAAGAACGCGCCGCGCCCGGTGTAAGAAAAGAAAAGGGCGCTCGCAGGTGGTATACGGTCCTGCGCCACGCCGACCGCGGAGGGCTTCGCTTACGCTCGCGCCGCTGTCTGGTAGTGAAGCATTAAGCTTTGAATGGCATGAGTTAAGATTTGTAAACTATGCAGCGCATATGCGCAGGTCATGTTTTCTGAGCAATTCATCTGACAATCCATACAGGGAGGAAACACATATGAAACGCAGTGAGATCAACGCGGCGCTCCGGGAGATGGAGCAGATGGTTCGGGAATACCGCTGCTTTTTGCCCGACTTCTGCCACTTTACCCCCGCCGACTGGCAGAGCAAGGGCCATGAATATGACGAGGTGCGCGACAATCTGCTCGGTTGGGACATCACCGACTACGGCCTCGGAAAATTCGACGAGGTGGGCTTCTCGCTCATTACCATCCGAAACGGCAACCTCGCTATGCGCGAGAAGTACCCCAAGCCCTACGCCGAAAAGCTCCTGTACCTCAAGGAGGGGCAGTACAGCCCCATGCACTTCCACTGGGCCAAGATGGAGGATATCATCAACCGCGGCGGCGGCACGGTGCTCATCCGGGTCTATAACTCTCTGCCGGACGAGGAGATCGACAGGGAAAGCCCCGTCACCGTCCACATCGACGGACACGCCATGACCGTCCCTGCGGGGGCGCAGGTGGCGCTTCACCCGGGCCAGAGCATCACCATCTACCCTTATCTTTACCACGACTTCGAGGTGGAGAAGGGCAGCGGCGCGGTGCTGCTCGGCGAGGTGAGCCAGGTCAACGACGACAAGAACGACAACCGCTTCAACCCGCCCGTGGGCCGCTTCCCCGCCATCGAGGAGGACGAGGAGCCCTACCGCCTTCTGTGCACAGAGTACCCGAAAGCAGAATAAATAAGTAGAGCAAAATATGTATATTAATAACTATTCCTATAGATATCCTGCAATCAGCTCTTCCAAAATACTTTGGATAATAATAATTTTCTTTGTTATTTGTATCCTTTATATAATCAAGCAAAGAAATCAAATTGCGAAAGAGATCCATGATCTTGCCAATAATGCAATAGAAATGACACCTGAAGAATTTTTGAAAATGAGGAATACTTCTTTCGGCGGAAAAGGGCGGAAAAGCTATGCATTGACTCTGAATTATCCAGGCGTCTATATATTACATAATAAAACAAAGGATCTTTATTATGTCGGGCAAGGAACTAAAGTATTAAATAGGGTTTATGCACATTTTACAGGCCGAGGAAATGGAGATGTTTACGCAGACTATAAGTATGGGGATAAATTTACTATTAGAACAATAGCACTTAAAAATAGCGGCTTTTCCAATTTAAATGATTTAGAACGGTATTGTATCTCATATTATAACGCATATTATAAAGGGTACAATAAAACAAGAGGGAATAAACGATAACGCGAAAAGCAGGCCCGGCCGGGCCTGCTTTTTGGTGGTGCAGTTTTTACAGCGCCGCCTTGATCTTCTCGATCATGTCGGCGTATTCCTTGTCGCTCAGAAAGACCTTGCCGGGGTTCATGGCAAACACGCCGCCCCATTCAAAGCCGTCGCGGTACTTGGGCACCAGGTGCATGTGCAGGTGGCAGCCGGTGTCGCCGTAAGCGCCGTAGTTGAGCTTTTCGGGGTGGAAGGCCGCGTGGATGGCCTTCGCGGCGCGGTTTACGTCGGCAAAGAAGGCGTTGCGCTCTTCGTCGGAGATGTCGGTGATCTCACTGACGTGGTCCTTGTAGGCCACGATGCAGCGTCCGGGGTGGCTCTGCTCCTTGAAGAGGATGAGCTGGCTGACGCTCAGATCGCAGATCTTGATGCCGAAGGCGCCCAGCAGCTCGCCGCCCATGCAGTACCCGCAGGCCTCACGCGGGGCGGCGGCCTGTCTTTCTTCCAGTGTCATCGTGTATTCTTCCTTTCTTACTGATAGATAAATTCCATGCGGAAAATCTTCTTCTCCGTGTCGCCGCTGACGCGGTAAACATCGCCCTCGTGCTCGACCGTGACGCGCAGCGCGTCGCCGAGGCGCGCTTCGTTTGTGTACTCCACTGCGATCGAGCGCAGGGGACGGCCCTCTGCCGCCGCCTCGATGCGGTCCTCGGCGAGGTCAAAGTAGCGGGTGTTGTTCATGTGACCGTTTATGTCCACATAGCTGTAGGGCACCGTGAAGGCGGATACCGGCCCCTCCTTTGCCCGCGGCGGCGGAGAGGGCAGGGCGATCTCATGGCCGGTCTTCTCGCCCTCGATCACGACGCCGTAGCGGTCCGGGAAAACCATGCGCCGCGTCTGCTGATCCACCAGGGCCCAGAGCGCGCTTGCGCTGACGAGGGTGTTTCCCGCCTCGTCCAGCACCCGGTAATAGCGCGGAAAGAGCAGATGCATCGTGTCGCCCGGCCAGGATTCGAGCGTGATCACTTCGTCATATTCCGGCATGCGCGAAACTTCTGCCCGCTGCAGCGTGACCATCCAGAGAAGGCCCCGGTCAAGGGTCATCTCGCGGCCCATGCCGAGCTCCTCCGTGTGGCGGATGGACGCCTCCTGCATCAGCTCAAAGAGTACCGACGTGCGAAGTCTTCGGTGCAGCTCCACATCCTTGTTGCGCAGGCGGAGCGTGGTTGAAAAGACGCTCATTTCTTCGGCAGGCGCTTCATGATGGCGTCCGCCACATCGCCCATGGTGGAAAGCCTCTGCCACTGGCGCTCGGGGATGCGCACGTCGAAGATGGCCTCCAGCTTGCAGATGACAAGGATAAAGCCCATGGAGTCGATGGCGGTTTCGGTGTTGATGACGGTGTTCTCGGTCAGCTCTGTGGTGGCGAGATCCGGCACGCAGTCGCGGATGACCTGGCGGATCTTTTCAAGTACTTCTTCTCTGGTCATAATGTCTCCATTTCCTGTTGGAGTTCCCAACGTTTGATCTTCCCTGTGGCTGTGCGCGGCAGGGGATGGCTGATTACATACACGCTTGCAAGCTGCCGTCCGCGCGGCTGGGCTGCCATCAGCGGGCGAAGCTTCTGTTCGATGTCCTTCGCATCCGCCTCGCCGGAAAAGACGAGGGCGGGTCTGCTGTTTTTGAGCGTCACTGCAAGCTCGGCGTGTCCGAGAGCCTGCATGATCGCGCCCTCATACTCCGGCAGAAAGAGCTTGGTGCCGTCCGGCAGCACGAGCATGTCCTTCTTGCGGCCCGTGATGTGGAGACGGCCTTCTTCGTCGAATCTGCCGAGGTCGCCGCTGTAGAGGACCCCGTCCTTCAAGACGGCATCGGTGTCCGCAGGGCGTTTGTAGTAGCCTTGCATCATGCAGGTGGGGGCCTGGATGAGGATCTCCCCGTCGTCGGCGATGGTGACGGTATCGTCGGGACAGACCTCCATGGCGAAGGGATCTCCGCCGACGCTGATGGCGACGCCGGAGCTGGTCTCCGTAAGGCCGTAGCCGAAGCTCACGCGCAGCCCCTTTGCCCGGGCGGCGTCCAGCAGAGCGGGCGGACAGTCGCCCGCGCCCACCAGCACAAGCCTGAGCTCCTCATTGAGAAGCCCGCGCTGCAAAAGAAAGCCCAGCAGCAGCGGCACCACCGACACGGCGGTGGGCTTATAGAACGCACAGTCGTCGGCATAGTGCCTCGGCCCGCGCCCGAGGGCGACGCTGGCCCCGCAGCTCAGGCCCCATAAAAGCCCACATACAAAGCCGAAGACGTGGCCCAGCGGCAGGATGCACAGGAGCCTGTCCTCCGGCGAAAGCGGCAGCTTTGCCCCACCGTTGAAGGCGCTCTGACACAGGCTGTGATCGGTCAGCACGACGGCCTTGGCCTGCTCCGTCGTGCCGGAGGTGAAGAAGAGAAGCTTCCCGCCGCCGTCCTGCACGCCGTCTGTGAGATACGGCTTGAGGTCCTCGCACAGGTCCTCGTCGCCCCAGAGGAGGTCAACGTCCGTGTATTGCAGGAGCCTTCCCAGCGTATCGTCCGGCAGGGACGCGTCCAGCATCACGGTCTGAAGCCCCGCCGCGGCCGCGGCAAAAATCTCCACGATACAGTCTCTGCTCCCGTCGGCGAGAATGCCGACGCAGCTGCCGCCGTCGGCCGTGAGCGCCGCCGCGCGCGCGTTGACCGCCTGCAGCAGTTCGGAGAAGCTGAGGGCCTTCTGCCCGTGATCGTCATAGAGCAGGGCGGGAGCGTCGGGCGTTTTCTCCGCCCAGTAACGGAGCATGGAATGAAAAGAATCGAAGCGCAAACCGTCACCTCCAGTACCGGTTTCATTTGTTTAAAAATCTTGATAATAATATATCATAGCATCGCCGGATTGCAAAGGACTTTTTGAGCAAAGTCTATAAAAATTTGACATTTTGATCGAATTGTATAATGCAATTTCCGATCCTTTGCTGTATCTTTAACATAGAAGGAAAATCCCTGAAAACACCTAAAATAAATTACATTTTTTGGAGGCAGTTATGGACAAGAATACGCGCATCTGCATCATCGGCGGCGGCCCTGCGGGCCTGTCCGCGGGCATGTACCTGGAGAAGAAGGGCTACTTCAACTACACCATCCTCGAGCGTCTTGACCGCGTGGGCGGCAAGTGCTGGTCGCCGACCTACAAGGGCCGCCGCTATGAGATGGGCGCCATCATGGGCGTGCCCTCCTACTACGCCGTGCACGACGTGGAGGAGTTCTGCGGCATCACCCACGACGGCCCGAAGCTCAACCGCAACTACAAAAACGCCAAGGGCGACGTGATCGAGCCCTTCGAGCCCAAGAAGAACATCCTCAAGATCCCCCGCCTGCTCAAGATGAAAAGGCAGATCAAAAAGTTCGGTGAGCTCCTGGAGACCAAGTACCAGGGCTATGACCTCAACGGCCACCGCGGCGTCGCCGAGGGCCGCTACGACGGCTATGCCGTGACCCCGGGCCGCGAGCGCGTCCAGGGCATCAACCCCAACCTCAAGGATCTGGCCCTGCCGTTCAAAGAGTTTTGCGCCAAGAACGGCGTCGACCTCGTGCAGGACGTGTGGATCGGACCCTACACCTCCTTCGGCTACGGCTACTTTGACGAGATTCCCGCGGCCTACGTGCTGAAGTATCTGGACTTCCAGACCACCATGAACTTCGTCAAGGTCAATCTCTGGACCTGGAAGAACGGCACCCAGTACATCTGGGAGCAGCTCAACGACCACCTCAAGAACCCCGCCCGCCTCAACTCCAACATCGAGAAGGTCGAGCGCAAGGACGGCAAGGTCTACGTCACCGTCAACGGCGCGGTCGAGGAGTACGACAAGATCATCGTCACCGCGCCCCTCTACATCCCCAACAAGCGCACCGACGGCCAGAAGGGCATGGTCGAGTACTTCGACGCCCGCGACGACGAGAAGAAGCTCTTCTCCCGCATCGACTACGAGCGCTACGATGTGCAGGCCTTCCTCACTAAGCCCGAGAACCACCCCGAGATCTCCTACTATGTCTTCGACAACATGGTTCCCGAGAAGCTCGGCCATCTGATGGTCTACTACCGCCGCTGGAGAGACGAGATCGACCAGGTCATCACCACCTACGCCCTGCGCAAGCACCGCAACAGCGCCGAGATCCCCTACGAGACCTGCCGCCAGATGGTGCAGGACGACCTCAAGACCATGCACAACCCCGCCGAAGAGGTCATCAACGAGTGGTCCGTGTACTACTTCCCCCATGTCTTCTCCGCCGACTATGCCGACGGCTGGTACGACAAGGTCGAGGCCATGCAGGGCAAGTACGACACCTTCTATGCCGGCGAGGTCATGAGCTTCGGCGACATGGACGAGACCGCCGAGTATTCCCGCGAGCTCGTGGAGAGATTCTTCTAAAGCGAATATCTTTTAATACGGGAACCTGAAAAGCGTTTAACCTGAGCCCAGACTATGGGGGCAAAGCCCTTGCGCCTAAGCCCCCTTTCGAAAAAGGGGGCTGTCACGAAGTGACTGGGGGATCGATCCCTCCGCCCCTTCGGGGCACCTCCCTTTCTCCAAAGGGAGGTAAAAAAACGGGCCGCCGGGGGCGTCGGCCCCTACGGTAAGCAATAACGATTTCGCGGTCCCTCTTTTGAAAGGACAACAACATGAAATTCTATAAAGACCATTATGATGTGGTCATCATCGGCGGTGCGCTGGCGGGCATGTCTGCCTGCCTGCAGCTGCAGGCCTGGGGCATCAAGGATATCCTCATCCTTGAAAAGCACAACATGCCCGGCGGCCTTGCCACCGACTTTGTGCGCAACGGCTTCGAGATCGAGGCTACCCTGCACGAGATGATGTCCATCGGCCAGCCGGGCAAGCGCCTCAAGGTCGGCCAGTTCTTCGATGACATGGGCGTGAAGGTCGACTGGCTGCCGGTCAAGGAGTGCTACCGCGTGGCGCTGCCGAACTCCGGCATCGACAAGATCCTGCACCACGACTACGACGACAGCTACACCACCGTCGCCAAAGAGATCAACGAGGTCTGCCCCGGCACCTACGAGAAGGTGCATGAGCTGATGCTGCTCTGCCGCCGGGTCTACGACAGCATGAACTATCTCTCCACCCATCAGATGAGCAAGCTTGCCATGCTGATCCACCACCCCGACTTTGTCAAGACCGTAGGCTACACCGCGACCGAGGTCATCAACACCTTCGACCTGCCGAAGAAGGCCGTCGAGATGCTGACCCCGTACTGGATCTACGTCGGCAACCGCATGGACGATCTGCCCTTCACCATCTACGCCTTCCTGATGGCCGACTACTTCACCGGCTCCTACGTCTGCCGCGGCTTCAGCCATGAGATGAGCCTGAAGCTCCAGACCAAGTGCGAGGAAAACGGCGCGCAGTATGAGTTCAACCAGGAAGTTGAGAAGATCCTGGTCAAAGACGGCAAGGTCTATGGCGTGCGCACCCGCCGCGGCGACGAGATCCACTGCGACTACGTCATCTCCGGCCCGTACCCCAACAGGGTCTACTCCCAGATGATCGAGCCGAAGAGCGAGGTGCCCGTCGGCGCGATCAAGATGATCAACAACCGCAAGCTCTCCGTGGTGCCCGTGTCCGTCATCATGGTCATTGAGGGTACGCCCGAGGAAAACGGCATCACCAACTACTCCACCTTCTCCGGCACCACCATGGACACCAACGAGATCTGGCGCAACTACTCCAACCTCACCGAGCCCTATAACTACATCACCACCATCTGCCTCAACTACGCAAACCCCGGTCTGCCTGAGGGCTACACCCAGCTTTCCATCACGGCCCTGGTCCCCTCCAAGCCCTTTGAGAGCGTCAAGGAGGAGGAGTACCACGACCTTAAGCGCCGCCTTGCCAAGGAAATGATCGACGAGTGCATCAAGATCACCAAGGTGGACTTCACAAAGCGCATCACCGAGATCGAGGTCACCACGCCCATGACCGTCTCCCACTATGTGGGCGCGTGGAAGGGCAATATCTACGGCTACCTCCACTCCATGGAGGACCACGCGGTGGCAAGACTGCAGATGAAGGAGAAGGATCACTTCATCGACGGCCTTGAGTTTGCCGGCGCCCACGGCATGTCCGGTGACGGCATGGGCCCGCAGATCACCAACGGCCGCGCGGCAGCGAAGGCTGTCAAGGAAGATATGGAGAAGAAAAAGGAGGCGAAGAAATGAGCATCACGGTCAAAGGATTTTTCCAGGACATCGGCGGCGCGTCCCGCGTCGTCAAGCTCAGAGAGGAAAACTTCGCCAAGGGCTCCCCGATCCCCGATCCCCATGACCCCATCCGCGAGGTGGCGGACCTGCTGCATCCGGAGCACATGACCTTCAAGGTCGTGGATATCCGCGAGGCTTCTCCCAGCTCCCGCATCTTCCGCTTTGAGTCCGCCGACGGGCACATCCCCGTGTTCCAGAGCGGCCAGTATGTGAACTTCCGCCTCAAGATCGGCGAGAGCGTCCTGTCGAGACCCTACACCATCTCCTCCGCCCCCTATGAGGCCAGAGGCGAGCACCCCTTCTTTGAGATCACCGTGCGCCGCAATGTGCCCTATCTCGTCCCCGACTACCTGTTCGAGAACGTGAAGGTGGGCGATACCCTCGAGGGCGCGCTGCCCTTCGGCTTCTTCTACTGGGAGCCCCTGCGCGACTCGAAGGAGCTGGTTGCCCTGGCGGGCGGCTCGGGCATCACGCCGTTCCACTCCATGGCCAAGGAGATCGCCTACGGCAAGATGAAGGGCGTCAAGCTCACCATCCTCTACGGCTCGGTCAAGGCAAACGACATCGTCCTCAAGGATGAGCTCGACAAGATCGAGGCCGCCTGCCCCGATGTGAAGGTCGTGCATGTCCTGTCCGACGAGCCCGACTGGCCCGGTGAAAAGGGCTTCATCACCCGTGAGATCATCGAGAAGTACTCCACACCCGACTGCACCTACATGTTCTGCGGCCCGCTGCCCATGTTCCGCTTCGTCAAGAAGGCCCTGGACGAGATGGGCGTCCCCGTACGCCGCTTCCGCCACGACGTGGTCAATAACCCCGCCGACGTCTCCACCCTGCCTGGCTACCCCAAGGGCACCGAGACCAAGACCTTCAAGATCACCGTGGTGCGCGGCATCCATGAGGATGTGATCGACGCGAAGGCCTCCGAGCCGGTGGCCGTCGCTCTCGAGCGCGCGGGCATCGCCATCGACACCCACTGCCGCAACGGTGAGTGCGGCTTCTGCCGCAGCCATCTGCTCTCCGGCGACATCTTTGTCTCCCCCGTGGGCGACGGACGGCGCATGATGGACAAAGAGATGGGCTGGTTCCACGCCTGCTCCTCCTGGCCGCTGACCGACCTCAAGATCAAGATCCCCATCATGTAACAAAATCAAAAAATCCCTTACGGGCACAGCGTACCCGTAGGGGATTTTGCGCAAAATCCGAAAGGAGCGTTCAAAATGCAAGTTACCAAGAAAAACGGAAAAGTCGTTGTGTTCGACGACGAAAAGGTTGTTGCCAGTATCCTCAAGGCCAATGCCGAGGTGCCGAGTGAGGCCATGACGCGCAAGACCGCGCAGCGCTACGCAAGCGAGGTCTTTGACCGCCTGACCGACCGCTCGGAGATCATCACGACCGCCGAGGTGCGCGACTGCGTGGCCGAGGTCCTGCGCGAAAAGGGCAGGCCCCAGACTGCCCAGCACTATTTGACGTACCGGAAGTAAGACGAGCTTTCAATAGAAACGATGGAAAAGGACCTGAATTGTCCGGCGGACAGGTCAGGTCCTTCGTGGTACGAGTGTTCATAACGGACTCACCTCTGCGCAATAACCAACTCGGAGGTCCCCCGCGAGACCTCCGAGTTGGAAAGGAAAAACAACACCATCGGTCAACCGGACGCCGCCTGCGGCGGCTGGTGACCTTATGGTGTTGTTTTGATGTTGGTCCGAGTGGTCATAACGGACTCAATCAAAACAAAATAATCCCGGCAGCGGTTACATATATCCCTGTACTTTTTTCATCGGTACATTCGATTTCTCGGAAGTATTGCTCTATTAGACATTGACGGAAACGCAAATCCTGATAAAATATAAACACAGTCCGAAATACAGTTAAAGCAGCGTAATACGGAAGGAGCACGGAAAATGACCCCATTGGAAACCATAAAGAAACGGAAAATCGTCGCCATTGTGCGCGGGCTGGAGCCGGCGTATCTGCTGCGGCTCGGACACGCGCTTGAGGAGGGCGGCATCGGCCTCATGGAAGTGACCTATAATCAGCGCGAGCCGGAGAACTGGGGCGATACGGCCCGCGGCATCGAAGCGCTGGGGAAGGAGTTCGGCGACCGGCTGCTTGCCGGCGCGGGCACCGTCATCACGCCCGAACAGGTGCGTATGACCTATAACGCGGGCGGCCGATATCTGGTGACCCCGACAACCCAGCCGGAGATCATCCGCATGGGCAAGGCGCTGGGCCTTGGCCTGTTTCCCGGCGCGCTCACGCCGACGGAGATCCTGACCGCTTATAACGCGGGTGCGGACGCGGTGAAGGTATTCCCGGCTTCCGTCCTCGGCACCGCCTATATCAAGGCCGTGCGCGCGCCGCTTTCGCACATCCCGCTGATGGCGGTCGGCGGCGTGAACGAGAAAAACGCCGCGGACTTCATGAAAGCGGGCTGCGTTGGCCTCGGCATCGGCGGGAACCTTGTCAACAAAGAGTGGATACAGTCAGGACAGTGGGACAAGATCACAGACCTGGCAAAAGAATTTATGAAAGCGGTGAATGAAGCATGAGCAAAATCATTACCTTCGGTGAGATCATGATGCGCCTCAATCCCCCCGGCTATCTGCGCTTTCTGCAGACCGACACCTTTGAGGCTACCTACGCGGGCGGCGAGGCCAATGTCGCGGTGTCCCTGGCAAACTACGGCAATGACGCGGCTTTCATCTCCAAGGTCCCGGAACATGAGATCGGGCAGAACGCCGTCAACGCCCTGCGGCGCTATGGCGTGGACACGTCCATGATCCTGCGGGGCGGCCCGCGTCTGGGTGTCTACTATTGCGAGAAGGGCGCCTCCCAGCGCGGCAGCAAGGTCATCTATGACCGCGCCGGATCCTCCATCGCTGTTGCCAAACGGGAGGAATTCGACTGGGACAGGATCTTCGACGGGGCCGACTGGTTCCACTTTACGGGCATCACCCCGGCCCTCGGCGGCGAGCTTCCGGAGATCTGCCTGGACGCCTGTAGGGCGGCAAAGGCAAAGGGCATCACTGTCTCCTGCGATCTCAACTACCGCGGCAAGCTCTGGACGCGGGAAAAGGCCGGGCAGGTCATGGCGGAGCTCATGCCCTATGTGGACGTGTGCATTGCCAACGAGGAGGATGCGAAGGACGTCTTCGGCATCGCCGCCGAGAATACCGACATCAATTCCGGCAAGCTCGACCGGGAGGGCTATCTCTCCGTCGCCCGTCAGCTCACGGAGCGCTTCGGCTTCAAGGCGGTGTCAATCACTCTGCGCGGCAGCATCTCCGCCTCCGAGAACAACTGGAGCGGCATGCTGTATGTGGACGGCAGGGCTTACTTTGCCCGCAACTACCTCATTCATCTGGTCGACCGCGTCGGCGGGGGTGACTCCTTCGGCGGCGGGCTGATCCACGCCATGCGCAAGTGGGCGGATGATCCGCAGCAGCAGATCGAGTACGCGGTGGCGGCAAGCTGCCTCAAGCAGGCCACCGAGTTTGACTTCAACCTCGCCTCTGAAAAGGAGGTCCTGGCCCTGGTCGGCGGCAACGCTTCAGGCCGGGTTCAGCGCTGAAAGGGGAATAATGTTTTTCAACACTCTAAAATTTGAGTAGTTCCGTTTTTTCGTCAAATCACCCATTTTCTCTTCTTTTCGCTTGACAGTACTGGGCATGTTTTATATAATAATGCCAGATTTCCTTTGCGAAACCAAACTAAAACTTAGGAGGAAAAAACATGAAAAAGATCCTTGCCCTGACTCTGGCTCTGATGCTGGCTATGGCTGTTATGGCACCCGCCGCCTTTGCTGCGGATTACCCCACCAAGGGCATCACCGCCATCAACCCCTGGGGCGCCGGCGGCGGCACCGACAACTGCCTGCGCGCCTTCTGCGCTGCCCTCGAGAAGCAGCTCGGCCAGACCATCACCGTTGACAACCAGACCGGCGCCGGCGGCGTTATCGGCCACGAGGCCATTGCCGACGCAGATCCCGACGGCTACACCATCGGCATGATCACCTGGGAGCTCGCCTCTTACGGCCCTCTGGACATGTCCGAGTACACCTATGAGAACTACATTCCCCTCTGCCGTGTCAACACCGACGCTGCAGCCATCACCGTCAACACCAAGTGGGCGGCCGACAACGGCATCACCGATCTGAAGACCTTCATCGACTACTGCAAGGCTCACCCCGGTGAGGTCACCATGGGCGGCTCCTCCTCCGGCTCCGTCTGGCACGTCGCCGGCGGCTACCTGATGAACGCTGCCGACATCGACATCAAGATGATCGCCTACTCCGACGGCGCTGCCGCCGCTGTCAAGGCTGCTGCCCAGAACGAGATCCAGGGCGTGACCGTCTCCGCTGCCGAGGCCCGCTCCTTTGTTGAGTCCGGCGATCTGACCATGCTCGGCGTCATGGACACCGTCCGCAACGACGTGTTCCCCGACGTCCCCACCTGCCAGGAGCAGGGCTATGAGATCTTCTACGCCACCCAGCGCGGCATGGCCGTGCCTCTCGGCGTTGATGATGAGATCGTCGCCACCCTCGAGAAGGCCTGCGCCGCCGCCATCGAAGATCCTGACTTCGTGGCCGCGATGGCTGCTCTCGGCCAGAAGATCGACTACCTCGACGGCAAGGGCTACGGCGAATACCTCGCTCAGGCTGCCAAGGACGTGCCCGCCGCTATGGCGACCGTCGGCCTCATTGATGAGCCCGCGGCTGCATAATCCTGCGGAATAAGACAAGCGAATCCAAAGCCAGCGGGGCAGGCAGAAATGCCTGCCCCGTATTTTACAGCCCTTTTGTCATTCTGAGCGCAAGCGAAGGATCTTTTCCCGACGGCGCATAGAGGCAAAAGATTCTTCGCTCCGCTCAGAATGACACGTCCATGGTACTCATTACTGAAAGGATGTGATTCTTTTTGGAAGTGAAAAAAACGCAGACCAAGGCATTTTCCAACCTGATCGCGTCAATTGCGCTGCTTGCCTTCGAGCTCTGGGCATGGATCCAGTCCGGCAAGATCAAGACAGCAAAGAACGCAGCCGTGCAGCCTTCCACCTTCCCGCGCATCATGATTATCGGCATGACGGTTTTCACTGTCGTTCTGCTGATCCAGTCCATTATCAAGCTTTCCGGCATGAAGGCAAACGATCCCCTGGCCGAGAGGGCTGAGAGCCTGAACTTTATCAAGGACAAGGGTGTGCTTGCAGCCTTGATCGTGATCCTTCTCTGCTGTGTGTATGTCTATTTCTTCAAAAGCCTCGGCTATGTGGTCGTGAGCGCCTTGCTTTCCGGCGCCATTATGTGGATGATCGGCCTGAGAAAGCCGGTGCCGCTGCTGCTGATCTCGATCCTGGTACCGCTCGGCATGTGGCTGGTGTTTTATAAATTCCTGTCGGTCAATATCCCGATGGGTGTGCTCCAGTTCCTGCGGGATCTGGTCGATAAGTTTTAAGGAGGGACATGTATGGATTGGAATTTACTGTTTTCCAGCTACGCGAATGTCTTCCTGGACCCGACCGTCCTGCTCATGACGCTGCTGGGCGCCGTCGGCGGCGTGCTGCTGGGCGCCATCCCCGGCATGACGGCCACCATGGGCGTGGCCCTCTTGATCCCGTTCTCCTTCGGCATGGATCTGATCCCCTCCGTCGGCCTGCTGCTCGGTATCTACTGCGGCGGCATGTACGGCGGTTCCATCTCCGCCATCCTGATCCACGCCCCCGGCACCCCCTCCGCCGCGGCGACACTGCTGGACGGCTACCCCATGGCCCAGAAGGGCGAAGCGGGCAGGGCCCTGTCGGTCGCGATGTTCGCCTCCTTCTGCGGCGGCGTGATCGGCGCCCTCATCATGACCTTCCTCTCCCCGCTGGTTGCGAAGGTCGCCATGAAGTTTACCTCCGCCGAGATGCTGATGCTCGCGGTCTTCGGCCTGTCGGTCATCATCTCCATCTCCGGCAAGTCCATCGCCAAGGGCCTCATCAGTGCCTTCTTCGGCATGCTCCTCTGCACCATCGGCCTTGACCCGACCTACTCCAAGCAGCGCTTCACCTTCGGCGTGACAAGCCTCAAGGGCGGCCTGAGCTTTATCCCCGTGCTCATCGGCCTGTTTGCCGTGGCAGAAGTTATCGCCGGTGTCGAGCGCATCATCGCCGGCCGCGAGAGCGCCCAGGCCAAGTCGACCGAGAAGATCACGCGTGTCCTGCCCGACGGCAGGACCATCAAGCAGATCTGGCCCAATATCCTCTCCGGCGGCATCATCGGCACCTTCATCGGCGCCATCCCCGGCGCGGGCGGCGACATTGCGGTGTTTGTCTCCTACGCCTTCAACAAAGGCACCTCCAAGCACCCCGAGAAGTGGGGCACCGGCATCCCCAACGGCGTGGCTGCTACCGAGTCCGCGAACAACGGCTGCTCCGGCGGCGCGATGATCCCGCTGCTGTCCCTCGGCGTGCCGGGCGACTCCGTCACTGCGATCCTCCTCGGCGCCTTCATCATGAAGGGCATTCAGCCCGGACCCATGATGTATGTGTCCGAGCTGCCTACCGTGTATAAGGTCTTCGCGGCGTTGATGCTCGCAAACCTCGCGATGTTGATCGTCGGCTGCGCGGGTGTGCGCATCTTCGCCAAAATCGTGTCGCTTGAGAAGCGTATGCTCTATCCGATCATTCTGGTCGTTTCGCTGCTCGGCGCGTTCTCCATCAACAAGAACGTGTTCGACGTGGGCGTGTGCGTGGCCTTCGGCGTGATCGGCTGGCTCATGAACAAGTATGAGTTCCCACTTTCCCCGATTCTGCTGGCCCTGATCCTCGGCCCCATGTGCGAGCAGAACTTTGTCCGCTTCATGGACCTGAACCATGGTGACTTCGGCCAGATCATCCACTATCCCATCGCCATCGGCTTCTTCGCTGTCGCTGTCGGCGTCGTGATCTATTCTCTGATCAATCAGAAGAAGATCAACAAACGGGAAAAAGAGGCTTTGGCAAAAGCCGGTATGGAGGATGTGTCCTTCGCACAGGAATGATCCTGAACACCCAAACAAGCGTCCCGAAGACAACTTCGGGACGCTTGTCATGAAAACCTCGCAGACTATCATACTTATTGGAGAACCAGCATGAAAACAACCGCCAGCAAACAAGATTTCCTTTCCACCGTCCCCGGTATCCTGACTGCCGCGATCGCGGCCAATCTGCTCTGGGGCAGTGCCGCGCCATGCATCAAGCTCGGCTATCAGTATTTCGCCATTGCCGAGAGTGACACCATGAGCCAGATCCTCTTCGCCGGGGTGCGTTTTACGCTGGCGGGCATCCTGACTATTTTGATCGGAAGTCTGCTGCGCGGCCGTTTTCTCCTGCCGAAGCGCGGCTCCGGCGGCATGATCCTCACGCTTGCCATGATGCAGACGGTGATCCAGTATACCTTTTTCTATATCGGTCTGTCCCATGCGCCGGGCTTCAAAGGCTCTATTATCTCTCCCACCAGCACCTTCTTTGCCCTCTTGATTGCCGCGCTTGTCTTCCGGCAGGAGAAGCTGACGGCGCGAAAGCTGCTCGGCTGCTTGATCGGCTTTGCGGGTGTGATCGTGGTGAGCATGAACGGACGGCAGATAAGCGGTGTACGCCTGGACGGTGAGGGCTTTCTTGTCCTGGCCGCGGCCTCCTACGGCTGCTCCTCCGTGCTGATCAAACGCTTTTCCGCGCGGGAGGACCCGGTCGTGCTCAGCGGGTGGCAATTTCTCGTCGGCGGTCTGCTGATGACGCTTGTCGCGTATGCAGCCGGCGGAAGGCTGCACGCGGCTTCACCCAAAGCCTGGCCGCTGATGCTGTACCTGGGGCTTGTCTCCGCTGTCGCGTATACCCTCTGGTCCCTGCTGCTGCAGCGACACCCGGTATCGCGCATCATGGTTTTCTCTTTCCTGAACCCGGTATTCGGCGTCGTTTTGTCGGCGCTGCTGCTGGGAGAGGGGAAGATTCTGAACGTCCCGCGCTGTGCCCTTGCAATGGTGCTGGTCTGCCTCGGCGTCTGGATCGTAAACACTCCGGAAAACACCGGAAGACATAATAAAACCTGAAAGGAAGATTATAATGAAAGCGGCAGTTTTGAAAAACTGGTTTGATCTCGAGCTTTGCGATATCCCCATGCCTGTACCGAATGAGCATGAGGCACTTATCAAGGTCCGCTACGGCGGTGTGTGCGGCTCGGATATGACGGTCTATCGCGGCAAGCACATGACAGCCACGGTGCCGACCGTTTTGTGCCATGAGATTCTCGGCAATATCGTCTCTCTCCCCGAAGGCTATGACGGCCCATTTAAAGTGGGGCAGCGGGTGCTGATGAACCCGGTCATTTCCTGCGGACACTGTGCGGCCTGCCGCCGCGGCCTCGGCCATGTGTGCGAAAACCTCAAGCTGCTCGGCATCCATGTCGACGGCGGCTTCGCGGAGTACACCAAGGTCGGCGTGGACAAGCTCTGCGCCCCGGACGACGATATCCCCGATGAAGTCGCCATCCTGGGCGAGCCCTTTGCCGTCGGTTACCATGTCATGCTCCGCAGCCAGATTCAGCCGGGCGACAAGATATTCATCTCCGGCGGTGCCACCGTCGGCCTCTATATCGCCATCTTTGCCAAGGCTTTCGGCGCCGGGCGCGTCATCATCTCCGAAATCAACGAGTCGCGCCGTCAGTTCGTGGAGTCCATGGGCATCGAGACCATCAATCCCTCGCAGACCGACGCCATGGATCTCATGCGCGAGGTGACCGGAGGCGGCGGTTTCGACATCGTCTACGATACCTCGGGCGCGGCCTCGGCTGTCCTGCAGATGCCGGATCTGACCCGCTGCGGCGGGAAAATGCTGTCCTTGGGACTCTCCGGTGACGCTTACCAGTTCATCATCGGCAAGGTCTCTTTTAAGGAAATCACACTGATCGGCAATCGCCTTTACTCCCAGGAGGACTTTGAAAACGGCGTCCGCTTCCTGGAGGACAACTGGCGCAGGCTCGGCCTCGACCGCATGGTTACAGACCGCCTGACTCTGGGCGAGATCGACAAGGCGATCAACATGATGATCAACGGCACCAACCTCTGCAAAATCATCATCGACTGCCAACAAACCTGAAACAGGGGGGACAGACAAATGCCGCAGAAGCTCTATCCCTCGGCACACATCCTCGAGATGTTCATGCCGTATCTGCATGACGAAAAACGCCTGATCGAGGTTCTGAAAAAGATCGCGGAGATGGATTTTTACCGCAATGTGGAGCTGCCGACCTTCCCCACAAAGGATCACCGGGACAACGTGCGCCGCATTCTCCGGGACAACGATCTGACCGCCGCCACCTATGCAGCTCCGTATCTCAATGAGCGGGGGATGTCCCTTTGTGATCTGAATGACCGGCGGCGGGCGGAGACGATCCGTTATCTGAAAATGCAGGCCGATTTAGCTGCCGAGTGCGGCTACAGCACCTTTGGCGTACCGAGCGGGCCCTATCCCGGCGACGAGTTTCACGATGAGGCTATGGCCGTCCAGGCGGACACGCTGGCGCGGATCGCGGACTATACGGCGCTGCTGGGGATGAACTGCAGCATCGAGCCCCTGGATCGCTATGTGCACAAAAAAGCACTCATTGGCCCTATGGATGAAGTCATAAGCTGGTTCAAGCCCCTGCACAGGGCCCATCCCAATCTCTTCCTGCACTGGGACAGCTCCCACGAGCAGCTCGGCGGGCTGGGGATCTTCAATACCCTGGATATGGCAGCGCCGTATCTGAGCCAGATCCATCTGTGTGACTGCATCGACGACCCGACCCACCCCTGCTTTGGCGACCTGCACATGGACCCGGCCGAGGCTCCCGACTGGGAGACGGAGGGCTTTCTGACGCCGGAGGTCGGCGCGGAGATTATCCGGCGCGCCGCCGCCTTCGACAAACCAGCGGGCGTGCGCCGTTTCTGGGTTTCCGTCGAAGTGCTCGGGCACAAGGGGGACAATCTCTGGCATAAGGAGCGCATCGCGAGGGAATTTCTCACACGCTGCTGGGAGCTTTCCGGCGTGGAAATGAGCCGCTGAAAAGGGGGAGGACATGAGGGTCAGAAAGACAGTTCTCGCCAGACTCAACAAATGCTACGCCATTGCCCCGCTCAATTACCAGGGAAAGCCGCGCTTTCTGGTCGCGTCGGAAAAACCGGACCCATGCTGCCTCTTCGATTCCGACGGGATGCTCAAGGATGTGCTTTGGACCGGACCCGGCGGGGTTATGACCATGGTTCAGGTGCCGGGGACGAATGGTCAGCTTCTCTCTACGGCGAAGTTCTATTCGCCGGACGATTCGCTGGATGCCTCGCTCGTGGTCGTGACGCCCAAACCGGATGGCCGCTGGGAAATGCGTACCCTGACGCCGCTGCCGCACGTCCACCGCTTCGACATTCTCAGCCGGAACGGCGTCAACTGGCTGATCGCCTGCACAGTCAAATCCGGGCAGGATGCCCCGGAGGGGGACTGGAGCTATCCCGGCAAAGTGTATGCGGCGGTCCTGCCGGAGGACCTGAGTGCCTTTGGCCGTGACCGCCCGCTCGAGATGCATGTCATCAGGGACGGCCTGCACCGCAACCATGGTTACACGCGCTGCATGTGCGGTGGTGTCCCGGCTGGCCTGATTGCGGCCGATGAAGGCGTTTTTCGCATCACGCCGCCCGAAACACCGGAAGGAAGATGGCGGATTGAGCAGCTTCTGAGCAGCCCGACAAGCGATGCCCTGCTGCTGGACCTGGACGGTGACGGTCAGGAAGAATTGTGCACTTTATCCCCCTTCCACGGCGAGCGCGTCATGATCTGGCACAAAAGCGCGGATGATACTTATGTCCCGGTCTGGGCACTCCCGGAGGACACACCCTTTTCCCACGCGATCTGCGGCGGGTGCATCGCGGGCGTGCCGACCTTCGTGACCGGGCACCGGGCAGGAAAGAAGAACCTGATGGCGATCCGTTATGACAAAGCGGCGGGAAGGTATACCGTGAAGATACTTGATGAAGGCCGGGGGCCGGCCAATGTCATGCACTATGTAAATGACGGGGGTACGGATGTCCTGATTGCGGCCAACCGCGAGACGGACGAGGTCGCCATGTATGAGATCACAGAATAGGGAGGGAGCAGACATGCGAAAGAATGTACTTGTCCTCTTGCCAGTGGAGGCAAGACATAAAGAAAAACTTGAAGCGGCGGGTGCGGGCTGCTGCTTTGCCTACAGCAATCCCGATACCGTCACAGTCGGGCAAATCCAGGCGGCAAACATCATCCTCGGTCTGCCGAAGGCGGACATGCTCAAGGCATCGAAGAACCTCGAATGGCTACAGCTTGCGTCCGCTGGGACAGATCCCTACATTGTACCGGGCGTGCTGGACCCGAAGACCGTGCTCACCAATGCCACCGGTGCCTACAGCAAGGCGGTCTCCGAGCATGCATTTGCCCTGACGCTCATGCTCACGAAGAAACTGCACCTTTATCGGGACGAGCAGCGCCAGAAGAATTGGAGCGATCGCGGCCCTGTCTCCTCTCTGTCTGACAGCACCGTCGTAGTCGTCGGCCTTGGAGACATCGGCAGGGCCTATGCGCGGCTGGTCAAAGCGATGGGCGCGTATGTGATCGGCGTAAAGCGGCGCGGCGGCAATTGCCCGGAATATGTGGACGAGCTCGTGATGACGCAGGACCTCGACAGCGTCCTGCCGCGGGCGGATGTCATCATGTCCATCCTCCCCAACACGGCGGAAACCCGCTATCTTTACACGGATACGCGCTTTGACCTTATGAAAGACAGCGCGGTTTTCATCAACTGCGGGCGCGGCAATGCCGTCTCTGCCGAGGTGCTTTACCGGGCACTCTCCGAACACAAGATCGCTGCCGCCGGGGTAGACGTCACGGAGCTGGAGCCGCTCCCCGTGGACAGTCCGCTCTGGGGACTTGAAAACCTTGTCATTACGCCGCATATCTCCGGCGGGTTCCATCTGCCGGAAACCTTTGAACGCATCGTGGATATTGCGGCAGGTAATCTTTCGGCCTCCCTCGCCGGGAAGGAGCTGCGCAACGTGGTGGACTTCGCCACGGGCTATGCAAGGTAATTATTCCTTGCTTTAATTCTGAGGTCCGGTTTTGCGCTATACACCGTTTCTGCAATGGAGTGGGTCCGGCGCATGAACAGCATCAGGAATCGTGCGGAAGAAATCGTATACTCTGAATTGATTACACATTGACAGGGAGAGGGCGCAGCCGTTTGACTGCGCCCTCGTTCGTTCATGCTACGTCCGGATAACGGGTGTAGACATACTCATAGATCTGCTGGCGGTAATAGGTTATGCTTTCATCCGAATAGCTCTCCGGAAGCTCGAGCAAAGTGTCACGAATCAGCACATCAACCATAGCACGCGTCTCCTGCTTGTCCGTCCAGTGGTCGAGCTGGGCGATCTTCTCCTTGACCTTGGCGAGCAGGGACACCGCGACCTCTTTGATCTTCTTGATATCCGCCTTGGAGAGATCATCCCGGAACAGCATATCGTATACCGACAGCTCCTCGTCGCTGGAAAAGCCCTCGCGCACATAGCGCTGCTGCTCCTGCGACATGCTCGATGCCAAATCCATCAGATCCATGAAGGTTTTCTCGATGGCGCTGCGGTCCTGCTCCTGATTGTACGCCTCGATGATTTTCTGATACTGTTCATAATAATTGATGCGGTTGGGGTTGCTGAACAGCAGGGAGGCAATGCGCTCCTGGATCAGCGCTTCAAGATCGCGCATCACCAGATTTTTGCGCTTCGACTTGGCAAACTCGCGCTGCAGAAGCTCAAAGTCGATGCCGCTGATATCGAACTGTCGCGAGGCGGTGATGCCCTGCTCGGCGGCCTCGATCTGCACATAGTCGTTGATGATGCCGTTGATTTGAACCATGAGGTCGGTGGTGTCCACATGCTTGCGCTTCTTTTGAAGCTGGGCATAGATCGCGGCCACGGCCTCGTACTGCTGTCGCTCGTATGCGTCCAGATCGTCGCGGTCGGTATACTTCACCAGCCGGATCAGCTCCGAGGCGAGGGTGGTGAAGGACTTTCGCGTCTCCATACTGCCGCAGACGGCGTTGCAGGCGTTGAGAAGCACCGCGGTCTTGTCGAAATCCCTGGCGTCGATCAGCGTCTGCAAATCAAAATCCTGCTCGAAAAGGAAGCTCCGGGTTTTCTCGATGACCTCCCGGATGCGGGCGATGAGCTGCTCCTTGTCCACGGTCGGGTTCACGCTGTCGCCGCCCTGGTTGGCGGTGTAATCCGCCAGCGCTTTTCTGAGCGCCTTGACGATGCCGATGTAGTCGATAATGAGGCCGTTGGACTTGCCCTCCGCCACGCGGTTTGCACGCGCGATGGTCTGCATCAGCGTATGCGCCTTGAGGGGCTTGTCCAGATACAGGCACGAAAGGCACTTCACGTCAAAGCCCGTCAGCCACATGGCGCACACAAACACCACGCGCAGCGGGTTGTCCCGATCCTTGAACTCCTTGTCCAGCTCCCGCTTTTCCATCTTGGCGCGGTGGGGCAGAATGTCCAGCCCCCACTTTTTGAAGGTCTGGATCTCGTTCTGATCCTGCGAAATGACCACGGCCATTTCCGTTTCCCGCATCCACTGGATACGGCGCTGGAGCTCCTGCGCCTCCTGCTGGGTGGCGTTCTTCTGCTGAATTTGCAGCGCCTCGATCTCCGCCTTCCAGTATTCCTGCACATAGTTATACATACGCACGCAGGTGACTTTGTTGAGGCACACGAACATGGCCTTGCCGCTGGCCCAGAGGTCGGAGTAGTGCCCGGCGAAATCCCGCGCGATGGAGCGAAGGCGCGGCTCCGCGGTGAGCAGATGGATCTCCTTGGCAAACTCCGCCTCCAGCTTGTCCTGCCGGTCCACATCCAGGTCGGCGGCTTCGATGGCGTCGAGGATGCGGTCGGTGATCTCGGGGTTGTGCAGCTCGAGGATCTTTTCGCCCCGGTTCTCATAGTAGAGCGGCACGGTGGCGCCGTCGTCCACGGCGCGTTTGAAGTCGTACACCGAGATATAGCCGCCGAAGGTGCGGGCGGTGATGTTGTCGTTGGATAATAGCGGCGTGCCGGTGAAGCCGATGCGGGAGGCCGTGGGCAGCATGCGCATCATGTTCTCTGCAAAGATGCCGTTTTGCGTCCGGTGGGCCTCGTCCGACATGATGAGGATATCGTGGTCGGGATAGATGGGCTCCGCGTCCGGGTGGTTGAATTTGTGGATCAGGGTGAAGATGAAGCTGGGATTGCCGCGCAGCTTTGCCTCGAGATCTGCGCCGCTTGCGGCTATGTACTGGGAGGCCTTGGTGCCCTTGCCCAGCAGGCCGCAGTTTTCAAAGGTGTCGCTGATCTGCTTGTTGAGCTCCTCCCGGTCGGTGAGCACCACGATGGTGGGAGAGCCCGCAAACTTGCGGCGGATCTTCTGGGCGAGGAAGACCATGGAATAGCTCTTGCCGCTGCCCTGGGTGTGCCAGAACACGCCGAGCTTTCCGTTATTCAGCTTTCGGGCGGCGTAGGCCCTGACCGCCTCGTTGACGCCCAGATACTGGTGGTTGCGGGCCAGGATCTTGGCGGTGCGCCCGCCGGAGTGGTCATAGAGGATGAAGTTTTCAAACAGATCGAGGAAGTTTTCTTTTTTGCAGATGCCGCGCAGCATGGTTTCCAGCGCGACGCTGCCCGCCTCCTGCTCGCTGAGACGCTTCCACTCGTGGAAGAATTCGTACTTGCTGCCGAGGGTGCCCACCTTGGCCTCCACGCCGTTGGAGAGCATGAGGAAGGCGTTATAATAGAACAGATGTGGGATCGTGTCCAGATAGTCCGTGTAGTTGTCGGTGTAGGCGTTCTGCACGTCCACCGTGGTGTTTTTGAGCTCCACGAACAAAAGCGGCAGGCCGTTGACGAAGCCGACGATATCCGTCCTGCGGCGGTAGAGATCGCCGTGGATCTTCATCTCCTTCACCGCGAGGAAGCGGTTTTCCGTCGGGTTCTGAAAGTCGATCACCATGGCGCGCTTCGGCTCCGTGCGGCCGTCGGGGCGGCGGACGGTGACGGGGATGCCGTCGAGCAGGAGGAAATATTTTTCCTCATTGATCTGCATGAGCGACGCGGTGGAGAGCCGCTGCTCCAGCGTCCCGATGGCCTCGGTGATCTGCGCGGGCGTGATCCAGGGGTTGAACTTTTGAAGCGCCGCGCGGAGGTCCCGCTTGAGCAGGATCTCTTTATAGTCCTTCCGCCCCAGCGTGCCGTTTTCCCCCAGCACCTCCCGGTTATACGCATAGACCACATTCCAGCCCAACTCGTCATGCAGCAGGTTCCCGGCCGCCTCCTGGACAAGGATGTTTTCGGAATAGTCGTAGGACATGGGTGGTCACCTGCCTTTAGCTTGGTGTTTGATGGGAAGTTTCAAACAAAATTCTTCATTAATTTTCATTATAATTAGCACTACAATCAGAAGCAAATAATTGTAGTCTCTTTCTTGAGTCTCTTCATCTAGTGAATTTGTACCGTGTAAATACTTGTTTCTTAAATCTAAACCATTATCATATTCAGACTTATTCAGCATATAGTTTAAGTAATCTTGCTCCGGCTTCGAGAATAATGTACTCTCATATCTTAAATCTCCTGATGAAATCATGTCATCGAGTGTTTGCCTAAAAGAGATATAGTAATGAGGACAAATAACCTCATGGATGTATAAATCTTTCAATATGACGCACTTTTCTACAGCTAATGATAAATGCTGCTGGTCATCTATATATAGTACATTTCGAGAAATAAGCCATTCTATTGATTCAATTTGGAATGCCGCAAAATCTGCTAAAGACATAGATTCACTGGCAAGCATATCAAAAAATGCTCTATATTTTGTTCCCGTTTTTTCTGTATATGTCAATCGCGATTGATCGGAAAACAGTAGATACATTTCATAGTTTGTTTCTTCACTATTTGAATAGGCATACTTGTCACAGAAAAAACTACCTAATTGTGAAATTACGATATGCCCGGAACTCATTTCAAGAAGCTCTCTATCAATATAGCCGTCTTCCAGGAAAGAACGAAACTGCTTTAAAACTCCATCCATTTCTGATGCAATGTTTCTAATACGTTCAACGTAGCTTGTGCCAGTAGAACTTGCAGTAAAATTAAAACCGGAAGCGTTAAATTCATTTTCTAGATATTCACAAAAGAACCATTGAAAAACTTTTTCAATATCAATACCATTCTCGTTTAAGAAATTCCGATATCCTTGTATTTGCCCTAAAGCGGTCATTTTTGAAATTTCATATTGCATTCCAGTTTGATACTCTTTTTTCCCTTTTATACCAAGAGACTTTTCCAATATTCCCATATGGTATTTTAGAGATACCAGATTGCTTCGCCAGCACATATCAACTTGATCAAAAACGTATCTAAAATTATTAAGCAATGTAGGGTAATCGAGATTTTCAGCAATCCATTTGGTGTCATAAACATAACGTGGCATTAAAGGATTCGTAATATCGACTTCTTTATATGTATCAATATCCCCAAATCCTATTCCAACACCGTATTCTATTCCCGGGCTATGTTTAAATCTTATATTTGCCTCAGTGTTATATCTTTCTCTGGCCTTTTTCTTTAACTTATCACTAATTGGGCACTCAGCAGAGTTTTGAGAATTTGAAATTAGTTTGAGATAGTTGAGGCTTGGATGGTCAGAATCGATATATTTATGAAAAATTAAATCATATTCAGTCGGGAAAAGAGATTTAGGGAAAAAACGCTTCTTTTTATTGTTGGTCAGAAATGAATCTAGTAATAATTCTGCGCTTTGACCTGAAGACCTCATATAATCAGCTAATTCACTGTCATAATGCGTAACGATTTTTGCATGTTCAAGGATTGGCCAAAGTGCTGTGTTTTCGTCACTTAACATTTCAGAAAACACCTTGCCATCTACTCTTTCATAAACCTTATACTTTTCGACCAATGACCAGAAGTCTTCTAAGTACAGGGGGTTAAGTGAACGAAAAGAATAAATAAAGTTGCTGCTTGTAATACCAGAAAAAAAGCGGCCTATTATTGCGCTAAACTGCCCGCTTGTCTTTTTCAATCTTTCAACAGTTTCATCATCCCATCTTCGTAGTACTGTGCCTGAGTCCATTAGCTCCTGCACATTGTAGAGTTCGATAACTTCATTAATATCTGTATACTCTTTTGAGGGATTAAATGAATTTATTATCGGCTCCGCTTTTTCAAGAAAATGCCAAATGCTCATATCGTTCTCTCCGAAATACTTTATCCTATCTGTCTTATCCATTACTACACCTCCATCTCTCCGCTCATGAGTTTGGGCAGCAGGCGATCGCGGGCTTCAACAAGCAAACGATTCTGCGCTTGCTTTTTATAGATTTCGTTCAACAGGGGTGAAGCAACCATTGAAAAAAACATTAGTATTTTCTTATCTGGCAATACAAAGGGCATTGCTTTAATTATCTTTGAATTTACAGCTTGCGAGATTGCGGATGTGTTTCCAAGTTTATCATATTCAAAAGACTTCAAATAAAGATAGGTATAGCTGCGCAGAGTATCATCAACTCTAAAGTGTGCGATAGCCTCATTTGTGCACATATTTGTAGTAGCAATAGAAACGCGGCCAACAGTCAACTTGAAACTAAGGAGAACAGTTCCAGCGGGAATGATTTTGATATTATGTTTGTCAACAGCGTCATCTGTAAGGGCTTCGGCAGTATCGAAAACGAAAGCTCCTGCATTTCCCATATCTGAGATAGACACCCATGGTATTCCTTCACCACCAGAAACAAACCACTGTTTTTCAGCTCTTGGTGGTGTTTTACCGATGGTAATATCAAAAAATGAATCAGCTCTATCTTTCTCCCACCCTTCGGGTACGCCGTCATGAACAAGTGTTGTCTCATATCCGGGGAAGAGGAGGTCGATGAACCATTCCTTATACAGCCGTTGCGCCGCTTCTTCCAGCAGCTTGATCTGCTTCTGATTGTTTTCGATGAGATTGTCATAAGCGGATAAAATAGAGACTATCGCTTTCTGCTCTTCCAGAGACGGCAAAGCTATTTCAATATTACGAAGTGCGCTTAGACTGACGGTGCGCTGTGCAGCACCGATTGCCACCGCGTCAGCCTTCGCATAGAAATCACTGCTGCGCATTGTATAGTACAAAAAAGACGGGAGGATTCTATCGCATGGCCGAAGAATAGCAATGTGCCGCTGAAAGACAAATGGAGTGTTTTCCTTTATCAGAACAGGGATTCCAAAAGAGCCAACAACAGAATACAGCACATCCCCAGCTTGTGCTTTTCGTTTGAAATCAAGTCCATCATAATATTCCTGCGGGACAAACATAGTGTTGCTGAAATCAAATTGATTCGATGAATTGATATTTGAAATTGTTACAAACGGCACACCGCTTTCTGCTTTTGGTGGCGGCTGATGGTCGCCGTCAGCAATGGACACGCAACAGTCAGATAGTTTCACCGTTTCCCACTTCATAACCCCAGCTCCTCCATATTCCTGGAGATGGTCTCCATCAGCTCGTTGGACTGGGCCTGCAAAGAAATCAGTTCCGCGTAGATCTCCGCCATGCGCTGTTTGAAGTCCACGCCGTCGCCTTTGGGTGGCTCAACTCCCACATATGCGCCCGGAGTCAGCGACCAGCCTTTTTCTTCAATGCTCACGCCTTTCTCGTCACGAGCTTTTGCTTCTTCTGTGGTATATGCGACTTTACACAGGCCGGGGATATCCCGGTATTCATTATCAGGGAATTTACTCTGAAGCCAGTCAAATTCACTGATAATCCGAATACATTCCAGCAATTCCCCAAGTTTGGATGGGTCGGAATTAAACAATTCCTTTTCAACCGAAGCCAGAACTTTTTTATGACCGTTCCAAGTCGGAACACCAAAATGCTCTTTTATATAAGCCTTTGCCGTGTCCTTTTTCATAGCCACAACATGCTCTTCCAGCTTTACCTTTTGCTCAGAAAAACTTTTTTGATATTGCTGCATCTCGGCGATTGCGTCTGAAAAAGGAATCATCCCATTATGTTGTCCAATTCGTTCAATGTCATCGGCGATATTATCGAGATCGTCATTAAACTCTCCTAAATATGTATTTGCCTTACGCATTGAATTTGCAAGGTTCTTTAGAGACATGGAAATAGAAATAGTGTATTCCTTGATTAAATCACAGTATTTCTCCGTCTCGCCCCGATAGAGCCACACAATGGCGTTGAGGTTTTTAAGCTGCCACTCCGTCCACTCGTTGAGGGTGCGGTCCACCACGGTATAGTAATTGCGCGCGTCGATGAACAGTACCTTGTCCAGCCGCTCCACTGGCTTCCCCTTGTCGAAGAACCACAGGGAGCAGGGCAGGGATTTGGTATAGAAAAAGTTGTTGCCGACACTCACCATCACATCCACATGCCCGGTCTCTACCAGCGCGCGGCGGATGTCTTTGTCCTTGCTCTGGCTGTCGGTGGCGGAGGAGGCCATGACAAAGCCCGCCCGGCCCGTCTCGTTCAGGTAGGCGTAGAAATAGGAGATCCAGAGATAGTTTGCGTTTCCGACCTCCTTCTGCTTGTTCACGGCGGGCAGACCGAAGGGCAAGCGCCCCGCGCTCTCGCAGGCTTCGGACTTCACCTTGTCCACGTTGAAGGGCGGATTTGCCATCACATAGTCGCAGCAACCCGCCAGATTGTGCGCGTCGTGATAGAAGCTGTTGGCCTCGTCGCCGGACTTGATGACGCCCGTCAAGCCGTGTACCGCCATGTTCATCAGGCAGAGCTGGGCGTTGTACTCCACCTTCTCCTGCCCGTAAAAGGTCATGGCGGTATTGGCGGACATGCCGCTCTGGTTCACGAAATCGCCGGTCTGGACAAACATGCCGCCGCTGCCGCAGGCCGGGTCCAGCAGGACGCCGCTCTTCGGCTCCAGCACGTTCACGATCATCTTGACGAGGGATTTGGGCGTGAAGAACACCCCGTCGTCCGAGGCGATGTTTTTGGCAAACTTGTTGAGGAAGTATTCATAAATGCGGCCGATCACGTCGCCGCCCACGTCGTCCAGGGCGCTGTTGTTGAAGATGCGCAGCAGCTCCGAAAGCAGCTCGTCCGAAAAGATGGTGTAATCTTTGGGCAGTACGCCCGTGAGCTGTTCGCTCTGCTCCTCCACCAGCGCCATGGCGTTGTTGACCACCTCGCCCAGGGAGTTCATGGGGTGGCCGTCCCGGCTCCGGAGTCCCGCCGCGCCGATGTTCGCGGGCAGGTTCACCAGATAGTCGTACTGCGCCTCCTTCGGCAGAAACAGGGCGCTCTTGGCGGCAAAGTCGCTGGCCTCCACGGGCAGGACGCGCCCGCCGCGGGTGGGTCGGCTGCGCAGGATCTCCGCCTCCACCAGCTTAAAGCGGCTGTAGGCATAGCGCAGAAAAATCAGCCCCAGCACGGGCATGCAGTATTGGTTGGAAGTCAGCTTCGACCCCGCCCGCAGCAGGTCCGCCGACTCCCAGAGCTCTGCTTCCAGTTTGCGAATGCTTCTGTTGTCCATCACAGCCACACTCCTAAAATATCTTGAACAGGTTTTAACACGCGCAGAGGCTTGGCATAGGCCATCAGGTTCGGGATGTTTTTTTCGGGATCGGCAATATAGCTTTGGATTGCCTTGTTGATAATCTCCCGGTCCATCTTGTTTCGGTAGCGGAGACAATCGCAGATCGCGCGTTCCTTGTCCACGATACGGACGGGTACTCCGTCAATCTCTCCTTCGGTCAGGCCGAGTTCAAGGAGACCCGGCTCCACAAAGTAGGGCTTCACAAAGGGGTAGTCGATGTGAAAGCGGGTCTTGTTCGAGTCTTTGCTCACCGCCATGTGCCATGCTGCCGGCGTTCGGTCACTGTAGCCGTAGTGCCTGAGCGCGGTGTCCATGCACAGCACGCCGTCCGGGAACAGCCTGACAACCGTGCCGAGCTCACTGGGGTCGGTATTCTTGATCCATTGATAATACCCGGTGCGCACTTTTTCAATGTAACCTTCCCGGATCAGCCATTGGATATTGGCATAATAAATCTTTTCACGGCTCAGATCACCTGTGCGCATCATGCCATGATAATTATTAAATATCGATCGGATTTTATCAATGTCTCGCATCGCGATCACCTTTCAACTATTTGCTTGACTGGACATTGAAGCGGATGTTTTGGTATATCTATTATACGCGAATGAAAGCTCCTGTCAATAAAAAATGAGCGAGTTCACAATGAGCGCAACTCCATCTTTAAAAAACTGGTCACGATGGCTTTACCGTGATATAATTTCACCGCAAGTTCAAATACCCGATGACAATTTCATATCCCTGCTTTTGCCATTCTGTTCCTGGGCTTCCGGTTACATAGTCCTAACTATCAACTGGAGGTTAAAGATGAGAGACAGAGAAACGTATGACGATTACCTCGATATTCCAGTATCCCCGGAAGTCAGGGAATTCCTCGAAGAGAACGCCAGGGCGTTGAAGCGGCAGAGAGATCATGCGTATCAATACGGTGTCAGCTGTCACGCCTGTGATACGGATAAGCAGAACAATACTGATACAGACAGCGCGCTCTGTGATATGGTTTATCTTGTTGCAGAAGCACACAGCGATTCGGCAGAGAAAGTATTCTTTCGACAAGAGGCAAAGATAGCGTTAATATGTGCTTTGCTTGGGCTGAGCGTTTCCGCGCGGCGGAGGTTGCTTCTCCGCTTTGTTGATGAACTGTCTTATACCGAGATCGCCCGACGCGAAGGTGTCACGGAGGGAGCGGTAAGAGGGCAGATAAAAATTGCCCTGCTAAGGCTCCGCCGCGAGCTTGAGGATCAGGTCATCCGCGCGTCGGACTTTAGGTATCGATCTCCTCACGTTTATCACCCGACCCTGACGAGAAACGGTCAAAAGCAGCGGGACAAGAAAAAAGATCAAAAACGGGATCTTGCACAAGGTTCGGGCGACAGAAATGTCGCCTGAATCTTTTTTAAATATTCAAAAAAGTGCCTACGAATTCGACGATTTTTTCAGCTAATAGATGAGGAGGCATTTTCTGTCTCGTTTTCACGAGAATATAAAAGAGCGCAGCATTCCCCTTTACATACCACAGTGTTATGGGGGTGCTGCGCTCTTTTTGCTTTATCCAAGATCGTATATATAGATAACTAACTATATCAACCAGCCGAAAAGAGGAGATACATACAAAAAGAAAAGGAGGAATTGCTTGAAACCTGTACAGCTCAAGATTATTGAATTATGTAAACTAAAGCCATTTGCTCACCACCCCTATAAGGTGCGGGATGATGAGCAAATGGAGGCGCTCATTGAGAGCATTAAGGAGAACGGGGTCATGACGCCACTGTTGGTCAGGTTTATAAATGACGGACGTGGTGAATATGAGATCATCTCCGGGCATCGAAGAGCGCACGCAGCGGAAAAGGCGGGACTGAAAACAGTGCCCGCCTTTGTTGCGGAAATGGACCGCGCGGAATCCATCATAAAGATGGTGGACAGCAATCTCCAGCGGGAGCACCTGCTGCCGAGCGAAAAAGCGTTTGCCTACAGGCTGAAGCTGGAAGCGTTGAAGCAACAGGGTAAACGCAACGACCTGACTTCCCGACAAGATGTCGGGAGGTTGGCAAGCGCTGATCAGGTGAGCGAGACGGAGAGCGGACGCCAGGTACAGCGCTATATCCGGTTGACCTATCTGCTGCCGGAGCTGCTAAGTCGTGTAGATGGAGGAAAGATCGCGCTGACGCCGGCTGTGTATCTTTCGTATCTGCCGAAGCAGGAACAGCTTTGGCTTATAGAGGCCATGGAAGCCAACGACTGTACGCCCTCCGTCAGTCAGGCTTTTCAGATGAAAGCGGAAAGCGCAGCGGGAAAACTTACACAGGATTCGATCACCGCACTCATGTGCAAAGAAAAGGCCAATCAGAAGGAGCAGCTGAAAATCCCTATGGATCGTATCCGCAAATACTTTCCCGCAAGCTACACCAACGCGCAGATGGAGGAAGAGATTGTGAAGATGTGCGAGTTGCGTTATCGCAAAAGAACCTCGCGGGAGAGATAAGGAGGCGATACTATAAGAAGTCCAAATACAGGCTGGATCATCGGGGTGATTCAGGGGAATCATGAATATTGCATCAATGGAGTCACTTATACCGTTGGTGCTAAATTTGAGCCGCCCCGCGAGGGACGGCCGGTACAGCAAGCCATTGAGCACATGATTTCCTGCGATATGATAGATTTGATGGAGCAGGCAGAGGGTGGTAAAATTCACTCGGAATATGTGTGTTCGGCTGCCGGAGAGGAGGGATAACATGCAGCCGAAAAAGAAAGAGCAAACCGGTATTACAGCTTTATACTGTCGCCTCTCCAGAGATGACGGTGCAGACGGCGACAGCAATTCCGTCGCAAACCAGAAAAGGCTCCTGACCCAGAAGGCAAAAGAAATGGGGCTGGGCAACACAAGATTCTATGTGGACGATGGATACACGGGCACAAACTTCAATCGTCCCGGATTTCAAGCCATGCTGAATGATATAGACATGGGCTTCGTAACCACCGTCATGGTCAAAGACCTGTCCCGCCTGGGCAGAGACGATGTCTCCGTCGGTAATTACACCGACAGCTATTTCCCGGATCGGAATGTACGCTTCATTGCGGTCAATGATCTGGTGGACAGCGACGAAGGTGAAAACGAGCTGGCACCGTTCCGAAACGTCATGAATGAGATGTACGCGCGGGACATCAGCCGCAAGGTGCGATCCGCTCACCGCATCCGGGGAAACCTGGGTGAACCGTTGTCTCAGCTGCCCTATGGATACCGCAAAGCACCGGAGAACAAGAAAAAATGGATCATCGACCCGGAGGCAGCAGAAGTAGTGCGGCGTATTTTCCGTATGTGCCTGGAGGGAAAGGGCAATGAAGCGATCGCTCGAGTCCTCCAGGAGGAAAAGATCATGGTTCCCATGGCCTACTGGCAGAACCACGGTCTTGACCGCGGCGGAAAGAAAACGCAGACAAATCCGTATAAGTGGTGTAAGACAACCGTCACAAAAATCCTTACGCAGCAGGAATACTGCGGGGATGTAATCAACTTCAAAACCTACTCTAAGTCCTTCAAGAACAAAGCCAGACTGGAGAACCCGGTGGAAAACTGGGTCATTTTCAAGGATGTACATGAGCCGATCATCGACCGAGAATCTTTTGAACAGGTGCAGAAGCTGATCGAGAATACCAGACGCAGAGCTTCCAAACCTGAAAACGGAGAAAAGAATATGTTTTCCGATCTTCTCTACTGTGCTGACTGCGGGAAAAAGCTGTGGTATGGAACCAACACTCGAAATAAGGATATCCATTTCTTCAGCTGCTCCAATTATGAAAAGGACTACCGCGGCACCTGCAAGACGCGCCATTATATCCGGGCGGATGCTGTGGAGCAAATTGTGAAGCTGGAGCTGCGGCAGATTGGGGAATGCCTGAAAACGGATGAGGAAGGCTTTGCCGAGCTGCTGGCGCAGAAGACACAGAAGGACATGCTGGCGGAAAAGAAAGAGCTTGAAGCTGAACTGCAAAAGGCCATCGCCCGAAACGAGACAGTTTTGAAGCTGTATGAGAAGGTCTATGAGGACAATGCAGCCGGCAAAGTCACGGATGAGTTTTTCATGCAGCTGAGCCACAGATATGAGGTGGAACGAATGGAGCTGAAGAGCAAAATCGCTGATCTGCGCAGACAGCTTGCAGAGATGGGCGCCTGTGAGCTTGGCAGAGACCGTTTTCTTGCCGCAGTACGGAAGTTCATGCAGATGGACATCCTGACAGCACCGCTGCTGCGGGAGCTGATCGACCGGATCGACGTGTATGAGACGGAGGGTACGGGCAGAAACCGTACCCAGCGTATGGTGATCCATTACCGGTTTGTGGGGTATATCGTTCTCCCGGACAATGCTTTCACGCGAAACTACAGAGCCGACACCCGGCAGGGCGTGAGCGTGGAGTACCTTCGCAGCCCGGTCACCGCATAAGCAAAAGGAGCAGGCACTCTGCCCGCTCCGTACACAAACGAAAACCGAATATACCGATGGATAAAAGAAATTCGAGTGTCCATAACCCAAATCCGTTATGAACACTCGAAATGGTCCGAGTGACAGGATTCGAACCTGCGGCATCGTGGTCCCAAACCACGCGCGCTACCAGCTGCGCTACACCCGGTCGTCGTCAGAAGAAGCCGGCTCCATTCCGCTTCCCCGGTTTGCGTAAGTGCCGGGAAAGCTCCATATCCGCAGGCTTCTTCTTCCTCTCCAAATCGAAGTCAGAGCTTCGATTTGGTTGAAATTAGGATAGCCTGCTCCATTCCGCTTCCCCGGTTTGCATTGAAAGTCGGGGCTTCGATTCAGCTGCTATGGAAGTCTGCTTCAAATTGAGCTTATCTATTATACAACACATAGACCCCGGGTGCAAGGAAAATCTGGGGCGTTTTGAGAAAACAAGCCTGTCCGATCCAGCGCGTAGGGGAATGTTGTACAAATCATGTGGGGATCAGCTATGCAAATTCTACAGAAAATATGAAAGATTTTTTAACACTTGCAATTTTGATAAGCAGCTCCTATAATCTCCACAGTCAAAGATTTTTAAGCGCGGTACAGAGAGACCGGCAAGATCGGCATAGGGTGGGGCTTTGTGCGCCCTCGGATTGCGTCTTGCCGGAAACGGCAGGACTTTTTTCATGGGGGTTGCAGGATGAGACAGAAGGCCCAGCTGATGGACGAGGCGGCGCTGAACCGGGCGCTGATGCGCATTTCCCATGAGATCGTGGAGAAAAACAAGGGCGCGGAGAACGTGGTGCTGGTTGGTATCCGCCGCCGCGGCGGCCCGATCGCCGAACGCATCCGCGACAACATCCGCCGTATCGAGGAACGCGAGGTGCCGGTCGGCAGTATCGACATCCGCTTTTACCGCGACGATCTGAGCCTGGAAAATGAGCTGCCCGCCGTGCGCCGCACCTCGCTGCCCTTCGACGTGACCGGCCGGGACGTGGTGCTGGCGGACGATGTGATCTACACCGGGCGCACGGTGAGAGCTGCCATCGAGGCGGTGTTCTCCTGCGGCCGCCCGCGCAGCATCCAGCTTGCGGTTCTGGTCGACCGGGGCCACCGGGAGCTTCCCATCCGGCCGGACTACGTGGGCAAAAACGTCCCCAGCGCGCGCACGGAGCTCATCGAGGTGCGCCTGCCGGAGTTTGACGGCGAGACCGGCGTCTGGCTCATGGAAATATAAGTGCTTTGTAATGCGGTAAAGCCGCTTGCAAATAGATCTTCAATGAAAATCTTACAGAGAGAGGGTTATTGAATGAACAACAAGAAAACCATCGACGGACCCGTGTATGACGCGCGGGAGCTGGGAACGCCCAGAATGCTGGTGCTCGGCCTGCAGCATATGTTCGCCATGTTCGGCGCGACTGTGCTCGTCCCGGCCCTGACCGGCCTGGATGTCGCCACGACCCTGCTGTTCGCGGGTCTCGGCACGCTGCTGTTCCATCTGCTGACCAAGAAGAAGGTCCCGGCTTTCCTGGGCTCCTCCTTCGCCTTCATCCCCGGCTATGCCGCCATCGCCCCCCACGGCGAGGCTGACCTGCTGGTCTACGCCTGCTGCGGCGTCGCGTGCGTCGGCATCATGTACGCGATCCTTTCCGCGCTCTTCAAGACCTACGGCATCAAGAAGGTCATGCGCTTCTTCCCGCCCATCGTCACCGGCCCCATCATCATCGCCATCGGCCTGAACCTCAGCTCCTCGGCCATCTCCAACTGCTCCACCAACTGGCTCATCGCCATCGTCGCCATCGTCGTGGTCATCGGGGCCAACATGTACGGCAAGGGCATGATCAAGATCATCCCCATCCTGCTGGGCGTTGTGGTGTCCTACATCTTCGCCGTCATCATCGACCCCGCCGCCCGCGCCAATGTGGCCGCCGCCGTAGCAGGCGCCAAGTGGTTCGGCCTGCCCATCTACTGGAACCGCACCGTGTTCGGCCTCTTTGCCTCCGGCAAGGTCGACGGCGCGCTCCTGACCTCCGCGCTGCTGACCATCGTCCCCCTGAGCCTTGCCACCATGGTCGAGCACATCGGCGACATCTGCGCCATCTCCTCCACCTGCGAGCGCAACTATCTCGTCGATCCCGGCCTGCACTGCACCCTCCTGGGCGACGGTCTCGCCACCTCCCTGGCCGCTCTCTTCGGCGCGCCTGCCAACACCACCTACGGCGAGAACACCGGCGTTCTGGCCCTGAGCAAGGTCTATGACCCCCGCGTCATCCGCCTGGCCGCCGTGTTCGCCATCATCTTCTCCTTCTGCCCAAAGTTTGCCGCCCTCGTATCCGCCATGCCCGGCGCCACCATCGGCGGCGTCAGCCTCATCCTCTACGGTATGATCTCCGCAGTCGGCGTGCGCAACGTGGTTGAGAACAAGGTCGACTTTACCAACACCCGCAACGTCATCATCGCGGCCCTGATCCTGGTGCTGGCCATCGGCATCAATTACGCGGGCTCCATCCAGATCGGCATCGTGTCCCTGTCCGGCCTCGCTGTCGCCTCCATCGTCGGCATCCTGCTCAACGCCATCCTGCCCGGCAAGGACTACGAGTTCGGCGTCGACGCCCAGGGCGACACCGCCGTCAACTTCAAGGTCTGATCAAAGCGCAGCGATATGCGAATGCACCCTTCGTGCGTTCAAAGCAACGCATAGCACAGGACCGAGGCCCGGCAGCAGGACCTCAATAAATGCACTTGTCCCCGGCAAATCCGTACGTCTGTACGTTTTTGCCGGGGATTTCCGCGTGCTTTCAAGTTGTTCCGAACGGGCTGTCAAGCCCTGCGGGAATATAATTATACAATATACCCCGCCTTTTTGGCCTGAAACGTGAGCTCATCCCGGTAATCCGGGTGGGCAATTTCGATCAGGCGCTTTGCCCGCACGTCCACCGGCTCGTCCTGGAGGTCGGCGGCGCCGTACTCGGTGACGATATAGTGCACATCCGCGCGGGGGGTGGTGACGATGCTGCCCATGGGAAGGGTGAGGGAGATATTGGAGTGCTGCACCCCCGCCTTGTCCGTGTGCACCGACGGGAGGGTCAGAAAGCTCTTGCCGCCTTTGCTCCACCTGGCGCCGCGCACATAGTCGAGCTGCCCGCCCGTGCCGGAAAACTGGCGAAAGCCGATGGACTCGGCGCAGACCTGGCCCGTCAGATCGACGCACAGCGCGCCGTTCACGGAGATCATATCGTCGTTTTTCGCAATGTTTCTGGGGTCGTTGAGCCAGGCGGTGGGGTGGGCCTCAAGCGCGGGGTTGCGGTCCATGAAGCGGTAGAGGGCCGCGGTGCCCAGGGCGTTGGTGAATACTGTTCTGCCGGGGCAGAAGCTCTTGCGGCTGTTGTTGATGACGCCTGCCTTCATGAGCGCCATGATGGGCTCGGTCAGCATCTCCGAATGGCAGCCGAGGTCGCGCTTTTCTCGCAGCGCCTCGCCCATCGCGGCGGAGACCCCGCCGATGCCGAATTGCACGCAGGCCCCGTCGGGGATGCGCTCCACGATATGCCCGGCGATGCGGCGCTGGGCGTCGTTGGGCGGGGCCATCACCATCTCGGGCAGCGCTTCGTCCAGAGGCACCAGGGCCGTCACGCGCTCTGCCGGGATCTGGCAGTCGGCCCCGTATACAAAGGGCATGTTCCGGTTGACCTGCACGATCACCGTCTCGCTGGAATCCAGCAGCTTCGGGTCGAAGGGGGCCACGCCCAGACTGATCATGCCGTATTCGTCCGGTTCACTGCCCGCCGCGAGAAGGACCCGCGCCCGGTGCTTGCCCAGCCGATCGTGGTTGATGTTGGCGAGATGCATCGCCTGATACGAAAGGTCCGAGCCTTCCGCGACGGCCCTGCGCTCCCAGGGGCCGAGAAAGCAGCTTTTCACCGTGATATGGCGGTTGTACTTCGCCTCGGCAATCTTCGTCTGCTTGTAAAAGCCCGCCAGATACAGCGTCACATTTTCCAGGTGCTCGAGGGAGTAATCCGCCAGCGCGTCCAGAAGGGCGTAGGGGATGCTGCCGCCGAAGTTCGACGCCAGCACATCGCCCGAACGGATCAGCGCGCAGGCCGTCTCCGGGTTCATGAGCCTGTCCTGATAGCGTTTTTTCCAGTCCATATCAAGCCTGATCCAGAAGGGCGTTCAGCTCCCGGGCAGCCTCGGCCGCGTCGTCGGTGAAAATGCTGCGGTCACAGAAGGCTGCCGTCTGCTTTTCTTTTGCGGCCATGTCCATGCGGGCCGAGACCTCAAAGGGACTGCGGGCGGTCTTCTCATAACGCTCACGCAGAAGCCCGTCCGTGGACGGAGCCATGTACACGCACACCGCCTCCGGCATGCTGGCCTTGAGCTGCTTTGCACGGGCGGCCTCCAGATTCAGCACCACGTTCCTGCCCGTATTAAGCTCAGCCTGCACGAGCCGTCTCGACGTGCCGTAGTCGTTGCCCGCAAACTCGGTGCACTCCAAAAGCTCCCCGGACTCCTTCATGGCGTTCCAGCCCTCCAGGTCGTAAAACCAGAAGCCGACGCCGTTTTGCTCCCCGGCCTTCATTTTGCGCGCCGTCACGGGGACCACATTGCCGATATCGTCACGGCTCTCGAGCACCGCGCCCAGAATCTCCCGCAGACCGGCGCCGCTGGGGCCGCAGATCACAAACAGCTTGCCCATACGCAAACCCTCCATTTTTTACGTATTGTCCATATATTATAATAGAAAAACCCCCGCTTGGCAAGTATGCGGATGCTTGCATATTCAGTGGGGGCTTGGTATAATAATACAGTATTTTCTTGATGTGCCAATTGAATCTTGAGTCAAGACGATACCGAGTGCAGGCGCATCAAGAATGATTGAATTGCCGTTTCGCTCGCCCCGGCGGGGCAACCGCGAAACATGGCGAAATTGCTCGCTTCTGACAGGAAAACAAAGGTGGGGCCCGGTGAAAAAACGTACATCCAAGGAGATTTTCGGCGACGCGCTGCTGCTTCTTGCGCGAAAAGAGGAGCTGGAGCGCATCACGGTCAAGCAGATCGTGGAGCAGAGCGGCCTGTCTCTGCAAACCTTTTATAATCACTTCCACGACAAGGAGGAGCTGGTGGCCTGGCTGCACCGGGAGGGCAGCGAGCGCGCCCTGAACCGGCTGGTAGAGCGGCAGTGCAGCTTCCATGAGATCGTTCTGGCCTGCATCCGCTTCTTTACGGAGAACAGCAACTATCTCCGCACCGGCTTCGGCGGCGGAGTGGAAAACCCCTATTCGCGCCTGAGTCTGGAGGGTTCCTGCAACTTCCTGAGCTCCTATATCTGTCGGCGCAACGGCCTGGAGAAGCTGCCGGAAAAGCTGGACATCTTTGTGCAGATGTTCGTCTTTTCGTGCATGTGCGCCTTTTCCGAGTACTCTGCCCACAAATGGGATATAACGATGGAGGAGCTTGCCGCCTGCCTCGAGCTGGGCATGCCCGAGCCGCTCAAGCCCTATCTTCTAAACTGAAACAGAAAGAGAGAAAACAACATGGATCAGAATTTTGACCTGCGCAGTTATGTACTGCACGGCGGAGAGCGCGTGGCGGCGGAGGTCATGCGCTCCACCTGGAAAAACCCGCGGGAGAGCGCCTTCCTGCTGCGCTTCGGCGCGAGCTTCGCGGCGGCCACCAAGCGGCGGCACGACGCGAGGGCCAAGGGGAAAAAGGTGCCGGGGTACCTCACGCTCCGTCTCGGCGCGGGTGAGGGTGTCACGGCGAAGGACTGGGAGAGCTTCTTCGACGCCGCCTCCAAGCGCGGCGTGAGCGTCATGCTGCTCACCGGGGACGAGCCGCTCAAGTACACGGAGCTGCTGGAGCTTGCCGGAAAGAAGACGGAGCTCCTGTTCCCGATCTTCACCGCCGCCTCGCCGGACGCCCAGGCGCTCAAGCTCCTGGACCGCTGCCGCAACCTCGTGCCGGTGGTGGACGTTTCGGAGGCGGGCACTCAGGCGCTGGACACCATGGACGCGCTCACAAAAAAGAACATCCTCTTCGGCGCCTTTGCCGCAGTGAAGGAGGATAACCTCTCCGCCGTCTGCGCCGACGCACGCGTCACCGCCATCGCAAAGCGTAACTGCAAGGGACTTCTGTACCTGGACGATCTCAGCGGCGAGGCGGAGAAGACCGAGCTTGCCAAAAACATCAGCCGCCTGCGCACGGCCTACCCCGAGCTGCTCTTCTTCTCCATGGCGGGCGAAAGCTTCGGCGGCACGGTCCTGCACGACACAAAAGCCGAGCTGGAAGCGTTTGTAAGATAAAGCAAAGAGTGAAGGGCGCGTTGCATAATCCACTTTTCACATAATTGTCCGTAAATACCGTAGGGGAGGGGCTTGCCCCTCCCGGCAGTGCAACACAACCATTATAAAACAATGTACGGCGAAAACGTAGCATTTTACGAAATCGCCGTACATTTTTTTGTAGTTCAAGTTCGTCGTGTGCGGGAGGGGCAAGCCCCTCCCCTGCGCTCATAAGGCTGTGTTTTGTGAAAACGGGTATTTTGCAACGCGCCCTTTTCACGTTCAACTTTTCACTCTACCGTAACGGTCCCGTCCTCGCCGATGGTGACGGTCATGCCGGTCTGCACATAGTCCAGAAATTCGTCGCCCAGGGAGTCGACGACCGGCATGGAGGCGTCGGTCCATACGTCGCCGAGGATCGCGCCGGAGGCCGCCAGAGAGTCGATGGGCTTGGAGAAGAGCATGCAGGCGGGCTGCTTGCCGATGGCGCAGGCGGTATAGAGCACCATGCCGCCGGTGGTGGAGCCGATGGTCATGGGCAGGCACAGGGCCTTGCCGAGCATGGGCTTTTTGTAGATGTCGGGGTTATTCTGGTCGCCGCACTTGACCTGATTGTCCCCGAACATCAGGGCCATCTGGAAGCTCGCCAGGGTGTTGAAGCCGCCGCGGCTGACCAGGGCCTCGGCCCTGCAGGTGCCGGGGACGATGACGCGGCCCTTGAACTGCTTCATGTTGTTGCCTCCTTCCCGGTGATGATGTCGAGGATCTCACTCTCTGTGTAGAAGCGGGCGCTGGTGTAGGTGCGCAGCTTGTTGGAGCAGGTGATGACGGGCTTTTTCTTGCACAGGGGATTGTTCATGTACATGAGCGGACAGATGTAGCTGATGATCACGCCGAGACTGCGAAGCCTTGCCGCGATGGTGCCCTGCTCCGCCTCGCGGATGACGGCGGGGGAGGCGGTGAAGACTGTGGGGACCGTGATGCGCTGCAGGCCGCGCTCCTTGAGCTTCTCGGTGATCTTCCCGCACCAGTCCTCCATCTGTGTAAGGCTCAGGTGGGGGCAGCCCACAAAGCACAGGGCCGGGGCGGCGTCGGGATTCTTCCACACGATGGGGTAGCTCGCCTTGACACGCTCGAGCTCCTTGTCGTCGATAACGTAGACCTGCGCGCCCTCCTTGATGAGCGCCTCGCCCTGTTCCTTGGCCTCGGGGGTCAGGCCCTCGATGTGGTACAGGCCCACCGCGCCGTTGGAGGCGGTCGCCGCGCCGAAGTCCTTGAGGTAGGAGCAGGCCTCCTCGTTGAGCTCCGTGCCGAGCCACTGGTCAAGCCCCTTGACGTAGGGGACCTCCTCCATAACCTTCATGCCGATGGCAGAGCCGAGAAGCTGCGCCTCGGGCTTTTCTTTGCACTTGACCTCGATGACCCAGGTGGCCTTGCGGCCTTCGTCGGTCAGCAGGCCGAACTCGGGCACGAAGCCTGCCACCGAGCCCATGAGCTCGATGATGCCGGAGTTGCGGTTGCACCTTGCGCCGAGGACGGAGTTTGCGTACACGACGGCGGAGGACTCGGCCCAGCTCAGCACGTCGCCCTTTTCGGGCTTGTTTCCCACCTGGTCGAGATAGCAGGTGCAGGTGTAGTCCTCGTCCTTGGTGATGCCGAGCTTCTTGAGCTGCTGCTCGTACTTTTCCTGATGGGTGTACATGATCTTCTTGAACACGATGTCCTCCAGCAGGCTCGAGGGCACCGCCGGGTCGATGGGGCGGGGGTCGGCGGTGAACTTCTGCCCGGAGGTGAGGCCCGCCGCGATGAGCTGATCGTAGAGATCATAGACTGGCTGGATGGCCTTGAGACCGAAGGAGATCACCGTGTGGCCGCATTTGCTCGTGATGGGGACCATGCGCTCGGCACCGAAGGCGTCGCCGTACATGACGAGGGTCTTGACGACCTTGGCCATGGTTTCGCCCTGCGCGCCGTCGAGCATGGCCTGCTGCTCAGGTGTCAGTTTCAAAATACCACTTCCTTATTATATTCCACATAGTCGGTTGACGGACTTCTTTGATATTATTTTAGCAGGGACACATAGGAAAGTCAATTCTCTGAAAAAACTTAATAAAACCCCTTGCAAAACGTGGGTTTATCTGCTATTATATCAAGGCATTTCGCACGGGAGCGGACTTTCCCCATGTGGCCCAACGGCTTGGCGGAGAGGATGAAGCGCCCGGAGGAAATAACAAATATGAAAAAGGAGAACAAACCAAATGGCAGTCGTATCCATGAAGCAGCTGCTCGAGGCCGGTGTCCACTTCGGTCACCAGACCCGCCGCTGGAACCCCAAGATGGCCGAGTACATCTACTGTGAGCGTAACGGCATCTACATCATTGACCTTCAGAAAACCGTCAAGAAGCTCGAGGAAGCCTACAGCTTCGTCCGCGATCTCGCGGCCAACGGCCAGACCATCCTCTTCGTCGGCACCAAGAAGCAGGCAACCGACGCCGTTAAGGAAGAGGCCTCCCGCGTCGGCATGTACTATGTCAACGCCCGCTGGCTCGGCGGCATGCTCACCAACTTCAAGACCATGCGCACCCGTGTTGACCGCCTGGCCCAGCTCAAGAAGATGCAGGAAGACGGCACCTTCGACATGCTGCCCAAGAAGGAAGTCATGAAGCACCTGGGTGAGATGGAGAAGCTCGAGAAGTATCTCGGCGGCGTCAAGGAAATGAAGCGCCTGCCCGGCGCCCTGTTCGTTGTTGACCCCCGCAAGGAGCACAACGCCATCGCCGAGGCCCGCAAGCTGCACATCCCCATCGTTGCCATCGTCGATACCAACTGCGACCCCGATGAGGTCGACTATGTCATCCCCGCCAACGATGACGCCATCCGCGCCATCCGCCTCATCTCCGCCACCATGGCCAACGCCGTTCAGGAAGGCCGTCAGGGCGCCGATGCAGCCGCCGAGGAAGAAGCCCCCGCAGAGGACGCAGCGGAATAAGAATCTCAAAGGGGCGTGATTTGCGCCCCTTTTCTATTTTAATACAGGAGGAAAAATTACTATGGCTTTTACCGCTCAGGATGTCAAGACTCTCCGTGAGATGACCAACGTCGGCATGATGGACTGCAAGAAGGCGCTCCAGGCCTGCGACGGCGATATGGACAAGGCAGTCGACTGGCTGCGTGAGAAGGGCCTTGCCAAGGCCGCGAAGAAGGCCGGCCGCGTGGCCGCCGAGGGTATGGCTTATGCCCGCGTCTGCCCCCAGTGCGGCGTCGCCGCCATCGTCGAGGTCAACTGCGAGACCGACTTCTGCGCCAAGAGCGAGGCGTTCCAGCAGTTTGTGAAGGACATCTGCAAGGTCGTCCTCAACGACAACCCCGCCGACGTCGAGGCCCTGCTCCAGTGCAAGTACCCCGAGCGCGACCTGACCGTGGCCGAGATCCTGCCCGAGAAGGTCATGTCCATCGGCGAGAACCTGCAGATCCGCCGCTTCGCCCGCTTTGCCGAGCCCACCAACGTCGCCTACGTCCACGCCGGCGGCTCCCGCGCTGTCATCGTCAACCTCGCTGTTGAGGGCGGCATCGACGCCACCGAGATCGGCAAGAACGTCGCCATGCAGATCGCGGCCATGAATCCCAAGTACTGGGACAAGAGCCTCGTTCCCCAGGCCGACATCGACCACGAGCGCGAAGTTCAGGTCGCCCTTATGGACAACGACCCCAAGATGGCGTCCAAGCCCCAGGCCATCAAGGAGAAGGCCGCTGCCGGCAAGATCAACGCCTTCTTCAAGGAAAACTGCCTGCTCCAGCAGGTCTTCGTCCGCTCCGACCTGTTCGACGGCTCCGTCGAGGGTTATATCGCCGACGCCGCCAAGAAGCTCGGCGGCAGCGTGAAGTTCGTCGACGCCGTCCACTTCATCAAGGGTGAGGGCATCGAGAAGAAGGAAGAGGACTTCGCCGCTGAGGTCGCAGCCCAGATGAACATGGGCAAGTAAGCCTTACAGGATAAACTGAACACCACGAAACCGGCTCCGGATACGGGGCCGGTTTTTGTACCCTCTCCGTCACAGCGGCCTGCCGCTGTGCCACCTCCCCCAGAGGGGGAGGCAAGTCCCGGCTTCCCCCTTTGGGGAAGCCTTCAAAACCTGTGCCCGGCTCAAGGAAAGCACTTGGCTCCCCCCTGGGGGAGCTGCCGCAAAGCGGCGGAAGGAGCCTTCAAAACCTGTGCCCGGCTCAAGGGAAGCGCCTGGCTCCCCCCCTGGGGGAGCTGTCAGCGCCGCTTGCGGCGATGACTGAGAGGGTTCCCGCGAAAAAAGTCAAAAATTTTTTTCAGGGCCGGGAACAAAGCGACAGGCCCCGGCGTCATAATAAGCGAAAGGGCCGGAAACCCTCTCCGTCACGGCGCTTGCGGGGGGATGCGCCGTGACGGCTCTCCCGGCGGGAGAGCCGGGGTAATTTCAAAGCGGTTACAAAGAGGAAAAAATTTACGCCGGATTTATGAAAAAACTCTTGCAATTTGTTTGAGGACGTGTTACATTATAGCTGCACCGCGGATGGAGTGTTCTGCAGGCTCTCTGTTTGCGTTGTATAATATTGTTGTTAAATTTTATCAACATAGAAGGAGAGGACAACATGAAAACTTTTTCTAAAGTCTTGTCAATGTTCCTGGTCGTCGTGATGTGCTTCGGCCTCTTCGCAACGAGCGCATACGCAACCGACATTCTCGCCGGTTCCGGCAGCGACAATACCGGATCGGATATTCTCGGCGGCTTTGGCGACAATGCCAACAACGGGGATATCCTTTACAAGGAGCCTGACGCAGCGGCAGACGATTACAGCGCAAACGACGCTGCTGCCCCTGCTGACAACGGCGGCGTAGATCTTGCCGCGCAGGACACTGCCGCGCAGGACACTGCCGCACAGGATGCTGCCGGTCAGGATGCAGCAGCTCAGAACACTGCCGAGCAGGACGTGATCAACGCGCCGGTGGCAAACATTGTCGACAACGACGTTCTTACGGTCAGCGGTGCTCCTGCAGGCAATGATATTCTCGGCGGCATGAACGCGACCTTCAACGGCGGCCTGTCCGACACGGAGACCTTCGATGCGCCTCCCGAGACGGCCTATGTAAAGGGCAGCACCACCGAGGTCACGCTGACTGCCAAGTATGACACGCTCAGCACCTACACCTACAGCTCCAACAAGAGCTCCAGCACCGGCACCACACTGCGCCCGGGCGTTGACTTCATTGTCGGCAGCGATAAGAAAACCGCAAAGCTGACCCTCGCTTTCCTCAACAGCCTCAGCAGCGGCACCTGGTACTTCCATGAGCACAAGTCTGACGGCACTGCCGCTCTTGCCACCACCGTGTTTGTACAGGACAGCGCCAGCACCGATCCCTCCAAGGACTTCGGTTCTCCTGACGTTCACTGGAATAACCGTGATTACAACAGGAACAATCCGAAGACCATGTCTGTCGATAAAGGCTCGTCCTCTGTGAACTTTGCCACCTGGTTCACCGCCTATGCATACTCCCCCAACGATGTCTGGGCTTCTCCCATGATCTCCATGGGCGGCGGCAGCTACTACCTTGAGAACAACACCTTCTATTTCCGCGACAGCTTCCTCAGTGGGCTGAACGACGGCACCTACTATCTCTGGGGCTATAAGACCGACGCTTACGGCAACATCTCCGGCAAGTGCAATCTCGGATACTTCACCATCAACAACGGCTCTTCCAGCGCCAAGTGGGAGCTGAGCCCCGACTACCAGATCTGGTACAGCGGCACCGATCCCCTGACCTTCTACTCCGACGTCTTTAACGCCGCCGGTGAGGGCTGGAACTACAAGGGCTACAAGTGGGATGTCATCGTCCCCGATATCCGCGTCAGCACCCGCAGCAATATGAGCGGCGCCACCTCTGTCCGCATCGATCAGTACTGGGATCTCGGCTACGGCTACTTCATGCTGGGCCAGAACTTCCTCAGCTCCCTGTCCGCGGATGAGACCTACTACATGCAGGTCATCGACGCCCGTCATCCTGATGAGATCTACACCAACGTGGTTTCCTTCCGCGTCGGCCCGACCCTCCGCGCCATCGACACCGACAAGCACGTCATCAACAGCACCCGCAGCCTGCGCTTCCGCAGCAGCTCCCCGGTGTCTGAGGTCTATGTCGGCAACATTCAGCTGACCGATCCCGCCGATTTCGGTGTGTCCTGGGACGGCAAGACCGTTACCCTGAGCTTTGAGTTCCTCAACAAGCGCAGCCCCGGCAACACCTACACCATCAAGGTGCGCACCACCAGCGGCGAGTGGGCTGCCACCACCTTCCAGGTGCTGACCACCGCCCAGGGCTCCGCGAGCCCCCGCACCGGTGACGAGAGCAACCTCGGCCTCTGGGCCGCGTTCCTCCTCCTGTCCGGCACGGCCGTCGTGGTCCTGGTCCCCAAGCTCAAGAAGCAGGAGTTCTGAGACCTGACGAAAACAGCATAAGATAAGCTTCACCCCCACGCGAAAGCGTGGGGGTGCGTTTTTGTACCCTCTCCGTCACGGCGGCAAGCCGCCATGACACCTCCCCCAAAGGGGGAGGCAAGAGGCGATGAGTATAACTTGGCTCCCCCCTTTGGGGGAGCTGTCACCAGTGCGCACACTGGTGACTGAGAGGGCCTTCACCGGTTCTTCTCGTACAGCTTCCACAGACCGCGCAGCAGCAGCTCGCCGTCGACGATGATGCCGGGGCGGGTACAGCAGGGGATCACGTCGGCGGCGAGGCTGCCGGTGGCGACCACCGTGCAGGGATAGCCCAGCTCCGCCTCCATGCGGGCGATCATGCCGTCGATCATTGCCGCCGTGCCGAACACCGCGCCGGAGCGCATACAGTCGACCGTGTTGCTGCCCACCACCTTTTTCGGCGGCAGGATGGACACGTCTGGCAGCAGGCTCGTCCCGGCAGACAGGGCATTGTAGCCGAGCTTGATGCCGGGAAAGATGGCCCCGCCGCGAAAGCAGTTGTTCTTGTCCACCACCGTGAGTGTCGTGGCCGTGCCCATGTCCACCACGATGGCGGGCGTGCCGTAATACGACGCCGCCGCGACGCCGCCCGTGATGAGGTCGGCGGCCACGCTGCCAGGCTCGTCCACGCGCAGATTCATCCCGGTTTTGATGCCGGGGCCGACCACCATGGCCCGCCTTCCGATGAGCGCCTCCAGCGCGGTTTTGAGCGACTCCGTTACCCGCGGCACCACCGAGGACAGGATGCTGCCCTCAAAGGCGGTGGGGTCGAGGCCGTAAAAGTCCGTGATCTGGCGCAGCTTGATGATATGCTCGGTGGCGGTCTCCCGGGGGTCCGTGTGGAAGCGGACGATGTTTTTGATGTCCCCGTTTTCCACCATGCCGATCACAATGTGGGAGTTGCCCACGTCAATGGCGAGTATCATATTTTAGCCCTCCCCTTTCATATGCAAGTCGATACGTTGTCATCCTGAGCAGCGCGAAGGATCTTTACCCGATACATACGGGAAGAAAAGATTCTTCGCTTACGCTCAGAATGACAGCATATACAGTGTGTCAATTGTTCACGCCGTGGTGCGCGCCGGGGCTGTCGAGCTGCAGGGCCTTGAAGCTGTAGCCGTTATTCAGCCCCCACTGGATCACGCTCTCCACCGCGGCGACGCTGAAATCCTTGATGTCGTGCTGCAAAACGACGGACGCCTTGTGCTGGGCGCAGCCGTCCTTGATGTTCTGGATGATCTGCGAGGTCTTCGTGGTCTCGCCCGCGTCGCCGGAGGACACGTTCCAGTCGTAGTACTGGTAGCCCATGTTGTTCATGGCCTGGGTGAGGCGGGTCATGATGCCGGGGTTGAAGCGGCTGACCGTGTTGGAGCTGCCGCCCGGGAAGCGGAAGAGGCGGGTATACTCGCCGGTCTGGGCCTTGATGATCTCCTCCATATTGAAGAAGTCCTCAAAGAAGGCGTACTCGCTGGAATAGATGGTGTTGTAGTTGTGGGAGCTGGAGTGGACGCCGATGCTGTGCCCGGCGCGGAAGGCCCGGCCGATCAGGTCATAATATTTGGAATCCTGAGCTGTGACGAAGAAGGTGGCCTTTACCTTGTACTTGTCCAGCACGTCCAGAAGCTTTCCGGTGTAGGGGCCGGGGCCGTCGTCAAAGGTGAGGTAGATGGTCTTCTCCGCGGGCGTGACGGCGGCGGGCATGGCGACCGGCACCACCTCCACATGGCGCTCGGCGCTGACGGTCTCGCCCAGCTCACTCGTGACGGAGTAGGAGATCTGATAGCTGCCGGTGACCCAGGGGATGACCTGGCCCTCGGTGACGAGATAGGCGCTCAGGTCGTTGCCCAGCCCGTCGTGCACGGTGACGCCGGGATCGGTGTACCAGAGGCCCGCCTGCATGACCGTGTCGGCCTCGCCTAAAAGGGTGATCTCCGGCGGCTCATAGCTCATGTGGGAGAGGGGGCGCTCCACCATGGTGACGTTTCCCGAGCTGTCGCTGACGGTGTACTGCACCCGGTTATAGAGCTTTAGGCGCTGCACCTTGCCCGTCAGGTCCCCGTCCACGTTGTCCCAGGCGCTGTAGCCCTCCTCGGCGTAGCCGGTCATCCAGGTGGGGGCATAGCCCTCGATGTGCTTGAGCTCAATGACCGGGGGCGTGGTGTCGATCACGTTCACACGCCGCTCCACGCTGTATTCGGAAAAGGCGTAACGGGTCGTGTAGCGGAGGAAATACGCGCCGAGGCTGTTGGTGTCGACGCTTCCCAGGGTCTCGACCGGAAGCGGCTTGTCGCTCTCGCCGAAGAGATTGCCCACCGTGACCGCGTATACACCGGGATCGGTGAAGGCCGTGCCGTATTCCACGTCCATCTCGGTCTCGCCATAGACGTAAAAACGCACCGTTCGCCCGTCCACCAGCAGCACCACCGCCGCCGTCAGCGCCAGCCACACGATCGCCGCGAGTATGATCACCGGGGCGCGTCCCGTCCGTCTTCTCTCTTTTTCTGCCGTCATGCTCTGTCTCTTTTCTTTCAATTATGATAACGGCTTTATTATATACCATTTTCAACAGAAAAGAAATGCTTTTGAAAAATGGGAAAAAATATGTCATCCTGGGCGAAGCGAAGGATCCTTTCCCAAAATAAGCAGGGACGAAGATCCTTCGCGGACGCTCAGGATGACAGCTTTTTTACGTTTCCGACACGTTGATCCCGGCGGCGTGCAGATCGCGGCGAAGCCGCTTGAGATCGCCGTCGAAGACCGTGCCGTTCATGCCCGTGACGATTGCCCCGTCGATATTCGGGGGGTGGTCGTCGATGAACCAGCACTCGGCGGGATCAAGGGAGAAGGTCTCATACAGCAGCTCGAAGATTTCATGCTGGGGTTTTAATAATTTCCAGTCGGCGGAGACGAGGATGCCGTCGAAATGCTCCGAGCCCGGGATGCGGGGGAAGTAGATGTGCAGGGCCGAGGTGGCGTTGGAGCAGAGGTAGATTTTGTATCCCGCGGCCTTGAGCTCCGCGACGATCTCCGACATTCCCTCCACGGGCCACATGGGGTCGCGCCACCAGTAGACGAGGCGCGGAAGATACCGGTGCAGATGCTCCGGCAGGCGGGACTGAAAGGCCGCGATGGCCTCCTCCTCGGTGAGCCTGCCCCGGTCAAGGCCCGTCCACTCCTGGTCACAGAAGACCTCGCGCTTGAGCGCCGCCGCGTCCGCCCCGGTGACGCCGAGGCGGGCGATGAGGCGGTCGGGGTCCCAGTGGATGAGGACGTTGCCCATGTCATAGATGATGTTTTTTACCACTTGTGTTTTCTCCGTTACTCTTTTTTGCCGCTGAGTTTCTGGAAAAACTTTCTGCGCTTTTCCCGAATGGCCAGGCGCTCGCTGAGATCGCGGGAGCCCACGCCGTAGACCAGGTACAGAATCAGGCCCGACACCAGCATGATGAACACCGTCGAGGCGCAGCGGCGGCCCGAGGCGTTGACGTTGTAGCCGTAAAGCCCCTCCTCGGCGCACATGGCCTGGATGACCATGGCGTAGCTGGTGCCGTAGGAGCTTGCAAAGGTGGCGGACATGTCGTACTCGGTGAAGAGAGCGTTGAAGTTCAGGGCGAAGACCGCCAGCACGCTCGGCAGGATGATGGGGAGCTTTACCTGCAGGAAGGTGCGGATCGGGCTTGCGCCTAGGTTCTTCGCCGCGTCCTCCAGCTCCTCGTCGATGGAGTAGAAGCTGGCCTTGATCATGCGCAGCGAGAAGGGCAGCTTCGTCACCGTGTAGGCCATCACGATCAGCAGGCGCACGTTCTGGGCATAGTAGAGGTTCTTGTTGCCGACGTACCAGATGGCGTCGGAGTTAAAGTAGGTGCGGTAGGAGTAGCAGATCAGGATGGTCGGCAGCAGCCACGGGAAGAGCAGCGCGTATTCCAGCACGATGCCGGACTTCTTGTGCTTCTTGCTGAACATGTAGTTGCAGGCCACCACGACGATCACGCAGGCAAACGCCGCCGCGAGGGCCGAGAGCACAAAGCTGAGCTTGATGCCGCCGAGGGTCGCCTCGTTGGAGAACACGCCCGAGATGGAGCCCTCGCGGGTCTTGTACTGGCCGCGGCTGGTGAGGTACTGGTAGTCCTCCTTGCCGAAGAAGTTGATGAGCGTCCAGTGGCTCAGGTCCAGCTTCTTCTGGCGGATGGCGCTGTAGGTCTGGAAGGAGAAGATCACGATCATCACCACCGGCGTCATGTAGATGATGAACAGCACATAGGCGTAGAGGTGGGCGATGATATTGGCGACGGGATTGACGATCTTCTGCTTCTGGAGCTTGGCCTTGGTCTTGGAGACCGAGAGATAGTGGCCCTTGCGCTCGTAGGCGGACAGCACCGTCAGCAGGATGATGGTGAACATGGCGAGGATGATGGACAAAAGCGCGGCGCGTGCCTGGGGGAAGGCCTCGTCGGCGGTGGAGGAGCCTGCCAGACGCACGATCTCGGGGTTGATGGAGTCATAGCCCAGAAGGGTCGGGGCCGACATGGCGCAAAGACCCGTGATGAAGGTCATGACCGTCAGGGAGAAGAGCGTCGGGATCAGGGTCGGCAGCACAACCTTCCACAGCACCTTGAAGGGATTGGCACCCATGTTGCGCGCAGCCTCCACGGTGTTGTAGTCGATGCCGCGGATGGCGTTTCTGAGGAACAGCATGTGGTTGGAGGTGCAGGCGAAGGTCATGGTAAACAGCACCGCGTTGTAGCCGGAGAACCAGTTGGGGTTCATGTGGGGAAAGGCGTTCTTGAGCGCGGTGGTGAGGATGCCGTCACTTGCGTAGAGGAACATGTAGCCCGTGACCAGCGCGACGCCGGAGTAGATCATCGTGGTCATGTAGCCCATGCGCAGGATGCCTGCGCCCTTGATGTCGAAGTACTCGGTCAAGAGCACGATGGAGATGCCCACGACGTTTACCGTGATGACCAGCGCCACCGCGAGCTTTAAGGAGTTCCAGACGAATTTGCCCATGGTGCCCGCAAGGAAGAAGCGGATGACGGCGAAGGCGTCGCGCTCCCCGGCGGCGTTTTTGGTGTTGAAGATGCTGGTGAGGGTATTGAGGCAGGGCAGGAGCATGAAGCCGAAGAAGAGATAAGCAAAGAAGCACACGCCGACGAGCCGGATGATCAGCTCCGGCCGGAGCTTCTTATCCAGCGTGGGGTTCATTGTGCCTCCCCCTTCCCGTCCGCGTCGTAGGCCATGACATCCTTCGGATCTATAATGACCCGGACCTTCTGGCCCTCCTCGTAGATGCACACGCCGTCGTTCTTCTCGATGACCTTGAGGGTCTGGCCCGCGACGGCGATGTAGTACTTGATGTACAGGCCGTAGTACTCGCGGCTTTCCACCGTGCCCTCGAGGCTGACTTGGCCGGGGCGCGGCTCGACATTGACGTGCAGGCGCTCGAGGCGTATGTAATTGTGCTTGTTCGCATCGAGCTTCGCGCCGTCCTTCACCATGGCGCTCACAATGCCGTCCTCGAGGCGGTTGATGTCGCCGATGAAGTTGCACACAAACTCGGTCTTCGAGAAGTTGTAGACCTCGTTCGGTGTGCCGATCTGCTCAATGAAGCCCTTGTTGAACACCGCGATGCGGTCGGAGAGGGTCAGGGCCTCCTCCTGGTCGTGGGTGACATAGATGGTGGTGATGCCGAAATCCTTCTGCATTTTTTTCAGCTCGTTTCTGAGCTGGACGCGGAGCTTGGCGTCGAGGTTTGAAAGCGGTTCGTCCATGCATATAATGGCGGGCCCGGTGACAAGGGCGCGGGCGATGGCGACGCGCTGCTGCTGGCCGCCGGACAGCTGGCTGACAGCCTTCTTGAGCTGCTCGTCCGAGAGATCGACCTTTCTGGCAATCTCGCGCACGCGCTGGTCGCGCTCGGCCTTCGGCACCTTCTTGATCTTGAGACCGAACTCGATGTTGTCGTACACCGTCATGGTCGGAAACAGGGCGTAGCTCTGGAAGACGATGCCGATGTTTCTGTCCTCGATGGGGACGTGGGTGATGTCCCTGTCCTTGACGACGACCGTGCCGGAGGCGGGCTCGATGAAGCCCGTGATGGTGCGGAGGGTCGTCGTTTTGCCGCAGCCGGAGGGGCCGAGGAAGGTAAAAAACTCGCCCTCCTTGACGTGGACATTGATGTCGTGCAGGGCGACGAAGTCCCCGAATTTCACGACGATATTGTTGAGCTTGATCATAGGCTTAAATCCTCTCTATAAACGACAGATAGTTAAGATCAAATCGTTTTTGACGGGGCTTTGCCTCGGCAAAAACACCTTAGGTGAGCAAAGCGAACTCTCACGCCGTCGTCAAACGAAACTCGCTTCATTTCGCTTCCCCAGTTGCGAGGAGCCAGGAAAGCTCCATATCCGCTCCTTCCGTTTTCCTCTCAAAATCAAAGTCAATGCATTGATTTTGGTAAGGAAGAAGGAGCGAAGCGGGCTTCTTCTGACGCAAGCGCGAGTCCTCAATTGCGAATCGTATTCGCAATTGATTCAAAAAAGGCGAGCTGGGGCAAGCCCAACTCGCCTTTAAGGAGTCGCAAAATTACTCGGCCTTCTGGGTCAGGGTTGCCCAGTCGAGGTTGGCCCAATCGGGCTCGGTCTTGGCCTGGGACTGATCGGCCCAGTAGAAGCCCAGGTTGGTCATGATGTTGGTCCACTCGGCGCTGTGGGCGGCGACGTAGGCGGCATAGGTCATGTCGGTGCCTTCCACGGTGGTAAGCGCGAAGTTGGGCAGCAGGTAGATGGCGGGGATGTCGTCACCGTAGACGAGCTTGGCAGCCTCGGTGTTGCAGGGGAAGGAGTCAAACTCCTCGGCCCAGGCAGCCTGGACCTCGGCGGAGCCGAACCAGTTGACGAAGGCCTTGACAGCCTCGGTCTGCTCGTCGGTGCGGCCGGCCTTGTCGAGGATGCCGATGTACTCGGCGATGTAGTAGGTGCCGTCCTCAATGTCGACGAGGGCCCAGTTCTCAGGCTCGAGAGCGCCGATCAGGGGGTGGGCGGAGCCGTCAGCCGCGGCGTCGATCTTGCCGTAGAGAGCGGAGGAGTAGAATTCGGACACGGCCACGTCGCCCTTGTTCAGAGGATCAAAGCCGTACTTGTAGTCGTCGCCGCCGGAAATGCCGTCAGCGCAGAACTTCCACAGGGCCTTCCAGCCATCGACGGAGATGCCGCCGGCGGGGGAGGCGGGATCGGTGAAGGCATAGAGCATGGCGGAGTTGATGTTGGCGTTGGTGGTGCCGCCGATCTTGTTCTGGCGATACCAGGGGAAGCCGCAGTCAACAACGTCGGCCCAGTGCTTGAAGTGAAGCTCCTGGCCCTTGGTGCCAAACTCGTCGTTGCGGTAGAGCATCAGGACGTTCTGAATGACGATGCCGTAAGCCTGATTGTCGTACTTGTACTCGCCGACCTCACCGGCCCAGTCGGGGGTGAAGGGGACGAGCTTGATGTTTTCGTACTGGCCGTCCACGATCTGGCCCCAGCGGGTCTCGTTCAGACCGAAGATCAGGTCGCCGTCCTTCTTCTCGTTGGCGGCCTGCACGGCGGCGGTGTCGCCGGAGATGACCTCGTTGGTGTCAAGGCTGATGGAGAAGCCGGCCTTCTTGGCTTCGTTGACAAGCCAGGTCACGCGCTCCGTGGAGTTGGAGTTGGAGTAGATGCGGATGGTGTAGCCGGAATAATCCGGGCCTGCGGCAAAGGCGGCGGGCGCCAGAGACAGCACCATCACGATTGCCAGAACGACTGCGAGCAGTTTTTTCATGGATTTTCCTCCTTATTGAAATCAGCGGCTGAGCCGCCCCGTTTTCAAAAGCATCCTGTCTATAAAATGCTTTTGATTTTTGCAGGAAAAATTATACCGCTCTTTGTGCGGGATGTCAATAATCTGCAAAAAACTTCTCCTGCCTGCGGACTTTTTTCGTGAATATGCACCATAGTTATACATTTTTCCACAATCTCACCACCCCGCGGTCGTTGAGGCGGATGAGCACCATTGCGCCCAGCGGCATGAGCAGCATCCCGCCGACGCCGCCGACACGCCAGCCTACGTACACGCTCAGGAGTGAGGCCAGCGGGTTTAATCCGATCTGATCTCCCAGGAGCTTCGCCTGCGCCGCGTTTCGCACAAGCTCCGTCAGCCCCCAGGTCACGAGCAATCCGAGCCCCCGGCGCGTCGGCCCCAGCAGCAGGCAGTAAAGCGCCCAGGGCACAAGCACCACCCCTGTGCCGAAGACCGGCAGCGCGTCGATGAGCGCCGTCACCGCCGCGAGCATCACCGCAGGGCGCGCGCCCAGCAGCAGAAACGCCGCCAGCAGCTCAAAAAAGCAGATGGCCATTAAAATGAGCTGCGCCCGCAAAAGTCCGCCGAAGCCGCTTTTGAGGTCAGCTCCCAGCCCCTCAAAGCGCCGCCGCAGCCCCTCCGGCAGTTGGGCCAGCAGAAAGGCGTTGACCGTCGGAAACGAGGCGGAGATAAAGTAGGTGCCGAGCGCGGCGGTGACGAGGAAGAGCAGTGTGTCGGGGCTCGCCTGGGCCGTGCGGGACAGCAGCGCCACAAGCCCTCTCGAAAGCTCCCCCGGCAGGGAAGCGGCGCTGCCCAGAAGACCCGAAAGCGCGCTCTCAAGAAGCTGTCCGGCAGGCTCGGGGGCCGCGCGGATGTGGGCCTCGGCAAGCTTTTCCAGCGCCTCCAGCCGGGCACTCAGCGCCTCCATTGCGCCCGGCAGCGCCTTCGTAAGTTCGGACGTTGCGCCAAGGCCGCGAAACAGCAGCGCGGTCAGGCCCCATAATATAAGCCCCAGCGCCGCGAGAGTACACAGTCCCGCTGCCGCACCGCGCCTCCAGCTGTGCCGCGTGAGAAAGGCGACGGCGGGCTCCAGCAGCGCCGCCAGCACCCACGCGGTCAGGAGCGGCGCCGTCCAGGGCAGCAGGTAGCGGCCCGCGAGAAACAGGACCCCCGCGCTCAGCATCAGCCCAAGGCCGATCAAAACCGCCTTTGCAAGCTTTTCCGACATGCCGCGTCCCCCTTTTTCGTTTGATAAGAAAGTATAACCGCAAAGGGACGGGGACAAACAAAAGCCGCCCGACATATGCCGGGCGGTAATGCTTATGGTTCTTGTTGATCGATGGCCTTTTGCAGAACATGCTCCACGTCTTTGTAACCGGTGATGAGGAAAAGCTGCCATTGCCCATCGGCAAAGCAGAGCGTGAGCACTGAGGGCGTCTGCTGCAGGTGAAAGCTTTTCAGTTCCGACAGCGGCTTCGTGATGGTTTGGTAGGGCTTGTTTCCCATTTGCAGCAGCGCGATCCGGTCGCGGAAGATATAAAGGCGCGCACCCTTTGGAGCCTGCCCGGCATGGTTTACCACATCACAGGAGAAAAGCGCGGGCTCGGGAAAAGCGGCCACCGCCTTTTGGTAGCGTTTTTCCTCAAAATGCAGCATCATCTGAATCGCCGCATGCAGGATGATCGTGCAGCCGATGCCCGCGGGGATGGCCATCCACGCATCCTCGGGATAGAGAAAGCGCAGGACTACCCAGCAGATCAGACCCCCAAACGCGCCGAAAAGCAGACTGAATGGTTTGATGCCGATCATTTTGCGATCCTGGCAAGAAGAACGGTCTCATCCCCGCGGGCGATGCGGAGATCGGTGAGGCCCTCGCCTTCCTTTTTATAAAAGTCCAGCTTCTCGCCCTCGTAGCAGGGGGCGCGGAAGATGAGGTCGATGCTGCGCGCCTGCATGACCTCCAGCTCTTTCACGGAGAAGGCCCCGAACAGGGCGCGGGGATAGGCGGCGTTGTTCATGTGGCCGCCGAGGTCGATGTCGGTCGAGCGCACGGTGTAGGACGCGAAGGACTCCATATCATCAAAGCGGGCGGGGATGCGGACAAAAGGCTCACTGACCGCAGGGACGCTTATGTAGTCCAGCTCCGGCGGGAAGAGGTCGGCGGCGGGGGCGATGGTGTTTAATTCGGTGTTCATGACGGCCCACTCGGTCCTGCCCGCGATGAGAAGCTCATCGCCGCGGCGGATCTCATAGCTGCGGTTGCAGCGCACCGCGCCTGGTTTTTCCGGCCAGGTGACGAGCCGTACCGCCTCGCTCACGGCGGGGCGCTCATAGAAAATGATCTTGGTTCTGACCGTGACCCAGAAGCGCTGCTTTGCCCGCATGGCGGCAAGGCCGATGCCCAGGCGCTCGGCATGCTCGGTGGCAAGATCCATCAGCACCGCGAAGGCTCCGGCATACCCGAGCCTGCCGCTGTAGTCGCAGGCGCTGGGCGGGATCAGAATATTCTGTTCAAATATTGGCTGCATAGTATGACTCCCTTCTTCCTTACTCCTCGGGGATTTCTACGTTCATGACCGAAGCGGAGGCCAGCATGATGTCCCCGTTGTGCCGGAACATGACCGTCACGTTGACCGCATCCTCCTCCGGGCCGAGGCGGAGCTTTAAGGTGTTGAGCTCGGACAGCGTCGGCAGGAGAAAGCCGAAGGGGTCCGCCGTGCCGTCCCCGTCAAACTGCGCCGCGCGCAGCAGCACCAGACAGTCGGCCCCCGCAGGGATGCGGCTGCCGCTGTTTACAAAGCTCACCACCGAGCTGTTGAGCATGCCCTCTGTGCGCTCGCCCCCGAAGGGGAGCGCGGCGGCGCTGTCGTTTCTGACGCGCAGCCAGACGGAGAGGCCGTCCGTGAGGTCGAGGCCGAGCAGCGTAAATCGAAGACCGCCGACGGAGAGCTCCTCAAAGTCGCAGGGCGCAAGCTTCTCAAGCCCGTCCACGGCGCAAAGGCGCTCGGCCGGGTGCGTGCCGTAGCTGCGTGCGGCATCCGACGCGGGGCCGACACTGAGCGAGAAGCTGTGGCTCAGCTCCTCCGCGCCCGCAAGCTCTGTGTAGGCAAGGCCGCCCGCGTCAAAGACGAAGTCCGCCGACGCGCTGCCGTTTGCCGGGGCCTCCGGTGCCGCCGCCGTCAGGCAGGGCAGGCTCATAGCGCCGCTGCCGGGGCTGACGCGCAGGCGCAGCGCCTCACCGGTGAAGCTGCGCAGGGTCAGCGGCAAAACCGCCCGCGTGCCCTCCGCGCGCTCGTCGCCCGCCAGGATCTCATACCCGCCGCAGCAGGCAAGGCTCACAAGGCCGCTCTCCCGCGCGGGCAGGACAGGCAAGTCCGGGTCAATTTCAAAAACGGGCGTGCATTCGTCGTATTGAAAATCCCGCATGCCCACCCGGGCGATGTAGCCCTGGTCGTTCTCACTCTCCTTGTCCCCGGCCGTGAGCGTCCACCCGCCGTCTGTTTCGTGCAGCGAAAGCTCGCAGCGGAAGGAGGACATGGGCACCGGCGGCTTGTCCGTCCCGTCGGCATAGCCTGTGAGATCACAGCGCAGGGAAATGTTCCGCCCGGCCGTCACCTCGTCCGCAGGGAAGTCCAGGCGGAAGACGGCGCGGCTGTGGGGCTGCGCCGTGCACCCGGAGAAGGCCGCGCCCTCGGCGCCGCCGTCGAGACGCAGGGGAAACTCGTTGTTGTTTTCAAACAGAAACCAGGCGGTGCAAAAGCGCCCGTCAAAATCCGCGCCGAGGGCGAGCACCCTCGCGCCGAAGCGGGTATACAGCTCTGCCGACGTGTCCGGACGCCGCAGCTCCGGCCTCGGGAGCTCCCCGACATGCAGGGGCATGGGACCGGCGGAGACGGAGGCCGCGCCCGGCTCGGCGACAGACAGGCGCAAGCGGATAAAGTCGGTGTTAAAGTAGGACAGATCGAAAAACGACAGGGCCGTGAGCGGGATCACCAGCATGGCCTCCCGGCTCTCCCAGGCGTCGAGGGTGAGGCTGAGGTTGACCGGCAGCTCGCAGGGGCCGACGAGGCAGCCCTCCGCGCGGACCTCGCGCGGCGTGTCGTTCTTGTTCCCGGCGGAGAGAAAGAGCGTCAGCCTCGGGGCGCCGTCGGCCCCCGGGGTCGTACAGCAGCCCGTGACCGTGAGCAGCACATTGTCGCACTCGAAGCTCCGCCCGTCTCCGTCCGCCGCCGCTGTGACCGGCAGGGCGAGCAGCAGGGACAGAGAGAGCAAAAGAGCAAGCAGCTTTTTCATGTTGACTCCTGTTTCTCTGCGGCGCTTCTGCGCATGGCAGAGACGCCGGAATGATACTGTCATCCTGAGCGCCGGCGAAGGATCCCTGCTTCCGATCACGTATGCGGAAGGATCCTTCGCTTCGCTCAGGATGACAGACTTTGCATTGTTATTTTACGCTGAACAGAATATCACCGTAGGAGGGGTAGGGCCAGTACCTGGCCCCGCAGCGGACCTCCATGCTGTCCACCACGTCGCGCAGGCTTTGCATGGCGGGAAAGACCCGGTCGCGGTAGTAGCGGGCGGCGGCGTAGGTGTCGTTCTGGCTTTTGAGGCCGTCCATAGCTGCCTCCAGCGCCCGGCCGTGGATCGTGGCGGAGGCGATCAGGGAGCTGAGCTCCCCGGCGGTCTGCGTCTCGTAGCTCACATCCATCGTGGGCAGCAGGGCCTTCTTCTCGTTGGCGGTGCGGGCCAGGTCCCCGGTGCAGGCGGAGACTGCGGGCAGGATATCCTTCCACAGCATATCCAGCATGGTCAGCGCCTCGATGCGGATGACCTTGCAGTAGGCGTCAAGCTTCATCTCGCACCGCGCGCGAAGCTCGGTCTCGGTGTAGATGCGATGGCGCAGGAAGAGCTCCACATTCTTCTGGGCCAGGTATTCCGGCGTGCAGTCGGGGGTGGAGGGATAGTTGCACAGCCCCCGGTGGGCGGCCTCCACGGTCCACTCCTCGCCGTAGCCGTTGCCGTTGAAGATGATGCGGCGGTGCTTGCGGATGACCTCGCGGATCAGGTCGTGCAGCTCTCCGTCAAAGTCCTCCGCCTGCTCGAGCCGGTCGGCGTACTGGCGCAGGGACTCGGCCACGGCTGTGTTGAGCACCACGTTCGGCCCGGAGATGGACTGAGACGAGCCCAGCATGCGGAATTCAAACTTGTTGCCCGTGAAGGCAAAGGGGCTGGTGCGGTTGCGGTCGGTGGTGTCCTTGGGGAATTTCGGCAGCACATGCACGCCCACCTTGAAAAGCTCCTTTTCTCTTGCGCCGTAGGGAGCACCCTTTTCAATGGCGTCGAGGATGGAGCTGAGTTCATCGCCGAGGAAGATGGACACAATGGCCGGGGGCGCTTCGGCGGCGCCGAGACGGTGGTCGTTGCCCGCGGAGGCGACACAGATGCGCATGAGGTCCTGGTAATCGTCCACCGCCTGGATCACCGCGCACAGAAACAGCAGGAACTGCGCGTTTTCCGCCGGGGTCTCGCCGGGCTCGAAGACGTTGATGCCGGTGTTGGTGGTGATGGACCAGTTGTTGTGCTTGCCCGAACCGTTGACGCCCGCAAAGGGCTTTTCGTGCAGCAGGCACACCATGCCGTGCTTGCGGGCGATGCGCTGCATGAGCTCCATGGTCAGCTGGTTGTGGTCAGCGGCGATGTTGGTGGTGGTATAGATGGGGGCCAGCTCGTGCTGGGCGGGGGCGGCCTCGTTGTGTTCGGTCTTCGCCATGACACCGAGCTTCCACAGCTCCTCGTCCAGCTCCTTCATAAACTCCTGCACTCTCGGCTTGATGGAGCCGAAATAGTGATCGTCCAGCTCCTGGCCCTTGGGCGGGCGGGCGCCGTAGAGCGTGCGGCCCGTGTAAAGGAGGTCCTTGCGCTTTTCAAAGACGCTCTTGTCGATGAGAAAATACTCCTGCTCGGGGCCGACGGTGGTGCGGACAGAGGTCACATCCTCGTTGCCGAAGAGCTTCAGCACACGCAGGCCCTCGCGGCCGATGGCCTCCATCGAGCGCAGCAGCGGGGTCTTTTTGTCCAGCGCCTCGCCGCCGAAGGAGCAGAAAGCCGTCGGGATGCACAGCACCCCGTCCTTGATGAAGGCGTAGGAGGTGGGGTCCCAGGTGGTATAGCCCCTGGCCTCGAAGGTGGCGCGCAGGCCGCCGGAGGGGAAGGAGCTGGCGTCCGGCTCACCCTGGATGAGCTCCTTGCCGGAAAACTCCATGATGACCTTGCCGCCGTCGACGGGGGCGATGAAGCTGTCGTGCTTTTCGGCGGTGATGCCGGTCATGGGCTGGAACCAGTGGGTAAAGTGGGTCGCGCCCTTTTCAATGGCCCAGTCCTTCATGGCGTTGGCGACCACGGTGGCGGCGCTGCTGTCGAGGCGCTTGCCCTCGTTCATGGAGCGCTGGACCTGTCGGAACACATCCTTGGGTAGACGCGCGCGCATGACCGAGTCATTGAAGACCATGCTGCCGAAATTGTCCGTGACTGTGTTCATAAAGTTCCACGCTCCTTGAATAATGAATCGAAAAACCGGCGGAAGCGTCGTGCTCCCGCCGTTCGCTGATGGTAAATTATAGGGTGCCAATCCAAATTTGTCAATGCATTTTGTGGGTGGCAGGACTGGCGGTTTATTATTTGCCAGTCCTGACCGTTTTTGTGAATCCTTCATTTGTGGCTATATCAAACATATCTCTATTTTGTTTCATCTATGTTGCACGACATAAACCAAATCAAGGCAAACATCATGTAATCCAAAGCTATCTCCATGTCCATCTACGCTTGTTGCAATAGCTAATGTTTTGCAAAGCGAATCTGGAAACAGTTCATTAAACAAGTCATCATCCAATTCGCTGACTCTGATCCAAACATCTTTCCCATATGTAGTTGAGCCGGCATAAGGTGGCAAATTTGTAACTGCGTCGCCGTCAACTTTATAATTGAAAGCGTTTGATTCTGATTCTGGATCTGTCCACCATAGGTTTTCACATGTGTGAGGAGATTCAAATGTGTATGTGTATATTTTCCCTTTATCAGAACCGGCGAATTTCATAATATTACCATTGACCGAAAGACAATTTGCAATAGCTCCGCCAAGACTGTGGCCTGTTAAAAAGAAATAATTATCCTCCTGCTGAAGTTCGACTACTGTTTTACCTGTTGCTGATTCCATGAAATCTTCCAGCTGTGCTTCGACATATTCACTGCTGACTCTAAACATTGACAGCGCACCGTCTTCAAGATCCGTCCAAACATCAATCAGATCATCTGTTGTATCTGTCCCTCGTACCACAACGGCAAAAAGGTTTTTTCCATTATTTATTTGTTTATATCCGAAACAAACTCCAGGATGGGCGAAGGAACTGTCGCTATTTGAGAAACCGGTTGTATCATACCCAAGCTCATGCAATATTCCTTCCGTTTTCATTCCTTGCGCATTTTTATATACTTGTGCCGAAAGGGTTACTGCCGACAGCGCTAATTCGCTATTAGGTTGAGAGGAATCAGCATGTATGAAGTTAAACCCTTTTTTCAGGTTGACAGTTGCAATACCTATATTGACAGAACTCGAGGAAAAAGGTGTTTCAAAAGACGATTCAATACTATAGTGGATATTAACGCCTGTAAAAGACTGCTTGGATATATTATCCCAGCTTATCTCGCTGCCTTCATAGTAAATATCTTTTAACGAACTACAGTCAGAAATGTGCCCGATTTTTGTAATACTTTCTGGAAAAACGATATATTCCAGATTCTCTAAATCGCTGAATGCGTATTGAGGTGTCACTATATCCCACCCAAATTGATAATCACATTCACTTCCTAATGGTCCTGCGGTACTTATTGAACTACATCCTACGAACAAAGAATCTCCAAGAGTGGTAACACTGTTTGGCATAATAATTTTTTCAAGATTTGAACAATCTTGAAACGCTCTGCTCCCAATATGTGTTACTCCATCAGGGATAATAACCTCAACGAGCCCTTTGCAAGCGCGGAATGCACTATTTCCAATTTGAGCTACATTGACGGGAATGTTGATGTGTGTTAGTTTTTCGCAGTAATAGAAAGCGCTTTGCCCAATCATTGTCAAGCTTTTTGGTAAGGATATATATTCCGCATTTTCGCATTGATAGAATGCACAATTCCCTATGCTTGTTACGCCTTCTTCAACTATAATTGTATTTATGTTTGCTCGCCGATTCATCCATGGAGGATCATATATCGTTCCGAAAAGATTTTGACTATATCCGTTCATTTCCCCATTCCCGGAAATCATCAAAACCCCATCACTATCAAGTGTCCAAGTCAGACTTTCACCACACATTCCAGAATCAATTATAACTGGTGCAACATCTAAACAATGGATATTCGCATCTAGCAAAGGAGCATTGTCATTCCCAATCATAGTATTCCGCCATTGCATTGCTGTTCCCTTGTAGAATACATCAGAAAGATGAGTACAGCCGAAGAAAGCTCCGTCACCAATTTTCGTAACGCTTTCTGGAATCGTGATGCTTTCTATCAACAAGCAGTTAGCAAATGCTTCATCATCAATAACCGTCGTATTTTCAGGAATAACAAAATCTCCTTCATCCGCAAAGGCTGACGAGCTGCAATAAGCACAGAGAAAAAGGCTTATTATCAGCGACAATATTGAACGAGAATAGTCATTCATAACGAAACCTCCTGTTGTCATTTATTGGGGCATGGAAGAGTATTGATAAACAAAAAGCGCATGGTCGGGCCAGCCGGAGCCATGCGCGAAAAACACATCACTCCGCCTGTTGCCACACAGTTCCGACAGCCTGCAAAGGATGCGAAAAGGGAGGATGCATTTTTACCGAGATGGTAAAAATCATCCTTTGCACGCTGATCTGTATGTAACTGTGTGGCAATTTGATTATAGCAAGCCGTCAAGCGGAATGCAAGAAAAAGCTGTCGTCATGTGCATACTTTTCTCCCGCCCCGCCGCAAAAAAGCGCGCTGCAAAATGTATGTTATCCTGAGCGTAAGCGAAGGATCTTTTCCTAAAAGTCTGCAAAACCTTCAGGAAATGATCCTTCGTCACTTCGTTTTTCAGGATGACAAAACGGTAAGCATTTGCAACGCGCCGCTCATGATTCGCAATGAGAGGCAATTGCGGCCCGCTGTGAGGGGCGGGCGCGGGTACTGTGCATCGGGCCGGACTTTTTCTCTTGTCTTCCCGGAAAAAATTGCATATAATGGCTATTGAAACAGATAACGGGCGGGACCCCCGCAGGACGACGGGACTGAGGCAGGTGCGCTGCGCCAACGGAGCAGAGGAGAACGGGACATGTTTGGGAAAAAGTTTCAGCTCAACAGTGAAAACTTCAAGGTCATCGAGGAGATCGGCAGACACATGCCCGGCGGCTTCTTTATTTATAAGGCGGAAAAGCCGGGGGAGCTGCTGTATGCCAACCACGCGGTATACGGGATCTTCGGCTGCAAAGACGAAGATGAGTTCCGGGCGCTCACCGGCAGCACCTTCAAGGGCATGCTGCACCCGGATGATTATGAGACGGTAACGAAATCCATCCAGGAGCAGGTCGACGGGGACGAGGCGCAGATGGACTATACGGAGTACCGCATCATCCGCAGGGACGGGGCTGTGCGCTGGGTGGACGATTACGGCCACTATACCCGTACCGATGCCTACGGCGGGATCTATTACGTCTTCATTTCCGACATCACGGAAAAGCACGAGCGCCTGGAGACCGACAAGGCCATGCGCCAGGCCGTCATCGAGGCGCTGAGCAAGTCCTATTTCGCCGTGTGGCTCATCACCGATATGGAGGAGGAAAGCTTTTCTCTCTTTCGCAACAGCGCCGTCGGAGAGTCGGGGTACAGTTTCTCCGGCCTCGACAGGATCAGAGACATGAAGTATTCCGAGGCGAAGGATTACTATATCCGCACCATGGTGGCCGAAATCGATCGGCCGCGGCTCGAGCGGGAGCTGTCGCTGGAATGCATCAACAAACGGCTGATCCACAGCCCGCATTACAACATGAACTATCTGCGCGTCATGCCCGACGGGACGGAGAAGTATTTCCGCATAGAGCTTGCCCGGATGGACATGCCCGACGGAAAGATGGGCGTCGTGTGCGGCTTCAAGGATGTGGACAGGGATGTGCGCCGCGGGCAGGCCCTCCAGCTCAAGCAGCAGCGGGACCTGGAACAGAGACTTGCCCTGCAGGAGCAGTTGCTCGAGCAGGAAAAGCACCGGGCGCAGCTGGACAACATGATCACGGCAATGGCCTCGGATTACCGCAGCGTATACCATGTGGACCTGGACAACAACGAGGCCATCTGCTACCGGTCGGACCCAAACGACCCGGATCACTATGTGGAGGGCATGCATTTTCCCTTTTATGAGCACTTTGCCGAATATGGGGAGAAATATGTGGACGAGCAGTACAGGGAGGGCTATCGCCGGTTTATTGAGCCGGATCATATCCGCGAGGCGCTCCTGACCGAGTCCATCATCGCTTACCGCTACCTTGCCCGCCGGGACAGCGGGGAGTATTACGAAATGCTCCGCATGGCGGGCGTGCGCCATCCGGCGGACCGGGACGACCACATCGTCCACGCCGTGGGCATCGGCTTTACGGTGATCGACGCGGAAATGCGCGAATCGCTGGAGCAGCGCCGGGTGCTGGTGGAGGCCCTGGATGCGGCCAGACAGGCAAACGCCGCAAAAACGTCGTTCCTGTCCAGAATGAGCCACGAGATCCGCACACCCATGAACGCCGTCATCGGTCTCAACAGTCTTGCCCTGAAGGATGAGACCCTGCGCCCCAAGACGCGCGAATACCTGTATAAGACCGGCGAGAGCGCCAAGCATCTGCTCGGCCTCATCAACGACATCCTGGACATGAGCCGCATCGAGTCGGGCAGAATGGTGCTGCGCAATGAGACCTTCTCTTTCAGCGCTATCATGGAGCAGATCAATACCATGGTCATGTCCCAGTGCAGCGACAAGGGCCTGAAATACGAGTGCCGGATCCTGAGCCGGGTGGACGACCATTACATCGGGGATGACATGAAGCTCAAGGAGGTGCTCATCAACATCCTCAGCAATGCCGTGAAGTTTACCGATGCCCCCGGGCACATCACCATGACGGTGGAGCGGACAGCCATTTTTGGCGACCAGTCCACGATGAAGTTCTGCATCGAGGATACCGGCATCGGCATGGACAAGGAGTTCATCCCCAAAATCTTTGATGCCTTCTCCCAGGAGGACGGCAGCCGCAAAAGCAAATACGGCAGCACGGGCCTGGGCATGGCGATCACGAAAAACATCGTGGAAATGATGAACGGGACGATCGAAGTCGAATCCCAAAAGGGCGTCGGAACAAAGTTCACGGTCATTGTCAGTCTGCGCAACTGTGAGCAGATGAACGTAAAGCGGGAGATCGATCCGAGCACGCTGAAGGTCCTCGTTGTGGACGACGATCGAATCGCGACAGAACATGCCCGGACCGTGCTGGACGAAATCGGCATCCGCACCGATGTGTGCTATGACGGGGAGACAGCGCTGAACATGCTTGAGCTTCAGCATGCCAAGCAGGAGCCCTACAATCTCGTGCTGATGGATTGGAAAATGCCGGGGATGGATGGGCTGGAGACCTCAAAACGGATCCGGGAGCACTTTGACAGCGAGACGACCGTCATTATCCTGACCGCCTACAACTGGGATGAGATCGCAGGCGAGACCATTGTGGACAGCTTCCTGTCCAAGCCCCTCTTTGCCTCCAATGTCCTGGAGGAGTTTGAGCGTGTCGCCCGCAGGAATAATATGAGCCTGTTCAAGGAGAAAAAGCGTGCGGATCTGAAAGGGCGCCGCATCCTTCTGGCAGAGGACATGGAGGCAAACGCCGAAATCATGATGGACATCCTGTCCCTGGAGGATGTGGAGGCCGATCATGCGGAAAACGGCCGGATTGCCCTGGAGCTGTTTAAAAACAGTCAGCCAGGTCTGTACAGCGCGATCCTGATGGATGTGCGCATGCCGGTGATGGACGGCCTGGAATCCGCCGCGGCGATCCGCGCTCTGGACCGGGTGGACGCAAAAACGATCCCCATCATCGCCCTGACCGCCAACGCCTTTGACGAGGATGTGCAGCGCTCCCTGCAGGCAGGCATGAACGCACACCTGACAAAGCCGGTGGAAACGGAGCATCTGTTCCAGACTCTGGGCGAGCTGATCTACGAGGCGGAAAACCCGGCCTCCCGGTGAGTGGACGAGACACGGCGAAATTTAAAAATAAGGTAAATTTTACTTGCATGTCATATCGGGCGCTTGTTATAATGAAAGCGAAAAAACTGCCGCAGGCGGCGAACACCTTCGGCGGACCGAACAACAATGCTTACAGGGAGGTATTCCAAATGACTACTGTACGCCGCGGCATCCCGGCGCTGTTTCTCGGGGCGCTGCTGTGCCTGCTCCTGCTGTTGTGCCTGACGCCCTCGGCCTGGGCCGACGGCAGCACGCAGGCGGAGCAGCTGCAAAATGCCATTGCAGACGGTGAAACCAGCTTTACCCTGACCGATGACATGACGATCTCCGACGGCTTTTTCGACGGCAGATACGGGCTTACGCTGATCGTCCCCACCGACAAAACGCTGACCGTTACCGGCGGCACAGCAGAGCTCTATGGACTCACGCTTAACGGCGGCACCGTGAAGATTTCCGGCGGCACCTTCCGGGTGAATGAAAAGTTCACCTATAACAGCGGCACGGTGGAGGTCCTCGGCGAGTGCTTCAACCTCTTCCCCGCGGCGGACGTCCTGGCGTTGACTGACTTCTCGCAAGTGTTCTCCTATGATTCGGATGACTTCGTGACAAGCCTGCTCTATGCGCCGACAACGGATGCCGAGGCTTCAGCGGCGATCAATTCCATTAACGATCTGGACGAGCGCTTCTTTGCGGACCTTGTCATCAAGTTCCCCTGGACCGTGACCGGCAATCAGGCCATCACGCACAAGACCCAGCTGCGCATCAACTGCGGCGCGGGCGGCTCCCTCACCGTGGCAAAGGACGCATCCTTCAGCCACATGAGCCGCGGCAATGTTTTCATCAACAACGGCGGCGCAACGGAAAATCTTTCCGTTTGTGAGAATCTCGGGTTTATGAACATCGGCAGCTTCCACATCGAACCTGATTGTACCTTCAGCTCTTCCGGCATTGCGGAGATCCAGAGCCTGGACCTGGGCGGCAGCGTTGCGCTTGACGGCGGCACCTTCCGTGTCAACAACAAGCTCAACACAAACGGCGGCACGGTAAAGGTCCTCGGCGAGTGCTTCAATCTCTTCCCGGCTGCGGATGTCCTGGCGCTGACTGACTTCTCGAAAGTGTTCTCCTATGATTCGGATGACTTCGTGACAAGCCTGCTGTATGCGCCGACAACGGATGCCGAGGCTTCAGCGGCGATCAATTCCATTAACGATCTGGACGAGCGCTTCTTTGCGGACCTTGTCATCAAGTTCCCCTGGACCGTGACCGGCAATCAGGCCATCACGCACAAGACCCAGCTGCGCATCAACTGCGGCGCGGGCGGCTCCCTCACCGTGGCAAAGGACGCATCCTTCAGCCACATGAGCCGCGGCAATGTTTTCATCAACAACGGCGGCGCAACGGAAAATCTTTCCGTTTGTGAGAATCTCGGGTTTATGAACATCGGCAGCTTCCATATCGAACCTGATTGTACCTTCAGCTCTTCCGGCATTGCGGAGATCCAGAGCCTGGACCTGGGCGGCAGCGTTGCGCTTGACGGCGGCACCTTCCGTGTCAACAACAAGCTCAATACAAACGGCGGCACGGTGAAGGTCCTCGGTGAGTGCTTCAATATCTTCCCGGCGGAAGGGGTCCTGCCCGATCCCAATGTGATCGTGACCCATGGGAACGTGAAGACCAACCTGCTGTTCTCACCGCAGACGAACGAGCAGGCCGCCGAGGCGATCACTGTCGTGAACGGTCTGGACGACAGATTTGTCGGAGACATCAGGATCGAATTTCCGTGGGAGCTGAGCGGGAAAAACGTTTTCAGACATAAGGCGGAGATCCGCGTCAACGCCGACCGGGGCGGTTCCATTTACCTCGCCCAGGACGCGCTGCTCGCCAATAACGGAAACGGCGGCAATGTGTTTATTGAAAATCACAGCAACTCCCAAAATGCTGCCGTCTCTGAAATCTACGGCGAACTGAACACCAACGGCCTTTCGCTCGCCTCGGGCTGTGAGCTCAAGGTGGGTGAAAACGGCTGGGTCAAGACACATGACCGGCTCAACATTCCCGAAGACGCGAAGCTCACGATCACAAAGGGGCAGATGCATCTGATGGACAACAGTGTTGCCACAGTCGGGGGCACGCTTGAGAACAACGGTTATATGAGTTTGAGGAATCGCATCGGCAGCAACCCGCGCCTCGTGATCGACGGCGGCACCTATTCCGGCGACGGGCGCATTGATGTTGAAGACACCGTCGATCCGGACAGTTATTTCTCAGGATTGAATCTTGATTTGTTCACCGAAGTACCCGGGAACAACGCCACGATATACCTCCCGATCAAAATTGATCTCGTTCTTCCCACAGGCCTGACGGAGATCGGAGCGCAGGCTTTTGCGAATGACACCTTTGCATCCATCTTTATCCCACCCACTGTGACCGCCATTGCGGATGACGCTTTCGCGGGCATGAGCGGGCTGACGATCTTTGGCTTCCCCGGCACGGCGGCGCAGAATGTCACCGGAGACAGCTTCGCCTTTATCAGCGTCGGATGAATCCATACAGAAAAAGCAAGGGGCTGTGAAAAAAGTCAATTGACAGTGTAGGGGCCGACGCCCCCGGCGGCCCGAGCGGTACAGTCCAAAAATAAAGCAGAAAGCCCCCGGCGAAAACGTACAGTGTTACGGATTCGCCGGGGTCAATGTGTTATTCAGGATTCTCTCTGCCGGGCCGCCGAGGGCGTCGGCCCCTACGGTGTTGATATTACTGTGTTCTTGATGAAGGGGACCTTTTTCACAGCTCCTTGTTTCGTCGATCACAAACTTTGCCTGTCGGCAAAGGCGCGGTTTTTGTAGTATGGGTCGCCCGTGACATCGCGGAGGACCTCGATCTCCGGCGGCAGCTCTGCGGGATCGGAACCGTAGACAAAGAAGATGGCCTTGTCGCTTGCAAAGGGGTACACGTCCAGCTCCATGCGGTGCCCGTTGTATTCGAAGCGGTACTTGAGCTTGCGCACGCTTCTCAGACTCAGGTCCGCCTCCATGAGGTAGGTCACGTAGTCCTTCTCGGAGATGGGCCGCTCGGTCACCCAGCGGGTGCCGTCCTCGCCCACGCGCTTGGTGGTGTAGAAGAACATCTGGTCGCCGAGGGTCGACTGCTGGCGGATGCGCCGCTCGATCTCCGGGTCGGAGGAGAGCAGATAGGTCTGCATCATCTCGATGGGCACCGCGCCGTACTTGCGGCTCAGCTCACCCCGGTCGGGCATGCGGATCAGATACTTGCGCTTGCCGGGCTCCGGCGCGCTCTGGCCCAGGATGCGGTAGATCTGGGCAACCGCGCGGTTGATTTTGTCCTCAAAGTCCACGGAGTTGTCGATCACGTACAGGGCGTGATGGGCGCTCCAGGCGCGCAGGGTGTTGTCGTCGGCTTTGCGGGCGTCCTCAATGCTCTCGTAGCGGGCGGCGTTGCCGTAGTTGTAGGCGTACTCGGCCCCCTTGGCGCAGGTCACCAGATGCAGCACCGCGTCGTAGTGGGACATGATCTCGGCCTCGGTCTTGCCGAAGTGGGCCAGAAGCTTCGTGAAAAACTCGTCCGACACGTAGGCCTTGTCGTCAAAGATGGCGCGGTCATAGACGATGAGCACCTTCTCCTCCGGCACGGCCCGGGCGGCGTTCAGGGCAAGCTGCTCCTTGTGCAGCTGATCGCCCACCACGTAATACTGGAAGTCCTCCATGGACATGCAGTTGGGGAAGGGGCCGATACCGAAGCCGGAGATCAGCTCGGTCGCGGTTTCGGGAATGGTGATGACCTTCCAGCCGTCGTCGCTTTTGAATTCCTTGAGGATGCGGCTGATGAGTGTGGTCTTGCCCGCGGCGGGGCCGCCGGTCAGGACAATGCGGGTGATCTGCTTGGCCATGGGAACAGCCCTCCTGATTGATTATACCGGTATTCTACCATGCCCGCCGTCTTTTTTCAACGAAAAAGCGCGGCAGGGGCGCGGCCATTTTACAAATTCCGCCTGGGGCACAAAACAACATTTTCCCACACCGGGGCATTTGTGGGAAAGAAAACCCGTTTTGGGTTTTCACGGAGAGAAAGGGCGGGAATGTGTGGGACAATAACCGGCAAAGTGGGGAATTTGCACCAAAAATGGCGCAAAAAAAGCGCGGCAGGGCATGACAAGTCTTGACGAAAAGACAATTTAGATGTATTATCTACGCGTACCAAAATGCCCTCTTGGAATTGAGACAGAACGGAGGAACCCGTATGCCCATGATCCCCGAAGTAAAGTGTCGGCGCTGCGGCGAGACCTTTTCTTCCATGCGCAGCCGCTGCCCCAACTGCGGCACCCGGCGGGTAACCCAGAGCAGCCGCAACCCGAGCCCGACGCCCGGGACGGTGAAGGGCACCGCCGCCTTTGAGCGCGCAGAAACAAACACCAAATGGCAGATCATTTTTGGCCTGATCCTGGTTGCCGCCGTCGTGCTGGCCGTGATCGTCATGGTCACCACCAGCCTTGAAGGGGCCGACGTAAAGCAGCAGCAGACAGTCATTACACCCCCGGTCGTGACCGAGTATATCCCGCCGATCGAAGAGCCTCCCACGCCGCCTCCCACGCCCACGCCCACGGTCGAGGGCCTGCGCGTCATGTTCTTCACCACCGAGATCCAGACGGACTTCACCATCTGGGTGGATGACCCGATCGATCTGACGGTCCAGGTCATGCCGCTGACGCTCCAGGGACTCGCGGTCGAATGGCGCTCCAGCAATCCCGACATCCTGACGGTGGAGCGGACGGACGATTACGCCGTGCATGTCGAGTGCCACGACGACGGCAGCCTGCCCAAGTCCGCAACCCTCACCCTCACCTGCGCCGGCTATACCAAGGAGCTGACGGTCTACTGCCGTCCGGCTAAGTAAAGCGGGCAAAACCCAAAACGAAAACGAGCTGTGATGTTTTCTTCACAGCTCGTTTTCGTTCATGACTGTTTTTTCTGCGCCAGGTCGTTGGTGTCGATGCTGTCGCGGAAGACCACAAAGCGGTCATAGAGGTATTCCGTCGTGAGATTCAGGACCATGTTGATGCCGGTGGCGAGGTATTCGTTCCAGCCCAGCTTCTCTGTCAGAAAATGTTCGAGCAGGGTACTCAGCGGCGTGAAGACGGCATAAAACAGCGCCACCTGCAGCATGGCCTTGGGGACGTTGTTGGCGCTTTGGAAGGTGAACTTCCGGTTGAGCGTGAAGTTCCAGAGCACCGAAGCCACCAGCGCCACCAGATAGCACAGCCAGTAGGGCAGACCCAGCAGCTCGTTGAGCAGGGCAAAGACCGCAATCTCTATGAGCCCCGCCGAGGCTGAAAACAGCGCAAATTTCAGCGCGCGGAAAAATTCCTTTTTCTTATCCATTTTATTGCTCCCTTTTTATGAAGACTGGAAAGCATTATAGCAGAATGCTCCGCGTTTGAAAAGCGGAAAAAAGCCTCCCTGCACCCTTCGGCGCGGGGAGGCTGTCCGTTTTACGAAATTACTTGAGCTTGAGCACGACACTCAGGTCGCTGTAAGTGCCGGGCATGGTGTACTCGGTGGTGTTCTTCTCAAACTCTGCGGGGACCTTCAGAATATGCACGGTGTAGTTGCCCTCGGGCTCGGCGAAGGAGGCAAGGCCCTGAGCGTCGGTCTTGCCCAGCAGGCAGGAGCTGTCGGAGCAGAACTGGACCGTAGCGCCCTCTACGGGCTTGCCGGACTCGTCGGCAACGTAGATGCGGTACATACCGGCGTCGTTTGCGGTGACACCGGCGTCGGCGGCACCCTTCCCGGCGCCTGCCTCGGCGCTGATGCCGGCCTGTCTGGTCGGCGCAGCGCTGCGGCTGAGCAGGCCGTCAACGGCGGATTCGTAGACATCGACCTGCGCACCGATAACGGGAGAGCCGGTCAGCGCGGTGTCCTTGCCCACAAAGAAGGTGGTGGGGTAGGCGTTGATCTCGAACAGATCGTCGATGTTGTCGGGGGGCAGGATCACGGTGTAGGTTACGCCCTTCTCGCGCATGATCTGGCGGGCGGTCTCAACGGCGTCGGGATCGTCTCCGTCGATGAGCAGGCCGACAACGGCGGCGTTCTTCGCGGCCAGACGGCCGTTGAGGGCCTCAAGCTCCTGCAGCTCGCCGATGCAGGGGCCGCACCAGCTCGCCCAGACGTTGAGCATGGTGATCTCGTGGCTGCCGAAGAGCTCCTCGCTGGTGACGGTGTTGCCGTTAATGTCGGTGGTGGTGAAGTGCAGAGCCTTGCCCTCCAGCTCGGCATAGGGCTTGACGGGGGGATAGAATTTGGCGCTGCTGATGATCTGCTGTGTGTGGGCCTGCAGGGCGCGGAACTCCGCGCTGTATTCGGGGCGGAAGCTGGCCGTGTCGGCGGCGGTGGGATCGTCGTACAGATAGTAGGTGTAGCCGTTGCCCTCGTGGATCTTGGAGAGGTTGTTCGTGTCGAGGTTCAGACCGTAGCTGCGCAGCATGTCGATCATGCCGTCAAGGCTTGCGCCGTCGGCCACTGCATAGATGGAGAACAGGGTGCCGAGGCTGCTGCGGTACAGAGCGATGTCTGCATCCGTGAGCTCATCCTGGCCCAGCAGGGCTTCATATTCGTCCTGGGTCATGGCGACATAGCCCATGTCGAGGTAGAACCAGCCGGTGTTGTAGCCGAGCTCCTCACCCTCGCTGGGGGCGAGAATGCCGCTACAGTCAAAGTAGCTGTCGGGGATGGTCAGGGTCACGCCGACACCGTCAAAATCAATGGTGGCGCCGTCGTCCGCCATGGCGGAAACCGACAGGAGCGATGCGAACATCGCAAGGACAAGAAGAAGGGAAAGAATTTTTTTCATATTGATCCTCCTGTTAAAAATGTATGATTGTATTCTACAGGCAAAATACGGCAAAGTCAAGCGACGCGGGCTGAAATCTTCCGAGGCCTCGCGCCTGCCTCTCGGCGGGAGCCGTGCCGTTTTGCGCTTTGCGGAAGGAGCATAACACCGCGTCTGTCACACAAGTGTCACAGCGCAATCAAAAGAAAATGCCGGATTGGCGGTTGATGCGGGGGACGCTTTATGATAGAATTACCCTGCTTTTAAGCGGCACCGCGAAGCTGACGCCCCGGTTTCGCCGCATGTCGGCCCCCGGGCGTCATCAACAGGGACTGAGGGAGGAACATGGCCATGTCAACAGAATACAACGTTCTCAGCGGCAAGAAATGGGTCGTCTGCGGGGACAGCTTCACAAACGGGCTGGAGCAGAACGCGCCCATATCGGAGGGGCCCTACCGGGGACACCGCAGCGTCTATCCCTATCTGATCGCAAACCGCAACGATATGGAGCTCGTCCCCTTCTTTGAGGGCGGGCGGACGCTGGCCTTCCCGCCGGAGCCAGGCGCGTTCCGCAACTCTCTCACCGCGCCGGACATGCCCTGGAACTATCGGAACATCCCTGAGGACGCCGACTATATCACCATCTATCTCGGCATCAATGACAGCCACCACGCGCCCCACGCCTCCTCCGGCGACGGGGAGGACATCACAGGCAAGATCCCCCTCGGCTCCCTGGAGGACGATACGATCCACAGCTTCGGCGGGGCCTGGAACGTGGTGCTCTGGTGGCTCATCCAAAATCGGCCCCGGGCCCACATCGGCATCATCGTCTCCAACGGCGTGGAGACGCAGGCTTACCGGGACATGACCATCGCGGCGGCAAAGAAATACGGCCTTGCCTACCTGGACTTGAACGGCGACAGCCACACCCCCGCCATGATCCGCACCGTCAACCCCGATGTGGCGGACTTCGTGAAGGAGGAGCTCAAGCGCCGCTGGGCGGTGGACTACACCGGCGCGCTCACCGGCAGCAGCAACACCCATCCCAATGACGCCGCCCACCTCTACGAGTCCTACATCATCGAGGAATTTCTGCGAAGCATCTGACATGAAAAGTGAAAATTGAAAAGTGAAAAGTGGAGATATGGATAAGCGTGAATCCCCCGCCGGTCGGCGGGGGATTCGGTTTATGTTTTGCTTTCGATCTTCGCGGGGTCGAGCTTTTCGGTGATGAGCTGCCAGGCCCGGTCCGTCTCCTCGCAGTCGGGCAGGAGGAAGGCGCGGGCGGGGGAGACGTAGAGGTAGATGCAGCCCTTTTCGCGGCGGGCGAGGTGCGCGTCCTGCCATCGGAAATCCGCCGCCTCCTTGCCCTTCGAGACGTGGATCTTCTCTTCGGAGAGGGTCACGATGTACTGCACCGTGTCCGGGGATAGGCCGCTGCGCTTTGCCTGGCGGCGGACGGATGCGAAAAACATCCCGAACCACACGATGGGCAGCACGAGCCCCACCCCCAGCAGCACGCCGCCCAGGAGCGTCGCCTGCGCGTGGGTCTTTCTCACGAAAAAGCACACGGCGGCAAAGGCCGACATGATGAGCGCAAACAGGACAGGGTTTCGCCAGCCCTTTTTTCGTATGAGCGTATCGTATACCGCAAAGCGTGTGAAGGTCTTCCGGTCGATCTTGCAGGCGATGGTGAGGGTGTTCGGCGTGTTTTTCATTCTCGGCTTCCCTTTCTGCGCGCTGTCCGTTTTGTACATATTTTTTATCCAGATTTTTGCGCTTTGATTATGGACAAATTGTTAAGCTGCTGTTATAATACCATACAAGAGCTTGCTTGTGTAGCGTAAAAATTGTGAATCTTCACAATTTTGTATACTATCACAAAAGCTGCGTAAAAATTCTGAAAACGGAGGAAAACAAGATGAAAAAGTTCCTGGCACTCACCATGGCACTGTGCATGATCTTTGCGCTGTGCGCCGTTTCCGCATCCGCTGATGAGCCCATTACCCTCACCTACGCGGAAGTCAACCCCCTCGAGGGCACCATCGTCGGTGCAATGGCCAAGGCCTTCAAGGAGAAGACCGAAGAACTGTCCGGCGGCTCTGTCATCATCGACATCCAGGCCAGCGGCGTTCTCGGTTCCGAGGATCAGATCCTCGATAACCTGCTCGGCGGCGGCAACATCTGCGACATCAGCCGTATCTCCGCCTTCGCGCTGACCCAGTACGGCTGCGACAAGGCCAGCCTTCTGTCCATCCCCTACACCTTTGTCAACGAGGATCACTTCTGGAAGTTCGCCGACAGCGAGCTGGCCCAGGAGTTCCTGAACGAGCCCCAGGAGATCGGCCTGCCCCTGCGCGGCCTCTGCTACGGCGAGGAAGGCTTCCGTCACTTCTTCTTCAAGAACGAGGTCAAGGGCCTTGACGACCTGAAGGGTCTCAAGATCCGTGTTTCCTCCGACCCCGTTATGACCGGCATGGTCACGAACCTCGGCGCTTCCGCCACCAGCGTCCCCTTCACCGAACTCTACAGCGCCCTGAACACCGGCGTTGTCGATGGCGCTGAGCAGCCCACCGCCAACTACCGCTCCAACGCCTTCCAGGAAGTCGCGCCTTACCTCCTCCTCGACGGCCACACCCTCGGCGCTCTGCAGATCGTCATCACCGATACCGGCTGGAACAAGCTCAATGAGGAGCAGCAGGGCTGGATCATGGAGGCTGCCAAGTACGCTTCCGAGGTCTGCCGTGAGCAGGTCGGCAAGGTCGAAGCCGAGACCTTCGAACTCCTTGAGAAGGACGGCGCCACCGTTATCCCCGTGGAAGACAAGTCTCCCTGGGTCGAGGCCTGCCAGCCCACCATCAAGGCCAACACCGAGAAGCTCGCCGACCTGTACGCTGAGCTCGTCGCCATGGCCGGCTGAGTTCTTTCGCCTGTAATCAACGTAAATCACAAAGCCTGAGGGGCGCAGGGGAAGTCCCCCTGCGCCCCCGGTTTTTATCCCGCTAAGAAATCGTAAAGAAAGGGGTTTTCGCTTTGCCTGCATTTTTCCGCACGCTTGAGAAAATCAGGCCCCTGTACGACTGGACGTACAAGATCATCATGTTCATCTGCAAGCTGCTGCTCATCGGCGATATCCTCATCACCTCATGGGCCGTGGCCGGACGCTACATCCCGTTTATCACCGACCCCCACTGGAGCGAGGAGATCGTGCTGACCTTCATGGTCTACATGGCGGTCCTCTCCGCCACCCTCGCCATCCGCAAGGGCGCGCACATCCGCATGACCGCCTTCGACACCTACCTGCCCAAGAAGGTGCTGACAGTGTCGGACATCCTGGCGGACCTCGCCGTCATGATCCTGGGCATCATCCTCGTGGTCTACGGCATCCGCTTCTGCAATTCTCCCCTGAGCCTGCGCGGCAAGTATGCCTCCATCCCCACCCTCAGCAAGGTGTGGCAGTATCTGCCGGTCCCGGTTGCCGGCGTCGGCATGATCATTTTCGAGCTGGAGCAGATTTTCCTGCATGTCGAACAACTCTTTGTGAAGGAGGATAAAAAGGCATGAGTGGTGAAGCTTTATCGACGCTCGTCCTTCTGGGCAGCTTTTTTGTCTTCATTATCCTGCGCTTCCCGATCGCCTACTCGGTCGGCCTTTCCACGGTGCTGTGCATGATCTCCATGGGGCAGAACATCGTCACGCTGCCGCAGCAGATGGTCAAGGGCATCTGGTCCTTCTCCCTGATGGCCGTTCCCTTCTTCATCACCATGGGCGTCCTGATGGGCACCGGCGGCATCTCCGACAAGCTGATCGCGTTGGCAAACTCGCTGGTCGGCTGGATGCGCGGCGGCCTTGCGATGGTCAACATCGTGGCCTCCTACTTCTTCGGCGGCATCTCCGGCTCCGCCTCGGCGGACACCGCCTCCCTCGGCTCCATCCTCATCCCCATGATGGTGGACGAGGGCTATGACGCCGACTTCTCCACCGCCGTCACCATCACCTCCTCCTGCGAGGGCCTGCTGGTCCCGCCGAGCCACAACATGGTCATCTACGCCACCTCCGCGGGCGGCGTGTCCGTGGGCGCACTGTTCATGGCGGGCTATGTTCCCGGCGCCATCCTCGCCATCGCGCTGATGGTCGGCTCCTACATCCTCTCCGTCAAGAACAACTACCCCAAGGGCAAGCCCTTCTCCCTGTCCAACTTCTTCAAGCAGATCGGCAAGTCCATCTGGGCGCTGCTGGCCGTGCTGATCGTGGTCGTGGGCGTCGTGGGCGGCGTCTTCACCGCCACCGAGTCCGCCGCCATCGCGGTCATCTACTCCCTGATCGTGTCTGTGTTCATCTATAAGGGCCTCGACTGGAAGGGCGTCTGGAAGAGCCTGGAGCAGTGCATCGACACCCTCGCCATCGTGCTGATCCTCATCGCCATGAGCGCGGCCTTCGGCAACTGCCTGACCCTCCTGCACGTTCCCGCCAAGGCGGCCACCTTCATCACCAGCATCTCCTCCAGCCCCGTGGTGGTCATCCTGCTTCTGAACCTGATCCTCCTGCTGCTGGGCATGATCATGGATATGGCGCCGATCATCCTGATCGCCACGCCCATCCTGCTGCCGGTTGCGCAGAGTGTCGGCCTGCACCCGGTCCAGTTCGGCATCATGATGGTGCTCAACTGCGGCATCGGCCTGCTGACCCCGCCTGTCGGCGCGGTGCTGTTCATCGGCTCCGCCGTGGCAAAGCGCCCGATGGAGAAGGTCGTCAAGGCCACCCTGCCGTTTTACGTGTGCATGATCATCGCCCTGCTGCTGATCTCCTTCATCCCGTCCATCAGCCTCTGGCTGCCGCGGATCACCGGCTCCCTGATCGGATAAGGACACGGATATGTATACGGAGAATAAAAACGTCGCCGCGAAGGATCTCGGCGGCGGTGTCAAGCGCAAGGTGCTGTCCTACAGCAAAAACCTCATGGCCTGTGAGCTGACGTTTGAAAAGGGCTCCGTCGGCGCCCCGCACACCCACCCCCATGAGCAGATCGGCTACATCATCTCCGGCAAGCTCGTCTACCAGGAGGAAGGCCAGGCCGACAAGATCCTTGAAACCGGCGACACCTATTATGTTGCGCCAAACGTGGTCCACGGTGTGCGGATCCTGGAGGATACCAAACTCCTGGACATCTTCACCCCCATGCGCGAGGACTTTGTCTGAGTATTTTGAAACGCGGAAATCCCCGGCGAATTCGCCGGGGATTTTTCGTGTCTTATGTGTTCAGAAAGTTCTCAAAATTTTTGCCCAGGATCCTCTCATTGAGCTCGTCGCCGAGGTTAAGGGAGAAGAAGCGCTCCAGCTCCTCGCCCGGCTCCCACATGGGGTAGTCCGTGCCGAAGAAGATGTGCGTGGGGTCAAAGAGCGCGATCGCCTTTTTCGCCGCCTCATAGGCGTTGAAGGGGAGGGTGCTGCTGGTGTCGATGTAGACGTTGGGCAGATTGAGGCATTCGCGGGCCTCCGTCCACTCGCTCCAGCCGCCGCAGTGAGGGGCGACGCAGCGAAGCTTCGGGAAGGTCTTCGCCACGTGCGCCATGCGGCTGGGGGTGGAGTAGTCAAAGCGGTAGTCGCCGGTGTGGGCGATGAGAAAGAGATTTTCCGCGCTCATGATCTCGTAGAGCGGCATCAGGCGCTCATCGTCGAGCTTAAAGCGCTGGATGTCCGGGTGGAGCTTGATGCCCACAAGGCCGAACTCCTTCATGCGTTTGACCTCGCCCTCAAAGTCCGGGTAGTCCGGGTGCATGGTGCCGACGCCGATGAGCTGCGGGTTTTCCCGGCAGGTGTCGCGGATGAAGCGGTTGATGACCTCCACCTGGTGGGGCGCGGTCGCGGTGGAGAAGACCACGGCGCGGTCAACGCCGTCTTTTTCCATGCGGGGCAGCAGGTCCTTCACGGTGCCTGGCAGATGGCCGAGGCTGACAGGGGCGGGGATCTCCTCATTGCAGGAGCCCTCATAAAAGCTGTTGGTCGCCAGCACCGCCGCGAGCGCGATGTTTGGCTGAAAGATATGAACATGGGAGTCGATAATGAGCATGGGATCACCTGATTTGTTGCAGTTTACCCGGAAAGTTTAACGAGCTAAAGTCAAAATGTCAAGAATTATTTCATAATTACGCAGGAAAAATGGTAATTTACACAGTTGACGCTGGGGGAGGGCTGTGGTAGAATTTCGCCTGTAAACAGCGATGAAGGAAAATCGCTTCCGTATGAGCGGCACAGAGAACCGGCGGGCGGTGTGAGCCGGTGCGTGAGTCGGAAAGCGTCTCGTTCCCGAGCGGGATTCGTGAACACACAGTAGCGGATCACGGGAGGCCCCGTTACAGGCCATGGGCTTATTGGAGCCCGAGAGAGTCCGCCGACAGCCGGCGGAGAACCAGGGTGGTACCGCGAGCGAAACTTCGCCCCTGAGGTCGTATGGACTTCAGAGGGCTTTATTTTTTAATTCATACAGTCATGGCTTCGCGCAAGCGAAGGATCTTGAAAAGATTCTTCGGCATACCATGCCTCAGAATGACAGCCATCATTTATTTACTGCAAAGGAAGTGCGCAGAATGGAGAAAATCCGCATCAGCGACATTACGATGAAACAGCTTGCCAAGGGGGCCGACCACAGCCTGAGCTTCAAGGGCAAGCTTGAAATCTCCAAGCTCCTGGACAAGCTGGCCGTCTCGGTCATCGAGATCGAGGGCATACACACGGGCCGGGCCGACGCCCTGCGCGTCAAGTCCATCGCCTCGGCGGTGAAGGGCAGCGTCGTGGCGGTGCCCGTGGAGCTGAATACCGACAGTGTCAATGAGACCTGGGAAGCCATCAAGGGCGCAAAGCACCCGCGGCTCCAGGTCACGGCTCCGGTCAGCACCGTGCAGATGGAGTACCTGTCCCGCAAAAAGCCGGACGCCATGCTTGCCTGTATCGAAGAGATCGTGAAGGCCTGCGCGGAGAAGACCGAAGATGTGGAGTTTCTCGCCGAGGACGCCACGCGCAGCGACGCAGCCTTCCTGCACAAGGCCATCGAGACCGCCGTCGCGGCGGGCGCGAAGACGGTCACCGTCTGCGACGCCACCGGCGCCCTGCTGCCGGAGGAGCTGGCGGACTTTCTGAAAAACCTGCTCGACACCATCCCGGCCCTCTCGGACGTGACCCTGGGCGTGGCCTGCGCCAACACCATGGCCATGGCGGACGCCTGCGCCGTTGCCGCCGTGAGAGCGGGCGCGCGTGAGGTCAAGACCGCCGCCGTGGGCGACACCGCCTCCCTCCAGAACGTGGCGGGCATCCTGGCGGCGAGAGAAGAGCTTTTCGGCGTCACATGTCCCCTGCACACGGTGGAGCTCAAGCGCATTGTGCGGCAGATCGTGTGGATGGTGGAGACCAAGCGCAACAAGACCTCACCCTTCGACGACGGGGTGCAGGACGCGGCGCGCGAGCTGTCGCTGGCGCTGGGTGACGACGCGCAGAGCGTTTCCCAGGCTGCCCGCGATCTGGGCTATGACCTCAACCCCGAGGACACCCAGGCCGTGTGGGAGGCCGTACAGGACCTGCTGCGCCACAAGGAGCAGGTGGGAGCGCGGGAACTCGACGCCATCATCGCCTCGGTCGCCCTCCAGGTGCCGCAGAGCTACACCGTGGAGAGCTATGTCATCAACAGCGGCAGCAACATCTCCGCCATGGCCCATATCAAATTAAGCCGCGAGGGCGAGATGCTCGAGGGCGTGGCCCTGGGCGACGGCCCCATCGACGCCTCCTTCCTCGCGCTCGAGAAGGTGGTCAACCGCCACTACGAGCTGGACGATTTCCAGATCCGCGCCGTCACCGAGGGCCGCGAGGCCATGGGCGAGACGGTGGTGCGTCTGGTGTCCAACGGCAAGCTCTACTCCGGGCGCGGCATCTCCACTGACATCGTATTTTCCAGTATTCAGGCCTATGTGAACGCGCTCAACAAGATCGCGTATGAGGAGGGTGAGGCATGAAGCTTTCCTTTTCCACCCGCGGCTGGCAGCATATGAGCTGGGACGAGCTGCTCCTTTCTGCTGAAGAGAGCGGCATGAACGGCATCGAGCTTTACGATCTCTTCAAACGCGAGGATCTCATCGACCGCGGCTGCCCCTTCGACCGCTACCGCGCCGCCACCACGGTAAGGCAGCTGCGCGAAAAGGGCATGGCGATCCCGTGCCTTGACAGCTCCATTGATCTTTCACTACCGGAAACGACCCTCAGGGACGTGAAGTGGCTGCTGGAGACGGCGGGCAGCATCCGCACGCCATACGTCTCCGTGGTCGCCCTGGAGGACAGGGAGGACCTGGTACGCGAGCGCGTGAAAGAGCTGCTGCCCGCGGCCGAGAAGGCGGAGGTCACGCTGCTCATCAAGACCACCGGCATCTATTCCGACACGGGCCGCCTCCGTGCCCTGATGGACGACTTTGCCAGCGACAGCCTGGCCGCCCTCTGGGATATCCACCACCCCTGCCACGACTGCGGCGAGGATGCCGACACCACCATCAAAAATCTCGGTGCCTATGTGCGCCATGTGCATATCCGCGACTCGGACGAGGCGGGCGGCTACACCATCATCGGCGAGGGCAATCTGCCGGTCGATGAGATGATCCGCGCCCTCGGCTCCATCGACTACGACGGCTTTATCTCCCTGGTGTGGAAGCCGGAGTGGATCGAGGATCTGGATGATCCCGACATCATCTTCCCGCATTTCGTCAACTACATGGGCCGCTTTGAGAACACCCGCGGCAAGAAAAAGCGCCTTTACCCCAACCACGACGGCACCGGCGAATACGTATGGAAGAAGGACGAGCTGCTGGACCTGACCTTCTCCCAGGTGCTCGACCGCATGGTGGAGGAGTTCCCCGACCAGTACGCCTTCAAGTACACGACCCTCGACTATACCCGCACGTATGAGGAGTTCCGCGAGGATGTGGATAAATTTGCCCGCGCACTGGTCTACCTCGGCGTGCGGCCCGGCAGCAAGGTCGCCGTCTGGGCCACGAACGTCCCGGCCTGGTATATCACTTTCTGGGCCACCGTCAAGCTCGGCGCGGTGCTCGTCACGGTGAACACCGCCTACAAAAGCCACGAGGCCGAATACCTCCTGCGCCAGTCCGATACCCACACCCTCGTGATGATCGAGTCGTGCCTTGACTCCGACTACCGCGCCATCATCAACGAGCTCTGCCCCGAACTCAAGGGCCACGACAAGGACAAGCCCCTGCACTGCCGCAAGCTGCCGTTTCTGAGAAACGTCATCACCGTCGATTTCCGGCAGGAGGGCAGCCTCACCTTCGAGGAAGCCATGGCGCGCTCGGACATGGTGCCCCAGGAGACAGTCAACGCCATGGCCGCCCAGGTCAAGCCCGACGACGTGTGCAACATGCAGTACACCTCCGGCACCACGGGCTTTCCGAAGGGCGTCATGCTCACCCACTATAACGTCATCAACAACGGCAAGTGCATCGGCGACCGCATGGGTCTGTCGACCGCGGACCGCATGATGATCCAGGTGCCCATGTTCCACTGCTTCGGCATGGTCCTGTCCATGACCTCCTCCCTGACCCACGGCGCCACCGTCTGCCCGATGCCTTACTTCTCGGCAAAGAGCTCGCTCGCCTGCATCCGCCAGGAGAAGATCACCTGCTTCAACGGCGTGCCGACGATGTTCATCGCCATGTTCAACCACCCGGATTACCGGAAGACGGACTTTTCGCACATGCGCACCGGCATCATGGCGGGTGCCGGCTGCCCGCCGGAGCTCATGCGCCGCGCCGCCCAGCCGGACGAGATGCACATGATCGGCATCGTCTCCGTCTATGGCCAGACCGAGTCCGCCCCCGGCAGCACCATGTCCGCCTGGACCGACTCCATCGACGTGCGCACCGACACCGTGGGCTACGCCTTCCCGCATGTGGAGTGCAAGATCATCGACCCCGAGACCGGGCGGGAGCTCGGCGACAACGAGACGGGTGAATTCTGCTCGCGCGGGTATAATACCATGAAGGGCTATTACAAGATGCCCAAGGCTACCGCGGAGACGGTAGACAGCGAGGGATGGCTCCACTCCGGGGACCTGGCGGTGCGGGATGAAAACGGCAACTACCGCATCACGGGCCGTCTCAAGGACATGATCATCCGCGGCGGTGAGAACATCTACCCCAAGGAGATCGAGGAGTTCATCTACACCCATCCCAAGGTGCAGGACGTGCAGGTCATCGGCGTGCCGGACAAGAAGTACGGCGAGGAGGCCTACGCCGCCATCATCCTCAAGGAGGGCGAGACCATGACCGAGGAGGAGATGCGCAAATACATCACCGACCATATGGCCCGCCACAAGGTCCCGCGCTACATCACCTTTACCGACAGCTTCCCCATGAACGCGGCAGGCAAGATCCTGAAATACAAAATGCGCGAGGACGCGGCAAAAGCGCTTGAGGCAATGCAGCACAATTCGCCTTCGGCATCTTCCGGAAAAACGGCGCCCTGACTTTGCCGCTTCTTCTTGAAATACACAAAGTATTCCTGCGAAAAAGCGTCTTCATCAGAACACCGTTTTTCTCGGAATCTGCTCTTGACGAATTATGCTTTATTGCCCGAATCTTATTTGACAGAACCCCCGGATTTCGTCAAAAAGTCGAAACTATTGAAATGGATAAGGATTCTCCTTGACAAAAGCATAAAATTGCGGTAATAATTGAGGCAACATTCACAAAGGCTGTGACGAAGACGGCCGAAGGGAAGCGTATTCAGAGAGCCGACGGACGGTGCGAGTCGGAAACGCCAGCTTCAAGGGCCCATCACTTCCGAGCCGGAGACCTGAAAGGCATCGCTGAGTAAGCGTTTCCCGTTCCGCCCGCGTTAAGGGATAGGGCCTGTTGGGGCCTGAAGCGGCAGCATAAGCTGCAATTTGAGTGGTACCGCGGGATTAACAGCTCGCCTCAAGTATTCTTGGGGGCGAGCTTTTTTCAATTCAATCGCGAATAAGATTCGCGATTGAGGACTCGCGTTTATCGCGTTCGGCTTGCGGGGGACGCCTCACTTGGCCGACGCGAGGCCTCGCAAAGCTCGGCTCAGGGTGTTTTTGCTGCGGCAAAGCTACAGCAAAAACGATTTGAATTATTACTGTAATCAGCTATTTCATGAACAGGAGAAATATCTATGAACGTACAGACCGCAGACAATCAGCTTCTGCAGATCGCGCTTCGTATCCGGGAGCTGCGCGACATCGTGGGCTTTTCCACCGAGGAGATGGCGGCTCGCACCGGCATCACCGAGGCGCAGTACATCGAGTACGAGTCCGGCCGGGTGGACCTGCCCTTTACCTTCCTGCACAAGGCCGCCATGGCCATGGGCGTCGAGCCCATTCAGCTCCTGGAGGGCCGCAGCGCAAGACTGACCTCCTACGCGGTGAACCGCCGGGATCAGGGCCTCGTGACCGCCGTGGAGGACGGCATCGTCATCCAGAACATGGCGGCGCTGTTCCGCAAAAAGATGGCGACGCCCTACTGGGTCACCTACCAGTACTCCGCCGAGCTCCAGAACGAGCCCATTCACACTACCACCCACGCGGGTCAGGAATTCGACCTCATCATCTCCGGCACCCTGCGCGTGCGCATCGGCGAGCATGAGGAGATCCTGCACGAGGGCGACAGCATCTACTACGACAGCTCCACGCCCCACGGCATGATCGCCATTGACGGCAAGGACTGCACTTTCCTCGCCATGATCATGGCGGCGGACGAGACGGTCCAGAAGCCCGGCCTCATGCAGGCGGAGGAGGAAGAAGCAAAGCCCGCCGTCAAGCCCGAGCGGGAGCCGCTGCTGTGCGAGAAGTTCATCGAGGCCGAGGAGGACGCAAACGGCGTGCTCAAGGATCTGCGCTTCAAGAACGAGGACAGCTTCAACTTTGCCTTCGATATCGTCGACGAGATCGCCCGCAAGACGCCCGAGAAGCTCGCCATGCTGCACATCTCCAACGACATGACCGAGCGGCGCTTCACCTTCAAGGACATCAAGGACGCTTCCTCCCAGGCGGCAAACTACTTTACCTCCCTCGGCATCAAGCGCGGCGACCGCGTCATGCTGGTGCTGAAACGTCACTACCAGTTCTGGTTTGCGATCCTCGGCCTGCACAAGCTGGGCGCGATCGCCATTCCGGCTACCAACCAGCTTCTCAGCCACGACTTTGAGTACCGCTTCAAGGCGGCGGGCGTGTCCGCCATCGTCTGCACCGGCGACGGGGACGTTGCCCACCAGGTGGAGCTGGGCGAGCAGGCAGCGGGCATGAACGTCACGAAGGTCATGGTCAATGGGAAACGCGACGGCTGGCACGACTTCGACGGCGAATACGGCCTCTTCTCCCGCCGCTACCGCCGCAGCGAGACTTCCCCCTGCGGGGACGATCCCATGCTCATGTTCTTTACCTCCGGTACCACGGGCTATCCGAAGATGGCGCTGCACAGCTACAAGTACGCTCTCGGCCACTATGTCACCGCCCGCTACTGGCACATGGTGGAGCGCGACGGCCTGCACTTCACCATCTCCGAAACCGGCTGGGGCAAGGCGCTGTGGGGCAAGCTCTACGGCCAGTGGCTGTGCGAGGGCGCGGTCTTCACCTATGACTTTGACCGCTTCGACGCCGAGAAGATCCTGCCGATGTTCGCCAAGTACAACATTACCACCTTCTGCGCGCCGCCCACTATGTATCGTATGCTCATCAAGAGCGACATTTCCAAGTACGATCTCTCTTCCATCCGCCACGCCACCACGGCGGGTGAGGCGCTCAACCCCGAAGTCTTCTATCAGTTTGAAAAGCTCACAGGCCTCAAGCTCGCGGAGGGCTTTGGCCAGACCGAGATGACTCTCGGCATCGCCAATCTCCCGGGCAGTACGATCAAGCCGGGCTCCATGGGCAAGCCCGTCCCCGGCTACGGCATCGACATCCTCGACCGCGACGGCAACCCCGTCGAGGACGGCATCAGCGGCGAGATCGTCATTAAAGCCGACGAAAACGGCAAGCGCAAGTGCGGCCTCTTCCTCGGATACTATCAGGCCCCGGAGAAGACCAAAGAGGTCTGGCACGACGGCTACTACCACACCGGCGACGAGGCCTGGCGCGATGAGGACGGCTTCATCTGGTACGTCGGCCGCGTGGACGATGTCATCAAGTCCTCCGGCTACCGCATCGGGCCCTTCGAGATCGAAAACGTCATCATGGAGCTTCCGTATGTGCTCGAGTGCGGCGTCTCCGCCGCCCCGGACGAGATCCGCGGTCAGGTCGTCAAGGCCAGCATCGTGCTTGTCCCCGGCAAGGAGGGCAGCGACGAGCTCAAGAAGGAGATCCAGAACTACGTCAAGCAGCACACCGCGCCTTACAAGTACCCGCGCATCGTCGAGTTCAAGAAGGAGCTCCCCAAGACCATCAGCGGCAAGATCATGAGGAACAAGCTGTGATCCCTCTAGCCTCCCCCAGCCGCTTGCGGCGTCTGGGGGAGGGGGACCGCTTCAGCGGTGGAAGGGGCGATGTGAGTCCCTTTGAATGCTGGGAATGAAGGAAAACTCCCTCTGCCCTTTCAGGGCACCTCCCTCTTTTCGCCGCTGTGCGGCTGAGGGAGGCAAAAAGGATAATCATATGGACCATAAACGCCTTACCCTCTTTGCCGGACATTACGGCAGCGGAAAAACCAATATCGCGCTAAATTACGCCCTCTGGCTCAGAAGTCAGGGATTGAAGGTCACGGTCGCGGACCTGGACATCGTAAACCCCTACTTCCGCACCAAGGACGGGGCCGAGCAATTGAAGGCCGCGGGCGTGCGCCTCATCTCCTCGGACTACGCAAATTCCAATGTCGACCTGCCCGCCCTGCCGGGTGAAGCCTATTCCCTGGTGGACGACAAGAGCGCCTGCGGTGTCATCGACGTGGGCGGCGACGACCGGGGTGCCCTGGCTCTGGGCCGCTATGTCCCCGGCATCCGGGAGGAAAACGACTACGAGATGCTGTTCGTCCTCAACAAGGCCCGCCCCCTGACACGGAACATCGACGACGCGCTGGAGGTCTTTTACGAGATCGAGGCCGCGTGCGCCCTGCCCTTTACCGCGGTCGTGAACAACACGAACCTCGGGCCGCTGACAAAGGCGGAGGACGTGATCGCGGGGGAGCGCTTTGCGCAGGAGTTCGCCGAACGGGTGAAGCTCCCGGTCAAAATGAGCTGCGCGTCCGAAAAGCTCGGACCGGAGCTTCAAAACAAAGTGAGCAATTTCTTTCCTATACAGATCATGCAACTATACTACATGGAGAAAGAAGGAACAAGCCTTGGCAAAATTAACCTTTAGAGAGGAAATCTGCAAGGGCTGCGGCCTTTGCGTCGCGGCATGTCCGAAGCAGATCCTGGCCCTTTCTAAAACCAGACTCAACCAAAAAGGATATTCTCCCGTGGAGCTGACAAAGCCCGAGGAGTGCATCGGATGCGCAAGCTGCGCCATGATGTGCCCCGACTGCGTCATCACCGTGGAGCGTTAAGGAAAGGAGCAGGCGTATGAGTGAAACCGTCCTGATGAAAGGAAACGAAGCGATCGCCGAGGCCGCCATTCTGGCCGGCTGCCGCCATTACTTCGGCTATCCCATTACCCCGCAGACTGAGGTCGCCGCTTACATGGCCAAGAAAATGCCCAAGATCGGCGGCACCTTCCTCCAGGCCGAGAGCGAGATCGCGGCCATCAACATGGTCTATGGCGTGGCCTCCACCGGCCATCCGGCCATGACCTCCTCTTCCAGCCCCGGCATCTCCCTCAAGGCGGAGGGCATCTCCTACCTCGCGGGCGCGGACCTGCCCGCCCTCATCATCAACGTCCAGCGCGGCGGCCCCGGTCTGGGCGGCATCCAGCCCTCCCAGTCCGACTACTTCCTGGCCACCCGCGGCCCCGGCCACGGCGATTTCCATGTCCTGGTCTTCGCCCCCTCCTCCGTGCAGGAGATGGCTGACCTCACCGGCCGCGCCCTGCACCTTGCGTGGAAGTACCGCATGCCCGCCATGCTCCTGGCTGACGGCACCATGGGCCAGATGATGGAGCCCGTGAACCTGCCCGAGCCCTCCAACGCCTTCGGCGACGACAATCCCTGGGCCGCCACCGGCACCGAGATGAAGCGCCCCCACAATATCATCACCTCTCTCGACCTCTCCCCGGAGAACCTTGAGAAACAGAACTTCGAGCGCTTTGAGCGCTACAAGAAGATCGAAGAGTCCGAATGCCTCTGGGAAGAGTACATGATGGACGACGCCGAGATCTGCATCGTGGCCTGCGGCATCACCGCCCGCGTCTCCCGCAACGCCATTGTCGAGGCCAGAAAGCAGGGCATCAAGGTCGGCATGCTCCGTCCCATCACCCTCTGGCCCTTCCCGAAGAAGGCCCTTGCCGCCGCCGCGGACAAGGTCAACGCCTTCCTGTGCGTGGAGATGAACATGGGCCAGATGAAGGAAGATGTGGAGCTCGCCATCCGCTGCCGTAAGCCCGTTGAGCTTTGCAGCCGTGTCGGCGGCATGATCCCCACCCCGGACGAGGTGCTGGAGCATATCCGCAAAATCGCAGAAGGAGGAAAAGAAGCATGATCGTGTTTGAAAAGCCCCATGCCCTGACCGACACCGTGCTGCACTACTGCCCGGGCTGCACCCACGGCATTGTGCACCGCCTGGTCGCCGAGGCCATCGACGAGCTCGGCATCGAGGGCAAGACCGTCGGCATCGCGCCCGTCGGCTGCTCCGTGCTTGCCTACAACTACTTTAACTGCGACATGATCGAGGCCGCCCATGGCCGCGCACCCGCTGTCGCCACCGGCGTCAAGCGCGCCCTGCCCGACAACATCGTCTTTGCCTACCAGGGCGACGGCGACCTTGCCTCCATCGGCATGTGCGAGACGGTTTCCACCGCGGCCCGCGGTGAGAACATCACCATTATCTTCATCAACAACGCCATCTACGGCATGACCGGCGGCCAGATGGCCCCCACGTCCCTGATCGGCCAGGTCACCCAGACCTCTCCCTACGGCCGTGACCCCAAGACCCAGGGCTACCCCATCCGTGTCTGCGAGCTGCTCGCAACCTTGGACGCGCCCCAGTACCTTGAGCGCGTGACCGTCAACAACGTCAAGAACGTCCGCAACGCCAAGCGCGCCATCAAGAAGGCCTTCCAGAACCAGATCGACGGCAAGGGCTTCTCCTTCATCGAGGTCCTCTCCGCCTGCCCCACCAACTGGGGCATGACGCCGCAGAAGGCCCTGCAGTGGATCGACGAGGCCATGATCCCCCAGTATCCGCTGGGCGTGTTCCGGGATAAGGAGGCGTAAGATATGGCACATCATGAAATCGTAATCGCGGGTTTTGGCGGACAGGGCCTGCTGTTCATCGGCAAGGTGCTGGCCTACGCCGGCCTCGTGGAAAAGCGCCAGCTCAGCTGGCTGCCCTCCTACGGTCCCGAGATGCGCGGCGGCACCGCCAACTGCAACGTCATCCTCTCCGACGATCCCGTCGGCTCCCCCATCGTGCAGCACCCCAATGTGCTCATCGTCATGAACACCCCGTCGCTCGACAAGTATGAGAGCGCTGTCGTCCCCGGCGGCAAGATCTTCGTGGACTCCACGCTGATCTCCCGCAAGGTCGCGCGCGACGACGTGGACGTCTACTATGTTCCCGCCACCCAGATGGCCAAGGACATGGAGCTTAAAAACCTCGCCAACATGATCCTGCTCGGCACCGTTATCCGCGAGACGAAGTGCATCAAGGACGAGACTGTTGAGGAAGCGCTCAAGCACGTGATCCCCGCCCGCAAGATGAACCTCATGGATGTAAACCTCAAGGCCATCCAGGCCGGGAAGGACTACCAGCCGTGAAAATCGCCTGCGCCCAGATGGACGTACACCTCGGCGACAGCGCGTATAACCTGCCCCACGCGCTGGAGCTTATACGCCGGGCTGCGGCGGACGGCGCGGATACTGTGCTGCTGCCGGAGACTTTTAATATCGGCTTTTTCCCGCGGGAAAACCTCGCAGAACTGGCTGACCGCGACGGCGAGATCATCAAAATGGTCTTCGGCGCACTGGCGGCTGAACTGCACATCAACCTCGTCGCGGGCTCCGCGGTGACGAACCGGGGCGGCAAAATCTACAACACCGCCTACGTCTTCGACCGTGACGGCGCGTGCATCGCCTCCTACGACAAGACCCATCTCTTCACCCCCATGGGGGAGCACGATTACTTTACCCCCGGCAGCCGTCTTTGCACCTTCACGCTTGACGGCGTGAAATGCGGCCTGATCATCTGCTATGATCTTCGCTTCCCGGAGCTGACACGATCCCTTGCCTTGCAGGACATCGAACTGCTCTTTGTCCCGGCCGAGTGGCCCGGCGTCCGCCGCGCCCACTGGCAGACCCTTAACCGCGCCCGCGCCATCGAAAACCAGATCTTCCTCGCCTGCTGCAACGGCTGCGGCACAGCGGGGGAGACGGTCTACGGCGGGTCCTCCGCGATCTACGACCCCTGGGGCGAGATCAAGGCGGAGGCGGGCACGCAGGAGGAGATTATCCTTGCCGACTGCGACTTTGCCGTCAAGGAACAGATCCGCAACAGCATCCATGTCTTCCGGGACAGACGCCCTGAACTATATCAATTGTAAGGAGTAATGCCACTATGGAATACAATTTTCCCGTGACCCGTACCACTCATCCCAAGCCCCGGCCCGCGGATGAAAGCAAGCTCGGCTTTGCCCAGTACTTCACCGACCACATGTTCTGCATGGATTGGGACGAGGGCCAGGGCTGGCATGACGGACGCATCGTCCCCCACGCCCCCATCGAGATCGAGCCCGCCTCCTGCGTGCTGCACTATGCGCAGATGATGTTCGAGGGCATGAAGGCCTACAAGACCCCCTCCGGTGCCATCCAGATCTTCCGCCCCGAGATGAACATCGCCCGCATGGCCCGCACCTGTGAGCGTATGTGCATCCCCGAGCTGCCCGGCGACCTCTTCCTCGCCGCCGTCAAGGCCGTTATCTGGGAAGACCGCGACTGGATCCCCTCCTCTCCCGGCACCGCCCTGTATATCCGCCCCTTCATCTTCGGCGATGAGGTCTCCTTCTCCGTCCTGCCCGCCAAGCACTACCGCTTCATGATCATCCTCACCCCGACCGGCTCCTACTACGCGGCCAACGACGGCGGCCTTGCCACCACCCGCATCTTCGTGCAGGATGAGTACATCCGCGCGGCCCGCGGCGGCACGGGCTTTGCCAAGGTCGGCGGCAACTACGGCGGCGGCATGCGCGCCTCCCTCGACGCCATGAAGTACCAGTGCAAGGACGTTCTCTGGCTCGACGCTGCCGAGCACAAATATGTCGAAGAGATCGGCACCTCCAACGCCTTCTTCCGCATCAATGACGAGGTCATCACCGCGCCCCTGGATTCCGGCACGATCCTGCCCGGCATCACCCGCAACTCGGTCATCCAGCTCCTCAAGAAGTGGGGCGTCAAGGTCTCCGAGCGCAAGCTCGCCATCGACGATATCATCGCCGCCTCCAAGGACGGCTCCCTGCAGGAGATCTTCGCCAGCGGCACCGCGGCGGTCATCTCTCCCATCGGCTGCCTGAACTTCAAGGGCACCGATTACAAGGTCGCCGACGAGCAGGTCGGCCCCGTGGCCCAGAAGCTGTACGACACCCTCTACGGCATCCAGACCGGCAAGGTCGAGGACGATATGGGCTGGACCTACAAGCTCTTCGATCTCAAGTAATCATCTCCGCAAGGAAAACCAAAGCCCCTCGGCGTTTTCGCCGAGGGGCATTTTTTGCGCTTATCGTATGGGTTTGGCATTATCCCAGCGTAATGTCCACTCTCACATGAGAGCCTGCGGGATGCACGGGGATGAGCTTGCCGTCGAAGGCTTTGCCGTCGACCGTCATGGACTTCACACCGTACTGCGCGCCGTTGGGGTTATCAACATGGATCTCATATTCCGCGCCGCGGTAGGAGCGGGTGACCACGAAGCCCTTGCAGCCGGAGGGGACGCAGGGATCGATCTCGAGGCCGTCGAGCGTCGGCTTGACGCCCAGGATCGCCTGGGAGATAGACAGGAAGGTCCAGGCGGCGGTGCCGGTGAGCCAGGAATTCTTCGCTTCGCCGAAGCTGGGGGCGTCCTTGCCCGCGATCATCTGGCTGTAGACGTAGGGCTCGGTGCGATGAATGTCGCTGATGTCCTCGATGAAGGCGGGGGCGGTGCGGCGGTAGACCTGGAAGGCCCGGTCGCCGTGGCCGAGCTCGGCCTCCGCGCAGACGATCCAGGGGTTGTTGTGGCAGAAGATGCCGGCATTCTCCTTGTATCCGGGGGGATAGCTGGAGATCTCGCCGAGCTCGAGGTGGTAGCGGGTGTAGGCGGGGTTGAGCAGCACGATGCCGTACTTGGTGTCCAGCCGCTCCTCCACGCTCTTCAAGGCTTTGGCGGCCTCGCCGCTCTCCTTGCCGATGCCCGCCATGACGCACATGCCCTGGGGCTCGATGAAGATCTGGCCCTCTTCGCATTCCTTGCCGCCGACCACATGACCGTAGGCATCAAAGGCGCGGCGGAACCACTCGCCGTCCCAGCCCGCGTCCAGGACTGCGGCTTCGACCTGCTCAACAGCCTTCAGAGCCTCGTCGGCCTCGCCGTTCAGGCCCACATGGCGGCAGATCTCTGCCCAGGCGCGGCCGTACTTGACGAACATGCCGCCGATGAACACGCTCTCGGCCACGGGCCCTTCGCTGGGGCCGGTGATCTGGAAGCTCTCGCCAGGGTGCTCGGAAAAGCAGTTGAGGTTGAGGCAGTCGTTCCAGTCGGCGCGGCCGATGAGGGGCAGGCCGTGGGGGCCGAGGTGTGTGCGCGTGTAGTTGAAGCTGCGGCGCAGATGCTCCAGCAGGGGCTGGGCCAAGGAGGGATCGTTGTCAAAGTCCACCTGCTCGTCGAGAATGCCGAAATCGCCGGTCTCGCGCAGGTAGGCGTCGGTGCCCGCAATAAGCCACAGGGGGTCGTCATTGAAGCCGCTGCCCACGTCCAGATTGCCTTTCTTGGTCAGGGGCTGGTACTGGTGGTAGGCGCTGCCGTCGGGAAACTGGGTGGCGGCGATGTCCAGGATGCGCTCTCTCGCGCGCTCGGGGATCATGTGCACGAAGCCCAGCAGATCCTGGCAGGAATCGCGGAAGCCCATCCCGCGGCCCATGCCGCTTTCGTAGTAGCTGGCCGAGCGGCTCATGTTGAAGGTGACCATGCACTGGTACTGGTTCCAGATGTTCACCATGCGGTCGAGACGCGCGTCGCCGGTGCTGACCTGATATTTGTTGAGCAGCTTGTCCCAGTGCTTCCGCAGGGTGTCCATCGCGGTGTCAAAAGCTTTATTGTCGGCAAAGCGGGCCATCATGGCCTCGGCGCGCGTCTTGTTGACAACGCCGGGCGCGGCCCATTTCTCGGCCTGGGGGTTTTCGATATAGCCGAGGCCGAAGATCACGCTCTCACGCTCACCGGGGGCAAGACTGAGATTGAACTGCTGCGCGGCCACGGGCTGCCAGCCGTGGGCGATGCTGCCGGTGCAGCCGTCGCCGAAAACGGCTTCGGGGTGGGCGGGGCCGCCGTAGAGGCCGAGGAAGGCCTCACGCTGGGTGTCAAAGCCGTCGGGCATGCGGTTTGCCCAGAACACGGCGTAGTGATCGCGGCGCTCGCGGTACTCGGTCTTGTGGTAGATGGCGGAGCCTACCACCTCGACCTCGCCGGTGGAGTAGTTGCGCTGGAAGTTGGAGGCGTCGTCCATAGCGTCCCAGAGGCAGAACTCCACAAACGGGAACAGGCGCAGGCTCTTTGCGGCCTTGCCTTCATTCTTGACGGTGACGCGCATGAGCAGGCAGCGCTCCCCGACGGGAACCAGCAGCTCCTGGGATACCTTCACACCGTCCTTTGCACCTTCTATAATGGAATAGCCCATGCCGTGGCGGCACTCGTAGGCGTCAAGCCCGGCCTGCACGGGCTGCCAGCCGGGATTCCAGACGGAGGCGCCATCCTTTATATAAATATGGAAGCCCTCCTGATCCAGCGGCGCGTTGTTGTAGCGGTAGCGGGTCAGGCGGCGCAGCCGAGCGTCCCGGAAGAAGCTGTAGCCGCCGGCGGTATTGCTGAGCAGGGTAAAGAAATCCTCGCTCCCCAGATAGTTGATCCAGGGCAGCGGCGTGCGCGGCGTGGTGATCACGTACTCGCGCCGGGTGTCGTCAAAATGTCCGTATTGCATAAGCTATCTCCTTCGCGTAATCGTTTAAGTGATACATAGAGAGTAACGCATTTGGGCAGAAAAATCAAGAGCTTTTTTCAAAAAGAGCCTGTTTTCGGTAAAAATGCTGCAAACCCGAAAACGGAGCGGGGGAGAATGTTTAAGCCTGTTTCAGAACTCCGTGGTATTGCACAAAAACAGACCCCTAAAATTGTGGAAGAACGACAAGAATTTGAAATAGCCGGATTTTTCGCAAGAAAGTACTTGCAATTTTTTAGGAAATGCGTTACATTAAAGCCACGAAAACGATTAAGTAAAGGAGCTGTTCTCCGTGGTCTCGATCAAGGACATTGCAAAGCGCTGCGGTGTCTCGACTGCCACGGTGAGCAAAGCGCTCAACGGCCAGCCGGACATCGGCGAGGAGACGCGCGAGCGCATCCTTCACCTGGCGGATGAGCTCGGCTACATGGCCAACGCCACCGCCCGCGCGCTCAAGACCAACCGCAGCTACAACATCGGCGTCCTGTTCGTCGATCCCATGCACGGCGGTCTGGCGCACGAATTCTTTTCCACGGTGCTTGACGGCATCCGTAGCGAGGCGGAAAAGCACGGCTACGACATCACCTTTATCAACCGCAATGTCGGCAGCCGCCAGACCAGCTACCTCCAGCACTGCCGCTACCGCGGGGTGGACGGGGTAGTGATCGCCTCGGCGGACTTCAATGACCCCATGGTGACGGAGCTTGTGCAGTCGGATCTGCCGGTGGCGACCATCGACCACATCTTCAATAACCGCATCTCCGTGATGTCCGACAATATGCAGGGCATGGGAGAGCTTGTGCGGTACACAGCGTCGAAGGGACACCGGAAGATCGCCATCATCCACGGCGAGCTCACGGGCGTGACCCAAAACCGCCTGACTGGCTTTCACCGGGCGTGTGAGGAGCTCGGGATCACGGTTCCGGGGGAGTGGATACGCGAGGGCGTGTTCCACGACCCGGCAAGCTGCCGGCGCATCACAAAGGAGCTTCTGAGCCTGCCGGACAGACCCACCTGCATCTTCTTCCCGGACGACTACTCCTGGATCGGCGGCATGAACGCCATCCGCGACGCGGGACTTGAGGTTCCGCGGGACATCTCCGCCGTCGGGTATGACGGCATCCCCCTCTCCCGGATCATGAGCCCGGTGCTCACCACCTGGCGGCAGGATACCGAAAAGCTCGGCACCATCGCCGCCGACAGGCTCATCGAGCAGATCGAGCATCCGCGCACCGTGATCCTCGACCGCGAGATCGTGACCGGCTCCCTGCAGGAAGGCGGCACGGTGGGAGAGATATAAACAAGGTGATCAGCGGGGAAAAACCCGCAAATAATAAATCACAATAATTATCAGGAGGAAAAGATCATGAAAAAGACCATCGCAATGCTTCTGGTTCTGGTCATGGTGTTCGCGCTCTGCGGCACCGCCGCTTTCGCCGATGAACCCGAAGGAAAGGTTTTCAACATCTACGCATGGAACGAAGAGTTCAAGGGCTTCTTTGAGAAGTACTACACCGTTCCCGAAGGCGTCACCGTCAACTGGATCATCGTCCCCTCTGACAACGGCGCTTACCAGGATGCTCTGGACGCAGCTCTGCTGAACCAGGCTGATGCCAAGGACGACGACAAGGTCGACATGTTCCTGGCCGAGGCTGACTACATCCTCAAGTACGTCGACTCCGACTTCACCCAGGACGTCACCGCCCTCGGCGTGAACGACTTCTCCAACGCTTACAAGTACACCGTCCAGGCTGCGACCGACGCAAACGGTGTTGTCAAGGGCGTCTCCTTCCAGTGCTGCCCCTCCGCTCTGATCTACCGCCGCTCCATCGCCAAGGACGTGCTCGGCACCGATGATCCCGCCGAGGTTCAGGCCAAGCTCGACACCTGGGATAAGTTCAACGCTGTCGCTGCCGATGCCAAGGCCAAGGGCTACTACATGACCGCCTCCTTCGCCGAGACCTTCCGTCCCTTCTCCAACAACTGCACCACTCCCTGGGTCGACGCTGACAACAACATCCAGATCGATCCCCAGATCGAGGCCTGGATGGCTCAGACCGACGAGTTCGTCAAGAACGGCTACACCCTGACCGCCGGCGTGTGGGACGACGAGAAGAACGTCCAGATGTTCAAAGACGGCAAGACCATGTGCTTCTTCGGACCTGCCTGGTACTTCAACTTCTGCATGGGCAATGCTCAGGATCCCGACAAGGGCTGCTCCGGCGACTGGGCGATCTGCGAAGGCCCCGCTGCTCACTTCTGGGGCGGCACCTGGCTGCTCGCGCCTGCCGGCACCGATAACCCGACCATGCTCGCCGACGTGATGAACACCTTCATCAACAACGAGGAAGTCTGCTCCAAGCTCGTCTCCGACGAGGCTCAGTTCAGCAATAACCAGGCTGTCAACGCCAAGTTCGCTGCCGATCCCAACTACGGCTCTGCCTTCCTGGGCGGCCAGAACGATGTCGCTGTCTTCTCCGAGATGACCGACAACATCGTTTGGGAGAACCACACCATTTATGACCAGCTCCTCAACGAGGGCCTGCAGAACAGCCTCCAGGAGTACTACCGCGGCTCCGTCGATCAGGAAACTGCGATGAAGAACTTCTACCTCTACGTCAACGAGAAGTACCCCACCATCGTGACTCCGTGATCTGACTGAATAACGCGATCGCACAGCAAACCTTCCGGGGGCGAGGCAAATGCCTCGCCCCTTTTGAAATCAGATCGGAGTACATAGTTTAGCTGCGTATTGCGATGCGATTTTAATAAAAGAATATGGGTATCGGCTTAACTCAGCAAGAACCAGTTCCCGGTCTGTCATTGCGAACCAGTGACCGATGTCACTGGTGTGGCAATCCGTACTCCCAGCGGCCAGGTTTGATTTCTGAGTTGTTAAGGGCCTCCGGCGGGCGGATTGCCACGCCAGTGTGCGCACTGGCTCGCAATGACGGAATTAGCTGATTAAAGCCGATACGCATATAAAAGAATTTGAGAGAGAATTTTCAGGGGGTATGCAACCGTGAACGAAAAGCAGCTGCGCCGCAACCAAAAGGGCGTCTCCTATGCCAAGTGGGGGTATCTCTTTATCCTGCCCTTCTTCCTGGCGTATTTCATCTTCACCTTCGCGCCGCAGGTCCTGACCATCTACAACAGCTTCTTTGAAAACTACCGCGAGGGCCTCAAGCAGGTCGGCCCGAACTTCGTGGGCTTCGGCAACTATGTCAAGCTCTTTACACCCGACAAGACCGGCACCATCAACATCCTCAAGTATGCCGGAAACACCCTGGCCCTGTGGCTGCTGGGCGCGGTGCCCCAGGTGCTCATTGCGCTGCTGCTGGCGATCTTCTTCACCAGCTACCGCTTGAACATCAAGGGTCAGCAATTCTTCAAGACCGTCATCTACATGCCGAACCTCATCATGGCCTCCGCCTTCTCGATGCTGTTTTTCACCCTGTTTTCCAATGTCGGCCCCGTCAACCAGCTCATCCAGGCCTGGGGCTGGAGCGATGTACCCATCGACTTCTTCGCCTACAAGGGCACGGTGCGCGGCCTGATCAGCACGATGAACTTCCTCATGTGGTTCGGCAATACCACTATCCTCCTGATGGCAGGCATCATGGGCATTGACCAGGACCTCTTTGAGGCGGCAAACCTCGACGGCGCAAGCTCCACGCAGGTCTTCTTCAAAATCACCCTGCCGCTTTTGATGCCGATCCTCGTCTACACGGTCATCACCGCCATGATCGGCGGCCTGCAGATGTTCGACGTGCCCCAGGTCCTCACAAACGGCAAGGGCATGCCCGACCGCACCTCCATGACGCTGGTCATGTACCTCAACAACTACCTCGGCGGCAGCAAGAACTACGGCATGTCCGGCGCGATCTCCGTGATCATCTTCATCATCACCGGTGTGCTGAGCCTGCTGGTCTACCGCACGCTGAACAAAAAGGACTAAGGAGGAACGACCATGAATGCCAAAACACCGAAAGAGGCCCGCAAGGCCGTCGTGCAGCTGACGCTTCTCAGGATCCTCGTCTATGCCATCCTGATCTTCCTGTCGATCCTGTGCCTGTTCTCCTTCTATATGCTGTTCATCAACGCCAGCCGCTCCAACGGCCAGCTCCAGGCAGGCTTCACGCTCATCCCCGGCGGGCACATGCTGGAAAACTTCAAAAACGCCTGGACAGACAGCTCCATCAACATCCCCCGCGGCCTGCTCAACAGCTTCGTCATCGCAAGCCTGACCGCCATCCTCACCACTTACTTCTCCGCCCTCACCGCCTACGGCTTCCAGGCCTATGACTTCAAGGGCAAGAAATTCCTGTTTGCCTTCATCATGGCCATCATGGTCATTCCCACCCAGGTGTCGGCCTCCGGCTTTGTGCAGATTTGCTACAAGTTCGGTCTCACGAACAACTACCTGGTCCTGATCCTGCCAGGCATGGCGGCCCCGATCGTGTTCTTCTACATCAAGCAGTACATGGAGTCGAACCTCCCCATGGAGATCGTGGACGCGGCCCGCGTAGACGGCTGCGGAGAGTTCCGCACCTTCAACACCATCATCCTCCCCATGCTCAAGCCCGCCCTCGCCGTGCAGCTCATCTTCTCCTTCGTCCAGTCCTGGAACAACTACTTCCTGCCCTCCCTGCTGCTGACCAAGGCGGAGAAGAAGACCGTGCCTATCATGATCGCCCAGCTTCGTTCCGCAGACTACTCCAAGTTCGATATGGGCAAGGTGTACATGTTTATCCTGCTCGCCATCCTGCCGGTGCTGATCGTGTACATCATCCTCTCCAAGTCCATCATCAAGGGCGTCACCGCCGGCTCTGTGAAGGGATAATACAACAACAAATACATATAAAAACGGCTCTCCGCAGGGAGGGCCGTTTTTGGAAAGGAAATCAGCATGTTAAAAGAGCTCGGTTTTCAGAAGGGCGTGAACCTCGGCGGCTGGTTTTCCCAGTGCGATTACTCGGAGGAGCGCCTGAACAATTTCATCACCGAGGCGGATTTTGAGAAGATCGCCGACCTGGGCTTTGACCATGTCCGTATTCCCATCGACTATAACGTCATCCAGAACCCGGACGGCACCATGCGCCCGGACGGTCTCGGACGCATCGACGCGGCGCTTGCGCTCTGCGATAAGTACGGCCTCAGGGCGGTGCTCGACCTGCATAAGACGCCCGGATACTCCTTTGACGCGGGCGAAAAAGAGGCGGGCTTCTTCGAGAGCGAGAGCTATCAGGAGCGCTTCTATGACATCTGGGAAACACTCGCGGAGTGGTTTGGCGGCATGTCCGACCGCGTGGCTTTTGAGCTTCTCAACGAGGTGACCGAGGCGCGCTTTCTCCCCGCCTGGAAGCGCATCTCCCGTGAGTGTGTGCGCCGCATCCGCGTCTACGCGCCGGACACGATCATTCTGCTCGGCAGCTACAACTGGAACAGCGCCAGGACCGTCCCCGAGCTGGACGCGCCCTACGACGACAAAATGGTCTACAACTTCCATTTCTATGAGCCCCATGCCTTCACCCACCAGGGCGCCTACTGGATGCCGGAGCTGCAGGACAAGCGCTGCGCCTACGCCGACTGCGGCGCGAGCGAGGCGTGGTTTGAAGACTTCCTGGCCCCCGCCATTGAGAAGGCCGAAAAGGAGCACTGCGAGCTCTACTGCGGCGAGTTCGGCGTCATCGACGTGGTGCCGCCCGAGGAAGCGGTCAAGTGGTTCCGTGATCTGCACAAGGTCTTTGCACGCCACGGCATCGCCCACGCCATGTGGAGCTGGAAGCAGATGGACTTCGGCCTGATCGACGAACGCATGGACGGGGTACGCGACGAGCTGCTGACACTGCTGTAAAAGGACGCGTTGCAAAATGATGTTATAGCCTTGTTTATCGTAAAAACTCTCATATCATTGTAGGGGCCGACGCCCTCGGCGGCCCGCGCGGAACAGCTTGAAATTATGCAGAAATCCCCGGCAAATGGGCACAAACGTTGCGAATTTGCCGGGGATACATGCAATTGTTGAGATTTCACTGCCGGGCCGCCGAGGGCGTCGGCCCCTACGCGTAACGCATATAAAATGTGTTTTGCAACGCGTCCTTCTTATTTATCCCGCGCTCTTTAGCTCCGTCAGCCAGTCGTCGTCCGTCGGCATGGCGAAGGGCGGCGGAGCCGCGTCGCTCTTATTGCCGGGGGTGCCGGTGATCCATTCCTCCGGCGCGGGCGGGGCTTCCTCCTCCGGCTCTTCGATGAGTTCCTCGGCATAGATTTCCTCCTCTTCCTCCTCCGGCTCCGTGCGCCTGCCGAGAGAAAAGTAGGAGATGCCCTGGATGGTGGTCGTGCAGCAGACCTCTCCGCCGCGCAGATACACCAGGTCCAGCTGTCCCTCGCTCACGGGCTGGGCGTTGGGGTTGAGATCGTCGTTGATCATCTGGATCCAGTTATAGAGATCGAGGAAGGTATAGCTCAGATCGTGGACATAGGACGGGGTGTTCGGCGCGGTGTAGAAGCGGATGTCCTCGCTGCGGCAGCGCAGGAGCTGTCTTGCAAACCAGGCCATGTTGGAGGCAGACATGTTGGTGTCCATATTCTCCGCCAGGATCTGCACCACCTGGGGGATGTTCGGGATGCTGCCGAGCTGCAGGAACTGATCCGCCGCAGCCTTGAGGAAATCGTGCTGGACCTTGATGCGGTCGAGGTCGCCGTTGACATAGCCGCTGCGGAAGCGGCACAGCCACATGCACTGCTCGCCGTTTAAGAGCTGATAGCCCGGCTCCAGGTCGATGACCGGCCCGTCCTCGTAGTACATGCGCTGGGGCACATCGTACCAGATGCCGCCCAGAGCGTCCACCGCCTGCTCGAAGGCCTCGAGGCTGATGACCGCGTAGCAGTCCACGTCAAAGCCCGTGAGCTTCTTCACGTGCCGCCTTAACGCCTCGCTGCCGTCGGCACCGCTGTATATTGCCGTCCAGTATACGCTGTTTAATTTGCGGATGGGCGTGTCCACATTGATGAGCGTGTCGCGCGGCAGGCTCACGAAGCTTGCGGTGTGCCGCACGGTGTCGAGCTTGCCGACCATGATGGTGTCGGTGTTGCCGGTCCCGTCGTCGCTTCCGGCAAGTAAAATGGTGTAGACCCCGTCCTGCCGCTCGGTCTCAAAGGCGGTGCCCCGGTCCGGTGTTGGCGTGGGAACGGCGGTGGGGGAGGACGGAGCCTCGGCCGAGGGCTGGGGCTGGTTTACCTCCGTCAGCACCGGGTTTCCTGTGACGGTCTCCGGCGGCTTTTCCCAGAGAAAATACGCCCCCACCGTCGCGGCGACCGCCGCTGCCGCGCTGCCGCCGATGATCGTGATCCGCCGCAGCCATTTCTTCTTGTCCATACTCCCGCCTTTCCGTCCGCCGTGAGCGAGACGTTTTTTGTATTATCACGCGGCCTTGCCGAGCCGTGTTTCCATTCACTCGGGAGTATTTCCCGCACGCCGGGAAATCATACACACGAAAACGAAAAAACTTCAAATTTTCACAAAAGAAGTTTCAAGGCTCCACCTCTTCCTGTTGCTTTTTACCGAAATGACAGCGGCATCCGAAAACGGCATTGACTTTAGCGCCAAAAAGTGCTAAAGTACAGCCATCACCAGAGAGGAGACGCTGTCATGACCGGACGCCGCATTGCATACGCATACAGCTATGATTCCTATTATCGCTTTCGGTAATAGCGGTTTGTGCTGCAAGGAAACGTTTGGTCAGGCTTCGATAACCGACAACGCGCCGCACAGACTGCTGTCTGAGCGGTTTTTTCTTTTGGGGTGATAAACGCACTTCCCACGGATGAAAGCAAAAAACGAAAATAAAGGAGATCACGAACATGAAAAAGATCCTCACTCTCGTTCTCGCGCTGACCATGGTCTTTGCACTGGCGGCTCCCTCTGCCTTCGCCGCCGATTCCTACACCGTCGGCATCTGCCAGCTCGTGCAGCACCCCGCCCTCGACGCTGCTACCCAGGGCTTTAAGGACGCCCTGACCAAGGCCCTCGGCGACAAGGTCAGCTTTGTCGAACAGAACGCCTCCGGCGACTCCGCCACCTGCGCGGTCATCTGCAATCAGTTCGTCTCTGACGAGGTCGACCTGATCATGGCCAACGCCACCCCCGCCCTGCTGGCTGCCCAGGCTGCCACCAACAAGATCCCCGTGCTCGGCACCTCCGTCACCGACTATGCCTCCGCCCTTGACATCGACGACTGGAAGGGCAGCACCGGCACCAACATCTCCGGCACCTCCGACGGAGTCCCCGCCGCCGAGCTTGCCGCCGTTGTCAACGAGCTTTTCCCTGACGCCAAAAATGTCGGCCTGCTCTACTGCTCCGGCGAGCCCAACTCCAAGTTCCAGGCCGATGAGATCCGCCCCGTCCTTGAAGAGATGGGCTATAAGGTCACAGACTTCACCTTTGCTGACTCCAACGATGTCTCCGCCGTCACCAACAACGCCTGCGACGACTGCGACGTTCTCTACATTCCCACCGACAACACCGCCGCCTCCAACGCAGAGCTGATCAACAACGTCGCCCTGTCCAAGAAGGTCCCCATCGTTGCCGGTGAGGAAAACCTCTGCGCCGGCTGCGGCGTGGCGACCCTCTCCATCTCCTACTACGACCTCGGCACCGTCACCGGTGAGATGGCCGCGAAGATCCTCTCCGAGGGCGCCGATGTCTCCACCATGGAGATCGAGTACGCTCCCTTTGCCAAGAAGTTCAACAAAACCAACTGCGACATTCTCGGCATCACCGTTCCCGAAGCCTACGAGGCCATTGCAGAGTAATTTCTGAGTCCCCTGTAATCAACGCCCCGGCGGGATTATCCTGCCGGGGCATCAACTGAGGTGTATTCTGTGACTTTAACAAGCTATTTCGCTTCTCTGAACGTTCTGAAGCTTTTCCGCAACATGCCCGGCGGCGTGTCGCAGGGCATCATCTGGGGCATCATGGCCCTGGGCATCTACATCACCTTCCGCCTGCTGGATGTGGCGGACCTGACGGTGGACGGCTCGTTCACCACGGGCGGCGCCGTGACCGTCATGCTGATCCTCGCGGGCTGGCCCGCATGGGCGGCGCTGCTGATGGCCATGCTGGCGGGCCTGCTCGCGGGTTTCGTGACCGGCGTACTGCACACGAAGCTCGGCATCCCCGCGATCCTCGCCGGTATCCTGACCCAGTTTTCCCTCTACTCCATCAATCTGCATATTATGGGCATGGCGGCCAACAAGGCCGTCAGCGTGGATAAATACCATCTGCTGCTCTCCTCGCGCAACATCCCCGCCGCGATCCTGACGGGCATCATCATCGCCCTCGTACTGGTTTCCGTGATGTACTGGTACTTCGGCACCGAGCAGGGCTCCGCCATCCGTGCCACCGGCAACAACCCTGCCATGAGCCGCGCCCTCGGCATCAACATCGACAACATGAAGGTGCTGGGCCTGTCGCTCTCCAACGGCATCGTCGCCCTGTCCGGCGGTCTGCTTGCCCAATACCAGGGCTTCGCGGACATCAACATGGGCCGCGGTGCCATCGTCATCGGCCTTGCCGCCGTCATCATCGGCGAGGTGGTGGGCGGCGCGATCCTCGGCAAGCACCTCAACTTCTACGGCACGCTGAGCTTCACGGTCGTGGGCGGCATTGTGTACTATCTCGTCATCGTCATCGTCCTCTGGCTCAAGCTCAACTCCAACGATCTCAAGCTCTTTACCGCCATCGTTGTTGCGCTGTTCCTCGCGGTGCCCTATCTGCGCGGCCAGAAGAAGAGCTCCTTTGCCAAGCTCAGGAGGAAGGGGGCCGGAAGCGATGCTTGATCTGCAGAACATTTCCAAAACCTTTAATCCCGGCACCATCAACGAAAAAAAGGCCCTCAACGGCCTGAGCCTGCACTTAAAGCCCGGCGACTTTGTCACCGTCATCGGCGGCAACGGCGCGGGCAAGTCCACCATGCTCAACGCGGTGGCGGGCGTCTGGCCCGTGGACGAGGGGCGCATCCTTCTCGACGGCCAGGACATCACCGCCCTGCCGGAGCATAAGCGCGCCCACCTCATCGGCCGCGTATTCCAGGACCCCATGATGGGCACCGCGCCCAACATGCAGCTCGAGGAAAACCTGGCACTGGCCGCCCGCCGCGGTCAGAAGCGCGGGCTCAAATGGGGCGTCACGAACGCCGAGCGCGAGGAGTACCACGAGCGCCTGAAGATCCTCGGCCTCGGCCTTGAGGACCGTTTGACTTCCAAGGTCGGCCTGCTCTCCGGCGGCCAGCGCCAGGCGGTCACGCTTTTGATGGCGGTGCTGCGCGAGCCCAAGCTCCTGCTGCTCGACGAGCACACCGCAGCCCTCGACCCCGGCACCGCCGCGAAGGTCCTGGAGCTCTCGGACCAGATCGTGCAGGATCACAAGCTCACCACGCTCATGATCACCCACAACATGAAGGACGCCATCCGCCACGGCAACCGCCTCATCATGATGAACGAGGGCCACATCATCCTCGACATCGAGGGCGAGGAGAAGAAGAAGCTCACCAAGCAGCAGCTCATCGATCTCTTTGCCCAGAAGGGCGCGAGCATCGACTCCGACGAGGCGTTGCTGACAAAGTAAGAGAAGAAACGAAAACGCTTCCGGATAATTCCGGAAGCGTTTTTTTCAGGAAAGAAGAAGGGGGCGATGCACAGCGCGAGGGTGAGAGTTTCGCGGCTGAGCTTGTTATTCCTTCCTGCGCACATCGTCATAGGTAAGGTCCGGCTTTTTTCGCACGATATATACGCCCTTGCCCGGATGTTCGAGATAGCCCTCCCCGCACAGCTCCTTGAGCACGCGCAGCAGCTGGCGGGGGCTTACGTTGAGGGAGCGGGCCAGGGGGGCGATGTTGGAGATGGCGTCGCCGCACTGCGCGTTCTGAAGCGACATGCACACCCGCTGCCTCAATGAGCCGCTGCGGCTGGAAACCACGGCACCGTTGAGCTTGTTGGCAAGGCAGCGGCACAGGTGCAGCAGGAACACCGGGTCGCTCAATAACCGTTCCCGGTACTGCTCCAGATAGACGGTGAGGGTATAGACGGTGGTTTTCGCCTCCACAAAGAAGGGGGTGAACTTGGCGTCGATGAGCTCGATGTCCCCGAGGATCGTGATGTCGTTGTTGTGGGTCAGCAGCGTGACGGTGGATTCCTCGTCCGGCATCTCGTACAAAAGCAGATCGCCGTCCACAATGAACTGCAGGTAGCGGCTGGGCGAGAAGGGCGTGGTCAGAAGCTCCCCCGGGGAGTAGCGCAGCAGGAGAAAATGCGGCATGGAGCTGCCGAACAGCTCCCGGATCCTGCGCTTTTCCAGGTAGGATTCCAGCAGCTTCTGGTCCTGGATGGTCTCCAATACGATCCCTCCGATCTCTAAGATTCACAAAGAGCTTGCCGAAAACAGACAATTGCCGAGGCAACTTTGTGGGATGTGCACAAAAAGCCGGAAAAAGATTCGCCCATAGCAAGTGACAAATGTCACTACGAACATCTTATTTCTTTTATATACTATAATCACGAAAAAGACAAGCCCAAAAATAATTTTGTGAGGTGGCTTATGGAAAAGGTATCCCTCCGCGATGATTTTAACAATTGCGCCGAAGGCACTCCATAACGCCACTCTTCACTCTATATTTGAAAGGAGACCCCGCAATGAGCATCCCTTATGTCAAACGCGACGAAAAAGGAATCCCGACCCTCTATGTGCACGACAAGCCCTTCTTCATGCGCGGCGGTGAGATCCACAACTCCAGCGCCTCCGATTCCGCCTTCCTGGATGAAAAGCTCTGGCCCGCCCTGCGCGGCCTGAACCTGAATTCGGTCATCGTCCCCCTGTACTGGGAGCTCATCGAGCCGGCTGAGGGCAAATATGATTTTTCCCTGCTGGATGAAATGGTCGCCTCCGCCCGTTGGGAGGGCCTCAAGCTCTGCTTTTTGTGGTTCGGCCTGTGGAAAAACGCCGAGTCCTTCTATGTCCCCGCCTGGATGAAGAAGGACACCGAGACTTACTTCCGCGCCGAGAAGGTCAACGGCGAGAAGATGAAGACCATCTCCCCCCTGTGCACCGCCGCCGTGGAGAAGGACCGCAGGGCCTTCACCGCCGTCATGCGCCACATCAAGGAGATCGACGAGTATGAAAACACTGTCGTCGTCATGCAGGTGGAAAACGAGATCGGCCTTCTCGGCACCGACCGCGATTACAGCCCCGCCGCCAACGCCGCCTTCAACCGGCCCATCCCCGAAAAGCTCGGCGACGAACTGGGCGGCCTGCGCGGCACGTGGAAGGAGCTCTTCGGCGACGACGCGGGCGAGTTTTTCATGGCATGGCACTTTGCAAGCGCTGTCGAGACCATTGCCGCCTCCGGCAAGAAGGAATACGATCTGCCCTGCTACGCCAACGCCTGGCTGTGCCAGAGCCCCTGGTTCCCCGGCTCTTATCCCTCCGGCGGCCCTGTCACCCGGGTGCAGGCCATCTGGCGCGCGGCGGCCCCGTGCCTCTTCACCTTCGGCCCGGATATCTATGTGCCCTACTGCGCGGACGTGATGGATGATTACGCAAGCGATATAAACCCCCTCTTTATCCCCGAGATCCGCAAGGACGCGGTGGCCTCCTCCTACGCCCTCTACGCCTTCGGCAGGCACAACGCCATCTGCTTCTCCCCCTTCGGCGTCGAGGACCTGGCCCTCGACCCGTCCCAGCTCGATAAGCCGCCGATGGATCTGATGATCGCTTTGAACATCGACCCCTCCGCCTTCGACATCACCGGCAGCCGCGACTGCCTGGCCGCGACCTACAAGCTGCTGGAAAACCTCGAGCCCCTGTATCTCAAGTACCGCGGCACCGAGCATCTGCGTGCCTGTGTGCGCCACGGCGAGACCGACTACTCTGCCTTCCTGCGCTTTGCCGGCTGCGACATCGTGGTCAAATACGGCCCGCGCATGAGCGGCAAGCCCCTCGGCTGCCTGTACGTCATCGAGCCGGAGCCGAACAAGTTCCTTCTTGCGGGCCTTAACTGCTCCGTGGAATTTCACGCAAAGCCCGGCGACGCAAGAAAGCTGGACATCCTCCGCATGGAGGAGGGCCGCGTCGAAAACGGCGAGTGGGTGCGCGGCCGCGTGCTCAACGGCGACGAGCAGATGACCCTCCGCTTCGGCGACCTGCCCGAGACCAGACTGGTGGAGATGTACGCCTTCTGATATTTTGCAAACGGGAGACCGTACGGTCCTGTAAGGAACTGCATGGCTTCCCTTCTTCTATATGGCATTATCTACAAAGGCACGGCCTGAATTTTGTCAAGCCTATCACGCTTTTGTGAACAATGCACAGAAATCTCCCGGCGCTTTTCTGCACGGCGTGGTGACATGTGTCACTACAAATCTGCGCTTTCTCCTATATACTGTTATCAGTCGAAAACATCGCGTAATACGAACAAATCAAAAAAGGAGAGCACATTCATGGAAGAAAAAGTTCTTGGCTATGGCGTCATCGGCACCGGTGTCTACTGCGACCACTACTTCGGCACCCTCGGCCCCGTGTTCAAAAACCTGCGCCCCGTGGGCTGCGCGGACCTGAACGTGGAGGCCGCCAAGGCAGCGGCCAAGCGCTGGAACGTCCCCAAGGTCTACACTACCGAGGAGATGCTTAATGACCCCGAGGTCGACATCGTCATCATCCTCACCAATCCCGCCTCCCACTACAGCCTGACCATGGCAGCGCTGAAGGCCGGCAAGCATGTCTACTGCGAAAAGCCCCTGGCCGACAGCCTCGAGCAGGCCAACGAGATCGTCGAGTTTGCAGAAAAGCAGGGCCTCTTCGTCGGCTCCGCTCCCGACACCTTCCTGACTCCCGAGTTCCAGACCGTGCGCAAGCTCCTGGATGAGGGCGCCATCGGCAAGGTCATCGGCGTCACCGCAAACTACGTCGGCCCCGGCGCGGACCTCTGGCACCCCAACGCGGGCTACCTCTACAAGAAGGGTGTCGGCCCCGCGCTCGATATGGGCCCCTACTTCCTCACCTCTCTCGTCACCCTGCTCGGCCCCATCGACAGCCTCTTTGCCTACGCAAACCGCGGCTGGGACGTGCGCAGGATCTGGGACAAGGACGTCGAGGTCGAGGTCAACACCAACTACTGCGCGGTGCTCAAGTTCAAAAACGGCACCGTCGGCAACCTGAACCTGACCTATGACGAGTGGAAGTCCAGCCTGCCCGGCATGGAGCTCTACGGCACCGAGGGCGTCCTCTTCGCCCCCGATCCCAACGCCATGATGGGCCCCATCAAGCTCCTCAAGGCCGAGGACTTCAAGAATCTCGTCAACTCCAAGGGCGACAACGTGGGTGCCCGTCTCGGCGCCATCTACGGCCCGGAGACCATGGGCCTCTTCACCGAGATCGAGACCGTCGCGCCCCGCGTGGGCAACCAGCGCGGCTCCGGCGTTTCCGACATGGCCAGAGCCATTGTCGAGGGGAGAAAGCCCAGAGTATCCGCCGACCTCTGCCGCCATGTCACCGAGGGCATCAACGCCTTTGATGTCAGCGTCAAGACCGGCGAGCCCTACAAGATGACCACTACCTTCGAGATGCCCGAAGCACTCAAGTTCTGATCAATTGCGAACACGGTTCGCAATTGAGGTACTCGCGCTTATCGCACGCGGCGGAGCGTTACACGCCGCGTTTGGTCGGCGCGAGGCCTCACAAAGTTCGGCTCAGGGTGTTTTTGAAGAAGCAAAGCTCCCTCAAAAACGATTTGATTCCCTCCGGGCCATAAACATTACAGATAGTTCCACATAGTTTCTAAAGGAGGAATGGCTTATGTACCGCAATAATAATCAGGGCCCCAAGAGAGGCGTTGCCCTCTACAGCTACTCCGCCGAGTTCGGCTTTGAAAAGACCCTCGAGGACTGCTTCGAGGACATCCATGACATGGGCGCCACCGGCGTGGAGATCCTCGCCAACACCCATATCGAAAACTACCCCTATCCCACCGACGAGTGGGTCAACTACTGGTTCTCCCTGTGCGACAAGTACCAAGTGGAGCCGGTGGAGTACGGCCACTGGATCGACTGCCGCGTCCTGCAGGACCGCCTGCTGAGTACCGAGGAGGCCGTCGCCCGCCTCGAGCAGGATCTGCGCCTTGCCCACCGCCTGGGCTTCAAGGTCCTGCGCACCAAGATGAGCGTTGTGGACGATGCCCTCAATCCCGTTGAAAACTGGCGCGAGATTATCCGCGGCGCCCTGCCCCTGGCCGAGCGTCTCGGGCTCACCATGTGCCCCGAGATCCACATCCCCACCAACCTCAAGAGCCAGATGATCCAGGACTACATCGACTTCATCAAGGAGACCGGCACGAAGAGCTTCGGCCTGAACATCGACTTCTCCGTCTTCCGCCACAAATTTGACGAGGGCGAGTTCGTCGATCCCCACTTCGTTCCCAACGAGCCGGAGGACATCATCCCCCTGATCCCCTATATCTACTGCTGCCACGCCAAGTTCATCCACATGAACGACGACTTCGAGGAGACCACCATCCCCTACAAGGAAGTGCTCATGGCCCTGCGCGACAACGGCTACAACGGCTACCTCCTGAGCGAGTACGAGGGCGCGGACAAGTATGACCAGGGCTACGAGGTCGGCCAGACTCTGCGCAAGCATCACATCATGATGAAGAACATTCTGGGTTATTAAGGAGGGGAAAACAATGGATAAACAGGTCATTCAGTCTGTCGGATTTCGCAACATCGAAGAAAACGGCGAGATCGTCGGCTTCCAGCTCAAGATCCGCCTGCCCTATTATCGCGGCGTGTACCTCAGCCAGATCCGTCCGGGCCACCTGATCGTGGACGGCGAGAGCTACGGCGAAAATGAGATCATGTGGCGCGTAAACGGCGAGGACTTCACCTACGCCGACATGCGCAAAGACTGCACTCGCCACTGGCACCCCATGGAGCCCGCGACGCTGATCGTCAAAAAGCCCGGCGGATTAAAGCAGGGCTTCCACGATCTGACCTACGGCTTCTGCTGCACCCACTCCTACATGCCCCCCTTCATGGAGGCGCTGGAGGATCCGGACAAGCCCGCGGTCATCTACTTCCGCGAGTTCGGCCAGAACACCAACAGCCGCAGACTGCTCATCGTGTAAGGAGGAAACACTATGCTGAAAATCGGTATTTTGGGCTGCGGCAAGATCGCCCAGGTCCGGCACATCCCCGAGTACGCCGATAACCCCAACTGCGAGCTCGTCGGCTTCTTTAACCCCACCAAGTCCCGCGCTGAGGACATGGCCAAAAAGTACGGCGGCAAGGCCTATGACACCGCCGAGGAGCTGCTCGCGGATCCCAACATCGACGCTGTCTCCGTCTGCGCTGCGAACAACGCCCACGCCGAGCTCACCATCAAGGCCCTCAAGGCGGGCAAGCACGTCCTGTGCGAAAAGCCCATGGCCATCTCCCTTGCCGACTGCGAGGAGATGGTGAAAGTCGCCCACGAGCAGGGCAAGCTTCTCATGATCGGCCAGAACCAGAGGCTGACCAAAGCCCATGAGCTTGCCAAGAAGATGATCGCCGACGGCGAGATTGGCAGGGTCATCACCTTCCGCACCGCCTTCGGCCACGGCGGCCCCGAGACCTGGAGCATCACCCCGGGCAAGAACACCTGGTTCTTCGACAAGACCAAAGCCGCCATGGGCGCCATGGCCGACCTCGGCATACACAAGACTGACCTCATCCAGTTCCTGCTGGGCGAGAATGTGGTCCGCACCACTGCCAAGCTCACCACGCTCGATAAGCGCGGGGCCGACGGCAATCTCATCGGCGTGGACGACAACGCCATCTGCATCTACGAGATGGCCGACGGCGTCATCGGCACCATGACCGCCTCCTGGACCTACTACGCCGCCGAGGACAACTCCACTGTCATCTACGGCACGGAGGGCGAAATGCGCATCTACGACGACCCGGCGCACTCCATCGTGCTCAAGAAGAAGGGTGAGGCGCCCAAGTACTTCGACGTCGAGCAGATCCAGACCAACGACAACCAGACCAAGTCCGGCATCATCGACCTGTGGGTGGACTGCCTGATGAAGGGCGAGGAATCCCCCATCTCCGGCGACAGCGTCCTCTCCGCCATGCGCGCGGTCTTCGCCTCCATGGAGTCGAGCGAGAAGGGCGTCGCCGTCGACATCCCGGCAAACCGGTAAAAAACAGCGCACAGCGTATCTTGGCTCCCCCTCCGGGGGAGCTGGCATGGCGCGTCCCCCGCAAGCGCCATGACTGAGAGGGTATCCCCCCTGTCATAGGAAGCGGCCCTCTCAGTCACTTCGTGACAGCTCCCCCCCGGCGCGGGGGAGCCAAGAGCTTAGATGACACCTACGAAGGGAGAATACACTATGTTCAAATTTGGTCTTCTGACCGCGATCCTGGACGGCTGGAGCTTTGAGGAAGCCGTCAACGCCGCCGCCGAGATGGGCTTTGAGTGCCTCGAGGTTGCCTGCTGGCCCGCCGGCAAGGCAGAGCGCCGCTACGCCGGCGTTTCCCACATCGACGCCGAGCGCGTCTGCTCCGATCCCGACTATGCCGCGTACGTCAAGGGCTATGTGGAGTTCATGGGCATGCGCATCTCCTCCCTGGCCTACTACCCCAACACCATGGACCCCGACCTTACCAAGCGCGAGGTTGCCATCAATCACCTGAAGGCGCTGATTAAAGCTTCCGCCATCCTCGGCGTCAACATGGTCACCACCTTCATCGGCCGCGACCAGCACAAGACCGTGGAGGAAAACATTGAGCTCTTCAAGGAGATCTGGCCGCCCATCATCAAGCTCGCGGAGGAGCAGGGCGTCAAGGTCGCCATCGAGAACTGCCCCATGCTTTTCGGCCCGGACCAGTGGCCCGGCGGACAGAACCTCATGTGCACCCCGGCGATCTTCCGCAGACTCTTCGCCGAGCTGCCCAGCCCGAACTTCGGCCTGAACTTCGACCCCAGCCATTACGTGTGGCAGGGTCTTGACTACGTGCAGACGGTGTACGAGTTCAAGGACAAGATCTTCCACGTCCACTTCAAGGACATCAAGCTCTATCCCGACAAGCTCAAGCAGGTGGGCGTTCTGGCCTATCCGCTGGAGTACATGAGCCCGAAGCTGCCCGGCCTTGGCGATGTGGACTGGGGCGCCTTCATCTCCGCCCTCCATGACATCCGCTATAACGGCAACGCTGTCATCGAGGTGGAGGACAAGGCCTTTGAATCCTGCAAGGAGGATGTACTCAAGTCCATCCGCCTTTCCAAGCGCTACCTCGACAACTTCATTATCTAAGTGTCTGTTATTGTGCACAGAGCGCAAATAATATTAGGAGGATAAACATTATGACGACCCAGGAAAAAACCAATCCGAAACTGCTGGTTTCCTACAGCTTGGGCGAGATCGCGTGCCAGATGAGCTGGTACATGATCAACACTTACCTGATGGCATTCTACACCGACGTTGTTACACTCTCCGCCGGCGCGATCTCCATGATCATGCTGATCGCCCGTGTCTGGGATACCATCAACGACCCGATGATGGGCAACATCGCCGACCACACCAAGTCCCGCTGGGGTCGTTTCCGTCCCTACATGATTTTCGGCGCTCCCGTCCTCGCAATCTTCAACATCCTGACCTTCACCGTGTTCCCCGTGACCGGCTGGCTGAAGGTTGCCCTTGCCCTCGCCACCTATGTCGGCGCAGGCATGGCCTACACGGCCTGCTCCATCGCCTATCAGGCGCTGCAGAACGTCATCGCCATTGACTCCCGTGTCCGTATGAACCTCGCCACCGCCCGCGGCTTCGGCTCCCAGCTCATCGGCATCGTCCTGTCCCTCGTTGCGATGCCCATGATCCTCCACTTCTCCCGCACCATGAATGCAGAGGGCGCCAAGATCGCCGACGCGAAGGGCTACTTCGTGGCAACCGTGATCCTGTCCGTCCTGATGGTCCCGCTGTTCTGGCTGTGCGCTGCCGGCTGCAAGGAGACCTACACCGAGAAGCTCCACGCCGGCCACCAGGAGAAGATCGGCTTCCTGCAGAGCGTCAAGGAGCTCGTCAAGAACGATCAGCTGCTGATGGTGGTTCTGGCCACCGTGTTCGGCGCCATCTGCGTCTCCGGCCGTATGGGCATGCTGTTCTACTACATTGTCTACGTTGTCGGCGGCGATAACCCGTTTGCCCTGATTTCCCCGACCTTCACCACCATGACCGTCGCCGCCCTGATCGGCGTGATAATCCTGCCCTGGACCACCAAGTGGTTCGGCAAGCGCAACTGGATGCTGATCCTGAACGCTGTCATGGTCACCGGCTTCATCCTGATGTACCTGTTCCCGACCAAGCAGTTCCTGTTCCCGCTGTCCTTCATCTGCGGCGTTGCCAACTCCGGCGCCAACATCTGCCCGGGCATGATCGGCGACTCCCTCGAGTACGGCGACTGGAAGCTTGGCAAGCGTCAGGAAGGCCTGGTCGCCTCCTTCCTCAGCTTCGGTGTTAAGCTCGCCACCGCGTTTGTCGGCTCTGTGGGTGTGCTGCTGCTGTCCGCTGTCGGCTACGTTCCCAACGCCGCCCAGACTCCCGCCGCCTGCAGAGGCATCAACATCGTTGTCAATATCATCCCCGCCGTGATCGGCGTTCTCTCGATGGTGCCGCTGTTCTGGTACAAGCTGGACGACAAGCGCGTCAGTGAAATCCGCGCCGACCTCGAAGCCGGCAAGCACGCCTGGGACAAGTAATATAGCTTTATACCATATATGACCGGGTTGCTTATGCGATCCGGTCATATTCGTAAACGTGAATCTATTGCGAAACGCAGGTTTCGCAATCGGCTATAGTCGTAAACAAAAGGAGAAGAACAATGAAATACGAAGTTATCACCATAAATAAAGAACGAAAAGTCACTCTCACCGCCATGCTCCAGGAGGTCGGCGGGGAGTTTCGCGGCATTTCCGCCCGGCCCGCCGTCGTGGTCATCCCCGGCGGCGGCTACCGCTTCTGCTCGGACCGGGAGGCAGACCCCGTGGCGGCGGTGTATCTCAAGGCGGGCTATCATGTCTTCATCCTGCGCTACTCGGTGGGGGAGGACGCTGTCTGGCCCACGCCGCTTACGGACTATGAAGAAGCCATGGCGACGATCGACGCGCGCGCCGACGAGTGGCACGTGCTGAAGAACAAGATCGCGGTCGTGGGCTTTTCCGCGGGCGGACACCTCGCCGGGGCCGCGGCCGCGTTGGCGGAGCGCCGCCCGGCTGCCGCCATCCTCGGCTATGCCGTGCTGCGCCGGGAGACCGCACAGGAGCTGGGCCTCACCATGCCCGGGATCGCCGAGAACGTGGACGAGAAGACCTGCCCCTGCTTCCTCTTTGCCACCCGCACCGACAGCGTGGTGCCCATCCAGAACACCCTGGACATGATGAACGCCCTCAACCGCTTTCAGATTGCCTTCGAGTGCCACATCTACGGCTACGGCCCCCACGGCTTTTCCACCGGCGATCCCTCGATCCAGAGCCCGGAGACCATCTTCCCCCAGCGGGCCGAGGACTGGACGACCGACAGCGTGGCCTTCCTGCGGGACCTCTTCGGCGACTTTGGCTCTCAGGGCATGACCGAGCCTGTACTGCGCGCTCGTATCAATGACGACGGCATGGGCTGGCTCAGCCTCGACTGCACCATCGCCCGCATCTTCGGCAACCCCGAGGCGCGGCGCGTCCTGGCCCCCACCATTGAGAAAATGCGGCGGCAGATCGTCCCCTTCGAGCCGGGCATGAGCTTTGAGGACATGATGCAGGCCCTCGGCAGGATGACGCTCCGAGACCTGCTGGCTGAGCGCGGCATCGACCGGGACCGCTTCGACGAGCTGAACGAGGCCCTGCGCCGCGTGCCAAACATCTGAAGGAAACCGCAATGGAACATAGATTTCAAAACCCCATCCTGCCGGGCTTTTACCCGGACCCCTCCATCTGCCGGGTGGGGGAGGACTTTTATATGGTCTGCTCCAGCTTTGAGCTCTGCCCCGGCATCCCCCTCTTTCACAGCCGGGACTTACAGCACTGGGAGCAGCTCGGCCATGTCATGACGCCGGAAAACGGCTTTCACGTGGAGAAAAACACCTTTAACGGCGGCGTCATGGCCCCAACGATCCGCTGGCATGGCGGCACCTTCTACGTCATCAACTGCAATTTCAGCGACAGGGGCAACTTCATCGTCACGACGAAGGACCCCGCCGGCCCCTGGTCCGAGCCCCACTGGCTGGACGACGTGCCGGGCATCGACGCCTCCATCTTCTTTGACAACGATGGCAAGTGCTATATGATGGGCACTGCCAATATCTGGCCCAGTGAGACCGGCGGCTTGCGTCAGGGCATCTGGGCGGCGGAGTACGACATTGAAAACTTCCGCATGGCCTCCGAGCCCCATGCCCTCTGGGGCGGCGCGATGGCGGGCGTAGCTTCCCCCGAGGCACCGCATATCTACCATATCGGAAAGTATTACTATCTCCTGATTGCCGAGGGCGGCACCGAGCAGTATCACTCCTCCACCGTCGCCCGGAGCGAAGCGATCTTCGGCCCCTATGAAGGCAGCCGTGCAAACCCGGTGCTCACCATGCGGCATCTGGGGCAGCGCGCCGCCATCCAGAACGCGGGGCACGCGGACCTTGTGGATTTGCCGGACGGGAGCTGGTACGCGGCGTTCCTGGCCTCGCGCCTCATCGGCGGGGTGAGCAAGAACCTGGGCCGCGAGACCTTCCTCTGCCCCGTGCGCTTCGAGCTTGACTGGCCCCTCTTCACCCCGGACACCGGCAAGGTGGAGTGGGAGTACGATTTTCCCGCAAGCCTTCCCTGGATCGAGACACCCGCAAAGCCTGCCCGCGACTGCTTTGACGGGGAGCTTTCCTCAGAGTGGGTATTCTGGGGCAGACCCTATGAAAAATTCTGGCAGACGGGCGGCGGCCTGACGCTCCGCTGCCTGAGACAGAGCCTGACCGATGCGCTCCAGCCCATGAGCATGGAGGCCGGGCATTCCGAGGAAAACTTCGTCTCCTTCGTCGCCCGCCGCCGCTTGCAGCCGAACTGCCGCTTTGCCTGCCGTCTGCGCTTTACCCCGGAAGGGAAGGAGAGCGCGGGCATCGCCGTGGTGCAGGCCATGAACCACCAGTACCACCTTGAGCTTGCGCAAAAGGACGGCAAGACCGCGGTGCAGCTTCTGCGCTATACGGCAGACTACGCCCTGCCGCCCTACATCCCGGGCTTTGCCGCCGAGACGAAGCGGGAGCTGCTGGCTTGGGCTCCCTGGGAGGATGGGGAGATCGTGCTGGAAGCGGAGCTTCATGAGAACGAATACAGCTTCCGCTTCGGCCCCGACGAGCAGCACACGCATGAGCTCGCCCGCGCCGACGGCGCCGCCATCAACCCCGAAAAGGTGGGCTGCATGGTGGGCGAGGTGCTGGGACTCTTTGCCAGTGCAAACAGTACACACAGCGAAAACAGCGCCCGGTTTTTATGGGCGGAATATCGGAATCTGTAAGAAAAAGCACCATCCGCTTCGCGCCGCCCTATGTTGTGAATAATACGGGTTGTCTCATCCCCAGCAGGAATGTTATAATAGCGGAAGTAGCGACTACGCCCGCCCGGGATCAGATGAACTACCCCCAGCCGCCCTTTGATTTTTACCATGAGGCGCTGGAACCCACGGGCATGTTCGGCAAAACGGAAATTCTATATCGATAAACAGGAGGCCACACATGAAGCTGACCCAGGAACAGAAAAAGTTTGTAGAGGATCTTCTCTCCCGCATGACGCTCGACGAGAAGATCGGCCAGATGAACCAGGAGTCGCCCTCCATCGTGGGCGGCTTCGACGTGCCCTTTTCCGAGCTCATCGAAATGCTGACCGACGGGCGTATCTCCCAGGAGGAATTCGGACGCCTGATGGCCACCGCCAAGCAGGATTTCCACGAGGACGATATCCGCGCCGGGCTTGTCAGCTCCGTCATGTGCAACGACCCGCGCCAGAACAACGCCCTGCAGAAGATCGCCGTGGAGGAAAGCCGCCTCGGCATCCCCCTCATCGTCGGCTTCGATGTGATCCACGGCTTTCGCAGTGTCTTCCCCATCGCCATCGCCGAGGCGTGCAGCTTTGACGATGCGCTCTTTGAGGACACCGCCCGCATGGCGGCAAAGGAGAGCCGCGCCCACGGCATCAACTGGAACTTTGCGCCCATGATCGACGCGGCGCGCGACGCCCGCTGGGGCCGCGTCTCCGAGGGGCCCGGCGAGGACCCGCTGCTCGGGAGCCGCTTTGCCCGCGCCAAGATCCGCGGCCTGCAGAATGATACGAGCAGCCTCAAAAACTATGTCGCCGCCTGCACCAAGCACTATGTCGCCTACGGCGCCTGCGAGGGCGGGCGGGACTACAACACCACCTCCATGTCAGACTCCCAGCTCTATAACGTGTATCTGCCCGCCTTCCGCGCCGCGATGGAGGAGGGCGCTGCCACGGTCATGGCGGCCTTCAACGACTTAAACGGCATTCCCTGCACGGTGAACGAATGGCTGCTGCGCGGCATCCTCAAGGGCGAGATGGGCCTGGAGGGCTTCGTGGTCTCCGACGCCAACGCCATCCGCGAGTGCGTCAACCACGGCATCGCCGCCGACGACCGCGACGCGGGCATCCAGGCGGCGCTTGCGGGCATGGACATGGATATGGGCACCCATATCTACAAGGACTATCTGAAAGAGGCGGTGCAGAAAGGCGTCGTCCCCATGAAGGTCATCGATGAGGCCGTGCGCCGCATCCTGTCCGTCAAGGTCTGGCTGGGCCTGTTTGAAAACCCCTATGTGCCCGAGGCGGACATCGAGGCCTACGAAAAGGGCCTGCCCGCGGAGCACATCGCCCTGTGCAAAAAGGCGGCGGGGGAGTCCATGGTACTGCTCAAAAACGAGGGCGGCGTCCTTCCCCTCAGCCGCAAGCAGAAGATCATCCTGGTCGGCACCCTTGCCGACAACGCCGAGGAGGTTTGCGGCGCCTGGGCCATGGCCTGGAAGAAGGAGGACTGCGTCTCCATCCGCGCGGGACTCGAGGCAACCGGGGCCGATGTGAGCTACTACCCCTGCGGCGGCCCGGAGGGCGAGATCGACTTTGACGAGGCGGACAGGGCCTGCGCCGACGCCGACGTGATCGTGGCGGTCGTCGGCGAGACCGACGCCATGTCCGGCGAGGCAAGCTCCAAGACGGACATCACCCTGCCCGGCGGACAGCGAGAGCTGCTCTCTTACCTTCTCAACTCCGGCAAGCCCGTGGTAACGGTACTGATGAACGGCCGTCCCCTGGCCCTCGGCTGGGAGGCGGAGGCGCTTCCCGTGATCTTGGAAGCCTGGCACCTCGGCATCCGCATGGGCGACGCGGTGGCGGCGGCGCTGCTGGGGGATATAACCCCCTCCGGCAAGCTCTCCTCCTCCTTCCCGGCGGTATCCGGTCAGTGCCCGGTCTACTACAACCACCCCAGCACCGGCCGTCCCGGCAGCAAGAGCAAGTTCACCTCCCGCTATCTGGACGCGCCCTGGGAGGCTGTCTTCCCATTCGGCCACGGCCTGAGCTACACAAGCTTTGCCTACCGTGACCTGAGCGTCCGTGAGACGGAGGACAATCTGGAGATCAGCGTATATCTCAAAAACACCGGGGAGCGCGAGGGCACGGAGATCGTGCAGCTCTATACCCGGGATGTGGCGGCGAGCCTAGTGCGCCCAGTAAAGGAGCTCAAGGACTACTGCCGGGTAAGCCTCACCCCCGGCGAGGAGCGGGAAGTCCGCTTCACCCTGCCGAAAAAGAGCCTCGGCTTTTATAACAACGACGGCTGCTACTGCGTGGAGGACGGGGAATTCCGCGTCTTTGTCGGCGGCAGCTCGAAGGACACCCTGGAGCAGAGCGTTACGCTCAGCTTCTGAAAGAGGCGGAAACCATGTACGCAATCGGTATAGATCTGGGCACCTCGTCGGTGAAGCTGCTGCTGGTGGACGTGAGGGGAGCGATCCTGCGGGAAGCGGTGCGGGACTATCCGCTCACCTTCCCGCAGCTCGGCTGGGCCGAGCAGGAACCCGCCGACTGGTGGAACGCCTACCTTGAGGGGCTCAAGGAGCTTTTGCAGGGCATCGATGCAAAGCAGGTGGACAGCATCGGCGCGGGCGGACAGATGCACGGCCTTGTCATCCTCGACGAAAACGACGCCGTCATCCGCCCCGCCATCCTATGGAACGACGGGCGCACCGGCGAGGAGGTCCGATACCTCAACGAGACCGTGGGCAGGGAAAAGCTCTCGGAGCTGACAGCGAACATCGCCTTCGCGGGCTTTACCGCGCCGAAGCTGCTGTGGCTTCAAAAGCACGAGCCGGAGAGCTTTGCCCGCATCCGGAAAATCATGCTGCCCAAGGACTTTATCAATTACAAGCTGACCGGGGTGCACAGCTGCGATTACTCGGACGCAAGCGGCATGCTCCTGCTGGATGTACGGCACAAGCACTGGTCGGAGGAAATGCTTCGCCTGTGCGGCGTCACGATGGATCAGATGCCGACGCTCTATGAAAGCTACGAGGTCACCGGGACCGTGAAGCCGGAGATCGCCGCGGCCTTCGGCCTCAGAGACGATGTCAGGGTCGTGGCCGGGGCGGGGGACAACGCCGCCGCGGCTGTCGGCACCGGCGTCGTGGACGAGGGCGGCTGCAATATCTCCCTCGGCACCAGCGGCACCCTGTTCGTCTCGTCAAAGGCGTTTCGCGTCGATCCCAACAACGCCCTGCACGCTTTCGCCCACGCCGACGGGGGCTTCCACCTGATGGGCTGCATGCTCTCGGCGGCAAGCTGCAACAAGTGGCTGTGCGACAATATCCTGGAAACTTCGGACTACGCCGCCGAGCAGGCGGGCATCACCGACGACATGCTGGGGAATAACCACGTGTTCTTCCTGCCCTATCTCATGGGCGAGCGCAGCCCCATCAACGATGTCAACGCCCGCGGCACCTTCACCGGCATCACTCTCTATACCGCGCGGACGGATCTGGTGCAGGCCGTGCTGGAGGGCGTGGCCTTCGCCATCCGCGACAGCTTTGAGGTGGCAAAGAGCCTGGGCCTTCCGGTCGGGCGCTCCAAGCTCTGCGGCGGCGGGGCCAAGTCGCCGCTGTGGCGCAAGATCTTTGCCAATGTGCTGGGCATCCCACTGGAGATGGTCCGCACCGAGCAGGGTCCCGGCTACGGCGCCGCCATGCTCGCCATGGTGGGCAGCGGCGTGTTTGAAAGCGTGCAGGCCGCGTCGGACGCGCTGGTGGAGGTCTCCTCGGTCACGGAACCGGACCCGGCGCTCACCGCGCGCTATGAGGCGCAGTACCAGAAATACAGAAAAATCTATCCGGCGCTCAGGGACGTGTTCCCGGCGCTTCGCTAAGGAGGAAACAAAAATGCAGAACATCCCCGAAGTCAAGCTCGGCATCGTTGCCGTCTCCCGCGACTGCTTCCCCATCGGCCTGTCGATCGCCCGGCGCGAGGCCATCGTCAAAACCTGCGGCGGCAATATCTATGAATGTCCCGTCACGGTGGAAAACGAGAAGGACATGCTCAAAGCGGTCGAAGACGTGAAGGCCGCGGGCTGCAACGCCCTGGTCGTCTTCCTCGGCAACTTCGGCCCCGAGACGCCCGAGACCCTCATCGCCAAAAACTTTGACGGCCCCTGCATGTTCGTGGCCGCCGCCGAGGGGGACGGAGACCTTATCAATGGCCGCGGCGACGCCTACTGCGGTATGCTCAACTGCTCGTATAACCTCGGCATGCGCCATCTCAGGGGCTATATCCCCGAGTACCCCGTCGGCACCGCCGGGGACATCGGCAGAATGATCAAGGAGTTCTACCCCATCGCCCGCGCCGTCATCGGCGTGCAGAACCTCAAGATCATCACCTTCGGCCCCCGTCCCCAGGACTTCTTCGCCTGCAACGCCCCCATCAAGGGCCTGTATGAGCTGGGCGTGGAGATCGAGGAAAACTCCGAGCTGGACCTGCTGGTGAGCTACAAGGCCCACGCGGGCGATAAGCGCATCCCCGAGGTGTGCGCCGACATGGCCGCCGAGATGGGCGAGGGCCGCTACTTCCCGGATCTGCTCGAGCGCATGGCGCAGTTTGAGCTGACGCTTCTCGACTGGGCGGAGGAACACAAAGGCGCGAGAAAGTACGTCGCCTTCGCGGACAAGTGCTGGCCCGCCTTCCCCGAGCAGTTCGGCTTTGAGCCCTGCTTTGTAAACTCCCGTCTCGCCGCCCGCGGCATTCCGGTCAGCTGCGAGGTGGATATCTACGGCGCGCTCTCGGAGTACATCGGCGCCTGCGTCTCCGGCGACGCGGTCACCATCCTCGACATCAACAACTCCGTCCCCGCGAAGATGTGGGAAGACCAGATCAAGGGCAAATATGACTACAGCCTCACCGATACCTTCATGGGCTTCCACTGCGGCAATACCCCGAGCTGCAAGATGTGCAGTGATCGCGCGGTCAAGTACCAGCTCATCCAGCACCGCCTGCTTGAGCCCGCCGGGTCCGAGCCCGACTTCACCCGCGGCACCCTCGAGGGCGACATCGCCCCCGGCGAGATCACCTTCTTCCGCCTCCAGTGCGACTCGGAGGGCAAGCTTCGCTCCTACATCGCCGAGGGCGAGGTGCTGCCCGTCGCCACGACGAGCTTCGGCGGCATCGGCGTCTTTGCCATCCATGAGATGGGCCGCTTCTACCGCCATGTGCTCATCCAGAAGCGCTTCCCGCACCACGGCGCGGTGGCCTTCGGTCATCACGGAAAAGCGCTCTTTGAGGTCTTCAAGTTCCTGGGTGTGGGGGATATCGGCTATAATCAGCCCAAGAGCCTGCCGTACCCGACCGAGAACCCCTGGGCATAACGCACCGCGTACCGCGGAGCCTCTTTATGAAAGGATGAGGAATCATGCTTGAAGCGTTAAAGCAGCAGGTATTGGAGGCAAATCTCCTCCTGCCGAAATACAATCTTGTGACCTTCACCTGGGGCAATGTCTCGGGCATCGACCGGGAAAGCGGCCTTTTCGTCATCAAGCCCTCGGGAGTTGCGTATGACGGGATGAGCCTGGAAGACATGGTGGTAGTCGATCTCGACGGCAGGGTCGTGGAAGGGAAGCGGAAGCCCTCCAGCGATACCGCCACCCACATCGAGCTTTACAAGGCCTTCCCCAAATGCGGCGGCATCGTCCACACCCACTCCCGCTGGGCCACGACCTTTGCCCAGGCCGGTATGGACATCCCCGCCATGGGCACCACCCAGGCGGACTACTTCTACGGCGCGATCCCCTGCACCCGCCCCATGACCGATGAGGAGATCCGGGGCGAATACGAGAAGGAGACCGGCAAGGTGATCGTGGAGACCTTCCTCGACCGCGATCCCGCGGCCATCCCCGGGGTGCTGGTCTGCTCCCACGGCCCCTTCGCCTGGGGCAGCGACGCCATGAACGCGGTTCACAACGCGGTCGTGATGGAAGAGGTCGCCTTCATGGACTGGCACGCGATCGTGCTCAACCCCGTTCTCGAACCCATGCAGCAGACGCTCCTGGACAAGCACTATCTGAGAAAGCACGGTGCAAACGCTTACTACGGACAGGCCTGACCGCGCGCCTGAACCAAAAAAACAACCCAGCCGGGAGACCGGCTGGGTTGTTTGCCGCATTGACAAAGCCTCTTCGGCGTGGCAAAATAGGGCGAAATCAAGAGAAATAAAGGAATTGACCAAAATGCCGCTCACGCCGAAAATGTTTCTGATCGTGTGCCCGCTGCTGTTTCTGGCGGGCTTTGTGGATTCCATCGCCGGCGGCGGGGGACTGATCTCCCTGCCGGCCTATCTGTTTGCGGGCCTGCCGGTTCATACGGCCATCGGCACAAACAAGCTCTCCTCCGCCTGCGGCACCTCGCTCACCACGGCGCGCTTTATCCGCGGCGGTCTCATTCGCTGGAAGCTTGCCCTGCCCGGCATCGCGGCGGCAATGGTGGGCTCCGGGTGCGGGTCGCGCCTGTCGCTGCTGGCGGATGAAAAAATCATCCGCGCCGTGCTCTTTGCGGTACTGCCGCTGGCGGCTTTCATCGTGTTAAATCCCCGCCTGTTCCCGGAGGGAGAGGAGCGGGAGGTGCGCGTGGACAGGCGCACCGTCACGGTCTGCGTCCTCGCCGCGCTCATCATCGGTTTCTACGACGGCTTTTACGGCCCCGGGACCGGGACCTTCCTGATCATCGCCTTCACAGCCTTCGCAAAGCTCCCCATCAAAGCCGCCAATGCCCACGCCAAGACCATCAATCTCACCACGAACATCACCTCGCTCATCGTCTTCCTGCGCGGCGGCACGGTGCTGATCCCGCTGGGACTCGCGGCGGCGGCCTGCAATATGCTCGGAAACTACGTCGGCTCAGGCCTTGCCATGCGAAGCGGCGCGAAGATCACGCGGCCCATCATCCTCGCGGTGCTCCTCCTGCTGCTCATCAAGCTTCTGACAGACTGATACTAAGCGAAAAGCCGCCCGGCTCAGGCCGGGCGGCTGCTGCATACTTATCTTCTCCTGCGGCGTCTGTCGTGACCGCCGAACTCGGGGGAGTGCGTTTTCCGTTTGGATTCATACAGGCTTTCGTCGGCCTGCCGGATGAGATCAAAGAGCTGGTCATGGGTTTCCGGCTCGCCCTCGGCGTGGCCGATGCTGAGCACGATCTTCTCATTCGGGACAGCGGGGACATGGAAGCTGTAGAACTCATGGGCATAGACATCGCCCACGGTGCGCAGGACAAGAAACTCGTCTCCTCCGTAGCGGTAGCAGCGGCTTTCCGGAAACAGCTTCTTGATCTGCACGGCGGTCTCCCTGAGCACCTCGTCGCCCGCAATGTGTCCGTAGGTATCGTTGATCTCCTTGAAATAGTTGATGTCGAGCATGAAGGCCGTGACCGGCCGGTCAAGGAGCTTGACGACGTCCTCCTCCAGCGCCTTGCGGTTGCGAAGCCCCGTCAGGCCGTCGTGGCGGTTGGCGTGCTCCAACAAATCGCTGTGCTGCTCCTGCGATACAGTCATCTGGGCAAGCCTCGCCTGGGAGCGATAACGCATGATCATGCCCATGATGGACGAAAACACAAGTACGATGTAGTTGAGGATATTCACCCTGTCAGCGCCGTCTATCACAAAGAGGATGACATACAGATCCGTGTACACCGCAAGCGTCAGCACAATGCTGACCCAGGGCCGCAGAGAGATGAAGCAGACGATCAGCAGCTCAACGGCGAAGAAGGTGAAAAGCTGGTCGCCCCGGATGTAGTGCAGATTGGATACCCAGACAGCCCAGGCGGAAAGCGCAAGACAATACATGACCTTGAAAAAGATCACGGTATTGTGCGGGACCTGTTCGCTTTTCAGGATGAGGCCCGAGAAAAACCTGCCGCATACACAAAGCCCAACACATATCGCAACGCGATTGAGACTGACATGTGCGTCGTGACCCAGCTCAGGGGTTATGTACAGAAAGACGGGGATGGTGAGGAATTCAAAAAGTCCGATGACGAGAGACAGGTGATAGATATTTTTGATACTGTCGATGTCAACGATCCGCTCAACTTTTTCGTCAAGTTTCGGGAACAGATAATCTTTTATAGCGCTCAAGACAGCCCTTCCTTTATACATGCAGCAATACAAAACAATTCAAACGTTCTCGAATTATAGCACAATTTCTCGGCATTTCAAGGCTAATTTTCTGAAAACCTTCCGGGCTGTTGCGTGATGTGCCAAATTGGCACAATTATTTTTATCTTTATTTCAGAAAAACCTGTTCTGAAATCACCGCCTCGCGGATGTACGGCTTCATGGAGTCGTCGATCCGCAGGCTCACGTTGTCCTCGAGCGAGATCGCCTCTGCGCTGCGGATATACACCATCGGGACCTCGTGGGGATACACGCCGCGCTTTGACGGCTGCTCGTCCAGGCAGTCCGGCACCAGGGAGCCCTGCCGTTTCCACAGGAAGGAGGAATCCCGGATGCTGACGCTGCGGATCGGGCAGGCCTCCTCGCCCGCGATCATGATGGCCCCTTCGCAGACAAAGTGCAGATTATCCAGAAAGACCGACTCGATCACCCCCGGCAGCCTCTCGACCCCGGCTCTGGGCGTGGCTGAGAGAAAGAGCGCGTCGCCCTTGCCCCACCATACGACCACCTCCGAATCCTGTCTGACCCGGTCCCGGTAACGGCGGGTATTGCCCGAGATGTGGTGGATCATGATGTCGTGGACCCGTCCTCCGTCCCTCGACCAGATGCCGATGCCGCGCGTGCAGTCTTGCAGAATACAGTCGCTCATGGTGACATGGTGGATGTCGCCCCAGGTCTCGGTCCCAATTTTGAGCGCCGAGGAGTGGGAGCGGAGAATGCAGTTTGAGATGAGGATGTTGCGGCAGGGGCCGTATTTTTTTGTCATAGGGGCGGTGGTCTTGACCACGATAGCGTCATCGGCGCAGCGGATGACACAGCCGCGGATGATCACGTCCTGGCAGCAGTCAGGGTCGATGCCGTCGTTGTTCGGGCCTCGCTCATTGTTCTCGATGCGGATGCCGTCGATCAGCACATTCCGGCAGCCCGCCATGTGCAGGGTCCAGAAGGCGGCGTCGCGGAAGGTCACGTCCTTCACGGTGAGGTTCTGCACGTCCTCCAGAAAGCTCATGCGCGGACGATAGCCCCGTACCTTCAGAGGGCTTTCGTGGCTGCCGCCGTCATCGTCGTCCTCGTAGAATACCTCCCGCCCGCGTCCGTCGATGCAGCCAAAGCCGGAGATGGTCACGTTCTCCGCGTGCCGCGCCAGGAGAAAGCAGCCGCCCTCCCAGCCGGTGTCGCGGTTGTCGTCCTCAAAGCCGCCCATGAGATCGGGCATGTCCGCCGGGTCAAGGCTGGAAATGAGCTCCGCGCCGGTTTCCAGGTGCAGCTCCACATTGGATTTTAGGAGGACCGTACCGGAGAGAAACTTCCCGGCGGGTACGGTCACCCTGCCGCCGCCGGCAGCGGTACAGGCGTCGATGGCATCCTGGATGGCGGCGGTATTGAGCGTTTTGCCGTCTCCCACGGCGCCAAAGTCGGTTATGATACAGGTCATGAGGCAGGCACTTCCTTTGTGAGTTTATATTTCCATTTTAGCAGGCTTCGGCGGCATGTTCAAGTATGCAAAACAGGCAGAAGTGGGCTGGTTTGGCAATAATCCGCTCCCGAAGGCTTGCTTAACATTCGGTATGATGTTATTATATAAACACAATAGCTGTTTATCAAAGTGTGCGTGAGGTGTAATAAAATGGCAAAACCGAAAATCGATCTGTCCGGTGTAAAAAACAGCATCAAAGAATCGGCAAGTAAAGCGAAAACATCTCTTTATAATACCAAAGGTGCGGTTGTTGCAAAGCTTGATGCCGACGGAGATGGTCAAGTCGGTATTGAAGATGTTATCATTCTTTCTTTCAAAACGCCCGGAGTGTATATCAATAGAGCCTCTTTCTTGAAAAAACAGCTATTTAAAAACCATCCACAGGAAGTCATTGATAAGGCAATTCAATGCACACCGGCTTTAGCAGGGATTTCTCAGGAAGAGATCGATAAAATTGCAGATGAAGTGATAATCAGTGAGAGAACGAAAGTGTCAGGGTTATCAGCCGCTTTAGGCGCACCGGGCGGGATGGCTGTGGCGGCAACAATTCCGGCCGATATCGTGCAATACTATGGTTTTACACTGCGTGCTATTCAGAAGCTGTTATACCTTTATGGGTTCCCGGATGTCGATTCCGGCGAAGATGAGGGCCTGCAGCTCGACGATCAGACCATGAATACGATTATTCTGTGTCTGGGAACAATGTATGGGGTAGCCGGCGCAAATAATGCAATTAAAGCAATTGCAAGAGGCCTTGCAAATGGCGTAAACAAAAAACTGATGGAGATGGCCCTGACAAAAGGTGCTGTTTTCCCATTCGTCAGAGAAATATGTAAATGGTTTGGCGTCCGCCTAACGAAAAGCATGTTCTCAGGAGCAATAAGCAAGGCGATCCCGGTTGTTGGCGGCGTTATAGGCGGTGGCGTGACTTTCGCTTCTTTTAAACCTTGCTGCGACCGATTGAAAAAAGAATTAAAGGATACCCTTCTGGCCAATCCGAAACATAAAGCATCTGCTGAGGAAATGGATGTCTATAGTAAAATTTTCAAAAAAGATGCTATTGAAGGCGAGTTTAGAGATATCGAGACAGACAAAGCAGATTAATTAGTACACCTGTCCTTCGCCGTATCGCAAAACGCGCAGCGGAAATCGCTGCATCCCTTGCAAAAATTACAGCCCCTATAGCAGAGCACCGCTCGGGTATGACCCGGGCGGTGTTTAACTATACCTGAAATGTCAAGCGAAGAAAAACGCGTTCAAAGACCGGGATTCGTCAGTGCGCCGACACTAACGCATAACAAAACACCTCCTGCAAATACTATCGGTGACAACAGATAGAAACGCAGGAGGATTTTTGTATATGAAAGCAACCGGAATCGTGCGGCGTATCGACGATCTGGGCCGCGTGGTGATCCCCAAGGAGATCCGCCGCACCATGCGCATCCGCGAGGGTGACCCGTCACAGACGACATTGGAAACCTGGCAGAAATTCAGCTTTTCTATGTTAGATTTGGCTAAACGCATGGGCCTGGAATAGTACATATTGACGAAAATTGTCCGTTCTACCATGCGCATCCGTGAGGGGTCAAAAAACTTGCACAAAGAGCTTCAAGGCCTTGACAGCGCTTGCTTTTTGCCCGCAGGATCTCCTTCAACGTTTTCTGTAACGCCAGCTCGCATACCGGAAAACCTGTGCAAAATTACCAGAAAAATCCCCCGGGAAGGGCTTGAAACAACCCTCTCGGGGGATAATCTTTGTCGGCTGCCCGACACGAAAGGATCACACTAAGCTTGCATCACGTGGCGAACCATCTTTCCACATCCTCCGTCATCCCGATCGGCAGGAGACGAATATTGGAATGGCACGCCTCCGCGGTCTACTCCCACTCCCTCCATCCAGAGACGTTCAGCCATTCGGAGACTGGTGTTTTGCTGTCCCCGATGCATTGGTTGAAAGATATATTATTTCGCTTGTAAAGCGTGTTTTGCTCACGCCTCTGTTTTTGAGTCAAGTCTTTAATCCGGCTCAATGCCTTAGCTCTCGAAAAATGTCCTGTTTCATCCATCGCTTCATAGCAGCACAGGACCATATCATGAAATGCATCCTCATTTGTCTCATCTGATAGGAGAGAGCG